>OGIE01000051.1_pt1 | contig 139756 bp, 79 predicted proteins | sample 1571581 | NCBI WGS metagenome assembly OGIE01 (sample SAMEA2582021, study PRJEB24529) | metagenome | biome: Human gut stool | place: China | collected 2011
GCTACAACAAGGTGGCAAACATCGTGGGACACACCATGCAGTTTCACCCGCACGGTGATGCCTCCATTGGTGATGCATTGGTGCAATTGGGACAAAAAGACTTACTAATAGATTGCCAGGGGAACTGGGGTAACATACTTACAGGTGACGGTGCCGCTGCTCCCCGTTACATCGAAGCGCGACTGTCGAAGTTTGCCCTCGATGTAGTGTTCAACCCCAAAACCACCGAATGGAAACTTTCCTATGACGGACGAAACAAAGAACCGGTAACTCAGCCCGTAAAATTCCCTTTGCTGTTGGCACAGGGGGTAGAGGGTATTGCGGTAGGTCTTTCATCCAAGATACTCCCCCACAACTTCAATGAACTTTGTGATGCATCCATCAATTATCTGCACAAAGAGGAATTCAAACTCTATCCGGATTTCCAGACGGGTGGTAGCATCGACGTATCCAAATACAATGATGGCGAACGCGGCGGAGCCGTACGCGTACGTGCCAAAATAGAAAAGATTGATAACAAAACGCTTGCCATCAAGGAAATTCCTTACGGCAAGACGGTGGCCAGTGTTTGTGATTCCATCGTGAAGGCAAGCGAGAAAGGCAAAATCAAGATAAAGAAAGTGGAAGACCTGACGTCCGGTAGCGTGGAAATATTGGTTCATCTTGCTCCCGGTGTGTCTTCGGATAAAACAATCGATGCCTTATATGCCTTTACGGACTGCGAAGTAAGCATATCGCCCAACTGCTGCGTCATCGACGACCAAAAGCCGCATTTCCTCACAGTGAGCGATGTGCTGAGAAAATCAGTAGACAATACTTTGTCTCTGCTGCGCCGGGAACTGGAAATACGCAAAGATGAAATACTGGAAAGCCTGCACTTTGCTTCATTGGAAAAAATATTCATCGAAGAACGCATCTATAAGGACGAGAAGTTTGAACAAGCCAAAAATATGGATGCAGCTTGCGAGCACATTGATGAACGCCTGACACCTTTCTATCCGTTGTTCATCCGCGAAGTGAACAAAGAGGATATTCTCAGACTGATGGAAATAAAGATGGGACGTATCCTTAAATTCAATTCCGACAAAGCGGAAGAACTCATTGCCCGCATGAAGACGGACATAGAGGAGATAGACCACCATTTGGCAAATATCATAGAGTATACGGTGGACTGGTATCTGATGCTGAAAAACAAATACGGCAAAAATTTTCCACGCCGTACGGAGTTGCGCAGCTTCGATACCATCGAGGCAAGTAAGGTAGTGGAAGCCAACGAAAAATTATATATCAACCGCGAAGAAGGCTTCATCGGCACTGCTTTGAAGAAAGATGAATTCCTCTGCAACTGTTCAAGCCTAGATGATGTCATCATCTTTTTCCGGGACGGGCGCTATCTGGTTACTCCCGTATCCGATAAGAAATTCGTGGGAAAGAATATTCTCTATGCCAATGTATTCAAGAAGAACGATAAGCGCACGATATACAATGTAGTTTATCGTGACGGGAAAGAAGGCACACAATATATCAAACGGTTTGCCGTAACAAGTATTATCCGCGACCGTGAATATGATGTGACGCAAGGTACTCCCGACTCACGCATCATGTATTTCACTGCCAATCCCAATGGTGAAGCGGAAGTCATCAAGGTGACACTGAAACCCAATCCTCGCGTGCGCCGCATTATCTTTGAAGAAGACTTCAGTACTGTCAGCATCAAGGGTCGCCAGGCAAGGGGTAATATCCTGACCAAGCTCCCGGTACATAAGATTGCTTTGAAACAGCGCGGTGGCTCCACACTGGGCGGACGTAAAGTGTGGTTCGACCGTGATGTGCTTCGCCTCAACTACGACGGACGCGGTGAATATCTGGGAGAATTTCAGAGTGACGACAGCATCCTGGTGGTACATGACAACGGCGATTTCTACATCACCAACTTCGACCTCAGTAACCACTATGAGGCGAATATCCGCATACTGGAGAAATTTGACCCGAACAAGGTATGGACTGCCGTGCTTTACGATGCGGACCAACAGAATCTGCCCTATATCAAGCGTTTCTGCATGGAAGCAACCAACCGTAAGCAGAATTATCTGGGAGAAAATAAGAACAACAGGCTAATCTTGTTGACAGACGAATGTTATCCGCGTCTGGAAGTCATATTCGGCGGCCATGACAGTTTCCGTGAACCGCTGATTATAGAGGCAGACGAATTTATTGCCGTAAAAGGCTTCAAAGCAAAAGGCAAGCGTATTACTACCTTTACATTGGAGACTGTTAATGAACTGGAACCGACACGACAGCCCGAAACCCCGGAAGAAACGGAGGAACAGGAAGAGGAGGAACCCGAAATCCTGGACCCCGATCATGGCAAGAGTGAGGACGATATCCGGGATGAAATAACGGGGCAGATGAAACTGTTCTAAGTGATTAACGATTAGTGATTAGTGATAAGCAACTATATCAATGAGTTTATATAGAATAGGTATAATAGCCGCATGCCTGCTGCTCGGAACGGGCGGAAGTGCAAAAGCGCAAAGCGTCGAAGAACAGGCGTTACAAGAACTGAGGGCTGACTCTTCGGCAAGAACACGCTTTGTAACCCGGGCCACCATGTACGGCGTAGGCTATGCCAATGTATTCGACACTTATCTGTCACCACAGGAATACAAAGGTATCGACTTCCGTATTTCCCGTGAAAGCATGCGCATGACCAAGTGGATGAATGGCAATGTATCCTTGCAAAGTTTCTTCCAGGCGGACATCGGGTATACCCACAACCGTGTGGACAATAACAATATGTTCTCCGGGCTGGCAAACTGGAACTACGGATTGCATTACAATTTTCCCATTACTCCGAACTTTAAATTACTTGCCGGAGGACTTATCGACCTGAACGGCGGTTTTGCATACAGCCTGCGCAACGGTAACAACCCGGCACAGGCACGTGCTTACATCAACCTGGATGCATCCGGAATGGCAATATGGGATTTGCGGATTAAGAACTATCCGATTTCTTTGCGCTACCAGATTAATCTGCCTTTTATGGGTGTCATGTTCTCTCCCAATTACGGGCAGTCGTACTACGAGATTTTTACGCTGGGGAATTGGAACGGAGTGATAAACTTCACTTCCCTGCACAACCAGCCCTCCTTGCGGCAGATGCTAACCGTAGACTTTCCGGTGGGACGAGCTAAAATGCGTCTTGCCTACCTGTGGGATGCACAACAATCCAAAGTGAATGACATAAAGACGCATACCTATTCGCATGTGTTCATGGTAGGTTTCGTAAAGGAACTGTTTCTCATTCGTAACAAAAGAAAAAAGTGATAAGCTGACAGAATGATGAAAAGAAAAGGAATATATCATAATAGATTAGGGTGGCTTGGAATACTTTTCATGTTGCTGCCTTTATTATCGAGTTGTATCAGGGAAGAAGAGTATAACAATTCCCCACAAGGCAACTTCGAAGCTTTGTGGAAGATTATCGACGAAAAATATTGCTTTCTGGACTACAAACAGGTGGATTGGAATGCAATCCATGATAAATATCAGCCGCTCATTACTTCCAATATGCCAAACGATGGGTTATTTCAAGTGCTCGACAGTATGTTGGCGGAACTGAAAGACGGGCATGTCAACCTCTATAGTTCCTCAAATATGGCCCGTTACTGGGATTGGTATCTGGATTATCCACGCAATTTCAACGAAAGTATCATCGAGCGGAAATATCTTGGAAAGACTTACCGCATTGCCGGTGGTCTTAAATACAAGATTCTTGAAGATAATATCGGGTATATTTATTATGAGTCATTCTCCGATGGTGTGGGAAACGGTAATCTGGATGAAGCACTCTCCTACCTGGCCCCATGCAATGGATTGATTTTTGATGTACGCAACAATGGTGGAGGAAACCTGACTTATTCCACCCGCATAGCCGCCCGTTTCACAAACGAGAAAGTATTGACGGGATACATTCAGCATAAGACCGGAAAAGGGCACAGTGATTTCTCCGAGCCTGAACCCATTTACCTGGAGCCGTCCAATAGTATTCGTTGGCAGAAGAAGGTGATGCTTCTTACCAACCGCCATTCTTATAGTGCTACGAACGATTTCGTGAATGCCATGCGCTATTTCCCTAATGTCACGCTGGTAGGTGACAAAACCGGTGGCGGTTCGGGACTGCCTTTCTCTTCAGAGTTGCCCAATGGTTGGGGAGTACGTTTCTCTGCCAGTCCGCATCTGGATGCAAAGAAGCAACATATCGAGTTTGGCATTGACCCGGATGAGAAAATAGATATGGATGAAACCGACCTTGAGAAAGATGCTATCATTGAACGGGCAAGAGAGCTCTTAAAAGTTACCCAATAATTACTTTCTGCACCAAAGTGTTTGCTGGAAAGAAAAATCTTTCTATCTTTGCCGACGCTTAACAAAAAAGCCACTGCGGGTGTGGCGTAATTGGCAGCCGCGCCAGACTTAGGATCTGGTGCCGAGAGGCGTGTAGGTTCGAGTCCTATCACCCGCACATAAATTAAAAAAGCCTTCGGAATTAAGTTTTCCGGAGGCTTTTTCTATTATCTATATATCTAACAATGAAAGCTTTCCTAAATTACAGTTGTATTTCTTCAGCTCTTTTTCCGCCTCCATCAGATTCGCAACTTTCTCTTCCAGTACAGTACTACTATATCGGGCCTCATCTTTCTTTATTTCATAAATGGCAGCTGTCTTATCCAAATCATTCAATGCAATAAGGTTTATCTCATTTTCTCCTTTTCGGTTCCAGTACATCCCCACATTAGTATATAGGCCAGACTGCATAAACTTATCACGGAAGTAGCGCTCCAGCATACCTCCTGAAAAAGTATTATAATCCCTACGAATTATATTCTCCACCAATTTCAATGCCCCGGATTCTATATACCCTTGATAACGATAAATAAAACGGAACCAGAAAGTAAGAAAATTATCGGCTATGCAGTATCGTACTTGCTTTGAGTTCTCTTTGGCGAAGATAGGACGCTTCTTACTTATCAATGAATAATAGTTTTCCAACTTAGCCAAATAGCCACCTATTTCAGCTTTTCCTAAACGATTCTCTATCTCTCCACGAGTATAATCTCCGCCGGCTATGCATTCTAATATAGAAAAATAGATAGAATAATCCGGTCCAAATTCTTCAATCAGCAAATTCTTCCCTTCATTCAGAAAAGGAGAATTGGAACGTGTCAACAGACCAATCATTTTATCTTTGGTATATGCCTTATTCGTCATAAACAGGCTGACATACCAAGCCACTCCTCCTGTAAAGGCATAAAGTGCCAAAAGGTCTTCCGGTTGATACGACGGATTGTGATCGGCTAATATTTCTTTCAGTACTTCCACCTTGAATGGTTTCAGATGTATCATTTGCCCGGCACGAGAAAAGAGGGGTTCTTTCCGGTCTTCAAAAATCTGGTGCATTAACGAATAAATAGAGCCACTGACTATGAGATTCATTTTCGACGTTCCTTTATTCAAGTCCCACTCTCTCTGTATCTCACTGAAAACAGAGGGATTGGTACGCTGAAAGTCTTGAAATTCATCGATGATAAGATTAAAAGGACGTTCACGAGAGATGACAAGTAAATGGTGAAACAGCTTGGCAAAGGATGTATAATTACCAATAGGCCATCCTAACTTATTTTCCGCTTCATCCACAAAGTCTTGGCAGAGCAGGGCTTCCGCTTTACGTGCAACAAAGAAATAAAGAGTCAGACTTCCTGCTGTACTTTGCAGTGCCAACTGGGTTTTTCCAATTCGTCTCCGCCCGAACAGGACAGTCATTTGCGACTCTTGCAGAGACGCTTCACGAATATTATCTAATAATTCTTGCTCTTCTTCACGATCGTAAAACTTCATAATACACTATTTTTTAGTCAATAAGCACACTACATCCGACGCAGTTATAGTAACAGCTATTACCGTAATATCCGTTACTATAATGCAAAGATATTATTTTTTATGCTCACAGCCAAGGATGTAAGACACTAATAATATTTATCATTTGGTTCATTATTGGAAAGAAATTAAGCAATGCAGTACGCGGCTTACTACCATAGTTTCGTCTGCTTACTACCTTTGTCTGCTATGGTGCCTACCAAGATTGTACGAGTTGTACAACTCGTACAATCTTGGTAAGGAGCTAAAAAAAGAAGAGTCGTAAGGTTACAGAAACGTAGTAGTATACCTGATAAATACATCTTATAATGCACTCTGATTAAAGCAGTACGGGATAGCTAATTCGTTGTTAAATTAAAAATTTAGATTATATCTGTGCAGTAATCCCCTTCCCCCTTTTCTCTTCCTCCAATTGTGTTAAAAACCCAGGATTTAAAAGCCCTTGAAATCTTTTTTCCATTTTCATTGTTCTGATGCAATATATCATTCACATAAAAATTTAATGCAATGAAGAGAAACCTAAACCCTCCTATGAAGAGAGCCCTAAGGCTTAAAAATCTATTCTTGGCGGTGTGTTTCCTATTAATAGGTACCACCGCTTTTTCTCAGGAACGGACCGTAACCGGTGTCGTTACCGATTCATTCAATGAACCGCTGATAGGTGTATCTATAGTAGTACAAGGCACCAATACCGGCGTAGTAACCGGACTGGATGGAGATTACTCTATCCAAGTACCAGCAGGTGCCACCCTCGATTTCTCATACGTAGGTATGGAGAAACAGAGTATCAAGGTAGGCGACCGGAGCGTTATCAATGTACAACTGAAAGAAGACTCGCAGATGCTTGCCGAAACAGTGGTCATCGGTTACGGTAGTGCCAAGAAGCGTGACCTCACAGGCTCCATCACCAACATCAAGGGCGATGAGATTGCCAACAAACCTGTAGCCAACCCACTGTCCGCCCTGCAAGGCAAAGTGGCCGGTGTACAAATCATCAACTCCGGTAAGGCTGGAGCCGACCCGGAAATACGCGTACGTGGTACCAACTCTATCAACGGTTATAAACCGCTGTATGTAGTGGATGGGCTGTTCAATGACAACATCAATTTCCTGAATCCGCAGGACATTGAATCCATGGAAATCCTGAAAGACCCTTCCTCACTCGCCATTTTCGGTGTACGTGGCGCAAACGGCGTTATCATCATCACCACCAAGAAAGCCAAAGAAGGGCAGACCCGCGTAAACATCAACGGTTCGTTCGGCTTCAAGGCTGTCACGAATAAGATTGCGATGACGGACGCCGAAGGTTTCAAGCTATTGTATAACGAACAGTTGAGAAACGAAGGTAACCCGGAATATGATTTCTCGGACTGGACAGGCAATACCAACTGGCAGGACGAAATCTTCCAGACCGGATTTATCACGAACAACAACATCAGCATTAACGGTGCATCTGAAAAGCACAGCTTCTACCTCGGCGCAGGTTATGCCTACGAACAAGGCAACATCAAGAATGAAAAGTACAGCAAAATCACGTTGAACATCAGCAACGATTATAAAGTGACGGACAACTTCAAAGTAGGTTTCCAGTTCAATGGCGCACGTATATTGCCGGCTGACACAAAGAGTGTTGCCACTGCTTTGCGCGCGGCTCCGGTAGCTCCGGTGTACAATGAAGAATATGGATTATATACTTCACTGCCCGGTTTCCAGAAAGCACAGATGAACAATCCGATGGTAGACGTTGCACTGAAAGCAAATACCACGAAAGCGGAAAACTACCGTGGTTCGGGCAATATATACGGACAATGGGACTTCCTGAAACATTTCCAGTTCAAGGCGATGTTCTCATTGGATTATGCATCCAACAGTACGCGGACTTACACACCCATTATCAAGGTGTATGATGCCAGCGCCGAAGGGGATATAGCCACACTGGGCACCGGAAAGACCGGAGTGAGCCAGGCAAAAGAAACAGAAATGAAGGTGCAAAGCGACTATCTGTTGACGTATACCAACTCATGGGGCGACCATAGTCTGACGGCTACAGCCGGTTTCACTACCTATTATAATAAGCTCGAGAATCTGAACGGCGCCCGCACACAAGGTGTAGGTCTGGTTATTCCGGATAATTCGGATAAATGGTATGTGAGCATCGGCGATGCAGCTACAGCTACAAACGGGAGTACGCAATGGGAGCGCTCCACCGTGTCGGTGCTGGCACGTATCCTCTACAATTATAAAGGTAAATATCTGTTCAACGGTTCTTACCGTCGTGACGGTTCTTCCGCATTTTCTTATACTGGCAACCAATGGCAGAATTTCTACTCCGTAGGTCTGGGCTGGTTGATGAGCGAGGAAGAATGGATGAAAGGTATCGAGTGGTTGGATATGTTGAAGCTAAAAGGCTCATGGGGTACATTGGGTAATCAGAACTTGGACAGAGCTTATCCGGCAGAGCCGTTGCTGACGAATGCCTATTCTGCTGTATTCGGCACTCCGTCCGCCATCTATCCGGGGTATCAGTTGGCGTATCTGCCTAACCCTAATCTCCGTTGGGAGAAAGTAGAAGCCTGGGAAGTGGGTGCAGAAGCCAACTTCTTCCGCAATCGCCTGCACTTTGAAGGGGTGTACTACAAGAAGAAAACGAAAGATTTGCTGGCAGAAGTGCCGGGTATTTCGGGAACAGTACCGGGTATCGGCAACCTGGGCTCCATTGAGAATATGGGTGTGGAACTTGCCCTCAACTGGCGTGACCAAATTGGTGACTGGGACTACAACATCGGAGCTAATCTGACGACTATCAAGAATAAAGTACTGAGTCTCGTACAGGAAGGTTACTCCATCATTGCCGGAGATAAGAGTCAGAGCTACACAATGGCAGGTTATCCTATCGGATACTTCTACGGTTACAAGGTGGAAGGTGTTTATCAGACTCAGGAGGAGATTGATAACTCGCCGAAGAACAAACTGGCAACCGTCACTCCGGGTGACCTGAAGTTCAAGGATGTGAACGGTGACGGTGAAATCACTACGGCAGACCGTACGATGATTGGTAACCCGACGCCGGATGTCACTTACGGTATCACACTCGGAGTAGGTTATAAGAATTGGGAATTGGCTGTGGACATGATGGGACAAGGTGGCAATCAGATTTACCGTACGTGGGATAACTACAACTGGAGCCAGTTCAACTTCATGGAGCAGCGCATGGATCGTTGGCACGGAGAGGGTACAAGCAATACCCAGCCGTTGCTGAACACGAAGCACACCATCAACAATATGAATTCTGAATATTATGTAGAAGATGGTTCGTTCTTCCGCATCCGTAATGTATCTCTGGCTTATAACTTCGACAAGGCACTGATTTCTAAAATCGGCATGCAGGCATTGAAGCTCTACGTAAACATACAGAACCTGAAGACGTGGAAACATAACACCGGATATACACCGGAACTAGGCGGAAGTGCCATAGCTTTCGGAGTGGATGACGGCAGTTATCCGATGCCGGCTATTTATACATTCGGCTTCAACCTGACGTTCTAAGGGGCGTAGCGCCCCGGCAAGGTTTCCTTGCGGCATATACAAAATTCAGATTAAAAAAAAAGATTATGAAGATAAAGAAATATATCCTGTCACTGTTGATTGGCGCAACCGCCCTCTCATTCAGTTCCTGTAATGACTTCCTGGACCGCGACCCATTGGGACAATTCACGGAAGACGATGACCCCAACGCCCTTGTAGGCGGAAAGATATTCAATGTTTACTACCTGATGCGCTCGTACGACATCACCGCAGGTATTCCCGCTTTCATGGTGCACATGGTGCGAAGTGAGGATTCCGAGAAGGGTAGTGATGCCGGCGACGGTGGAAACGAAGCAGCCATGTGGGATGACTTTGAATACGCCGCCAACAACGGTCCACTGGGTGCCTACTGGAGCCAGAACTATAAAATCATCTACCAATGTAACGAGATTCTGGACGACATCGCCAAAAGCGAAAATAAAGATGATACAGAATCCATCCGCAACCGTGGCGAAGCACTCTTCTTCCGTGCCTACTGCTACTTCAACCTGGTACGTGCCTTCGGCGAAGTGCCGTTGGTAACCATTAAAGTAGTGGAAGCCTCTGATGCCAACGTGCCCAAGACTACCGCAGAAAAGATATACGAACAGATTGACAAAGACCTGACCGAAGCAGAGGATTGTCTGCCACTGCGATGGACCAGCGACTATACGGGACGCCTCACCTGGGGAGCCGCACGTGCACTGCACGCACGCACTTACATGATGCGCAACGATTGGGAGAATATGTACACAGCTTCCACCGAAGTCATCACTTCCGGCATCTACAATCTGAATACTCCCGTGGACAAAGTCTTCACCGTAGAGGGTGAAAACTGCGGCGAAAGCATCTTCGAATTGCAGTGCGAAGCCACCGACGCTATGAAAGAAGACGCCAGTATCGGCAGCCAGTTCTGCCAGGTGCAGGGTGTGCGCGGAGCCGGCGACTGGGACTTGGGGTGGGGTTGGCATATGGCTACCAAACTGATGGGAGAGGCTTTTGAAGAAGGTGACCCACGCAAGGATGCCAGTCTGCTCTACTTCCGCCGCAACAATGAAGACCCTATTACGCCGGAAAATACGAACAAGCCTTACGGTGAGTCTCCCGTATCCACCGCTATGGGTGCTTACTTCAATAAGAAGGCTTACACAGATCCTACACTGCGCAGGAAGTATACCCGCATGGGATTCTGGGTAAATATCCGCATCATCCGTTATCCGGACGTGCTCCTGATGGCAGCCGAAGCAGCCAATGAAAAAGGATTGATGGGTGAAGCAAGCGGTTATCTGGAACAGGTACGTGCACATGCCCGCGGCACACTGACGAATGTATTGCCCAAAGTGGAATCTCTGGACCAAAACGTACTGCGCGAAGCCATCCGCCACGAGCGCCGCGTAGAGCTGGCATTGGAGCCCGACCGCTTCTATGACCTCGTACGTTGGGGCATCGCACAGGAAGTGCTTCAGGCTGCCGGAAAGAATTATCAACCGAAGAACGCATTGCTGCCATTGCCACAGACGGAAATAGATAAATCGAACGGAGTACTGGTACAGAATCCGGACTATTAATGATATAAATAAAAGTATATGAAAGTAATATTCAGAAAAACAAGCCTGTTGCTACTGGGTGCCCTGATGAGCATATCAGCCGCACAGGCACAAAAATCTCCACTGGACATGGACCGCTTCATCGATGCACTGATGAAGAAAATGACCGTAGAAGAGAAAATCGGTCAGTTGAATCTACCTGTCACGGGTGACATCACCACAGGACAGGCTAAAAGCAGCGACGTAGCCACGAAAATTGAAAAAGGAATGGTGGGTGGGCTCTTCAACCTGAAAGGAGTAGACCGCATCCTCGAAGTCCAAAAACTAGCAGTAGAGAAATCACGCCTCGGCATTCCCTTACTGTTCGGTATGGACGTGATACACGGATACGAGACCATCTTCCCCATTCCATTGGGGTTATCCTGTACATGGGATATGGCAGCCATCCAGCGTTCTGCCCGCATCGCAGCCATCGAAGCCAGTGCCGATGGCATCTCCTGGACATTCAGTCCGATGGTAGATATCAGTCGCGACCCACGTTGGGGACGTGTCTCCGAAGGTTCGGGAGAAGATCCTTTCCTGGGTGGAGCTATTGCCCAAGCAATGGTCTACGGATACCAGGGAGCGAATCAAGAGGAGCAGTTGCGTCGCAATGATGAAATCATGGCATGTGTTAAGCACTTCGCCCTGTATGGCGCCGGAGAGGCCGGACGAGACTATAACACCGTAGATATGAGCCACAACCGGATGTTCAACGAATATATGTACCCGTATGAGGCAGCCGTAGAAGCGGGTGTGGGTAGTGTGATGGCCTCTTTCAACGAAGTGGACGGCATACCTGCCACCGGAAATAAATGGCTGATGACCGACTTGCTCCGTGATAAATGGGGTTTCCAAGGTTTCGTAGTGACAGACTTCACCGGTATTTCCGAAATGATAGAACATGGTGTCGGTGATTTACAAACTGTAAGTGCTCTCGCTCTGAATGCCGGAGTGGACATGGATATGGTCAGCGAAGGTTTCGTAGGCACGCTGATGAAATCCATCAAAGAAGGTAAAGTGCGGATGGCTACACTGAACACAGCCTGCCGCCGGATACTGGAAGCGAAATATAAACTGGGGCTGTTTGATAATCCTTATAAATACTGTGACGTAAATCGTCCGAAACGGGATATATTCACCAAAGAGCATCGCGCCGAGGCACGCAAGATAGCTGCCGGGAGCTTTGTATTATTGAAAAATGACGCAGGCGTGCTTCCACTGAAAAAGCAAGGCACCGTCGCCGTCATCGGCCCCCTCGGTAATAGTCGCAGCAACATGCCCGGTACCTGGAGCGTAGCCGCCCGCCTCAACGATTATCCTTCGCTCTATGAAGGTCTGAAAGAAATGATGGCAGGCAAAGTTAACATCACTTATGCCAAAGGAAGCAACCTCATCGGCGATGCCGCCTACGAAGAACGCGCCACGATGTTCGGTCGGTCATTGAACCGAGACAACCGCACAGATAAGGAGTTACTGGACGAGGCCCTGAAAGTAGCTGCCGGTGCCGATGTAATTGTAGCCGCACTGGGAGAGTCTTCCGAAATGAGCGGTGAAAGTTCCAGCCGCACAGAGCTCGGCCTGCCCGACGTGCAGCACACCTTGCTGGAAGCTTTGTTGAAAACCGGAAAACCTGTAGTGCTGACGCTCTTCACCGGCCGACCGCTGACGCTGAACTGGGAACAAGAGCATGTACCTGCCATCTTGAATGTATGGTTTGGCGGTAGTGAAGCGGCTTATGCGATTGGTGATGTATTGTTTGGAGATGTAAATCCGAGCGGTAAACTGACGATGACTTTCCCGAAGAATGTAGGGCAGATACCTTTGTTCTACAATCATAAGAACACCGGACGCCCGTTGGCGGAAGGCAAATGGTTCGAGAAATTCCGTAGTAATTATTTGGATGTGGACAATGAGCCGCTGTATCCTTTCGGTTACGGTTTGTCATACACCACTTTCCAATATAGTGACATTGCCCTGAGCATGCCGACACTGGGGAAAGATGGTTCCGTGACTGCCGTAGTCACCGTAACCAATACCGGAAAGCATGACGGTGCAGAAGTAGTGCAACTTTACATCCGCGATCTTGTAGGAAGCATCACCCGCCCTGTACGCGAACTGAAAGGATTCAATAAAATCTTCCTCCGTGCCGGAGAAAGCAAGACGGTATCCTTCAAGATAACCCGTGACCTGCTCCGCTTCTATGATTATGAGCTGAACTATGTGGCAGAACCGGGCGATTTTGATATTATGATTGGCGGAAGCAGCCAGGCGGTGAAGACGGCTCGTCTGACATTAAAATAATAATTTAGCGGCGTGCATTTCTTAAGCCTGTAAGGCTACGAGGCACTATCACACCAATTAGCATGCCGAAAGAGTCCAACGGACAGTGAAGTTAAACCTTGCTCCAGTGCTATGCTAGTAAATTATCATTCATCTTATTATTTACTCTTAACCCCTTTTATATATGAAACATATTCCTCAATACCTTCTCCTCTTCTTGCTTCTCTTCGGAGCGTGCAAGAGCCCCAACTCCGGAAGCCCCGCCCCGCTCACCGACGATGCCCTTATGGACACCGTCCAACGGACCACCTTCAATTACTTCTGGGACGGTGCCGAACCTAACAGCGGCCTTGCTCCTGAACGTATCCACATGGACGGCATCTATCCCGAAAAAGACCAGAATGTGGTCACCTCCGGCGGTAGCGGCTTCGGCATCATGGCCCTGCTATCCGGCATCGACCGCGGCTACATCACCCGCACCGAAGGCCTTGCCCGCATGGAAAAAATAGTCTCCTTCCTCGAAAAAGCCGACCGCTTCCATGGTGCCTATCCCCATTGGTGGTATGGAGATACCGGAAAAGTAAAGCCCTTCGGACAAAAAGACAACGGCGGCGACCTTGTAGAAACCGCCTTTCTCATGCAAGGGCTGCTTGCCGTACATCAATATTACGTGAATGGTAGCGGAAAAAGTGAAGATTCAGCTCAGGCAGCCCCTGCTTTAACAGCAAGAGAGCAAGCCCTTGCCCAGCGCATAGATACCCTCTGGCGCGATGTAGATTGGAACTTCTACCGCCAGGGAGACCAAAATGTACTTTACTGGCATTGGAGCCCCGAATACGGCTGGGCCATGAACTTTCCCGTTCACGGCTACAACGAATGCCTCATCATGTACATCCTTGCCGCTGCCTCACCTACTCACGGGGTCCCTGCCGCCGTCTATCATGACGGTTGGGCACAAAACGGCGCCATCGTCAAACCCCACAAAGTGGAAGGTATCGAACTTCATCTGCGTTATCAAGGTTGTGAAGCCGGCCCCCTCTTCTGGGCCCACTACTCCTTCCTCGGCCTGAATCCCACAGGATTAAAAGACGAATACTGCGCCAATTACTTTGATGAAATGCGCAACCTGACCCTCGTCAACCGCGCCTACTGCATCCGCAATCCGAAACACTGGAAAGGTTTTGGCGTTGACTGCTGGGGCTTGACCGCCAGCTACTCCGTCAACGGCTACGCTGCCCACATGCCAAACGAGAAAGACGACCACGGCGTCATCTCCCCCACCGCCGCCCTATCGTCTATCGTCTATACTCCGGAACAGTCACTGGCCGTAATGCGTCACCTCTACGGGATGGGTGACAAAGTCTTCGGCCCCTATGGCTTTTACGATGCTTTCAGCGAAACAGAAAATTGGTATCCCAAACGCTATCTTGCCATCGACCAAGGCCCGATAGCCGTCATGATAGAAAACTACCGCACCGGATTATTATGGAAACTCTTCATGAATCATCCGGACGTACAGGCAGGACTAAAGAAGTTAGGCTTCCAATAAGGTTTCTATGAAGAAAGGAGAGTTTCTCACTGCAATGAAAAAGCCATTCTCACCCAAGAAAGAGAACTTTTTCATTACAGTGAGAAATTTATTTTCATTGAAGCCCGAAATTAATTATCTTTGTCCCAAGAACAACTGTAAGGTCGTGACCTTAGCTAACCTTTATTCAATCTGTTATGGACATCCTAAAGTATATATTTATCACCTTTGTGTCCCTCTTCACTTGCACCACGATAACTGCCAATCAAAAACCATATGTTACCAATCTGTCACGTGACAAATATCACGGAGCCAATAAAAACTGGTCTATCGGACAGGATGAAAAAGGTATCATGTACTTTGGCAACGCTATCGGTCTGCTGGAATCTGACGGTATGGAATGGAGACTCTTCCAAACGCCGGATGCAAACATTGTACGTGCCATAGCCGTAGTCGATCATCAGACTATCTACAGCGGTGGCTCCGAAGACCTGGGACGCTGGGACCGTGACCAGTCGGGACAACTAAAATACACCTCTCTGAAAGGACTGCTTAAAGGAAACAACCCACTGGACAATCAAAGCTTCTGGCGTATCTGGATAGTGGGAGATAAAGTCTACTTCCAGTCTTTCAGCCATGTTTATATGTACGACCATCAAACACTTACCCTCGTAGATGGCCCTACCGACCTACTGTTATTACTGAAGGTACGCGATGAATACTGGGTACAAGAAATGTACGGCGCACTCTACCAACTGGACCACCTGGCACTCAACAAGATACCCGGAAGCGAATTCCTGAACGGTACCGTTACCCGCGTTATTCTGCCCTATGGCACAGACCGCTACCTGATAGGAACCTCCACCGGAGAAATCTACATCTACGATAAAGAAAAATTCATTCCCTGGAACCCATCCCTCTCGCGACGGTTACAAGGGCAAGAGTTGAATTGTGGCATCTACTCTTCCAAACGAAACACTTATTACCTAGGCACACAACTTAGTGGCGTATATGAAGTAGACACCCAAGGGAATATCCTGAACCACTTTTCTGCCGCCAATTCATTACAGAACAACACCATCCTGTCCTTGTACGAAGACAACCAGAATAACGTCTGGGCAGCCATGGACCGAGGACTCGCCTACATCCGCTATACCGACGGACTAAGCTATTACCGTTCCACCGACGGCGGGTTCGGCGCTGTCTACGATGCCACCATCTGGCACGGCAATCTGCTTGTCGGTACCAATCAAGGCATCTATTATACGGCCCAGAAGAAAATCGACGATCTGGATATGTTCTCTTCTCTCAAGTTAATAGAAGGTACCCAGGGACAAGTATGGTCTTTCCAGCAAATAGGTGGAAAATTATTCTGCGGCCACACAAACGGCCTGCTCGAAATCCTCCCCGACCTGCGCATCCGCCAGTCCTACCACATCAATACTGGAGTCTTCCGTACCCTGGAAGCAACCATCAACGGAAAACAAATACAAATCATCATCACCTATAAGGATCTCCTCATACTGAACCAGTCCACCGGAGAACTGAGTTCCATGGGACAAATATCCGACCCTATATCCAATGCCGAAGTAGACCATTTAGGAAATATTTGGTTGGAGACTACCAGCCGGGGTGTTTATAAATGTCGCCTGAATGATGAACTGAATGCTTTTCGTTATTATACGTATTATGGTAAAAAGGAAGATAATTCGCTACCCGAACATCTGCGACTCTTCAAATCGGGCGGACGCATCCTGTTCCTAGGTGATGACCAGTTCTATATATATAATGAAGGGAACGATGACTTACAGATAGAACAGCACCTGAACCAATGCTTTAAAGATATACACAATCTTAAACGCATTATCCCCTTTAACAGTGAAGAGAGCTGGGCCACTACAGGTTCTTCCGTCTACCTCTTTTTCTATGACGGTTACATTGCCCGTATCAAGGAAGCATATAAAATAGAAGCTGATAATCTTTCCCTGGTCACCGCCTATGAAAATGCTGCTGTACTTAACGACTCTTTGTCATTGATCTGTCTGGATGCAGGTTTCATCCTTCACAATGTTTACCGTAGTAAACGTCAGACGGTGGAGCTATCGGCCCCCAACCTGGAGTTCGTTCACACGGGGACAGGGGCTTACACAGGTTATGTAGATCTTAACCAGCCCATCCATGTTCCCTACAAGGACAACACAGTCACCGTAGGCTTCTCTGTCAATGCCGCCTTTGCCGGAAATCTCTTTGTACAATACCAACTGGAAGAAGTAGATAGCACCTGGAGTGCCTCCGAGCGACGGAACAGCATATCCTATGCTCGTCTGCCTAAAGGAACATATACGCTACGGCTTCGCACCACAGACGGATTGAACAACTATTCACCGGATACCCTTCTGACATTTGAGGTTCTCCCTCCCTGGTATAATACCATCTGGTGGTACCTCACCTGCTGCGGGCTCATTATCATCGCCTTATTTGTTACTTTCTATCTGATGAAACGGCGTTTACAGACAAAACACCTACGCCGCATGAAAGCTCAGGAAGCAGCACATCTGCGTTCACTGAACGAACAACTGCAAAATGAGATTGAGGAAAAGGATGCTGAACTTTTCACCCAAACCTCCTTTATCATCCACAAAAACGAACTGATTCTGAAACTGAAAGAGATTGTTGACGAAATATGCGCCCGGAATACGCAAAAGGGATTGATGCCTTTCTATCAAAAGATAAATACTCTGCTCGCTAACAATCTCGACACAGAGGATGACTGGAAAATGTTCCTCATCAAATTCGAGCAGAAGCATCGCAATTTCTTCAGACGTCTGAAAGAAATGCACCCGCAGCTCACCAATAATGACCTGCGCCTTTGTGCTTGTCTTAAACTGAACATGGAAACAAAAGATATTGCCGCCCTAATGAACCTTTCAGTGCGGGCTGTAGAGAATAACCGATACCGATTACGGAAAAAGTTCAATCTTCAACCTACTCAAAATCTGAATGAGTACTTCTTAAGCATAGACTAACAAAAAACGATAAGCCACTCAAAACGAGTGGCTTATTTTGTTTTGAGTAGTAAAAGCGTAGTCCTTCATTTGTTAAAAAACAGGGATGTGTATTGGTGGTGAACCTCTTTTTTGTGCCCGGCTCATTTCCATTCATACTTTTGCCCACAGATTTAATTCTCGCAGAAATCAGATGCAAGGGATTAAATCAGAACTGAGTTATCCACTAAAAATTTAATGCAATGAAGAAAAAAACACTTCTTCCCTTGGAGAAAGCCTCATGGCTTAAAAGTTTATTTCTATTAGTGTGCCTCCTACTTTCCGGCAACACTGTATTCGCTCAAGAAAAGATTGTAACCGGTGTAATCACCGATTCATTTAATGAGCCGTTGATCGGAGTATCTGTCGTAGTGCAAGGCACCAGTAACGGCGTAGTGACCGATATGGATGGGAAGTATTCCATCAAAGCTACCCCAGGTTCTACCCTCCAATTCTCATACGTAGGCATGGAAAAACAAAGTATCAAAGTAGGTAGTCAGAATGTCATCAACGTCCAGTTGAAAGATGATTCACAAATGCTTGCCGAAACAGTAGTTATCGGTTACGGTAGTGCCAAAAAGCGTGACCTGACCGGTTCTATCACCAACATTAAAGGTGATGAGATTGCCAACAAACCGGTTGCCAATCCGCTGTCCGCCCTGCAAGGGAAAGTAGCTGGTGTACAAGTCATCAACTCCGGTAAGGCTGGTGAAGACCCCGAAATCCGTGTACGCGGAACGAACTCCATCAATGGTTACAAGCCTTTGTACGTAGTAGATGGTTTGTTCAATGACAACATCAACTTCCTGAACCCGCAAGACATCGAGTCTATGGAAATCCTGAAAGACCCGTCTTCACTCGCCATCTTCGGTGTACGTGGTGCAAACGGTGTTATCATCATCACCACCAAAAAGGCTAAAGTGGGACAGACCCGTGTAAACATCAACGGTTCGTTCGGTTTCAAGAGTGTGCCCAACCAGATTGAAATGGTGGATGCAGCCGGCTTCAAAGAACTGTATAACGAGCAGTTAAGAAACGAAGGCAGCCCCGAATTCGACTTCAAAGGCTGGAACGGAAACACCAACTGGCAGGACGAAATCTTCCAGACAGGCTTTATCACCAACAACAACGTCAGCATTACAGGTGCTTCTGATAAGCACAGCTTCTACCTCGGTGCAGGTTATGCCTACGAACAAGGTAATATCAAGAATGAGAAATACAGCAAAATCACTTTGAGCGTCAGCAATGAGTATAAACTGACTGATAATTTCAGAGTTGGCTTCCAGTTCAATGGTGCACGTATATTGCCCGCTGATTCCAAGACTGTAACCACTGCTGTTCGTGCCACTCCGGTAGCTACGGTATTCAACGAGCAGTATGGTCTCTACACTACCCTGCCCGAATTCCAAAAGGCGCAGATGAACAATCCGATGGTAGATGTTGACCTGAAAGCTAATACGACGCGCGCAGAGAACTATCGTGGTTCGGGTAATGTATATGCTGAATGGGACTTCCTGAAACATTTCCAGTTCAAGGCTATGTTCTCTATGGATTACGCATCGAATAACAGCCGCAAGTACACTCCTATCATTCAGGTATATGATGCCAGTGCAGAAGGAAGCATAGTTACGCTGGGCGATGGTAAAACCGGTGTCAGTCAGGCAAAACAGACAGAGATGAAGACGCAAAGCGATTATCTGTTGACTTACAGCAACACATGGGGTGAACATAGCCTGACGGCTACCGCAGGTTTCACTACTTATTTCAATAAACTGGAACAACTGGGAGCTGCCCGCGCACAAGGTGTAGGTCTGGTGATTCCTGATAATTCTGATAAATGGTATGTTAGCATTGGTGATGCAGGTACTGCTACCAACGAGAGCACACAATGGGAACGCGCCACCGTATCTATGTTGGGACGTATCCTCTACAACTACAAAGGCAGATACTTGTTCAATGGTTCGTTCCGTCGTGACGGTTCTTCAGCTTTCTCTTACACAGGCAACCAATGGCAAAACTTCTACTCTGTAGGTGCCGGTTGGTTGATGAGCGAAGAAGCTTTCATGAAAGATATCACCTGGCTGGATATGTTGAAACTGAAAGGTTCATGGGGTACACTGGGTAACCAGAATCTGGACAAAGCTTATCCCGCAGAACCTCTGCTGAGCAATGCGTACTCTGCTGTATTCGGAACTCCGTCTGCCGTTTATCCCGGTTATCAGCTTTCTTATCTGCCCAATGCCTCTCTGAGATGGGAAAAGGTAGAAGCATGGGAAGTAGGTGCAGAAGCCAACTTCTTCCGCAACCGCTTACATCTGGAAGGTGTATACTACAAGAAAACGACCAAAGACCTACTCGCTGAAGTACCGGGTATCTCCGGAACCGTGCCGGGTATTGGTAATCTAGGCTCTATCGAGAATAAGGGTATCGAGCTTGCCATCAACTGGCGCGACCAGATCGGTGACTGGAACTACAGCATAGGCGGTAACCTGACCACTATTAAAAATAAGGTATTGAGCCTTGTACAAGAAGGTTACTCCATCATCTCGGGCGACAAGAGCCAGAGCTACACCATGGCCGGCTACCCGATCGGTTACTTTTATGGTTACAAGGTGGAAGGTGTTTACCAGAGCCAGGCCGATATAGACAACTCCCCGAAGAATACACTGGCAACCGTTACTCCGGGCGACCTGAAATTCGTAGACGTGGATGGTAATGGCGAAATCACTCCTGCCGACCGTACCATGATTGGTAATCCGACTCCGGACGTGACTTACGGCATCAACCTCAACGTAGGTTACAAAAACTGGGAACTGGGCATCGACATGATGGGACAGGCCGGTAATGAAATCTATCGTACGTGGGACAACTACAACTGGAGCCAGTTCAACTTCATGAAACAACGTCTGGACCGTTGGCACGGCGAAGGCACCAGCAACAGCCAACCGTTGCTCAACATGAAGCATACCATCAACAATCTGAATTCTGAATATTACATCGAGGACGGCAGTTTCTTCCGCATCCGTAACGTACAGTTGGCTTACAACTTTGACAAGACGTTGCTCTCCAAAATCGGAGTACAGGCACTCAAACTGTATGCTAACGTTCAGAACCTGAAGACCTGGAAGCATAATACCGGTTATACTCCTGAATTAGGTGGTACGGCTATTGCATTCGGTGTAGACGATGGCAGCTATCCGATGCCGGTGATCTATACATTCGGTTTCAACCTTACTTTCTAAAATGAAAAATGAAGAATTAAACATTAATCATTAAACATTGAAAACATGAAGATACAAAAATATATCCTGTCACTGTTGATTGGCTCTGCAGCCATCTCATTCAGTTCATGTAACGACTTCCTGGACCGCGATCCACTGGGACAATTCACGGAAGACGACGCCCCCAACGCCCTTTTAGGCGGAAAGATTTATAATGTGTACTACCTGATGCGTAGCTATAACATCACTGCCGGCATTCCTTCCTTTATGATAGAAATGGCACGCAGCGAGGACTCGGAAAAAGGTAGTTCGGCAGGCGATGGCGCCGATGTGGCAGCTATGTACGATGATTTCGAGTATACTCCTTCCAACGGAACAATGGGTGCCTACTGGACTCAGAACTATAAGATCATCTTCCAATGCAACGAAGTGCTGGATGATATTGAAAAAGAAGGGAAGACCGATACCGAGACGATGCGCAATAAAGGGGAAGCCCTTTTCTTCCGCGCCTACTGCTACTTCAATCTGGTACGTGCCTGGGGTGAAGTTCCTCTGATTACTTTCAAAGTAGTGGACTCTGCTGAAGCGAATGTAGCTAAGAGCAGCATCGATAAGATCTACTCACTGATTGATAGTGACCTGACTGAAGCTGAAAAACTCCTGCCACTGCAATGGGATTCCAACTATACTGGCCGCGCCACATGGGGTGCCGTGCGTTCTCTGCATGCACGTGCTTACATGCAGCGTAACGATTGGGACAATATGTATAAACTTTCTACAGAAGTTATCGGTAAGGGACTTTATAACCTCGATACTCCGGTAGATAAGATTTTTACAGTGGAAGGTGAGAACTGCGGTTCCAGTATCTTTGAACTGCAATGCGAATCTACCGATGCACTGAAAAACAGCCTTACCATTGGTAGCCAGTTCTGCGAGGTTCAGGGCGTACGTGGCTCCGGTGACTGGAATTTAGGTTGGGGATGGCACATGGCTACCACCGAACTGGGCAAAGCTTTTGAACCGGGCGACCCGCGCAAGGATGCTACCTTGCTCTACTTCCGCCGCAGTATTGATGAACCCATCACGGAAGCCAATACCAACAAGCCTTACGGTGAGTCACCTGTTTCTACGGGTATGGGTGGTTATTTCAACAAGAAGGCATACACCGAACCGTCATTACGTCTGAAATATACCAAAGGTGGTTTCTGGGTAAATATCCGCCTTATCCGCTACACAGATGTATTGTTGATGGCTGCCGAAGCTGCCAATGAAAAGAATCTGCCGGGTGAAGCCAAGACATATCTGGAAATGGTGCGCGCACATGCCCGCGGTCTGGATACAGACATTCTGCCTGAGGTGACTACGAATGATAAAGTTGAATTGCGCAAAGCCATCATGCACGAACGCCGCGTAGAGTTGGCGCTCGAACCGGGACGTTTCTATGACCTCGTGCGTTGGGGTACTGCTAAAGAAGTACTTGCAGCAGCCGGCAAAACCTATCAGGATAAGAATGCTTATCTGCCTATTCCGCAAACGGAAATAGATAAGTCGAAGGGCGTACTGGTACAGAATCCAAACTATTAATAAAATGGGGAGTCGAGCATTCAAAGTTTTGGTTCTTGATGCTCAACTCCCCATTTTTTAATTTTCAATTTTCAATTCTCAATTTATATAAGTGTATGAAGAAAGTTTTCAGAAGGACAAGTGTTCTGTTGGCAGCAGCGTTTCTTAGCACTGCTGCCGTACAGGCACAAAAATCTCCGCAGGATATGGATCGCTTCATTGATGCCTTGATGAAGAAGATGACTGTGGAAGAGAAAATAGGACAGTTGAACCTGCCTGTTTCCGGCGAGATTGTAACTGGTCAAGCTAAGAACAGTGATGTAGCCAAGAAGGTAGAACAAGGACTTGTAGGAGGACTCCTCAATCTGAAAGGAGTAGAAAAAATCCGCGACGTACAGAAACTGGCGATAGAACATTCACGCCTCGGCATCCCCTTACTATTCGGTATGGACGTGATACATGGCTACGAAACCATATTCCCCATTCCCTTGGGACTATCTTGTACCTGGGACATGCCAGCCATCGAAAAATCTGCCCGCATTGCAGCCACCGAAGCCTCGGCCGATGGTATTATGTGGACATTCAGTCCGATGGTAGACATCAGTCGCGACCCACGCTGGGGACGGGTTAGTGAAGGAAACGGTGAAGATCCATTCTTAGGTGGCGCCATCGCACGTGCAATGGTATTAGGCTTTCAGGGTACGGATGTAAATGAGCAACTGAAACGAAATGACGAAATTATGGCATGCGTCAAGCACTTTGCCTTGTACGGAGCCAGCGAGGCCGGACGCGACTACAACACAGTAGACATGAGTCACAACCGCATGTTCAACGAATATATGTACCCTTATGAAGCTGCCGTAAAAGCCGGTGTAGGTAGTGTAATGGCTTCCTTCAATGAGGTCGACGGTGTGCCCGCCACTGCCAACCGCTGGCTGATGACGGATGTATTACGTAAGCAATGGGGCTTCAACGGCTTCGTTGTAACCGACTTCACCGGCATTGCCGAAATGGTAGAGCATGGCATCGGTGACCTGCAAACCGTCAGTGCACGTGCTCTCAACGCAGGGGTAGACTTAGATATGGTGAGCGAAGGCTTCTCGGGAACCCTGAAAAAATCTCTTGAGGAAGGCAAGGTAAGCATGGAAACTCTGGATACTGCCTGCCGCCGCATCCTCGAAGCAAAATATAAATTGGGATTATTTGATGACCCTTACAAATATTGCGACCTGAAGCGTCCTGCACGCGACATCTTCACAAAGGAACACCGCGACGTTGCCCGCAAGATTTCTGCCGAAAGCTTTGTCCTCTTGAAGAATGAACCTGCCGGAACAGGTCAGAACCCCGTATTGCCACTGGCAAAGAAAGGAACTGTTGCCGTTGTCGGTCCTTTAGCAAATACCCGCAGCAATATGCCGGGCACCTGGAGCGTAGCCGCCCGATTGAAAGATTATCCTTCCGTATACGAGGGCCTGCAAGAAATGATGGCTGGCAAAGTAAACATCACTTACGCCAAAGGTAGCAATCTTATCAGTGACGCAGCTTACGAAGAACGCGCCACCATGTTCGGCCGTTCGCTGAACCGCGACAACCGTACGGATAAGGAATTACTGGACGAAGCCCTGAAAATAGCTGCCAATGCCGATGTGATTGTAGCTGCACTGGGCGAATCTTCCGAGATGACCGGTGAAAGTTCAAGCCGTACGAATCTTGATCTTCCTGACGTGCAACGCACCCTGCTGGAAGCATTACTGAAAACGGGCAAACCCGTAGTGCTGACTCTATTCACCGGTCGCCCGCTGACGTTGAACTGGGAACAGGAAAACGTACCTGCCATCCTAAATGTGTGGTTTGGTGGTAGTGAAGCGGCTTATGCGATTGGCGATGTGTTGTTCGGTGATGTTAATCCGAGCGGTAAGTTGACGATGACATTCCCGAAGAATGTAGGGCAGATACCTATCTATTATGCTCATAAGAATACAGGTCGTCCGTTGCCGGCAGGCAAATGGTTTGAGAAATTCCGTTCCAACTATCTGGATGTAGACAATGATCCGCTGTATCCGTTCGGCTACGGTTTGTCGTACACCACATTCCAGTACAGCGACATCACTTTGAGTGCACCAATTATGGGACAAGATGGTTCTGTTACCGCTAAAGTTACGATAACCAATACCGGAAAGCGTGACGGCGCGGAAGTGGTACAGCTTTATATCCGCGATTTGGTAGGAAGCATTACTCGTCCGGTCAAAGAGCTGAAAGGCTTCGAGAAGATTTTCCTCAAAGCGGGTGAAAGCAAGACGGTATCCTTTAAAATCACTCCGGACCTGCTGCACTTCTATGATTACGACCTCAACTACGTAGCCGAACCGGGAGATTTCGACCTGATGGTCGGCGGGAATAGCCAAGTGGTAAAAACAGCACGTCTGACATTAAAATAAGAAAGATATGAGAAACCTAACATACATCGGCATAGCAAGTCTGCTATTATTTCTCTGCGGGTGCAAGGACTCGTCCGTATCAAGCGTACAACCATTGGACGTCATGACCTTCAATATCCGACTGGATGCACCTTCGGACAGTGCCAACAACTGGAAGTACCGCAAGGATAATGTCTGCCAGATGATTGCATACTATCAGCCGGACTTGTTGGGTATGCAGGAAGTATGTCACAACCAGATGGAAGACCTTAAACAAGGTCTTCCTCAATATACTGCACTCGGCGTGGGACGTGACGACGGAAAAGAAGCCGGAGAATATTGTCCGATATTCTTCAATACCGAACGGTTCAAACTGGTGGAATATGGTAACTTTTCCCTTAGCGAACATCCCGAAACCATCGGTGTAAAAGGCTGGGATGCATCTTATAACCGCATCGCCACCTGGGCTATATTGGAAGAGAAAAGTAATGGTAAGAAACTTGTTTTCTTCAACACCCATCTGGATAATGACGGGAAAGTAGCCCGCAATGAAGGTATCCGGTTAATTCTGAATAAAATGAAGGAAATAGCCCCGCATACACCCGCCATTCTTACAGGTGACTTCAATTGTATTCCCGGAGAAGAGCCTTTACAAACTCTGGAAGACAATGAAATGAAGAATGCAGCAAAGCTGGCAACTGTGGCCTATGGTCCGTCATGGACTTTCCATGATTTCGGCCGACTGCCAATGGAAGAGCGTGTATTGCTGGACTATGTCTTCACAACTAATGAAGCAAATATCGACCGCTACCGTGTCATTAAGGATACGCCGGACAATGGTTTCTTATCCGACCATTATCCCGTACTCGTTAAACTAACCTTCTAACAATCATTCCCATGAAAATACGATATAGCTTATTGTTGCTCTCACTGTTACTGGGGTTTACGCAATGTAAAAGTCCGAATGTAAAGCCGGATCGTATAAGCAACGAAGCCCTAATGGATACCGTGCAAAGGAGAACGTTCAATTACTTCTGGGACGGTGCCGAGCCCAACAGCGGACTGGCACGCGAACGTATCCACATGGATGGTGTCTATCCCGAAAATGACAAGAATGTTATTACCACCGGAGGCAGCGGTTTCGGTATTATGGCAGTGCTTGCAGGCATCGACCGCGGTTACGTTACCCGTGCCGAGGGGCTCGCTCGCATGGAACGTATCGTTTCATTCCTCGAAAAAGCCGACCGCTTCTATGGCGCTTATCCGCATTGGTGGTATGGAGATACCGGTAAAGTAAAACCTTTCGGACAAAAAGATAATGGTGGTGATCTGGTGGAAACTGCTTTTCTGATGCAAGGACTTCTTGCCGTACACCAGTATTATATCAATGGTTCTGCCGGGGAACAAGTTCTTGCCAAGCGTATCGATACCCTCTGGCGTGATGTAGACTGGAACTTCTACCGCCAGAACGGCCAAAATGTTCTCTACTGGCATTGGAGTCCTGAGTATGGTTGGGAGATGAACTTCCCCGTACATGGTTACAACGAGTGCCTCATCATGTACATCCTTGCAGCCGCATCCCCCACACATGGGGTTCCTGCTGCCGTCTATCATGAAGGCTGGGCAGAGAATGGCGCCATCGTAGAACCACATAAAGTAGAAGACATCGAACTCCACTTGCGCTACCAAGGTTGTAAAGCCGGTCCTCTCTTCTGGGCACATTATTCTTTCCTTGGACTGAACCCGACGGACTTAAAAGATAAATACTGCACCGATTATTTCAACGAAATGCGTAATCTGACCCTAATCAACCGTGCTTATTGCATTCGCAATCCGAAAGGCTGGAAAGGTTTCGGCGCCAATTGCTGGGGCTTGACTGCCAGCTACTCCGTCAAAGGATATGCCGCACACGCTCCGAACGAACAGAGTGACTATGGAGTTATCTCTCCCACCGCCGCCCTTTCGTCCATCGTGTATACTCCGGAATACTCACTGGAAGTTATGCGCCATCTTTACGGAATGGGCGATAAGGTATTCGGCCCATACGGGTTTTACGATGCTTTCAGTGAAACGGACAACTGGTATCCGCAACGCTACCTTGCCATCGACCAAGGCCCCATCGCCGTAATGATAGAAAACTATCGCACCGGATTACTGTGGAAGCTCTTCATGAGTCATCCGGACGTACAAGTAGGATTAGAAAAGTTAGGATTCAAGTAATCTTATGGATGCTGTTTAGACTTCTTTCATTGCCCAATAAGACTTTCCTCATTGCCTGTTCTTAGTTCGTTACACTATAGTTATACGCAAGGATAACTATAGTGCCCCTTGCGTACAACTATAGTGTAACGCAAGGGATACTATAGTGAAACGAAGAAAAAGTGCCTGATAAACTACATCCCGATAGGCAGGTGGCGAAATAAAACATGCCTGCAAGAATCATTTCTACATTAGAGAAAAAATAATGCCTTCTTTCTAATGATGTAACACCACGGAAAGTATCTGTAACATCCTCCTGCCCAAGCAAAAGAAACATCGCCTATCTTTGCCAATAGAAGTAAACCTCTAAAAGAAATAGAAACATGAAAAACAGGAAAACACATTTATTGGCATTGATTATTCTGCTGGGTATGGGCACTTCTGCATCCGCACAGAAAATTCCCTTCGTTTATAATGTGGAAAACACAGGAATAAAGAATCCGGCTCCCGTGCTGCCGAGTATTGATGAATTGCCGGTAGTCAAAACACTGACCGATCCTTTCCAATGGTCCGACGGAAGCGGCCGTTCCACCAACTTCAAGGACTGGAGCCGCCGCCGTGCTGAGATAGCCCGCGAAATAGAACATTATGAAATAGGCGAAAAGCCCGTAGTATCCAGAAAAGATATTACTGCCGATATAGTGGATGATACTCTCAGGGTAAATGTAACGGTGAACGGACAAACACTCATTCTTAAAGCAAAAATCACTTATCCTGAAGGCAAAGGCCCCTTCCCGGCTATCATCGGAATAGGTAGAGGTACAGGCAGCCTCCCTCCCGCTATCTTCACAAGTCGCAACATAGCGCAAATTGCATTCAACTTCACACAGGTCATGTCGCACACTCAAAAACGCGGCAACGAACCCATCAACAAACTGTATCCCGACCGCACGGACATGGGGGCTTATTGTGCCTGGTCATGGGGAGTGAGCCGCATTATCGACGGATTGGAAATTGTAGGGAAAAAGAGTAAGATAGATACTAAACGACTGGCAATATCCGGTTGTTCCTTTGCCGGAAAAATGGCTCTCTTTGCCGGAGCATTCGACGAACGTATCGCACTCACCATCGCTCAGGAACCGGGGGGCGGTGGCGCAGCAGCCTGGCGTGTCTCCGAAACTCTGGGTGAAGTGGAAACTTTAGGCAGGACCAGCCATGCCTGGTTTAAGGAGAGCATGTTCCAATATAAGGAAGAAAATGTATCAAAACTACCGTATGACCATCACGAACTGTGTGCCATGATAGCCCCACGTGCATTACTGGTTCTCGGCAATCCGGACTATGTATGGTTGGCAGACGAATCGGGTTACGTCTCCTGCCGCGCCGCCCGCAAGGTATGGGAAACCTTCGGTATCGCCGACCGAATGGGCTTCTCCATCGTAGGCGGACATGGGCATTGCCAATTACCCACCAACCAATATCCTGAAGTAGAAGCTTTTGTAGATAAATTCCTGCTTGGGAAGCAAGATGCGAATACAGAAGTCACCATCGCACCACTTTACGAAAAAGTTGATTATGAACGCTGGTTATACCACTAAAACTCTTTATCTTTGGGGGTAACACTTACTAATACCCCCAAATTTATGAAAAGAGTTTTATTGGCCATCTGCGTGATGGCGCTGTCAGTCCTCTCCTACGGACAAGACGGCAAGGAGCGAGCCTTTACTTTCGCCTGGCTCAGCGATGTACATCTCAATTCTTTCGCCTATGCCGAAGATGACCTGCGGCAATCCATTGAGGACATCAATGCCAATCCTGATGTGGACTTTACCATTCTCAGTGGCGATGTAACGGAATTCGGCGATACGAAAGAATTCTATCTGCTGCAGGAGATTCTGAAGAATTTCCGTAAGCCCTATTTCCTGCTTCCCGGCAACCATGATGTGAATTGGAGCGAGAATGGTTGTACCATGTTCGATAAGATTTTCCGGGCATCCCACTTTTATCATGACTGGCAAGGAGTACGCTTCATAGGTTGTGGTGCCGGACCAAGCCTCCGTATGGGACCACCGCACATTCCACGCGAAGAAATCCTGTGGCTTGATTCCATTGTGCGCGCCACTCCTCCTGCACAGCCTGTCATTTTCATCAACCATTTTCCTATCAATCAGGATTTGAGCAACTGGTATGAGGTAGTGGATATTCTCAAAACCCGCAATATTCAGGCCATACTTGGCGGACACCTGCACGTGAACCGTGCTTATGATGCAGAAGGTATTCCCGCCGTCATAGGTCGTTCCTCACTGAGAAGACAGGACCCGATAGGCGGATATAATCTCGTCACCCTGCGCGGAGGCAAACTGGAATTCTGCGAACGTATCATCAAGACCGAAACCCAACCGGCTTGGAACACCATCCATCTGGCATCTTTGGATGAGAAAAAGGATACAGTTTACTATCGCCCGGATTTTGCCATCAATACTGCATATCCTTCGATCAGCGAGGTGTGGAAACTCAAAGATGTAACAGACGTAGCCTCACAAGCCAGCATTGACGGCAACCTGTACATCTACACCAATACCGCAGGTGTGGTTCACGCGCTCAACGCCACCAATGGAAAAACCTTGTGGACCTACACCACCGGAAACAAAATCTTCTCCGCTCCTTTCATCACTCCGAAACTCGTAATCGTCTCTTCTTGTGACGGTTTCATCTATGCGCTGGACAAGAAAAAAGGTACTGTACGTTGGAAACATAACACCAACTATCCCATTGTGGCCTGTCCTGTTGTTGCCGACGAAACCATCTACATTGGTAGCAGTAACGGTAAGTTCTACTCACTAAAGCTGGCGGACGGCACCGTGAACTGGACTTGTGATGGCTTGCAGGGCTATATAGAGGCACGCCCCGCCATAGACAAGGAACGCGTATACATAGGAACCTGGGGAGCCATGTTCTATGCCATCGACCGGAAGACCGGAAAAAAAGTCTGGGAATTCGATACTAAACGGGGCAGATACTTCTCACCGGGTGCCTGCTGGCCTGTAGTACTGCCTTATACCGAACAAGGCAAGAAAGCCGAACAGGTCATTGTCCTCAGTTCCGATTACTTCATCCGGGCATTTCAACCCGGAAGCGGAGAAATCCTCTGGGCTTCGGATGAAGCTAAAGGCCGGGAATCTCTCGGTTTTTCTCCCGATGGAAAAACCATGTACGTGAAAGGAATCAAGAATAACATCACTGCTGTGGATATTTCGCATGGTGAGTATACCACTCTTTGGAATATACTGATGCCCTACGAGGGTAACTTCATTCCTACCCGCATGGAAACAACGGAAAAGCTGGTATTCATTCCAACTGAGTTTGGCGTACTCCATGCTGTGAAGACAAATGGAAGCGGCATCGCGTGGTCTCACAAAGTTTCTCATTCGGCCATTACCTCCCTGACAAATGCTGGAAAAGGAAAGATAATCGTTATGACAATGGATGGTACGGTGAGTTGTCTGAAATACGCTGATAACTGAAAATCGTTCCGATAACTTACAAAAGAATAGAAATATAAAAAATGCGGAAAGCACGAAGAAACATATAAATTCTCCGGTCTTTCCGCATTTCGGTTAGAAGTATCATTAAACTTCCTGCTTTAACCTTATTCTATGAATTGAGGAGTAAAACGGAAATTAGAAGTACTGCTTCTTGTAGGAGTGAAGTCAGTACCTGTATAATCTTTCGGACCCGGAACAAAAACCGCATGATGCAAAATATATTTCACCCGTGCAGCCTGTTCGGCAGTGAATGCATTGGCATCCGAAATCGCATAATCCATGATATTGGTAGAACGGAATTGCGCACCTGTCTTGCTGTTAGTGCGCATCACATATTCCTTATAACCATCAGAAGTTGTTTTAGTGATGTCACCATAATATGTCAAATAGTTCGTCAACTTGACGTCATATTGATACTTGTTATAAGGTGGAGTATCCGTACAATAATCAGAATCTTCGTTACTATTTGTATTGCCATTCAGCAACTGGTTAAATGCATGATACAATCCCAGAAAATGTCCTAATTCATGAGAGAGTGTCGCAACCACATTCGACATTGAATACTTATTTCCACCTTCCGGAATATCGTAAATATACTTATTATTAATGCTCACACATTGTGGGAAGGGGTTCTCGCTTAAGTCAGTCCCCTTCTGTACCTGGCTGATACCATCCATTTCGAAAGGTTCGGGCAACCATGGGAATTGAGCAATACCAAGCACCAAATCGTCAGAGAAATTGTATAAAACCACATTGACATATTTGCTCGGGTCCCACAATATATCCTTATACTTTTTATCGCCACTGCCCATAAATGCAGAAGGATCCATTGTTGTGTATTGCCACTTCTCGCGACTAACTCCCGGTTCTTCCAGCTTATTGCCATCCGGATCTTCTGTAGCCATCACAAAATCAAATTCCATGGCGGCGCCGCAATTATCATAATATCGATTCACGTCATCCAGCACTTTCTGCAAGTGTCCTTTTTCCACATAATGATACTTATTGTTTTCATTCCAATAAAGAACATGGAACACTACGGGTAACTTATAAAAATGATTTTCACTAAAGGCATAAGCATCCTGTGTAATCGTTACTTTCTGCGAAAGATTCTCTGCATTGGTCAACGTAATGTCTGCCGAGCGGCTGTCTTGTTCCAGATTCTCATTCACTTTCAGTACCAGTTTATCCTGTGTAGCAGAGCTTTCCGCAACTACCCATGCCGGAGCCGCAGATATAGTCCATGCACTGGTGCTTGCCACTTCTATAGTATATTCTCCACCTTCTGCAGTAGCGGTCAGTTCCGATTTCTGCAAAGTGAGGAGAGGATCTTCATCATCTTCCGAGCAGCCACTGAATAATGCAACTGCTAACAGTAAGAATAAATATTTCAATTTCATTCTCTTGATTTATTTTATTTATATTCAAATTTCACTTGGCTGTTCAGTCCACAACTAACCACATTGTCTACTGTATAGCGTGAACCGTTTTCACTTTGAGTGACAATGAACACCACGCGGGCATTAGCTAAGTTAGCAACTGTCATGTCTTTCAGACTGAATTCATAAGAGAATTTCAATGTTTCACCAGACTGGCATTCAGTTTTTCCACCCAGATTTACACCTGTCACCGAACTGGTTGAAGAAACGCAACGCAATACATTGCTATGATGTTTAAAGTCATAAGTGGTTTCCAATGTAGGATAATTGTTCAGCTGTCCGGTTGCATAAATATTATCTTCTACTACCCATGCACAAATACGATATTTCCCGGTCTTACCCACTTTGACCGCAGCAGTCACTTTGACGGAACCGGAAGCCTCAGTACCTGAAACGGCAGCACTGATACCGGTATTAGCCTCTGCCTTTAGCAAGTCATTGGCAGTAGTCTGAATACGAGTAGCTACAGTAAATTGAGTATCAGAAGCATATAGTTCCAGAGCTTCACTGCTCGGTCGCATATTGAACAACAATGCAGGTGCCGCCTTAAGACTTAGCGCCTGCAATACACCGGTACTGTATTCCGAAATCATATCATCACCGCTCATAATTCCATGTGCAGCCACCAGTACAGTACTTTTGCTATCTTCCAGTTTTGCATATTCAGTAAGGGCGGCAATCATAAGAGGACAATATACACAGCCCAAACTTGTTGCCTGCACTGCCAACGCACGGCGTTTAAATCCTTCGAACTTGCTCGGTTGAGGGTCTTCAGGTAAAGCCAACATACCGCTGGTCACCATCACTATGATTGTGGGAGACTTCTCATTATTGTAGCTGGCAAAAAAAGAATAGTCACCTTGTGTCTTTGAAGAGAAAGAAGTAGAAGGTAGAATATCGTAGCTTGATCCCTTCTTTTGGTAAATCTTAGCCTCGGCAGTGACATCCTTTTTACCTTTCATTACGGTAAATACAGCCTGATCCGTCCCATTATTCTCAATATAAGCAGCCGAAGAGATTAGCAATAATTCGCCTGTCTCACTTTCAGGTTCATCTTCACTGGAGTTGCCCGAACATGCTGCAGTGAATACTAGCAAAAATGAACACAATAATAAATTCCAATATTTTTTCATAAGTCTTGTTTTTTTAGAATGAAGTAGTTAATGTTAGATTAGCCCCTGTGTAAGCGGGAGTATAGCGGCAGACGCCTCCCGAACAGATAAACCCGGCACGATTGCGTCCATAACTTAATTGCAAACGTGTATTTTTCCGGGTGTAGCTCACCGAGCCATTGTAATAGTGCACTTCCGTAGTACCCATATTATACATATCGCTCAACGAGAAACTCCAACGCGGTGCCAGATTGAATTCAATCAACCCTGCAATCCAGTCTTTCTCATAATCTTGTGAATAGAGATACTGCACTTCAGCACGTATCGACTTCTTTTTGTCCAGCTTATACAGTCCGTCCAGTACAAATATATTCGATACATAAGTCTTGTCATCCAAACCGTGGGTAGGACTCCATTCTTGTACTGACACCAGGAAGGTCGTTTTCAATTGCTTATTCCACTGACGTTCAATATCCGCATTAATATCCCGCCACAACAGGCGTGACTTTACCGTAGTCGCTTTATCCGAATAGAACGTAGATCCATTAGCATGAAAATTCCAGTATTTACTGCGATCGTTCTTATTACGCAGAGAGTAGTAAACATCCACTTGTCCGCCTTTCTCACCTTCTCCATTGCTTTGGTAAGGGTTTAGATTAGCAAGCATATAGGTATATTGACGCGTCAGAGCCGGCAGATAGTTCAGGATATTTCCCACCCCGCTACCTGTAAGCGAGAGCTTCGTGCTCATATACTTCAATTCACGGTAAGTTCCTAAGATAGAGAAACCATTGTTACTGTAACCCAACTCGGCTAATAAACCATGCCCCTTGGCAGTAGTGCCCAGCAATGCAGGTGAGACATCTTTACCTTTGCCTACATACTCCACACGACCATTCAGACCATTCCAGTCAAAGTTGGCACGTGCCGAATACATATCTATATTAGGTTTTGCTATGCTCGCCATTTCTTCAGCCACCTCTTCATTACGATTAACGTAGCTTCCTTCCAGATTAAACAAAATTCCCTGCCAATTGGCAAGGCTAGCGAGAGAAAGGCTGAGGTCAGCACCGCGCACCCACGAGTCAGTATAGTCGGTATACAGGCGAGGACGTCCATACAATCCTTTCACCGTGATGTAATCCTGATAAGTATAGGCCCCGAAGACTCCTTCGATAGAGTTATTGATTCCCAACGTGCGATCTTCAAAACTACGGAATATCATCCCCGAACCGAACTGTTCGAAAATGTCCCCCACTCGAAAGCCGAAATTGTCATCTTGCCAACTGACGTATTTCACACCCAGAAAAGCTTTCTTGTCGCCATAGACTCCCATATCATATCCTTGCAAAGCAGGCAGATAGCCTTCCAACTGAATTCCGGCACTGAATTTTCCCTGAGTATAATCAAGTTTCAAGTAGTTATTACTGCCGAAATGATCGTCCGGATAGACGCTGCTGGCATCCTTGAGTTTACTATCTTTTACATAATAAATACTGTTCGATTCCAATCCTCCGGTCAAACGTCCTTTGCTCTGTGCTGATGCCTCCGGCATACAAATGCCGGCTAACAACAATAAGAATAAAATATGTTTCATTATTTGCCGATTGCTTTAAGTTGCTCCAACAATTCATATTCACTGCCCGGCGTATAACCGGTATGTGCATACACCACCTTTCCGGTGCCATCAACAACAAACGTCTGTGGTGTCAGCATCACATTCATCGCACGCTTCAAATCCTGGTTCTTATCAAACAGACAGATGAAGTCCCAATCAAATCCTTTCGCCATGGAACGTGCCCGTGCCATGAAACGACTATCATCAATGGAAACTGCAATGATGTTGAAATCAATTTCCTTTTGCCACTCTTCCATCAGTTCGTTCAGCGTGTTCAACTCTGTCAGGCAAGGTTTACAGGTAACACCCCAGAAAGAAATAATTGCCGGTTTCCCACCAAGTAAATTCTGTGTGCTGATAACCTCACCCTTCGCATTCTCAACTTTTACATCCGGCCATGCATCTTGTGCAGAAGCCGCCACGGTGAAAAGGAGAAAAAAGACAATATAGATTAATTTATTCATAACTAAAATCTTAAAAGAACCTCTAAGGGAGAATTCTCCCATAGAAGTTCTTTATAACGCTACTAAATTATTTCTTTAGGTTCTTCTTCATGTTATCCACAGAGAATACCTTTCCTTGAACTGGAGTTCTAGAAACGAAATCGTATGGAGTACGAGTTCTGCGGAAGTGATTACCACTACGGGCAGAAACTTTAGGAGTGACCTTAGAGATGCTACGAGTAGCCTTAGCTGTGCTGGCCTTATCCGTGCTACGTGTCAGAACAATCCCTTTCTCAGTAGTTGGGAAACTCCAACTAGGAAAACCATAAGACTCCGTTGCAAAGCCTGGACTATAAATCTTTCCCTCCTGTTCCACCGGCTTGATAGTAACAGTGTTCATATCAGTTGACACTTCAACCGGGAAGTCGGAAGTATAATAATTGTTTGGAGTTTCAGTATTATATGCACATAAAATTAAAGTCCTGTACCAGTCTGACAACGGATCTACATAACGATAATAGTTATAGCCATCTTCCAACATACGAGTTGTTATGATAGAAACAGCATCCGCACCCTTTTCATCTTTCTCAATCTTCAAGAACATCTTCGGACCATAATCGCGGAACAGTTCATCCGTATTATAGGCTGAATACTCAGTAGAGTGGAATAAATCCCACGAAGTAGCGAGAGGTGCATACCAATCATCATAAGCGAACCCTGTAGCTATCAAACAGTTCATATTCTTATATTTTTGAGTATAATATGTAACTCCTTCTTTATATTCCTCAAAGTACTTGAGTACAAGATCCTCTGCTTGCGCCTGGGTCTTTCCTTGTTCAACGAAGTATGCCACTAATCCCTGTTTCACATCCTCAGGTAGAGTAGCTACTTGTTCAGGACCGGCTGCAATCGTTACGGGGCAAGTTACAGTTTGACCGTTTGCACTGGTCATCGTAGCTGTCCAGGTACCTTGCAGTTTACTAAACAATTCACTGTTTACAGGATCTTCTGCCTTAAGAGGAGCCGATGTTGTCCTATAATTATCACCGTCATAAAACAACTTCGTTTTTTCGTCTACATTATAAGATTCTAAAATCAACCAACTTTCAGTATCATCCATTGAAGAGAAAGCCATATCATAGCCTTCGGCACTATTTATCTTGCTCAACACATCAGTATCATTGATACCATTTCCATAAGTGGCCATCATGCCTGCAATATTTTCTTCCAAAGTTTCACCTTCCATACCATTCAATTCAGGATACCAATCCTTGGTATAGTTAAGCAGATACTTAAATGCAGCACAATCTCCATTAGGCGCTTTGATGTTGTAACCTATTTGATAAGGACTTTCTAAAGCCAACGGAGTCACCTTAAGTTCTACTGCCGGTTTGTCAGAAACAATCGTTTTAATGCCTTCAAGCTTATCCAATGTTTCGATGGTAGCATCTTCATTATATACACCTACAATGTATGCAGTATACGTATGTCCAGGAGTGAGTGAGTAAGTGAGTTGCTGTACACCATCGTAACGATCACCATTATTTAAGACAGATATTTGTAAACCATCTTTACCACCTACATAGTTCAAAAACATTTCCATATCTGCATCATCAATCAATGCCACCACATATTGCAGAATGTCATCGCTCGGAGTATAAGTAATCACAGCACTTTTTTCTGTTAAGCGGTCTATCTGAGCCATTACGTTACCTGTACCTTTATTCGGTGCTTGGGAAAATAAGACAGTTTTTGCATAATTACCTGTAAAACTGGTCATCTCGCTCACTGGCGGTTCTTCAGTATAGTCTTTTATATTGGGCAACTTAGAACCTAGAATATCTCCCCAGTCGTCACCACCGTCATCGCCACCGCCACCTTCTGCAAACTCGGTATAATCATCAGTAGATCCATCCTCTGCACATTGGCTAACAAAAAGTACATACCCCGTTCCCGGATGCACAGCATACAGAAACTCATCAGCATACTCGATATAATCTTTCTCATTCAAAGCTCCTGCATGAGTGAAAACTCCATTCTGTATTGTGATATTTTGAGGGCCTTTATAGCGAGGTTGTGCCATACCATAACCAGCCACAACATAGTCCACATCACTATGTCCGTAGTCTTTCATGCCCATGTAAGTCTCCATATCTGTAAAATTCACCATATAATATTCATCTGCAGGAACTTCCACATGGAATGTTATGGAGAACATATCCGTTTTTATTATTGTTACCGTCTGCGAGTATTTGGGCGTATTAATCTTCTGCGAGTAAATCTTATACTCATTACCTACCTTGAAGATGAAAAATACCGTATAGGCTTTATTACCTTCTAAACCAGCTACCAGAGCTTCGTCCGTATCACCGGTAACAGCTACAACAGTACCATTTTCTTGTGCTTCAGCATAAACCACAACGGGATCAGGTTCAGCAGCATTAGCACCTTCCACAACTTTATAAACATACGATTCAGCCCCTTTAGTACTTAACTTGAAAGTAGCTGAAGTTGCAAACACAGCATCCGAAGCAGGTGCTTCCACCCCTAAAGTAGAATCTTCCCCATTAGTGCCCGGTTGGTCGTCATCATCCGAACAACTCCACATTCCCCCAGCTAAGACAACTGCGCTCAGCAGGAATAGACATCGATACAAATTTCTCATAATTCTAACAAATTTAATTAATAAATACACGAATCAGCAATACATAACATTCTCTAATTCGTTAAAACAAAACCTCTACATGTAATCAATAAATCATATAATATTTATAAATAGTTGAAAACTCCGGCTAACAAATCCACAAGAAAAATAATTGAATAATACTTTTCCTTTTCAAGTAGTTATAATTGTTCCAGAAATCATAAATATGCAAATCTAGAGTTGAAACACAACAGATACCTGCAGACAAATAATTCCTACATGTCCCAATTAACAACTTGTAATTTTATCCTTTAAATAGAAGAGTAGGGAAGATTATTCTCTCTCCTTTTGAATATCTTCAAAAGGGAGGAACAGGTGATAGCATGAAATTATCATTAAAAGCGGCATCATTATAGAGGATTGATACTCTAATAGTACCCTCCGACTTTAAATTATTGCATAAACAGCATACAAGAAATACAATGCAATAATTCACCAATGAAAGCGTTTTTTTTGCATTTGGCATATTCGTTATTTTATAATGTGAATAAGCAATTAAACATATCTTTCCAACCAGTCACATCAAAACATTTTATACAACTTCTCACTTACATTAATTTTGTAAATAAAAACAGCATACCAGTCTCAGAAATAGCTAGTTCAAGAAGAACGTTTTTTAAATGCTTTTTATCCTGTCGATATACTCTACAGAGGCGATATTTTGATAAATCATAAAAAGGGTAGAAAGAAAGTGTGCCAATATAACATATAAAAGATAATTTCATTCAATAATAGCGATTTGTATGCTCTTGGATAATATTAGACTCAAGCCTAAGATATAGATAGGTAGAAAACCAGATATGAGAATAAATGAATTATATAATAGAAGCCACTTTACTATAAGTATTGTCTACATTGCAAGTAATACTCTCTATTCGATAGCATTAATAGCACTAAACTGATTTATTTGATTACATTCTTCCTAAGTTCATTTTTACTGCGTTAAAAAGAGCATAAATGTATTGTTTTTACAAAAAAACGCATATCTTTGTAACCGTAACCTAAATGAAGCTTAAAAAAGTTCATTTAGCAGTTACAAGCGATGAGGCGGCTTATTTTCTTTGTATATATGCACATATCTATACATTTAATATAAAAAAGAAAGCCAAAAGCACCAAGTTCTTCTTGAACTTGGTAAGTATATTTTCCCTTTAAAAATTATTTAATACTCCCACAAAAATCCCCAATCATCTGTAGAGGTTTTTAGATATCTCCTATATTTATATAGAAGACAAAGACCTTTATAAGAAAACAACAGACAGATATATAGCAGTTGACTTCAATAAATAGCATCAACATACAAGTTATATTAGAGAGCAATGAGAGTCTTACTCAGTTCATCAAAGGAAATATTGGCAAATGGAAGAGTGCGAACAAAATTCCTGATAGCAATAAGCATCCCAAATACTAAACAAACCAAGATTTATAGAAAATCCACTATTCACTTTCTTGGAAACTTGTGACTTTTCCAAATATCTGTCAAAGGAAGCAAAGGAGAATGAATTCATGACACTATGCCCTATCCTATTCACCGTACAGTAATCATCATATCCGCTTCAAGCCTCTTAATATCAATCACCGCATGGCCTAAGTTCTCAGCATCAGCATAAGGATAGGCTGCTGTTCTCATCTTCTTTAGTACATGCACCCAATGCTATCGCAAAAAGCGCGAGAAATAGTAGTTTTACTTTCATAACACCTCAATTTAAGTTTAACAATATGTGAGTTTCAAAAAATGCGAGTGTTAAGTATAAAAGTTGCGTTTGTATTACAAATGCAAATTTATACATTTTTCTTGCAATTCAAACAAAACAGCATTCTATTTTTGTAACCTCATGTTATAAAAGAGCCAGAATCAGCTATAATCCACAAAAAAAGAGGAAGCCTATCAAAAGCTTCCTCTCCTTTTATCTCTTGGCAATAGATTACTCTCCACCACCGCCACCTTGGTTGCCACCACCACCTTTCACGTCATCATTGCTGATGGAACGGGCAGCTTTCTTCACGCTGGCTTTCAATTCACCAATGCGATAACTGATGCTCATACCGAACGAGCGGTTGGGATAACGGCTCTTACTGGTAGAATAGAAGTTCTCACCGAAGGTGGTATTATTGAAGTTCATATACTTAGAGAAGAGGTTCGACCCATAAACGCTCACTGTCAATCGATCCTTAAGGAACGAACGGTTCACGCTCAAGCTATAGTAAGAGTAGCCGCTACCCTTTCCCTGCAGAGAGATGTAAGGTGTACTTCCACCGGCGTTCAAACTGGCACGCAATTTCCACGGGAAGGTATGCTGGATACCACCATACATAGAACCCTGCCAACCATAATTATGCAAGTTCTGCGACGGGCTCTTAAGATCCGAATAGCCACCACGCCCATTGATGTAAATACGTGTCTTGGGTGTTGCATTCCAGTTGAGATACAAGCTCATATTCGTATTGCGGCTCTTACCTATATTCTCATACGTACTGTAAAGAGACCCTTCAGGAGCGAAGTGTGCCTGATCCGAGCCAAAGTATTCGCCACCTTCACCTATCAGACGACTTACATTCTCAATTCCACTGTTATTGAATGAGTGACGCACTGATACATTAACATTGAACTTGGACGTAAAACTGCTGTAACTCAGGTTGAACGCATGGCTTTTCTCACTTTTCAGCTCCGAGTTACCTTGTCTGATAAACATTGGATTGCTATCATCAAAGTACGGATTCAGATACCAGATACTAGGACGGTAGATACGCATATCATACCCTCCACGCAACGTTTGTGTCGGTCCCAGTTTGATACCCATAGATACGGAAGGTACTACGTCATTATAGTTCACTTTGAAATCTTCGCCCACACCAACAATGTAGCGCACATCCTGCGCCGTGTGTTCAAAGCGCACACCGGGCTTGAAGGTGAAGTCTTTGTAACGCAACGTATAACTCAGGTAAGCTGCAAGGATGTCGTTCAGATGTTTGTAGTTACTACTGCGCTTCTCATTATACACATAGTCGCCATTACCATCACTGCTCTTGTCTTCTGCGAAGTTGTTTTCACTGACGTTGTTACGGATGATATATTTCACACCCGTCTCTATGGTATGCAGTTTGCCGATGGGCGTCGTATAGTCCACTTGGAAAGTATGCTCCGTAGTATTGGTCTTACCGAAGGTGTGAGAGTTGTGGAGTTGGAAAACTTCGGGCACCTGATAGCGGTCCAGGTAACGATTGTAGCTATCGTTCTCTTCCGGCTGGGTATTGATTTTGTACGACAGGGTAAGCATACGATTCTTGTTTTTCTTTGAAGTGCGCTGGTAATCAATGTTACCGCGTATAGAATACCACGAACCATCACCTTCCGACAGGGAGCGATAGCTATATGCTTTTTTGTCGCGTGCTGCGTTCCACATCTCGGTGTTACCCCCCGACTCATTATCGCTTCCGCCACCATACATACCTACGGACATAGTGATGAGTCGCAAGGTATCTATCTCATAACTAGCCTCCACGTTGCCATGCTGGAATTGTCCACTATAATCCGATTCATTAGAAGACTCCAAATACTTCTGGTCCGTAGAACTGTAATCTTCCCGATAGCTGTTCGAATAGTTGGTAGGCTGATTATTATAGCTATAATTGTAATTACCTGTCAGTGTCAGTTTGCCTTGCTTGATGGTGGCATAAGCACCGCCACCCAGCCCCATATTGCTGGCTCGGCCACTAAAAGTAGCAGTATATCCTTCGAATCCGCCGCCAACGGTCACAATATTAAGGATACCTCCCACCCCTTCAGCGTCATACTTTGCTCCTGGCGAGGTGATTACTTCGATGTATTTGATTGTATTGGCAGGCATGCTCTTCAACACTTCCTTGGGATTGTTGCTCATCATGTTGTTGGGCTTGCCGTTGACGTGTATCTTGAAGCTACTGCTACCGTTTACCTGGATATTGTCTTCGCCATCCACTGTCACGAGAGGCACTTTTCGCAGCATCTCTATCACAGAGTTGGTTTTTGAGTCGGGGTCGTCTTCAATGTTATACTCTATCTTGTCCACATCCACCTTCACCAAAGGCTTCTGGGCAACAACTTCCACCTGTCCCAATTCATTAGAAGCATCCGCAATGTACAACGTGCCGAAGTCCACCAGTTGCTCTCCCGCCTTCACTGTGAAATCCTTCACAATGGTATTTCTACCGATAGAAGAGATAGTCATTACAAAATTACCCGTTCCGGGAATCTTCTCCTGGAACTTACCTTTCATGTCTGTCACCAGCATCTTCAATGCATGGGCAGGTGCTTCTTTTTTTACGATTTTGATTGTGGCGTAAGGTTCTCCCTCCTGAGTCAGCGAGTCTAGCAGAACTCCCTTAATCTGGAATAGAGGTGCCGCATTCTGTGCCGCTACTAATGAGGATATTACCAACATGATGAGCAGCAAAGGGCATTTAATTTTCATTCCTGTTTTTGTTTGTTTGATGAATATTAGTTGACTGTTTTTGTATTAGACGTTACTTGTACCTATTTTGTCACAATGAATGTGGCAAAAATAGGCTGTTTTTCTTTAGCTACGAGAATTTCGGAGTTAAAAAAGCACAAAGAAAGGGGGACAATAGAGAATATTTGTAAGTATCCCGCAGAAATCTATAACAAATAGAAGAAAAGTAGCAAGCAAACGTTAACCGCAATTACACAGCCAAAACCGCGAAGCACCCACCGGCGCAACGGGCTCCGCCCACCCGCAAAGAACAGTGCATAACACATATTCACAACAATATTGCTCACAATAGCCTGCATGCAACAGGCCGTAACCACCAGCACAGCAACACCCGAACCTTGCAACAGGTTTAAGATAAATGGAGTGATGTCACTCAGCCCGGCAATGAAAGACAAGACATTCAAACCGCCTGTACCGGTATAAACCAGCGTATAATGCGTCACAATTGTAAATATCACAAACAGGACGGCAAAAATCAGTGCTACTTTAAATTCCAACGGGTTACTGCTATCTTCTTCTTCCGTCTCCTCCCCCGCTGCCGGAACCGGTTTACGCTTCCGGTGCAGATACCAGGCCACCCCTGCCGTAACCACGGACATAATGAGTAGATAAGGATAAATTGCAGCAAGAATTGCACTGCTGAATATACCTATCAATATAAGAAAACGGAGGAACATCATACTGACAGCCAACAACATTGCCGCTGCATACTCCGGTGCTTCCTGTGCAGGTGCCTTACGACTCTTACGGGCCAATACGGAAATAGTAGCCGTACTGCTATATAACCCGCCGATAATGCCGGATACCAGAATACCGGATTCTTGGAATACATACCGCCTCAGCAGGTAAGAAAGGTAGGAAATGCCGGATACCACTACCGTGGCCAGCCAAACGGTATAAGGCGTCAGATTAATATCGGGAATCAGGTTTTCATTCGGCAACATCGGAAGGATGATACCACTGATAGCCAAGAACTTGGCAAGAGTAATCATCTCATCATTCTTCATGCGCTGCGCCAGTTCCGTAAAGGTGTGCTTCAACTCCGTAAAGAGCAGAACAGTAACCACTACCATGACATAAAACCAAGATGGTTGTGTGTCTACAATAGGCGCAATACAATAAGTGATGAGTGCAATGATAATGGTAGTAACTCCGAATACATGAAACTGAGCTTGCTTGACGTAATAGTTCAGCCCAAGCAACAAACCCAGTATGGCACCACCGCCCATAAACAGACGGTATTCCACCGGATCGAGAATATAAAGCAGATACCCCAGAATACCTATGAAAGTGAACGTGCGGTCCGTACCGAACAACGTCGTTTCCCCTTCACGCTTCAAACTGATTTTCCGCTGTGAAAGACCTATTAATAAAGAAAACAGCGTCACCAATACAAAGGTAACCAGTTCTCTTGGCAGATATTCATAAAGTTGCTCCATACCTTCTTCCAAACCTATCTGATTAGCAGCCATTTGCAAGGAGAGTCAATGTCTCACCAAGCCGTATATGGACGCTTCATCAGTTGTGAATTATAATAACGGACATCGCCTGTCACTTCCTGGCCGATGAAGTCGGGTTTCTCGAAAGCCTCGTCTTCCGAAGCCAGTTCCACTTCGGCAACGACCAGTCCTTCGTTTTCACCGTAGAACTCATCGACTTCAAACGTATGTTTTCCGCTGTGCACCAGATAACGGGTTTTATCAATAACACCCGGCTCGCAGAGTTTCATCAACTCTTCGGCCTCAACAAGTGGAAGTTCTTTTTCCCACTCATAACGACTGGTGCCCGAAGCATTAGAGGCACCTTTTATCGTCAGGTATCCTTTCCCGTCACGGATACGTACCCGCACAGTCCGCCCTCTTGCACTACTGATATAACCTTGCACAATGCGGCTTTGTTCATACGCTTTTGATTTGTACTCCCCCGTCACGAGGAATTTCCGTTCTATTTCTTGCGACATCTATTCGTTATTTTCCTAAGAACGAATATCCTATCAGCATAACCAGCACCAATATCAATGCGGATACACCGATAATCAATAACACTTTCTTAGCTTGTTCTTCTTCTTTACGGCTATGCATAACCTTTTTCTTATTCTTTCCCATGGTGTCTTTTAGTATTAAAGTTCAACTGATAACAAAGTAACATGAAATTTGGGAAGTTTCCAAAAGAAAAGAAGGAAATTTATTTGTGTCCGCGCAACATCCTCTTCGTACCCGAACCGTATCTGAGACGTACTTGCTCCGTACATTCTTCGGTCAGAAGTACCTCTGAGTGGAGAAAGTACGGAGTTGGTACGGAGCAAGTGCATCCCAGGTACGACGGAGACAGGATTGGCTAAAAAAAATAATGGGTGCCACCTTTCATTAACCAGGTGACACCCATTATACTCTATTTCAAAACAGAGATACGGTTTATCCTTCTTGTCCCGCAAACTCCATCAGATACGCCTTGATGAAACCATCCAGTTTTCCGTCCATCACTCCGTTTACGTCCGAAGTCTGGAAGTTGGTTCTGTGGTCCTTCACACGGCGGTCGTCGAATACGTAACTTCGTATCTGCGAGCCCCACTCGATTTTTTTCTTGCCTGCTTCCACTTTGGCCTGTTCCGCCATGCGGTGCTGTAATTCCTTATCGTATAAGATAGAACGCAACTGACGCATTGCATTCTCACGATTCTTGGGCTGGTCGCGCGTTTCGGTATTTTCAATCAGGATTTCTTCTTCTTCACCGGTATATGGGTCCTTGAACTGATAGCGCAGACGAACACCAGACTCCACCTTGTTCACATTCTGACCACCAGCACCACTGGAGCGGAAAGTATCCCAAGAGATATTGGCAACATTGATGTTCACTTCAATCGTATCATCCACCAATGGGGTTACGAAAACGGAAGCAAAAGAAGTCATACGCTTGCCTTGTGCATTGTAGGGAGACACACGCACCAGACGATGCACACCGTTTTCTCCTTTCAAGTAACCATAGGCATAATCACCCGAAATCTCAATAGTACAGGTTTTGATGCCTGCCTCATCACCTTCCTGCAAGTTAGAGATAACGGCTTTATATCCGTTGGTTTCGGCATAACGCAGATACATACGCATCAACATGCTTGCCCAGTCCTGACTCTCCGTGCCGCCTGCACCGGAATTGATTTTCAATACGCAGTCCATCTGGTCAGCCTCGTCACGAAGCATGTTCTTTAGTTCAAACGCTTCAACTGCAGCAGAGGCTTTTGCAAAAGCCTCGTCTACTTCTTCTTCGGTTACAAGCTCGTCCTTGTAGAAATCGAAGGATAACTGCAGCTCTTCCGATAATGTCTTTATCTCATTATAGCCGGATATCCACTGTTGCAGACCTTTCACCTTTTTCATCTGTGCTTCAGCAGCTTTCTGGTCGTCCCAGAAGCCCGGAGCCTGGGTGCGCAACTGTTCTTCTTCCACCTGGATTTTCTTCCCTTCTATATCCAAATAGCGATAGAGTGCTTCGGTGCGCTCTTTGACGTCTTTCAGTTGTTCTATGGTAATCATAATTCCTATTTACGATTGAAATTAGCCGTTAGTTTTGAAAAAATTTACTTTTTGAGTGCAAAGGTATGAAAAAAACGCATATTTTTGCAGTTATCAATCTAATAAGTCAGCTTATGAACAAACTATTCCGACAAATTGGTTTAACGTTTATCCTACTGGTAGCGATAAGCTTAGGAAGTTGTACTTCGAAGTACAATTACGAAACAGTGCCCAATGATCCGCTAAAAGCGCGCATCTACACTCTGGACAACGGTTTAAAAGTTTACATGACCGTTAATAAGGAAACACCGCGCATACAAACGTACATCGCCGTACGCGTAGGTGGCAAGAATGACCCTGCTGAAACCACCGGATTAGCCCACTACTTTGAACACCTGATGTTCAAAGGTACCACAAACTTCGGCACTCAGAATTATGAAATTGAAAGGCCTTTGCTCGACCAGATCGAAGAACAATTCGAAATCTATCGTAAGACTACCGACAGCCTTGAGCGCAAAGCCATTTACGCAAGAATAGACAGCATCTCTTACGAAGCTTCCAAGTATGCCATTCCCAACGAGTATGACAAGCTGATGGCTGCCATCGGTGCCAACGGTACGAATGCCTACACCAGTTTCGACGTGACCTGCTATACGGAAGATATCCCCAGCAATCAGATTGACAACTGGGCAAAGATTCAGGCAGAACGTTTTGAAAACTGCGTGATTCGTGGTTTCCATACCGAATTGGAGACGGTTTATGAAGAAAAGAACATGTCACTGACCCGCGACCCGCGTAAGGTATATGAAGCAGTACTTTCTTCCCTCTTCCCCCACCATCCCTATGGTACACAAACTGTGCTCGGCACACAAGAAGACCTAAAGAATCCTTCCATCAAGAATATCAAGGAATATTATAAGAAATGGTATGTGCCCAACAACATGGCTATCTGTCTTTCTGGTGATTTCGATCCCGACCAGATGATTGCCACTATCGACAAATACTTTGGTGGTCTGAAACCGAATCCGGACCTGCCTAAGCTGAATTTGCCGAAAGAAACGGATATCACCACACCGGTTGTGCGCGAGGTGTTCGGCCCGGACGCAGAAAGCGTAGCCTTAGCATGGCGTTTCCCCGGAGCTGCCAGCAAAGATGTAGAAACATTGCAAGTAGTTTCCCAGATACTTTATAACGGACAAGCCGGCTTGTTCGACCTTGACCTGACACAGCAGCAAAAGACTTTAAGTTCTTATTGCTATCCTATGCCTATGAGCGATTACAGCGCACTGATGATGCAGGGACGCCCCAAACAAGGACAGACTCTGGATGAAGTGAAAGACCTGATGTTGGGTGAATTGAAGAAACTCCGTGACGGCGACTTTGACGAAAAGATGCTGGAAGCCAATATCAACAACTTCAAGTTGTATCAGATGCAGCAGTTGGAAAACAATGACGCACGTGCCGATATGTTCGTTGAATCATTCGTAAACGGTAGTGACTGGGCAGATGAAGTAACTGCACTCGACCGCATGTCCAAACTCACGAAGAATGACATTGTAGCCTTTGCCAACAAATATCTGAAAGATGACAACTATGCCATCATTTACAAGAAACAAGGTAAAGACCCGAACGAAAAGAAAATGTCGAAACCGGAAATCACTCCGATTGTGATGAATCGTGACACTGTCAGCAGCTTCCTGAAAGAGATACAGGCAAGTGTAGTGCAGCCCATCGAACCGGTATTCTTGGATTACTCCAAAGATCTTTCTCAACTGAAAGCCAAATCAGACCTCCCCGTGCTCTACAAACAGAACACCACGAATGACATCTTCCAGTTGATCTATCTCTTTGACATGGGTAGCAACAATGATAAAGCACTCGGAACCGCCGCCCAATACCTCGAATATCTCGGCACCGCCGACATGACTCCCGAAGAAGTGAAGAGCGAATTCTATCGCCTTGCTTGTTCATTCTTCGTATCACCGGGCAGCAAGCGCACTTATGTGGTACTTTCAGGTCTCAATGAGAACATGCCTGCCGCTATGGAGCTCTTCGAGAAACTGATGGCAAACGCCCAAGTAAACAAAGAGGCTTATGACAACATGGCTAAAGACGTATTGAAAGCTCGTAAAGATGCTAAACTGAACCAGATGCAGAATTTCTCACGCCTGGTAAGTTATGCTACTTACGGTCCGAAGTCTCCTGCCACCAACTTGCTGAGCGAATCAGAACTGACTTACATGAATCCGCAAGAACTCATTGACCGCATCAAAGAGTTGAACAGCTTCAAGCATCGCATTCTTTACTACGGCCCGAGCAGCCAGGATGATTTGCTCGCTATCATCAATAAAGAACATCAAGTACCCGAAACTTTGAAAGAGATTCCTGCAGGAAATAATTTTGAACCGTTACTCACGCCGGAAACAAAGGTTTTCATCGCTCCTTATGATGCCAAGCAAATCTATATGTCACAGATTTCCAATAAAGGAGAGAAATTTGATCCTGCCGCCGAATCGGGACGCCAACTGTATAACGAGTACTTCGGTGGTGGCATGAATTCCATTGTATTCCAGGAAATGCGCGAAAGTCGCGGTTTGGCTTACTCTGCATGGGCAGGTATGCTGAAACCAACTTATCTGACAGATCCTTATACACTGCGTACTCAGATTGCCACGCAGAATGACAAGATGGTAGATGCCATCAATACATTCAATGACATCATCAACAACATGCCGGAATCGGAAGCTGCTTTCAAGCTGGCTAAAGATGGCATGATTGCCCGTATGCGCACTGACCGTACCATCAAGATGGATGTTATCTGGGATTACATCAGTGCTCAATATCTGGGACAGAATGTAGACAGCCGCATCCAACTGTATAACGATGTACAGAACATGACACTGAAAGATGTCATCGATTTCCAGAATAAGTGGATTAAGGGACGTACTTATACATACGCCATCCTCGGTGATAAGAAAGAGCTGGATATGGATGCTTTAAAGAAAGTAGGTCCAGTGATTGAACTGAAACAGGAAGATATATTCGGATATTAATATATCTGAGCAGTAAAACAGGGAAAGGGTTGCATTGTCATGCAACCCTTTCTTTTTTATAATTTCTGCCGGTTCTATTCTATAAATACTCTTTATTACACAAAAAGTCCACCCTCCCCGCACTGTGATTACGTACATTTGCCCCGCATTCTAATTTGTATCACATATCTAAAAGAGTATAAGACAGACCATGAAACGTTTATTCATCTTTATTATGGGAGTAATGATGGCTGTGGCAGCCACGTCCCGCACGTTCGACATGAAACAGTTAGGGGCTGATGCCAAAGGCATCAAGCCATGTACGAAACTGATTAACCAGACTATTGAAAAAGCAGCTTCGGAAGGGGGTGGAACCATCTATTTTCCTGCCGGGACTTATCTGACTGCTACTATCCACATGAAAAGTAACATTACATTGCATCTGGAATCAGGTGCCATTGTGCGCTTCTCAGACAGGTTCGAGGATTATTTGCCTTTTGTAACCGCGCATTGGGAAGGAACCGTTATGCAAACCTTATCCCCGCTGATTTACGCTCATTCGGCAGATAATCTGACCATTACCGGACGTGGAACGCTGGATGGGAACGGACTGAAATGGTGGTTATGGGAATTTGAGACACGTAAAGTGATAAAGGAGAACGGTGGCAAACTACCTTCTCTGGATAAGTTACAGCAAATGTAGGTGGATGCCAATAAGGACCTGGAAATATCCGATTACTATAAGCCTTCGCTGGAACGTAAAATGTTCCGTCCGCCTTTTATTCAGTTCTACGAATGTACGAATATCCTTATTGAAAATGTGAAGATCATCAACTCTCCTTTCTGGACTGTCAATCCGGCCTTCTGTGATAACGTTACAATACATGGAGTAACCATCAATAACCCGTCAAGCAATCCCAAAGGACCGAATACGGACGGTATCAATCCGAGTTCCTGCCGGAATGTACGCATCTCCGACTGTTTTATCAGTGTTGGAGACGATTGTATTACCATCAAGTCCGGACGTGATGCCGACGGACGTAAATATGGGAAAGCATGCGAAAACATCACAATCACCAATTGTATCATGCTTTCCGGTCACGGTGGAGTGGTCATCGGCAGCGAAATGTCGGGCGGTGTAAAAAGGATAGCTATATCCAATTGTGTGTTTGATGGAACGAATGCCGGTATCCGGTTAAAAGCATCCCGCGGACGCGGTGGTGTAGTAGAAGATATACGGGTAGACAATATCGTAATGAAGAATATACAAGGAGATGCCTTTATTTTCGATTTATTTTATGACCGTTTATCGAAAGTAGAACCGGTAAGCGAACGTACTCCTATTTTCCGGAATATCCATTTAAGTAATGTTACGGGAAATGATATCAAGCGGATAGGCTATATAAAAGGTATTGAGGAAATGCCTATATCGGAACTGTCTTTCTCCAACATGAATATAGTGGCCGGAAAAGGATTTCAGGCAGAAACAGCCACCGATATCCGTTTTAACAACGTAAGTTTCACCGTAGAAGAAGGACTTTCACTCAACATCCGACAGTGCAAGGATATATTCCTGAATGACGTGCGGACAAAGCAACCGATAGCCGGTCAGCCGGTGGTGGATTTAGAAGCAATAGAAAACCTGTCAATCATTCATTGTGATTCCACACAAATTGTCAGGAAATGAATGTCCGGTAACAGGTAACCGGACGTTCTTTATCAAGAGCATATTTATAAAAGATTAACGGATGGGAGGCATAGACCTCCCGTTTTTGCTTTCGGAACAGACCGTCTGTTTGCCTCAGACACATGATCTGTATGCCCAAAACGTATGGTCTGTTTACCTCAGACGCATCGTCCGTTTCGCAGGGATGAATCAGTGAAACGCCACACCTCAACGAGTGAAACGAATGGGCTTAAAGCGGTTGAAGTGTGGCATTTAGGTTATTGAAGTGTAGCATTTAAGCTGCTAAGCTGTGGCATTCGGGAAGTAAACATGTGGCATTTCAAAAGACGAACCATAGGGATAAAAAGAAAACGGAGAAGCAATGCCTCTCCGTTCGTGCTAATTTAAAATTGAATCTTAAATAGATTTACGAATACAAATATACGACATCAGAAAGGCGATGTCAAGTATATTGGGATTTTTCTCACTTTCCGACAACTATTTTATAGCAACCGTCGTACGCTGCAAATCTTCCTCTTTAGAGCTTCCTCCTACCATGATATCATAGCTACCCGGACAAACTCTTACTGTATTGGATTGATCGTCCCACCACTCCAATTCTTTATCTTTCAGATCAAACTCCACATTGACGGTCTTTCCTGCCGGAATAGATACACGCTTGAAAGCACGCAAGGTTTTGATGGGTCCTTCTGCATCTCCTTGTTTTCTAAGATAAACCTGCACCACTTCTTCTCCGTTACGCTTGCCCGTATTTGTAACAGGTACAGTAAGTTTCAAAGACTGTCCGGCTGTAAGTTCATTCTTGTCAAGTACGGTTTTACCATAGCCAAAGGTGGTATAACTAAGACCGTAACCGAATGGGAACAAAGGTACATCCTGCATATATCTGTAAGTTCTTCCGGTCATATTATAATCTTCAAAGTCAGGTAACTGAGATACATTGCGATAGAAAGTAACCGGTAATTTACCCGCCGGATTATAATCACCGAACAATACCTCGGCAACAGCCGTACCACCTTGCTGACCGGGATACCATGCCTGCAAGATAGCTTCGCACTTCTGAGTCTCAGGTTCCAGACCGATAGGCGATCCTGAACAGTTAACCAGAATAATCTTCTTACCTGCACGATGCAGGGCATCAATCAGTTCACGCTGAACGGCAGGTAACTCAATATCCGTACGATCTCCTTTCTTGAAACCGGGAAGATTTACTCCCATCTCCTCTCCTTCAAGGCTGGGAGATATACCGCTCGCAAAAATAACGATATCTGCATCCTTCACACGCTCAACAGATTTCCTTATATCCACATCCTTCTTAAATCCAAGATCAAAGTTCAACTGTGCATCACTTCTCAGATACTCAAAATCAAGTTCCAGATCATACGATTTACCGGCCTGCACCTTCATCGCATGAGTAGATTTTCTTGCACCGTGCTTGTTTGAGAAACTTTTCACTTCTTCCCCGTTCACACGAAGTCTTCCGCTCCCATAGCAATAAACCTCAAGAACGATTTCTCCTGATTCTTTAGGAGTAAATGCACTGTTATAGGTCGCGGAGAAATCCGTAAGATTCACCCCCGGAGCAAACACCGTAGCACCCGAAGTACAGAAACGGAAAGGAGTGGTGACCTGTGCTGTGGTCACCGGTTCGCCCTCACGCTTCAGATTATTCCAGTAACGAGCCGTGAAACCGGGACCTTTGTCGGACTTACACTGGCTGAATGCACTCTGAATCAGAGTTCTTTCTACCCATGGGCAGCCTTGCTCATAGATCAGTTTATCATCAGCGCCAAGCAGATTTCGCACTCCGTCAAGAATGGTAACAGTGTGTGGCGGCATCCCGTTGTAATTTCCCCATTGCATCACTGAGTCATTCGCATTCGGCCCCATAACGGCTACCGTCAGTCCGCCACGTTTCAGCGGCAGGAAGTTATCCTTATTCATCAACAATGTCATGGATTCACGGGCCATATTCAATGCCAGAGAGTCGTGAACAGCAGAAGCTACTACGGAGAAAGGTATCTTGGTCCAGGATACTTTTTCCGATTCATCCATTTCCCCCAAGGCAAAACGGGCTTTCATCAGTCGCTTGACAGATGTGTCCACAGTCTCTTCAGAAATTAATCCTTTTTTTACGCTCTCTATCAAAGCCTTATAGCTGGAACCACATTCCAAGTCTGTTCCACTGATCACCGCAGCAGCAGAGGCTGACTCTGCATCGGGATGGGTGTGATGACCACGGTCGTTGTAGAAGTCGGCTATTGCACCGCAATCAGATACTACTATACCGTCGAATCCCCATTCTCCACGCAATATCTGCATCAGCAGGCGATCACTTCCACAGCAGGGATCACCTTCAAAACGGTTGTAAGCACACATTACTTCTTCCACTTTCCCTTCTTTCACCAATACTTCGAAGGGTGGCAGATAAGTTTCATACAAATCACGTGGCTTTATATTCTCCGCATTAAAAGAGTGACGATTCCACTCCGGTCCCGAATGTACGGCAAAATGCTTGGCGCAGGCATGCAGTTTATCATATTTTCCATCGGCAGGTCCTTGCAAACCTTTTACCACCATCACGCCCATCCGACTTGTCAGATAAGGGTCTTCACCATAGGTCTCAATACCCCTGCCCCAGCGCGGATCACGATAGATATTCACTGTGGGAGTCCACATGGTCAAGCCTTGATAGCGTTCACGGCTATTCTGAGACGCATAGTAGGTATTCTTCGCACGTGCCTCATCCGACACGGCATTGAACACTTCGTACACCATTTCCGGGTTAAAGGATGCTGCCATACCTATCGGCTGAGGAAAGACTGTAGCCAAGCCTGCCCGGGCAACGCCATGCAGCGCCTCATTCCACCAGTTATACGGTTTAATACCCAATCGTTCCACAGAACGGGAACCATCCATCATAAGATGCGCCTTCTCTTCCAGCGTAAGTTCCTTCACCAGAAGTTCCGCCCGCCTTTCAGGAGATAAAGAAGCATCCTTGTAGGATGGCTCTCCGCAACCTGTCAAAGCAAGGAAAGGCAGTAAATAAAAAAGTTTTCCTTTCAACATTGTCTATTCTATAATTTCACAAAATTAATATATCAAATGAAATAGTACGACAAAAACCGCAAGATTTTAAATCCGTTGGAGATGAAATCCTGCAGTTTTCTCAAAGCTCTATACTAAATACCTATTATTGCTGTGGCAGTCCATAGCCATTTGTCACTTTTCCTTTGGATTGACTGATTGTTTCATAAGGAATAGGCCAGTAATAACACGGGACACTCTCTTCCGATGTAATGCCCGGAAGGATATTACTCAGATAAATATCAATATTGGCGGCAAGGGTACTTCCCCAGTCCGTCTTTACATATCCTTCCGCTTCTAATTCTGCAGCAGTCTCACTATCCGGAGCAATATATTCAAATAGCCCTTTGATAGCGGTATTATGGTTGGTTCCATTAACAGACAACCCTAGCTGAGCAAAATCCAATACACCACGCCATCCCGGGAAAAGTACAGGATCGTTTTCATCCGTACAGTCATAAGTCAGTTTAGCACCTGCAACCTGCTTTGTCCAGATGTAAGCGGGTAAGATGTTGCCATTCTCAAATTCATGATAACCTTTAGTCTTCAGATTTTCAGCAAGGGTTGACATCTCATTACGTACTTCCATTGCTTTTTGTGAGAATTTACCACTCCGAACCAGATCGTAACCGGTATGCCCTTCACCGAAAAGTTCAAACTTACGTTCCATCAGAATAGCTTCTTTCAGAGCTTCACCGGACAAACCGGAAATATTATGCAGATCATCACCAAAAGCTCTTTCACGAATCTGATTAACCAAGCCTATAGCTTCAGTATCTGCATCCAATCCTGCTTTCACTTCCGCTAACATCAGAATAACATCAGCTACACGCATAATCGGCATATTGAAGCCTGCACCCATCTGGGGACCGACAAAGTAAGGATTTTGGCGGCAAATATCCCATTTATTCAAACAAATACCTCCGTCAACCTTAGCACCTGCCTTAAAAGTAAAAGCCAACTCATTACCTTTACCATCCAGTCCGGTAACCACTGCACTAACATCGCGACGTTTATCAGCGTTGTCATAACCACCGTAATAGAAACTCGGCACCATACGTATACCGGCAAATACTTTATTCGGGGCAGTATTGTTACCACCGTTAGAACCACGACCGAAATCATAGCAATACATACGGCTTGTAGCTTGATTCTGTACACAACCTATTTCAAAGATGGCTTCAGGACTCATCAGAAGATCCATTCCATATTGGAAATGACGTTGGAAAGGATTGTTTGCATAGCTACGCTCATCCGTAGTAACCAGTTTGGTGGTTCCTGCATTGGTTGAAAGAGCTTTCTGCAAATAGTCTTCAGCTATAGTGTAATAGTTCTTGTAATCGGAACGACGGGCATAAGCGCATTTGCGTTTAGCATCCGTGCTGAGAGTTTCGAACTGTACACTTCCATAAAGTTCCGGCATATCCGTACGGATAGTTTGATAGCCTCCGGCATAAAGAGCCATTTTGCCAATCAATCCATCAACAAATGTCCGCGTAATACGCTCACCGTTCAAACCGCCTTCCCCTACTTTATACATATACGGTTCCGCTGCTTTCAATTTTTCAATCAGTGCATCATAAATATCAAAACGTGAAGTCAGCCCGTAATTATCTACATAGTTATTCTCATAGCCATACGGTACATCACCACAATGTTTAATCAAGTCAAAGTAACATAATGCACGCAATGCTTCGGCTTCACCTTTCAGATGTGTCCAGTCGGAAGTTCTGCCTGCTGCGATATCATCCTGATAAGCTGTTTTGGCAGCAATCAGATCAGCTGTTTTTCCGGCATAGGAGATCACATTGTACAAAGCATTGAAGCTACCTTTCATGTGGTCACAAGGAATCTGTTCGGGAACCAGCTTTGCATTGATATTATTGGAAGTATTATTCTCAGGGAAATATTCGATATCCGAACGGTAATGGTCGTTCCAATCGTATGCCCCATTACACGACTCACGATAAAGAGCATAAGCTCTTGACAAAGTCTTTAGAGTTTCTGCGGGACTGGAAGTTACAAACTCGTCATCTGTATTAGAAGGAGAAGAAGTTTCCAGAAAGTCACTGCACTGTGCAAACAAGACACAACAGGCTGACGCAAATGCCATTTTTATATACTTATTCATAATTTCATCTTTTATTAAATGGTTAGAAGCTAAGATTTACACCCAGTACGAAGGAACGTGCACGCGGATAAGTACCCCAGTCCATACCCAATTGAGGATAGGTCTTTGTAGAAGTGGATGTACTTACTTCAGCATCGATTCCGGAATATCCTGTAATCGTAAAGACATTATAGATACTTCCGTAAACACGCAGATTACTGATACCCGCCTTCTGAAGAATACTCTTCGGTAAAGTATACCCCAAAGTCAGTGTATTCAAACGTAGATAAGAGCCGTCTTCAATACCCAATGTAGACACATAGCCATTCTCACTGTATGCCAGTGGTAACTTAGCATTCGCATTGGCAACATTCAGTTGTTCAGGAGTGGTCAATGCAACTAATTCGCCATTCACTACATCATAGATTTTATAGCAATCCTTTACTATAGAGAGCTTATTCTCGTAAACGGCACCTTCTTTATAACCATAAAGTGCTGCCAGCTTATTTACATTATAGATTTCATTGCCATAGCTCCAGTTAAAATACAAACCTAAATCGAAATTCTTATAAATAGCGTTAATATTAAAACCACCGGTATGGACAGGTGTCATATCGCCGATAACATCTACGTCATCATCATTGATAATACCGTCATCGTTCAGGTCTTTGAACTTTGCCATACCCGGGTAAGCCAACTGTCCTGCAGGACGTTCGTTTATACCATTGTGCAAGTGATAGTTGGGGAATACAGCTGAAGAAACATCCGCAACTCCTTTCTTCAGGGTATACACCCCATTTTCATAAGTAAAATCGTCGGTAGTATAGAAGCCATCAGCAGTCAAGCCACGTACCAAGCCTACAGGGCGCCCTTCTTTCAAGACATAATCTGATTTCGGGAAAGTAGATGAAGTAGCCCATTCCGTACCATAAAGTCCAGTGACATTATCAGCCAGTTTGTCCACTTTACCACGATTGAAGTTAATATTGAAACCAGCCGTTACATTCCAGTCCCTCGTTTTCACGAGTACCCCCTGAAGAGCAATTTCAATACCTTTGTTGCTGGTCTGGCCTACATTAGCGTAGGTTGAAGTGAAACCTGTGATACCCGGAATAGCTGTTTTCATCAACAAGTCCTTGGTGGTATTCCAATAGGCATCAATCGTACCTGTCAAGCGGCTATTAAAGAAACCGAAATCAACACCGATGTTGCGGGTAATCGTAGTTTCCCACTTCAGATCCTTGTTCGCCATATCTGCACCAAGTGAATAAGAAGGCAAGAAGGCGCCATTCACGGCTCCCTGGTATCTCTTGTCACTAGTCGATTCCCAATTCTGTGACCACAGACTGGAATTTATACCATCGTTACCTACCTCACCGTAGGAAACACGGAGTTTAAGGTTATCCAGCCAGTTCACATCATTCAGGAATGCTTCTTCAGACATACGCCAGCCCAAAGCTGCTGCCGGGAAATATCCCCAACGGTTACTGGGAGCAAATTTAGATGAACCATCCGCACGGAATGTAACCGTCAACAGATAGCGTTCCATAAGGTTATAATTCAAGCGGCCAAAGAACGAAAGGATACGGCTCGGTGTGGAAATACTTGAAGAAAAGTCTCCCACTCCCTTAGTACTGTCATATTGATTGATCATGGCAAATGCATTCTCTTTCGTAAAGTTTGCAGGGAAATAGGTTCCTGAGGCTTTCAGTCCGTCACCGCCCGAATTGGAAACTTCATGACCGGCCAGGATGTTCAAGCGGTGTATCTTAGCAAAAGTAAAGTCATAGCTCAAGGTATTTGTCCAACGGAGTCCCCAGCTATTCTTTTTCTCCAGATTCGCATTACCTGCATAAAGAACCTCACCGGTATTATCATCCAGATAGTTATTTATGATGGCTCCCGTCCATTCTTTATTCTGATTCCAGGTCTGGCTGAGAGACAGGTCAGTATGATAGGTCAATCCTTTCACAATTCCCCAGTTCAGCGAGAGAATACCACGCAATGACTGCTGGGCATTCGGTGCATACTTGTCATTAATGCGGTTTACCGGATTATATCTGTCCCACTGGCTCTGTTTGGCATAGTTCTCAATCATACCTTCATTCATTGCAGACAAATCACCCAAAATATCATCTGTTGCAATAGGGCGGAAACGATAAGAAGATGACAGAACTGATCCGCTACCATTTGTAACACTCTCATCACCCATCTTTTTAATATTGGTATAACGGGTATCAAGACTCAAATCAAGGTTCTTGGCAATCTTCTGGTTCACTTTCAACGAAACATTGGCACGTCTATAATAAGAAGCGAGTTTCATACCATCCTCATCCATGTAGTTAACGCCAAACAGCACTTTGGTCTTTTCAGTACCACCCGTAACTGAAAGGTCATGATTATGAGAGAAAGAATCTCCATAAATCTTCTTCTGGATATTATCCGCCTTCACATTGCGATAACTTTCTATGCCGCCAGGGTTGGTAGTCGTATAACGTCCTATTCCATACAGTTTCTCCAATGGTTCCATATAGCTGTTACCACCAACCGAAGCTGCACTTGCCCAGCTATATGCCAGGTAGTCATAAGGATCGAGCGCATCCATATACTTAGTCGGTGTATTGAACTTCGCATAACCATTGTAGCTGACAACAACACGTCCTTCTTTAGCCCCCTTTGTGGTAACAAGAATTACACCATTAGCACCACGGGCACCATAAATAGCCGTTGATGAGGCATCTTTCAAAACGTCAATCGACTCAATCTGATCGCCCGGAATATCACTCAACGAGCCACTGACTCCATCAATCAGTACCAGCGGATCATTGCTCTGTGAGATAGAACCGCCACCACGTACACGAATAGAAACAGCGGCATCGGGACGTCCATCCTGCGTTGTTACATTGACACCGGCCAGCTTACCCTGCAAAGCTTGAGCTGCATTGGCAACAGGCATAGCTGCAATTTGCTCACCCGAAACAGAGGCTACCGATCCGGTAAGGTCCTTACGTTTCACCGTCTGATAACCGATTACTACAACTTCATCCAGAATCTCAGCATCTTCAGCCAATGTCACATGAACCGGTTGTCCTGCAACAATAGATACAGTTTGCGTCTGCATTCCGATAAAGCTTATTTCCAATTGTTTGGCTGTACCCGGCACGGCAAGGGAGAATTTACCATCCAGGTCTGTAATTGTACCGATAGAAGCGTCACTTACTACTCTGATATTAGCACCAATAACAGGATCACCTCTGCTATCGAGCACAACACCTGAAACAGTACGACTCTGTGCAAGAGAGATAAGGCAGATCATACTCATCAAGAGAGTAGCAGCTGTCCTTTGAACAAGTCTTTCAAAATTCATAAGTAATGTGTTTTTAATAGTTAATGATTAAAATGATTCACTCTGCAAAAGTAGCCAACTTGTGCCATAGCAACGGAATAAAATCAGGTAACAAGAGTGCACTTTTTCAAAATGGGACAAAAAGGAGGTGGACTATTCGGGCGAAATATCGGCTTTTTCGGTCAAACAGATCCTATACTTTTCATTTATTCCCTTTTTTCTATACATTTGTTCTGCACTATTCAAAACAGTACTATGAGACGACTGATTATCTACTTCTTATACTTAATGATACCGATGTTTTCATCGGCACAGCCTATCTGCCAGATTACTGATTTTACGGCAGAGAACGGACTACCCCAAGATATCGCATCAGCAGTTTTACAAGATCAGAAAGGCTTTATCTGGATCTGTACCCGTAACGGCCTCAATAAGTTCGACGGATATACATTCAAGAACTACAAATCCGCGCCACATAAAGAATATACACTATCCAACAATCGGATAACCTTTATTTCAGAAACCGCATATGGCGATATCTGGTGCCAGACGTATGACAGCAAGGCTTATATATTCGACACGCATCTTGAAATCTTCTATGATGTTCTGCAAACAGTAGATAAAGATATGCAAAGAAGAAACTTTGTTCAGAAAATATTTCCCCTAAAAGAAGGCATAGCCTGGGTGACATGCGACAAAGGTTATTGTTACAGAATCGATGAAAAGAAATTTAAAGAAAAAGACGGAATTACACTCTATAGCACATTCAATGGCTTTTTAAAAGGTGAGCACATCTTCACTATCTTCCAGGATTCCGATAAGGATGAGTGGATATTGACAGACAAAGGTATATCCATTATAGGCAACAAAAAGATCGACAGTGATTTTCCTTTCCAGTTTATTCAGGAATACAACGGTACAATTTACCTTGCTTCCGCTTCTGAAAAGATAGCCTATTATAACCAACAAACTGAAAGCATAAAATTTATAGAGCTTCCTTACCCCATCAACAAAATAAGCTCTTTAGACATAACCAACCATGGGCTACTCACCATAGCCACTGATAATGGCGTCATCCTGTTCAATCCGGAAAATAAGACTTCTCAGCTAATTGATATCCGTACTCCCATGCAATCCTCCAATGAAGCTATCTCCATTTATGAAGATAAAGAGGGAGAGCTATGGATATTCCCCACTACTCCCGGAGTGATACGCTTTAATCCGGCAACAGGTGAAAAGCAATACCTCTTTACACCCGAAAAAGAGGTCGTGAATTATGGCAGAGAGAACAAAAACACCATATTTGAAGATAAACAAGGTACATTATGGCTAATTCCCCATAATGGAAACTTCTGTTACTATGACAGGAAAAATAAAGAACTGAAAGCCTTTTATACTGATCCGGACAACCCTCAATCGCTATTTGCCCCGCTTGTTCGCTACCATTATCAGGACAGACAGGGAAACTACTGGCTAGCCAGTGCCAGAGGAGTAAAGAAAATGTCTTTCTATCCACAAATTTATAATCTGAAAGGAATAGACAGGGGATTTGAAATCCGCGCCTTCCTTTTGGACAGTTCACAACGATTGTGGGTAGCTTCCAAAAGCGAATATGTCAGGATATACCACCCCGATGGCAGCCTGGCCGGTTACTTGTCTTCACAGGGAAAGATAGATAAAGATAAAGTATCATTCAATGCCAGTGTTTACAGCATCTGCGAAGGAAAGGACGGAACAATCTGGATAGGAACCAAGGGAAACGGACTATTCCAACTCGCAAAGAAAACCGATGGGAATTACGACGTACAAAATTATATGTATGCCTCCGAAGACATCTATAGTTTGAGCAACAATGACATATTCAGCATATATTCCGATAATCATGACAACATCTGGATAGGATGCTACGGTGGCGGATTAAATCTGCTACAACAAACACCTGAGGGAAAAGTGTATTTTATCAACCACAGGAATAAGCTACAAAACTATCCGTTCAGCACCTGCCATAATATCCGCTATATTACAGGTACGGAAAATGGTATCCTGTTGGTAGGAACCACCTTTGGTTTGGTTACATTCTCAAATGACTTTGCACAACCGGAAGAAATCAAGTTCTACAGAAATATACAAAACAGGAACAGACCTTCTAGTCTGACAGGAAATGACATTATGCATATATACAAAAATAGCCATAAAGACATCTATGTATTGACATTCACCGGAGGAGTCAACAAAATCACATCCAGAACCCTGCTTAGCGAAAACATTGAATTTCAGTATTACACCGAGCAGGAAGGGTTAGGTTCCGATATGGTCCTATCCATGATAGAAGATTCCCAAAAGAATCTGTGGATAGCATCCGAAAATGCTTTATCCAAATTTAATCCGGAAACAGAGGCATTCGAGAACTATAGTACAGGATTTCTCAGACAAAAGATGAACTTTAGCGAAGCGATACCCACCATAAACGCCCGGCAACAATTGATTTTCGGCACAGATATGGGCTTTTTGGAAATTGTTCCGGAACAAATGAAGAAGAGTGATTATATACCTCCCATCGTCTTTACAGATTTGAAAGTCAACGGAAAGAAATCAACTGTCTCCACCGATGATTTGAAAGAGATAGCTTTACATCCTTCGGAACGAAATATTAATGTACAATTTTCAGCATTAGACTTCACAAGATCGGATGACATACGCTATGCCTATCGCCTGGAAGGTCTTGAAAAAGAATGGAATTATAGCGATAAAAACAAATCAGCAAGCTACATCAATCTGCCCGCAGGCGAATATCGTCTTCAGGTGAAATCAACAAACAGTGACGGAGTATGGGTAAACAATATCCGTACACTTTCCATCAAGGTCATTCCTACCTTCTGGGAGACTCCTTGGGGTTTACTGGCATATCTTGCAGCATTCATCCTTCTCACAGGGTTAATTCTGTATATCTTCTCTTACATCTATCGACTGCGTCACCAAGTGGATATGGAACAGCAATTATCAAATATCAAACTGAAATTCTTTACCGATATTTCACACGAGCTACGCACACCATTGACTCTTATCTCCAGTCCGGTCAGTGAAGTTCTGGAGGACCAGACCATTTCTCCTTCCGTACGGGAACATCTGACCGTTGTACATAAAAATACGGAACGCATGTTGCGTCTTGTCAATCAGATACTCGATTTCCGGAAGATACAGAATAAGAAGATGAAAGTAATGGTTGAACAAACAGAATTGATTGCTTTCCTGATGAAAATTACAGAAAATTTCCGTCTGATAGCTGAAGAGAAACAAATAGACTTCACATTCAAAGCTGACCAAGAAGAAGTATATATATGGATAGACAGGGACAAAGTGGAAAAAATAGTATTCAATCTGTTATCCAATGCATTCAAATATACTCTACCTGGGAAAACCGTAAAGATTACAGTACAGAAGTCGGATCAGCATATCCGCATTTCCATTATTGATGAAGGTATCGGTATTGCTCCTGATAAGATAGGTTCTCTTTTCAAACGCTTTGAGACACTAAGCAAGAACAACAATATTCTGCAACCTTCATCAGGCATAGGTTTATCACTCGTCAAAGAATTGGTGGATATGCATCACGGAGATATAGAGGTCAAAAGCCAACCGGGAACGGGTAGCGAATTCAGTGTAACTTTACCTTTGGAACGTGAAGTGTTTGAGAAAGATGCACAGGCCGAATTAATCCTTGCTGATAGTTCGGACAATACAGAATATATTACCACAACTGTAGATAACGGTATAGCTGAATCCGAAAACAGCTCGGAAGAGGATTTTTTATCCATTTTAATCGTAGAAGATAATCGTGAGCTGAGAAGCCTGCTCAGAAATATACTATCAAAGAAATACACTATCCTGGAAGCAGCAAACGGAGAAGAAGGTTTGAAACTTGCATCGGAAGCTATACCCGATATGATAATCAGTGATGTAATGATGCCTGTCATGGATGGATTGGAAATGATTAAACGTATCAAGGAAAACAAAGATATCTGCTATGTTCCAATCATTCTTCTATCAGCAAAAGCATCATTGGATGACCGTATCACCGCTTTGGAACAAGGTATCGATGATTACATTACGAAACCATTCAGTTCTTCGTACCTCAAAGCCCGTATTGCTTCTCTGTTTACCAAGCGTAAGCAGTTACAGGAAATATTCATGAAGCAGTTATCAGCAAACAATGAAACCGATAATTCTAAGGACTGGACTCCTTCGGAACCCGAAGTGATGCCGCATGATAAGTTATTCATGAAAGAAGTGATGGATTTCCTGGAAGAGCAAATAGATAATCCGGATCTGGTGATCGACGATTTCGCCAACAAGCTACTGCTGAGCCGGAGTATTTTCTACCGGAAGCTTAAGTCCATTGTAGGAATGCCTCCGGTAGATTTTATCAGGGAAATTCGTGTAAAAAGAGCTGCCCAGCTGATCAGAAGTGATGTATACAACTTCTCTCAAATAGCTTATATGACCGGTTTCAGCGACCCGAAATACTTCAGCAGATGCTTCAAAAAGCACATGGGAGTTACTCCAAGCGAATATAAAAACTCCATTAATAACGAGGAGGATAATCCGGATCAGTAAAAGATAAAGTTCTTTATAGCAAGTCCCTGACTCTGTCCACGGAACAGGAAATAGATTTTGGACTTATCTTTTACTGCTCCACTGACCTCAAAGGTTTGCTTCTCCCATTCTCCCGGAGTCTGGTTCTGATTTATCGGGCAAGTGGCTATCAACTTACCATCGAGACTTCCCTCCCTTATCTCAATCACTGTTCCGGGAGTTTCCGCCTGAAGTTCGATAGTTACTTTTTGAGGGTTCTGCTTAAAGCACATATTATTGAATACGAGCCAGTTTCCATCCCGTACTCCGGAAATAAACTGCATAGGGCGTTTTGCTACCGGACGTACTAATTTCATTCCTTCACGATCATCATACTGAGAAAAGTCTATCTCGGTAAATGCATCGTAGCGATTTCCCCTGCGATTACTTTCTAATTCAAAATAATCAAAATCGGCATAGCCGCCAGTAGCACCTTTATTCAAGTTATAACAGCATAAAGCATGACGGATACCCAGAAATCCCCAGAAGTTAGAAACTCCTTCCTGGCCCAAACGGTTATATTCAAGATTATCCAGACTATAATAAAACAGTAAAGACCCTTGCTTTGTCACTTCAGTGCGCAGGTATATCTTATCAGTTTTGACAGGAAGACTATCGACAACAGTCTCCCCTTCTCTTCCTCCCTGCCTCATTTCAAGCCAAAAGCCATCCGCCTTCTTCCGTACTCCCAGTTGGTACATGACTCTCCCCATAATGCCATTTCCGGCAAAATCCCCTTCACGGAGTCCGGTCAAATCTAATGAAACAGTTCCGGTACTATAAGGTCCAGACACTTTCTGTGTCAGCGAATTACGCGCCCATTCAAATCCCTTTGCATACTGCGCATAAATCCTAAAATAACCGGGACGATCCGTCAGACTCCATTTATCTTTCCGGGGTACATGATTGAATTCCCATACATGAGCCAGTTTCGAAGAACTGAAATCATCCGAATGTTGGGGAAATGTAATCTCTTGCTTGGCCTTGACTGCCGGTTTTCTATAAGTTACCACTCCTTTTCTCGGTTTACCTTCCGGGCCTACCACCGGCCAATCCTCTTCCCATTTCATCGGATACAGCATCACACATCTACCCATATAATCCCTGTCCTGGAAAGTATAGGCCCACGATTCACCTTCAAGTGTCTCCACATATCCGCCCTGATGTACACCGGCATCAGCATAGTTGATATCATCATCAATAAGGACCTTTGTTTCATACGGACCGTAAAGATTACGGGAGCGGCTGATCATCTGTACCCCATTGTATCCCAATGCCGGATTGAATATATAATACCAGCCATTCCTTTTATAAGTGTGACATCCTTCAAAAAGATATTCATATCCCTTGGGAGCTGTTATAATCAGGGTACCCTCATCGTTAGAATCCAGTACACCGGTTCCATCATCTTTCAAACGTGTCAGGTATATTTTCGTCTTTCCATGTGTGACATATTTCTTACCATCATCATCAATGAAAAATCCCGGATCATACAAACGCTTGTCAAACTTATGCATTGAATACGGCCCTTCCGGTTTATTACTCTTAAACATTACAAAACCATCATCGGCAATATTTACTCCTATATAATAGGTACCGTCATGATATTTAATGGAAGGAGCCCAACACAAACGACTATACGCGGTCTGCTCATTCTCCATCCTATATTGAGGACGGAAAGTGATGCTGTCGTAGGCATGCCCTATGATACGCCAATTTATAAGGTCTTTAGAATGACAGATAGGAATACCCGGCATAGCAACGAATGAGGAACTGACCATATAAAAGTCTTCACCTACCCGTATAATGTCAGGATCGGGATAATCGGCATTAATCACCGGATTGGTATAAGTACCGTCTCCATTGTCAGACGATAAAGAAGCCGTAGTTTGTACGGGAGCAGTACACGACTGTACCATGAGTATGCAACAAAGCACTAACAATGCGGAAAAGCCATCCGCTATTTTTCCTGTAGTAATAGATAAGTTATACATCTTACATAAATTAATATAAAGTGAGGATGCAAATATATGCGGTACAGGGTCATCAAGAGGGGACAAACCGGTAATATGCGTGCACTTTTTAGACACACAGATATATAAAAAGCTCCCGATTAAAAGTTCTGACTCTTAACCGGGAGCTTTTTATTTTCAATAGATAGGTTTATTATATCTTTATTCTTCGTACATCTTATCTATCACTTCCTTGTAATTCTTTGCAACTACAGGACGCTTCAACTTCAAAGTATTAGTCAGTTCACCACGTTCCATACTGAAAGGTTCGGGTAAAAGTGTGAAACGTTTCACTTGCTCATAGTGGGCAAACTGTTGTTGCAAGGTGTCTATGCGGGCACGGAACAAACCGAGAATTTTAGGATGCTGCAAAAGTTCCTCCATATCCTTATATTCAATGCCTTTCTCTTTGGCATATTCCTTAACGTAACCATAGACCGGGACAATAAGGGCAGACACAAACTTACGCTGGTCGGCAATAATGGCAATCTGGTCAATGTAGCGGTCGATAGCCAGCTTGGTTTCCAATGCTTGCGGACTGACGTACTTCCCGTTGGAAGTCTTGAAGAGGTCTTTGATACGTTCAGTCAGATAAAGTTGGTCGCCTTTCAGGTAACCGGCATCACCGGTATGAAACCAACCATCCTTATCAATGGCGGCAGCAGTAGCTTCAGCTTTCTTATAATAACCTTTCGTTATGGTCTTTCCACGCAGAAGAATCTCATTCTCCTCACCGATTTTCACTTCTACATCGGGCATTATTGTACCTACCGAACCTATCTCGTAGCCTGAGTTGAGGAAGCAGGAAACGGTAGCTGTTGATTCGGTCAAGCCATAGCCAACCAGCATATTGATACCTACCGAATGAACAAATTCACAGATTTCATCGGGCACGGCAGCTCCGGCAGTGGGGAAGAAATTACCGTTTTCAATACCGATAGTCTTTTTCAACAAGGCATAGACGGTCTTTTCATAGAATTTATACTTCAGATGAAGCATCAACGGCGGAGTCTTGCCCTTACGCAGATAGTCGATGTTGTGTATCTTACCGACTTTGATTGCATCCAGCATCATAGCCTTCTTCAAACCAGTTTCCTGAGCTATCTTTTCTTGTACTCCGGCATATACCTTTTCCCAGAAGCGGGGGACACTGCACATCAATGTCGGGCGTATTTCCTTAATTGTTGTTTGAATGTCTACCGGACGAAGATTGATACAAATCTGCACACCTTTGTAAATACAGAGGTATGTCCACGCTTTCTCGAATACGTGTGTCAATGGAAGAAAGTTCATGGAAATATCCTGGTCGGTCATATCTACCAGACGAATATCATGAATGCGGAAAGCTTCTATATAGTTGGAATGGTGCAGCATGACGCCCTTCGGTTCGCCTGTTGTGCCCGATGTATAAAGTATATTGGCAAGGTCATCATCGGATGCACGGGAAGTGCGTTCTTCCACAATATCGTTGTTCGGCAAACCTTTACCGGTTTCCAGAAACTCATCGAAATAGATGGAAGTCATATCGCGTGGGTCGCGCACTACGGCACGGTCGAAGATAATGAGTTGCTGCAATGACTGGCAGAAACCGAATACGCTGAATGCGGCATCATATTGAAACTGCTCACCTACAAAGATATAACGTATCTGAGCATCATTAATGATATATTGCGCCTGTGCAGGTGAACTGGTAGCATACAGGGGTATGGTCACCGCACGGTTAGCAAATGCACCGAAGTCCGCATACAGACATTCGGGCTTATTCTGGGAGAATATTCCTATATTTTCTTCTTCTTGCACTCCTAACTCTACGAGTGCATTCGCAACTTGTCGTACCGTTTGTGAGAATTGATTCCAAGTGATGGGTATCCATTGCGACGTTTCGTAATCTCTATATTTCAGAGCCACTTTGTCGCCATACTTCTCTGCCCGGCGATGCACAAGGACAGATAAATGGTTATTAATCATATTATTCATTAATTGGTAAATACGGTACAAAGGTAGTGGTTTCATTTGAAACTATTTCTATATTGAGAATTAAATATTTAGTATATACTTCTGTAATATTAGTACTATCTTACTATAAAAAGAGATAGCTACTCCATATTTCCGTTCGTTTTTCTAAAGGAACTGAAATATATGTATATATTTGCAACCGATAATTTATTTAATATCAACGCAATTACTCAACTAACATGAAAAAGATTCTAGCATTAGTCGCCATATTGGCGATAGGTTTAGGGAGTGTCAACGCACAAGAGAACCTCAGATGGGGTGTTACGGCAGGTATGAACAACAGCAAGTATTCCAATGATTTTTTGAATAGCAAAACAGGCTTCCACGCAGGAGTAAAGGCAGAGTTGGCATTGCCACAAGTAGCCGAGGGAGTTTACCTTGAGTTCGGCGGATTATTGACCTTGAAAGGTGCCAAATGGGGTTACAGCTCATTGGTAGACATCAAGTTCAATCCCTATTATCTGGAAATCCCTGTACACATCGGATACAAATATGCCATCAATGAAAACTTTGCCATCTTTGGAAATGTAGGTCCTTATGCCGCTATCGGTCTATTTGGTAAAGTGAAAGCCAAAGTTGATTTATCTGGTGCCGGTGGAAATATAGATTGGGGAGAATGGGGAGAGATAGATCCCAGCAAAATAAAAGGAGAAGAATCTGAAAATATATTCGGAAGCGATGGCCTGAAACGTTTCGATTTAGGCTTAGGGCTCAAAGCAGGCATTGAGTTCAATAAGAAATACCAGGTTACCATCGGCTACGACTGGGGATTTATTGAAACGGCTGACAACAGTGACTTGAAGAACCGCAATCTGATGCTTTCTTTAGTCTATATGTTCTAAACATCCACTTAAGCTACTGATTACATCTTTTGTTTTCAATATCTTGAGCAATTTAAATATCTCTGTATTTACACTATACAAACCAATAAAAACTTAATGACATGAAAAAAGTATTAGTAATGTTCGCAGTATTGGCGATAAGCTTCGCCAGTATGAATGCACAAGAAAATCTCAAATGGGGTGCTACGCTCGGTATGAACTCCAGTAACTTTTCCAGTGATGGCTTCAGTAGTAAAATAGGTTTCCACGTTGGAGTCAAGGCCGAACTGGGATTACCACAAATTGCCGAAGGAGTATATCTTGATTTTGGGGCACTGTTGTCACTGAAAGGTGCAAAAGTAAACTATGGTTCTTACGATATCAAGTATAATCCTTGTTATTTAGAAGTTCCCGTACACATGGGTTACAAGTATGCAGTGAATGAAAATTTTGCTGTTTTCGGTAATGCGGGTCCTTATTTAGCCATTGGCCTTTTCGGTAAAGCCAAGAGTGATGGCAGCGGAAAAAATATATCTGAAAATGTTTTCGATGAAGACGGGGGCGGAATGAAGCGCTTTGACCTCGGCCTTGGCTTGAAATTCGGTGTTGAATTCTGCAAAAAATATCAGGTTGCCTTCGGGTACGATTGGGGATTAATAGACAATGCCGATCATATAGACAACAAGAATCGCAATCTAATGCTTTCTTTTAGCTATATGTTCTAAGAATATAAAATGATTTGAAAAAGAGTGCCTATCACGCCCTTTTTCTTTTCCACACTTCCCCCTTCCACACCTCCGGGCTCCTTTATTCATCGGTAGCAACGGGTGGAAGGGGTATTTTTATCCTGTCGATTTAGCAGATTTCAGTATTTATCCGTAAGTTTGCATCCCAATAATTTAACTGATTGAGATATGACTTACGATATACCCACCATGGTTTCTGAGGCAACCGGAGTTCTTAAGTCTCTGGTTGCTATCCCTTCCCTTAGTCGCGATGAAGAAAAAGCGGCGGATTATCTACAGAACTATATTGAGTTGCAAGGCATGGCAACCGGACGAAAAGGTAATAATGTATGGTGCCTTAGCCCGATGTTCGACCTGAATAAACCGACTTTATTATTGAACTCGCACATCGACACAGTGAAAGCCGTAAATGGCTGGCGAAAAGACCCATTTACCCCGACAATGGAAAGTAACGGAAAGCTATACGGACTGGGTAGCAACGATGCAGGTGCAAGTGTAGTCAGCTTGTTGCAGGTTTTTCTGCAACTCTGCCGCACGTCACAGAAGTACAATCTCATTTATCTGGCTTCCTGCGAAGAAGAAGTTTCCGGGAAAGGTGGCATTGAGTGTGTATTGCCCGAACTACCTCCTATCAGCTTTGCCATTGTCGGCGAACCGACCGAGATGCAACCCGCCATCGCAGAAAAAGGATTAATGGTGCTGGATGTAACCGCTTATGGCAAAGCAGGACATGCCGCACGAAACGAAGGAGATAATGCTATATATAAGGTATTGGAAGACATCGCCTGGTTTCGCGACTACCAATTCGAGAAAGTTTCCCCACTGCTGGGCCCTGTAAAGATGAGCGTGACACAAATCAATGCAGGTACACAGCATAATGTCATTCCCGACCGCTGCACCTTCGTTGTAGATATTCGTAGTAACGAGTGTTATAGCAATCAGGAACTATTTGCAGAAATACAAAAACACATTTCCTGTGAAGCCAAAGCGCGTTCTTTCCGTTTAAGTTCTTCTCACGTAGAAGAGCAGCACCCGATAGTGCAACGTGCCGTTGCCATGGGACGTGTTCCTTTCGGCTCCCCCACCCTTTCGGACCAGGCTTTGATGTCATTTCCTTCTTTGAAAATGGGACCGGGAAAGAGTAGCCGCTCCCATACGGCAGATGAGTTCATCTTCATAAAGGAGATAGAAGAGGCAATCGGACTGTATCTTGAGCTGTTGGACGGAGCTACCTTATAACACTTAATCAATTATACAGAAGCCGCTTACAGTTTCCCCATACCAAGGAACGACAGTTTCTAAGGCTGGGAACGCGCGTTTCCTCTAATGGAAACGACAGTTTCCAAGCGTAGGGAACAGCAGTTTCCACGATAGGAAACGAGCGTTCCTATTAGGAGAAACCGTCGTTCCCATTAGAGGAAACGCGCGTTCCTATTAAGGGGAACCAACATGAAGTGACTTATACAGAAAACGGTTGTTGCTTTCTGTAGCTACTTACTAAATAAGTTGTCACAAATAATCATTACAGACTAAAAAGGTGGCCATACAATAAAGACAAACCGCCCTTCCACCCGCTAACTCCTATGCATAAAGGAGTGCGGGAGCGTGGAAGGGGGAGGAATTGGTAAATAAGGTACTTATCACTTGTAGCTACTCCCAAACTATTCCGTAATACTTTCCATGCGATTTTCCTGAATAATCACCTATTTTCATTACTTTTGTAAAAATCACCCCATGAACTACTACTATTATGAAAAACCAAACTTTTCTTTTATTATACATCATCCTCTCTTACTGCACAGCAGCATCAGCCCAACAGGAGAAAATATTTCATAGTTATGATTCTTCCGTAAAAACACAATCAGAAGGCGGCTGGTTATGGAAAATATCAGGCAATGGCCTCACTCACCCTGCTTATCTATTCGGAACATATCATGGCTCACCTCACATTCTTTATGGATATGTGGATAGTATTCCGGGATTTCGTCAAGCCTTCGACGCTTGCAGCCAATATGTAGGAGAAGTAGCCTATAGCAACGATTCCACCTCTTTCTTTTCCAATGCCAAGTTGCCCGTAGACACAACTTACTACGATTTACTAAATGAAGAAGATTATCAGCTCGTAGACTCAACATTACGCCACAAAATGAATGTACCGCTACATCAGATGTACCTAAAGCCAGGGCATCTGACTATGCTTTTTGGACAAATAGATGACATCATGAAGTTAAAGAAAGCAGGATATTCAGAATCACAGATAGACAGCATCCACTCTCAGCTAATGGATGCCGTATTAGAGAAGAAAGCCAAAGAAAGAGGATATACAATCAACGGGTTGGAAACGGTCTCAGAACAACTTGAAATGATAATGCCCGGAGATTTAAAAGAAAATGCAACTGCATTGGCAGAATACTGCCGGAAAGAAAAAGAGAAAGACAAAGAATATACACAATTTCAGGCTTTAACCGATACTCTTGTAGAGGTATACCGTTCACAAAGCATGAAGCGCCTAATCGAATATGAGATTCAGATGGATGCTTTCTATCTTAGCACTTCTCCCTATATACAGGAAATAGCCATACATCAACGACAAGTATTACTGAAAGCCCGGAACATGAACTGGATAGCCAAACTCACCGGACTCATAAAAGATAAGCCTACCTTTATTGCCGTCGGCGTGCGACATCTACCGGGAGAAAACGGACTAATCACTCTCTTGCAAAAGGAAGGATACAAAGTGGAGCCTGTTGATATGTGAACAGGAGTTCAAGGAGAGTATGTTAGGTTATCATCTCATACAGAGAAATACACCCGTGCAGTAGATAAGCTGAAAGAAGAAGCTATTAATAGTCTACCCGAATTAAAACTTTGATAATAAAAGTAGTAACTTTGCACAAAACGCCAAAATATGAACTTTGAATCATTAGTCAGTCATATCAGTACCATTCAGGACACACTGCAAGCGCAAGCTGCACACTCTGTCAATCTTGCATTAACCTCACGTAATTGGTTAATGGGGTGTTATATTGTTGAGTTTGAGCAGCATGGTGAAGATCGTGCCGCCTATGGCGAACAACTTTTGAAGAAGTTAGAAAAACGATTGAATATCAAAGGACTAAACGAACGCAGGTTCCGGGAGTTCAGACGCTTGTATCTTGTTTATCCACAGCTAAAAGAAGAGGTTTTAGGCTATGTCATATCGGGTTCGGAGATTCAGCACTCGTTGACTGCCGAATTCACTGCACCAATTCGGCAGATAGCATCCGCCGAATTGATAAATATGCAGAAATGGATGATACCTGCTGATAAACTATTCAACAAACTCACTTACTCTAATTTAACCTTAATCTCAGCAATTGATAATCCAGTCAAGCGTGCTTTCTATGAAATGGAAACTTTAGTAAAGTACGCTACAGCAGGATTAGACCCTAATATTTTTGTACAGAAATATATGGTTCAATTACCCAGCGAGGAAAAAATTAAGAAATTCATTTCAAAGGAGATTGAATATTAGAACAAAAGTTTAACACTTCTTCCTCCTTCAAAAAGAAGGATACAACGTGGAACCTGTTGAAGTAAAGCAATAATCTTTCAAGAGGGAATTTACAATTAGCGATTCAGCCACGGCTCCGGATTCAGTTTTTCCTTCTCCTTCCTCAACTGGAAGTGCAGCACCGTTCGTCCATTGTCCGCTCCATCCGAAAATATCTGGCCAAGGGACTGCCGAGTAGTCACCGTGTCACCCGTCTTGACAGATGCAGAAGCCAGATTACAGTAAACGGAAATATAATTTCCGTGACGGATAAGGATATTGAAAAGACCATTCAATTGGAAGACGGCAGCCACCTTTCCGTCGAATATGGCACGCGCCTGTGCACCAGGCTTACCCTGGATATCGATACCCTTATTATCCAATTTCACATTGCGAAGCCCTTCTACAGAGTATTGTCCGTAACGGCTCGTAATGATATATGGTCCAGTGATAGGCATTGGCAATTTACCACGGTTGCTGACAAAGTTGCCGGACAGTTCTCGATCCGCCTTATCCATAGTATATGTTTCAAGGGGAGCTGCCTTTTTAGTAGCAGTTCCGGAAGATGTGGCAGCCGGGGCACTCTTAGTTTCTTTTGCAGCAGCTTTTTTGCGGGCAGCAGCTTCTTTACGGGCTTCTTCTGCTGCACGTTTACGGGCTTTTTCTATTTCTTCGGCTATCAGGCGGTCGATACGGGCATTCAGTTGATTGGCTTCCTTACGTTTCTTATTCAGTTCGTTTTGCAAACCGCGCTGTTTCTTCTGCAGGTTGGCAAGCAACGTTTTCTTTTCCTTTTCCTGACTTTCCAGTTTTTCCTTTTCTACTTCACGCTCTTTCAGCAAACTGGCTTTGGCTTTCTTTACCTGTTGAAGTTCCGTTTTCTTTTGGTTGACTTGTTCCTGCTTTTTCAGAATATCTTCTCCTTGAAGACGTTGATAGTCGGCATATTCGCGCACATAACGCAGACGACGATAAGTTTGAGAGAGAGTCTTTGCGGAAAGAATAAACAGAAGTTTGTCCTGAACGGAACGATTCTTATATAGGTATTGGACGGAAGCTTCATACTTCCTTTTCTTATCTTTCAGGTCGTTTTCGAGGCGGACTAACTGGCGCTCCAGTTTGGAAAGCTCACGGTCGATGGTTTCCATGTCATTATTGATGGCAAGGATGTAGCGCTTCCGCTCTTCTATCTGTCCGGTGAGGGCGGCAAGTCCGTTCAACTGACTGCCTACATCTTTCTTTGTAGTGTTCAAAAGTGTCTCCGACTCGGCTATTTGCTTTTGCAAAGCACCCCGCTTACTCTCCAAATCCTTAATCATCTTGTTGGATTGGGCACAAAGCGGCATAGCTAGACAGAAACAACCTATGAAGATACAAAGAAACTGTTTCATAACTTCGCCAGCATCTCTAAAAGTTCAGTCCATTCTACCTTTGCATAGCGGGAAGACACCTGGGTGGGCGTCAGGGAAAGTTCTTTGTTCGAGAAATCGGAAAGAACGATTTTCCCTTTCTCCAATGAAGGGATACCCAGTTCTTTACCCGTCAAAGAGGTTTTGCCTCCAGGCTTGGAAGCATCAAAAAGCATCTTTTCCAAATGAGCGAAGTCCGCCTTCTTAGGCAGGATGTCTTTCAGTTCCTTGCGTGAAGCCTGCACGTAACGCTTTCCCATACGGTCTATCACCAACACATCATCAGGGGTGATTTCCAGACGGGCTATCTCGCTACGGATAATCGGCATAAGGAAAGAAAGCTGCATCCGCTCACCGCTAATAAGTTTCATGGTACCACTCACCGTAATTGAACCATCCTTAGTAGGAATGGTCAACTGCACTTTAGACGACAAGTAACGGGATTCTCCCAGTGATGAGGTTGCTTTCCGGGACGTTTTACAACCGGAAAGCCCTACCACCAAACTCAGGAGAAGTAGGAGGGGCAGGATACGCCCCACAGTTTTGTAGTTGCAGTATAATGCTTTCATTCTGGTATATATTTCTTTTTCTCAATCTTCTTCTTCAGCATTTTGGACTTGCTACCCATTTCCAAGGCTTGCTTCCAGTACTTCAATGCACCATCCACATCACCGGTCATATAATAGATGTCACCGCAATGCTCTACAATGGTGTCGCTCTCATCGCCCTTATTCTTCATGGCATCGTCTATGTAGAGGCGGGCTTCGGCATAATTGCCTTTCTCAAACAAGATCCAGGCATAGGTATCCAGATAAGTGGAATTGCTCGGCTCGGCTTTCACCGTCTTATAGCTCATTTCCTCCGCTTTGTCCAGATCGCGACGCTCCAAAGAGAGATAGTAGGCATAATTGTTCATGGCTCCGATGTTTGCTGAATTGTAAACCAATGCAGAGTCATAGGCGGCATAGGCTTCAGCATTCATCTTTTTCGTGTGGTAAACATCACCCATAATGGCATAGAAGTCCGAGACAACCTCTTTCTTGCTGTTCTCTGTGATATTCTCCAGTGCTTTCTTGCAAACGGCAAGTGCATCGTCGGTCCGTTCTGCCTGATTATAAGCTATGGCAAGATAGAAATAGAATTCCAGCATCTCGGGATTAGACTCAACACCAGCTTCGCACAAGCGAATAACTTCTTTATAGTCTTCTTTGCTGACAGCTTCACCAAGAAGCATCATGCGGGCAGCAGTATTGGTAGGGTCAATATCCAGAACCTGTTCCAATACCGGAAGCGTTTCTTTATTCATCTTCTTAGAAAGAAGGTATTGGGCATAGAGCATTGGCATCTGCGCATCGTCCTGATCTTGTTCCAAAATACGGTCGAACAGAGTAATGACGCGGGTACTGTCTTTGCCTGCCCGTTCACTCTCTATCACAAACTGTCGCATGACGTTCAGCTTCGTGTCCGAAGGAACTTTTTTGTTCAGCAAGAGAGTGTCCAGTTGCTGTTCATAGAGTTCTTTCTGTCCGGTCTGCTCATAATAGGAAGCCAACGAATACATAGCCATGGCATTATCCGGCTCGGCTGCAAGCACTTTCTTATACAGATTATAGGCTTCTTCCTTTTTGCCGTTCTGCATATAGACATCACCCAATACCACCTGATAACGCACATCCATCGGATACTCTTCTACCAGACTCTCTATCTCACGGAAAGCGCTCTGGTTATCTTTCATCTGCAAATAGATACGGAATTTCTCCATACTGAGTTGCTCGTTCTTTCCCATCTTCTCTTCCAGACGGTTCAGAGTAGAAATCACCTTTGCATAGTCTTCCAGACTGTTGTAAATCTCAAGCAAGCTGTACAGCGGGTCCATCTTATCCGAGAAACGGGTTGCCATGCTTTCCAGCAAATCGGTAGCCTTCTGCATTTCATTCTGTTGCTGATAAAGAGTTGCCAAGCCTTGGCTATACCAGTAATTACCAGGGTCATTCTCCACAGCCTTTTCCAAAGCTGCCTGTCCCTGGGGAACCTGTTTGAGGAACATGTAGTATTGCGAGATTTCATACAGAGCCGACGAAGCGTTCGGATTAATAGTCAGGCAATGCTTCAACAAGTCGAAAGCTGCACCATAATCCTTTTGCATCTTTAAGCGGGAAGCTTCCAGAAAGAAATAATCGTATTTACGCTGTTCTTCAGGCGTAAGTACAACCTGCGCCTTGGCTCCTTTTCGCAGCTTCTTCCCTCCTTGGCGGGAAGTACCGCACGATATGAGTACCGCGCACAATACGAAAAGCGATAATATCTTAAATTTCATTTTCATTCTCATTTAATTCAGAACACAGAGACACTGAGACACAGAGCTTATTGTTCTAATTATTACTCTTCACAAAGACTCCGTGCCTTTGTGTCTCTGTGTTCAATCATTTTTTATACGCCCGTATGACCGAAACCACCGGCACCACGCACTGTTTCATCCAGCACCTCCACTTCCTGCCATGCAGCCTGTTCGTGGCGTGCTATCACCATCTGTGCAATGCGCTCCCCGTCTTCTATCACGAAAGTTTCCGACGAAAGATTTACAAGAATGATGCAAACTTCACCACGGTAATCGGCATCGATGGTTCCCGGAGAGTTCAGCACCGTGACACCTTTCTTGATAGCCAGACCACTACGCGGACGAACCTGTGCCTCGAACCCCGGAGGCAGGGCAATATATAGTCCCGTAGGTACCAGGCAACGCTGCATCGGAGCTAACGAAATAGGTTCTGAAAGATTAGCACGGATGTCCATTCCTGCGGACAGTTCGGTAGCATAAGCCGGAAGCGGATGTTTCGATTTATTAATGATTTGTACGTTCATATTCAAGTCGTTTACTATATTAACGGGCGAAAATACGGAATTTGAAGCAAAATAATGATACATTTGCAGTTAAATAATAACAAAGCAACCATGATGAATTGGAATACCCTCATATCTGCCAAACGTTTCGGACTGGAAGAGTTTCACCAGGAACGTCACGAAAACCGTTCTGAATTTCAACGTGACTATGACCGTCTTGTTTTTTCAGCCCCTTTCCGCCGTTTGCAGAACAAAACACAAGTTTTCCCCCTGCCGGGTAGCATTTTCGTACACAATCGCCTGACGCATAGCCTGGAAGTTTCCTGCGTGGGGCGCTCTTTAGGGAATGACGTAGCGAAAGCCATACTTGCCCGCCAACCCGAATTACAAAACTCATATTTGCCGGAAATAGGTTCCATCGTATCGGCAGCCTGCCTGGCGCACGATTTAGGAAATCCTCCTTTCGGACACTCTGGCGAGCGCGCTATCTCCACTTTTTTTTCTGAAGGCAAGGGCATGACACTGGAAAATCAATTGCCTGCTATGCAATGGGAGGACTTGACACACTTTGAAGGAAATGCCAATGCATTCAGATTGCTCACCCACCAGTTTGAAGGAAGGCGCAAAGGGGGCTTCGTTTTGACTTACTCCACCCTTGCCAGCATCGTAAAATACCCCTTTTCATCGAGTTTAGCAGGTAAAAAGTCAAAGTTCGGCTTCTTCACGACCGAAGAAGAAAGCTTCCGCCGGATAGCAGAGGAGCTGGGTATGAAGAAGCTGAATGATAATCCCTTGAAATATGCCCGTCACCCGCTCGTCTATTTGGTAGAAGCAGCAGACGATATCTGCTATCAGATGATGGATATTGAAGACGCTCATAAGCTAAAGATACTTACCACCCGGGAGACACAGGATTTACTTCTCTCCTATTTCCCCGAAGAGCGCAAAGCGCACATGCTCAAAACTCTGGACTTCGTAAGTGACGTCAATGAACAGATTGCCTATCTGCGTTCCTGTGTCATTGGCCTGCTGATTCAGGAATGCACCCAAGCCTTTCTAAACAATGAAGAACAGATATTGGAAGGGGAGTTTGAAGGAAGCCTCATCAAGCACATCTCCGAACTACCCGCCAACGCTTATAAGCACTGCGCAGCCATCTCTCTGGAGAAGATCTACAGTTCACGGGATGTGCTGGACATTGAACTCGCCGGTTTCCGCATCATCAGCACCTTGCTCGATCTAATGATTGATGCCGTCCGTTCACCGGAAAAGACTTACTCGCAGTTACTCATCAACCGGGTATCCAACCAATATAACATAAAAGCGCCCGTACTCTACGAAAGAATACAGGCGGTATTGGATTACATTTCCGGTATGACGGATGTCTACGCACTCGATCTTTACAGGAAGATAAATGGGAATAGTCTACCGGCGGTATAAGTAGCGCCGGAGACAGCACTTCTTTATCTACTCGGAAAGAAAACCTTATTTGCTCCGGAGGTAAGTTTGCAAGCCTCCGGTTCATTTTCTATAAACGACTGGATGTGGCGGATACGCTTTTCTGCCAGAATTTCGTCTACAGCAATCAGGATACCGGTTTCTTCCACATCACCAAAACCATAGTTAATGGCGGTGCCGAACATACGCATCGTAGGGCTCAGGCTCATATAAGCATTCACCAACGGAGGAATGTTATAACCTAACTTGCGTATCTCGCAATTCAGTATCTTATAGTCTTCCTTAAAGGTATCCTTACAGAATAAAGCAGCCAAATCTTCCTCATTAGCTTCCATTTCCAGCGGTTTCATCGGAGTAATCAGGCAATCCTTATCCTCAAAGTGCTTCTTCAGAAAATAAAGAATCATGTCCCGTCCCTGACGATGATAGCTCGGATACATAGTCACCTTACCGAAATAGTACTTTACATTGGGCATCACTACCGTCAACGCACCTAAACCATCCCATAGATTATCCAACGCAAACAGTCCTTTACTACCGGCACGGGTAGACTGATATTCTACCGTAACAAACGAACGCCCTAACTCAATAGTGGTAGGAAGATACTCTTTCAGGAACTTTTCAGAGAAGTTGAACATATGGGCTGTAGCCAGTATAGGAGCACCATGTTCGTCGTACTGAACATCCGTACCAAGGATATAACGGTAACCACCTAATATTTCCTCCGCTTCCGGATTCCAGACGATCAACTGTTTATAAGGATTCTCCATGATATCATATTCATCGATATCCAGTGGTTTTCCAGTACCGCCACCTGCCGCACGAAAAGCAACTTCACGCAAACGTCCGATTTCTTTCATAATATTCGGAGAGTCCTGAGCTGTAATGATATAAATCTGATTATGACTCTTATTCGTCATACGCAGACGCTTTTCCTCAGTCAATTCCGCCTTCAGAAGTTCCTTGCTTATAGGTTCAATAATCTCTTCCATATTTTTTTGTTAGTAGTTCTTTAATTCACTTAATCACCTTGTCACTTTACCGCCCTATAACTTATATACGATGTCTTTTACATAAGCCGCCCATTCGGCAGCAGTCTTCGATTTATCGAAAGTCTGCCAGGGTATGGGTTTCCCTATGGTGACAGTAAACGTTTTATGGCGGTTCTTCAGCATCTCATCCGCAAGATAGAGCATGGCTATGTTAAATTTGATGCCCAGGAATTTGCAAACGTTAGCCAAATTATAAAAAAAGTTGGAATTACGACCTTCGAAATGGATGGGCACTACATCACGTTGGGCCTGCACGCTCTTTACAATGAAAGTCTTTTTCCAGTCCAAGTCGCGGATCACTCCATTCTGGCGACGGGAGCACAATCCGGCAGGGAACATAATTAACTGGTCGTTTGATGCAAAGCCGGCTTCCACCATTCTCGGAAAGTCTTTTGCCTGTTTGCCCGTCTTATTAATAGGTATACAAAGCGGAGCCAGTCCTTGCAGGTTCATCAGCAGGTCATTGACCATATACTTCACCTTACCATTGTAGAAAGACCCCAGCACATAACCCAGAGCCACACCGTCTTGGCCTCCCAACGGATGATTGGAGACAAAAGTGTATAGCCCTTCTTTCGGCAGGTTTTCTTCTCCCTTTACCACTATGTTGGCATCAAGAAATTCCAGACAAGCTTTCAAGAAATCCACGCCCATCTTATCTCTCGACTCGTACAGGAAAACATTCAGCTCTTCCTGATGAACGATTCTTTTCAGATAAGAAACTACGAACTTGGGGATATACTTATAGTACTTCGGAGCCTTTTCCCGGAGCACTTTATCAATATCAATCAAAAATAAAGAGTCGTCAGCCATTCTTTTTAAGATGAAATGATTGCGCAAAATTAACTCATCTTTTTAATTATACGCAATAAAATAGTCGAAAACTGCACCCGAAAACAAACAAAAGACGCCCAAAAACTATCAATTGATAGTTTTTGCCCTAAAGATTGCTTGAAATACGTCCGTCGGAGTGAGCTAACTTTCGTAAAATTGCAACATCAAAAGTAAAACGAATGAATAACTATAATAAAAAGGAGAGAACGATTATGAACAGTATTACATTTCAAAAAGATTTGCTCGGAGTACAAAACGACTTATTACGCTTTGCATACAAATTGACCTCCGACCGTGAAGAAGCAAACGACTTGCTCCAGGAAACCTCTTTAAAGGCGTTAGATAACGAAGATAAATATGCACCCGATACTAATTTTAAAGGATGGATGTATACCATCATGCGCAATATATTCATCAACAACTACCGCAAAGTAGTTCGCGACCAGACCTTCATTGACAAGACGGATAATCTCTATCACCTGAACCTGCCACAGGATTCAGGCTTCGAAAGCACAGAAAGCGCTTATGACCTGAAAGAGATGCACCGTGTAGTAAATGCACTACCACGTGAATATAAGATTCCATTCTCCATGCACGTATCCGGATTCAAGTACCGCGAAATTGCAGAGAAGTTGGGACTGCCACTGGGAACAGTAAAGAGCCGCATCTTCTTCACACGCCAGAAGTTGCAGCAAGAGCTGAAAGATTTTAGATAACCTATTCCTTAACTATATAAATGATGTCTCTTAATTAAGACTCCAAAAGACCAGTAATTGAAATGGGGCGGGAAGCTTGAAGAAAGTTTTCCGCCTCATCTTTTATGAGTAAATAGGGTTCAGCCACCACCCGAAAACTATCAAAACACCACCCGAAAACTATCAATTGATAGTTTTCCCCCTAAAGATTACCTAAAATCCGTCTGCCAGAGTGATACAACTTTCGTAAAATTGCAAAACCAAAACAATACGAACGAATAATTAGAAAAGGAGATTGATATGAACAATAACAGTATTACATTCCAGAAAGACTTGCTCGGAGTACAAGACGATTTATTACGCTTTGCATACAAACTTACCTCCGACCGTGAAGAAGCCAATGATCTGCTCCAGGAAACCTCGTTAAAGATATTAGATAACGAAGATAAATATGCACCCGATACCAACTTTAAAGGATGGACATACACCATCATGCGCAATATCTTTATTAACAATTACCGCAAGGTGATACGTGACCAAACTTTTGTAGACCAGACGGATAATCTCTATCATCTGAATCTGCCGCAAGAATCAGGCTTCGAATGCACGGAAAGCGCTTACGACCTGAAAGAGATGCATCGCATAGTTAACGCACTTCCCCGCGAATATAAAATTCCGTTCTCCATGCACGTTTCCGGTTTCAAATACCGCGAAATCGCCGAGAAGTTAGGATTGCCGCTGGGAACAGTGAAAAGCCGCATCTTCTTCACCCGTCAGAAGTTACAACAAGAGTTGAAGGATTTTGTTTAAACAAATAAGAAATAATCTACTATTTTGTAGATTTAGCTTAGATTTTAGTTGTGTCAGAAAGGAAATGGGCAGATTGGAGTAATATCCAATCTGCCCAAATCTGTTTTTATGAAGCGAACTTTTATAAATCAATAGTATTTCACTGCCGGAGCTTTCTCTCCTTTATACTCATCATTTACGTAGACACGTATCCAATCAATATACATGGCAGGCATCGTTTCTTTCTTCCATTCGGAAGGTATGATAACGCCGGGCCAGGCATTCGGATTGGTAGAGATACCTGTACTGAAAATCAAGAAGAACCCCAGCGGTTCACTCCAAGGCCAGTCCATATTACCATCTGCACCCTTGCGATGTTCAAAGTATGCTTGTCCGTTGACACCGCCCACGATACGGTCGGGATACCACTCCAACCAATAGATATTCCACTGGGACATATCGGCAAGATCAATAGTGGAAGTGACACTGCCCGAGCCACCTACCACACCGGCATAATGATTCTCGGAATGCAGCGTGAAGTGGACACGGTCATTCACCGCCTTCTTCGGATTCTCCAAAAGGTCGATTTCACCGTTCTTCGGCCAGGGAAGGTTATTATTGCCCATAAACCAGAGGGCATCATTAAAGCCTACGTATGGAGTACGTTTGAAACGGATCTCGATGCGCATATTCTCGGTAAAATTACACCAGAACTCCTTGCTGCCCGGCAAAGAAGTACGGTAACAGCCATGAGAATATTTCACCTTCCTGCCAAAACGGTTATCTATCGAGTCTTTTTCTTCCATGCTCCAGATGTGCAAAACTCCCTCATCTACTTTTGAGCATTTTCGGTTATCAACCTTTGCCGTGCGCGACATATGCATACCTCTATGCTCTATGAAGCCAAGGGGCAGTCCCTTTTTAGTATCTTTATCATTAAACTCATGGGCTGTATAGAAATGCCAGCCTTTCACCTTAGGATGCATATCCCCTTCCTTCAGAAGTAACGCATCCCCCGGATTATCATAAACCAACGTTTCATCATCTTTCGGTAGTTTCCTCTCTACTTGTCCGCCATCGGGATAAGAAACAAACTTACCGGTTCTTTTCAGGATGGGCATGGTGGCATGCTGCTCTCTCAAATAATCGCTCAATGCCTTTGCCAGTTCTTGTGTTTTATCCGGATAACGGGTAGATAAATCCTGCTTTTCAGAGATGTCATCCACTAGGTTATAGAGGCAGTTCTTCCCGGTTTCGTAATAATGAATCAATTTCCAATCCCCTTTCACTACCGCACTTTGCGGAGTACCAATCGTCTGTACTCTTTCACCCCAATTATTCGGATAATGGAAAAATAAAGCACGTTCTTTTTCTCCTGTCTGTCCCTTCACCTGCGCCATAAAGCTATGTCCGTCAATTTGCTGTGGGGTTTGATAATCACGTACTCCAGCTATTTCCAACAAAGTCGGAAAGAAATCTTCGATAATAACCGGTGTATCATTTATAGTTGAGGAAGCCGTTACATTCGGATAATAGACGATCATCGGTTCGCGGATACCCCCTTCTTTCAAGGAACCTTTTCCTTCACTCAATGGGACATTCTTATCCGCGCGGCCTATTGTATAGCCACCATTATCCGACATGAAAATAATAACTGTATGATCTGCAATGCCTTTCCGGTCTACATAGTCCATCAAATCTCCCAAGCTCTTGTCCATGCCTTCCACCAAGGCAGCATATTGCGCCTCTTTATGCGAAAGACCCTTATCCGTATACTTCTGATAGAAACGCTTGTCTGTCCCGAAAGGCGCATGCACGGCATAATGACTCATATACAGAAAAAAAGGTTTGGACTGGTCAAGAGCTTTATCCATAAGTCCTTTTGCCTCCAACGTCAAAGCCTCAGTAAGGAAAGTATCTGTTCCATGATACTTTTCCAAATCCGGCACAGCCCATATCTCTGCCCATTCCGGTTTACCGGAAGCACCGTAACCTTCTTCTCCCAGATAGCTTCCCATAGCACCGGCGGCATGACCGGCAATATTATAATCAAAACCTATTGTCAGAGGATCGGCAGCAGGCGTGTCCATTGAGCCGAAGTGAGCTTTCCCTACCATCATAGTAGTATATCCGTTTTCACGAAGCAATTGCGGCAGGCACTTCGCATAAAAAGAATGTTCCAACCCGGGTTCAGGACACAGACCATTATAATTCCACGCCTCAAAATCCAGCGTTTCATTTTTTCGGTCGGTTGGTGTATCTTTCTTCAACGTCCAGTTCGTTACTTTGTGCTGGGTGGCGTTTGCTCCCGTAAATAAACTGACGCGCGAAGGGGAGCTGATAGAGCATGCATAAGCGTGCGTGAACCTGACACCTTTCTTTGCCAGACGCTCCATATTGGGTGTCTCATAGGTACGATTCAGTTCGGTGGTGTCTTTCCAAAACGGCAGGGATGTATCCTGCCACCCCATATCATCAACCAGAAAGAGAATGATATTAGGCTTTTGTTGGGCTGCGACATTGCCAGAAAGCAATGCCGCAGCAGCTATAGAGACAAGGGGATATTTCATCATTAGCAATAAAAAAAAGTTTTATAAATGATAATCCAGTACTTGCTATTTTGTCAGAATACCGACTTCACCGATAGTTACAACATTTTTATTATTTATCTCCGACAGTGGTTCCAACTTGAAGTAACGGGCGGGATACGTCTTGCCAAACCGTACAAAGTAAGGTACAGGGTTGTGCATGATGTTACTAAACTCACCGCTTGCCTCACATTTAGTCCACGACCGACCGTCGAGACTGACATAAAAGGCATATTTATAGATAGTTCCCGTTAAATCCTCCTCCAGAGAGGGAGCATAACTGAAGCCATTCACTTTAACTTCATGTCCCATGTCTACTACCAGAGGGGTAAGAGCAGAAGCACGCCAAACAGTTTTCCGGTCTCCGTCAATGGCCTGACGGGAATCTTCGCTGCCACCAACCACCTGCCATTCGTCCACAGGAATATCAGTGAGCTGTACTTCCTCACTCTTATCAGCAAGAGGTTCGGCATAAAACAGACCTACGGCAGAAACATTAGCCATGCCACGAGCGGAACGGATTGTCACACGGATACGCTCCGGACAAGTATCGGAGAAACGGACAAGACGTTTATACCCTACTGTAGTACCTTCGGCAACATGAATCCAGGAGCCATCTTTGTAAGCTTCGACGAGGAAGCTCTCAATACGTTGGCCTTTGGAAATATCTTCCTGAATCATGAAAGTATTCACCAATGCATCTTTCTGCACATCATACTGACGGACTGTACCGGAAGTTCCATGCCACGCTTCGTTTCCCTTTACTACATAGTTGCGGGCAAAAGTCTTCTTCAAATAAGCGGAAAACTCTTTCAACCGCTGCACATCGCTCTCATTAATCAGCCCACGAAGGTCAGGCGGAATATTCAATAAAAGGACGGAATTATAGCCTACTGATTTGAAATAAATATCCGTCAGATGATTTAAAGACTTCACCTGCTTATCCTGATCAGCATGATAAAACCAGCCCGGACGGATAGAAACATCCACTTCCGAAGGATACCAGAACAGTTCGGTAGCACGAGCCACGATATCACGTCCTCCCAAGTCCTTAGCCTTTCCGTAGATGCCTAGTTTTTTGTTCTGTTCACCGGAACGGGGATAGATGCCCGGAGTCAGAGCCGTGGCGCTCCACTCGGTTTCACGACCAATGCCTTTTTCATTACCTACCCAGCGGACATCGTCACCCATAATGGCAGTGACGGCTTTGGGTTGCAGACGGCGGATGGTTTTCAGTATAGCGTCCCAATCGTAGATTTGCTTCTTCCCATTGGGACCTTCGCCATTGGCACCATCAAACCAGACTTCGTGCACTTCACCGTAATTGGTCAGTAACTCGGTGAGTTGTTCAATAAAGAACTGGTTGTAGGCGGGCGAGTCACCGTAACAGTCGGCATTGCGATCCCAGGGGGAAAGGTAGACACCGAACTTGACACCATACTTCTTGCAGGCATCACGCAGTTCGCGAACAACGTCGCCTTTTCCGTTCTTCCAAGGAGAAGAGACTACGGAGTGACGGGTGGTCTTCGTAGGCCAAAGGCAGAAGCCATCGTGATGCTTCGCCGTGATGAGAGCCATCTTGAAACCGGCTTCTTTGAGTGTGCGCACCCATTGCTCGCAATCCAATGCCGTAGGATTAAAAATGGCGGGATCTTCTGTTCCATCACCCCATTCACGACCGGTGAAAGTATTCACGCCGAAGTGCAGGAAAGCAGTCAGTTCCATTTGTTGCCACTCCAACTGCTGGGGAGTGGGAACCAAACGGGAGGCTATATCCAGCTTTTCTCCGGCAGTGGCATTGGCGGGAAAAGCGACATGCTTTTCATAATAAGTTTCCTGCGCGTGCAATCCAGTGAGGGATGCAAGGGCGAATAAAAAGGGTAGTGCAAGCTGTTTCATAGTCGTTATTATTATTTTGGTATTACTTCAATGGGCGGATTGCAAACCGGAATGCGTATTCCTGCACAGGCACCCGATACTGAGGCAGTACGCCGGGACCGCAAGTAGCCGTACCCACACCTGCCTGCATAGCATCCAGATGCACGGTCACAACTCCTTCACGCCGCAACTGATTGATATGTGTCGCCGCATCCAGACATTCATCCGTGAAAGGAATGACACTGAACTGGAATGGAGTGTCGGAATGGAAAGCCAGCCCCTCGCCCGCTTCATCGGCAAGTTGCATCCAGCGAACATCCGTACGGTTTCCCGTGGCCTGTGGACGGACATAATAATGGAACATGCGCTCTACATCCGTATGATAAATGCCGATGCGCCCCGATTCATTACGGTCGATATACGTTTCATGCTCCCCGCGTCCCAGATAGGTAACCCGGCTATAGGTATCAGGCATCTCAAAAGCAAGCCCAACGCGTGCCAACGAGGTAATAACATCAGTATCAGGAACAAAATGTGTCTGCACCTCCAGCATGCCGTCTTTCTTCATTGTATAAATGAAGGAGGCAATACCTACTTTCTCACCACGGGCATTCAGCAATTCTACTTCACTGCGTCCACCACGGACGGAAGTCTTGACGGAAAGGGCGTGTTGTGTCAGTTTATCCAGTCCGGCTTTCTTCCAAGCTTTGGCACCACCCACCTTTTCACGATTGTCATTATCCGTCACCGGACGGTAAAGGCTCAGCACAACGGGGGAAGCCAGCATTTCTTCACCTTTATAGATATAGGAGCGTAACGCTCCCGTTTCCGGATCAATATCCATCTCCACTTTACCGGAGAGTTTTGCCTCGGGGGCACGGTAGTTCCGGTTTCCAGTAAGAACGAACTGGTCATAAGCCACTTCATAATCCGTGCCAATGAACGGAGCAGCCTCAGCGGGTGTCCAACTCAGATTGAGCCAGGCTTCGCGGACATCGGAAGGGAGATGCACGGCACCCAGTGTCACTTCCACCGTAGCATGCGGGGCAGCCTCTACCTGACGCGTGCCGTCGGCAATCACTTTACCATTGTCGCCAACCACCTGCCAATGCAGCGTGTAAACGTTGAGGTTGGTGAAGTCGTACCAGTTCTTGATACTTAGGGTTAGTTTTTTACTATCTACCAAGTTCGCTTTAATATATTGATAGGCTTTCTTCACTTCAAGCAAATGCGGATGCGGTTCACGAACAGCATTCACCAATCCATTGCAGCAGAAGTTGCCGAAGCTGGGGATGTTCTTGGGACCGTAATCGCCGCCATAGGTCCAGTACCAGCGACCATCGGCATCTATTTCGCGGAAAGACTGATCTACCCAATCCCAGATGCAACCGCCCTGAACGATGGGTTCCGTTTCGAAGACTTCCATGTATTCGCACAAGCCGCCACAACTATTGCCCATAGCGTGCAGGTACTCAGTCATGATGAAAGGGCGATATACTTTCGGTTCTGTCTGGCGGACATAAGCAAGGAGTTCTTCTACGCTGCGGTACATACGGCAGTAGATATCAGTGTTGTAGTTCTGCTCGGCACGCTCGTACTGGATGGGGCGAGTGGTTTCGATGGATTTCATATAGTCATACGTCCGTTCGAAGTTGATTCCGTTGCCCGCTTCGTTGCCCAATGACCAAATGACGATGGCGGGATGATTCTTGGCACGCTCATACATGCGCTTGGTGCGGTCCATGTGGGCAGGCAGCCAAGTGCTGTCCTTTGCCAATGATGCAGGGCCATATCCCATACCGTGCGATTCGATGTTTGCTTCATCTATCACATAAAGTCCGTAGCGGTCGCAAAGCTGATACCAATACGGGTGGGTGGGATAATGCGAATTGCGCACTGTATTCAGGTTATGTTGTTTCATCAGACGGATATCTTCTTCCATCAATTCTTTACTGACTGTACGTCCCAACTGGGAGTGTTCGTGGCGGTTGGCACCTTTCACCAACACGGGCACACCGTTGATACAGAAGCGTCCGTCCTTAATTTCGGAAGTGCGGAAGCCGACGTTACACCCTGTCAGATGCGTCACTTGCCCGGCGTCGTTCTTCAAGGCTAATGTCAGTGAGTAAAGGTCGGGATGCTCTGCACTCCAACGTTTCACGTCCGGAAGAGTCTGTTCGTCAAAAGTAATAAAATTACTCAAACCACGGTTCTTTATCGGCGTTTCTTTTTTCAATATAGTTTTTCCGGAAGCATCTTCCAGCGTATATTCCAAAGTGGATGCACCGTTTGCCGCCCCCTCAATAGTGGCTTCAAGAGCAAAAATTCCTTCTTTATACGTCTGTTTATCCAGAGAAGAAATCACTTTATAATCGGAGATGAACTGGCGGGGAGTACTGTAAAGATAGACATCGCGCTCAATACCGCTCAACCGCCACATATCCTGACATTCCAGATAGGAACCGGCACTCCAGCGATACACTTCGAGCGCCACAGTGTTCTCACCCTCTTTGACATAGTCGGTGATGTCCCACTCGGCAGGAGTCTTTGAGCCCTGGTTGTAACCTAACTGATGACCGTTCACCCAGATGTAGTAGAAAGAGATAACACCTTCGCAGCAAATCACTATGCGACGGTCTTTCCAGTCGGCAGGCAGGGTGAAGGTGCGACGATAGGAGCCTACTTCATTCGCTTCGTAAGGAACCAACGGCGGATTCTTCTTGAAGTTGAATAGGGAATCGTCGAATTCATAGGTTTCGTTCACGTAGATAGCCGTACCATATCCCTGACGTTCCCAGTTTCCGGGCACTTCGATGTCCGCCCAACCACCGGTATAGAAGGAGGGTTTATAGAAGTCTTTCGGTCGGCGGTCGGGATTCTTCACCCAATTGAATTTCCACTTGCCGTTCAGGCTCATATAAAAAGGTGATTGTTCATAGTTGCCACTACGCAGGGCATCCGTCGTTTCGTAGGGCCATACGTAGGCGTGCGGTGCCAGTTTATTCTTTCCGATGGCGTACTGACTCTGCCACTCCGGCTGCGCCATCATGGCAACAGAAAAGGAACACATGGCTATCAAACTCAAAAGTATATTCTTTATCATATCTGCGTTTCTATTAAGATACTACTGCTTTATTGAACTGCGTTTCTATTAGTAATGCGTTCTATTCTTATAGCTTTGCCGATCCTTATTCCACTATGACTTCGTCGAAATAGATACGGGCTTCCTGCCCCGGACGTACATGGGTGAAAGGACAATCACCTGCCCCGTACGCCACGATGCGGATGTAGCGTGCCTTCTCTCCTATCTCAAACGGAATATCCTCGCGGAAAGTACCTTCGCGGAAGATTTCATTCTTCGTATAGGTTTGTTCCCCTACCTTGTGGTAGTCTTTATTATCTGCCGAAATCAACACTTCTATCTTTGCAGGTTTATGTGCCGCCATACCGTAATTGGTGATGGAACCCAACGTCAGTCGGTTCACAGCTTCGGGCTTCTTCAGGTCGAGGGTGAAGGAAACGGTATCGTTCTTCATCCACGAGCACCATTCGGAGTCGGTATATTTCAGACTTCCACGCACGCCGTTTACCAGCAAACCGATGTTGTCGGCGCCTACACTCTTTATCGTTTTTGCCGTTGCCGGATTCCACACAACAGGCAGTTCCAGCGTCTGCCCCATTTGCTTTCCGGCGGCAAAAGTGGCGGCTTTAATTGTTTTCGTAGCTGTGAGCATCAATGGCTTGGTATAGAGGGTAGATTGTGCCGTCGGCAGACTGCCATCCATCGTGTAGCGCACTTCCACATCCGGACGGATGCAATCCAACTTCACTTCAAGACGCCCGTTCTTCGGTGTCACCGTCTGCTGGATGTTGTACATGGAACGGGCATAAACAATGCCTTTCGCAGCCAGATGTTCGTTGAAACGATCCATAGCTGTCAGATAAGACTTCCAATTTTTACGCTCCGGCTTCGTCCAAGCCACTTCGGCCAATGCGGACAAGCGGGGGAAGAGCAGATAATCCACATCCTCAGGAGCGTTGCAAAACTCCGTCCACATGCAGGCCTGCACGCCCATCAGCAGGGAAACAGTATGCTGCGACCAGTCTTTTTGTACCGGTTCGTAGTCGTACACGTCTTTCAAAGTATTGTTTCCGAAATACGTCAACGGCTCAAACCATTGAGGCCCTTGGTAGCGGATAAGATACATGATCCGCGCAGGTGTCATGATGAAACGATGGCCCAGTTCGGCAGCCTTCACCGCAGCCTCGCCATACTTCTGCCAACCCAAGATGATGAAATCATCGGGAATAGTAGCGTTGGTCAGTTCGTCCCAACCTATCACCTCACGGCCTTTGCTCTGCACATAGCGAGCCACGCGGCCCATGAAGTAGCCTTGCAGTTCTTCTTCATTTGCCAGTTTCTCCTGCTCCATCCGTGCCTGACACAACGGACACACTTCCCAGTGTGTCTTCCGCGCCTCATCGCCACCCAAATGGATATACTTTGAAGGGAAAAGTTCGAGCACTTCATCCAGTACATCTTGTAGGAAAGTGAACACACTGTCATTTCCGGCACAGAAGATGACATCAGCATTCTCTCCGCCCAGACCGGGCAGCACGCCGATATACTTATTCACCACCGGACATGCCAGTAAGGGATAGGCAGCCAGTGCGGCATTGCTGTGTGCGGGCATTTCTATTTCAGGAATCACTTCGATGTGGCGTTCCTGCGCATAGGCCACTATCTCACGAATCTCATCCTGTGTATAGTATCCCTTTTCTACCGTAGGTTCACCCTGACGGGGATTGCGACGGTCGGGGAAACTCTTTCCGGGACGGTCCACACGGCGGGAACCTATCTCCGTAAGTTCGGGATATTTCTTGATTTCAATACGCCAGCCGTTATCATCCGTCAGATGGAAATGCAGCTTATTCAGTTTCAGCATTGCCATGCAGTCGATGATACGCAACAGGTTTTCCTTAGGGGAGAAGAACCGTGCCACGTCCACCAACAATCCACGATAACCGAAACGGGGATGGTCGGTGATGGTGACTGCCGGAACTATCCAGTCGATGTCTGCCACCACTTGTCCGCCTTCGATGGCGGCGGGCAGCAATTGACGGATGCTTTGCAAAGCATAGAAGAAGCCTTGCACGTCGGCAGCATGGATTGTGATTCTTTTGGATGTAATCTCCAGTTTATAGGATTCATTCTTCAAAGTGGTATCCGTCACCAGGCAGATATCTCCTTTCTTATTCCCCACCTTTATTCGGGGAGTAAATCCTGCCGCACGGGCGAAAAGTGCTGTAAGCTGACGCACTTCTGCCGCCTGTGCTTCATTCTCCACAGCAAAGGTTGTCTTTGCAGAAAAATGAAAGTTACCCGTGCCCGGCACTATACTGACCGGGCAGGGAACTAAAGAAACGGGTTGTGTCAAGTTATCAGCCTGAATGCCGGTCACTGCCAAAAGCAGGCAACATACCAGTGTATAAATATATCTCATAAGATCTTTTCATTAACTATTAAAATTCACTCTTTGTCTCTCTCGGGCGAAAAGCGTACAGGGTCATTGTATTGCTCTTGCAATGCACTCAGTTGTACTTTCAGTTCTTTGGTTATATCTTCCGTTCCCGGTTGTCCGTAAATGTTGCGCATCTCGGTGGGGTCGGCTTGCAAGTCATACAGTTCCCATACATCAATATCATTATAATAATGAATCAGTTTATAACGGTCGGTGCGCACTCCGTAATGTCGTTTCACCATATGCTCGGCAGGATATTCATAGAAGTGATAGTACAAAGCCTTCCGCCAGTCGGCTGTTTTTTCGCCTTTCAGCAGTGGCACCAGGGAAACGCCCTGAATATCTTCCGGCACTTCCACTCCGGCAAGTTCCAGGAAGGTGGGTGCGTAGTCAATGTTCTGTACCATTTCATCAATATCTCCCTTGCGCTGGAAATCTTTCGGCAGGCGCATAATCAACGGGGTACGCATGGACTCTTCGTACATGAAGCGCTTGTCGAACCAGCCATGTTCGCCCATATAGAAGCCCTGATCGGAGGTGTAAACCACGAGTGTATTGTCTTCCAGTCCTTTTTCTTTCAGATAATCCAGCACACGGCCTACGTTGTCGTCCAAAGATTTCACGGTTTTCATATAGTCGCGTATATAGCGCTGGAACTTCCAGTTGGCAAGTTCTTTGCCTTGCGGATTCTTCTTATAGAAATCATCAATGATAGGCCCATAGAATTTATTCCATGCGGCACGCTGTCCTTCGTCCATGCGGCCGATGTATTTCTCGTACATGGACTTCAACCGGCTTTGCTTGTCCGGGCGCAGCATCTTGAGGTCGTAAATCATATCCATATCTTTCACGATGCTCATCTCCTGTGCCGCAGCGGCAGGACGTCCTTCATAATCGTCAAAGAAGTTGTCCGGCAACGGGAAAGTTTTATCCTCATAAAGTGCCAGATTGCAGGTATCTGCCAGCCAGTTGCGGTGGATGGCCTTGTGATGAATCAGGATACAGAACGGTTTGTCCTTATCCCGCTGATTTTCCATCCAGTTGATGGCATCATCGGTGATGAGGTTCGTTACATAACCATGTTTCTGTATCGTATCATTATTCTGGGTGATGAAGTCCGGGTTGTAGTAGTCGCCCTGCCCGGGGACAATCTCCCAATAGTTGAAACCAGTAGGTAGGCTTTCGAGATGCCATTTGCCAATGAGGGCTGTTTCGTAACCGGCTTTCTGCAACAGTTTGGGGAATGTTTGCTGTGAAGCGTCGAACACGCAAGTGGTATTGTCATAGAATTTATTGGCACAACTGTGCTTGCCGGTAATCATGCAGGCACGGCTGGGTCCGCTCAGTGAGTTGGCAACAAAACTGTTTGTAAAGCGCACTCCATCGGCAGCAATGCGATCCAGGTTCGGTGTTTCCATATAACGGTGATCATAACAGCTCATCATCTGGGCTGTGTGGTCATCCGTCATGATGTATACGATGTTATATTGTTTCTGTTCTTCAGCCTTCTTCTGGGAAGAACAGGATGACAGGGATGCCACAGCAGCGGCACCGGTCAGGGAATAAAGCAATCCTGATTGTAAGTTCTTCATGGTCGGAAATCTTTAGTAGTTTATTTACCCGATTAAAAACAGCAAAGACAAAGCCGGAAGCAGAACAGACAATATGTACCGTCTGCTTCCGGAATGTCAGCTTATATCAGCCTATTGAAAAAGGTCGTAAGCCTACAGCTATTAATAGCCGAAGTTATTATCGCTATTGGAAAGTCCTGGATTCGCATCGATTTCACTGGTAGGAATCGGCAGTAGTAGATTCTTTCTCAGGAAATCATCTGTCAGGTTGCCACCGTTCAGCAGACGATCGGCAAAGTTATTCACGCTAGTAGTATAGTTCTGCTCTCCCTGTATGGTCAGTTCATGCGTAGTGTTCAGTTCCAAGAATTTTTTAAAGTATTCCGTACCACGGATGCGCACCATATCATAGATGTTAGGTTCACCGCAAAGTTCAATGATACGTTCAAAATACAACTTCTCCGTAACCTGCTCTTTAGTGAGAGACGATGACCAGTCTGCCGGCTGTGTAGAAGACATGACTCCGGACTTACGTGCACGGGCAAGCACTTCATTGGCCAGACTGATAGCTTTTGGAGTATCACCCAGTTCATTATAAACATCCGCCATCAACAGTAGCATTTCAGCGTAGCGATATACCATCAAGTTCTTGTGAGCCATTGTTCCTGTCTGTCCCTGATCGTACAATTTGCCAAAGTAGGGCCATTTCTCACCGTTACCCACCTTCGTAAAGTCACTGGCTGCCTTAGCAACTGTTGAATTATATGGAGATGCCCCATGTGTGGCCTCATAGTTTTCAAGAACGCTGATACTTGGGTTTTTCGGATTGGTAAAGTCTGCATAAGGCAACTTTGCCATAATCTCCAAATTGACATTATTCGATCCAGGTACCGTCACATCCGTAAATTTAATCTTCCAGTAAGGATATGTATACATAGAGTCGTTGGCACACAGTGCGGAACCTACCTGTGGTTTCGGGTTTGCCTGATTGTTACCATTGCGGGCTCTCCATTTCGTCAAGAAGTTAACATCAATACGGGGATCTCCCGGATAAGTGCCTTCGTGCATGTCATAAGCAAACTTAGCCACACGATACGTACTCCAGTTGATACCACTGGTAGAAGCCTGCGGGGCAAAGCGGTTACTGCCACGGTTGTAACATCCACTTGCATTCCCCGTTGAATAGTTCATCTGGAAGATGGACTCCTTAGAGTTAGACACATACTCACCGAATAAGTTCGCAAACTTAGGTTCCAATTCATAAACATGGCTTCCATACACTGCATCAAACATACCTTTAGCATTCTGCCAATTGGCAGCAGCATCCATACCCAAAGCAGCCATTTTATAATATACCTTACCCAGGAAAGCCTTTACAGCCCAGGAATTGGCACGTCCCACTGACGATTTTTCGGAGATAGATAAGGCATCCTTCAAATCTTGTACGATTTGTGCAAATACCTCTTCACGGGGTGAACGGGCAATAGAAATACCTTCAGATGAGGAAGCAACCGTTTTCAAAGGTACATCGCCAAACGTGGAAACCAGATTATAATAAGCCAGTGCTCTCAGAAATTTGGCTTCACCACCCTTTTGGATTTTAACGCCTTCGTTCAAACCACTCTTATCAATACTTTCCAGAAAAGCATTGATTTCGGCTATCACCTTATACATACCTCCCCAAGCAGAGGAAATCAAACCATTGGCAGCCAACGTATTCAGTGAGTTCAAGTCCTCAGGACGTTGTGCCCAGGCAAGTCCCGAAGCTACAATGGGAACTTCCTGCCACATCTGCCCATAAGCGTTTCCAGATGACATATAACCGTAACATCCCAGCAAAGCCAATTCTGCATTATCCTCGGTTTGAAAAACAATATTACTATTTTGAGAGTATAAAGGATCTTCGTCAAGCAAAGCATCGCAGGCAGAGAAGCTGCATAGTGCAACCAAAGACAATATATAGTATTTATATCTTTTCATATTCTTCATGTTTTAAATATTAGAAAGTCAAGTTTAAGCCGAATATAAACGAACGCGGCGTCGGATAAGAACTCATATCTACACCTGGACGAAGTCCGTCGAAAGCAAAGAAGTTCACATCAGGGTCATAACCGCTGTAGTTGGTTATAGTGAATGCATTTTTAACGGAAGCATAGACAGAAGCATTCTGGAAGCCAATCTTCTTCATCCACACCTTTGGTAATATATAGCTTAAAGTAATGTCGGCACAACGCAGATAACTAGCATCTTCTACATAGCGATCCATCACGAAGTTCTGCACAACATATGTAGAACTCGGATACAAATTGGAATGGTTGGCTTCAGTCCACATATTCTGGTAGGCTTTCCGGGTCAGGTTATTGGATCTGGTTCCCGGAGTATTGATGTAACGGTTATTCGTATTCAAAATATCCCTGCCCTGTACACCAGTAAATGCAGCCGACAAGCTGAGGTCTTTCCAGGAAATGCTCGTAGAGAAACCATATGTAAAGTCTGGATTCGGGTCACCGATAATATCGCGGTCATTTACATTCACATCACCATCACCGTCGCTATCTACAAATTTAATATCACCAGCTACCGGAGCAACCTTATTAAAGGTTTTATAGTATCCCACCGTACCATCTTTTTTGGTATATTTCACACCTTGGTCCGTGATGTCTTCCGGCTGTACAATGCCCTGTGTCACATATCCGAAGAACAATCCCGGTGCTTTACCTTCCAGAAAGATGTGTCCCACACCAAAGTGGTCACCTAACGAGTTACCATAGTATCCTACATTTTCTCCCAAGAAACCAAAGTCAGATGGCAAAAGTCCCAATTCGGCAATCTTGCTTTTATTGAAGCCGATGTTACCACTCAAACTCCACTTCCAGTCTTTCTTATCCACAATCTGTGCGTTCAGAGAGAGTTCGACACCATTATTCTTCATTGATCCCTGATTGTAATAAGTAGAACCAAAGCCTGCTGAACCCGGCAGAGTTCTGGAAATCAATAAATCAGTAGTCTTCTTCTGATATACATCAAGAGTACCGCTCAGGCGTGAATTAAACAAGCCAAAGTCCAAACCACCATTCCAGGAAGCCGTCTTTTCCCACTTCAAGCTGTTGTTTGACAGGTTAGTTACTGTAAAAGCTGTCTGGGCATTGCCCGAGCCATCAGCATAATAAAGGTTGGAGTTAGAACCATACATAGAGAAAGTGGAATACGGGTCGATACTTTGGTTACCGGTAACACCATAGCTCACACGAATCTTCAACTGACTCAACCAAGAGATATTTTTCATAAATTCTTCCTGTTCCATACGCCATGCCAGTGATGCAGAAGGGAAGTATCCCCAACGGCTACCCTCAGCAAATTTACTGGAACCGTCGGCACGAAGAGAAGCGGTAATCAGATACTTATCGAGAATGGAAAGATTGGCGCGCCCCAGATAGGAAACCAACTGATAGTCTTTCTGGATAGGTTGAGCATTATTTACGTTACCTGCCATATGAAGACCGTTTTCGCGCATTTCAAAGAAAGTGAAGTTGTTGCCGGTAGTGTTTTTACTCAAAAAGTTATAATCTTCATAAGTAACACCGACCGTAGCATCCAAAGTAGCGAAGGACTTGAGCTTTGTACTGTAATTCAATATATTCTCAACGGAAACATTATTTTTGTTTAAGTCGGTCAATGCTAACAAACCTTGGTTATTCATTCCTTGATAAAGTTGCATACCATACCAGCGTTTGCGCTCATTGATGTTCAGATTACCACCGGTACGAAGATTATAACGGAAGAATTTGTTAATCTTCCATGTCAGATCCAGACTGGCTTTAAAAGTTTTGTCATCTGTTACGTCCACATAGTCATTCAACCAACTGAAGACGGTCGTCTTATTCTCATTATTGAAGTTCGGGTCACCTTCCGGCATTTCAAACGGAGCATAATCCAGTGCCGTACGTGAGATAGCCCCGGTAGAGCCACCCAATGTGTTACCTCCTGCCATCATGTCGTTTTGACGAAGCGCACCACTCAAAGACAAGTCTATCTTTACAGCCTTTGATATTTCAGCGCTCAGATTAGCACGCAGGTCACCCTGCTTCATAGAAGTTTGTTTTACCGTACCGTTAATGTCCTTGAAATTGGCAGATATATAATAGGTAACCTTATCCGAACCACCATTCAGAGACAAAGAATAGTTTTGTGAGAATGCCGAAGTATAAATTTCCTTCTGCCAATTACGGTAGTTCACAATGTTATAAGTTTCGGGATTATTAGGGTCGTACTTATCATATGAACCATTAAATACATATCTCACTTGGTCGCCCACAATATGGAATGGCACTGCATCATCCTGAATTCTGCTGTTTGCATAGTTGGCATACTCTTCCAAGTTGATCATATTCATCAGGTTTGTAGTATTAGCGATAGTAAACGTAGCCGAAGCATTGACTTTGGCTTTTCCTGACTTACCTTTCTTGGTAGTAATCAAGATAACACCATTGGCACCACGCGAACCGTAGATAGCAGTTGAAGAAGCATCCTTCAGAATAGTAATATCCTCAATATCGGCAGGATTCAAAGATGATAGTGGATCCTGATTAATCTGAAAATCACCGCTGATACCAGAAGAGGAGAACTCACCGGTGGAAGCCTGCGGCACATTATCTATCACATACAGCGGTTGGTTGTCTCCACGAAGTGAACTGGCACCACGAATAGTAACCGAAGAAGCGGAACCAACAGCCGAAGAAGTTGAATTAACCACCAGACCCGCTACTTTACCTGATAATAAATTATCAAGAGAATTAGCCTTAGCCGCATCATTCGGGTCGGGACGTAAGCTGGTCAATGCCCCGGTAACGTCACCTTTACGAGCCGAACCATAGCCCACAACCACCACTTCATCCAACAACTGCGTGTCATCCTTCATCGTCACATTTATCACCGTCTTGTTACCGACCGCAACCTCTTGCTTCTCATAACCGATGAAAGAAAAAACTAATACTGATTTAGAGTTGGGGACATCTATCTTATAATTACCGTCAATATCGGTAATCGTCCCAAGCGATCCTCCTTTTACTTGTACATTGACACCGGGTACACCTTCATTGGTGTTGTCAATCACTTTACCTGTTACTTTGACAGTTTGCTGTGCAAGAGCGGCAGCAGTAGTTGTCAAGCAGAGCAGACATGTTAGAAATACATTAAATAGCTTCTGTCTCATAGAATTAAATTTAAATTAGTAAAGACTATTGTTAACATTGATTTCGATGCAAATGTAAAGCGAAACAGAAGGAGCACCGGTACAATAATCACTATTACTAAATCCAAATTTGACTAACCACAGCCTCCCTGTAAGGGTATAGTCAATTTTGGAGCTAAAAATAGACAAAATTGGAGTCTTTTCCCATCAGATTCCTGCCTTTTGTTTTGTGTGGCTCGATACAAAAGCCTATTTTTGTTCCAATCTTTGCACAGCACCATGAGAAAAACCATGTTAACCACACTGATATTGTTCCTATTGTTACTCTTTCCGGATAAAGCAGTCGGCAATAAACAATACGCTTTTCAGCAGATAAGTACGCAAAACGGTCTGTCTTCTTCAGTCCGTTGTCTGGTTGTGAGCCAAAAGAAAGGGTACGTATGGATGGGCACGAGGTTGGGGATCGGACGCTTTGACGGCTACGAACTGAGAAAATATCTACTCGGAAACATCACACACATCTTTGAAGATAAGGAACATACTATCTGGGCTATCAGCCCCAAAGGGCTTTTCCGTTACGATTATCAGGAAGATGAATTCCTGCAGGCACGTGACGAAGACAATAATCCCGTAACGGCCTCCTCCATCTGCCAGTGGAACGACGGTGTGCTGTTCGGTGGCAACGGCAGAATATATAAATATGATTATGCCAGCCACAAAATCAAATTCTTATATCCGCTGACACCTAATAATAAATACAATATTACCAACTTACAGAAATGGGATGAACGAACCCTGATATGCAGCAACCGTTGGAACCACGCATTACTCATTGATGTACCTACCGGTCAGACGCGACCTGTACCTTTTGAGAGTAACGAACTAATCTCTACTCTTATAGACAAGGATGGAAATATATGGATAGCTCCTTATCATCAAGGGGTGAAGTGCTACGACCGGAATGGCAAACTTCTGCACTCCTACCACAGCGGGAACTCCCCTTTGCAAACCAACGTCGTGCTCTCACTGGCCGAGAATGACGGGAAAATCTGGATTGGAACAGATGGTGCAGGTATTTATATCTTAAATCCGGAAGACGACACAATGTCCGTCCTGTCCCATACCCCCGGCAATCCTTACTCCTTTCCGGTCAATTCCATTCTTTATCTGTACGCTGACGCTAACAATAGTATGTGGGCAGGCAGCGTGCGCGGAGGATTGATTAGCATTAAGGAAGTAGGGATGAAGATTTACTCGGACGCCTTGCCCGGTACGGAATACGGATTAAGTGAGAAATCAACCTTATGCATCTATCAAGACAAAGACGATGAAATCTGGATTGGAACAGATGGCGGTGGAATCAATCGCTTACATCCCGCAACCAAGAAATTCCATCATATCATGTCTACGTGGGGAGATAAAGTATCTTCTATCGCAGGAGTGGATAAAGAACGTTTATTAGTATCCTTATTCAGCAAAGGTATCTTCTTCTTCGACAGGAAAAAAGGAAACTATCAACCGCTTATTATCGTGAACGATAGCATCAACGAACTTATGTGCAAACGTGGAAAAACCGTAAATGTATTCCAAAATACACCGGAAACCATATTACTGCTATCCGAATCGCCTTACAGTTATCACATAAGCAAGAAGGAATTCACTCCTATCCCACTGGATAAACATACTAAAGAAATAGTCGGCACCATGTTGCCGATAGAAAGCAAAGGTCCCATTTCCTACCTGCACGACTTTAAACATATCTACCGGATAGATTCACGGAAAAATGAATTGGAAACCATATTCGGATGTAAAGGAGATACGATATTCAACTCCATATCCATCGATGAAAGCGGCATTTTCTGGATAGGAAGCAATTACGGGCTCAGCCGTTACTCCATCGAAAAGCACGAGCATACTGACATTCCCAACAATCTGATTAATGAAATCAACTCGCTGATTTGCGATAAGCGGGGACGCGTATGGCTGGGAGCCGACGGAAAGCTGTTTGCCCACCTTATTCATGAAGGAGAGTTTATCCTCTATGGAGAATCAGACGGAGTGGTTCTGAATGAGTATCTGGAAAAGCCACGACTATTGTCCGCTCAAGGTGATATTTATATGGGTGGTGTCAATGGCTTACTTTGCATCAACAAGCAACTCCCCGATGAACCAACAACTCCGCCAACTCTGGAACTGGCCGACGTATCGGTGGGCGGCGAACGCATGAACGCCCTGATTAACACCGGACAGAGTCTGAGAGTACAGGAACAAAGCAAACCTATATCCATAAAGATTATTGCCCACGATAAGGACATCTTCCGAAAGCCCATGTACCGCTACACCCTGCAAGGGATGGAAGGGCAAGTCATCTACTCTTATCAGCCGGAACTGACACTCAGCGGTTTGTCGGCAAGGACGTACCAAGTGCTGGCAGCGTGCAGCACCCGCGGTGGCGGATGGACAGAAGATTACCAGATTCTGGAACTGATAGTGCTTCCGCCCTGGTATAAATCCGGATGGTTCACAACCGGTTGCATTCTGTTGGTATTCTCTGGCATTGTATTGGGGTTCTTCTCACTGCTACGCCGCAAAGAAAACAAGCTGAAATGGGCAATGAAAGAGCACGAACAACAGGTATACGAAGAAAAAGTACGCTTTCTTATCAATATCAATCATGAGTTGCGCACTCCGTTGACCCTGATACATGCCCCACTAAAGCAACTCTTGGCAACCTTATCGCCGGAAGATGAGAAATATCCCATCATACAAAGTATCAGCAAGCAGTCAGGACGCATGAAAGCACTTCTGAACATGGTGCTGAATGTGCGGAAAATGGAAGTGGGACAAAGCACACTGAATGTGGAGAACGTAGAATTGAACCCGTGGGTTGAACAACTCATTGATGATTTCCGGCCGGAAGCAACAATGAAAGGGATTTCCATTGTTTACTGTCCGGACAAGGAAGTAAACACCCTTTGCTTTGATAAAGAGAAATGCACCACCATCCTGACGAATTTGCTTATCAACGCACTGAAATACAGTCCGGAGAATGGACAAATCAGTGTATCTGTAAGCTTGTCGGAGGACGGGAACGGTGTACGCATCTCTGTTGCCGATGAGGGTCCCGGCTTAAAAGACATAGATATAAACAATCTCTTCACCCGGTTCTATCAAGGCAACAACAGCCGCCCAGGCACAGGTATCGGTCTTTCTTATTCCAAGATTCTTGCCGAACAACACGGCGGAAGCATCGGTGCTTATGACCACGGAAGTGTGTCCGGAGCTACCTTCTGGTTCGAGTTACCCCGCAACGTACAGCCCGGAAAAGTAACCCTGCAACCCCAGCCTTACCTGAATGAACTGTTAGCTCCCACCCAGGAAGTGGAAAGTATTCCGGAAGAAACATCTACCAAAGAAGAAACCATGAACGACACCCTACTCATAGTAGATGACAATAAGGACTTGACAGATTACCTGTCCGAAGCCCTTAAAACCAAGTTCAAGAAGATATGGGTGGCTTACGACGGCGAAGAAGCACTGCGCATCTGCCGGGAATCATATCCGGATATAGTTGTCAGCGACATACAGATGCCCCGCATGAATGGATATGAGCTATGCAAGCATATCAAAGAAGACTTGGAAATCAGCCATATCCCTATCATCCTGCTCACTGCCCGCAATGATGAAGAAAGTCAGATTTTCGGTTACAAGAATGGAGCCGATGCCTATCTGACAAAGCCTTTCGAGGTCAGCATACTTTACACCATCATTCAAAGCCAGCTGAAGAATCGCGAACGGATGCGGACACGCTATGCGGAAGCTGGACCATTGCCTCAGCCACAAGAAAGCACGTTCAGTCCGGCAGACGAAAAGTTCCTGAAACGACTGAATAAATCAATCTCCGAGAATCTGGATAATCCACAGATGGGAGTTCCTTTCCTGTGTACGGAACTGGGCATCAGCCGCGCTTCGCTCTACAATAAGTTGAAAGCAGTGACAGGCATGGGAGCCAACGATTACATAACCAAACTCCGGGTGGAACGGGCAGCGTGGCTACTTACGCATAGCGCCCTCAGCATAAATGAAATAGCGGACCAGACAGGCTTTTCTACATCGCGCTATTTCAGTACGGTGTTCAAACAATATATGGGATGCTCGCCGACGCAATACAAAGAGGAACATTCTTGAAAGGCTTTGGGACAATTATGATATCACCATATCCTTATCCTTGCCATTGCAGTGGCAAGACTTTGCCATAGGCTTGGCAAAACTTTGCCACTGCGATGGCAAAAGTTTGCCAACACGGTGGCAAAATATTGGCAAAGTAATAGCAGTAATTACATCACTCATTAATCAGGTTTTCAGATAGTTATAAAGGCACTACAATTTCCGTGTTAATATGAGGCATACTCCGGCAATGTAACTGGAAACATATCATTGGGTCTGTGTTCCTGCCGGATAACATTGAGCATCTGTTTCACAATATCCGGATGTTGCGTCGCTATATCGTTATCTTCGTGAATATCCTTTGCAAGGTCGTACAGATGAGGCTTACCTTTCTTAACTACCAATTTCCAGTCCCCCATACGAACAGCCATCTGGTCGGTTTCGTGGAATTCCCAATATAGGAAATCATGTTTCTGCTGTTTGCCGGCATTGCCTAATAAGGTAGGGGCAAAAGAGAGGCCATCGAAACAATCCCCCTCTAATTTCTTATTGATATACTTCTTCGGGAATCCCTTGTCACCCATTAATTCGCAGAATGTAGGCATGACATCATAGAATGCTAACTGGTGGTCGTTTACCGAACCAGCGGAGATACGTTCCGGCCAGCGCACAATGAAAGGAATCCGGATGCCACCTTCATAACACTGTCGTTTCAGACCACGCAGTTTTCCATCCCGTCCGAAGAATTCCGGGTCTGCTCCGCCCTCTTCGTGAGGTCCGTTGTCGCTGCTGAAAATGACGATGGTGTTCTTGTCCAGTCCTTTTTCTTTTAATTTTTCCATAACTTCGCCCACGTAATAATCCAAACGGGTAATCATACCGGCAAACTGTGCATGGGTATGTTCTGTGGCATTATAGCGACCACCTTCAACCCCTCCCCAGGTTTTATCTCTAAAGAACTTTTTCTTATAACCTTTCAAGATGGAATCATTCGGCTGTACAAGTTCTGCATGCGGCAAGGTATAGGTGAAGAAGCCATAGAAAGGTTGGTTGCCATCCTGTTCGTCCAGCCACTCCAGCGCTTTACGGTGAATCAGGTCAGCCGAATATTGTGTACGTTTCCTGTAATCATCGCCAAACATCGGATAGTTGATATTATCCTCCAACAGAATACGTACAACTCCTGTATCTCCTTCCTGCGTACTGTATCTGTTCAGAAAGTTAGGGTAATATAAATGAGCTTGAAACTGGCATATATAGCCATAGAATTCATCAATCCCCCGATTATCCGGCGTGGAACAAGAGCCTTCATAGCCACCTGCCCATTTGCCGAATACTCCCGTTGTATAACCGTTCTTTTTCATAATCTCAGGAAGAATGATATGATTTGCATCGTATGGTTCCTGACCGACAACGGTAAATTCATCATTAATTCCATACTTTACAGTAGGAACTCCCTTCCAATACTCTTTGTTTCCACGCACATGAGTGTGCCCTGTATGTTGCCCCGTCATCAGCGAAGCACGGGAGGGAGCACTCACCGGACTACCGGCATAAGCCTGAGTAAACAGCATGCCTTCGGCTGCCATACGGTCTATATTAGGTGTTTGGATATATTTCTGTCCGTAACATCCTAAATCCCCGTATCCCATGTCATCGCAGAGAATGAAGATTATGTTAGGTTTGGAATTCTCGTTTGCCGCATTACCACACAAAGAAACAGCAGCCAACAGGCCTGTTCCTAATGTCATACCCATATATTTCATGTTTAATATGTTTTCTAAATTAATTATTCAGTCACTTACTCTTCTCACCGAAATCCTCTTGTTGCTGCTCCACCTCCTTCAGTCTTTGAGCATTCTGCTCTTTCAGAAGCTGTTCCTGTTCCAACTCCGCAGCCGATTTTGCAGATGTTCCGGTAGATTGCAAAGAAGATGAACCGGCGATCAGTGCTGCATCTTTCTCCGAATAAACCAACGGATGGGCGGCAGAATAGCTTTCCAACTCCAAAACAGCACTTACAGGCATTTGCGAACCTTCGAACAACACGCTCGCCGTTATCTTTATCTTCCCCGGCTTCAAAGTGGACTGTATCAGCACCGGAGCCGTCCCCCACCTTACCGGAGTGGGATTTGCCAATATTCCGGCATCACCCAGAATACGCCCTTCACCTTCCACATGGAACTTCACATAGTAGTTGTTCAGGCGTTTGATATTTCCGTTCTTATCGGCTATGGCAGCTACTACAGTGACAAAATCGGAGCCATCAGCTTTCAGGTTCACATTCTCATTGTCAACCCAAAGCAATACTTTTTCCGGACGACGGGCGGGATGCACTTCGTGCGTAGCAACCACTTTACCGTCTATCAAGCCTTCTGCCCGCAGGAATACTTCATCCTGCTTTTTCTTACGTGACATTGCTTTATCAGTCATGAAATCGTAGACATCGGGGAAAGTGATAACAGGCGAAGGCATACCTTCTTTAACTACCGGTTTATTATAAGTATAAGTCTTTCCATCCTTCAGGAAAGTGAGGCGCACTTCGTCACAATTAGAGTAAACAGTCACATCCTTACTGGAGAATGGTGTCATCTCATGAGCAATATAAACCATCGGGCCGGTTTCAAAAAGCCGTTCCTCTTTCTGGGGCGAACGCTGGGCCTTGAACATATAGTAAGAATACTTGGGCTGGCGAAATACATCCATCAGCCCGCCATAAAATGGATCGGGATGATAGCCACGCTGATGGTCGAACGAATGCCACAGACAGCCGCCCACATGTTGGCGGGGAGTACGATAAAGGGCATCGTAACAGGTGAATGTATAAGTAGGGTTTGCATAATGTTGTGCCTGGATAAGCATAGGTTGTTCGCCCCAATTGCGGGCTACGCGGCTGGGAGAGTTATGCGAACTCCAGTCGTCTACATTATCACCCCATTCACGGGTGAAATAGGTTATCTTTGGGTCAGCATCCTTATCACCCCACGACTTGCCATCGTAAGAGGGATGAGTGAAAAGTATAGGAAAATGTTCGCGCCCGCGTGCACCGCTATCGCAACCGGAATAGCAATATGGGTAAGGATATTCCTGGTCTACAATATCACGGGTGTTCTTGGCGAAGTCTTCCGGATACCAGGTTTCATTGAGGATAGGTTCCCACATCCACACACAAGCATGGTTACGGTCGCGCCGCACAAGATTACGGATATCGCTATATACACGTTGCGCAAATTCGGGAGCGTCATTCCAAAACTGCCAGCCCGGCGTATTGACAATTACAAACAGCCCAAGCTCGTCGCATGCATCCATAAATGCCGGGTCTTGCGGACAATGGGCGTTACGGATTACTTTCATTCCGGCATCACGCAGTTTCTTCGCATCACGCCAATGAATACTGTTAGCAACGGCATTGCCTACCACCGCAAAATCCTGATGGCGGTTAGCACCGATCAACGGGCTTTCATAAGGTTTGCCATTCAGCCAGAAACCATCCTTGCCCTTAAACTCTACGCTACGGATACCGATACGGCGGCGATAACCGTCCACCACATTGCCTTCGCGGTCGCGGATGCGTACTATCAGATTATATAAGGTGGGAGTTTCCGGACTCCACAGCATCGGGTTCTTCACCGTGATTTTATCTTTCGAGGTAAAGGCTTTCCCCGGACGTACCTGTATCTTATCATTCAGAAACGCAACCTGTGTACCATCCGGCTGCTGCAACTCATATTCCACAACGCCCGTAAAGGCTTTGCGGCTGTCATTGCGCACATGCGCTTTCAGTAACACTTCGGCTGAGGCATCCGACACCTTATCATAGGCCACAAACAAGCCACCGCCTGCTACTTCGTTCTCAAAGTTCGGGTCAGTGATAAAGACCGGATTATGTGCTATCAACCAGCAATCACGATAGATACCGCCGAAATAGGTAAAGTCGAGCACATCCTGCGCCTTTCCGGGGGGATAGGTCTTATCATCGCTGTTATCCGCCCACACGGCTATCACATTGTCCTCTCCCCAGTTCAATACGTCAGAGATATCGACCACCACAGGCAGATAACCGCCAAAGTGTTCGGTCAGCAACTTCCCGTTGACAAATACCTTACTCTTTCCCATGATGGCTTCGAAGTGCAGGAAGAGTTTCTTCCCTTTCAAAGCATCTGCGGGGGTGAAGTGCTTGCGATACCAGACTTCTCCCTGATAGTTGATGCAGCCACTGGCTTCCGTAGGCAGATATTCAATGCCATTGGGAAGGGAGACTACCGTCCATTCCGCATCATCAAAGTTCGTGGCCTCAGCACCCTCAACCGCTCCTTTGTAAAAGCGCCAAGCAGGATTCATGGAAAACACTTCACGCCCGGAATTGGGCAGTTGGAAGAAACCGGCAGTAGAAAACTCGGGTTGATGAGATGCCTGCACAACACAGCTGGGAATTAGCAATAAGGAGATTAGGATAAAATGAATGATTCTCTTCATAAGGATAGTATTATTTTTAGGTTTACATAACTCGATGCAATGACAACAGCCCTCGACATCCGATGCAAAAATAGGGCAAAACAGAAAAACCCGATTACAATAATCGCTATTTTTAATCCAATTTTATCCAATTATCATTTAGAAATACAATAAATGCTACCCAAACAGTTATATCAGACAGATCACATTCTGCCTGATATAACTCTAACGACAAATTATTCTGTTTTTACAATTCGGACACCAAAGATTCTTCCTATCATCTTTTCCTTATGAGATTGAAAAGAAACACTGACCTTGTCTTTTTCCGAAGTATATTCAAGAGGAATATCTATTTTCATATCATAAAGCTCTTCCGAACGCTGAGCTTTCAAAGTGATTGTTTTCAGAAGCCTGCCGTCCACATAAATGTCAAAAGAGCAAGATTCCCCATCACTTCCGCAATAGGTTGAGACCAATTGCAAAGGAGTATTATCTATGACCTTCATATCGAAAGCAAACCAACCGTTATTCCAGCTGAGCCGGAATTTACGTCCTATAAGCTCCCTCCTGCCTGATGGTTATCCCAGTTTCTTCCCATGTCAAGGCTGACGGTATATAAAGATTCACCAGCAAATTGTTTTTCCGTCCCTTAAAGTAAATAGCTTCCCCATAGCGGGCATGGTTCTCAAAACCCGTTCCCACGCAACAGGTAAATGTTTCGAATGCACTGCTATACCCCTTCTTACCACCTGCCACCAGCGGAACATAGTAAGTAGTCATTCCGGTTTCCGGGTTTTGCGATGCCAGAATGTGATTATACAAAGCTTTCTCATAATAATCCCCGTATTTCGTATCGCCCGTTTCAACGAGAAGCATCTTGGTCAGCTTCAGCATATTATAAGTGTTACATGTTTCCGCAGTCCTGTCACTCAACCGATTGGACAGTATTCCTTTAGGTCCGAAGTGTTCACCATCTCCATTTCCACCTATGCAGTAAGTATGATTCTTCACTACAGTCTCCCAAAAGAAGTGGGATTTGACTTTGTCTTCTTCACTATGAGTAAGCTGATGTCTCCTTTTCAACCCTACGACCTTCGGAATCTGAGTATTGGCATGTAAACCAGCCAAAGAATCCACTTGATGAGAAAGGGGAGAGAAAAATTGCTTATGGTCGAACCAATGGCTCATATCAAGATACTTCTTATCACCAACAATAGAATAAACATTAGCCAATACCTCCAGCATCCCGCCATGTTCGCAAGCCAGCATTTTCTGCCATTGCTCATCGTTCAGATTTCCGAACTGGCGATATGCCCAGTCGCACAAATTCACAAGAACGGTCTTTGCCTTCTCATTCTCCGTATAGATATAGATGTCATAAAGTCCCGCAAATAACTTATGGAGAATAAACCAAGGCACTATTCCCCCGTTCAGGTCAAATCCGGTAGAACGGATATCTCCCCTGCCGACTTGTGTCCAAATGCTATCCTCAACACTGCCAATATAACCGGTTCCTCTTGCTTCCTGACATCTTTCCAGCTCGTTGATAACATAGTCTGTCCGTTGTTTGAACTCTGGTTCCCCCGTCGATGCCCACATCATGGCGCATGCAGACATATAATGCCCTAAGCCTCTTCCACCTCCCCTATGTTCTTCCCAGCCGCCATAATTTTCTCCTTTAGGCGGTAACCCCGCATTCTTATGAAACCTATGCAACAAACGGTCAGGGTCAAGGCTTAACAGCCATTTGGCATCTAATTGCTGAGCATGTTTAAAAGGGCTTGGAAGTAGTCTGACCTGACTCAACCGAAAAGGTTCCAATTGATCCGGGATATGACTCTTATACGAACTATGAATTGCCGGTTTCCTCTTCAAAGCACGAAAATCATGAATACGATGGAAAGTCAGGTAATTGGCATCATGTTGTCTCGGTGGATTTCCCGTTTTATCCCTCCACGCCGTGCGGGAGACGAAAATGATATCCTCTCCATCAAATTGCCAGTCAACATATTGAAAGCCATACAGCTCCGGATGTCCGCACGTCAGTAAAGTATCTTTAATGCACCATTCCTTCAGGTCGTTTGAGTACATCAGCACCTGTGTATTACGTATCCCTCCATTGTCTGCCCCGGAACGATCTTTCTGTAATACAAAGTTAGATAACGTCCAGTACTTCCTGCTTTTCTTATCGTAACGAATGGTGAACTTCTTTGAAGCACCCGGCAATCTTATAAAGTCTGTTAGAGGATCAAATGTCATCGTCCTCCCGTCTGCTGAAACCGAAACCATCGCAGCCAAATCATCCGGGTTATAAGCTACCCGCAGAATATCCTTCACTTCCCCTTTGGGAGTGACTACGGCATTGCCTTCCAGCCATGCCGTAGCCCCTTCTTTCCAGGAAGAATCATACTTGATTTCATTACTAAAAACCCACTGTGCCGCATCCAGCAAGTCAGCCTTGCAGGAGATAGAAGTCATCAACGCAGAAAAAGGTCCCCACCCCCAGGCCTGTCCCATATTCTCCATCGCACGCCAGTACTTCCCTTTATAACGAACCACCGGAACGGGTGCGCAATGATAAAAGCCACGGCGAATAAGACCGGACTTTTCGTCTTTGGGGTCTGTCCATGTACGCCCGTAATCCAATGACTTACGGACTACAAAGTCACCGTATCCGATCGTTTCCCTGGGCCTGATACCTATCAGATATAATTCTTCGCCACGGTTAAACAACGTAGCCCAGGTCAGGAGTTTTAGCTCCGCTATCCGTTCCCAGGTGTTTCCATGGTCTTTGGATATATAGACATACGTATCTGACAGTTTTTTACCAAAGTAATCATGCGAAGCTATATAAGTGCCGTCCGGCATAATAACGATACTCGGTGAGCCGACATATTCATGGGTGACTGCCGGTGCATTGTGTATCACCACTCCGGGCGGGTTTATATCATATTCCTGAGCCATACCCGCAGAGCATCTCCACACAAGCAACAAGCTGATTATGATAACTTCCTTCAATCCTTTCATTCTCATAATTACTCACATTTCACAACACGTGCATTATAAACCGCCCCTGTCCAGTTACCGGGTACACCTTTAAAACGAATGGTTATCTTCTCCTTATCTTTCCAGAAATCTTCGGGTAACGGATATACCGCTTCAAAGAATTGACCGGGTTTGTTCCGATAAAGATGTTGCCTTGCCAGAACCTTACCATCTACATAGATATCAAACTCCAAATGTGCCGTTTCATCCCCCCAATAAGTGACACGTAAGTCCTGAGGAACATCCGGCAAAACTTTCATGTCGAACTCAAACCAACCGCCAATCCAGGCAGCCCGCCACTTCTTGCGATGTGAGATTCCGGTACCTATGTCCTTTCCACGCAGGTTATGATCCCTTTCTGGCTGCATTTCACCCAATACGACATAATCAACCGTTAGCTTATCCAAATCCTGTAACCGCTTCAATTCATTCTTGTAAGCCTCCTGCATATCTTTCCACTCTTCTGTGGTAAACAAATCCCAATAAACCACATAGTGCTGATGATGCATCGCATAGAAAGGAATCAATGACACATCTTTCGGTTCTCCTACACCTTTTGTCTCGAAGCGCAGAGGAGAATCGGACACTTTCTTCAGCCATTCACTGACCGGTTTATTATTATTCACCAACACGGGAATATCCTTCTCCATATCAGGCTCTTCCTGTCCTAACTCGCCTGCCAGTAAAACAGGTCCGTAGAAAAGCCCCACCCGCTTCTCATTATCGGGCATTGCAACCGTATAGAACTTAATCCCGAAAGTTATTTCCAGCTTGTCGTTATCTTTCCACTCCCGCTCTATAGAAACATAATTATTGCCGGAAGCCTTCAACGAAACTGATTTCCCGTTGACTTTAAGAGACATCGATTCCGCCCATTCGGGATAGCGTAAGCGGAATATGACGGACTGTGGTATTTCTGTCTTTACCGTCAGAACAGTTTTATTGGAAGAAGGTATATCCGTATCTTGCGTAACAATCAGATCACGGGCAGTCCAGGTCAGCCGGGAAGGGATGAACAGATTCACAAAAAGACTGGAATCACTTCCTTCGGAATAGATAAAGTCACCATACTTCACATGGTTTTCCATACCGGAACCACTGCAACAACAGAATGACTGGAAAGGAGACAAATAACCTTTCTTACCTCCGGATATTAAGGGAGTATAATAGGTACACATTCCATCATCAGGATTCTGGGAAGCCAGAATGTGATTGAACACAGCTCTCTCATAATAGGCACTATATTCGGGCAGTGACTGCCAGGAAAACAAATGCCGGGTCAGTTTCAACATATTATAGGTATTACAGGTTTCCGTATTGGAGGTACTCAACCGTTCATTCAGCTTCCGAGGAGTTCCAAAGTGTTCGCCATCACTGTTTCCACCATTCACATAAGAATGGTTATCCACTACGGTATGCCAGAAAAAAGAAGCTATCGACGAGTCGCGTTTACTTCCGGTCAGTTCATACAGACGTGCCGCTCCAATCATTTTAGGAACCTGGGTATTGGCATGTTTTCCTTCCAGGTCGTCAACTCCTATCGCCAAAGAGTCCATAATGGCTTTATGATTGTCAAAACGCTGTGCCAGGAGCAGGAACTTATCATTCTTTGTGTATGCATATAAGTTAGCCAATGCCTCATTCATCCCCCCGAATTCACAAGCCAGCACTTTCTGCATTTGATCTTCGGTAAGATGGTAGAATGTGCCATACATCCAGTCAGCCAACTTCTCAGCTATGCGTAATGCCTGTTCACTCCGGGCATACTGATAAGCGTCAATCAGCCCGGCCAGCACTTTATGCATCACATACAGAGGCACCCATCCACCATTCAGGTCGAAACCTTGCGAGTAGATATTTCCGGCTGAAACTTCCGCAAAGATTTTCTTTCCACCCGGTGTCGCTGCAAGGTAGCCATTACCGTTCGCCTGTTGACAACTATCCAGTTCATTAATAATATATTCCAATTTCTGCAAAAAACGCTCGTCTCCCGAAGTGGCATAGTACATGGCACAGGCTGACATATAATGTCCCAGCGTCTGTCCGGCTACTCCCAGACTTTCCCATCCCTCATATTTGGGAGCTTTAGGAACCAGCCCGGCTTCCGACCGGAAACCACTAAGAAAGCGGTCCGGTTCCAGTTCCAGCAAATATGTAGCTTCCTTTTCTTCTGCGTGTTTAAAAGGCCCCTTAGTTATGACGACCTCATTCATTTTAAATGGCTTTGTCGACAAAACCGGAGTATCTACCTGTCTTGCCACTTGCTGACAAGACAGAAACAGGCATAAAACAAGTCCGCCACAAAAGTATTTCTTGATATTCATGATATTACATTAGTTAGTTGGTTTATTTACTACGAAGCTCATACATTGTTTCTCCTACCGAACGTGCCGCACGTACCAATTCCCAGTTGGGGGCATCATATACATTGATAAAGCCTATCTGATAATTCTCCCCATCTCCGCGTCCGGTCACAGCCTGGTCATTATACTGGAACCAGTGTGTTCCTACCAGATAAGGATTGGTCACGGCATCCTGCACATAGTGTTTATACAAGTCTGCCCTGTTCTCCTGATTTCCCCCATAACGCAAGCCGCCATGCAGCAGTCCACGGTCCAGTCCGCCAAAGTGGAACTCTCCGATTATCATCGGGAAATCGAGATTCCTGGAGGGGTGAAGGGAATAGGCTGAATAGGTATATCTGTTGAAGCTCACGATATCACAGTATTTGGAGGCGATATCCACAATCCATTGCTGCACCGGATTACCGGCAAAATCTCCATAGTTGAAACGACATCCCAAATACAATTTGTCGGGTGCTTTAGCCTTCAATGCATTCTTGATACAACGGAAATAAGCATTGGCAACATGAGCGGTGAAATCCACCAGGTCTTCTTTGGCTCCTGCATAGCAAGAGTCACTCTTCATCCAGTCATCCCAAGTAGCAAAGTCACTTCCCCAAGTACGGTTCAGTTCCGCCAACGACGCATATTTCTCAACCAGCCGGTTTTTAAATTCTTCTTTTGCATAAGGATATCTGCCTTGTAATGTCAAAGTAGCCAGATACGTATTATCTCCCCAACCAAGTTCATTATCCACAAAATACCCTATACACCATTCATCTTTGGCAGCGGATGAGTGGCCCAAAGTCTTTTCAACCCCTTTCTGGAATTCCGGTGAAAAGGGATCCTGAATGAAATGTCCGTACTGCGTATGGATTACTGCCGTGTAGGGAGTTTTTTGGGTACGGATAACGTCCTCATTCGACCAGTTGGCAATGGTATTGATATTCCAACTTCTCAAACGGCGGTTTGCCTTATCAATCATCTTTGTCTTATAGTCAGTTCCCCATTTCCGGTACATATTCAGTTTCCAATAAGAAAGTTCTTTCCTGCCATCCCGTTCGGAGACAAAAAGGGAGGAATCAACATCGGCAGGAAGATTTAAAGAACGATAAAACTTCTCACGTCCCCTGATATTCGTTTCATCACCACCGGCCACACAGGTGATGCCATGAGACCAGAACAAATGCCCCAGCGGATCAACCAGCCACCATTTGCCCTGATACTTTTCTACGCGGAAATGTCCGGTGGCTGTCAGTTGGGGACCGTCGGCCCAACCACCATATATATCCCAATTTTTATTACCCGGATGTTTCTTCATATCCAGTTCTTCTTTCTTATCCGCTTTTATGATATCGTTCACACCGGATATCTTTCCCGGATAACGTGCCGGAATATATTGACCGAATTCGTCTACGAACGGAAGCAAGGCTTCATACTCTTTACCCGAATATTCTTTGTAAGGCATAGCCAGCGTGATGTTTCGGATTATCACCTGATCACCCGGCTGTATGCGCGGAAAGTCCAATGAGAACTTATAAATAGACTCAGGACGGTAACCGCACCACAATCTTGCGGCTCCACCGGGTAAGCCATTCATCTTGGGAAACAGTTCTAACTGCTGTTTGGAATATTCCTTGCGTAAAATCAGGGTTTCAACTTTCCGTGTACTTTTAGCCGGAACGTACGCTGCTCCCGTACTCCAATAATCACCATCCAGATGGCATTCCACAAACAACTCGTGGTCTGCCAGATTCTGAACTTCACAAACCAGATGCACAAAAGGAGAAAAGTCCCAGGTTTCCTTTCCCGAAAGGAAAACCACACCCGCACCTTTCTGCGTAGCCGTCCAGTGCAACGCTTTTCCCTGAGATGACTTTTCAAGTCCATAAGTTTCCACAGTGCCTTTATTCAGTATCTCTGCAAGTAATTTCCCGTCGCTCCGTTCGCCTGCCCACATAATTGAGCATGCCAGAAGAATAGCTATCGATAAAAAGAATGTTTTCATATTTATTATTTAAATAGTTGCTTCAGATTAGTTTAGTTTGACGCATTGGGCAGATAGAAATCAAAAGGAGTATCTCTATCACAAGTCATCACTCCCGCCCCGTTCACCTTCAACTCGGCTACTTGTATGGAAGAGCGGCGATAGATATAAGGCAATACCCCGGCCTCGTCCAGTTTACCCGTTTCATCACCCCATCCACCTTCTTTCTCCCAGCCCGGATGGGTGAAGTAGAATACATAAGCTTTATCTCCGGCGACTACGACTCCCGGATGACTGGCCCGGACATTATCATCCTTACGTTCCCCTTTCTTACCCAAAATGACGCTTTGCTTTTCCCACTTCTCCGCATCTGCAGAACGGTATACCCCGAAGCCATTCCATTGGTCAATCAACATCCAGTAATATTGTTTGTAATAGAAAACAAACGGAGCTTCATGCGGAACGTCACCGATAGTAATGCCGGAGACATTCTTCCAATGATACAAGTCATCGCTCACAGCCTCTACCGTATAGCCTATACGGGAGTTTTTATACCACATTCCCCACTTTCCGTCAGGTTTCTTATAAACCGTGGCATCCAGCAACGCATCATTATTCGCCAGAGGAATCAGTCCGCAAAGTTTCCAGTCCCATAGGTTTTTACTTATATAATGGGCTATCTTGCCAATGCCCGACCAAGACTCGTGTATGCCTCTGATATAAGTGACAAACAAATGGTATACTCCTTTATCGTACACTACATGGGGAGCCCAGAACGTATTTTTCCCACGTTCAAACTCCAGATCCAATGCACCAACATATTCCCAGTTCTTCCCGTTGTCCGTACTGGCCGCCACACCGATACTGGTACCATAACACCAATTTGTTCCTTGCGTAGAAACGTTGGCACGACGATTGGTATAAAACATATACCATGCTTTCTCCTGTTCATTATATATCACCATCGGATCTGCCGCTCCGTCATGAATCGGATCTCTGAACAGAGGGGCTTTAGGTATTCTCAATACTTCCTTTGCGGCCGATTGGGCTTCTGCATCTGCTATGATACCCAAAGTCAGTCCGCATCCTATCATGAGCATCAACAATAATCGTTTCATCTTCATATCGTATATCTTAGTTATTCCTTATGAGTTCTAAAAGAGGTTGCCGGCAATCCTTCCTTATTATACAAGTTCACGGCAGGATTAGAATCCCATGCATGCCTTGCCGACAATGGCTTCAAGACAGTATCACTCCATACAAGGACATCATCGCCATCAATAATTGCTTTTGCAGGAACATACTTATGGTCTTCACCGGCTACTTCAAACGTACGCAGTTCCTTGCCATCCTTACTTATCAAGCCACTTCCCGTACTTCTGAATTTCAAGCGTATCTTATTCCCTTCTATTTGATAAGAGTCATAGACCGGTCCCTGGAAGACGCCGACACTATCTTTATAAACCAGCTCTTTGGCACGCAGATATAAACGTTCGCCCACCGGCTTCTTATTGTTCGGATGAATATCATAAGGATCACCCACATCTATCGAAACAGCCATCCCGACATTAGGCAATTCAAGAGACTCGGCCTGAGCTTCACGGAAATATTGGCAACTGCCGCCACTGATATTGGGCAACTGCACAAACAGGAACGGGAGATAACCTTGCTCAAAACGTATGCGCCAGTCGGTAATCATTGTCGGCTGCAACTGCTTATACAACTCCGGCTGACCGGAATTTCCTTCTCCCTGATACCAAAGGAAACCACGAATGCCGTATGGCAAAAGAGGTGAAATCTTGGTATTGTACATACAGGTTACATTATTGGAATATCCTCTTCCTACAGGCAACTTCGGTTCGATTTCACCATTGTACTTCCACTGACCTTTCAGGGAAATACGCACCCGGTTATCAGCCGAATGCAAATAGGGATCACTCGCCTCATCACCCAAACGCCCATTACCCCATTCCGACAACAGCCTTACAGCAATCACATTCTTACCTTTACGAAGCAATCGGGCAGGAACACGGTAACTTCGCACCCCGTCCCATCTCTCACGTCCCACTTCTACTCCATTGAAGTAAGTGACATCACCGGTCATGACCTTTCCCAAATGCAGAATCAAATCCTCGCCCGTCGCTTCCTTGGGAAGCGTGATTTCTTTTCGCAACCAGAGTAACTGGTATCCGCCCAGACCTACCCGGGGCGGATATACAGGATATGCTTCTTCCTTCCAACTTTTATCGTTGAAAGAGAGTTTATGAGCGCCCAGTTTCAAGCCTGCTTGCGTAGTCTGAACTATATTTTCACGCTCCTTATCTTTCTCAACCCCCAACTGATGGAGAGCAGCCCAGTCTTCATCACTCTTATAAACTTCTTCAATCACCCTGTTCTTAAAAGCCGGAATTGTATAGAGCATCTCGGCACTAATCCACGCCTCGCAGATCGTACCACTCCAGGAAGTATGTATGATGCCTACAGGTACTTTCTTATCTAAATGTAAAGCACGTGCAAAGAAATAAGCCACGGCTGAGAAGCCTTTTACTGTTTCCGGCGTGCAAACCTTCCATTCACCTCCGGTCAAGTCGTCATGCGGAGTCCTGCTTACAACCTCAGGAGTGCAAAATTCACGGATATCAGGATAGTTGGCATCCTTAATCACCTCTCCGGCAGACAGGACGGCACCTACTCTGTAATTCATATTCGATTGTCCGGAAGCCAACCATACTTCACCCACCATCACATTGCCATATTCCTTTTTATGTCCGTCGCAACTCACGCTCAATGTATAAGGGCCGCCCACCTGCATCGGCTCCATCCTGACCAACCATTTACCTGTTTTATCTGCCACAGTAGTATACTCTTTCCCACCAATCCCGATCCTGACCTGCACACCGGGAGGTGCCCATCCCCAAACAGGAGCATAGATGCCCTGTTGAAGCACCATATTGTCTGAGAATATACGGGCTACTCTCATCGAAGACTCTTGTCCGCTTGCATGCTGGCAAAGCATCGACAACAACATCATCGAAAAGAATAAAACCGAACTAATACGTTTGTATGTCATAATCCTATATTTTACTTATTATACCTATCTTGCTTCCTAAAAAAGAATCCGAAGAGGCCCTCTTTTTACCTCGTATCTACTGAGTTCCTGAATCCTTTGGATTATAAATCCGGCAGAAGTGTTCCTTTTTGTAACTCTTATCCCGTACTTATCCTGCATTAGAGGCCTCTCCGGAGACTATTACTTCCAACCGGGATTCTGAACCAGTTTAGAGTTTTTGTATATCTCAGCTTGTGGAATCGGGTAGAAATACATACTATCATCCCAAGTACGGTCCGCAGTCACGCTGTACTCAAAAGAGAGTCCTTCACCGGCCTTGCTGATAGAGACGCATTTAATCTTCGTTGTCTCCTGACCTATTTTCCATCTGCGGATATCCCAGAACCGATGATCTTCGAAAGCCAGCTCGGCCATTCGTTCCTTCCGCAAAGCCAGACGGAACGCTGTCTTCGACGATACATCTTCTACAGTCAGCGCAGCAATTCCCAAACCGGTTCTGCCGCGTACCATATTGATGGCAGTCCGGGCTGAAATATTCAGTTCTTCCGTAACTCCTTCCGGACCATAGGCTTCATTCATAGCCTCAGCATAAATCAACAGTACCTCAGCGTATCTGAACAATGGCATAGAATGGCGGGCAGTAGTCGTATTATTGGCCGTCAGGCTCACATTGATATTGACAAACTTACTCAGATAATAACCGGTCTTTGTTGCTCCCTCCTGCGGCAAGCCGTTGAGACCATTCGGCAACACATCCACTTGTTTGCCATAAGCTGTATTTCCACCATGATAAAGTACGGTATAGGCCAGCCGCGGGTCTCTGTTGGCGTATGGATTCGCCTCGTCCATTTCCTGTCCTTCTTTCATATCATATGCATCCACCAGGTTCTGTGTAGGACAGTTACCACTCTTTCCGCCTTCCAGGCCAATGGGGAAGTTCAGTTTCTCCAGTTCGTTGGTATCACCTATTCTTTTAACCAGAATCATCTCTGCGGACTTGAAGTTGTCGGTGCCCAACAATTGGTTGAATGGAACCAAAGATAAGTTCCAACTGCCGGAAGCATCCATAATCTTCTTGGCGGCTTTTGCAGCCTCTATCCATTTATCCGGGCTGGTTTCAGCATTCGGATTGTTCAATGGGCTTGCAGCATACAATAATGCCCTTGCTTTCAGCGCCAATGCAAAGATTTTGGACACACGGCCGGTTTCATTATCATAGTCAGCATTATAGATGGCAGGCAGTCTTCCATCTTCGGCTACTTCGTCACACTCTCTGACTATAAAATCGATGACAGTCTGGTAATCAACCGGCTCCTGATTGTTCACTTCCTCTTCCGTCAGGACTTTAGTTATCAGCGGGATTCTGTTATAGCGCTTCACCAGTTCGAAATAGTAATAAGCACGCAGGGCTTTCACTTCCCATTCCAGGTTCCTGTATTTGCGCATCATTTTGGCATAGTCCTTTTTAAATTCAAACTCTTTCCAGTCCTTACCTGTCCCATGCTCCAGGTAATCATTACAGGCACGGATAGCTTTGTAATAATGTCCCCATTTATCATCTACAGCACGCAGGGCACTCCAACTTCCGTCATAATAGCGGTGAATGGCCGAAGTGGGCCACACGTATTCCGCTTCATCACATCCTGCCGAGCGCAAGGCCCCGTCTACATCGTTTAAAGCCCCCGGAAGATAGGCATAAATGCCCGTTACGAAGTCTGTATTGGACCAGGTTGTATTGAATAGTTTATTCTGGTCATAGTCCGAATTCTCATTATAATCCAGAAAGTCACCGCATGAGGAGAACAACAACATCAGAACTCCTGCAAGAAATATATGCTTTTTCATAATCTATCTATCTTTTAATTACATTAAAAACCTACCGAGAAGCCAACCTGAATAGATGCCGGAATAGGATGGGAGGTTCCCATTGCCTCAGGATCACACACATCTACGTGGTCAAACAAGATAAAATCGGAAGCCCTGACGTAGAGTTTCGCTGATTGCAAAGGCGTAGAAGCCAGTAACTTTTTAGAGAACTTATAATATAACTCGGCATGACGCAACTTCAGGAAAGATTTATTGGTCAACCACACCGTATTGTCATTGAAGTTATTGGCATTTGTTCCCTGTGATAATCTTGGGAATTTAGCATTCGGCGTTTCGGGCGTCCAACGGTTGTTGTAATAATACTCTGAGATAGAAGTATTACCCGTCAGAGGACGGAACAAGCTCGACGTAGAAGCTATGGCAGAATAGTTGCCTGTTCCCTGCACCAATGCGTCGATACCGATTCCCTTATATTCTATCCCAAGATTGATGGAGTAATAAATTTCAGGAACCTGACTACTATAACCGATAGCTTTCTTATCAAATTCATCAATAATCTTATCACCGTTCAGATCCCTGAACTTAATATCACCCGGCTTCACAGTCGACATGTTCTGCTTAGGACTGTCGGCAATGTCCTGTTCATCCTTAAAGAAACCGATTGCTTCGTAACCGAAGATTTGTCCGACTGGCCGTCCTGTAGCTTTCATCCATTCATAAGGGGCATACTCCTCACCCATTTCAATAATCTTATTGCGATTAAAAGTGAAATTGCCGCCTACATTAAACCGGAAATCCTTTATCTCTTTATGATAGTTCGCCGCAATTTCAACACCCTTATTCTCTACTTTTCCTATATTCTGAAAAGCGTTGGTGGCACCCAACACAGCCGAAACATCACCGGGAGTAACCAGCATATCCGTTCTCTTCTCTTTGAACAGTTCAACGGTCAGGTCGAAAGACTTGAGAAAAGACATATCCAATCCCAGATTAGCCTTGGCAACCTTCTCATACAACATGTTCGTAGTCGGCAGACGTCCTTCTCCCAATCCGCTGGCACCATTGTATTCACCCCCCAGAATGTATCCGTTAGCCCAACCATACTTGCGATTCCACATCAAAGACTCCGGCATGATATCCGTACCGGTCAGTCCCCAGGAAGCACGGACTTTCAGAAGATCCAGAAAAGCGACGTCTTTCAGGAAATCCTCATTAGAGGCTATCCATGCAGCCGAAACAGCCGGGAAATTTCCAAAGCGATGGGCAGGAGCCAACAAGTTAGAGCCGTTACGCGAAAAGGCAACGTCTGCAATGTATTTATCAGCATACACATAATGTACATGTCCCAACAGGTTGATGCGGTTACGGGTGTTATGCTGCCCGTTCAGAATGGTCTGTTCGCGCGAAGCGGCAAGTGTCACATCCAGTTTATGATTATTCCAGGCATTGGCATAGTTCACCCTCCCCCATAGATTGAAGCGACTCCACTGATTACCGAGGGAAGAGCTGAACGAAGCAGCCGTACTTTCACCCTTCAAAGTGTAGTCTTCCGAAGAGGACGGATTGGAAACATTAGGTACGGAATACGCATAGTTCATACCATAATTATCCCAATAGTCGCAAAAGTTATCGTATGCAATGCGTGCATCTACCGAAAGACCTTTCAGGAACATACCCAAGTCTTGTCTGATAGACATATCGGCAAACAGAAGGCGCTGGTGGCTTCTGGCGTATCCTTTCGCTGCGATTTCCGCCACCGGATTCTTTGTCCAGACATTACTTCCACCCCACTCGCCATAAGGGGTCTTAATTGGGAAAGCCGCTGCCGGAGTATTGTAAATCATACTCATAATATCCCCCGTCAAAGGGTTCGGCCGGTTATGTTCTGCCAACATACCGCTCATCTTGAATGAAAGCAAGGTCGATTTAGTCAGATCTACATCGATATTGGTTCTTATACTCAACTTTGAATACTTAAGCTGTGACGAATATTCGTCAACGATATTCTCCGGTTTGATGAAGCCTTTATAGGACAAATAGTCTATAGAAGAGAAGTATCTGGCCACTTTTCCTCCACCACTCAAAGTAACGAAAACATTGTCGGTAGAACCGGATTTGTTCAGAACTTCATCCATCCAGTCCACATTGCCGTAATGAGGATCGTTGTTCTTGATTCCGTTCAACTGTGTTTGGTCATACATCGGGCTCAAGCCGTCATTCTTCAGCGCTTCATTCATTGCCAGTGCATAAGTATATCCATCGGCAAACTTCGGCAAACGGTTCAGCATATTAAAGTGGTGTTCGTAATTGACATGGATATCGATCTTCTTCCTCGAACCCGTCTTGGTTGTCACCAACATCACTCCATTGGCACCACGCAAGCCATACAATGCAGTAGCCGCTGCATCCTTCAGTATCTGGACGCTTTCTATCTCTTCCTTTGTAATCATACTCAAGTCTCTTTCAAAACCATCTATTATCACCAGGATAGAGTTATCACGTGTAGAGTTCAAGCCACGAATCATAGTGGTCGGCACACTTTCCCAAACCGTACCACCTTTCTGCAGTACCGTAAGTCCCAATCCTTTGCCATACAGGGCGTTCAAAGGATTCGTCGCAGCACTTTTCATGATTTCATCTCCGGTAACTTCCGATATTGCAGCCGAGGATTCTTTAGCCTTTACCGTCACGCCATAGCCTAAATTCAGAAGTCTTTCCCCCTTAGCAACAATTGCACTATCTTGTTGTGCATATGCACTCAGACAAGAGAACATTAACGCACACGATAATTTATATATATTTCTCATAATCTTTAAATTCTTTTATTGTGATTAACAAGCTGCTGACTACCATCCTGGATTCTGAGTAAGATATCCCTTATTCATTTCCACAAACGGGAAAGGAGACAGATACCATTTGGGAGTAAAGAATACAGTTCCGTTCTCACCATCCTGAATAAATCTCTTCTTTACAGAGAACTTCTCATAAGAATATGTATTATTATCTCCACGACGAATGCGAAGTCCGTGTAGAATCTTACGGAAGTCCTTAGCCTGTTTCCATCTGATCATATCATAGTAGCGCACTTCTTCAGCACCAAATTCCCTGGCGCGTTCGTCCAGAATTTCCTGACGCATCTCCTCTTGAGTCAGTCCCGGATTCAATCCGGACAGGTTAACGCGTGAACGCACGTAATTCACGTATTGATAAGCATCGCTTGTGCGCCCCACTTCATTCAAAGCCTCAGCATAGCTCAGGTAAATCTCGGGTAAACGCAAATAAGGCCACTGGTCTTGTTTGCCTGCCATGTGCTCTTTGTCCAAGATATACTTGTAAATGGCAAATCCGGTAAATGCCGCACCATCACTGGCCAGATCATTGGCTGGTCCTTCGCGACCGCCAATCCACATCTCCGCCACATGGTCCAAACCGAATTCGGCATTGTTCACCAGACAGTTCTCATACAAACGGGGATCCCTGTTAGCAAAAGGGTCTTCCGCAATATAGTTGTCCTTACTTTGCCTATCCCAGAAAGAAGCATCGAACGGAGTACCATCCGCATAAGGGAAAAGATTCACATATTCCAGTGTAGGAGTCATTGCTCCATACGAGCCGTAAGATTGCAGATAATAACAGTCACCGTCCCAATACCAAGACACTGTGGCACGGGCACGTGTATCAATCAACAACTCACCATTCGCTCTCCTGTAATATGCATCCTGATATGCTTGGCGGGGATTAGAAGCATTACGAACCAAGTCCCAGGGTTTGCCTTCTTGCTGATTGCGCGTCATAAACAAATCACAGGCATCAACTACATCATCCCAAAGCGACATATCTTTTCCACCAAACCAGGCATGCTGTTCCGCTACCGATGGAGTTGAGGCTTCTTCCGGATAATAAGGTTCATTATCATTGAACAAGGGACTTGCACCGAACAGCAAGACTCTAATTTTCAGTCCGAGAGCGGCAGCGGCAGTAAAGCGTCCCGCCCATTGCTCCTGTTCATTAGATTGCAAAGCCCAGGGTAATACGGCATAAGCCTGATCACAAAGGTCGGCAATGAACTCCATCGTTCCGCGGGCAGTGGCTCGCGGCAATTTAAAATCATCATTCGGATCAAATGCTTTGGTTACTAAAGGAAGACCACCATAGTTTCTGAACATATCAGCATAGTGACAAGCTATGATCATCTTAGCTTCACCCTTCAAACGTTCTTTCTCTTTATCGTCTATATTGGGAGTCTGACCGATGTTCTCAATAAATAACCAGGCTTTACGGATACCGGTCCATTGATCTTCACCGTTAGAATAGGAATAAACGGCAGCTGAATAATCGGAAGTAGCATTGAACTGGCCGGAATAATACAGACCGCTTACACCATCCCAGCTCAAACCGCTGGTAAAACAATCGGTCAGTGCATCAACGGCTCCCATATTCATTCTGTTTCCTTTCGCACTCCAGTTCAGGGGACGCCCATAATATAAGGAAGTATAAGCATTCCACAAGAATGCACGGGCATAGTTCGCATCATTGAATACTACGTCTTTATCCACATCCACACTCGGAGCTTTTTCCAGAAAAGCATCACCCACTTTCAAGTCATCGACGCAAGAGCCCAATGTTATCAATAGAATAAGGATTAATCCATTTAATATCTTTTTCATGTCAGTCGTTGTTTTAGAAGCTTACATTTAAACCAAAATTGATTACACGCATTACCGGATATTGCGGCACACCACTGGACATTGACTCCGGGTCTGATATTTTCAGCTTATCAAAGGTCAGCAGATTATAACCGGTCATAAATACACGCATTTTCTCCATACCTATTTTCGGCATAAACGGAAGGCGGAAATTATAGCCGATTTCAATATTCTTCAAGCGTAAGTAACTTGCATCTTTCACCCATAATTCAGAGTCCCGGTAGTTATTCTTCACACCGTCAATCGTAGCACGCGGTAGTTTTGCAGTAGCAGCCGTTTCAGGTGTCCAACGGTCTTCAAACTGGTGAAGCATCAACGATCTGTCATTAGTATCTCCAAGAGGTCTGCGGAAAGTCTCTTGCAAAACGCGGGAAGTTTTGGTTGCGCCCACCCATAACATGCTAAAGTCAAATCCCTTATACTCGAATCCTAATGTGAGCCCTGCATTCAATAACGGGTAACTCGGATATCCAAGTGCAGTCTTATCATTATCATCAATCTTACCGTCATTATTCAAATCTTCGTAAACCACATCACCTTCTTTCAAGACATAACTGTGGTCTGCTATATTCTCCATTCCTTCATAATAAAATCCTCTCACCTTCAAACCGAAAGGTTGCCCCACCGGATGGCCGGTCTTCAAGGTATATTCATATTCCGAAGGAACTTCATCCTGATAAACAATCTTATTCTTTGCATAAGAGACATTCAGATTTGCCCAGTATCTGAGTTTCTCCAATTTATGATTCCATTTCAAGTTCAGTTCAACTCCTTTATTAGAAACAATACCTAAGTTCAATACCGGCAGACTCATTGCGTGGATAATCGGGTCGGTCGAGGCTTTTGCCAGAATGTCTTCGCGCCTTTCATAGAAGTAATCAATACTACCACTCAGTTTCTGCCCAAACAAAGAGAAGTCGATACCATAATTTTGCTTGGCAGATTTCTCCCAACTCAGTCCCGAATTACCAAAACTCTTTTCATAAGCACCCGGTGTCCAACTGGTACCTGTACCAAACTGATAACCGCCTCCGATAAAATAGCTGTTAGGCAAGTATAAGAAACGATCCATGAAATTATTGCCGTACGGATGGTATCTGTCATTACCTACCACACCATAAGAAGCACGTATTTTTAAGAAATCAACCACCGGATTATCTTTCAGAAACTCTTCCTGGGTAAGTACCCACCCACCTGAAACTGCGGGAAACAAACCATAACGGTTGCCGGGAGCAAAATTCTCAGAACCATTATACCCCACGTTACCTTCAATCAGATATTTATTGTCATAATCATAAGTGACACGGCCCACCAATCCTACATATCCCCTTGGTATGCCCGGATAATCACTGTCAGGATAATAGGCCTTACTCTGATTATAGAGAACCAATGCAGAAAGGTGATGCAAATCAAAATCGCGCTTCCAGTCGAAACTTGCCTCAGCATACCAGTCACGTGACTTACCGAAACTTTCACCATAACCAATCAGGCCTGCCTCACCATCCTGGATATAAACGACTTCATTGGGATCGGAACCTGCCGGATGCTCCATCCAGGTAACATCTTTTCTATACCAAGGCTGATAGCTTTCAATAGAAGTAGCACGCTCTTTCACATGGTCATATCCGCTATTATAGGCAAACTTTATCTTGAACTGCAATCCTTTGGTGACAAAATCCAGTTTCTGACTTAAAGCCAAATCCAGATTGATGACATTCGTTGTTTTAGCACTATAACCACGTCCGTAAATATTGCCTAACCCATCCGACAAGCCTACCGGTAGATACTGGCTATTACCTTTAATCCACTTTCCATCCACAATTCCGGGACCGGAAAACGGAGTAGCCCAATAAATTCTGCGGAACAGTTCATTTATATTATCGCCCGAACGTGGAGAATTCCTCTTTTCCACACGCCCGCCCATATTAACAGTCACAAGCGTTGTCTTTGTAAAATCAACATCCAGGTTTGCACGATAGTTATAACGGTTGAAGTTGAAGTTAGCATCATAACGGGTATCATGGTTTTTAAAGAATCCTTTCTGATTCAGCATACCCATAGAGACAAAATAACGAACTCGCTCCGTACCACCTGAGATGTTTACGTTACCTTGTGTTTGGGGAGCAGACGACTTGAATAGCATATCCATCCAGTCCGTATCCGGATATATGATAGGATTGGAATGGGTACGAAAAGCCTCTACCGCTTCCGGGGTAAACTTAGGGTCTTTGCCATCATTCGCATAAGCCTCATTCATGAAAGTGGCATATTCATAGCTGTTCACAAATTCCGGCATGCGCGTCGGAGCCTGGATGCCGTATGAGAAAGAAGCGTTAATCTTAGCCTTACCTTCTTTACCACGTTTCGTGGTAACAATAATGACACCATTCGCACCGCGTACACCGAATACCGCCGTTGAAGAAGCATCTTTCAGGATTGTGATGCTTTCCACTTCATTAGGATCTATCTGAAAAAAACTCCGTTCCACACCATCCACCAGGTATAGCGGTTTGGCATTCATTGTGTTCAAAGTACTGATACCACGGATAAAGACATCCGGGTCATCTCCACCAGGCTGACCTGATGACTGCACGGAAGAAACTCCCGAAAGCACACCGGACAACATATTACCAATACTGGCTGTAGGCACTTTCAACAGCTCATCCGTATTTATAGAGCTGATCGAACCGGTCAAAGTCACTTTCTTCTGGGCACCATAGGCAACTACTTGCACTTCGTCCAGCAAAGTATTGGAGGTTTTCAATACAATATTGAAAACAGACTTCCCTTTCATCGGAATTTCCTGAGTCTCCATACCTACAAAAGATACGACCAACGTTCCTTTCAGGTCATCGGCCCGAAATGAGAAATGTCCTTCAACATCCGTTATGGTTCCTGATGTGGTTCCCTTTACAAGAACACCTGCCCCAATCACAGGTTCTCCCGTATCATCCTTCACAACACCCGATACTGTTGCATTCTGACCGAAAGTAGCAGTGAACGAACATATACACAATAACCCTACTATTAATTTCCGGACTAACCAGGATTTAGCAGTGTTATTCATTTCTTCTAAATGCTTTTCATGTCCCATACTTTTTCTATTAAATTAAAATTAAAAAGGTTTTTACTTATATCTGTTGCAACACTGCAAAAGTGATTAAAAAGAAGTTCATCGCTGTCGGGAATTCATTCATTCATGTCGAGAAATCATTCATGCCCTGTTCCAAATGGCAAAAGAATGATGCGTCAGACCATATTGACTGATTTTTCTACCTACTTATTTTTATATTTACTTCTATTTGCAAGCGTCTTTACAATTCCTCTGTTTTATGTATTATCTTGAGTTTAATTTAGTATTTTTGCGAATAGCATCTAAAGACAAATATATGAAAGACATTTGGAAATCATATCTGATCTTTTTTCTAATCACTCTAATTTCCGGGAACACGCAGGGGCAAGAATATAAGAGTGAGTTCAAGAGTCTTCCCCCTTACATCAATATCCCGACTGATGTTCAGCAGATATATCAGGATAGAGAAGGTTTTATCTGGTTTGCCACCCGCAACGGAGTATGCCGTTTCGATGGGTATGAGTTGGAAACCTTCAAATCTAATCTATATACTCCCAATGCTTTATCCAGCAACGACATTCTGGTCATACAAGAGGATTATCAAAACAGACTGTGGATAGGTACCAGTTATGGTCTGAATATGCTCGACAAAAAGACGGGAAAAATTCAAAAGGATTTTGGTATTTTGAATAATGAAAGAGTTCAATCCCTATTAATAACAAAGGACAGTACCATCTGGATAGGAACCGGCAGCTGGCTATATAAAAACGATAAAAAGCCCAACCAGCCAAATACCGCCGAAAACTTTATCAAAGTCAAACAAATGGATGTAAAATCTCTTATAGAAGCACCCAACAATCAGATATGGATAGGTACATGGAGCAATGGGCTGCACCGTTACATTGTCTCCACAGACAGCCTAATAACTTATCCGGCCTTCAATCCTTTAAATTCTGCCTATTTCCTGTTTCAGGACAGCAAAGAGCAAATCTGGATCGGGACATGGGGATACGGACTATATAAGCTTCATCATCCCTACGATACAGAAAAAGCTTATTTCGAGAAATTCGTACACGAAAAAGGAAATAATAACAGTCTTATACATAACCTAATATATTCCATATCCGAAGACCTAAGTACCGGTACCTTATGGATAGGAACACTGGAAGGTTTGAGTTGCTTTAATGGTAAAAACTTTGTAAACTATGCCCCTAATATCCCTTCCAGCGGACTACCCTACAATGAAATCATAACGATCTTCAGGGATCGGACAGGAACCATGTGGCTGGGTTTTCTCGGAGGAAGAGTCTATTGGGTAAAGCCACAAAATCTGCAATTCAACCGCCATCAACCCACTTATGCCTCCAATCAGACCGCCTGTAACAATATTCAAGGACTGACTATCTATAAAGATGATTTATGGATCGGTCTGGAAAAGCATAGTTTCATCATCCATGACCGCACCACACACTCCAATAGTAAAAGGGAAAAGGCTTTTAGCCCAACCATCCTCAACTCTGAAGATACATACTATAGCTTTCTGAAACCACAGAACAGAGATGAACTATGGTTAGGCAGTTTCGGCAATGGGCTTTACATATACCGCCCGGAAGACCATAGACAGCCTTTGTCAAACATGAGTTCAACCACAGTTCCCCAATTCCCGAATTTCATATTTTGTATGTTCGAAGATAATCGACAGAATGTTTATCTGGGTTCCACTACCGGATTAAGTATTCTGACAAAAGAAGGACAGTTTTACCACTACAATAATCTGCTCTCCCCGCAAATGCAATATTCGCATAACATTTATTCCATAACCCAAGACAGCCTCAACAATATATGGATAGGAACGGATCACAGTGGAATATTCCGTATGCCACCTCCACAAGATTACGGGAAGTGTACATTTTTCTCTTATTCCATCAACAACCAAAAGATTAATTCAAATGAAATACAGTGTATCTTCGTAAATAAAGAAGGTAACATTCTGACAGGTACAGATGGCGGAGGACTGAATCTTTATGATCCCCAACAAGATTCTTTCATTTCCATCCATACCCAATACAATATCCCCGGCGATATGATATGCAGTATTTTGGAAGACAAACAACAAAATCTGTGGATGGGAAGCAACGTCGGATTGATAAAACTAAATCTGAAAGATTCTATTGCAGAAAGCAAATGCCGCCTCTATACCACTTCCGACGGATTGCAGGATAATAAATTCGCAAGAGGGGCTGCCTGTCAGGCGGAAGATGGAGAAATGTTTTTTGGCGGTCCTCAAGGATATAACTCTTTTTATCCTGAGAAACTGACTGCCGACGAATCACAACCGGAGATTTTTATTACTGATATACAAATACAAAACCAATCACTGAAGAATCTTCCGGCAACGGAGAGAGCCGCGATTTCTGACTTTGCTCCCGGATACACCCGGACTCTTCGCCTGAATTATAAGCAAAATGATTTCAGTTGTAAACTATCTGTACTAAACTTCTATAATCCGGAAAAGAATGAGTATGCCTACAAGTTAGAAGGTCTGGACCATACTTGGCAGTACACTTCCAACAGAAGCAACATTATATCCTACAGTAATCTGGAAAGTGGTACCTATACACTATATATAAAAGGAAGCAATGGAAATGGAAAATGGAGTGAGGTAAAAGAAGCCATTACCATTACTGTAACCCCTCCTTGGTGGAGTAGCTCCTGGGCGTATTTCTTTTACTCTATATTCATTGTCAGCCTCATAGCCAATGCAATACGCATCGGAAGAAAAAAAATCAGGCAAAAAAACGCCCTTCGGATAAAAGAGCTGGAACAGAAGAAACAAGAGGAATTAAATCGTGCCAAACTACAATTCTTTACAAATATCACACACGAGTTACTTACTCCGTTAACCGTTATTTCTGTTACGCTAAATGAAATCAAAAGTTACGCTCCAAATGATTATTATTCCATAATGGATAATAATATCAATCGACTGAAGCGTCTGTTACAACAAATTCTGGAATTCAGAAAAGCAGAATCCGGTAATTTGAAGCTGAAAGTGTCACAAGGTAACATCACATCTTTCATCATGAACAGCGTCAACAGTTTCCTGCCTTTAGTAAAGAAGAAAAAGATGCAACTGGAAATATCTGTTGAGCAGGAAGATATAATAGGATATTTTGATCCGGATAAGATAGACAAGATACTCTATAATCTGCTTTCTAACGCGTTCAAATATAACAAAGAGGGTAAGAAAATCCATATCAATATTTCTTACAGTACATCATCCAAAGAGATTATCATTGCCGTAAGTGATAATGGAGAAGGAATTTCAGAAGAGAATCTCTCTAAATTATTCAACCGGTTCTATGAAGGAGATTACCGGAAATACCACACAACAGGACATGGAATAGGTCTGTCCCTGACCAAAGACCTTGTAACCCTGCATCACGGAACTATTGAAGTTAAAAGCCAACTTGGGCAAGGCACTACATTCAGTGTAACACTGCCCATTACGGAAGACGCATTCTCCGAAGAAGAAATTGACAGAAGTATTCTATCACTACCGGAAACAGCAGAAAACGACAGCACAGACAATGAGAGTAATAAAGCTGCATCCCATATAGAAACGTTTGAAGAAGTAGACAGAAAAACATTGCTGTTAGTTGAAGACAACGAAGATTTGCTTAATGTCATGTCTCACTCATTAGCCCGGGAATATCATATCCTTAAAGCCACCAATGGTAAAGAGGCCATAGCACAACTGGAAAAAGAGAAAGATATCAAAATTGTCATTTCAGATGTTATGATGCCCGTAATGAATGGCATAGAACTTTGCCATTACGTAAAGAAACAAGAAGAGTTATTACATATTCCTATCATCCTTCTGACAGCTAAGAATAGCGAATCAGACATCATTGAGGGATACGAAGCCGGAGCTGATGATTATATAACCAAACCATTTCAGTTGACTCTGCTTTTAGCCAAAATAAAGAGTCTACTGAAAAATAAAGAGAATCTTTTCAAGGATTACTCGGATGCCATTTATTTCAAAATGCAGAAACCTGATATAGATTCTACCGACAAAGTATTCCTGCAAGAGGCTATCAACTGTGTATACGAGCATCTGGATAACGTCGAGTTCGACCAACAGGCATTTGCCGATGCCATGAAAGTAAGCAAATCAACTCTTTACAGGAGAATAAAAAAATTATCAGGTGAATCACCTTCTGTTTTCATCTCAGATATACGTTTGCAAACAGCCCACAAAATCATCTCGGATAATCCTAATATCCGGATTTCTGATTTGGCTTATACCGTAGGCTATAATGACCCCAAATATTTTAGTAGTTGCTTTAAAAAGAAATTTAATATTATTCCCAGCGAAATATCATAAATGATAATTTACTGAAAGCTATTCGAAATAAACCGGCAATATAGGCGTACCCCCAAAAAAGAAGAGTACGGATAGACTAACATTGTATCTGTCAGTACCCTCTATTGACTTACCTCATCATCGCGTAAAACGATATCTCCTTCAGAGAGCACCAACCTCATACCAACCTCGCAGCAAAATCGCACTTACTCCATACTTGCTCCGTAGCAAATTCGGTTAAAGGTACCTCTAACCGAATTTGCTACGGAGTTGGTACGGAGCAAGTACATCTCAGGTACGGTCCGAATACAAAACCGGGACCATAAAACCACACGAATCCTACACTGATTCCCCACTGATAAAGCCTTTCAGCACAGAGTTCATTATCAACGAAATAAACAATGAACAGGGTGTTGAAAACTTCTCAAAAAGTTTTTAGTTAAAACTTGTGGGGAATTGTGGGGAAATGTGTACTTTTACCGTCGCTTATTATAATAAGGTAACGATGATACGTTTTTTGGGCAATATAGAAGCGAAAACCGACGCTAAGGGACGTGTATTTATCCCCGCCGGCTTTCGGAGGCAACTGCAATCTGCTTCCGAAGAGAAACTCGTGCTGCGCAAAGACGTATTCCAAGACTGCCTGGTACTCTATCCAGAAAGCGTTTGGTTCAAGACGCAAAACCAACTACGGAAGCGCCTGAACAAGTGGAACGCAAAACACCAAGAAATTTTCCGGCAATTTGTGAGCGATGCGGAAATCATGGTTCCCGACGGGAACGGACGCATCTTGCTGCCCAAACGTTACCTGCAAATGGCCGGCATACAGAGCGATGTACGTTTCATCGGTGTGGACAATACGATAGAAATCTGGGCAAAAGAGAAAACTGAACAACCGTTCATGAACCCGGAAGAGTTTAGCGAAGCTTTGCAGGATATTCTGGGAGACGAAGACGATTGGAAGGAAGACGAGGATGAGTGATTAACGATTAGCGATTAGTGATGAATGGGAAATGAAGAATTGACATATCATGTACCGGTGCTGTTGATGCCGAGTGTAGACGGAATGGAAATCCAACCGGATGGGACGTATGTGGACGTAACCTTTGGTGGTGGTGGCCATTCACGGGAAATACTGTCACGACTGGGAGACGGCGGACGGTTGCTGGGATTCGACCAGGACGAGGATGCGGAACGAAACATTGTAGATAATCCGCACTTCATCTTTGTACGGAGCAACTTCCGGTATTTGCACAATTTCCTGCGCTATCACGACATTGAAGAGGTAGATGCAATACTTGCCGACCTGGGAGTATCGTCCCATCACTTCGATGACAGCGAACGGGGATTCTCATTTCGCTTTGACGGCGCACTGGATATGCGCATGAACAAGCGTGCGGGGGATACTGCGGCAGATATCATAAACAACTATGATGAAGAGCGGCTGGCAGACATTTTCTACCTGTATGGCGAGTTAAAGAACAGTCGCAAACTGGCATCCGTACTTGTAAAGGCACGTGCCGGACAGAAGATTACGACTATCGGAGAGTTCCTGGAAGTCATTAAACCGCTTTTCGGCCGGGAACGGGAGAAGAAGGAACTGGCTAAAGTTTTTCAGGCACTGCGCATCGAAGTGAACCAGGAAATGGAAGCACTGAAAGAAATGCTATATGCGGCAACTGAAGCTCTGAAACCGGGCGGACGACTGGTGGTGATTACTTACCATTCATTGGAAGACCGGATGGTGAAGAATATGATGAAGACCGGAAACGTAGAGGGCAAGATGGAAAAAGATTTCTTTGGAAATGTGCAGACACCCTTCCGGTTGGTAAACAATAAAGTAATTGTACCGGACGAAGCGGAGATAGAACGTAATCCGAGGTCGAGAAGTGCCAAACTGAGAATTGCAGAGAAAAAGTGATGCATAGTGATTAGCGTTAAGTGATTAGTGATAAGTGATGGAGCGATGAAAGAAATGGAAGAGAAACAGGTAAATGAAAAAACGGAGAAAGCGGAAAAGGCAACGAAGGCTAAAAACCGTACATCCCTGAAAAATATCATTGGTGGCGACATTCTGGCAACGGACTTTTTCCGCCGTCAGACTAAATTGCTTGTGTTGATAATGGTGCTGATTCTGTTCTACATACACAACCGCTATGCTTGCCAGCAACAGATGATAGAGATAGATAAATTGAAAAAAGAACTGATTGATATTAAATACGACGCCCTGACCCGCAGTTCGGAGTTGATGGAGCGGAGCCGCCAGTCGCGCATCGAGGAATACATTGCAACCAAGGAGAGTGACTTGCAGACTTCGACTAATCCACCGTATTTGATTAAATAAGAAATAGGGAGACAACTTTAGAAAAGAGAATGGCAGTAAATAAGAAAAATATCATGACCCGCTACTTCTTCGTAGTCCTTGTAATGGGATTGCTGGGGATAGCTATTGTCGTAAAAGGCACAATCATCATGTTTGCCGAACGACAGTACTGGCAGGATGTAGCCGACCGTTTTGTAAAAGAGAACGTGACGGTAAAGCCTAATCGTGGTAATATTCTTTCATCCGACGGCAAACTGATGGCAAGTTCCCTGCCCGAATATCGTATATATATGGACTTTATGGCGGGTGGATACACCAAAGACACCATGCTGGTGAATCATATGAATGAGATTTGTGAAGGACTACATAAGATATTTCCCGATAAAAGCACCGCCGAATTCAAGTCGCACTTGCAGAAAGGACGTAAAAAAGGTAGCCGCAACTATCTGATTTACCCGAGACGCATCTCATACATCCAATATAAGGAAGCAAAGCATCTGCCTGTATTTAATCTGAACAAGTACAAAGGCGGGTTCCACGAACAAGTATACAACCAACGCAAGAAGCCGTTCGGTTCACTGGCCGCCCGTACATTAGGCGATCTTTACGCCGACACCGCACAAGGAGCAAAGAACGGTATCGAGCTATCATTCGACACATTATTGAAAGGGCGTGACGGTATCACCCACCGCCAGAAGGTGATGAACAAATACTTGAACATCGTGGATATAGCTCCCGTGGATGGTTGCGACATTATCTCTACCCTTGATGTAGGCATGCAGGACATTTGTGAGAAAGCACTGGTGGACAAACTGAAAGAAATCAATGCTACCGTAGGTGTAGCCATACTGATGGAAGTGGAAACCGGTGAAGTGAAAGCCATCGTCAATATGATGAAAGCGGGTGACGGCAACTATTACGAAATGCGGAATAACGCCATCAGTGACATGATGGAACCGGGTTCTACATTCAAGACCGCATCTATCATGGTGGCCCTCGAAGACGGTAAAATTACCCCGGAAACGGAAGTAGACACCGGAAACGGTATCATGAATATGTACGGTAGTAAAATGAGAGACCACAACTGGCATCGTGGAGGATATGGAAAGATCAATGTAACGCGTATCCTGGAAGTTTCGTCCAACGTAGGTGTTTCTTACCTCATCGACAAGCATTACAAAGATAATCCGCAGAAGTATGTGGACGGATTGAAGCGTATGAGCATCGACCAGCCGTTGCATTTACAGATTTCCGGTGAAGGAGAGCCGAATATAAAAGGTCCGAAAGAAAGATATTTTGCCAAGACTACCTTGCCTTGGATGAGTATCGGATATGAAACGCAAGTTCCGCCGCTCAACATACTGACTTTTTATAATGCGATTGCCAACAATGGCGTAATGGTACGCCCCAAGTTTGTAAAAGCTGCCGTAAAAGACGGTGAAGTTGTGGAAGAATACCCAACGGAGGTGATTAACCCCAAGATATGCTCCGACCGTACTCTGACACAGATACGCGATATTCTGGAGAAAGTCGTATCACAAGGATTGGCAAAACCAGCCGGAAGCAAACAGTTCTCTGTGGCAGGTAAAACAGGTACGGCACAAGTATCTCAAGGCACAGCAGGTTACAAAAGCGGGCGGGTTAATTATCTGGTAAGTTTCTGCGGTTACTTCCCGGCAGAGGCACCGAAATATAGTTGCATTGTCTCTATTCAAAAGCCGGGACTTCCCGCTTCGGGCGGCTTGATGGCAGGTAGCGTATTCGGAAAGATTGCCGAAAGAGTATATGCGAAAAACCTGCGGTTTGACATACGCAGTGCGATAGACAGTACAAGTAATGTCATTCCTCCTGTAAAAGCCGGAGAAATGAACGAGGCATTACTGGTATTGAACAATCTGAAAGTACCGGTACAGAAACAATTCTCTCCCCAGAAAGGGAAAGAAACATGGGGACATACGCAAGAGTCACCTAATGCTGTTATTCTGCAGGGTAAAGAAGAATCTGGCTCAAATACCGTTCCCAGTGTTATCGGAATGGGAGCAAAAGATGCAGTCTATTTGTTGGAAAGCAAAGGACTAAAGGTCAGACTGAACGGTGTAGGTAGGGTGAAGAACCAATCGATACCGGGCGGAAACCGTGTAGTGAAGGGGCAAACGATAGCATTGACACTTCATTAAGTTTATCAAAATAGAATATACATTATATATAATAAGGTATGGTATTAAGTGAATTACTGAAAACAATACAACCGATACAAATTATCGGAAGTACGGAGACAGAAATAACGGGAGTAAATATAGACTCCCGCCTGGTGCAAGCCGGACATCTGTTCATGGCTATGCGCGGCACCCAAACAGACGGGCATGCCTACATTGCCGTGGCCATTGAAAAAGGCGCCGTGGCCGTGCTTTGCGAAGACGTGCCCGAGGAGCGGAAAGAGGGTATTACTTATATTCAGGTGAAGGACAGCGAAGATGCTGTAGGCAAGGTAGCCACTACTTTTTATGATGACCCGACTTCCAAGATAGAGCTGGTAGGCGTGACTGGAACGAACGGGAAAACCACTATTGCCACCTTATTATATGATACATTCCGTTACTTCGGTTACAAGGTGGGATTGATTTCTACCGTTTGCAACTATATAGACGATAAGGCCGTACCTACCGAGCATACAACCCCCGACCCCATCACCCTGAACCAACTATTAGGGCAGATGGCAGATTCCGGATGCAAGTATGTTTTCATGGAGGTGAGTTCACACTCCATCGCCCAGAAACGCATCAGCGGTCTGCGTTTTGCAGGTGGCATCTTCACCAACCTGACGCGCGACCATCTGGATTATCATAAAACGGTGGAGAATTATCTGAAAGCCAAGAAGAAATTCTTCGATGATATGCCCAAGAATGCATTCAGTCTAACGAATCTGGATGACAAGAACGGCCTCGTCATGACGCAGAACACGCGCTCCAAAGTATATACTTACTCCTTGCGCAGCCTCTGCGACTTCAAAGGCAAAATCTTGGAATCGCATTTCGAAGGTATGTTGCTCGACTTCAACAACCACGAACTGGCAGTGCGTTTCATTGGTCGTTTCAATGCCTCAAACTTGCTGGCGGTGTTTGGTGCAGCTGTGTTGCTTGGCAAGAAGGAGGAAGATGTACTGGTTGCCCTCAGCACCTTGCATCCGGTAGCCGGACGTTTTGATGCCGTCCGTTCACCTAAAGGCTACACCGCCATCGTGGACTATGCACATACCCCGGATGCGCTCATCAATGTATTGAATGCCATTCATGGTGTACTCGAAGGCAAAGGAAAAGTCATCACTGTGGTAGGTGCAGGCGGTAATCGCGACAAGGGTAAACGCCCCATCATGGCAAAGGAAGCTGCCAAAGCAAGCGACCGCGTCATTATCACCTCGGACAATCCGCGTTTTGAAGAGCCGCAAGACATCATCAACGACATGCTTGCAGGTCTGGACAAAGATGATATGCAAAAGACCATCAGCATTGCCGACCGCCGCGAAGCTATCAAAACGGCTTGCATGCTGGCACAGCCGGGTGATGTAATTCTCGTAGCCGGAAAAGGCCATGAGAACTACCAGGAGATAAAAGGAGTGAAACATCACTTTGACGATAAAGAAGAATTAAATAGAGTGTTTAACGGTTAGTGATAAGTGATTAGCGGCTGCGCTGTCATACCGCAAGGCACTAATCACTTATCACTAAAAAACTTATCACTAACAACATGTTATATTACTTATTTCAATGGTTAGATAAATATGACATTCCCGGTGCGGGTATGTTCGGGTATACATCCTTCCGGGCGCTGATAGCAATTCTTCTGGCATTGCTCATTTCAAGCATCTGGGGTGACCGTTTCATTAACTTACTGAAACGGAAACAAATTACGGAGACACAGCGTGACGCCAGCATCGACCCGTTCGGAGTGGACAAAGTAGGTGTGCCGAGTATGGGTGGTGTCATTATTATTGTGGCAATTCTCATTCCATGTCTGTTGCTGGGTAAACTGAGCAACATCTATATGATATTAATGCTGATTACCACGGTATGGCTGGGTTCGCTGGGATTCGCCGATGACTATATCAAAATTTTCAAGAAAGACAAAGAAGGCTTGCACGGAAAGTTCAAGATTATCGGACAGGTAGGTTTGGGACTAATTGTAGGTCTGACACTTTACCTTAGCCCGCAAGCCGTTATCCGTGAAAACATTGAAGTGCAGAAGCCCGGTCAGGAAATGGAAGTAATCCATGCCGGACAGGACATCAAGTCTACACAGACTACTATTCCGTTCTTCAAGAGCAATAACCTGGATTATGCCGACATTGTAGGTTTCATGGGTAAACATGCACAGACGGCAGGCTGGGTGTTATTTGTAATCATCACCATTTTCGTAGTAACTGCCGTCAGCAACGGAGCTAACCTGAATGATGGAATGGACGGAATGGCGGCCGGGAACTCGGCAATCATCGGACTGGCATTGGGAATACTGGCTTATGTATCGAGCCATATCGAGTATGCCGGTTACCTGAATATCATGTATATTCCAGGGTCGGAAGAACTGGTAATCTTCATCTGTGCTTTCATCGGTGCCATGATTGGTTTCCTGTGGTACAATGCGTTTCCAGCACAGGTGTTTATGGGTGATACGGGTAGTTTAACGATTGGCGGTATCATTGCTGTGTTCGCCATCATCATACACAAAGAATTGCTGATACCCATTCTTTGCGGTGTATTTCTGGTGGAGAATTTATCGGTTATCCTGCAACGCTTCTATTATAAAGCCGGAAAACGGAAGGGAGTGAAACAAAGATTGTTCAAGCGAACACCTATTCATGACCATTTCCGCACTTCCATGAGCCTGATAGAACCGGGTTGCACGGTGAAGTTTACAAAACCGACGAAGCTGTTCCACGAATCAAAAATTACTGTCCGCTTCTGGATTGTAACGATTGTACTGGCAGCGATAACGATTATAACATTAAAAATCAGATAATAGAGCTACCAGTGACGAGCTACAAGCTACAAGTGCTCGCTACTGGTCGCTAATAAGAAACAAACTTGTAGCAACTACCAACTCCAGCCACTACTGGTAGGCTCGTAGCTGGTAGCCCGTAACTAAAGAAAACATGAGTAGAATTGTAGTATTAGGAGCCGGAGAGAGCGGTGCAGGTGCTGCCGTACTCGCCAAAGTGCAGGGGTTCGACACGTTCGTTTCCGACATGTCCGCCATTAAAGACAAATACAAGGTATTACTGGGCAAGTATAACATTGCCTGGGAGGAAGGACAGCACACGGAAGAGTTGATTTTGAATGCCGATGAA
>OGIE01000054.1_pt1 | contig 137280 bp, 121 predicted proteins | sample 1571581 | NCBI WGS metagenome assembly OGIE01 (sample SAMEA2582021, study PRJEB24529) | metagenome | biome: Human gut stool | place: China | collected 2011
ATCTTTTATTGACCCCCAGTTGAACTGGGGGATTGTTTCTCTCTAAAGAGCCATACCAAACGCACCCTGTCCGGCTAAACACCGGACAGGGCGCGTTTTTGTTTTATGCACTATTCCGCCGCATCCTCCGCGCGGGGCAGCAGCTTTTTATAGCTGGCATCGATACCCAGCGCTCCCAGCGGCGCGGTGATCAAAATTCCCAACACCGCCACCGACAGCACCAGCTCGCCGCAGGGCAACCCCATTGCCAGCGGCACCGACCCGATCGCCGCCTGCACCGTTGCTTTGGGCAGATAGGCGATCACGCAAAACAGGCGCTCCTGCGCGCTCAACGGCGTGCGGACAAGGCACACCAGCACCCCCATCGCCCGAAACACCAGCGCCGCCAAAATCATCAGCACCGCGCCTGCGCCGGCACGCAGCGTATAGCGCACATCCACCGCCGCGCCCACCAGCACAAACAGTACCAATTCGGCGGCGATCCACAGCTTGCCCAGCTTTTCTGACAGCCGCCGGCTCACCACCGCCGCGCTTTTGATTTTCAACACACACGCCATGCTCACCACCGCCAGCAAGCCGGACACCGCCACGGTGCCTTTCGCCCAGCCTTCCACCGTTATCAGCAAAAACGCCATCCCCAGCACCACGATCACCTTGGTACTGTTGCGCACGCCATGGCCGCGGGTGTACGCACACTCAAAAAACAGCGCCAGCGCTATGCCAACCAGCGCCCCCAGCGCCACTCCCAGCAGGATAGACACCGGCACATTCAGAAAATCGGTCACTTGGGCGCTGCCGCCTTGCGCCATGTTCACAAAGGTGGTGAACAGTACGATCACGAAAATATCGTCGCAGGAAGCGCCCGCCAAAATCATCTGCGGCACGCTATGGTCGGTGCCGCGGCGTTGCTCCATCAGCCGCAGCATGCGCGGCACCACCACGGCGGGCGATACCGCGCTCAACACCGCGCCCATCACCGCCGCCTCCACCCGGTTCACCCCCAGCAGCACAGGTGCAAGCAACAGATATCCGCCTATTTCAAAGCTCGCCGGCACAAACGACATCAGCACCGCCGGTCGCCCCACTCGTTTCAGGTCGTGCAGATCCAGCGACAGCCCCGCTTTCAGCAAAATAATGATCAGCGCGATCTGGCGCAGCTCGGCCGAGATACCCAGAATAGACGGATCCAACCAATCCAGCACATACGGTCCCAACACGATGCCGGACAGCAGCATACCGATGATGCGGGGCAGCCGCAGCCGCTCGCAGATCGCTGCCACCGACAGCCCCACCAGAAAGATCAACGACAAAGATAACAACATAATTCATCCTCCCCCATACGCAGAAAAGCTGATGCCCCCTGCATAAATAATGCAGAAGTCATCAGCTTACAAAGCGGTTCTAGCGATCGCGCTACGGGAGAACTTCATTCCCTTGGGCTCAGTATAGCACACCCGCGCGCCAAAAGCAAGGGGGATGTTACGCTGCCGCGCGCCGCGATCGCAGCGCCCGCCCGGCCCTGGTCAGCAAGGTAACGCCGCCCTGCACCACCGCCGCCATCACCAGCGACACGGCAATGTTGAGAAACACCACCCAAAAGGCGTTCAACCGCTGCGGCATCGCCGACACCGCGGCCTTCAGCTTTTCATACACATAATTATCCGGAATCCACGACAGCAAATACGCCGCCAGCGTCAGCTTGGACACAAAGGCGACTGCCCGCTGGGTGCGTTCTCCCAGTTGCGGATAGCGAATGGAGTTGATCAGCAAAAACAGCAGCACCGCGTTGGTAACATTTTGCACCCCGCCCCAATCGCACCAGCTGCCCCACACAAAGGTACGGGAATAGCTTTTCCACGCATTGAACGCGCCGCACGCCAGCAGCGACAACCCCAGCGCCACCGCCAGCCTCCCGGTAGGCAAGCGCTTGATATCCACCCGCTCGCGCAGATACGCGCCGATAAAATAATAGGTAAGCGGATACAGCCGCTGCCACCAATCCGGCACCAGCTTGGTGTGCTGCTTGGTCAGCCACGGCTGCCACAGCGCCCCCGGCGTTTGCAGATCGTGCGCATTCAGCACACTGGGCAGCATGGTCATCACCGCCAGCACCAGCACCAGCATCAGCTGCCCCTTGTGCGAAGCGATCGCCCGCCACAGCGTGTTCAAAAACGGGATCAGCAGCAAACAACCGATGTACATGCTGATATACCACGAATATTGCTGAAATCCCAGCAAATTGACCGCCACATCCTTCAGCGACAGCTCCGCGTGGCGATACACCACCTGATACGCCAAAATCGCCAGTGTGGACAGCGCATAGGTCAGCAAAATCGGCGTCAGCCGCCCATAATAATGCCGCAGCCCGCCGGACAGATCCACCTGCTTTGGGGAGGACAGATACCCCGTCAACAGCATAAACAGCGGCACGCAGGTCATAAACATGGTGCGCATAATCGCCATCAGATACATCCGCTTGCCCACCATGGTGGTACTGTAAAACCCGCTGTTTAAGAAAAAGTGGACGCAAACAACATTACAAAACGCGAGAATCCGTGTAATATCCAACCCGATATCACGGGTCGGTTTTTGAATAGTGGACAAACCATTTCCTCCTCCTCTGTGCCGCCCCTTTCGCCTGCACAGAGCGCAAATCATATCGATTATACCACACTTTTTGAGAAAATCCAGCTTTTTCTTACAAAATGCGGTGATTTTCCCACCGGTGCCCCAACGACAAAGGACGACAGCTAAAAGCCGTCGTCCCTTGTCATCTATAGGGGGTATGCTTATGTCCGGCGTTTTATGCCGCACCTCTAACAAACCGGTTTACGCCGCAGGAAATGCCGTCAGCGTGCCCGCTGCCCGCTGCAGGATCATCAGCGCATCCACCGCCGATACACCCATCACACCATCCACATCGGCGGCGATCTGCTTGTCGCCCCACAGCGTCAGTGCGCGGGTTGCCGCTTGCAGCGCCAGCCACGCATCCACCGCGGTCACCTCGCCGTCGCCATTGACATCGCCCGGCGTACACTGCACAAAGTGCAGCTCTGCGCTAAACAACGCATCGTTTTCCTCGTCCACCTGTACCTTGTTCCAATCGTCCGCGCTGCCTTCAAAATACACATCGGTCAGCGCATTCAGCGACACAAACGCCTGTCGTCCAATGGAACGCAGCGTATCCGGCAGAATGACCGCCTGTATATCGTCATCCCCGCAGCCGGAAAACACATAATCCGCCAGATGTTCAATGCCGCGTGCCAGCTGAATTTGCTCGGTGGGGTCCTCCATCCACACCTGCAGCAGCCAGCCGTTGTTGACCAAACAGCCGTTTTCCCAGTTTTCGTCCGCCATGCTGTATCCGGTACCGTTGAACGCATAGCAGTTGACGCTTTCCAAATGATCCGGCAGCGACAGCGTTTTCATCGCCTCGCAGCTCGCAAAGGCACTCCATTCGATGGTGGTCAGTGTCGAGGGGAACTGCGGCGACTGCAGCTTTTTACAATTGGAAAACGCCGAGCTCGCGATCACCTCCAGCCCCTCCGGCAGCGTGACCTCCGTCAGCAGCTGGTTGTAGTAAAACGCATACTCGTCAATGGTTTTCACCGTATCCGGCACCGCGAAGGCGGCATCCGCCTTGGCTCCCGGATAGCACAGCAGCGACGTTTTGTCTTTGTTGTACAACACGCCATCCGTCGCCGTATACCACGCATTGGCGCTGTCCACTGTGATGGTGGTCAAACTGGTGTTTCCATCATAATCCGGCGTAAACTGCTCTTCGCCGATATACCGCACACTGGCGGGAATATGCACCGCCGTCAGCTCCGGCTGTTCGGCAAATACATGAGCCGCAATACCGATGACGCCATCCGGCACCGTCACCTTGCTGCCGAAAAAGCTATCGTAGCGATATTCCAGCAGCCATCCGCTTATCTGCTTCATATTGTTCACATACGCCATATTCTTCAGCGCCGGCGTTCCCCCGAACACGGTACCGCCCATATGCGTGAGCGATGCGGGAATATGGATCTTATCCGCCGTAAAGGAGCTGCATCCGTAAAACGCATCCGCATCGAGATCGGTCACGCTGTCCGGCAGCCACGCATCGGTCAGGCTTTTGCATTGGAAAAACGCAAAGCCGCCCACGGTTTTCAGCTGGCTGTTTTCGGCATCCTCAAACAGAACCTTTTGAAGCGCGGCGGACCCGCTGAACGCCGAAGCACCGATAGCCGTCACCCCGCACGGAATCGTCACGGTTTCGAGATATGCCGCCCCCTGAAAAGCACCGTTGCCCAGATTTGTCACATGGTCGGGCACGACAAAATCCGTGTCCGGTCGACCGGCGGGATACGCCACCAGCGTCTGCTGATCCACGCTGTACAGCACCCCGTCGCTTGCCATATACTGCCGGTTGGAGGGATTGACCCCAAACGCTTCCAGCTGGCTGCATTCCCGAAACGCCCCTGTTCCCAGATTCTTCAAGCTGGCGGGGAGCATCACCCCATCGATTGCCGCTTTGTCAAAGGCATAGCTTTCGATCGTGGTTACCCCCTCCGGAATGGTCACCTGCTCCAGCGAGGTACAACCCGCGCAAAAATTCATCGGAACAACACTCACCCCGGCGGGGATGCGGATGGATTTCAGCGCATCGCAAAACGAAAAAACGGAGGTGCCAAGCGAAGTGATGCTATCCGGCAAGTCGATCGTTTCCAACGACTTGCACCAGAAAAAGGCGCTACTTCCTATCTTTTTGAGTCCTTGCGGCAGCTCCACTCGTGTCAGCTGGTTGCAATCAAAAAACGCGCTGTCCAAAATCGCCGTCACCCCCTGCGGAATGGTGATCTCCTGCAGTGACTCGCAATATTCAAACGCGCCGTATCGAATGGTTTCCAGCGTGGACGGCAGCGTTATGGCAGCCGCGTTTTCGCAGTCCTTGAACGCATATTCACCCAGCGCGGTGATTCCCTCGCCCACCACAATGGCGCGCACATTCTCTATCAACCCTTGCTTGTTCCAGGGGGACGTGATACCCGTGTAGCTGCTGTTGTAAGCGTAATCCGGCATCGCACCGGTGCCGGTCAGGGTGAGGGTACCGTCCGCCGACAGTGTCCATGTAATATTTTTGCCGCAGCTGCCGCTTGTCTGCTGCGCGCTCACCGGCGTGCACACCAGCAGCAGCCACAGCGTCATCATCGTCGCGATCACGCGTTTGGCCATTGTATGTATCCGCATAGTAATCCCCTTTCGCTCAAAACCATATGGTGAATGATCTTTATATACATGTACAGTATACCAAACACCGGCGAGAAAACCGCGAAAATTTCCGAATTGGACAATGCCATTTTAGAAATTATTTTGTCGAAACCGGTTCCCCTTTTTTGCCGAACGCGGTATAATTAGGCCAAGAAACGACCAAAGGGGTGTTTTCGATGAAATTTAAGGACCAATTAAACGCGTATATCGACCAATTGGGGTGTACCGCCAAGGAGCTGGGCGAAGCGTCCGGCGTATCCGCCGCCACCATCAGCCGGTATCGTTCCGGCGAACGGCTGCCGGAGGCAGATACCCCCGCGTTCGAGGCGCTTTGCAGTGCGATTGCGGCGATCGCCGAGCAAAAGCAGCTCTCCCTCTCCTCCGCTTCGGTGGCCGAAGCGTTTTTGCAATGCCCGGATATGGCGGCCACCAACCGCACCCAGCTGATCGAAAATTTCAATACGCTGATCGCGGTGCTGGACATCAACATCAACCGGCTGTGCCGCTACACCAACTATGATGCATCGGCGATCTTCCGCTTTCGCAACGGCACCCGCCGTCCCGGCGATCCGGTAAAGTTTGCTTCCTCCATCGCCACTTATATTGCCCGCGAGCGGGCGGATTCTGGCGACATCGCGATCCTCGCCGAGCTGCTCGGCTGCTCCCCCGACGAGCTGTCGGATAACTCCAAGCGATACAAGCAGCTGAAAAAATGGTTGATCGAAGGGCGCAGCACTCCCGCAAGCGGCGTATCGGACTTTCTTGCCAAGCTGGACGCGTTCGATCTGAACGAATATATCAAAGTCATCCATTTTGACGAGATGAAGGTGCCATCGCTGCCGTTCCAGCTGCCCACTTCCAAGGTGTACCATGGGCTTGAGGAAATGATGGCCAGCGAGCTGGATTTTTTGAAAGCCACCGTGCTTTCCAAATCGCAAAAGCCGGTCACTATGTACAGCGATGTGCCGATGACGGAAATGGCGAAGGACCCGGAATTTCCCAAAAAGTGGATGTTCGGCATGGCGCTGATGCTGAAAAAGGGGCTGCATCTCAACCAGATCCACAACCTCGACCGATCGTTTGAGGATATGATGCTGGGGCTGGAAAGCTGGATCCCGATGTATATGACCGGGCAAATTTCGCCCTACTACCTCAAAAGCGCGCAAAATCCGGTGTTCCACCATTTTCTGAAAGTGTCCGGCGCGGCGGTGCTGACCGGTGCCGCCATCGCGGGGCACCACACCGACGGGCGGTATTATCTTTCCAAAACCAAAGAGGACATCGCCTACTACACCGACCAGGCGGAGCATCTGCTCGGCTGCGCGCGCCCGCTGATGGATATTTACCGTGAGGACAGCGCCGCCCGGCTGCGGGCGTTTTTGCTGGCGGACACCCAGACCGAGGGTAAACGCCGCAGCATTTTGTCGGTGCTGCCGCTGTACACGATGGAACCGGCATTTTTGCAGCAGATGCTCGCTGCCCGCCCGCTGGAGGCGGACGACCGGCAGCGCATTTTGGACTACGCCGCGATGCAGCGGCAGGCGGTGGAGGATATTTTGCAATCCAACCCGATAGAGGAAGAGATCGCGCGGCTGTCGGAGGAGGAATTTGCCCGCCATCCCGCCGCGTTGTCGCTGGCGGGGATGTTCTACCCCACCGATATCCCCTACACCTACGAAGAGTACACCGCCCATTGGCAGCAAACGATGCAGTTTGCCGCCACACATCCGTCCTATACCGTCCGGGAAACCTCCGCCAACGCGTTTCGCAATCTGCAAATCCAGATGTGCGAGGGCAAATGGGCGATGATCTCCAAAGGCAATAGCCCGGCGATCCACTTTGTGATCCATCATCCCAAGCTGCGCGCTGCCATCGAGCAGTTTGTGCCGCCGGTGGTGGAATAAGACGGGAGGGGCGCGTATGGTCATCCTCATCACCGGTGCCTCGCACACCGGCAAAACGCTGCTGGCGCAGCGGCTGGTGGACGCGTGTCACTTTTCCTGCCTGTCCATCGACCTGTTAAAAATGGGGCTGATCCGCAGCGGACAAACCGATCTCACCCCTGTCGACGATGACCGGCTGACCGACTATCTGTGGCCGATCGTGCGGGAGATCATCAAAACCGCTATCGAAAACCAGCAAGATCTCATCGTGGAGGGGTGCTATGTCCCGCCGGATTGGGAGCAGGATTTCGACCGGCGGTATCGCGCCGCCATCCGCTTTTGCTGTTTGGTGATGAGCGAGGGGTATCTGGCGCAGCATTTCGAGGATGTCCGCCGCCATGCTTGCGCCATCGAACAGCGGCTGGACGATGCGTGCGCGTTGTCGGACTTGCAAAAGGACAACGCCCGGTTTGCTCGGATGTGCCACACCCACGGCTACCCCTGCCTGTTGATCGAGGGCAACTACCTCCAAACGCTCGACCGCGGCATAGCCGCCTTGCTGAAAACCGAATAACCGCACACAAAAAGCAGGCGCTGCCAAACCCGACAGCGCCTGCTTTTCTTCTCTATATCTTCTCTTTTACGCTTTGGTGGCTTTGCCCATCGCGACCACTTCGTCAAACTCGTCGGTGATCTCTTTGCTGGGTGCCTTGGTGCACAGGCTGACCACCACGATGGTCAGCAGTCCCGCCACAAATGCCGGCAGCAGCTCATAGATCCCGAACACGCCTCCCATCGGCTTAACAAGGTATTTCCAAACAAACACCATCACGCCGCCGACCGCCATACCGGCGATCGCGCCCGGCAGGTTGGCGCGTTTCCAAAAGATGGAGCAGATGACCAGCGGCCCGAACGCGGCACCGAAGCCTGCCCACGCAAACGACACGATGCCGAACACCGAGCTGTTCGGGTCGCGGGCAATGATCACGCCCAGCACCGCGATCAACACCACCGTGATACGCGCGATCAGCATGCCCTTTTTCGCCGAAATCTTCAGATGGAAGGTTTCCTGCAAAATGTTTTCCGACACGCTGGACGCCGCCGCCAACAGCTGGGAATCCGCCGTCGACATGGTGCTTGCCAAAATGCCCGCCAAAATCAATCCGGCGATGATGGCGAAGAACACACCGTTTTCGGAAATGACGTGCGCGATACGCACAATGATGGTTTCGGTGTCGTTACCGCTCAGCTGCGGCACGATATTGGCGTTGCTGAGTGTCCGGCCTACCACGCCGATCAGCACCGCGATACCCATCGCGATCACCACCCACACCGACGCGACCCGGCGGGACAGCTTCAGCTTTTTCTCGTCCTCGATCGCCATAAAGCGCAGCAGGATGTGCGGCATACCGAAGTAGCCCAGTCCCCACGACAGGGTGGTGATGATATGCAGCAGGTTATACGGATCGCTTTGACCGGTGGTTTCCGAATAAGACGCCGTCATAGACAGATACCCCGGCAGATCGCGCACATTGTCGATAACCGCATCGACTCCGCCCGCGGCGATGGTGGAATACACCAGCACAAACGCGATGGCAAAGGTCATGATGATGCTTTGGATAAAGTCGGTGGTGGAAGCCGCGAAGAAGCCGCCCGCCGCGGTGTATCCGACAATGACCACCGCCGACACCAGCATCGCCACCATGTAATTCATACCGAACAGCGAAGAGAACAGCTTGCCGCAGGCGGCAAAGCCGGACGCGGTATACGGAATAAAGAACACGATAATAATGATCGCCGCCATGCAGGACAGGATGTTCTTTTTATCGCGGAAACGGCGCGAAAAGAACTGCGGCAGGGTGAACGAATCGGTCTTGTGGGTGTAACGGCGCAGCCGACCGGCAGTGAACAGCCAGTTGAGATAGGTACCCACCGCCAAACCGATGGCGGTCCAGCCCACATCCGCCAGGCCGGACAGATACGCCAGCCCCGGCAGACCCATCAGCAGGTAGCTGGACATATCGCTCGCCTCGGCGCTCATCGCCGTGACCAGCGGGCCGAGCTTGCGTCCGCCCAGATAGAAATCCTGCGACGACTCGTTTTTCCGCGCATAGCGGAAGCCAACGAACAGCATACCGATCAGGTACACCCCGATCGTCGCCAAAATGCAAATGGTTGATGTCATACGATTCCACTCCTCCATATTGCGGGCCAAAACGAAGCCACCCTTCTCATCGTCCGCGCGCCCGCTTATACCGCAAAAAATCACAGTTTGTATATTTTACCATATCTTTGTACAAATTTCAACATTTTTGCACATTGCCGTAGTTTCGTTGCAATAATCGACTTTTCCACCAAACATCCTCCCGCCCGGGCAGCGACAACCCTTGATTGCGCGGGGGATTTTGATTATACTGAAAGGAGCAACTATCAAAAATGCCGGCTTTACGCGGCACATCCCTGTTTGGAGTGAGCGATATGATCGAGAAAATGCTGGTGCGCGGCGCCAAGGTGCACAATCTGAAAAATATTGATGTGGATATTCCGCTGAACCAAATTGTCGGCATTGCCGGGGTATCCGGCTCCGGCAAATCATCGCTGGCGCTGGGCGTTTTGTATGCAGAGGGCTCCCGCCGCTATTTGGAGGCGCTGTCCACCTACACCCGCCGCCGGATGACCCAAGCCTCCAAAGCCTCGGTGGACGAGGTGTTGTATGTCCCCGCAGCGTTGGCGCTGCACCAGCGTCCGGGCGTGCCCGGCATCCGCAGCACCTTTGGCACCGGCACCGAGCTGTTGAACAGCTTGCGGCTGATGTATTCGCGGCTGGCGAGCCACCGCTGCCCGAACGGGCATTATCTGCCGCCCACGCTGGCGGTGGCTGCCGGCAAGGAGTTGGTTTGTCCGGAATGCGGCGCTCATTTTTATGCGCCGTCCGCCGAGGAGCTGGCGTTCAACTCGCAAGGTGCCTGTTCCACATGCAGCGGCACCGGCATTGTCCGCACGGTGGATCTCGCCACGCTGGTACCGGACGAATCGCTCAGCATCGACGACGGCGCGGTTGCCCCGTGGAACAGCCTGATGTGGTCACTGATGACAGATATCTGCCGCGAGATGGGGGTACGCACGGATGTGCCGTTTTGCAAGCTGACCGACAAAGAAAAGGACATCGTGTTCCACGGTCCGGCGGAGAAAAAGCACATTTTTTATCACAACAAAAACTCCGGTCAAGCCGGAGAACTGGACTTCACCTATTTCAACGCCGTTTACACGGTGGAAAACGCGCTTGCCAAGGTCAAGGACGAAAAGGGCATGAAGCGGGTGGAAAAATTTCTGAAAGAGGATATTTGCCCGGATTGTCACGGCACCCGCCTGTCTGCTGCCGCGCGGGCACCCCGGCTGCAGGGCATTTCGTTGGACGAGGCCTGCGCTATGACGCTGTCGACGCTGGTCGAATGGGTGCGGGGTGTGCCGGACAGTCTGCCGCCGGAGATGCGTCCCATGGCGGTCAGCATTGGCGAGGCGTTCGAAAGCACCGCCAAACGGCTGATGGATTTGGGGCTGGGGTATCTGACTCTGGATCGCTCAGCAGCCACCCTGTCCACCGGCGAACGGCAGCGGATGCAGCTGGCGCGCGCGGTGCGCAACCGCACCACCGGCGTGCTGTATGTGCTGGACGAGCCGAGCATCGGGCTGCATCCCTCCAACATTGTGGGGTTGACTGGTGTGATGCACGATCTGGTCGCCGACGGCAACTCGGTGATTTTGGTGGATCACGATACCCAGATCTTGAAAGAGGCGGATTGGATCGTGGAGATGGGGCCGCAGGCGGGAGCCAAGGGCGGGCACGTCCTTGCCGAGGGCACGGTTGCCGCTATCCAAGACAACCCGACCTCCCAAATCGGGCCGTTCCTGTCCGGCAAAGCGGATACCCGCCTGCGCTCTTGCGCTGATACCGAAACGATGTTTGCCGACGGCATGATCCATCTGTCCACCGCGGCGATCCACACGGTGAAGCCGCTGGAGGTGGACATTCCGAAAGGGCGGTTGACGGTGGTGACCGGCGTGTCCGGTTCCGGCAAAACCACCATGGTGCTGGAAAGCCTGATCCCCGCACTGCAAGCGCACATCGGCGGCACTGCTCTGCCACCGCACATTCGGGATATCCGCGCCGAGGGGATCGCGCATATCAAGCTCATCGACGCCACCCCGATCGGCATCAATGTGCGCTCCACCGTGGCCACCTACGCCGGCATTCACGATGATTTGCGCAAGCTGTTCGCCAAATCGCCGGACGCAAAGGAACGCGGCTATAAAGCCAGCCATTTTTCCTATAACACCGGCTCGCTGCGCTGCCCCGGCTGCGACGGCACCGGCGTGGTCAGCCTGGATGTGCAGTTTTTGCCGGATGTGAACATTCCCTGTCCGGATTGCCGCGGCTCCCGCTATGCGCGGGCGGCGTATGATGTCAAGCTGGTCAATAAGGCGGGACAATCCTGCTCGCTGCCGGAGTTGATGGATATGGATGTGAACTCCGCCATCGACTTTTGCGGCGATATGAAAACCGTGTGCCAAAAGCTGCGGGTGCTGCAGCAACTGGGGCTGGGGTATCTCACGCTGGGCGAGGAAACGCCCAGCCTGTCCGGCGGCGAAGCGCAGCGGCTAAAGCTCGCCAGCGAGATCGGGCGCACCCAAACCGATGCGGTGTTTGTATTTGATGAGCCGAGCATCGGGCTGCATCCGCTGGATGTGCAGGTGCTGCTCGGGGTGTTTCAGGCGCTGCTGGATCATGGCGCCACCGTCATCGTGATCGAGCACGATCTCGATGTGATCCGCAACGCCGATTATGTGATCGATATGGGTCCCGGCGGCGGCGAAAGCGGCGGTCGGATCGTCGCGACCGGCACCCCGCCGCAAATCCGCGATAACCCCGCCAGCATCACCGGGCAATATTTGTAACAGAAAAGCGCTATCTGACTTGGCTTCAAATCAGATAGCGCTTTTGGTTGGTCTAACAAAATCGAGCACAAAAGATATACAAGGGGGTTCTCCCCACCTTAATGATACCGTTTTTTATCCTCGACCACAGGCGCGGGCTGTCCAAGCACTCCCTTCATCACCTGTGCAAACCGTTCATACGGAATGATCCACTCTTTCTGACCATTCACCGTTTTCGTACAAGGCATATCGTTCACCTCGCGGTTGGCAATCCGCGTGTGCAGAATGCCATCCCAAATAAAATCCCAAAAACGATAGCCATCCATAGCCCAACTCATCTGGACATGATTCATGCTGGCAATAATGCTTTTATCGGTGATTTTGTCGAAATACATTATGGGCGAAGAGGCACAATATTGTTCCAACGCATGGATCATCTCTTTGTCCTCGGCATACATATCCATTAAATAATTGGCAACAGCATCGCCTGCAAATTCCAGATCTTTTTGCTTAAGATCCATCAGAAAGACCACCAGCTTGGTTTCGAAATGCATTACCTGCAAGCATTTTCTTCCATCAAAATAAAGCAGCTTACAACCCCATTCGTACAAGTGGTTTCCGCGCTCTTTTTGCGCCATCATTCTTACCAGCGGTGCTGCTTCCGATTGCAATTGCTCCGGCGTTTTCAGCTTATACCGCTGCATAGTTTCCTTTGTCGCATAAAAAATCATATGTCACCCATCCAAACCTTGCGGTTTTTGAACCTGCCGTATACCATGCAGAATCTAGCAGCGAAAAGCCTGTGCTTATGAGCTTTTTTAAGCGGCGTGGATTATTCCCACTCTTTGCCGGACCTTGTAATCTAACGGTTTTCGTTTAGATTCTGTGATACCCGGTATTTTGATTCTTTGTATTCTCCATATTTTCAGCCCCATACGATGGTTTGTTATCATATGAGTATCGCCGCCGATAGCGATCCATTCCGGTTTTTCGTGGATAGTATCCGGTGGCTTTCGCAAACGGCAAGGCTATTGTAGCATATCTGCATGATTGACGCAAGAATCAATTCTGTGATGGTACAGTGAATTTTTCGCATAATTCTTTCCAGTTCTTGCAGTTAATCCTATGTCTCTTTTAGAGAATCATCATTTTATAATGCGATTCGTGTGTGGTAAGGAAGTCGCAGGTATTCATTCAGCAATTTTATTGGCACCTTCACTTTCCACAACTTGTTTGACCATTTCTAGACTCCCAAGTACTTTCAGGCCGTCAGCACTCCAGTGTCATCAGGATCAACCGACAATTTTCAATCGCATAGATGAAGTTACAGAGCTGCTTAAGCTCTTTTTAGTGGTGGGATGTCAGGAAAATTGTTTTTCCATCGGTTTTAAAATAGATTTTACATTCTCATAGGCGTGATAGTCTGGTGGTGGCCGAGCCATGGATGAACGAAAAGGTATTCCCCCCTGATGCTTTCAACTGTTCTTCCTTTATATTAAATTCGCTTGAAGATAACGCTGCCAAAGTTCATCCTTTCTATCTCTCTTAAGGCATCTCAAATACCAAGTACAAATTCGTAATCGAGCAGCTTCTTCCGTTCCTGCCAGTCCGGCATATGGATTGTTATAAAATCATAAAAATCCTTGTTGTGATATGGATACAAAAAATGTGCCAGTTCATGCAAAATTACATACTCCACGCAAGGAACACTTGCTTTATACAGATAATAATTCAGATTCACTTTCTGATTCTTTCTGCTGCAGCTACCCCACAACGTACTCATCTTCTTCACACATACAGAAGGTCTTTCAATACCATGTTTTTCGATAATTGGGTACAGTCGATCCACAATATCCTGGTAATACCGTTTGGCCGTCTGCTGCCACCAGTTATTAACCTGCTTATCGATCTGGGACTGTTCTGTTTCTGTTGTGTAGATATGAAGCACACTATCTTCACGAACGATCTGCTTACGTTTAGCCTCATGCACCTGGATTGTCAGTTGCCTACCCAGAATACGAGTGGATGCTCCGGAAATAAAGTGTTCCTCTTTTTCAACTGCTTTTGTTTGAACAAAAAGTTCCAGTTTCTCTTCAATCCAAGGTGTTTTACTGAGAAGATGCTCCTTAATCCAGGACTCTGGTGTTCCAATCGGTGCAGATAGTTTTATTTCCCCGGAAGGAAACACTTTCAGCCGCACCTGTTTCATTTTCTTCAAAGAAACTGCTACAGGGAGTTCCGTTCCCTTTACTGTTACCGAGTACTCCATATCAATACCTGCTCATCGCTGTCTTAATCGTATTTTCAATCAGAATATCCATTTCATCGATTGGCAAATCAATGCCATGCTCGTCACAGAAGTCCCACAGCAAATCCTCAACAGCCTGGTTCATTTTCTTGTGGATTGGTGTACTTGTCCTCCAGTCCACACGAGCCAGTGACTGCACTGCCTGCTTCATATCCAATGCCAGTTTGCCAACTGCATCATCGAATTCCAGGTCATCTCCGCCGTGCTGTTTTAATGTATCTGACACAACACCATAAAAAGCCTTTGCATCACTATCATTCACAATTGCGGATGGGTAGGAGTGTCCAGTAAAGCCCTGTCGCAGATCATCGGCCATTTTCTTCATGCTGGCCAGATACACATTTTCATCTCTGGATTTTCTGTATTCTGCGATTGTGTCCCGGATTCTTTCAGAGAACTTCTTAAACATCATCGGGTCCTCGTATTTTCTGGATTCCAACTCAGAAACGATACGGGTATGGATGTATGCAGCCTTCGCTTTCTGGCCTTCCACTTCCTCTAACTGCTTTTCCATGGCAACTTTGTCATGGATGGCAACCGGCTCCACAACAATTTCAACGGGTTCAGAGGTAACAAACGTGTTCAGCAGGCTTCTGATACCATCTTCGTATTTGCTGAAATCCACTTTTTCCGCATACACCATCATCAGCGCAGAACGTAGCTTCTGGAAGAACAGCAGATCTGCCTTGTATTTCTGCATCTGCTCAAAACCAATGCTCTGGTACAGGGAGTAGTTACCCACAGCCATGGTCATCATCTTGGAGAACGCGGCCAGCTTTTCATAGAATTCTTTTCTGAGTGTCTCGCTTTCTGCTGTTTCTTCTTTCTCAAAGAAAGCTACCCAGGCCCTGGGGTTGCTCTGATCAAAAGATGCATTGCCAAAGAAATCCCACAGTGCCTTGTGCGTTTGCTTCAGTTTCTCCTGTTCCTCTGCTGCCGTTGCAATGGAGTCCACAATATCAGCAGGATCATATCCAGACAAACCAGACTGATCATCGCTGTACATTTCCATCGCATTATTCAGGTTGCAAAACAAACCCCAATAGTCTACAATTAGGCCAAAATCTTTACCCGCAGCGATACGATTTACACGAGCAATAGCCTGCAACAGAGAATGCTCCTTCATAGGCTTGTCCACATACAACACACCAAGGGACGGTGCGTCAAAGCCGGTCAGCAGCATACTCTGAACAATTACAATATCAACATCTTCGCCGCCGATGATATTGTTCTTCACATACTCTTCGTAATCATCATACTTGGTTCCAAATCGGGGTTCAACTTCCTTTTTGAAAAAATCCCGGATAATTGCTTTGTCATTTTTACCAATGACACCTTCATCACCCTCGGTGGAAACAGAATCATCGCAGATCAGCGCAGCCGCTTTTATACCACCCAGGCCGTTAATAGCGCGCTCAAGCTGAACCGCAAGGGCACGAGTGGAAACCGCTGCCATCGCCTTGAATCCGCGTGGTTTGCAGTAATTAAGGAAATGCTCATGGATATCAAACGCAATCATGGACAGGCGCTGTTCTGTCTGCGCCAGATGTATAAAGGAACTCCACTTTTTGCGCATATCCTCTTTTTGAGGCTCAGTCAGTGGAGCAAGGATGTTCTTTAGATAATCGTCAATTTTGTCACTGGTCACTTTCTGTGGAATGACACGTCCATCGTAAACCAGCGGAACAATGACACCATCACGAATACCATCTTCGAAACGATAAGAATGGCCAATCTGCTTGCCGAACTTCAGATATGTGTTACTCTTATCTTTCCGGAGCAGAGGTGTTCCGGTAAAGCCAATTTTGAAGGCATTGGGAAGCACCTCATTCATCATGTTATGGAATTCACCGGTATGAGAACGGTGGCTTTCGTCAATCAGAAGAAAAATATTCTCGTCCTCGATCTTGGTTCTGGATTTTGCTGCCGCTTCAAATTTGTTGATCGTTGTGGCTATCAGGGTGTTGCCACCATCTTTTAGCAGAGAAACCAGGCCACGTCCGGTAGTTGCTTCCACCGGATCCATGCCAGTATGGACAAAGTTATCCCGCAGCTGTTTGATCAAATTCAGTCGGTCACAGACGAGAACGAATCTCGGGTTTACAATGGTTCTGTCTGCAATAATACGCTTCACGAGCATGACCATCGTCAGGGACTTACCACTACCCTGTGTATGCCAAATGACACCGCCACGGCTGTTACATCCATCCTCACCGTGTATACGGCGCATCGCATTTTCAACACCAAAGAACTGCTGATAGCGGGCAACCTTCTTAATGCCGCTATCATACAGAATAAAGAAACGAATAATATTCAGCAGGCGCTCCTTGGACAGCATGGATACGATCACCTTGTCCTGCTCGGTAATGTGGCTATCATCCACATAGCGCTTTGCTGCCTCTTCCTGCCACTGTACATTCTCTTCGTGCCACTTACAGTAAAACTCCTGCTTGGTTCCAGCAGTACCGTACTTGACAGATTCCGGGTTCAAGGCGATAGCCAGCTGCGTAAACTTAAACAGTTGCGGGATATAATCTGGCTGCCAATTGCGAACATTCTGCTTCACGCCCTCTTCTACATCCACGCTGGACTTTTTGCATTCGATCACAACCAGAGGAATGCCGTTGATCAGAAGGACAATGTCAGGCCGAGCATATTTTCCGTTGGTGCGTTCTACGGAAAATTCATCCGTAACGTGCCAAATATTGTTCTCTGGGTGTTCCCAGTCAATGTAGGAAATGTCGAAAGACTGGGTATTGCCGTCATACAGATGTACATCGCAGCTTTTGCCGTAAATCAGCCGATCATAGATCGCCTTGCTGGAGAACATCAGGCCGCGCTCCAGGGGAGCATCCAGTTCACGGATCGCTTCGCCGATGGCATCATCCGGAAACGGTGTCTGCTTTCCCCGGTAAACAAAGGACTGAGAAGCCAAAAATTCCCGCATAACATCCGGGAACAGTACATGCGACAAATGGCCGCGCTTCTGCTCGGCCTCTGCTCTGGGAATATATTGATAGCCCATGGCTTGCAATTCTTTCAGCGCTCTGTCCTGAGATTCCGGACGCTCATTAAAAATCTGATGACTCGGCATAGTGAAAACCTCCGACCTGTTTGATAGAGAGGCGCAGCGGGGCACAAGGCCCCGCTGGCCTGGTAATGATTATCGCTTGTCCTTCGGCGGGCAGGGGTCGTTGCCATGGCTGTCGGGATTCTGGATGGTGCCATCCTTGCGGTGCGGAATCAGTTCCGTACCCTGATTGATGCTCATTCTCCGCCCGGCATCCATGGCCTCTTTCTTGGTGTCGTAATGACCGCTGCTGCGTTTAGCGTTTTCGCGCTTTACATCCCAACCACCGTCTGGGTTGGGAACTACATGATGTTCTTTTCTTGCCATATGGGTCCTTTCTCTTGACTTTTGTCAAGCGCATGCTACAATGAGCATGTATAAGTTTGATTGCCCGTCTGCTTATATTGAGTGATTAAGTTGTAGCCGCAACTTAATCACTCTTTTTTTGCCCTCATAGACACCACCGCCTTTCATCGATTTATCGTACAAAGAACTGCTTGCCAGACAGCTGAGACCATGACAGTCTATTCAGCGGCCTCAGGCGCTTAAGTTCTCTCAGCGCCTTAAGTGGCCTTAACTGCTTCAGACTCTTCAACGGCTTCAACTGTTTCAGGGGTTTCAGCGGGCCTGAAACAGTTGTGTTTTCTGTAAAGAACACACAGTTGCCATTCAAGTCCCGAATCCAACCATCCCGAAACCAGCCAAACTGTCTGCCGTTATAGCCATATACTGCATCCTCGTGCAGATATGCCACCGGTTCACCTGTGAACAGGTAGATGTGGATATCATCTTCCGTATAAGCTGTGGGACGTCCATGATTATCATAGAACACCATAAGCGATTCCTCCTTTCTCTTTATTCGCCTATATTTCAGGGTTGCCGGTGCAGTTGCCGCTACACCGACGGTCCCGTTAAGCGTTCACGCGCACAAGTCCTGTCAGCAGAAGCTGCATCAGTGCTTTTTTGTACTTCCCAACCTCTGCCAACTCACGCTGATGAAGGGTGATAAGGTTGTCGAGCTGGCAGAAAAAAGCTCCGATAATCTTTTGTTCATATTCTGTTGGGATTGCGATTTCAAGATTTGCAACTTGTTCTAAAGACAAGTTTGGCTGTGCACCAATAGTTGGGTTTTTCTTGATGAAATCAGCAACTGCTTTACCTTTCAAATATGTTTTCACATAATCCAAGCAACCATCTTTAAGGCGAATTATGGCTAAAGCTTGATTTGTGTTAGCTGGCAAAATGCTTGAATTTACTGATGTCACACGCCCAAGAGTTCCAGCAATCGAGAATAAAATATCGTTTTCTTTTAACTGAGAACGACGTAAATATCCATTATGCTCATCAAGTGATATTTTCTGAGTTATTGTGATATTACCTGATGACTCATCAATGCTCTCAATCTTTACAAAGTTCACAACGCCTGTATTACTTTTGTCCAATGGAGTAGTACCCTTTGTTATCAAGGAAGCCATTTCACCCAACTTACGCTGTTCCCACGGGGCAGTAAATCCATTGAAGCGAATTTCCGGCACAGCCTGGCCTTCCTTTGGAAACATTTTTTCAAGGAAAAAACGCTTTACTTTTTTGATTTCTTCGATTTTTTGTTGCTCCAGTTCAATAATCTTGTCCTGCATGGTTAGAATCGAAGCAATCTTCTGCTGTTCCTTAACAGGAGGAATCGGCATGGCAAACTCGCCAAGACGACTAAAATACATTCTTGTTCGCGTGCTGCCCTTTTTCTGCGCACTACAATAAACCTTGAATTCCTTCATGTTGTTCAGATATGAAACAAGCATATCCTGATGAAGACCATCTGACGTTGTAAAAACTGGATACTCCGGACTCACCAGAACCGAGTTACCCATTCTGTTGACATTGAAGCGGAAAATATCATCGTCGCTCATATGGCGATAAGTAACATACCCCTCCGGTACCACATGGAATCCACCAGATGTTTCTTCATAGCGCTGATCATTATAATACTCCGACTGTAGCATCAAACCTTGTCTGGATGATGTTGCCAGCGGATATGCCTCGGTGTCATTGGAAAATTCATCATAAGGCACCAAGTATTTACCGATCTTCTCGTATTCCCAATCCACAGGGCGAAGTTGATGGTTTTGGAAAACATACCCCTCCGGCACTTCGCCACGACGAACCGCCTCTATTCGTTTTTTGATTGATTCTTTCATAGTTCAATCCTCTATCTATAAATTGCGTAGCGCAGTAGCGAAGCTTGCATCGCCGGTGGTAAGCAGTGCGACAGAGTATGCGGCAAATGATGCCGCCTTGGTAATGGCGGAGATAAGCTGGGAATTAACAAACTGTACCATTGGCATCATCTCCTTTGCTCTTATATAGGTTAGTGCGAATGGGATGCAAGCCCCTACCGTCTCCACAAATAAGTGGTAATTCAATTATCGCCGCCGGACTTCAGTTTCCGTTTTTCCTGCTCTCGCTCGATCTGAGCAATACTTTTCTGAGGTGTCGGCAAATCTTCCGGCATGGTACCGCCCAGTTCCTGGATGGTCTGGCGAACCTTCTTACCAACCTGGTAGTGGGTATCATACGCTGCCTGCTTCCCCTGGATATTCTCCCGGCGTAGCTTCTCGTCAGTCTGTGTCGCCCGGAAGAGATTGGCGGCCAGTTCAGTGCTGCCCATGTGATCCAGAATCTTCTGGCTCTTCTTTAAACCCTTCCGAGCGTGGATCTCCTTAGCACCAAGGCCACCATACAGGCCTTGGTATCCTTTGTTCTGGAAAATCGCATATTCCCTCCGATCAGCGATACCCGCCATCTGCGCAGCCTCTGCCAACGACTTATTATGTGCAGTCATCTCATTCCGGATTGCCAGACGTTTCTGATCCTCCGACATTTGCTCGTAGTTATCAATCAGTTCCTGCTGCCGTGTCTTTACCGCAAAATAGGACTGACCAATGGCGATAACCTCCTTCCGGGGATCGCCATTCATCACAATCAGATAACAGGCATACCGGGAAAGCATGACATCATCGATCTGACGTTCTGCACCGGAGCCGATGTCAACCATTTTGCCGACGTCGGCAAAATGGTCCTCAACTGCGAAACCGCTGTTCTTACAAGCAAGCTTGGCACGCTCGATGGCATCCGAGAAACGGCGCCACTGGGCATATTCCAGGACCAACTGGAGTTCACGAGCCAGCCAGTATTCTTCGCCGTATTCGTTGACGTGCTTAATGCTCTCAAAGGTCTGCTCACTGTATTTTACAAGTTCACTCATAAACCAAGCTCCTTCAGATACTGAGCCATCTGGGCTTCGACCACTGCGATCTCTGCATTGATGCGCTCAATGTTGCCCTGCACTTCTTCGATGTCGATGAGTTTCTCTTCCTCAAAGGTGTCCACATAGCGAGGGATGTTCAGGTTGAACTCATTAGCCTTAATTTCTTCAAAAGAAGCCACATGAGCGAACCTCTCTACATCCGCCCGGTCGGTATAGGCACGAAAGATATCGTCGATATGGCACTGATCCAGCTTGTTCTGGTTTTTGTCCTTGCGGTATCTCAGCTTGCCTTCCGCATCCTTGCCGGAAGCGTCGATGAAGAGGACATCGCTGGTGGCACGATTTTTCTTAAACACCAGAATACATGCCGGGATGGAGGTGCCATAGAACAGATTGGCAGGCAAACCAATAACAGCATCCAGCAGATTCTTCTCTATGACGGTCTGACGGATACGGCCTTCCGCAGAACCTCTAAACAGAACGCCATGAGGAACAACCGCAGCCATGCGGCCATTGCTCCGTAACGAATGGAGCATGTGTAGCAGGAATGCCCAGTCGCCCTTACTCGCAGGGGGTACACCCCAGTCAAAACGATGGAACCGGTCTAGGTTGGCGGTCATCTTGAATTTCTTGTCCTTATCGTTGCCGCCGTCCTCCTGACCGCCAGGATTGAAACCCTCTGCCCACTTGTCCAAGGAAAACGGCATATTGGCGACAATCACATCGAATTGCTTCAGATTGCCATCGGAATCCAGATGCTGGGGATTGGCCAGTGTATCACCCCAGGCAATGTCATTGGGGTTGACATGGATTCCATGGATGAAGAGATTCATTCTGGCCATGGACCAGGAAGAACCATTCATTTCCTGACCGTAGATCGCAACCTGATCCAGATTACCAGCCTGACGAGCAGTACGGATCAGCAGCGAAGCAGAGCCACATGTGGGATCGTAAATAGAGTCACCGGCCCTGGGCGCAGTCAACATACCCATCAGTTCAGAAACCATGCTCGGAGTAAAGAAACTGCCTGCCTTTTTGCCGGCTTCAGCGGCAAATTCGCCGACCATGTATTCATAGGCATCACCGATTACATATGCAGGATCTTCACCGGGGCCAACTTCAATCTGGGAAGGCTCCAGGCACAAAAGCTTAAAATCCTCCAGAAGCGTACGCAGTTTGGTTACCTTCTGTTGAGGATTGCCCAGCATGGATTCACTGTTGAAATTGATGCTGCGGAACACACCTCGCAGTTCGGTGTTACCGTCTTGGATACCTTGCAGGGCGGTATTGATCATTTCCCCGATTTTGGGATCAAATCGGTTCTCGTAGAGATAATCAAATCGTTCCTTCTCCCCAAGGACGAAAGGCAGATTCTTTTTGGCCCGTTCAATGCGGACCTGGTTGCCCTTGTACCGTTCCTCCAGATCTCTGAGGAATTCCTTGTAGGTGTCATCCAGATATTTTAGGAACAGCATGGATAGGACGAAGTCTTTATAGTTTGCTGCATCAATCGTACCGCGGAAGGTTCCTGCCGCCTTCCACAGCGTCGCCTTAATATCCTGAGAAGTAGTCTTGCTCATCTTCCATTTCCTCCACCGTTTATTATTTGGGAAACCAGCGACGACATCAGCCTATCGTTTTCGGTCATATATTCATTCAGAAGCTGCTTGCGCTTTCGGCTGAGTTTCCAGATGGCGCCAACCTTGCGCTGTTCTAATAAAGGGATAACCGGAATTGTGATACCTGCCATTTTTTTGACAGATACCGCTTTGATTGCTGCCGCACTACCGGTCATATGCTCCACCTGTCCAAGGATATCTTTCTGTTCCAGCAGATAGCCCAGATAGTCAGGATCGATCTCAGCGCCGGGCCTAACAACAAGAATGTTTTGCGATGCCACCATGCCTACAGATTCCAACGCAACCACATGCACAAACGAGGGGTTTAGACGTTTAACCAGAATGTCACCCACGGACAGTAACTGTTTGTTCGTAAGTTCATCACTTCGCCTCTGCACATCCACTTCGTTCATCAGGCCCGTATCCGTAAAGCTGTTAGGCTGAACCACGCTATACCTGTACTTGCCCTTATCCGCAAAGCCAGTCAAACCGGCCATAATCTCCGCTACATCACCAAGACGCTTTCCAGTAGAATCCACTGCGATCCCCTCCTTGAGAATACTATATCACCGCCCACCATGTTTGTCAATATATTATTTAGTTAAGTAGTAACTTTCAATTTCTGAGATCTATATAACTGAACAAATCGTTATTAATTGTCGTTTAACAATAGTAAGCGCCGCACAGATCGGTTTATAAACCAGAGGACAATTCAGAATGTCTTTACCTGTTTGATTGACCCGTTACCGCAGACAAGGTTACATAACATAGACGTAGATCAGGTCGTTATTGACCATCTCCATCGCCCTGCTTCGGATGTTGTTCATCCTGCTGACCCATTCCATTTGGTGGTCTGCCTTGAGTTGCTCTGTGATACCTTCGCTTGTTGCCATCTGTTTTACCAGCCGAAGGAACATTTCCTCTGCTTGACGGTCGATGTCGGCAAGATAACCATTTAACTTGCCGCTGGTGAGAAGCGTCGCATAGGTTGCCCGGCAACGCTCTTTCAGATAGCGCCGGTGGCGGTGCCCCCACACGCCGATGGGCTGCTGTTCTTCCTCGGGCAGTTCCAGATCAGGGAGGAGATAATCCCCAACCTGCGTGTAAGTCCCGCCCATTTCCTCAAAAATTGTTTTTGCCATTGTCTGTTCCTACCTTTCAAAATTTGTATTTTTGCGTCTTGTGCGCTGGGTTTGCTTTCGCTGCTGCTCCATATCTTTTGCCTGTGCAATCAGATTGTCGATCTGCCGACTTCCAAGAACCTTCCGCAGGAAGCGGAAATCCTTTAATTCAGAGCGCAGAACCGTATTTTCTCCTTTGAGCCGGTCGTTAGTTGCGGTCAGATGCTCGTTTTCCCGGCAGAGCCGACCGTTGGTGTTATTCAGCCGGTGGTAGCTGTCTAGTGCCTGATAATAGTGATAGAACACCTCTCGAATGACCTCTTTCAGCTTTTTAATCAACGGATCGACGAACCGCTGTTTGTAGGTCTTGGCGGCCATCAGCGTGGGCGGATCGGGAAGCTGAAACTCTGTGTCCGTTTCAATTCGCTGCTCCAGCTTTTCAATAGAATGTGACCCCTGATCAAAGTTGTCGATCCGACTCTGCATCGTTTCCAGCTCGTCCTGCTTTTCGGCCAGTGTGTTGTCCAACACAGCGATCTCATTCTCCCGTTCCTGCTTCTTGTAGTCCAGAACGGAGAGGTGCTTTTCGTGGGTGCCTTTCTGTTCCCACTGAATGTTGTACCGCTCCATCACGGCGGCCAGCTGTTCTTTTTCGGACTGTACCCACTGTGACCACTCGGTAGCACCTCGTGTCCCGCCCTTGAAGCCTTGTGCCGCCAGCGCCTGCTTCAGCGACACACGGGTATCAAGCCCACGCTTGCTCCCGGTGGTGAACGACACAAAGTCAATATGAATATGGGGTGTAGCCTCGTCCATATGGAGGTGTGCCGAGAACACCCGGAGGTTGGGGTTGCGCTCCTGAAAGCCCTGATAATATTCGTCCAGTACCTGCCGAGCCAATTCCGCATACTCGCCGGTGGCGCTCATATCCTCTTTGTTCCCAATTTGCAGAATGATCTCGTGGAAGGGCTTCTCCTGATTGCCGGAGCGGATTTTTTCATAGTAGTTTGGAATGCGCCTGTCTGCACGAGTCTGCTTCTCATCATAGCGTTTCAGAGCTTCATCGAAAAGCTGGTGGTACACGGTCTGGATGCGCTCATTGCAGTAGTCGATGTTCAAGTACGTGCGGCTCCCGTCCACATTCTCCGCCCGAAATTTGCGGCTGTTGTGGTTGACGGAGCCTTTACCAACCTCGGCACTGATCGTTCTCTTCATACACCGGCGAGTAGGGAGCCCCATCCTTGTCACGATAGTTGATTAACTCATTCTGCCACCGAACGATCTGCTGCGGGGTGATGCTGCTCATTTTGAGCTTTCCAAAATAGGGGAGCAACTTGGTGCGGATGATGTGTTCCTTGCTCTCCCAGGTGCTGTCCTTGATGCGGTTGCGTCGATCTTCCTCATAATGCTCCACAAAACTTCGGAAGGTCATATCCAAATCGGAACCCAATTTGTTAAGCTGTTCCCGCTCCCAGCTTTGCGCCTCCCGTTTTGTCTGAAAGCCACGCTTCTGGGATTGCTTTCGTTCTCCGTTCCAATCCGTGTATCGATAAATGACCCGCCAAGTGTTGGTTTTCGGTTCCTTATAAACTGCCAATGCGATTACTCCTTCCTTTCTGCACCGTAACAGGTGCGCTCCATAAAATACTTTCTGTTCACTCGCCCTGAGATGGCCAAAATGCCTTTTTCTTTCAGTTCGGCATTTAACCTCTGGACAATTTTGTAGGCGTAGGATTTAGAAACGCCCAATTCCTGCGCTACTTCCTCTACTCTCATAAAGCTTGTGTTTTCCATTTCATCACCCCTTTCATCTACATATAGTTCTCTTATTTCGTGTCGGAGAACTTTCTGGCCGCATTCCGATTTGCCCGAGCGGTTACGCCATTACCGTGGCGCACGACGGATATTTAGTTGTCTGCAAGCAGCTTAACACTATTTGCTATAGTCATTATACTAAGCGTATTTGCTATTGTCAAGAGGTTTGCGGAAAAATGTTTAACTTTTTTGCTTTTGCTATCTTGACATAACCTAAATCTATATGCTATACTGATTGCACAGAACAAAGATGAGGAGCGTAGTCGCTATGGCAATCGGTGAGAGAATTCGATTCTTCCGCAATTTGCGGGGAATGACGCAAAAATACTTGGGGCAGGTGGTCGGTTTCCCGGAAAAGACCGCCGACATCCGTATGGCGCAGTATGAATCCGGCAGCAGAACACCTAAGGCGGAGCTGACGGAAAGCCTTGCCGGTGCGCTGGGTGTCTCGCCACTGGCTCTGTCCGTGCCGGACATTGACAGCTATCTCGGCCTGATGCACACCCTGTTTACCTTAGAGGATCGCTACGGCCTGACGGTGGAAACCGGCGAAAACGGCGTTTCTCTGCGTGTCGATCCCCGCAAGGGGAAGGACGCTGCCGAGCTATCCGAAATGCTCACTGCGTGGGCTGAACAGGCGGAAAAGTATCGCAACGGAGAAATCAACCGGGAGGACTACGATAAGTGGCGTTATAACTACCCTAAATACGATGAAACATCCGGCTATGTAAAAGTCCCGTCCCAGCAGCTCAGTGATGCAATGGTGGAGGCGTTCAAGGACCGGCTGAAAGATAGGTGATAATATATGTCGTTTAGTAAAACAATTCAAATGTTCATATTTGACGGAAATCCAAACGGACGTATTATGTGCGAACTTTCAAACTGGAACGGCCGTGTATATAAGATTTCAAGAAACGAGTTGTCTGAATTTTCACAAAGAGATGATTCAGAAAATACAGGAGTATACTTCCTCTTTGGGAAAAACGAGGAGAATAATGATACTGTTTACATTGGTGAAGCCGAAAGAATGTTCTCAAGACTTAAGCAGCATTTAAAGGACTTAAAATATTGGAACGATTGCATCGCAGTTATCAGCAAAGATAATTTACTTAACAAGGCACATGCTAAATATCTTGAAAATAAGTTCTATTTGTTGGCCAAAAATGCTGGTAGATCTATTGTCATAAATAGTACAGTTCCAACCTGTTCTTCCATATCCGAGTATGATGAAGCAATGCTACAGGAATTTATTAGCAATGCTAAATTGCTTGTAAACACACTAGGATATAAAGTTTTTGATACAGTTGAAGATGCTGTTGTAAGACATAATGACATGCAGTCGTACTTTTTCATAAAAGCCACCAGGGGGGCTGATGCAAAAGGTTTGATAGTATCAGATGGCTTCGCTGTGATGAAAGGTTCAGCTATTGCATCTTCTACTGTACCAAGCATGTCGGATAATCTCATGAAACTGCGCAGTTCTTTAATTGAAAAAGGAATAATAGATGAAGATTTAAAACTCACACGAGATTATATTTTTACAAGCCCATCCCTTGCGGCAGCAGTAGTAATGGGTAGAAATGCGAATGGGCGAACAGAGTGGAAAAATGAAGAACATAAAACGATCAAAGATATAGAAGAATCATAAAACAAAAAGCGCTATCTGACTTCTTTAACAGAAATCAGATAGCGCTTTATTCTTGAATAATCTAAAATGTTGTCATTTTGTTGTCACAGAACAACTCCACAACGCAAAAGTCCAGCATTTTTAAGGCTTTTCAGCCTTTCGGGTATTACTCCCACTCCGTTTTGAATATCTCCTCACCCATAAAAATGAGTGTCGGAGGTATCTTATACGGCGGTTATTCCTACAGTTACCAGTCTGATTTTGCGAGAAAAACTTTTTTGTGTACCCGTCGTGTACCTCAAAATCAGGTATCTCACTCGTATCAATATTTGTTGGCAACAGAGGAACAACCTCGTTTCTCTATGGGCTATATGAATATTATACTACAAAAGGCGCAAAAATCAATAGTTTGTTGCCTTGGCGGTGCAGTTCCATTTGGTTCTGCACCGCTTTTTCTGTTTCAAGGAGGAAACAACTATGTCAGAGTATCAATTAGAATTAAAACAAATCGTGGACTATCCACGCTGCCGGATCTACCGGCAATTTATCGGGCTGCTGATGAAGGATAAAAACATCCGTGTCGGCGGCACATCAAGGCTTTACCATTTCACGGTGCTGTCCTGCTTCGCAAACTTCCGCACTTCCTATAAACGGATCGACGGGATCAGCTACACGATCTATCCTGGCGAATGGCTCTGCCGTGTGAGTGAGCTGACCGAGTGGTTTCGCACTCGCTTTCAGCACCAGGCCCTTGCCATTCTCAGAGAGCTGCAGGACAGACACCTGATTACCTATACGCTGCTCGGCCGAGGCAAGCTGGTAAAATTCAAAATTAAAGGATGGTGCAAATACAACAGAGTTTTAGAGTACAACGCCCCGTGCCAGAAGGATACCGGCTTCTTCTTTCTGCCGATCTCGGTTGCCAATGAATTGGTCAGCGCCGGCCGCTGTTCTGAAATGGACGCTATGCTGGATCTGTGGATCAACACCGTATACAACGATACGCAGGTGCAAGGCTCAGAGGTCGGTCCCGTCGTGTATATAAGAAACGGCACCGGAAGCCCGCTCATCGGGTATGCGGAGCTTGCACAGCGCTGGGGCGTGTCCAAGGCGACGGCAGGACGCTATCTCCGAAAAATGCAGGAGCTCGGCTATCTGTCTATGGTCGCATTCCCCGGGACGCACGGTACTGCCATCTACCTCAAACAATATCTCTCGACAATGTTCCAAATCTCTGATGTGATGATCGACAAGGATGAGGTGGCAATGTCGCTTAATATCCATATTCAGATGGACGAAGAAACGGAGGACGGCAGCGTGTCAGAAAACAGTTCCGGCGTTTCAAAATCGCACACGGAGATCATTTTGCAAAAAGCGGCAAAAATCCTTGCTGCACAAGGCTTTCCTTGCTTTTCATGCCCGAGGCTCCAGTGTAAGTTATTACCCTTATCCGACGATTGCAGGAAAGCATTTATTCGTGTCTGTGATCTCAGGAAGCTGACAGACTATCGCTATTTGCTTGTGCTGTCCTGCAAGGATTCCACAGAAATATTCCAGTTTGAGGTGCGGCTGTCGCCCGTAACTGTGGAGGAGGTGTGACCGATGAAAAAGCAACCGGAACAGATGCCGGAAGACCAGAGATTTCACGATACCTACCTGCTTCTGAAAAAACACAGGGATGTGGTGTGGGGCTTGGAGCTGTCGGTGCAGCAGGTCAAACGGCGGTTTCAGATGGAGGTTGGCAGCAGTATCGAGGACTTTTTGGACTCCATCTACCTTGCCGGCGTGGATTTTTCGGATAACGGCATTGAAGAACAGGCCAGAAGCATTGAAAAAAGCTATCAAATGCTGAAGCTGCTGGAAACCTCGGTCAATATCATGCGAAACAAGCATAAACACGGCGAGATGTACTATTGGATGCTCTATTACAGCTACCTATCGCCACAGCAATATCGGAGCGTGGATGAGATCATTGAAATGATCCGCCCCCATGTGTCCGACATCAGCGAACGCACCTTTTTCCGCAGACGAAAGAATGCTGTGGAGGCTCTTTCTTCAATCTTGTGGGGCTATACTTCCCGGGACAGCTTGAGTCTTTTGGAGCAATTTTTCCCCGATAAATAGCGTTGGCAGTAAATCGGCGGTAAATGGCAGTACATTGGCAGTGTTTTGCTATTGTGGCGCAAATCCGTATGTGCTATAATGTGTATGCTCAAAACTGTATCAAGTGCCGACAGGGAAAAACGGACACCATTTTTCGATGGTGTTTTTTTGTTACCCTGATTGGCACGACTGCACAAGCCGTCCCATTTTTCGGGACGGCTTAGTATTTTTTCAAGGAGGTACACAGTGAAAAAACAACTGAAAACCACAAAGCCGAAGGACCGGAAGGGGCGCCGCCATATCAACTGGGGGCGTTTTCTTTTTGCCGGTTTTCTCAGCGCCACAATGCTGGCGGCAAACACGATGCCTGCCTTTGCGGCGACAACGGTATGGGAAAAGGCAAACGAGATCATGAAGGATGTGTATACGCAGATTCTCACGATCTCTACCATTGCTGCCGTTGTGACCGCCGCTATCGCACTGCTGATGATGAATTTTTCCAAATCGGGACGGACGGTGGATGAAGCCCGTGCCTGGCTGAAGCGTATCATCATCACCTGGGCGATCCTTAACGGTCTCGGCTTCATTATGGCCTATATCACTCCCTTCTTCTCCGGCGGCAAGTGGAACGGATAACCGTTCCCGCCAAAATGAAAGGAGGTCGATGTCTTGGGCATACTTGACGGAATCGTAGAGTGGATCGCAGAACAGGTCATGAACGGACTGGACATTATCAACACCTCGGTTTTGGGCGCACTGGGCTGTAATATGGACACCTTCAAGCGGTATTTCCCTGCGGCAGAAACGATGTATAAAATATTCGTTGCGCTGGCGATTGGGCTCATCTTGCTTAACTGGGTGTGGCAGCTCTTTAAGAATTACGGACTTTCCGCCGGCATTGAAGCGGAAGATCCCGTGAAGCTTTCCATCCGTTCCATACTCTTTATTCTGCTGGCCTACTTTGCGGACGAAATCGTAAATATCATACTGAAAATCGGAGGAACGCCCTATCAGTGGATACTCAATTCCGAATTGCCGCCGCTTGACTTTGCCAGCTTCAATTCCGTTTTCCTGACGATACTCGGCGTATGCGCAAGCGGCACCGTAGCATTGATCGCACTAATCCTCATACTGATTTTGGCTTGGAATTATATCAAGCTGCTGTTTGAAGCGGCGGAGCGCTATGTGCTGCTCGGCGTGCTGGTGTTTACCGCACCGGTCGCCTTTGCCATGGGCGCATCGCAGACCACTTCCAACGTCTTTAAGAGCTGGTGCCGTATGTTCGGCGGACAGGTATTCCTGCTGCTGATGAACGCTTGGTGCCTGCGGCTCTTTACCAGTATGGTGGGGCAGTTTCTCTCCAACCCTTTGGCACTTTAAGGAGGAACGATGAAAAGAAAACATAAAATACTCATTATCCTGCTTGCCGTTGCCGTGACCGTTTCGCTGGTGACCGTTCCGGCGTTTGCTTTGACCGAAAGCGAAGTACAGGATCAAGTAAACGCCGTCGGAAAAGAATCTGTCACCGGAAATCTGTTCGTATGGTTTCTGTGCGCAATCGCCTTTTTGAAGGTATCACAGAAGATCGACAGCTTCATGTCGTCCCTCGGCATCAATGTCGGACATACCGGCGGCTCTATGCTGGCCGAGGCGATGATTGCTATGCGTGGGATCAGAGTGGCAAAAAATTATTCAGGTAAAGTCGGCGGCTCCGGCAGGAGTTCCGGCGGCGGAGGCAACACCTTTATGAAGGGCGGGCTTTCCGGCGTTGTGAGCCGAAAGGTCACAAACACCGCCATTAACAATGCCAACGGCTCAAAAAGCGGCGGCCTCGGCGGTATGGCATTCAATTCCTCGCTCGGTAAGGGAGGAGGCTTCGCCAACAGTGTGATCGGCAAGATCGCAACCGGCAATATTTCTTCGACCGGCTCTATTTCCGGTGAAAGCGCTGCGGACTCTCTTATGTCCTATATGGGATATACGGCGCTCGGGCCGGATGCGGAAGGAGTCCCGTCCTTTTCCGATGTGGAGATCGGAGGCGGACATATCTTCGCAACCGAAACGAATGACGAGCACCCGGAGGGCATCGCCATGGGAATGTATCACACCGACCAGTATATGCCGCCCGAAGGAGAATACACGACCGTCACGGCTGCGGACGGAACCTCTTGGTATAAGCAATATGCAACGGATACCGTAGAGCGAAAGCCTCATAAAGCAGACGACGGCAGTATCGTCTATGAGGAAAGCCTTGTCAAAAGGCTGCCGAAAGCTCCCCGGCGAAAGGATAAGATCTGATGGCGGATAACAGTCGTCCGGTTGCTGAACCGTTGCAGAAAGGCGCACAGGCCGCACAAGCGGTGCGAGGTGCTGTTAAAACCGGAAAAGCCATCGCCGGCGCTGCCAAGGGTGCGGCTGCCGGAGGTGTGTGGGGCGCCGTTGCCGGCTTTGCGTGGGAAAACCGAAAGTTTGTCGGTAAGGTTATCATTGCGGCGACCGCCGTGCTGATGATCCCGATCCTCATTCTGTGTATGCTCCCCGGAATCATATTCGGAGGCTTTGGTAATTCCCATTCTCCGGCCGACCCCGATACGCCGATTATGAACAGCAGTGCGGTAATCGACAGCAATCTGACCGAGATCTCTACTGCCGTGAGCCGTGTGCTGTCCGAGGTGCTTACCGATACGCTGAGTGCAATAGACAACGATTACGCTGCCTGTACCGCTGACGGCAAAGAGGTCATAAACCCTTATGAAAGCTCACCGAATTTCAACGCCAATCAGTTTGTCGGACAATACTGTGCGGCAAAGAACGAGGACTATGCCGCTGTGTCCGTATCGGATATGGAATCCATGCTACGCAGCGGCAAGGACAAGCTCTATTCCTATACCAAAAAGGAAGAGGAACGCACAGTTGAAACGGTCACGACCTCGGTAACGGTAGATGCCTCGACCGGCGAGGAAACCACAACGGAAACCGTAACGACAACCACGGAAAAGTGGATCGTTTATACCGTTTCCTACAACGGTGAAGCCTACTTTGCCGATGAGGTATTCCATCTGACCGCCGAGCAGAAGGACCTTGCCGACGATTATGCGTATAACCTCAGTCTGTTCCTCGGGGACAGTATGTTTCAGGGGCTTCCTGCTGGGTATACAACGGTTTCCTCGCTCGGTAATATCCGCTTTACGGACGGACAAACCGAGGTCGTCTATTTCAATCAGCTGGATGAACGCTATGCGGGGCAGCCGTATGGCACTGACAATATCGGCGGCTACGGCTGTGGGCCTACGGCGATGTCGATCGTTGTATCCTCGCTGACAAACGATACCGTTGACCCCATCGAGATGGCAAGATGGTCGTATGAAAACGGCTATTGGTGTTCGGGCAGCGGCTCCTATCACGCGCTGATCCCTGCCGCCGCAAAAGCGTGGGGACTGAATGTTGAGGGCTGTACGGCTTCGGACGGGCAGAAAATTGCAGACGCTCTGACTGACGGCAAATTGGTGGTCGCCATTATGCTGAAGGGGCATTTCACAAGCTCCGGTCACTTTATCGTCCTGCGTGGTGTAAAGGATGGGAAAATACTTGTAGCCGATCCGGCAAGTTACGACCGAAGCAGTATGGAGTGGGATCTGTCCATCATTCTGAATGAGGCAAGTACCCACGCCGGAGCCGGCGGACCTTTCTGGATCATTGGATAGAAAAGAGGAAAACCATGTGGACAACAATAGCGTTTCTTATCGGAGGTGCATTTGGCTGCGTGTTCATGTGCCTGTTTCAGATAAATTGGCACGAGGCGCAGGAAGAATATCGCATCACCGATAAAGAATCCGGAAAACAAGAAGGAGGTTTTGATGAGCAAAAACAGTGAACATCACGATACCTACATCATCCCTCCGAATTTTATCGAGGGCAGCACCTTATTCGGAGGGATGTTCAAAATACGGAATGTGATTGAGGCCGGTATACTTGCCGCAGCGGTAGGCGTGCCGGTTTTCTCTCTTGACCTTTCACTCACCGTCCGTATTATCATTCTTTGCCTGACGGCGCTGCCGCTTGCCTTATTTGCGCTGATGGGCGTTGCCGGCGAGCCGCTTTCTTCGTATATCGTTGCCTTTTTCAAGTGGCTCAAGAACCGCCGTGTGGTCGGCAAGACAGAGCCGAAGGAGGTACGGAAGAAGCCGAAACCCAAAAAAGAAAAGCAGCCTGCGCCGGAAAACGAATCGATGTTATCGGAGATCGCCGGTGTTATCCGCAAGCGGTCGGCAAAGAAAAAGCATACCGAAGAACCGCGGGCGGCCAAGACACCAAAACGGGAAAAACCGTACCGCAGGAGCAAAGCAGACTCGCCCTTTCTCAACCCCGTAGCGGAGTACCTGCCGATTGAAAAGATCGCAAACGGCATTATCTACACCAAGGATCACCGGTATATCAAGCTGATCGAGGTCGTGCCGATCAATTTTCTGCTCCGAAGCGCCAGAGAACAGCGGAGCATTATCTACTCCTTTATCAGCTACTTGAAGATCAGTCCGGTCAGGATACAATTTAAGGTGCTGACAAAGCGTGCGGACCTCAATAAGCACACCGAGATTGTCCGCCGTGAAATGGAAGCTGAAACCGATCCAAACTGTCGGAGCCTGCAGGAGGATTACCTAAAGCTCATCAATCGCATCGGCTCCCGTGAAGCAACTACCCGCCGTTTCTTTGTCGCCTTTGAATATGAGCAGGTCGGACGGCGCGGCAGCAATGAAGAAGCCGATGCCATTGCCTCTCTGCAAACCGCCGCAAGAACGGCGGCAAACTATTTGAAGCAATGCGGCAATGAGGTGCTGACACCGGAAAACGAAGACGAATTCACGGTGGATGTGCTGTATAACATCCTCTGCCGCCAGGAAAGCTCGGATATTCCGCTTCCGCAGAGAGTGCAGGATGTCCTTTCAAGTTATATCGCAGCAGGAAAGGATACGGACGCCATTCCGTGTACAGAGTTTTTTGCGCCGCGCACGCTGGATTTTACCCACGCCAAATACATTTGTGTGGACGGGCAATATCGGTCATATCTACTGATCCCGTCCTACGGCTACAAATCCCAAGTGGCGGCCGGTTGGCTGAGCCTGCTTGTCAATGCCGGCGACGGGATCGACATCGACCTGTTTCTGACCCGCCAGCCGAAGGAGCGTATGGTGAACAAGCTCGGTCAGCAGCTTCGTATCAACCGTTCCAAGATCCGAGAAGCCAGCGATACCAACAGCGACTTTGACGATCTGGACGGTGCTATCCGCAGCGGGTACTTCTTGAAGGAAGGGCTTTCCAACAATGAGGATTTTTATTATATGAACATCCTCATTACGATGACCGCTGACAACGCCGAGGATCTGGAATGGCGTGAGCGTGAAATGCGAAAGCTGCTTATCTCGCAGGATCTCAATATCGTGTCCTGCTCTTTTCGGGAAGAACAAGGCTTTTTGTCGTCGCTGCCGCTGACGAATCCGGAGAAGCACCTATATGAGCGCTCCAAGCGCAATGTGCTGACAAGCGGGGCGGCAAGCTGCTATCCCTTTACCGCTTATGAGCTGAGCGACGATAACGGCATTTTGCTCGGTGTTAACAAATACAACAATTCCCTTGTGATCGTGGACATTTTCAATTCCGCAGTCTATAAGAACGCCAACATTGCGATCATGGGAACCAGCGGTGCAGGTAAAACCTTCACCTTGCAGCTGATGGCATTGCGGATGCGGCGAAAAGGCACCCAGGTATTTATCATCGCTCCGCTGAAAGGACACGAATTTCTGCGTGCCTGCCGTAATACGGGCGGCGAGTTCATTCAGATCTCTCCAGCATCAAAAAACTGTATCAATGTCATGGAGATACGCAAGACCGATCGGTCAGTGGATGAGCTGTTGGACGGCGCTCCGATTGAGAAATCGGAGCTTGCCGCCAAAATTCAGCAGCTGCACATCTTTTTCAGTTTGCTGATCCCCGACATCACCCACGAAGAACGGCAGCTTTTGGACGAGGCCCTTATCAAGACCTACAATGCCAAGGAGATCACCCACGACAATGACACGCTCACAGACCCGGATGATCCCGACCGTTACAGAGAAATGCCGATTTTGGGAGACCTGTATGATATTCTCATTACCGCACCCGAAACCAAACGTCTGGCAAATATCCTCAACCGTTTGGTACACGGCTCGGCCAGCACCTTTAACCAGCGCACCAATGTCAATTTGGATAACAAATACACGGTGCTGGATATTTCCGAGCTATCCGGCGATCTGCTGACGGCGGGAATGTTCGTGGCGCTTGATTATGTGTGGGATAAGGCAAAGCAAAACCGTACCGTGGAAAAGACCATCTTCATCGACGAATGCTGGGCGCTGATCGGCGGCTCTGCCAACCGGCTTGCCGCAAACTTTGTGCTGGAGATTGCCAAGATCATCCGTGGCTATGGCGGAAGCGCTGTTTTCGCTACGCAGGATCTCAACGATTTCTTTGCTCTCGACGACGGAAAATACGGCAAAGGCATCATCAACAACTGCAAGACCAAAATCGTCCTCAATCTTGAAGACGAGGAGGCGCAGCGGGTACAGAGTATTTTACATCTGTCCGAGGCGGAGGTCATGGAGATCACGCACTTTGAGCGAGGCAACGGACTGATCAGCACCAACAACAATAACATCACGGTGGAGTTCCGGTGCAGCGACTTAGAGAAAAGCCTGATCACGACCGACCGCCGTGAGCTGCAGGAGCTGGTCGAGCAGAAAAAGCGATAATACCGACCGAATACGGAATTTATACGCATTAAGGCATCATTGCGGATTTAATACGCTTTTAATGCGTATAGAAAGGAGATCGAAATGAAAACACGAGTAGAGATATACAGCAAAGAGGCTGCGGATATGCTGCGGAATATCACGACCTATCACTATATGCGGCACGATCAGCTTTTGCGGCTCTATCCGGGAAAGGAAGAAAAGATCGATAATCTTCTATCCTTCTTTCTAAGGCAGGGACGGATCTTTCGGGACGAACATTCCGACTTATATCACGACGGCACCGAAGCTCACGCCGACAACGAAATGCTGGCGGCGCTTTGGGTGCTGGTGGATTTTATCGACCGGGTGGACTACCACTCTTCTACGGACTTCCCGGTAAAGCTGATCTTTATTGCCGACGGCGAGCTGTACGAGGTCATCTATGTAGAAACAGGCGGCGAGGCTCTGATCGAGCATGCTGTCGCCAAGCAGCCGGACGATGCGGAAAAGCGCATCGTCATCGTGGAAAGCGCCGAGCAGATTGGCAAGCTGAACATCCCCGATGTGACGGCGTACTGCACCGTGGATATGAACACCGGCGCTGTTCAGTATTATAAGCAGGAATAGGAGGACCGCATTGGACAGAACAAGTATTTCAAGACGAATCGGGAGCATCAAGGGCGACATAGAAAAGCTGTCAAACACCCTTTGTGCCATCGAAAAGACGGATATAGAAAACTATCCGGAAAATTATGCTATGCTGACTACCGATGCCGCATTACGCAGCGAGCTTATCGCCTGCCGTATGCGGCATTTGTTATACGGCTCAACGACCACACGGAAGGAAACCTATCTTGCTTCTGCCGGTGTGGTGCAAGGTATCCGCATTCAGGCGCAGGAGAATATGCTGGAGATCACGCTGCCGTGCCTGCTGCCCAAGCGAAAGCAGCGGCAAAGCACAGAATTTCTGATCGATCCGTTGTATTTCACCCTGAGCCAGTATTCGGACAACAATGAGTTGCCAAAGTTTCGGCAGTGCGTCGTGTGCTTCTCGCATATTTACAGCGAGAAATTTCATAACCGCCGGGTGCGGGATTACGACAATCTGGAGCTCAAACAGCTTTTGGATGTGCTGTCCGCTTTCATTATGGTAGACGATACCGGACTTTTGGTGGATGCCTATAACACAACGGAGATCGGTGAAGCAGACTGTACACGCATTTCCGTAATGGCAAAAGAGGACTTTCCGAAGTGGCTGAATGAACGGGAAAAGAGCCTGAAAACCATATCGGATTTTTAGCGGTTGGCGGGCGGAAATTTCACGACACGGCACGGTAAGGCAAAGACGCCCGTAAATCAAGGCTTTTTCCGCCGTGCCGAAGCCGAAAAACTACCCGGGTTATCAGCAACCTCGGTAATATTCAAAGCAAAAGGAGGTGGTGCGCTATGCGCTGCACAAACGGTCTGCCGGATAAGCAGACGGTGGGCTACACGCTGCTTGAACTTGTTGCCGTGTCGGGCGAGCTTCCGGCCGATCAACTCTGCCGACTCCCTGGCGGCGACAGTTATAAGCTGAATGTTGTCCGAGTTCTCAAATCGCAAAAGCTGCTGCGGACTTATTACCGTGACGGTGTGCGTGGATACAGGCTGACGGCCCCGGCCAAGAAAGCCCTTTGCCGCGATGCGCCCGAACGCTTTTCCTTTTCACTGTCCGGTTCTGCCGAGACCAATCTGGTAAAAAGCGAGATCACACGCCGCCTGCGCCTTCACCGTGTGGCTGAAGCGACACTGACAATGAAAAATGCCGGGGTGCTGATTTTTCGGGATGAAAAGCCGGATGTCTTTTCTCCCGAATGGGAGGAAACCGATTCTCTTTCCATAACGGTTCCGGCATTTTATAACTCACGGGAGATCAAGGAGATGGGAACGGTATTCGCCAAGATCCGCGGCGCCCGTTCGGTCGGTGTGCTGCTCACCCCTGCCGATGTGTTCGTGGTCTACGACCTCGGCAATTCCCTAATGAAATGGGAGTACAAATCCGAAATGCGGACAAAGGCACTGATGAAAACGGTGCTGTGCCGGGAGCGCCTGCCGCACCAGTATCCGCCCGAGGCGGTACAGGGACTTCTGCTGGCAGACAGTATGGAGCAAGCCTGTGACATTCTCAAAGAGAACGAGGGACGGCAGTATTTTATCCTTGATGGAAATTATGAGCATTTTTATTTTCTCACAAACGACCGCAAGGGAGAACGGCTGCTGAGCCTGCTATGCAGCAGGGCTCTGACGGAACGGCTCACGGATATTCTGTATGCCGACCTGTACGAATGTGATTTTGCAGGCAACCTGGAATGTGACGCCGCCGACCGAAACGGCGAGCCGGTGCTGCTCTCTTTCTTCTGTGACCTGCCCCGTATCAAACGGTTTGACACGGCATTGCAGCTGCAGAACAAGTACGGCACGCTGATCTGCTTTGACTTTCAGCGGGAAGCGCTGGAACGCTATTGCAGCGGCCGGGTAAAATTTCAGACCATTGATTTTGAAAAATGGGAAAGGAGCTTTTTTGAGTAAGAAGAAAAGACTATTTGGCATATTGCTGGCGCTTCCGCCCCTTCTGCTGGGTCTGCTCTACGGCGGCGGATATATTGCTCAGTTTATGCGCAATTATCACGAATGGCAGGCTGTCGGCGGAACGCCCGGCAACGGGACTTCACCCACAATGCCGTCCTACAGCATGGGCGAGTGTCTGCGTGCCATTTTTACTATGCCATACGGCATAGTCGGCATTCTCATTTGTGTGGGAGCGCTGGCGCTGCTCATCGTTATGGTCATGCGTATGGGCTACAGTGAAACCGGCGAATACGACAAGGACCGCAACTTCATCTATTCCAAGAAAGGCACCTACGGCACATCTGGCTTTATGAGCGAAAAGGAAGCCGAGGAGATCTTTGATCTAAGAACGAGCCTAAAAAACCATAACGGCACGATCTTCGGGCTGCTGAACGGGCGGTATGTGTGTATGCCGGAGGAAAGTATGCTCAACAAAAATGTGGCAGTGTACGGTGCCAGCGGCAGCATGAAAACGAGGGCTTACTGTATCAATCGCATTTTGCAGGCGACCGTTCCGGGCAAGGACGGCAAAATGGAATCCCTGATCATCTGTGACCCAAAATCCGAGCTGTACGAAAAGACCAGCGAGCTACTGCGCAAGACACATACCGTTAAGGTGTTCAATCTTGTGTGCCCGGAAAATTCGGACTCGTGGAATTGCCTTGCGGAGATCGAGGGCGATGAGCTGATGGCGCAGCGCTTTTGCGATGTTATTATCAAAAACACCGGCTCGGAACGGGGCGACCACTTCTGGGACAGCGCCGAAATGAATCTGCTCAAAGCGTTAGTCCTCTATGTGGAGCAGGGGTATCCGCCCGAGAGGAAGAATATCGGGCAGGTCTATCGGCTGCTGACTCACTGCGATGAAAAAGAGCTGAACAGCCTGTTCAATATGCTGCCGTCCTCGCATCCGGCGAAAGCCCCCTACGCCATTTTTCAGCAGGCGTCCGATACCGTGCGCAGCGGCGTGATCATCGGACTTGGCTCAAGACTGCAGGTATTCCAGAACAGATCTATCTGCAATATGACCGCCTTTGATGAGATCGATATGGAGCTGCCGGGACAGCAGCCCTGCGCTTATTTCTGTATCACCAGCGACCAGGACAGTACCTTCGACTTTTTATCGTCATTGTTTCTGTCCTTTGTTTTTATCAAGCTGGTGCGGTATGCAGACAAAAACTGCGAGGGCGGCAAGCTGCCTATTCCCGTTCATGTACTCGGTGAAGAGCTGACGGCCTGCGGCGTTATTCCCGACCTCAGCCGGAAAATCAGCGTGATACGCTCCCGAAACATCAGCATGAGCTGCGTGTTCCAGAATCTTGCCGGACTTCAGAACCGATACCCGCTGAACCAATGGCAGGAGATCCTCGGCAACAGCGATGTGCAGCTTTTTCTCGGATGCGTGGATGAGCTGACAGCAAAATATATCAGCGACCGCTCCGGCGAGGTTTCCGTGCATGTGCAGAGCAAGGCAAAGCAGCTTGGCACATGGCGGATCTCCAACTACACACCGGAATACAGAGAGACCAGCGGCGTCGGCAAGCGAAAGCTGCTGACGATGGATGAGGTCTTGCGGCTGCCGATCAGCAAGGCGCTCATCATTATTCGAGGCCGCAAGCTATTGCAGGTGGACAAATGCGATTACACAAAGCACCCCGAAAGCAAAAAGATGATTTCCTGCAAGGCTTCTGCACATATACCTGAGTGGCAAAAAAAGCGACCGAAGGAGGTGGAAGAAATAACGCCTGCGCCGGTCAAAAAACCGGGCAGAAAGAAAAGGGCACCGACATCCAATGTGGTGCCAACCGACAAAGACAGTATCATGTCCAAAAACTAAAGGAGGAATCAACCTATGCCTAAGAAAAAAGAAGAGCCGGAAGTTACCGCTGCAGTGGAAACGACCGAAAGCACTGCGGAGGTGACTGACATTGAGCCCGTTCCCGTCGAACCTGCCGCCGAAGTACCTGCCGAGCCGATCAAGCCGGCTGTCGAAGAGCCGCCGAAGCCCAAACGCACCCGCAAAAAGAAAACGGATGCCGTGGACGAGGAAGCTTTACCCGAGCCTCAACCGGCTGCCCCCAAGGAGGTTGCAGCAAAGAAAAAGGAAGCCGCAGCAGCAGATCGGCAGAATAAGCCGAAGACGGATCCTATTCTGACGCTGGAGGTCGGCGGTGAAGTTACGACTGAGACACATGAGATGGACGCCGCATGGCACGAGATCCTGACTTCCAACCGTTCGCATCGTATCCTGACCGGAATGCTCGGCGGCGTGGAAGAAACGGAAGCCGGGAAAACACTCGCCGTTGTAGATTACAAGGGCTTTCGTGTAGTCATCCCGCTGAAGGAAATGCTCGTGAAGTTGGAAAAGAACCTCAAAGGCACGGAGTATACCGAAATGATCCGCCGCCAGAACAAGCTGCTCAGCAATATGCTGGGCTGCGAGATCGACTTCATCGTGAAAGGCGTGGATCAGAAAACACGCACCGTTGTGGCAAGCCGCAAGGAAGCTATGCTCAAAAAGCGGCAGGTCTTTTACATGAATCAGGATGCCTCCGGCGCATACCGCATTTACGAGGGACGCACCGTGCAGGCCCGTGTGATCGCTGTGGCGGAAAAGGCGGTGCGCATCGAAGCCTTCGGTGTGGAATGCTCAATCATGGCACGGGACCTGTCCTGGGATTGGATCGGGGATGCCAATGACCGCTTTTCTGTCGGGGATCAGATCCTCGTCCGTATTCTGGAGGTCAACCGTGATAGCCTGGAGGAGCTTTCCATCCGTGCAGATGTAAAAAGCGTATCCGAGAACACCAACCGCACCTATCTGAAGCAGTGTCGGGTGCAAAGCAAATATGCCGGCAAGGTGACAGATGTGCATAAGGGCGTGGTGTATGTCCGCCTGAATAACGGAGCTAACGCCATTGCCCACACCTGCCTCGACCGGCGCACACCCGGCAAGAAGGACGATGTTTCTTTTGCCGTGACGCACATTGATGAAGACCGCGGCGTGGCGGTCGGGATCATCACCCGTATTATCAAGCAGCATTTGTAGGCTGTTGAAAAACGGTGGGTGTTAGTCGTATAATATGAGCAAGACGGAAATTTCCGAACAAGGAGGGGCTTTTTATGCGTAAAATCATCTTCGTCTTGCTCGCTTTGCTGCTGACTCTTGCAGGCTGCGGCAAAGAGGCTTTGCCAGAAACATCCTCTGTACCTTCGGAGGATACTCATATCACATCTCCCACTGAGAAAAAAACGGAACAAAGCACGGTACCCTCTTCCGAGCCTGCCAAAACTACCGAAGCGCCGGAAGAAACCGCTGTATCCAAGGCGGAAAGCGGTACTTCCGACAGTTCCGTAAAGGAGCCGAAACAAAACACATCTTCCGGCGGACCGACTAAGCCTACTGAAAAGACGGCTCCGGCAGAAAACACATCGCCAACAGAGCCGACGGAAACGACACCGACCGTGCCCAATGCTTCGGCTTCCGATGCCGGGGCGATCGCGGAGCTGGTCGCACAGTATCTGAACGACTACCGCACGGCGCAAGGCACTGCTGCCGTCACCCGGCTGTCCGGTCTTACGGGATATGCCGAATACCGCAGCCGCCAGATTATCTCGGACTTCTCACACAACACTATGGATGAACGGGCGGCGGCAACGGCACTGTCCTACGGAATGTATGTGGATCCTTCTGCATACGGAATGGATGGAGAGCCGTATTATACCGCCTGCGCGGGCGAAGCGATCGCAAAGGCCGGATATGCGGGCACTGTCGATTATGTGGCAAGCTCTTTGGCTCGCCTGATACGAAACAGCCCCGATCACTGGTCTTACATAGGAAGCGGCGAATATCGGTATATCGGCGTCGGCATCACCTACGAAAGTGGAATGTGGTACTGCGATGTGGCGCTCACCAAAGACAACTACGGATAAAACAGAATAATCAAAGCCAAAAGACTTCATTGCCTATGCGATGGAGTCTTTTCTCTTTCAAGAAAGGAAAGAACCATCATGACAAAGAAAAAGCTTAGCTTCAAAAAATGGCTGTCCGTGCTTTTGACTGCCGTAATGCTGGTGGCCGCTTTGCCCATCAGTGCCTTTGCGGCGCCCGCTTCGGGAATCCCGGCGAATATGCTGGATAATGTCTACCTGGATGCCCTCGCCTATACCGGCTACAATGTCCAGGCGCAAAAGGACGACGGCACGATCTTTATAAAGACCGGCAGCTCGGTATCCGCCTCGATTCGTTCGGGTATCGGCTACGGCACAGGCCCGTCCGGTCTTGAGACCAATTCCGGCGGCGCACCGGATATTACCAGATTCCGTTCATACGGACTCTGCTGTGCCTCCTATGTCAGCTATGTTTATTACAACTATATGCCGAATGTGGCGCATATCAACACCGCCACTGTGCCTTGCCCGTCCAATCCGAGGTCGGCAACCGCCTACAACACTGCGGCGAACGGCTGGGTAGAAAGCGGCAAGGCCAGACGCATCAGCTTTACGCAAAGCTCGGACGGGAGTAATTTCAATCCTTCCGAGGAGATCCCCATCGGGTCGTTGATCGTCTTCAAGCATATCCCGACGGGCAGCATTGCCCATGTGGCGATCTATGCAGGCTATTATAACGGTAAACACTTCGTCACCCATGTCGGCAATGACCGAGGCCCTGAATTTTCTACCATCGTCGGTATGAGCAAGGGCGATTACCCCGAGGCGGTCGTGCAGGTCGTCGTACCGGAATTTGTAGAGGCCTACGGGTCCATTGAAGTTCAGAAAAACGATACCAACGGCAAAGGCCTTGCCGGAGCCTACTTCGTTGCCACATCACAGAAAGACGGCACACAGTATCTGATCGGCCCGACCGACGCCGGCGGTCACGGCTCCAGCATCGAGCGCATCCCCTATGGGCAGTACACGGTAAAGGAAACGGTATTCCCGGCAAACTACCGTGCCTACGGGCAGACCGAGTGGACAGTCACTGTCAGCGCCGCCAATAACGGCGTTGTCAGATTTACCGCTGTGAATGAGGAGATCCCCGGAAATGTAAAGATCGTCAAGGAATCCGAGGATGGCAAGATCAGCGGCATCCGGCTGAATATCTCCGGCAATGGCGTGAATGAGGATGTTGTCACCGGCTCTGACGGCAGCATTACCGTAAAGGACCTGAAGCCTGGCACCTATACCGTGTCCGAATATGAATATGAGGGCTATGTGCCGCAGCCGCCGCAGACCGTCACCGTCGTTTCCGGCGGCACATCCATCGTGACCTTCAGCAATCTTCTGCAGCGTGGAAACCTTGTTGTGACGAAAACATCCGAGGATGGCTTGGTCGAGGGCCATGAGTTCCGCTTGTACGGGACTTCTACCACGGGACAGCAAGTGGATATGTACGCTGTTTCCGACAGCAACGGAAAGGCAACCTTCAAGGATGTACCCATAGGTACCTACACACTTTCCGAAGAAAACACGGCTGTCCGCTATGTTATTCCGGAGGATCAGACCGTAACGGTCACATGGAAAGAAACAGCCGAAGCCGCCGTAGACAACACCTTGAAAAAATGGCGTGCGGATATTTACAAGCTGGACGCCGAACACGCTGACCGCAACGACCAATCAGCCATGCCGAAGCTGATGGTAGCCGATGATTACGAATACAAAAGCGCGGAAGATCTCGGCTATCCCTACGGTTACACCCGCGGAGACGCTACGCTTGAGGGCGCTGTTTACGGCGTGTATCAAAACGGCGAGCTGGTGAAGGCCTACACGACCGATAAAGACGGATATATCCTGACCGACTATTTCCCCTGCGGAGACGGCTGGACGATCCGTGAGATCACACCGAGCGAAGGCTATTTGCTGGATGATACGATCTACCCGGTGGGCGCCTATCCCGAAAAGTATTCCGTCGAGTATAACACGCTGACGATGGATGTGTATGAAACACCCATTAAAAGCAATATCGTGCTGGTAAAGCATTCGGACAATGGCGACACGCAGATCGAAACGCCGGAAGCGGGCGCACAGTTTAAGATCTGGCTCAAATCGTCCGGCTCCTATGATGCCGCCGATGAAACGGAGCGTGATCTCATCACCATTGACGCGCACGGCTTCGGCGTATCCAGGGACCTGCCCTACGGCACCTATATCGTAGAACAGATCTCCGGCAAAGAAGGTGCGGAGCTGCTGCCCGCCTTTGAAGTCTACATCAAGACTCATGCGGATATTTACAGCTATATCATCAACAACGCACCCATCACCGCTCTGATCGATGTGGTGAAGAAGGATGCTACAACCGGCAAGGTGATCCCCGCCGCCGGTATCGGCTTTAAGATCCGTGACCTGCAAAGCGGTGATTTCATCACCCAGCGGATCAACTACCCTACGCCGGTGGATATTGATGTCTTCTATACGGATAACACGGGACGCCTGCGCCTGCCCGAACCCCTTGGCTACGGCGAATATGAGCTGATCGAGCAGACCGTCGGCGGCGCGGAAGGCTATGTGCTGGACAGCACACCCGTGAAATTCAAGGTGGACGGCTCCGCCGAAGTAGTCGTTGTGGAAAAATACAACCAGCCGCAGATGGGAACGATCACGATTCTGAAGCGTGGCGAGGTGTTCTCCACAGTCACCGAGCAGGACGGCATTTATACTCCGCATTATGAAATGCAGGGCTTGATTGGCGCTGTGTTCGGCGTATATGCAGTGGAGGATACCTATACCTTAGACGGCACAAAGCGTTATTCCACCGGAGAAAAGGTGGCGACTCTCACCACTGCGGCAGACGGCACGGCAACGAGTGAGCCGCTGTTCCTCGGAAAGTTTGAGCTGCGTGAGGAAAAGGCGCCTTACGGTATGGTGCTCTTAAAGGAGCCGGTACAAACGGAGCTTACCTATGCCGGTGAACAGGTTAAGATCACGACTGTTTCCGAAACCGCCGTCAATGAACGGCAGAAGGTCGTGATCAGCCTGCTTAAAAAGCTGGAATCCGATGATACCTACGGTATCGGACTCGGTGAGGAATACAAGAACATCCGTTTCGGACTGTATGCCGCCGAAACCCTGACCGCTGCGGACGGCACGGAAATCCCGCAGGACGGATTGCTTGAGATCGTGGGCATCGACGAAAGCGGACTTGCCGTATTTACGGTGGATGTTCCAGCCGGTGCCAAGCTTTATGTCAAGGAAGTGGCTACAGACGCACACTATCTTCTGTCGGATGCGGTCTGTCCCGTTGCCTTTGATTACGAAGACGCTTCCGTTGCGGTCGTTCAGTTGGTTATCAACAACGGTGAGGTGATCGAAAACACTATCATCCGAGGCAGCATTCACGGCTTAAAGGTGGATGAGGATAATACACCCGCGGCCGGAGCTGTGTTCGGACTCTTCAAGGCGAATGAAACCGAGTTCACAGAGGAAAATGCGCTGGCAACGGCAACATCCGGTGAGGATGGTGAGTTCGCCTTTGAAAATATCCCCTATGGCGATTGGATCGTCCAGGAGCTGTCCTGCCCGGCGCATCTGGTGCTTTCAGAGGAAGCTTACAAGGTAACGGTATCCGAGATGGATCAGATCATCGAGATCACGGTCGTCAACAAATTCTTGACCGGCAAGGTGCAGGTCAGGAAGGTCAGCAGCAAGGATCACGATAAGCTGCTCAGCGGCGCAGAATTTGTGCTCTATCTGGATGTAAACGGCAACAAGGCCTATGATCCGGACATTGACACACTGTACGGCGAGCTTTCCGAGGCTGATACCGGCGTATATGAGATTGGCGATCTGAAGCACGGCGGCTATCTGCTGCTCGAAACGAAAGCCCCCGACGGCTTTACAAAGGATGACCGCTATTTCTATTTCCGGATCCAAAAAGACGGTGAAACGGTCATCGTGGAAAATGAAATCGGCGTGGGCTTTACCAATGAACCGATTCCGACTCCGACACCCGAATACCCTGACTCTCCCAAAACCGGCGATGATTCAAAGCTTTGGCTTTGGATCCTGCTGGCAAGCGGGTCTTTGACCGTGCTCATTACCGTGGGCATGGCAAGCGGGAAAAAGCGGAAAGCGCTTTGACTTAACCGGCGGCAGACATCCTAAGCGGTGTCTGCCGCTTTTGCTTTATCTACCCTTCAGGGGGATCTTTATTGGAAAGTAGTATATTGAAAGCGAGGACACAAATATGCAGAATTCAAAAACACTATATCAGTTCCTGCAATCAACGCAGGGCTCATGGCGAAATGCCTTTTATGTAGATTGTATCGAGTGCCCCTATGGCCGAACCGATTGCGGCGGTCATCTGCTCACTGCCGATGCCGAGGGAACTCCGCTTCTTTTGCCGGTCTTGCTCTTTGAAAAGATGACCGGCGACAAGGTAGATAAGTTTGAGTGCGCTGCCATCATCGCAAAAGAGGCATTTGAAAAGCTGTTTCATAGCTGGCTGGTCTGGAATGTGACCGACCCGAACACCTGCAGCATTTTACAGGCCATTCCAAAGGATCAGGGTACCTAATGCGTGTTATGTCCGCAAAAAGAAAGTATTGGAGGTTGAACCGAATGAAAAAGAAACAAATCCACTGTCCCTATTGCGGTGCCAAAGCATCGCTTCGCCCTGCTTCCGCAGTTTACGGCACGGCAACAAAGGTGCCGGACAGCTACCTGTATGTATGCGACCGCTATCCCCGCTGCGATTCCTATGTAGGCGCCCATAAGCGCACAAAGGAGCCGATGGGGACGCTCGCCAACGGCGATTTGCGCAACAAACGGATCCAGGCACACAAAGCGTTCGACTGGATGTGGAAGTCCGGGCTTATGACAAAGTGGCAGGCATACAAGTGGATGCAGGGCAAGCTGGCACTGACGGATGAGCAGGCGCATATCGCTAAATTCAGCGAGTATATGTGTGACCGCCTGATCATCGAGTGCAACAGGGCACTGGAAAACCAAAGAACCGCCGCTTGAAAGGAGTGAGAGTCCAAATGAAAAACCTGACTCTAAACAGCCGACAGCAACGGCTTGTGGAGGAAAATCTGAGCGTCGTCCGGCACGCTATCCACAAAAACATCATCGTCAACGACAGCCTTTACGGCTTTGAATATGACGATCTGTACCAGGAGGGCTGCATCTGGCTGTGCAAGGCGGCCATCAGCTTTGATGAAACACGCAACATCAAATTTGCGACCTACGCCGAAAAGGTCGTTACCAACGGACTTCGTACATACTGCCGCCTGATGTGCGGCAAGCAAAAGCATCATATTTCTCTTCCGGTCCAAAGTGAGCCGGAGGAGGACGGGCTTTCCATGGAGCAGTTGTCGAGTGCGGACGATACGCTGGACAGGTTGCTTGAGGAGCAGGACATCTGTATGCTGCTGCAAAACTGCAAGCGGCAGTATGCCGGCACTGCCCGCCTCGGTATTGAAGCCATCGAATGGAAGGTTAAGGGCTTATCCGGTGCGGAGATCGCCAAAATGTACGGGGTCAAGCCGAATCTTGTGGGTGCGTGGATCTCCAGAGCAGCCGGACGGTTAAAGCAAAACCGTGATTTCATGCAGTATTTTGACCGCTCTGTTGAAATTGACAGCTCGTAAGTCGTAAAAGAAGAATAAACGGAAAAATGAGGTGGTTTCATGAAGAAATTATATACCGCAGTCGGACGGATGCAATTCAAAGGAAGAAACCGGAATGTGCGCTGCCCGATGGTGCTTCTGAATAACAAGGAATACATTCTGGACATCCAGGAAATGATGATCTGGTCAATTCTGAACTGGCGAATTCTGTCCGACGATGAGATTAAAACGCTGTATGAAAACAAGTCACGGGAAACCGGCTATATGACGCACCGTTCTGCCGCAGAATGTATGCAGCGGCTGGTGCGGCGCGGTCTGGTTGCCGAGGGGGAAGGCGAGCTCGGTGCGGACGCACTGTTCGACCTGCTCTCCGGTCTGTATGTTGTGCCGATCTCGGAAAGCCCGCTCCTGCGGCTGATCTCCTTTATTCGGCTGACGGTGTTTGAGCATATCCCGTATGCTGTCACCAAGCAGATCTTCCGCAGAGATAAGCGGAGCAGCGATGAACAGAAGGTCATGCTGCTTGCAAACCAGGCGATACTCTCCACGGCGGAAATGATCAAGTGTGCGGAGCTGAACACCTTTGCGTTCGGCAGCGAGGATGAATTGATCGACACGCTCTATCACGACGAATACACGACAAGTGAAAACATCTCCCACAGCGTTCGCTTCCTGCCCCAGTGCCGTCCGGTCATCACTTCCGTAGCCAACCTGTACCTGCGAAAGCAAATCATTTTTGAAAGGATGTAAGTCATGGGTAAGATAAAAGACGCACCGGCACCGCTAAGACGGAAGCTGTTCCTCACCGGGATCATCGGAGCCGGATGCCTGCTGATCGGCGCTGCAATGTGCTTCATACTGAAGGATCGGATCATGCTGTTTCTGAGTCTTGCCGTATTTGCGGCCAGCGTCGTCAGAGCACTGAGCTATTACCGCATTATCACTGATAAGAGCTACGAGACCGTCGAGGGCGTCTGCGTTTCGATCGTCCCCAAGCCGCTGCGCAAATACCGTAAAATCAAAATTATGGACGGCGACGGCAACGAGTCTACTATGCTGCTCAGTAAGCAGTCGAGGGTGAAGATCGGCTATCGGTATCGGTTCTATTTCAAGGAAACGCAGCATATTTCTCTCGGCAGCGAATATCTCAATTCCGCTATGTCCTCGGATCATTTCCTCGGGTATGAGGAGTTGGGTGAGTTTGCGGCTGAAACAACTGAATAATGATTAAAAGGCACTTCCCGAACATTGCCCGAATTTTCGCTGGGCTATTGACTTTTACGCTTAATTCGTGTATTATAATAAGCAAGAAAGTCAATAATGCTGGGAGGTGCCTTTTATGAAGGAGACTGAAATGATTTTACAAATGGCTCATGAGAATAACGGCACTGTCACTACTGCTATGGTTACAAAAGCCGGCATCTCAAGAGGTAACTTAAAATATCTGACCGATACAGGCAAATTGGAACGGTCCGGACGCGGCGTGTATGTTTTGCCGGAGATTTGGGACGATGAATTTTTTGCTTTTCAGAATCGGTTCAAGCGAGGTATTTTTTCCTGCGATACTGCCTTATTCTTATGGAATATGACCGATCGCACGCCAAACAAATTTTGCATGACCTTTCCGGCGACATACAATTTAACAAGCGTCAAGAAGGAAAATGTCCGATGTTCTCAGGTTATTGATAGCCTGTATGAAGTGGGACTAACGGAAACGGAAACCCCGGCTCACAATATTGTCCGGGTATATAACAGGGAGCGTACCCTATGCGATATTCTCAAAAAGAGCAATCAAACGGATATTCAGCTGATTACGCAGGCATTTAAGGAATACGCAAAGCTTCCCGATAAAAATATCGCACTTCTTTCGGATTATTCCAAGCTTTTTAGAGTAAGCGGAAAAGTTCGTTCCTACCTGGAGGTACTACTATGAAAAACGCAATGCAATTAAAAGCCATCCTCAAAAATATGGCAAAGCAAAAGAACATTTCTGCACAGCTCGTTTTGCAGAATTATATGCTTGAACGACTGCTTGAGCGAGTTTCTGTTTCCAAATATCGAAATAACTTTATTCTCAAAGGCGGTTTCCTGATCGCTGCAATGGTCGGGTTGGACACAAGGGCAACTATGGATATGGATGCAACTCTTAAAGGTTATCCCGTAAATGAGGAAACTGTTCGCAAAATGTTTGAAGAGATCTGCGCTATTGAGTTAAACGATGATGTTACTTTTGCTTTTCGCCAAATTGGAGAGATCCGTGAAGGCGATGAGTATACCGGCTATCGTGTGGCACTGACAGCCAACTATCCGCCTTTGGCTGTTCCGTTAAAGCTGGATATTACCACAGGAGATAAGATCACACCGCGAGAAATTGAATATAGCTTTAAGCTTTTGCTCGAAGATCGCAGCATCTCCATTTTGGCATATAACCTCGAAACGATTTTAGCAGAAAAATTGGAAACAGTGATCTCCCGTTCAGATCAGAATACTCGCCCGAGAGATTACTACGACATTTATGTGCTGACAAAGCTGCAAGCCCACAACATCGACTTGCCTTCCTTGAAAGAAGCCCTTGCGGCCACATGCAGTAAAAGAGGTTCTGCGGAAACAGTCAAGGGATACATAGCAATCATGGAGCGAGTAAAGAGCAGTGCTGTTATGCAAGAACAATGGAGCAAGTATCAGCAGGAGTTCGACTATGCCTCAGACATTCCCTTTGACGATACCTGCGACACTGTGATTCGCATAATGAAGTCATTAGAGTAATTATTATACATCGCCCGAAATATCTATATATAGACTTTATAGACTTGACAATCACAATATATAGTGGTATAATACCCTTGTAATTGATTTTTGTGCGTTTCTCCGTAAGGAGTATCGTGGTACAGTGCCACATTGCACAGAGCGTTAAGTTTGTAATTCAGTGCCGACAGTACGGTTCTGCCCTTATGGGCGAAGGAATCGTTTGCCGGCACTTTTTTATATAGATATTTCAGCCGTAAGGCAGAAAGGAGAAGAATGGCACAGGTAAATGTTATCGGTCGGATAACTGCCGATCTGGAGCTGAAGACCAGTGAAAAGAGCAACCCGTATGTACGCTTTGACATTGCCGAGAATATCGGCAGCCGTCAGGCCCTGCATACACAATATTTTCAGGTTTGTGCATGGGGTGAGGACGCCAACAGGCTGATGAAAGCCCATGCAAAAAAAGGAAGCCTTATCTGGGTGACAGGCTCGCTGGAGCTTGAGCCGTACACCAAGCGTGACGGTATTTCCATAGATAAGCGTATGAAAATATTGCTCGATAACTGGGGCTTTGTTCCCGTCGGCAGAGCCGGATCCTCAAAGCAGGAGCCGACACCGCCCGAGCCGAAAATACCGCCAAAGCAGGAATATGACGGTATTGACGGAGAAAGAGACGCATTGCCGGGTTAATTTCCGGCGCCGAGAGGAATCGTTGTGTTTTTAGGAAGAAAACGCAGCGGTTCCTCTTTTTTTATTTTCAGAGAGAACAACAAAGAAAGGATGAACCGAATGAGAAAAAAGAAAAACCTATGGTCCGGCGTTTCAATACTTATTGTCACAGTGCTGGTCATCACAGCCTTTATCCGTGGAAATGCGCAGGCGTGGCTTCTTGCCGCAGCCTTTGTCATTTGGGCGGTATGGGCAACCTGCTATTTCCTTGTTCCGTATATCAAGGAGGAACTCCACAGGCGGGAGGCAAAGCGCATCCGCAGAAAATGCGAAAAGCAGGATGCGGCCTTCGACCGATTCATTATCCCCGAGGTGTCCGACCCCGTGGAGCAGGTACTGCTTCGCCATGCCAATTACCGTATTTCAGCCTATCTTCAATCGGTATACCCCAACGCAACCTGGGAGTGGCGTGAAGAGTTCCCGGAACGGATCATAGCAAAGGGCGGCACCGGACGGATCAAGCTGTTCGGTGTGGACGGTTATAATTTTGCAGATGTGGCTTTTGACCAGAACGGCGGTATCGACTGTGCGCTTGTGAATATCGTACCGCTGAAGCAGCTGACCGCACCGCAACCCTCTGCGTTCGATACAAAGGATACTGCCGAGGCTCCGGCAGCTATGCCGAAGCAACCGGATCCAGTCGATCCGCAGGTGTGGTATGAAGTACAGGGCCGCAAGGTGCTGGAAGCCTTGATCACCGACCTTCATTCCCGGGGATATAACAGCCTGACGATTCGTGAAAACGGCGATATTGCCATTCAGCAGGCCGACAGCGAAAAGGTCAGGACTGCCTTTGAAAGCGTCCCGGAAAAGACCTATTGGGCAAGGCTTTGCAAGGTCTTTGAGCGTGAAGGTATGGCGGCAAATATTACAGATGGCGGCATCCTGCTTTCTTGGTAATGCCGGATACAGCCACGGAAAGGAGTGAATGAGAATGAAAGCGGGATTGACGATCGAAGAATTGGCAACCGAGGTCATGCGTCAGAAAGATGCCAAAGCAGACTACATCGTAAACACTTCCATGCTTGCAATGGAGTATTGCGGTACGGAGCTTGTTCTGCGGGTGCTGGATGACAGTCATGTCGACCGCATTGAGCCGCTGGATATTGCAGACACCGCCCATCGTCAGATCGGCACCCGCCTCGGTATCCCGGCGAAATACTACGGGAAAATGCTGACCGAGCATCCCGACCTGCTGGTAACCAATGTGAACGCATGGTTTGAACGGGAGCCGACTGAGCGTATGCTGAGAGTCCTTGACGGGAAGGTGCGTGCCTATCTGAGCAACAGCTATATGCGAATGGATCACTATGAGATATTCGCCTCTGTGCTTCCCGTTATCGGTGAGATACCCGATGTGCAATTCGTCAGCTGCCACATTACGGACAGCCGTATGTATATCAAGGCGGTTGATCCGCATTTGACGGCAGAGGTAGCGCCGGGCGACACCGTGAAAGCAGGCATTGTGATCAGCAACAGCGAAGTGGGACTCGGCTCTGTCAGTGTGCAGCCACTGATCTACCGTGAGCTTGACGGCAACGGCATCGCAGTGGCCGGAGCAACGACGAAGCGGATCCATCGAGGAAGGGTCAATTCTGCGGAAGAACATTTTATGTTGGCTTCACAGGAAGCCTTGACCGAAGCAGACCGCACTTTTCTGACCGAGCTGCAGGAAACTGTCCGTTCGGCAACCGATGAAGAACAGTTCTCGCAGATCGTCACACTGATGCAAAACGCAAAGCATCAGGCGATGAATACCGCCGATATTCCGGCTGTCGTACATACGGCAGGCCGCGACTTCGGTATTACCGATACCGAGCAAAACGGTGTTTTGCAGCGCCTCATTGAAAGTGATGATCTGAGTCTTTACGGACTCGCAAACGCAGTGACACGGCACAGCCAGGATGTTGAAAGCTATGACCGTGCCACAGACTTGGAGGGCATCGGATTTAACATTTTATCCATGCCACCGAGACAATGGACCAGGATCAACCAGGTAGCTGCATAAGGCTGTCCGGATCCTCATATCAAAAATTTTTAGGAGGAACGAATTTATGACTTACAACAACGAAAACGCCATTATGGAGACCAAAAAGGATTTCATTCTGCCCGCTATGGTCGAGGACGACTGTATCTCCGTGGATGTATCCGAGGATTACGAGGGGCTTCGTTTGAGCTTCCCGCGTGTGAAGATCCCCGGAGGCGGCAGCCTGCAGTTTGAGATCCCCAGCGATGACCCGGAGAACCCCGACTATACCAAGTATATCGAGGGTGTGATTCTCTACAATCATGACACCTGCGCCTACTGGCCGGAGGGATCGGAGTATGACGATAATGTAACGCCGCTTTGCTCGTCCGTTGACGGCAAAACGGGTTACGGCGCCCCCGGCGGTATCTGCGCGACCTGTGCACTCAACCAGTACGGCTCCGTGGAGAAAGGAAAAGGCAAGGCCTGCAAGAATATGCGCAACCTGTATATCCTTCGTAGCGGTGAGCACATGCCCATGCTGCTCTCTCTTCCGCCTACGAGCCTTCGCCCCTATTCCGATTTTATAACGGCTGCCTTTGCGACCCGCCGCCGTCCGATTTACAGCGGCGTGGTGCAGATCGGGCTCAAGCGTGTGGACAACGGAAGCAACACCTACAGTGTGGCTACCTTCCGCCTGGTGCAGAGATTTGAGGGCAACGACCTTCTGCAGATCAAGCAGTATGCGGACGGCTTCCGTGAGCAGATCAAAGCCATGAATCAGCAGCGTGCGATGGAAGCGGAGCTCGGCAACAACGAGCCAATCTGCGATGCGGTGGACAGCAGCTATCACTCGACCGATGACGGCGAGCATTTCTGCATCACCGAAGCACCTATTGACGGCGATCACGAGGATCTGCCGCTGTAAGAATGATGCCCACGGCCTGCCGTGAGCCAAGTACCAAGGGATACTGTCGGCAAAGCGCCGGCGGTATCCCTCTTTTTTGTGAAAGGAGGATCGTGTAAAATGGATATACGACCGTTAACAAAAGAACAGCGCCGATTTGCAGAGGAAAACCATCACCTGGTCTTTACCTTTTTGAACCAAAAGGATCTGCCGGAGTCGGTGTTTTATGATGTTGTGATTTTCGGCTACCTGAAGGCTGTGCAGGAATACTGCGAGGTGCTGGCCCTGCACCGCTTCAAGTTCTCCACGCTTGCTTTTCAGCGTATGCGCAGCTCACTGTCAAACTACTATAAGTATCTTTCCAGTCCCAAACGAAACGCCCCTATTGTCAGCTTCAACGAGCTGATCGACAACGAGGACGGACTGTACTGGGAGGATGTTATCAGCCGACAGGATGAGCTACTCCGGCGTTTGGAAACAGAGTTGTGCCTGCACGCCTTAGCAGCTAAGCTGCCACCCCGTGAAATGCGGATCATTCGTATGAAGGTTCGAGGCGACCGTATGCACGACATCGCAAAGCAGGAGCGAATGACCTTCCGCCAGATCAATCAGGCACTGGAGAACTGCTATCCGGCGGTCATCAGCGTGTTATGGGGGTGATTCCTATGACTTGTAAAAAAGATTTTGAACGCTATCTGGAATGTAAGGGCGACGAGATCGACAACGCCGCCTATGCCCTTGCTGTGGCACTTCTGCGTACACATCCCGATCAGACCAATGAAGAGATTTTGCCCTGGGATATGTCGATTATTGCGCTGATCATCGAGTCGGCACAGGAAGAATTGGAGCGCAGCGGCAAACAGACCTGTCGGCCCTATTATGAGGAAGAGGTTTCATGCAGCCGCACAGGAAGCTGTAAAAACAAGCGGTGTTATTTTTCGGAAGGAGGATCGGATACCGTATGAAAAAAGAAATGAGTGTAAACGGCCGGATTGTATTTCCGCTGGAGGAAGGCTGCCACGCCGTTATTTCAACCGACAACGGACTCATCTATACTTCGCCTGTCGTTGAAATTATGGAAGAACGATCGGATTATGCCTGCTTTGAAACGCTGAATTCGATTTACAAGGTGTGCCTTCAACCGATTCCGATTCGGGCAGCAATCCCATCTTTTCTGAAAATGTGTGCATAGTAGTTTTGAAGGGACACCGTAGTGTTTTACTGTGGTGTCCCTATTTATAGGAGGAATGTTTTATGGAACGGAGCTGCGTAAACTGCGCTGCAAAAAGCACCTGTCTGAAACGCTCTATGAGCATATTCGTGCTCTATATCCAAACCGGTCGTTCAAATGAGCTGACTGCGGAAACAAAAGAGAATTTCAACTGTGCCGGCGATTGCGCTAATTGGAAGCAAAAAAAGGAGGAAGATTAAATGGCAAAATACGCAACCAATCAAATTATTGAAAAACATCACAGGATGAATGGAGGGCTGCTTAATGGTACGAAAAAAATACACATGGCGTAAGATGGACGCTATATTCATGTATTGGCCGCAGTTTGAACAGCTTGTGCGTGACCGTCTGCAATCGGTTCTCAGCAGAAATGTTCAGCTTCATATCTTTGAGGATACGGAATACTGGGAAGTCATCACCGATGAGTTTACATCTGCCGAAATGGAGAAACTGCTGTCCTTGGGCAATGCGACAGAAAAAGAGCGTAAATTACATGTTCCGAAGACATCCGGCAGGATCAAGGACATTAACGACTCACTGGTGTTGAAACTACTGCAGCCGATGCTGCCGCTGCAGGTTAAAAAGACCGTCCCGACGGAGGACGGACTGTATCTTTTCGGTCAGGCCACATCCGTTACGCACGAATATGACGAGAAGGGGGGAGTGTAAGTGCAGCTTTTTAGAAACGCTGTGTCGGTCAAGAAGCGCCAGCAGATTGCATTTAAGTGCCGTGCTTGCGGCGCCTGCTGCAAAAATGTTCGAGACAGTATCGTGCTGGAGCCGTTGGATGCTTACCGCATTGTTCGGGATAAGCAGAAAAGCGGCTGCACCGACTCCGCCGATGATATTCTTTGGAATATGGCTGAGCTGAAGGAGCTATCCCCCGGCTTCCATGTATTCGTGCTGAGAACAGTCAACGGCAGCGGTATATGCGGTATGCTGCGGGATGATCGGTGTACGATCTATTCCGTGCGCCCGCACACCTGCAGACTGTACCCGTTTACTGCGGAGCCTTGCCCGGAGGAGCATCGTATCAAGTGGTATTTGTGTACGGAGCAGTCCCACCACTTTGGCACAGGCTCCGTTACTGCACGGGAATGGCAAAGAAAAAATATGTCTGATGAGGATGAGGCCTTCTGGTTTGACGAATGCCGTATATTGCCGGAGCTCGGTAAGCTGCTGCGAAGTGTGCCGGAAAACAATTTTCAGCGTGCCGAACAGCTCATTGTGGCATATCGCTATCTGGCCTACGACTTTGATCAACCGTTTCTGTCGCAGTACAGGGACAATATGCTGTTTTTGAAGGCAATGCTGGAAAAGCTGGCTTAGTAAATCACCTGCATCGCTGTGATCAACAAAGATCATACATAGGAAAGGAAGAACAGAATGGCAAATATCACAGAAAAGATCGAACGCCGTATCACTGTCCTGCAGGGCAAGATAGACGCCCTTAGTGGAAATTATCTGACAAACACATGGAAACGCCAGCGTGAGCAACAGGAGCGAGACAGAAAAAAGGAAATGTACCGCTCGCAGATTCAGGTGTTACAGCTTTTGAAACATAAATCTGAAACCGATACGCTGACGCTGCTGGAACAGAATCTGACAGTCGCTGCCTTTTATGAGGATATGCGCTGTTTTTCTGCCTCCAAGAAATATTGCAAGGACAATCCATACTGCGAATTTCAGTATCCCAAGCCTGATGATGTCCGCACGAAGCGATTGCAAAAGGCGGGCATCACCGATACCGACGAACTGACCGCGGCGGTCGAATGCTTTGACACGCTCCTACAATCGGCTGTTATACCGCCGGATCCGAATGCGGCTCGTTTACGGGATATGCTCTATCGGGCGAAGATGTATCAAAAGGGAGATATTCAGTTCACGCCCCCGGAGCTGGCAAAGGAGCTTGTTGCACTGGCCGGTGTCCGTAAAGACAGCCGTGTGCTGGAGCCGGAGGCCGGGATCGGCAACATTGCCGACGCCGCAAAGGAAGTAACGGACAATGTGGACTGCATTGAGCGTATGACGGACTTTTGCGAGATTCTGAAGCTGAAAAAGCACAATGTGATCGCAAACGATTTATTGACGGCTGAAACAGCACCGATTTATGACTCTGTTGTGATGAATCCGCCGTTCAGCGAAGAATGCGAGCATATTAAAAGGGCATTTGACTTTGTTCGCCCCGGCGGCAGTCTTGTGGCGGTTTGTTCAAGCAGTATTCAGTGGAAAAGCACACGCAAGTATGAGCAATTCCGTGATTGGCTGTCAGAACATACCCATTCTATCAACGAATGCGGTGCCAAATTTGAAATGACCGGCGTACATACGGTTGTCCTGGTTATGGATAAAGCGGCATGACAGAATCAGAGCACTCTGAAGAAAGGAGAGACTTGCACATGATGAAGAAAAGTAATATTGAATGGTGCGATTTTACTTGGGATCCGGTTACCGGATGCAGAAAGGATTGCTCATTTTGCGAGAGCAGAGAGCGACTTTCTCATTTCAAAGGGGATATACGCTTTCATCTCAGCGATGAGCGCATTCACATAGATGAAGAACGTGGCCTGTATGTGATAACAGTGCCGCTTGCCAAAAACGGCTCATCTGTTTCTGCACCCACAGGCTTTTATCCCACATTACATCCGTACCGTTTGCCGCAGGTTATACAGAAGATCAAGCCGGCAAATATATGGGTCTGCCATTCCGGCGACTTGTTTGGCGAATGGATACCGACCGAGTGGATCTTGCAGGTGTTCGAAGCCGCAAAGCAGGCACCGTGGCACAATTATATGTTTTTGACGATGAACCCTAACCGCTATGAAGAACTGCTTGAAACGGGGGTGCTGATACCGGCGGATAACTTCTGGTATGGCACTCGCCTGACCGAGCGGGGCAATGTGTTTACTGCTGACGGGTATCATACATTCCTTTGCATTGAACCAATGCGGTTATTTGCAGAGCGAATGGAGATTCCGAATGTGGAATGGATCCTACTCGGCGGGCACGGCAAGCTAAAACGCAGTTGGATTGAAAGCGTTATGGAACGAAAAGGAAACATTCCTGTATTTATGATCGGAAGCAAACTATTCAAGGATGTTTGGCGTGCTCCGCTCATACAGGAATATCCGCCGTTGCTTTACCGCCCTGCAGAAAGGACACTGCCGCATTGCAGCAAATGCAAGTATTGCTATTCGATTCAGCAAGGAAAACGAGGACTGTGGAGAGCTTGCCGACATTACAAAATAGTTCGACAGGATAAGGATTCCTGCGGACGGCATATACCCGGACGCTATGCCAGAGTTTCACCGCAGTGGTGTCCAAAGCGACCGGAAACGAATTGGAGGTTTACAAAGCGTGTATAATCTTTACACCGACCGGAAGCTTACAGCTATCTGACAGAAGCAAAAGCCTGCTATTCGGCAGCAAATCGTTAAAAGGGAAAGACAGCCGGAATGGATCAGATCCATTCCGGCTGCTGTTATGCTACAGGCTTATACACGAAACTTGCGAACGCACTTTAGAAATACGATGCAAAGCTCCTGGAATAAGTCTTCGTCGAACACTCCGTCAACAATAGACTCTTTCAGAAGAAGCGGGCGGTACATCAAAAGCAGCTCTGTCAGCGCTTCGTTGTCGCCGGACTTTGCTCGCAGCAACAGATCCTTAAAATTCATATTACTCACCCCTTTCCAGCGTATCCCGCAATTTTTTCACTGTACGGTAGTAAATTGCCGCAACGCCTTTTTCGCCCATACCGAGTTCTTGGGCAATCTCCTTGAAATGCTTTTCCTCCAGCACCCTGGCAAGGAAGACATACCGTTCTTTCTCACGGATGTCCCGGATGGCCTGAACGAGTATTTCGTTTTCAAGGAGCGCCTCGATCTCGAAACTGTCCTGGGCAAAGATCAGTTCGTACTGATCGGTGACCTGCTCTCTTTTCAGCCTTGCAATCTTAGCACGGATAAAATCGATCCGTGCATTGCTCACGGCAAAGGACAGATAAGATGTAAACTGGTTCTGCAATATGTCGTGCTCATTTGAGCCACTGTTTCTATTGAACATTTATGTTCCTCCGTTTCGATTTGAATTCTTGAAAAATCCAAATCGGACGGAGGGCTGCGGCAGCCGACGCTGCCACGCAAAAGGCACAGATATAACAAAACGCACCTGCAAAGCAGCGTAAGCCACAAAGCAAGTGCGTCTATTTCATCATTATAATGGTCTGTCAGTTCAGTATACGACCCATAATATCCCGATGGCGGGAACGGCCTTTTTTTGACAGATTACCAAGAAGTCCATCATTTATAAAGGCGAATCAAATTGGTGGCTTCTGACGGGCAGAACTGCCAAACGCCAAGTCCAACGCATGAAAAATCCCTCCAATCCAAAAACTCGGATTTGAGGGATATAGGCAAGTTTTTAGACCCCGTCAAAGCTTCGTTTCTTATTTGGTGGGGCGGTATCTGTATTTATTTCAGGTTTTATTGCACTACGCGTTCACGAACAATTGAACGCCCATGCCATTATCAGCATGAAACAAATCCGTATAATTATATATGGGAGGTGAACGAATGGTGCACAATCTACCTGAAACGCTCGGAGAGATCATCAAAACAGCGCGGGAAAAGTCCGACTTGACCGTCGAGGAGCTGACCGCACGGGTCGGGATCTCAGAGCGATACTTATACCGCATCGAGAATGAGGGCAAAGTACCAAAGTTTGATGTCCTCAAAAAACTCGTTCGGGAGTTATCCATTGATGCGAACTCGATCTTCTACCCGGAGAAGCCGTCCAAAGATTCCGAGATAGATGATCTTGTCCGTATTCTTTACAACTGCGATGACCGTTCTATGAAAATCATCAGGGCAACTGTGAAAGCCGCATTGGAAAGTCAATAGGTTTAACGGTTAGAAGGGCAACCAACAGGTTGCTTTTTCTTTTTGACGCACCCTATTGCCGGTTCAGTATGTACATCTCACCCTGTTTCACCGTACCATTGCCTGCGGTCAGTTCAAGCCCCGTATCGGTATACGCCACCTCATACTCGCAGTCGGTCAGTGCCTCGGTTGCGAAGTCGATAGAGAGCGTCCTGCCGGACAGCGTGAAACGGAATTTATACGGTGCGCCGGAAAGCCGCAACTCTCCGCTGCCGTCCTCACGGAAGGTATAGACGCAGCTCTTGTCGGACATTGCAAAGCTGCCGTAAATGCTCTCGTTATGAGGGCTGCCCTCGGTGCGGCCGCAGCCTCGGCACAGCAGCACGATACCCGCTATGAGCAGCACCGCCGCAAGGCCGCAGGCGGTAAGAAAGAGCGTCCTTCTCCGTTGTTGCTTTTTGATCGCCGCACGGCGCAGCTCACGCCTGCGGAGCATTTCCGCCTCGGTCATGGGTCTTGGTATTCTGTTATCTTGCATTGCTTCACCTTACTATTACAATATTTTGACTTCATTCAGAAAGTCAAACAGCATCGGCAGGCCGGTGCCGATGGGCGTTTCGTCTCCCCAGAGGCACATCTCGCCGGTCAGCGTGACGCCGCCGGGCTTGGTCATACGGAAAAGGAAAAATCTGTCCGTGGCGGTGCGCTTCAAATGGAGCAGGGACACCTCTCCGTCGCCGCCTATTGTTTTTAGGTTATTTCGATTCTTGAGCTCTGTGTCCAAACCGAAAAGCGTTTGGAAACCCGTGAAATCAAAGATTGTCTTAACCGGGTCACCTATGACCGACAAGCGCAACTGTAAATCCTCGGCTGAGCTCTGTCACAGTTGTTTATGCCTGTTTGATTTTTTGGTGTCTGCTTTATGGACATCAGTCCACTCCATGGTGCGAACATGGATACAACTCTGAATGTCCAAAACGATTTTTATCATTCCTCATCATTTTTTCGAATCAGAAGTGCTTTCCGAATTAAAACAATTGCCAAAATAGCCACACCAATCACCGCTGCGGCGATAACGGCAACAATCCACCATGGAAAAGAAGCCCTCTCGCCCTCTACAGGAGAAGTTGGTTCTGTATTACTTTCGTGATCTCCTTTTGGATCGGTACTCGTGTTCTTATCCGGGGCAATATTGCTTTTTTCATCATTGTCGCCTTCAGGACTTCCGCTGTATTTTACCGGCTCCGTCCTCATTGCCTTGCACACAAGGCAGTTATAGGTCCTTTCGCCGTCTGCCTCAGCGGTGGGCTCCCGGGTTATTCTTCCCGCATCCCAACTATGTCCGACGGCGGGAACAGCTGCCCGTTCGGTAACGCCGCAGTCGCATTCCCGCGTCTTGATACCTTCCTCTGTACAGGTTGGCTCCGTGGTTACCATCCACTGGCCGAAGCTGTGGGTATGGGCAGGGCTGTTTTCATAGAATTCCACCCGGATCAGGCGGCTGTATGCGGGCTCGCTTTGTGCGCCTCCCGCCACATTCCACGCAGCATAGCAGTACCATTTCACACCCAATTCCTCCGGCACCCGATAGCTGTCTCCCTCTGCGTAGTCAATGGCACGAATCATCGCCATGTTTTCTATATCCGTGACATACCACTGGTATCTCAGCACACCGCCGTCGGACGCACTGGCATTGGTATACAAGGTAATACCGTTACTGCCAGTAGGCATATAACAATCCGGCATTTCCGCCTCGATCACAGGCTTCGCCGGGCCCGCCGCCCAGACTGCGGTGACCGTTACTCCCACAAGCATCCATGTAATAAAAGCAATAATAAGTCTTTTCATGCCCCTTCTCCTCTCGGAAACCGTTATCGTAAATCCTGCCCCTTGGCGGCAGTTGCATCGGGATAAAACGCATACCCGTTTACACCCCGGAGGCTTTCCACGATAGAAAGCTTATCGCTTTCATAATTTTTCCAAAGCCCCAGGGCCTCCTCCGAAACCTCAGATGCATAGGAGGCAATGGCGTAATTATCCCGGGCCGTAATAAACCGCACATCCTCCCCGGATATAAGCCGGCCGACCTCCATTCGTCCCTTATAAGAATCCGGTGCATAGCCGTATGTATCGCTGTCGATTATAAAAAAGGTGAGCTCGCCGCCGCCGATTTTATCAACGAAAAATGCCACTTGGTTTTCGGAAAAGCTGGCCGTAACGGTACCCACCCAGCTCTCCGGCAGCGTGATCTCATAGGTGCCTTCGGAAAACCGGACCGAGCTTATTTTTTCGGTCGTTATGAGCTTACAAAGCTCCTGCACAAATGAGGAATAGTTTTTCGGAAAGCGGTTGGTTCCCCGGGCGTCTATCTCCGTCCCGTCCGCCAGCACGACCTCAAGGCACATACCGCTGCCGTCAAGGGCCTGGGAGTCGTAGCCCCGAAAGCCCGCCCATTGCGCTATTTTGTAGCTGCCGAATACTGCGCACAGCTTTTGAAAAACGCTCTCATCTGCGTCAATCGCGCGAACGACATTGCGGCATTCCACATTCCCGGAGGTCTTATCATCCCACATTTCCGTGCTGATGTAATACTCCAGATGAACTCCGCTCTCCGTTTTGTATCCCTCGTAAACACGGCGCTGCGCCGTCATATCGGTTTGCACCAGCTTAAAGCTTTTGAAATCCATAGGATCCCCTCCGTAATACGCATTGCCGTTACCATTCGCATTATTCTTTTTGGCGCAGGCGGAACAGAACAGCAGCAGTAAATCCAGGCACAGGACCCATAAAACCAGCTTTTTCATGGATTTTTCCTTTCCGAAAGGCACCGCAAGCCGTTCGGTGCCCTTCGGAAAGAAGCTTGCCGCAGCAAGCCTCTCCCGTTTATAAATTGTGAATAGGGTGAATAGGGGTTATCCGCATTCGGCTCAGGCCCTTTCCAGCAGGATCATTCCCAGCCCGTACAGCAGGCACCCGTCCTCCGTGACGGAGATCTCTGCGAAGGGATCCACCGGCTCCCCCAGTGTCTCGCCCTGGATCCCGGTATCGTAATAGAACTTGCCGTCCGCTTCCTTCCAGGTGGTGCTTTCGATGGTGGCGTAGCCGTCCTCCCGGACCTCCACCCCATGCTTGGCAGCCTCCTGGCGCATCTCCTCCGGCACGAGCATAAGCGTGTTGAGCACACCGTCCTCGGCAAACTCCGTCCGGTAGCCCATCAGCTCGGCGCTGCCCTCAAAGCGCTCCTCCTGCGGCGGGTTGTCAGGGGTAAAGACCTTCACTCCGTCCGGCGTAGGTACACGGACCTCCTTGACCTTCCAAATTCCCCGAATATCCATATTTTCCCTCCTTGTCAAGCCGTCATGCCCACGGATCGGCAGCCTTCGGTGTGCGCACGCCGGTCAGCAGATACTGCTCCCACAAAAACCACTTGCCGTCGCTGCCCCGCTGGCGCATCTTGATGGGGCGCAGATCGTCTGCTCCGCCGCAGGGGATAAACAGCTTCATATACCCCTGCTCCTCGCCGGACACATGGTTGCTCTCAATGGTGATCGTGTACGGCTGGGTGGGTGTGTAGTTGTTGTCCGGTGTGGAGCCGGCGAAATAGGTAAAAGGCAGGTAGGTCTTGCCGTCGCGGAAGCGGTCGTTCAGGAAAGAAATTTCCTGTCCGTTCAGCGGGCGAGGTCCGCGCAGCCAATTCAGCATCTCCGTTCCGATGCTCTTATCTGCCGCATACGCACACAGAGCGAGAACCGTAAGTGCCGCCGTTTTGAAGGGTGTGTCGAGGCTTGCCTCGGGAAGCGCCTGCATTTCGGCAAGGCTCTCCGGCAGCGCAGCGAAGGTAAATGTTTCCCGCTTACTGCCCAGGGACTGTGCGGCGGCATTTACCGCCTGCCCGGCTGTACTTTTTAGCTTATCAAAGATACTCACGGGTAATCTCTCCTTTATAAAGTATTTTTTTGCAGGGGTGAATCCGCATTAGAATTTACCGCCCCCGCCGCCGTGGGTCGTGCCGGAAGAAGAGGTGTGGGTGCTGCTCCCGCCTCCGGAATCGTCGTTCTTGGGCTTCTCCGTGCGCGTAACGGTGTTATACAGGAACAGATCGCGTCTTTCGTTAATGTTCAGACTCCCGTCCTTTATGTAGCTGCTTGCAGCCGCCTGGAAGCGGACCGTTTTCAGCTTCGCCTTCATCCTGCCCACTATGATGAGGGATAGCACAAAGCCCACAACGATGGCAATGGGGATCCAAATAAAGGAAAGGGGCTCCTTGGGCAAATTCTTTACATCGTAAGGCTCACCGGTCCTTGCCTGTGTGATGAATTCATCGCAAAGAGCGGCGAATTTATCAAAGGCGCCCGCAAAATCGCCGTCGGACAGCTCGCCCTTTATCTGCTTGCCGATATACTCAATGCCCGCGTCCGTAAAGACCGTAATGCCGTAGCCGCAGGTGGATATGTACCAGTCGTTGTCCTCGATGCTGATAAGCAGCAGCGCGCCGTCCCTGCTTTCGCCGTAGCCGAAGTTGCCGTAATCATAAATATCATCGGCATAGTCCCGCGGAGTTTTCCCGTTCAGCGTGTCAGTGGTCAGCACGATAATGTCCATTTTCTGACGCTCGCTGAGCTCATTAAGCTTTGTCACAAGCGATGCTTCCTCGTTGTCGGAAAGCAGTTCCGCCAAGTCCTGCACGCGCTCGTATTCACTTGCAAAACCGTCCGTCTGCGCAAAAGCGGGCGTCGCTATACAAAGGCACAGAACAAGCGAGAATAACAGTGTCAGTACTTTCTTTTTCATTCCGTCCCCTCCTTAAATCAGCCCCATCAGGTGCAGCGCCCACGCGACGCCGTAGGAAGCCGCCGTGAATATCGCCGCCAGCAGGAATGTCCAGCGCTTGGCCGCAGCCTTATCCACCGGCAGATCGCCGACGAATTTTCCGGTCTGCCCGTTCATGGCAAAGGTGTATTGGTTTCCGTTCCAGGAGGTGTTCAAAAGCCACACCGGATAAAGCGCATACCGGGCCTTTCCGCCGTGGAACTGCACACTGGTGTTTTCCGGCGTAACGGTGGTATACCCCTCTACCGTCTCGGCAAATACCTCCTCCGTAGACCGCTTGACCCGCTGGTTTGCCCGGTCAATGCTTTCCTCGGCGGTCACATCATACTTATCCGCCACATAGCCGGCAAGATAAGCCGTCTGGAAATGCACCGCATCCGAAATATTGTACGGCTCAATGGATTCCATCAGGTCATCCGCCATTTTAGAGGAGCCGTCCACCGGAACATGCTCGAATCCGACGCTGCCGCCCCGATGCACTAAGAAGTGGCTGGTTTCGGTGTAATCGTAGTCGCTGTCGCTCCATGTATGGACCTTTGTGGCCCGGTAACGCACCTGCGCATCCACATCGGTGTCGAAGAGCCAGAAGGGAACATAGACTCCCTTGATCTCGTCGATATGGTTCTGATCCTTGAAAATCTTTGGCAGCAGCCGCTTCCCGGTCAGATGCTTCATCAGTCCCGCCTTTGCCGCCTTTTTATCCAGCTTGAACGGGATCACAAGATCCGGCTTGAGAGCGCCCGAGAACTGTCCCATCATCACCACGGGATTGCCGCAGAAGGGGCAGGCGGTAGCCGCCGTGTTGGCATCGCCTACGATCTCGCCGCCGCAGGACTTGCACACATACGAGCGCAGGCCGTCGGTTTCTCCCTCCTGCCAGTCTCCACCGGCCGTGGTTTCCCATTCCATATTATCGGATTTTTCGCTCTGCAGCTCGGCGTCGTAGCCCTCCAGTGCCTCCATTTCAAACTCCGTGTCGCAATAAGGACACTTCATTTTCTGGAGCGTGCTGTCAAAGGCTATCGCGCCGCCGCAGCAGGGGCATTTATATTCCTGCAAGGTTTGCATGAAAAGATCTCCTCTCTTAAAGAATTTCACCCATTAAATGCCGCAAGGGCCGCGTCTGCTTTCTGAATCCACTCGGTGCGGTCGCCGTAGATTGCGGCATCCAGGGAGTCGATTGCCTGCGCCGCCTTGTCACCGGCATCGGCCTCACCCTTTACCGTGGCAGAAAAGCCTGCCGCTATATCCTTAACCGCCGTCATCTGCTGCTTCCACACATTCGAGGCGTTGCCGAGTGTATTCTGTATGCCGAACAGCGTGTCGAAATATTTTTTAAGTCTGTCAAAATCCTTGCTGTTGTTCATGGGGAGAACGATTTCGTAAAGGCCCTGCGTATTGGTAAAGCTGAGTCTTGCAGCGGGCTTTTTCTCGGTCTTATCGCCGTTTTTAACAAGCTGCTCCTCATACTTATAGCTGCGCAGGTCGGCAATGCGGTACACGCAGGCCCGAGTGGTCTTGCCGAACATCATAAACTTGTAATCGTTCTGCACATACGCCATCAGCCCGATATCCTCGGCCACATAGAGATAGGTGCCGAAACGCTTCAGTTTTTTGCTCTTATCCTTTGTTTTCATTCTCGGAACGAAATAGTGGTCCCACAGCTTGGTGCCGCGCTCCACCTGTGCAAGATGCGCCTTGACACCCGGAAGATTGCTGTGCACATAGTCATATACCTTGAAGCCCTTTTTCCTGCAGTTTTTGCGGCAAATGCAGTTGCCGTCCGACAGCTTTTGGGTTTGGATCAGATTGATGTCCGCACCGCAGATCGCACATTGATTGGCCATAATTCTCCTCCTTTTTCCGACTGTGTTGGTTTATTCTTATGGGTTTTCTTGCTTTGGCAGGGTGGTGGTCGTTCCGTTCATCGCCGTATCCGCCGGGGTGTCCGCCGCACTCTCAGCCGCCCTGTAATACCTGTCGGCAAGGCCATAGAGATAAGCAAGCACCCTTTCGCCCATTGCAGCCTCCTTCTCCACCGCGCTTCCATCGGAGAAGGTCATTTGGGTCATGCGTGCCGGCGCATCGGATGAATGGAAAAAATGTAACGGATTCCGATGCTTTTTCAGTCTTTCTATCTCGCCGTCCTCGCTGATGATCCGAAGGAGCTCCGCCGCATCCTCCGCCGGCACGGGAAAAGCTGCGAAAGAGGTGTACTGCTCCTTCTGCTCTCCCACAAGGCAGTCCGCAGAGAAAAGCCATCCATTTTCTTCCTTTTTCAAGGCAAAGGCGTATACCGGGTCCCTTGCCGTGCTGTAATAAACGGTACTGAGCATAATAATCTCATCGGCAGTATGCTTTTTACTTCCGCCGCAGCCGAAAAGTCCGAAAACCGGCAAAAGCGCAAGCATAACCGCTGCGGCCCTGCGCGCCGTGCGCTTCATACTTTACTGAAGTGGTCTGCCGCACTCCGGGCAAAATTTCGGCATACCTTGTCCCGCCGAGGGTCTCCACCCGCAGTTTGTACAGCCGGAGCTGACTACGGGCTTGGCTGTGCCGCAGTTTGCGCAGAATTTTCCGCTGCTTTGCGCGCCGCAGGACGGGCATACCCATGTCTCCCCGCCCATGACAGTCGGCGCGGAGGCAGGTCTTTCCTGACGGATGCCTGTGTTATCCACTCGATTCATCGTGCCGCCGCCGTCCCAAACCCGGTTTCTGTTATCCCGGCGCATCAGAATATCCGCAAGCTCGTGCATCCTCTGCTCATATTGGCGGTACAGATCGGTATAGGGGCTGTCGGGGCGGTTGCCGTCGCTCAGCTCCAGCTCTATCTCGTCAAACCACGGGGAATCCACTCGAATCGTCACATTGAACTCATAGTCGCAGGCATAGCGGGGCGGTACATAGCTCTTTTCGTTTCCCTCGGAGTCCTCGTAAAAGATCTCCTCCTTATTCTCCCGGATATCCGTGTCAACCCCCAGCACCTGGGAAAATGCAATGAGGTCGGGGTTGCTGCTGCGCCAGTTGGAGGCCCCGGTAACAATGAACCGCTCTCCGATAGGATCGATGTATACCTTTTTGCTCCCGTCAAAGGTCATCGACGGGGTAAAGCCGGCAAGCTTCTTTTCATTTTCCGCACGGTAAGCAAGCTGGCGCTTGATGTCCTCCACGGTCGAGTTCCGCCGCTCGCTGAAAAACGGCGAGAGCTTTCTTGCGCAGTCCTTACAGAGATTGCCGTCCTCCAGCTTGCGGTTTCCCAGAAGTCCGATTTTCTCGCCGCAGATGTCGCAGTATTTTTTGTCAAATAATCCCATGCTTTGATCCTCCGTTTATTGATTTTTTTTAACAATCCATTTTGCATTGTTGACCTGTAAGCCGTAGCCACAGAACGAACAGCAGTGGTTTTCATCAGGCATGAAGTTGGCGCCGCAGGACGGGCAATCCTTTTCGGCAAAGAACTCGCCGTCCGCTTTTCGTTTTTCGGGATATCTTGCCCTTTGCAGGATCAATCTCTTTTTAAATTTTTCTGTATACGGCTTCTGATTTTCGGGAAGAAAGGTTTCAGTTCCGAAAATGTCAGCCGTAACGGTTGTTGTTTCTTCTGTGTGGGCAACTTTTAAAAGTTTAATTGTACCAACGCTGAAATCAAGCAGGTCTTCGTCGTTTTCATTCTCCCAAAAGTGTTCGTTTAAGCAGGCTCTGAGATAATTCTCGGAATATCTTACAATTTTTCCGGCAAGCTTTTCTTGCTTGATTTTCCCGCAGATAATCGGTGTGATGATTCCTCCGAAAGTCAGAACCGCTGCACCAACGCCGGCGGCAAGGGAAATCTCGGTGTCCTCAATTAAATATAGGCACAGAAAGATACATAAGAAAAGTATGGAGCCGGACACAAGAAGCTGTAAAAACCTTTTCAGGTTTGTACTGATCGCTTCATAAATCTCAAACGCCTCGGTCTGCCAATCGTAAAACTCGTTTTTAATAACGGCGCCGCAGTATTCACAGGTTACCTGCTGACTGTCAAGCTTGACTCCTGCACCGCAGGACGGGCAGGTTATGCTTAACATATCGTTATAATAACTTTTCTTTTTTTCTTTTTGATCGGTGCGGCGAATGTGCCTTGATTGAAGTATTCTGAGATACGAATTCTTGCGGTATATCTCATGCTGAACCTTGTTGTCTTCGGTTGACTCAAAACGCTCCAGTGTGCTGCACTTTAAAACCGATTCACGCCATTCTCTGCCGTCATCGTTCCATCTTTCAAAGTCATTTTTAGGAACGGGAACAACATCCGTAATGTAAATTCTGCGGCAAAGCTTATTTCTATTAAGTCTGTTGATTTGACTGACGATTTTATTTCGGAATGCCAGGTCCATTCTTGCCGGAAGGAGGTTCTGATCCGCATTCCCCAGCGGTATCAGAATTCCTTCAAAGGCTTTTCTTATATCTCTTCGGATTTTTGAATTCTGAAAGGGAGTGCCCTTTTTCACAAGCAATCTTTCCAGTTTGGCTTTTTTGGAGTTTTTGGAACTGTATTCCGAAAAATCTATGGTAAGTATTCTTTTCCCGATATAGAATGTACATAATATCGCAAAGGAAGCCGCAATAATCAGTGCTACTGATAAATCCATAAAAGCACCTCTGATTTATTCCTTGCTGATCATTTCGTTTTCGCTTTTCTTTTTTCGGTTGTCTTTTGCAATGTCGCATATCATTATAACAACAAAGAACAAACCGACGGGGATTGCCGCACAATAGAGCAGAAAATCAACGGGACTTCCCTCAGGAGAAATCTTGTAATCACCTTTTGAGGTTTTATAAACCTCGACATCTATTGTGTCGCCTTTTCTCAATTTATCATAGGTATATTTTTTTGCGTAGCTGCTCGACCAGACACGTTCTTCATATTTTCCCTTATAGGTTTTTCCGTCAATAACATATGAAACTTTAAATTTATATGTTGTATACTTTACATCACCGGAATCATCCTTATCGTCTTTGGTTGAAAAATCAACAATGACGGCGGAAATTTTCCGTATATCGGTTGAGCTTTTATATTCCCTGCTGTCGATTCTGCTTGTAACAATTCCGATTACACCCGCAACTATCAAGCCGATGCCGGCGACCATGATAAATATGGTCATTTTAATGTCTTTATTTCTTTTACTCATAACAGGATCTCCTTTTGCAAGCAAATATAAAACCGCTCCTTAACAAATCACACGAAGAATTCTTTGTCGTTTCGCCGGCAGGGAAACTTATCCTGCTGCGCAAAAACCTTTCGGCGGTATGAACGGCTTTTTTGCTTAAGCCGTTCATACCTAACCGAAATAACACTTCCGTTAATACGGTTCCCGCTAAGCGGCAGTTTTATTTTTTATCGTTATCGTCGAATATATCCCCACATTCAGGACAGAACTTGGGCGGGTGGCTGGGATCCTCTGGCTCCCAGCCGCACTTATCGCAGCGGTAAAGCGGTGCACCCTCGGGCTTTTTTGCGCCGCAGCTCTGGCAGAATTTCCCCTTGTTCACCGTGCCGCAGGTACAGGTCCAGCCCTCGGAATCCGTCGGCTTGGGAGAGCCGCACTCGGGGCAGAATTTACCCGTGGCCGTGGCGCCGCACTTACACCTCCAGGCACCTGCCTCCGGCTGCGGCTCCGGCTTCTTCGCGCCGCAGTTCGGGCAGAAATTGCCGCTGACCGTAGCCCCGCAGGCACATTTCCAGCCGCCCGCCGCCGGGGCCGCCGGGGCCGCCGGGGCCGCCGGAGCCTGCTGCTGCCCCATGGCAAACAGGTTCTGTGCGTTCATGCCGCCGCCGGCATTCATGGCCATACCCATGCCCATAAAGCCGGTCATAGCGCCTGCCTGGTTGCCTGCCGCCGTCTTCATGGCATCGGCCTGTGCGCCCACCAGCGTGGCTGCCGCCATGGTGGGATCCCGCATGATGGCCGTGCGCTGGGCCTGCTTGATCATCTCCGCATCCTCTTCCGGCAGCGTGACCGAACCCAGGGCAATGCTGACGACCTGCAAGCCCCGCAACTGTCCCCACTTTTCCGACAGTGCCGTGTTCATGGCGTTTTCAAGCTCGGTGTTGTGGGTCACAATCTGGTTGGGACGCAGTTCCAAATCGGACAGTCGTCCGAATGCCGGCTGCAACGCGCTAACGAACTCTGCCTTCAGCTGGCTGTCCAGCTCATCTCGGGTATATTCCTTCTCCACATTCCCGCAGACATTGGTGTAAAAGAGCAGGGGGTCTGCGATCTTGTATGAGTAAACACCGGAGCAGCGCACGGAAACATCCACATCCAGCCCGATTTTCGAGTCCACCACCCGGAAGGGAATGGGATTCGGTGTGCCGAATTTGTTTTCGATAAGCTCCTTGGTGTTGAAATAGTACACCCGCTGGTCCTTGCCGGTGTCGCCGCCGTAGGTGAAGCGTTTGCCGACGGTCTTAAAGGTCTCCATTATGCTTTCGCTCAGACTTCCGGTAAAAATGGAGGGCTCCGTGGAGGTATCATATGTAAATTCCCCGGGCTCGGCGCAGACCTCCACGACCTTTCCCTGCTCCACAATGATCATGCACTGCCCGTCGGCCACGGCAATGCCGGAGCCGTTGGAGATGATGTTGTCGTTTCCCTTCGTGTTGGAGGACCGACCGCTGACGCGCTTTTGTCCCTTGGTGACCAGCACCTCCTTGGGCATAGACTCGCAGTAGAAAAATTCCTTCCACTGGTCGGCAAGAGTGCCTCCCAATGCGCCGATACCCGCTTTAATAAGTCCCATAATTATAGCTCCTTTCCAGTTGTAAGAATGATCCATATACCTCCCGACCGGAGCCGGCAGATCATTTCATCTTTTTCGCGGCCCCCGCGGAATAGAAATACTTGTTTTATTGCCTCCCGACGGCAGACCATGTGTCGCTTACGGCATCATAGGTGTAAATGAGATTGTCACTTACGCCGTAATAGCGCTCTCTGACAAACTGCTCCTCGCTGTCGGTGCCCAGGGCAAACAGCAGGCAGGGGCGCCCCTCGATCCACTGGGTAGTTCCGGTATACATAACCTTCATTCCCTGCTTGACCGCCTGCTTTACCTCCTCCGTTTCCAGAAGAAGCTCTGTTGCGATCTGAACCGAACGCTCATCGGGCACTTCCTCGTATGTAGAGAAATCGTACACCCCTGCTATCTCCTGCAGGTGCCCGTTTTCCATGGACAGCGACGGGCGGAAATCAATGGCCCCGCCGCCGTCAGTAGCGGCAATCAGCACATTGGAGTATATTTCGCTGAGGTTGCACCGCAGCAAAAGAGGCTCGCCGGGTTCTCCCGCATGGAGCGGGTTACTCTTGTCATCTGCATACTCGCCGTCCTCGGTTATCGTGGATGGGTACACGATTATCGTTCCCTTGTCATTCGGCGGTACAATGGCATACAGCTCCTGTCCCTCAGCCATGTAAAGCGGCGCACGGGAGAGGCTGGGATATTCCTTTCCCGTTTCGCTGCCCGCAACATAGGCGCGCAGGTCCACCTCAGAGCTTTCGCTATCCACATAGCCGATAAAGGCGATGGCGACTGCGCTGCCGCTCTGTGCGATTTTCTTTTGCAGCGCCGTGAAAGCGGCATCCTCTGTGCCTGTACCGTCCGGATCCTTCACGGTGCTGCCGCCGGGAGTCTTGTCTCCGCCGGGGTTTTTTCCGGACGAATTCACACACCCGCATAAAGAGCAGACCAGTAATATGACTGTGCAAACCAGCAAAGCGGTTTTCTTCATGTCGACCTCCTCTTTTTCTTTTATTCTGAAATATTTCCGCGGCAAAGTATCCAGATGTTTGCTTTCCGTCAGCACACCCGCCGCTTTACCACAGCGGCTTCGTCTTATTCACATGCTTGAGCAAGCGCGTGTAGTCCATGGCATGATCAGCGCCAGCAAAAAGCTGAGCCATTGCTTTTGTTTGCTGTTTTTCAGCTTTCTTCCTCCCTTACAATTTTTTGAATAGTCGTTTTTTAGACGGATATATTCACAGATCGCGTTGCCGCACTACCTTTCCAAAGAAAACCAACGGTTTGATTCTCTTTGGAAAAGCGAAAGGGCGGAGGCGGATGGCTTCCGTCCCGCCCTTTGCTTCAATCCTTTAGTCCGGTTTTCCGGTTTGAGCGTTTATCTGCTCTTTCTGCGGGAATACAGGGCCGTTCCCATCAGAGCCGCACCGGATACGATCACCAGCGCGATGCTGAGCCCCATCATGCTGCCGTCGCCGGTCTTGGGAGACTCGGGCTTCTGCGGCGCAGGAGGCGTCACCGGCTTCTTGGCGTTAAAGCTGTTGGTGAAGCCGATTTCCTCCATGGGATCGTTGTGGTCCAGCTCGCCCTTCTCGTCGAACTTGAAGAAGGCCCAGCCCCGAACGCTGTCATAGCTGTCCACAAACAGCGGCATGGCGTAGAACATAGTCTCATCGTAAGTCCAGCCCTCTGCATTGCCCTTGACCTGGTGGATAACGAAGCCCTCGGACAGATTGCCGGCCTGATCCTCACTGATGGTGAAAATGAACTTGCCCTCATAGGTCTTTTCGCCATTGGTCTCCACGGTATCCTGCACCACCGTATAGGTAGTGGGGGCACCGAATTCCTCGACGGCAAACTTGAAGGTCTCCTGACCGGGAGCCATTTCGCCGGTCTTCTTCACAGTGAGCTTGAAGGGGACCTCGATGCGAATGCTTCTGTGCTCCCGCTGCGGCTCAAGCACACGACCGCAATCGGTGCACTTCACAGCGTAATCGTAGGTCGCTCCGCCCTCATGATCGGGCGTATGGGGCTGCACTGCATCATAGGCATCGTGATACTGGCACTTGTGGGCGTGACCGGTCTCACCGCAATCGACCCACTCATTGCCGTAAACATGGGCGCCCTGCTCGCCGTTATAGAACTTATCCGCAGCGGCGGCATCATCCTTGGCACTGTGGGTTGCATCATTGGCGCAGGTGTACCAATAGGTGTCAAGCTCGCGGCAATCTGCAGCGGTGGATCTCTTGTGAGCCTCATCGCTTTTTTGCACGGTGTAGCTATGACCCGTCTTGGGAAGCACTACACTGCTGTGATCGGTAATCTCCGTAGCGGCGCCAGCATCCTCGAAGAGCTTGCCGCAGGTGCACCGGTAGTACTCCTTGTTGCCGTCAGCGGTACAGGTAGCATCCTTTTTGTCCACCTTGGTAAGATGGTCGGCATGCACATGGCCCGTTGCAGGCTGCATCACAAATCCGCACTCCGTGCAGGTCTGCGGTGTGGTTTCCGTTGCGGCAGGGCCTGCCGTGTGAGCCACTACGGTGTCATGGTGCGCCGCGTTGCGGCTGCAGACATGGGCGTGGCCGTCGGCCTCCTTGTATCCCCACTCGGAGGTGTTGAAATCGTGGTCGTCGTTGAGCGCTCTGTACGGGATCTCGGCAAGGAGGTTACCGTTCATGTCAAACAGCTTGCCGCACTGATCGCACTTCTTATAAGCGTCCCAGCCCTTCTCGGTGCAGTTGGAGTCCTTCGCCGGGACGGGGGTGAGGGAGTTGTGAGTGCAGGGAGCTGCCTGGACCTTAACGGTGCAGGTGGCCGTTTTTTCTCCTGCCTTTGCGGTAATGATCGCTTCACCGGGGGCTACGGCGGTCACCTTGCCCGTGGCGTCGACGGTAGCAACATCGGTCTTGCTAGAAGACCATACCACCGTGTCGGTAGAACCTTCCGGTGTGACCGTCGCTGTCAGGGTGTCACTATCACCGGCAGTCAGCGTCAGTTCACTCTTGTTAAGAGTGATACCGGTTGCCGGCTTCGGTGCGGCGGTGATGGTGACCGGAGTTTTAGCAACAGAAAATCTGTCTGTATGGTACTCAAATGTCTGACAAGAACCAAACTCAAGATTAGTCAAGCCGACTTCTAATGAGCCTGTAGCACCGTCATCCACTTTACACTGAAATTTTGCAAGTTCAGTGTCTGTTGCGCTTTCATAGTCAGCAGCTGAAGCAACGCCGTTAACCATTTTTGATACCTCAGTCCAATCTGCTGTATCAAATCCAAGTGTGGTTCTGAGACCGTCAGTTAGTTTTGCGGAATTCTCAACATAGGTCAAACCTGTTGGAATATCCAATACCATCTGCATAGAACCCATATCCGATACAGGCCCCATTATGATGGTGTAGGTGATAGTTTCACCCGGAGACGCTGTTGTTTTGTCGGGTATTACTTTAAGCTGCGTGGATGTAATCGGTGCAGCCAACGCCGGCACTGCAGTTGCAAGCATTGCAAACACCATGACAAAACAAAGCAGTAGGGATGTGATTCGCTTGTTCATGACCAAGCTCCTCCTTTAAAGAATATATTTGCGGGACGTCTCTTTACACACCGCTTACGGGGTCTCGCTTAGTCCCGAAAACGGCGGCGCAGATTTCTCTGCGATTTATATTCTTAAACCTTTGCCTCCGTCCCCATAAGGAGTATGGAGCGGAGACATAGGTATTAAGACATTTTGAACCTTGATATCATATTACCAAAGTTTTGCTGTACCTCTTGCATGTGCATTGATACGCATCGCATCCATAGTTGTGACCTTTCCGTCTGTACCGACAACATCGGCACATTTTAACGCATAATCTGTTAGAAGAGTTACTCCACGGGCGTGAGAATTTGCTCTCATGAAGTCCATAGTAGTGACAGTACCGTTTCCGTCTATATCACCCAGCAGGTGGATCTTCACATTCTGCGTCACATTCTCCGTACCGACATCTATTATGTACTCTCTTGTGACATGGTTTTTCTTCGACACCTGCATGGTATAGGTACCGGGGGCAATCTCGGGGATGTCGTAAACTGCGGTATATTTCCCGCCGCTCTTTTCCCCGGCGGGCACCGCTACGGTGTATTGGGGCTGCGCGCTGCCGTCGGCAAACAGGGAGACGGTCACATCGCTGCCGTCATGGAAGCTCACCACCTGACCGCGTACACCCGAAGCAACAGGGACGGTGTATCCTACGGTAAGAGTTGTTCTGTTCCCGTCCTGTGCGCTTACATACGCTTTTTCCCCGTTCACATAAGCATCCAGCTCCTCGTCGTCAGCTATGTAATAGCCATCTTCGCACTGTAAGATCATGTTTACGTGATATCTTCTGCCTGCGTTAAAGGTCATATCAGCCTGAATCCGCTCCCCCGTAGCGGAAGCATACCATGTATAGCTTACAACCGAAACACCGCCCGGCAGCCCCGTAACCAGATTATTGTTATATATCGGTCTTTCGCCCGCCCACGGATGTGGCACGCCCAAAGACAGATAGTCATAATGAATCACATCCGGTTCCGGTACCAAATCTATTACATATGCCTGGGCGGATGCATCATACGGCACTTCACGATAATTTTCTGCAATGTTGGTATCACTGTACATCCGCAGCTTGACATTCGTGTTGTGATAATAGTGAAATGTAATATCGTACTGCTCCGGACCGTTGCGGAATGTCATCGGATTTTTTCCCGTGCCCACCACCTTGATTCGATATATATAATCGGGATCAATTACGTCGTCGGGGCTTGTGCTGTAAACAGTGCCGTTCTTAACCCGCTGTATCTCCTTTATATTCAATTCGAAGTCGCTGCCTTTTTCTTGTATATTCACCCCGCCGACCGGGCTTCCCGCCCGCAATCCGGCAACGGTACCCCAGGCGCTTTGGATCACCTCGGAGGGATGGGAGGCCAGGGACACACTCAGGGACCTTTCATCATTGGCGACACGAACATCTATACTGTCACATTCCCGGTTGAGACCCCGAATCTTGATCTTTGGCGGGTTATTCTTACTGAATTTATACCCCTCATAGCCGTCCTTGAGGTTCACACGGATGAAGCGATAATACTGGTCCCCCAATATCGCGGGAACACTGCCGTTTCCGGTCAGGTCCCATATGTCCTCGTGTTCCCAGTAGCCATTCTTATCCTCGATGGCGTAGGGAGCACTCCCATCCACAGTGAAGGTGCCGCTGCTAAAATCCCCCTGCACCAGAGGCTGGCTGATATCCAGATAGACGGTGTCGATAGCCTTCGTCCGATCCACCCACTGCGCCACCTTTGCGCCCTTGTAGCCGTGCATAACCGGCTTCCTTTCCCCGTTTGCCGTCAGCATAAGGGTATACTGCAGCTCCATGGTGGTCAGTGTATCCACATTGGATTCATTGATGGTGTAACTCAACGAAAACGGCTTATCCTCGTAGTCCGAGAACTCGTAATGATGAGTATCCTGCCCTTTTATATCCTCGACGACCAGCCGTACATAGCTGCATTCATACCCGGCTCCGTAGGGATAGCTGTATCCGACCGCACGCAGCATGGGGGAAATCGGACACACAACAAACGTCACCTTGTGCTCATTCTCTGCGGTGGTATCCACCTGGGGTGCGTTGAAGCCTCGCTCACCGCAGGCCATCGGCTCGCCGTCCAGCAGAACCTCCTTCACGCCGTAGGCGTTGGAGATCACCTTGGCTATGCCGCCCTGCACGCCCAGCGACGTACCCTGGAAAATCATGATCGGCCCGCCGTTTTCAACCCACTGGCGCATATTGCCCCGCACATACCAGTTTCCGTCGTGCACATCGGTAAAGACTGCGCCGTTTTCACTGATAAGGTGCGGTATTAGATCATCCATCATACTCAGTGCATCATCGAAAGTCGCGCCCGGAATATCGTTATAAAGTAACCGGTAATCCCAGTTTCTGTCATAAAAACTTTGCAACCTCCCGCTTATCGCCAGACGGCACGGGTCCAGCTTATCGGTGGTGCGCATGAAATACGCATCGTTGATCTGCATGGGCAGATGATCGAAATTGCTGGCATAGACATCGCCGACCAGGATCAGAGCGATGGACTGCCGGAAAAAGCCGCCGTTTACCACCAGCTCATACTTTCCCAGGTTCTCCGGTGTGGGGGCGCTGTGCAGAACCACCCGGTCGAAGGTGCCGTCGTTGATGGTGACGCTGCCGCCTGCTTCTCCCCGAATGGCTTGCAGCCGGCGGGAAAGATACCGCTCCTCCTTCTCGCCCCCGGGACTGGTCACCTGCGTCAGCACCTCGCCGCCGTTAAAGACCGCCGTACCGGATACACTGATGGCGCACTTCGTATACTGATCATCATTGGAGGGACACAGCATCTTGACCGTACCGCTCTCCATCACCAGCGTACCTTTACTCACATTGATAAACTCATAGTAGAATTCCTGATTAAACTCGCCGATCAGGGCGCCGCCCCCCACGCTGTCGCGGATGGTCAACCGGGCATCCTTATGACTTATATTGATCAGATACCCCTGCGCAACCTCCGAATAGTATTTCGCATACGCATTGACGGTGTGTCCGTTCAGATCCAGCACCTTGTCCATGGCCATCGTCATGAAGATGATGTTGTCCTGATGCAGACCGGTGTGTCCGTTCAGAGACTTTGTTTCGATGTCCTTAACCACCTTCACCACCGAGCAGTTTGTCGTGTAGTTCAGCGCTTCTTTTAGCTCCGCCCAGGTAGAAACCTCCACCGTGCCGTCTGCTGCTGCATCGGCCGTCACCGGGAAGAAGGGCACTGCTGATACGAGCATCATCACTGCCAGCAGAAGGCTGAGCCATTTCCTTTTTTTCATTGTGCTTCACCTCACCTTTCTTATGTCGTCCTTACATCGCGTAAATCTGATCCATCAGGTATTCAGCGGTCATCGACCCGTAGAAAAACTGGTCAATGATGCCGTTTTTCTTGGCATCCCGGATGTCCTTCGCCGCCTGTTTTTCGGTGTTGGAATCCACAATGAGGGCAATTTTGCAATCCGGGCACACCGTCTTTACCTCATCCCGCAGCTTCATCCTCTCGCAAAGCAGCCATGGAGTATAGGCGGTAACCTCCATTAAAAGGACAAACGGTTTGAACACTCGGCACAGTTCGATGGTATCTCGCGGGGACTCCGCACGAACCACAGCAATATCATAGTCCGAATTCTTGAAAGCAGTCGCTATGGAATCGGCAAACAGAAAATTCTGCATATCGACCACGATTTTCTTCATCGAACCATCCCTCCTTTTTCGTGATACATACGACGGAGCTGCTCCGCCCTACTTTATGACTTTATTGTAGCAAGGATCGCCGGCTCTGTCTGTCCTCAAAAGTGAGGACAAATGCCCCTTAAATTGTAAACAAATTGTGAACATGCGCCCATTTTTCGCAAAAAAATACCCGGCCTTTTGAAAGTCGGGTAATTTTTCGTGTCGAAGAGGGTTTTTCGGCACGCTGTCTTGTTCACTTTTTCACTGGTTTTCTTCCTGCTCCTCGATCCAGCAGCCGGGCACGACCATCCGTTTGCCCACGGCTGCGATCATCAGGCGGTTGCGGTTTGTGTAGCCGGTTTTTTCCAGCATACGGTTAATATAGGTCCGCACCGAGGACTCGCCCACATTTAGCTTTACGGCGATCTCGGCATTGGTTTTTCCCTCACAGAGCAGGCGCAGGGTCTCTATCTCCCGGTCGGACAGATCGCCGGAGAGCGTATTGCCGAGCCGGACACTGGGTACGCCGTCCGGCCAGAAGTGCTTTCCGGAAAGGGTTCCCTCGATCACACCCACAAGGTCGCCGGAGGGGGAGTCCTTATACCAGAAGCTGTCTGCCCCGATCTTTCTGGCCCGATCAAGAAACCGTCCCTCCAGCATAGAGGTCACCATAACGATTTTTATCTGCGGGTAGATCTTCTTAATAGATTCGGCTGCGGCCAGTCCGTCCGAGTCGCTTTCGGTGCATATGTCCATGAGGATCAGATCAATAGGCCCCTCATTGCAGCGCTGAAGTGCCGCGTCAGCCCGGAACAGCGTGCCCGCCACCTGGCAGTCCGCGCATTTTTCCACGCAGGCACACAGATAGGTTCTCGCCAGTGCCTGATCCTCCACGATCAGTATTTTTCTCATAGTCACAGGTTATTCACCCCCGAATTCCCGGATTTTGGTATCTCGATTGCCAGAGAAAACCTCGGAAGGCTCTGCACCGTCATCTTCCCTCCCGAATTTTCGATCCGGTGGCGCAGGTTGGTAAGTCCGCCGCCCTCGGTGATCTCCTTTTCCGGCGGCTTGCCGTTATTGCGTATCACCACCGTATAGCTGCCCTCGTTTTCCCAAATATTTGCGAAAATCTCCGTGGCCCTGGCATACTGAATGGCGTTGTTCAGGCAGACCTGCATAGCCGTGTACAGCAGCTCCGCCTCCCCGTCCGTGGGCTCCTGACCTCTTATCCGCACGGTCACACCGCTGGCCTTGGCGCTGTCCAGCAGCTTTTTCCTGGCCGGCAGGCGGATCGTATCCCGGAAGGCAATGACCTTCTCCCATTCACGGCATACAACGCCCGCATCCATACCGTCAAATTCCCCTGTTATGTACTGCTTTGTCAGTGTAATGCAGGCGGCAAGACCGTCGTGCATGGCGGATTTAGCGTCCAGCAGCTCCTTCTCCCGGGCCAGGGCCCCTGCATTATCGGAAAGCTGCTTCAGCTTTTCCGCGTCCTCCTGCAGCTTCTTGCTGTCCACGGTAAGCTGCACCAAGGCGCGCTGCAGGTCGGTGACATCGGCGGCAGTGAGCTGTATATAGGTCACTCCGTACCGGTCGGTGACCTCCGTTTTTTCAAACCTCCACACGGTCTTGTCCGGAAACCGATAGGTATTGTCTATATCCGGGATCCGCACAATGCCCCTGGCCGGGGCAGTCAGTGCCTCCTGTACCTCGCCCAGATGCTGCATATCGCTGTCAAGCAGGAATCGGCTCAGCTGATACATCCGCCGGTTGCACAGAACGATGCTGCCCGTTCGGTCAAAAAAGCACACGCCCGTGGGAAGCCGGTCAAAGCTCTCCTTAATGGCATTAAAGCCCAGGTGTTTAATTCTATGCACCGCTCCCACCTCCTATCCGTGTGCGCACAAGCCACAAACCGTCCTCCCGCTGAACCGTTACATCCGGAGAAGCCAAATCGGACAGCTCGGCGGCACACTCCACCGACAGATCCATTTCGCCGTCGGACACGGAAATAAACAGGGAATAAAGCCCTCCTATCGTCGCTTCCGTCACGGTCTTCAAAAGGTCAAGCAGCCGCGCCACCTCTGTCGAGCGCATAGGTCCGGTGGTGTGGTAGACCACACTGCATTCCGTGCCGCAAACGGTTATCACCCGCACCGCCTCGTCTACGGTCAGCCGTAGCTCCTGCTGCGGCAGAAGCTCATATTCCTGGCTGAGAAAGTACAGGTTAGCACTGCGCTTAATGTAGGTGCCGAGCAGCAGGATCCTTTTCAGTGCGCTTTGTATTTCCTCGGGTGCGGCCCCCTCGCATTGCCGCAGCAGCTGCCCGACTCTGCCTATCTGCTCCCCGTACCTTGCCTCCATCTCGTCGTAAATGCGGTTTTTCTCCGTCAGCTCATGCAGCTTTTTCTGTATGATATAGGCCTCCTGCAGTTTCTCTTTGTTGCTGTTAATTTTGGCCTTGTTCTCGCTCAGTCTTGCGCGCAGCTCCGTCAGCGGGCGCACATTATCCTGCCACACGGCATATCCGCCGCTGATGGGTGCCGAGGAAATGCGTATTCCGTTGGGCCGGATGAGCGGAACGCCCTCCCTCGGGCAAACCATATCCTCCCCTGCGGCCCGGGAACGGAGAACGATGCTCCCGCTGCGATCCGCAATGCACGCCGCCAGCGTTGTCGCCTCAAACAGCTCCACATAGCCCGTATTGGACTGTATCATTCGGCAGCGTATACAGCTTTCATAAATTGCCGCATATAAAAGGCAAAATGTCACATTCATATCCCCGAGCCACCTGCGTATAGCCGGCAGGCCCGACAGATACAAAAGCCCATACAAAATCGTTATGCAGGCTATCACAAACGGCCTTATCCTTTTTTTGCTGCCGCTGGGGACGCGGCTTTTCTTCAAAAGGAGGGCAAGGGAAAAAATCATGCACGCAACCATCCAGCCCATGCTGCAGAAGTAAAAAATGCCGTGGGAATAGCCATAATTGTCCGGCACGCCCGGCACACCGCTGTCGAATGCAAACACCTGCTGGTGCAGGTCGTTGGTAATCACCAGCAAAAACAGTATGCCCGGCACAGCGGCCAAAAAGCCGGCCTTTTCGGTCAGACGGTATTCCTCCGATTTCCCCAGAGACAGCGCAATATACACGCCCAGCAGCGGTATAAACAGCATGGGCAGATAGTAGAGATACCAAATGTACCGCGCCACTGTCAGGTCGGTGACAAACTCATATTTCAGCGTACGCAAAATAAGCCACACCAGCATCAGCGCCGCGGTCAGGCGCAGGCAGTGCAGTGCCTGTGTCTGTATAATGCGTCGGTCAAGGGAGTAGCCCCACAGGGAAAACAGCAGCAAATACAGTGCCGCGCGGGTATAGCTCATCCAAGCGCCGCCGATGTCGAGCATGGCCAGCATCCGGCAGGAATAGGCCGCCGCAATGATCGTAAAAACCAGGATCATGGGGATCAGCTGTTTCGTATTCCGTTTCATAGGGGAAATCTCTCGCTTTCTCTCGCAGACAAGGATCGCTTCCTTGGCAATTTTATGCGTTTTTCGGCAGGGCGATTCCGAATGTGCATTTACCGAAGGCAGTATACTAAAGCATAATCATATCCCTGTCGATCAGCAATTTCCGGAGTTTTTTATCGCTTATATTCATGTCGTCAGCCTCAATTCAAACAGGTTTTACTCAAAAAAACAGGAACAGCCGGCCTTGGCTGTTTAGAATAACTCAATATAAAGTATATCATAAAATTTCCGTTTTTTCAACCGCCCCCTTGCAACGCTTTTGATACCGGCGATTTTGACTCACTGCAAGAAGGACAATACCATCAACACAATATAAAATGCATCGATGGTATTTCCTTGATTGTCACAGAAATATGGTTTTATCTTCTGAAACTGGCTATGGTATTCCTAACGGCAGCCATACCATCCTCGCCCAGCAGCTCGGCAGCATCATCAAAGGCTATTTCCTCGGTCTTTACCGTCTTTTTCTCCGGCATCTGTTTAACATCTTGGCGCGTAGGCTTTTCTGAGTATTCCTCCATAATGCGCCGCACGATCGCTTCAATGGCATCGGTATTGACCGGCGGCTGCTGGGGAATATCGGGCGTTTCGGAACAGTGAATGTAGTGCAGGACTGTGTTCACAAGGAACTGCGCTTTACGGCGGCCTTGCCGATTGAGTATCTCCGCAACCTGCTGATGCTGCGGATCTCCGCTGCTGAATTGGATGGTGAATTTATAAATATCTTTCTTCGCCATTCACATCACCCCATACAAGCGGCCTTGAACAACAGCTCGTAGCCCTTTGTATTGGCGGAGATCTCGTCAACAAAGATCGGTGTGCTGACCTTGCCGGACGCTTCGATCTGTTTCTTCAGCAGGATAGAGCCGCCGCCGACAAACACAACCTTGCCGGAGCGCAGATCAATCATACGCTCACGCAGCTTGCCGAAAAGGTCGTTGATAAACTGCTGCGCCTGTTCCTGTACGATACGGATCACGCTTTCGTCAAAATCGGTAGGTGCATCCTTCAAAACGGCGTCGATGTCCGACTCGTCCAGGAGGATGTCAAAATCCGCATTGACCTTGGATTTGATCCCGTTGTAAAGAGTAATGACGCCGTTATCCAGTGAGTCACAGGCAGACAGATCCGCCTCACCGTTTTTTACCAGCAGATAGTCGGCGGTAAAGCCGCCAATGTCCAGCACGGCAACCTTTGAATACGAATGGATCCGCTGATAGATCGGCATAATGGCAGCGTAAGCCTGCGGGAAGCATATCGCCCTGCTGATGAATACGGAGTACGGTCTGCCGTCGAGCTGGAAGTCGATAATATCCCGGTTCAAAAAGTAATTTTCAAACCTTTCGTATTGCGCTCCGTAATGGGCGGGCGGCAGACCTACCGCAAGCTGCACATCCACGATCTCATCCTTGCGGTAGTCGGTTCCGGCAAGCTCAAAGGCAACGGCAAACAGCGTGAGGATAAAATACCGCTCGTCAGCCGTCTTGTCCCGCATATACGGGATGCGCTGATCGGTGAGGGTATAATATTTGCCCTTGTAGAACAGAACATCCTTTCCGAAGGGCGGCTTGGTGTCGCTTTCCCGAAGCCCGGACACAAAGGTCCTGTGGTTGGTCTTGATCTGTTTGTTTCCGTGGTCGATACTGATTAGCATGGCAAAATCTCCTTTGTTTTTGGTTTATACTCTTTTATTACGACTTTAATGCGTATTATTTCAACAAATCGCAGCAAAAAAGGGATGCCGAAAAAATCGACATCCCTTTTCGCTAAACTTAGGGCAGACTGTTCACCACCCAATATCCATTCCTAACTGTTCCATTGCCGACTCCATAGAGAGGACCTTCATCCGCTTGGCGTCAAACACCGAAAAGGAGAGAAGTTCCCCGTTCTCGTCGCAGGCAATGGAGTTTTCCGATAAAACCGCAGCGTCAAGCTCCTGGATGCCGGCGTACACATTGCCCTCGTTATCCATAAGATACGGAAAAGAAGGTGTGACCTCGCACCCGTTCATCATAAGCCGCGTTCCTTCCGGCAGCTCCATCAGCAGTTTTTCCTTATCCCTGCCGGCAGGCTCCATATCGAACAGTGTCTGCTGTCCAAAATAGGAGCCGGCATATAGCTTTCGCTTCATATAAGAATACTTGCCGGTTTCCGTCTGCACCATCTGCTTGATGCGCCCGGCATTGTTCTGCATGGCAGACCAGTCGATCACTTCGTGCAATCGGTGCTCATTGTAGTAACCGGCGCTGAGGTTTACCGCCGCCGTTTTAAGATACGGCGCAACAACGGAGATGTCGCTAAAGGAGCCCATCGCCTCACGGAAACCAAAGGAGCAGACAAATTCGGAAAACTCCGGGTTGTCGCAGTTGTAGAACACCGCGTCGTTATTCCCTCGGCGATCCATCTCTACAATGTAATTCACATTGATTTGGATCCCACTCCGTTCAAACGCCCTGGCTCCTTGTCCGCCGGTCTCCTCATCCTCGCAGAACAGCACATGGCAGCGTACTTCGCTGATGATCTGCAAGATCATATATACGCCGCACCGGTCGTCGCCGCCGATCCCTTGCGGGGACATGATGTAACGCCCGTCTTCGGATCGGCAGATGATGTGCGGCGGTTCATTATGTACGGTGTCCAAATGGGCGACCAACAGCACCGGCACTGTGCCCTCAGCATAGAGGAAGCCTTTCTTTTTGACTGTTTCATAGCCAAGCTTCTTCAGGTGACCGGCCAGATAATGCTTCAGGTCCTTTTGCCGCATACGGAGAATATCATCAAATCGGATCATCTCGCACCGCCTTCCGCAACTGTGATCGAAGTCCTGTGGCAGAACGCATTGCCGATAATGCGGCAGATACTGCAAACGCTGCAGGCCGCACACGGCTCAAGCGATGCCCGGTAACAGGACTCGCATATCTCTACCAATCGACCTCTGCGGTCATAAGCCGGATACATCGTTCCGTGCATCATCTCACCGCACGAGCCGCAGATATGCAGGCACGCGTGGCAATGATAGGTTCCTTCCACATATCTTGCATTTTGCTTGGGGACAGTGTTGCCGCAATCCATGCAGACAACGGTATCCTCACATCGGCATTTCAAGTGACCCGAATGGTATGCTTGGCCGCAGCAAACACAGAATGACGGTCCTCCGATGACGAAATGGCTGGGTACAGCAGCGGTTTTTAGCATTGACAGATTCCCGTAGTAGTTATAGTCGGGATATTGCCGGCTGCCTTCGCCGCTGGTGCAGCACTCGTTTACATCCTCACGTTTCTTTTTCAGCACCCAGCGATTCGGAACGCCGAGGCAGGCCGCGATCGCTTTCTGCACGATGCTGCGGTACAGATCCATCTGCTCCGACAGATCGCTCGGATAGAGCCTTGATTGAAACAGCGTTTGATCTTTGTAGAAAAACATCTGCCGTGACCGTCTCGGCGCACGGTAATAATGATCCTTTACTTCCGGGTCAACCGTGAAGAAAATCATGCTTACATCGTCTGTCATATAGGACAGCGCTCCGGCCTGATAGCTGCCGCTTTCGAGATTGTGGCAGGAAGTCCAGGTGTTGTCCTTGTTGGACATTTCAAGAAAATCACACGGGTGCAGAGATAACAGCGCCGTTTTGAGCATTTGCAGAGGATTCAGAGAATCGGAAAGCTGGGCAAATACCGCATTATAACGCTCATGCCCGTCCACACCGAAACTGCGGCACAGTTTGCCGATGATCCGGCTGGTTTTCTGTCCCTCGGCGCATTTTATACCGCCACGGTTCCGGACGATCTCCAGCGTTTGCTCGGACAGCGTGCTGCTGTACTCGTTGACAGCGGCACGCAGAGCAATGCGGAAATCCTCCAAACGCTGTTCTTCATCGATCTGCTCGGCGGCAAGATCCTCCATAGTAAAAGCAATCTCGTCCACGACATCACGCTGAATACCGCGCCCCTCGTCAAAGGAAAACACGATTGCCTTTGCGTCCTCATCCCAATTCGGATGGCGGCGTAGCAATTCGAGCAAGCCTGCTTTTTCTTGTGCCCATAAGTTCAGATTTGTCATAACGCCGGTTTCGCCAAAGGATTTTTCATACTTATACATGACCTCGTAAAAGGCCTTTTTTAATTCTTCCATTCGTTTCAGTCCTTTCCTAAATAGTATTTGCTTCAAATTCAACGCCGGTAAAATCATCGGCAGTCAGAATATGCTTGCCGCTGTACCATTCGTCGCCGACGATCTGCTCAGCGGCCTCTTTGCATTCTGCCGTCACATCGACCGTTCGTTTCAGCGTTTCGGTTATGGTGACCCTATATTTCTTTGCCATAGCATTTCCTCCGATCCGACAAGGGCGGAGAAGAAAAACTTCCTCTCCGCCCGTCATTCTATTGATTATTTACTCTCCGATCATACGGAAAAACTCTGCCGGAGACAGTACGGCAACGCCGAGCGCTTGCGCCTTGGCGAGCTTACTGCCGGCATTTTCGCCGCAGATCAGGTAGTCGGTATTCTTGGATACGGAGCTTCCGGCTTTCGCACCCAAAGAATATATCTTCGCATTGATGCCGTCACGGGTATACGGCTCGACCTTGCCCGTAACCACGAGCGTTTTTCCCACAAAGGGGTTGTCCTGTACGACGGACATAGCGGTTTCTTTCTTTTCAATGTTTACCATAGGCTTTAATTCCTCCCATAAAATGCGGTTTTCTTCAACTGAAAACCATTCGTGAATGTTGTTATGCAGCGTTTCTCCGAAATCGGGAAGCTGCGTAAAATCATAGCCGGAATCGACCGCTACCTCAAAGGCACGGAGACTCTGATCGAAGCATCGACCGAGCGCAGCGCTGGCTGTGTTGCCGATCATCGGAATATCCATTGCGATAAGATAGCGTTCAAATGTGGTATTGCGGCTTTTTTGAATCGCATCCCACAACCGCTGCCAGGACCTTTCTCCGAAACCGTCCATACGGATGATCTCTTCCCGGTGATTATCCAGCCGGTAAATATCCGTAAAATCCTGAAGCCAGCCACGGGCAATGAATTGCTCCAGCGTCGCCTCTGACAGTCCATCAATGTCCATCGCTTTCTTTCCGACGAAGTGAACGAATTTCCTCAGATTCTGCGCTGCACAATTCGGATTGTGGCAGAATAGTGTTTTCGTCAGCTTCTGCTCACCGTCGGTCCGCTTCTGTGTAGTATGGATCATCGTCTGATACCTACAGCAGGGGCAGAGAGACGGAACCAGCACTTCCATTGAAAAATCTCCACGGTCAAGGTTTTCTTCGACCTGAGGGATGATCATGTTCCGCTTACTCACCAGAATGCGGTTGCCCGGCATCAACTCAAGCCCCTCAATAAAAGAGAGGTTGTGCAGCGTTGCACGGGACACCTCGCATCCGTCGATCTCTACCGTGTCAAAAACAGCTACCGGAGAGATCTCACCGGAACGGGTCGGCGTCCACTCAATGTGGTCGAGCCTTGTTTCAAAGAGCTCGTCTTCAAACTTAAAGGCAAGACCATCCTTGAAATGGTGCCCTGTCCGTCCGCAGGTGCGGGAGTAGGAAATGGAGTCATAGGTCATGACCAGTCCGTCGATCGGCAGATTATCCTCGGCCGCTTTGTCCCGCAGTACCTTAATGTGCAGATCCATCATATCGTTATTTGCCGTTGTGAACTGAAGAGAGCGCACTCTGCCGAAGCCGAATTCCGTGAGCTTTGCCAGCTTCATGCGTTTGCTGTCCGTCTCGGCCTCGATCTCCGGCAGTCCCTCTATGACCGCAAAGGGCAAAAAGTGGACGCACCGCTTGGCGCATACCGCAGAATTGTAAGCACGGACGGAGCCGGCGGCAAGATTGCGGCTGTTTCGGTACGGCTTTCCCGTACTGTCAACCAGCTTTTGGCGCAGCCGTTCAAAGTCGCTACAGTGAATAAAACTCTCACCGGCAACGACCAGTCTTTCCTTGTACGGGATCTGCACCGGTATTCCTTCGATGGCTTCGGCGTTGTGGGTAATATCCTCACCGATGTCGCCGTCGCCCCGGGTAGAGAGCCGTTGCAGAAGGCCGCCCTCATAAATGATCTCGGTCGTCAGTCCGTCCAGCTTCAGTGAGAAATTCACTGCGCGGCCGTCCTGAAATGCAAGCAGCTCGCTTATCAGCTTTGTCTTATCCAGCGATAACAGCGGAATATCGTGCTTTGCCTGCGGCAGCCTCGACACAACGGGGTAGCCCACGGTCTGCGTCGGCGAATTGGACATCACCACGCCGGTTTCTTTCTCCAGTTCAGTCAGCTCATCAAAGAGCCGGTCATATACAGCGTCCGATACTGACGGAGCATTTTGGTTGTAATACTCGTCCCGGTATGTATTGAGCCGGACGGTCAGTTCACGCTGCCGTATCAATCTTTCTTTCATTCTGTATCATCCTTTCTCGTTATGCTGCCCGTTCAAGAGCAGGTGCGTATAGCACATTTTCTTTCCAGCTTTCGATAAATCTCTTCACCTTGGGCGGCGGGACAACGTTGTTCTGGATCCTTGCCTGAATGACATCCCCATGCTTCACCTCTACCGTACAATACGGCTTTTTCGGTGCGGATGCTTTTCGGATGAAAAGGATCGTGGTATTGTTTTTTACCACATCTTTCACATAGCGTCCGACGCAGTGGTGCAGTTTATCGCCCTCCTGTGTGATCTCTTTTGCGGAATGCGGAGGAATAACAACAAACCCCATTTGGGTGTACCCGTAACGGTGCTGCAATCCCTCAAACATTTTGGCAATTCTCCGATCATACGCCTGCGACACATCATTTCGGGACATATCATTTACCCGGTCATGCTCCGCCTTCAAATCATTCGGAAACAGGACAAAGCTGCTTTTCATATCGTGCTCCAATAGTTCGCACATACAAAGGTAATCCTTATAGTCGGACATCATCTCACGCATGGAATAATAACCGGGGGCGTAATAAGAGGCCTTTCGGTGTGTGGCAAACTGTTCCGTAGCATACCGCATCAGCTTATGGGGCGTCATATAGCGCAAGGGAACCGTAATATACGCTTCCTCTCCGATGTCGTTTTTGCTGCACCATTTCATCAGTTCCAGATCCGGTCGGATATTATCCCGCAGAAATGCTTTGAACATCGTAAGCTGGTTCGGCCCGGGGTCGATCGTCTGCAAAAGCGGTATATATTTTTTACCGACGCCCAAAACCTCTGTTACGGTTTTACCCTTGCTGTTGAGCACGCTGTCGTCATAGAAACGAGCCCCGCCCATATCTCCGTAAGCAACATAGGTTGCGAGACGATAGAGCTTCAGCTTTACCAAATACTCCAGCATAGGATAGCGTAAATACTTCTGCAGATACTGCCCGGCATACAAAGGCGTGGGATCTCCTGCATAATATTCCTTCAATGCGGAATACTGCCACGGCGTTCCTTTCAGTTCACTGTCCAGATTCCGATGATAGAGATAACCGCAGCAGTCTGCCTCAAAATTGTAGTACCACCGGCTGAATACCGGCCTGTCGCCCGGATGCCACGGTGTAATGCGATCCCGGGAATAACCGTAATAGTAGCTTTCACTGGCTATGATCTTGCTGCCGTCCCATTGAAGAAACAACCGTGCGTTTTCATAAACATGAAACTCCGGCGTGTCGCTTTTCGGATAACGGCGATAGGCTTTTACGAAACGAATGATCATTTCATTGCTACCCAGCCGCTGAATAACCTGTGCAGTAGAACGGTCAACTATATATCCGCGGCGCCCACGGCTCTTAAAGGTGATTTTCCTCTTGCAGTGTGGGCAAACGCCTTCGCCGTTGTGCTTGGCTTCAGCGACCGATACATTATGCTTGCAGGCAGTACAGTATGCGTTTTTCGGCGCTTTTCCCTTGGCATAATCATAGAAGATATAATGCGGCAGGGTCTCTCTGTGCATAAAGCCTTTGATGTCCCTGGGTAATGCGCCTACCGGTTTCATCCGCTCGATGATCCTGCGCTGCTTTTTCAGTTCATTTTCCCTTTGCTTTTTCCGCAATAAATCCAACTGAAGCAGGCAGAGGCTTTCAAATCCTTTTTGCTTTTCGGACTGACAATATCTCGTGACCCGTCTCTCGTCGGCCTGGGAATAGAAAGAGCATTTGTCCCTGAAAAAGTAATCCTTTCCGAGATTCTCGAACATAGACTGCTGCCAGCGTGTGCCTTTATCATCGGTGCATAAGGTGATATAGCCGCCTTTCTGCTGAAACATTGTCCAGCGAGGGGTATGATTTCCGGCCAGCACACTTTCCTTTGCGTAGATATACAGTACCAGCGTGCGCTGATGGTCGATATTTTTGATCGCCGTGCGCACCACATACTTCACCTGATCGGCACAGAAAATGCCGTTTTTCGGGTTGGGGCTGCTGCTCGGTATTGCAAATTTACGCAAGACTCTTTTATTCATCATGCGCCCACCTCAAACAAATTCATCTGCGTGCTATCGCTCGGATGTTCCTCTGCCGGCGGCTCCTTTTGGGGAGCCGGCTTTTTCTTGTCGGCTTTCTTTTTGGATTTCGGAGCCGGCTTTCCAGAATAAGGCTTCGGAACGAATTTTTCCTCCTTTTCCTTATCTTCCTCTGCGTCCATATCCATAAAGTATTCTTCGGCCCAGAGATAGCACATATCATCCGGCACATCACAGCCATATCCGCCTGCGATCGGCTTTTCGTCGTTGTCCTTCATTTCCTGCTCGGCAAACTCCTTGGCTTTGCGGGTAATGTAACGGAAACAACGGATCATATTCTTGCGGGGGTGCATGACCTGCCGGGCAAACTCCGGTTCGCTGAGGCACTTGGTCTGAATATGCTCGGTCACGCATTGCTTCATATTGCGGCGGGTCAGTCGCTCGGCGTCATCACCGACACGCTTCATCGAAGCCATCATGACCTCATCATCACCCATAGCCACGGCGTTTTCCCAGGCAGCCTGTTCAGCTTCGGCTTTTTCGCGCTGTTTTTGCTCCCATTCGGCTTTGCGCTTGGCTTCGGCCTCCTCGTGAGCACGGCGCTTCTCGTCCTCGGCTGCAGTATCCTGCATTCGCTGAAGCACTTCCTGTGCAGCCTCGGCTTCCGCCTGCTGCCGTTGATCATCTCTTTGATCTGCGATAGTCGCCAGATCGGCGCCTTTTTTCAATTCCGTATTGTTGGTATCAACACTCATAAAATGTTCCTCCTATAAAAATAGGGACACAGCGCAGTTTTACCCACGCTGTATCCCATTCTTGACATATAGCCGTTTCCGGCTGTTCCTATTTCTTTGCGAGCATCGGAGAAAACTTCACAGGACAAAAACCGTTTGTATCACGGTAGAAATAACGCCGTCCCGTGTCGTCATACAGTTCTATCACATCGGATGGGGCGACGCTCCTGCCTCGGTAATCCTTCGGCAGAACATCACCGAAAAGCTCGGCAATGCGTGTGAGCCGCCCTGTATCACTCGCCGTTTCCTCACAATGCAGCATACCGTCATGTATCAGCCTGTACTGCGCCGCCGGTGGGGATTCGTGACCTGCTTTTTGCAGTTCCTTTATTCCGCCGAAGGCAAAGGGAATGACCTTGTAAAGACTAACCTCCAACTGGTATATCCGAAACCGTTGCTCCTGCCTTTGCGACAGCAACCGATTTTCAAGCTCGTCGGAGCTTCTGACAAACAGAGAATACTCTTCCTCCGTCAGCCCGAGATATTCGTGCAGCTCACACGCACATTCCGTGCTTTCGTGCCACTGTGCAATATCATCGTCGATTGCTTCAAAGTCACAAAGACCGTACATAAATCTTTGCCTGAAATTCTTCCTGCTATCCTCCTTTGCGTAGGCGTTTCGCTTTAAGGCAAGCTGCCAGTCGTCCACGCCCTTGTAATTCGGATTCCAGTTGAGTCCACGGCACACCATGCCGTATTTCCTTGCCAATTCGTGCAGCTTCAAGGCGCCCTTGCAGGCAGCCTCATTCCGGTATTTGTCCATATCCTCCGATTCAATGATCGTATGCGTGCCGTTCTCTGCCAGCTCTTTCAGTAGAAGCTCCAGCTGCGCCATATTGTTGACGCCGGCCGTAGCGGCAAAGGAACGGTTCATCAGATAATGGGCAATGTCGGATTTCAAAAGCCCTTCCGTCACATAGACAACGCCTGCATTCGGATCACCGACAAAATGCGCCGGGCTTCCGGAGGAGGTGCCTTTCGGCTTACCGGCAGACGAAAACCAGATGTATTTGGCTCCGTCCTTTTCCGGCGGATCATCCTCATTCTTCAGCGGCACATCCAAACGAATCTGAAAGCCGCTGATAAGGCCTTGCCTTGTCCGTGCAGGGATCATAATGCCGGCAGTAAAGCTGGAGCTGGCAATCGTCCACTGACCGTCCTTTTGATAAAATCCCGGCACGCCATCCAGCTGATGCCCGTTTTGCAGAAGCCGGTTTGCCAATGAACGGCACATATAGAAGGGAGGCATGGTCTTATAGCCCAACCTCTCGATCTGTTCGTCCGGCAAGCCTCTGACCGTTTGCAGATGCGCACGGTGCTCCTTGGATAGCGTCAGCATAGCAAGAAGTGCGGTATAGGTTTTATGGCGCACGGCAATATCGGCAACAGGCGCAGATTCTACGGGCGTTTCCTTCGGCTTATCTGGGTACTTGACCGCATGATCCGAAAGGTTCACTCCGTTGAGCAGCGCATCGCTGATCTCCCGATAGGCAGCGCTCGTGCTGATGCTATGCACCTTTGCGTATAAAGCCAGCATACCGCCGCTTTCATCGCAGTAATTGCATCGCCAGGTATCGGTCTGCGTGTTGATGTGCATTTTCCCTCGCTTGTCATTACAGATAGGACAATCCACATAAAGCCCTTGCGAGCTCGGTCGCCGTATCCGTAAGTGAAGCAGTTCCGCCACATCCGTTATGTCGAACGGAAAATCATGCGGCTGGCTCATGAACAAGCCTCCTTTCTAAAGAAATATCGGTGAATGTCAGCTTGCTCTCTGCATTTCATCCAAAGACGCCTGCATGATCGTAGCTGCCGCACGAAGAATGTTATCATTGCCGGAATAGCCGTTGATGTACCATTTCAGGCTCGCAGGGCGGCGGTCGGCTACTTGCGACATCGCCCAGCCCTTGCAGGTGCCGAGCGGCACGATCACATTACCGGCCTCTTCGTAGGTCATCATAGAGCAGATCTCATCGACCGGCATATCCGAGGAATAAGTCGGCGCTGCCGTATCGGTATCGGCGGTTTCTTCTTCGATTTCTTCGCCCTCAGTCTCTTCCGTGACGGGAGCAACAGATTCCATGACCTCTGCGGCAGTAGCTTCTGCAACGGTTTCCTGAACAACAGGGGCTTCCTGCGTAGGCTCGTTGATAACTTCTGTCGCCGCTTCGGCAACTGTAACCGGCACTTCTGTGGAAACTTGCTCCGCCGTGGCGGTTTCCGCTACTGTCGGCTGCTCTTTGACGGTTTCAGCCGCTTTCTCTGCGTTCGCTGTAGGAGCGGCAGCAGAAAACTGTACGCCAAAACCGGCGTCCGACAATGCCTGGTCGATGGCAGCGTGCTGCGCTGACTCGATATACAGACCGCCCGGAGTGGCTTTCGCCTCTCTTTGGGCAATAAAGCTGGATCTCGGCTGTGCGTCGTTCTTGTCGAAATACACACGGGCCTCGATGATCGCCAGCTGATCCGTAATCTTGAGGGAGGACAGCTTGATCCTGCCGTTCGGATATTTCAGGCGGAACCAGAGCTTTTTGTATTTGAGGTCAAGAACCTTTTCGCCCTTGGTCGTTCTGCGCAGAAATTTGAGCGGGTCAAAGCCCTGCACCTTGTTCAACTCGGAAACCACAGGGACAGATTCATACATCGTTGCACTTTGATTTGTATTCATACGGGAAATCTCCTTTCATAAATAAACACGAAGCACTCCTGCACTTTTCTGCAAGCCGCTTCGTATCAACTGACCTTTTTTAATTCATTTTGGCGGGTAAAGGCTTTCAGATATTTGCCGATACGCTCGCCAAGCTGCGTATTTCGTTTTCCGGTGGCCTTTTTGAGGATCGCCATGATCAGCGCTTTCTTCTGACCGACCGGGATGACCTGCTCCTTCGCACGGGTGATCGCCGTGTAGACGATGTTCCGATTCAGCATAATGTAATGGCTGCGAAGAATAGGCATGATCACAATATCAAATTCCGAGCCCATCGCCTTATGTACGGTAGTCGCATAAGCCAGTTCCATATGGCCCATTTCTTCCATACCGTATTCGGCAATGCGGTCGCCGGAAAATTCGATCGTCACAACCATTTCGTTCTTTGCATTGCGCCCCATTTTGCGAATGTAGCCGATGTCACCGTTGGATGCCTTCGCATTGTTTTTTGTCTGCATCACTTTGTCGCCCACACGGAAGTAGTGGCTGCCGACCTTCAGATCGGCAAACTCGTCCCTCGCCGGATTGACAAGCTCTCGGATAGCGGCGTTAAGCTGCTCGACCGAGGCCGGCCCTTCCGAACGGAACGGAGAGAGTATCTGCACCTTTTCGATTCCGTGCAAAGCGACCTGTTCACAGAAGATTCTGCAGATCAGGTCAGCGGCATCTTCCTGTGTCTGGCACTTGACAAACTGAAAATCCTCGCCGTACTGAAGGTCGATGTTGGCCTCATTGATGCGCTTTGCATTGTAGGCAATGAGGCTGCCTTTTTTCTGACGGAAAATCTCATTGAGTACCGTAACGGGGATAAGTCCGCTGTCGATCAGCTCACGGAAGACATCACCGGCACCCACGCTTTGCAGCTGGTCCACATCACCGGTCAGGATAACTCTCGTGCCTATACGGACACGGCTGAAGAACTGCCTTGCCAGCCACATATCGATCATGGAGCTTTCATCCACGATGATGAGGTCGGCGTCAAGCGGTTCTTTTTGTTTATCCTTTTGGATTGGTTCACTGTCGCCCAGCAGCCCTAAAAGGCTGTGCAGCGTTTTGGCGTCGTTTCTGCCTGTGCTTTCTGCCATTCTTCGGCTGGCCCGTCCGGTCGGAGCGGCAAGCAGGATCTTCCCCTTGGGGCAGAGCATCTGAAAGACCTCAATGATCGCCCGCAAGACTGTGGTTTTACCGGTACCGGGAGAGCCCGTAATGATAGACAGATTACTGCGAAAAGCCATATACACCGCCTCGCTCTGCCTTTGTGAAAGGGCAAGACCGAGGTTTTTGCGGACATATTCGAGTGATTCGGATATATCCAGCGTGACCGGCGGTACAGCCAGCATTTCCGCAATTTTCCGGGCGGTTTCATCCTCCTGCACGAAAACATTGATCTGATAGATATTGCCGTTGCTTGAAACGATCTCACCCTTGAGGATCATATCCTGAACAACGGCGTCCACTTCCTCGGGCGTGACCTTGACCTGTCCATCGGTAATATTCTCATTGAGCAGCTTCACACCAGTTTTCGCAAGCGCATCTTCTTCCAGAAAAAGGTGCCCCTTTTCGTTGTGCCCCGTATCCAATGCCGCAAATACGGCGCCGTGGATCCGCATCGGAGAATTCAGCGGCAGATCGCCCTTGCGGACGATAGCATCGACTCTCTTAAATCCGAATCCGGATACCTGACACAATTCATAGGGGTTCTTTTGCAGGATGTCTACACTGCGGGAGCCGAAATGCTCATAGATCTTCATGGCCGTTACCGGCGTGACATTAAAGGGCGTGAGCAGGATCATCAGATCCCGCACGCACCGGCTTTCCGCATAGGAGGCTTTGATGTCCTCCAGCTTATCCGGGGTGATTCCTCGAATCTCCAGCAGTCGCTCCGGCTCGTTTTCCAGCACACGCAATGCGTCGGCACCGAAGCGATTTACAATCAATGCGGCGGTCTTTTCACCGACACCTTTGATCAGCCGGGAGGAAAGATAGCCGTATACGCCTTCTTTAGTCTGCGGCACAATCTCCTCGCATTTATCGACCTGCAGCTGAACGCCGTGCTTTCCGTTTTCCCATTCGCCGTCCAGAATCATGCTCACCTTATCGGTTTGAGGCAATTCATACCCGACGGCGATGAACCGGATCATATTGTCCCGGTGACGGTAAGCACTCCGTGCCTGCTGCGGTACGCTTTGGTCGGAGGTCTTCACACTGATAATGCAATACTTATTGCCCGGATTGTAGAAGATCGTCCGGTCATAAGTTCCGACATACCCCACGGTTCACCACTCCTTTCTCGTTTTCTTTCTGTGCATCGTTTTTCATCTGCACCATCCTTTCTTCCGTTTATGCCGCCTCGTCAAATTTGCGCTTTACATAGAAGCGGCGGCTTTCCGATACCGTAACATAATCCTCGTAAATATCGGGATGTTGTGCTTTCAGCCGTATCAGCCCTTCTTTGCCGATGTCGGGCTTTCTCGTAGGCTTGTAGCTGATGGAATAGGAAACGCCGCCGCTGTTTGCCGTAGCCGTGCAGCTTCGTCCCATTTCCGCTACAATGCGCCCTTGCAGCCGTTTCATCTCGTTTTCGACCCGCTTGACCTCACGGTTCAGTTCCGACTTTTCCGCCTGCAGCTCGGTATAGCGCACCAGACTACTTGCCAGTGGAACGCTCAGCTCGATCTCAGGGGCGTTTTCGTCGGCAGGGCCGAAGTGACGCCGAACGCTTTCAAGCATCAGCTCACCGTCCTCTGTGTACGGCGGCGGTGTCTGTGTCAGAACATGGTCGTTCCAGAAGTTGCCCTCCAGAGCGATCATTTCCGCCTCGTAATCCGGGTCACGATCAATGTGCCGGATGATAACTTCATTTTCGTTGTTGCCGTAAAGGCAGCAGAAGTACACCTCATCCATATTCATCACGCACATATAATGGCGGCCCTGGATCTCGTAGTTGACGGGAACGATCTCCTGTCCGTCGCACCACCAATGATCCTTGGCGTTGTAGTTTGTGGTCTTGATCTCAAGGATCGCCGTTTTGCCGTTTGGCAATCGGATAAAGTAATCAATGTCTGCCAGCATATAGGTGTAGACCGGGTGATAAAACATCTTCTTCACCTGATAGATCTCAAAGCCTGTTTTCACATGGAAAATCTCAGCCACCAGATCTTCAAGCAAATGCCCGACCTTCTTTTGCACCCAGTTGCTTTCGCCGTCCTCATACGATACGACTTTGAGCTTGTCGTAATAGAGGTCACGGGCGGTCGCAAATGGGGATACACCTAAAATGGCAGCGGCGTCACTTCCGCCGATCCCTCTGCGGCGATATTCCAGCCATTCCTCCTCCGGCAGATCTGCCGTGTCAACCAAAACCAGCGGTTCGTAGGTACTCGTTGTGTTCGGCATATTATGCACCTCGATTCTGAGGCTGATAAAGCCATGTGTGAGAGACATATACCGTTTTCAGCGGGTACTTTGCAAGCTTTCTTGCCTCCTTTCTTTTCACCTGCTGCTTGAAAACAGCAGGTCTGGACACTCTTCTGTGCGAGTGCCGATGGGTTCGTCTTTTCATTCGGTTTCCGCCTTTCTAAAAATGTATTCCAAAAGCACGAAGGCTTTTTGGGCATAAAAAAAGCGAGAACAACAGCCGATGCCTTTTCGGGCATTCATGTCCGTAATGAATTACGAACAGGTGTCATTCTCGCAGAGGATATAAATATCCTTAAAAAATAAAAAATGCCAGCACATAACCGGCCTCACGGCACAGTTATACTACTGACATACTGCAAACTTAACGATATGTGCAATGCAGAAGCGTACTGCCGGTCCTTACGGACAACGCACAAAAATCAATTACAGAAGAAGTATAGCACAATATATCGTGTTTGTCAAGAATTTAGAAACTATATATAGTTATGCGGGTGGCAATACGGAAAAGGAAATTTCGCTTTTTTGAATTTTGATTGCAGAAAAGGCGGGTATACCCCCGTGTTTATTAGTGAACGGATAGAGGAAGAAGCTCTATCCGCTTATGCACCTTGAAAACCGAATATCCTTCCGCCGGGAGTTATACAGGATCTGCGGACAGTATGCCACGATGATCGATTCGGAGCGTGCCCACAGAAGAATTGCCGCATAGCGGCAGCCTGCCAATACGCGGCTGAAATGGGCGCAGGAAATGGCCCGGTGGACAGGCGTTTTTAATTTGAACACAAACTAAATATGAATATATGCGGACAGCCCCCAAACGGGATCTTTTGCGAAAAGTAGTATAATGACAGTATCGCAAGGATACTCCGCTGCTGCAGGCTGTCAGAAAGGAGGAAAACATGGCGGAATACAAACCGACAGCATTACAGACGAGCAAAAGATACTTGACAGCAACGGATGTTGCCGAATTACTCGGTGTTTCCCGCAGTACGGCATACCGCATTATCAAACGGCTCAACAATGAGCTGGAGAAAGCCGGAAAGCTGACTGTGGCAGGTAAGGTATCTGCCAAATATTTTTACGAGAACACCTACCTGTAAGTGACGAGGGAAACCGTATCCGGGCGATGAAACTTTTACGGATCGGAGGTGAAATCATTGCCGACCTACAAAGACGAAAAGACAGGGTTATGGTACTGTAAATTTGTTTACACAGATTGGACAGGCACCAAAAAGCAGAAAAAGAAGAAAGGTTTTCGACTGCAAAAAGAAGCCAAGCAGTATGAGCTGGATTTTCTGAGCAAGACTTCAAATTCCTGCGATATGCTTTTCAGCGATATGGTAGAGATCTATATGGATGACTGCAAAGCCAGAATCAGACCGACTACCTACAAAGGGAAAGAGGACATCATTGCGGTACATATTATGCCGTATTTCAAAAATTTGAAAGTCAATGAGATCCAGCCAATGAATGTGCGTCGGTGGCAAACTGAGCTGATGAACAATCAGAAGAATTATAAGCCAACCTATCTGAGAACGCTGAACAGCCAGTTGTCTGCAATTTTCAATTTTGCAGTCAAGTATTACGGCCTCGGCAGCAATCCGGTACAAAAAAGCGGAACTATCGGTAAAAAGAATTCCGGATTGGAACAGATCTGGACAGCGGACGAATTCAAGTTTTTTATTGATGCCGTCAGTGATAAGCTGCAGTCCAAGGTCATCTTTAATCTGCTTTACTGGACAGGAATGCGATCCGGAGAAATGCTGGCTTTAACCCTGAACGATTTCGACTTTGAGGAACGGACGGTTTCCATTACAAAAAACTATGCGCGTATAGACGGCGAGGACCTATTCCTTGACCCAAAGACGCCAAAAAGCAATCGCAAAATCACCTTGCCGCAATTCGTTTGCGATATGGTAAAGGATTATGCCGACAGATTGTACGGCTACGATCCGTCAGACAGACTGTTCGAAGTAACGAAGCATTATCTGAAGCACGAAATGGAAAGAGGCTGCAAGAAGACCGGACTCCGGGAGATACGGGTGCACGATCTTCGTCACAGCCACGCCAGCTTGCTGATCGAGCTTGGGTTTGCACCACTGCTGATCAGCGAACGCCTCGGACATGAGAGCGTAACGACAACTTTGGAGATTTATTCCCACCTGTACCCGACAAAACACGGGGAAGTTGCCGACCGTTTGGAGGCTTTCGCATAAGTTTTTCGTGTACCCGCCGTGTACCTTTTGTGTACCCGGAGCAAAAAAGAAACCCGAAAGCCCTTGAAAATAAAGGGCTTTCGGGTAAGCGGCGACTACTCCCACTCCACCGTGCCGGGGGGTTTGGAGGTGATATCATAGACGATGCGGTTGACGCCGTCCACCTCGTTGGTGATGCGGTTGGACACCGTGGCGAGGATATCATACGGAATGCGCGCCCAATCCGCCGTCATAAAGTCATCGGTGGTGACGGCGCGGATCGCGATCACATTTTCATAGGTACGATGGTCGCCCATCACGCCCACGGCTTTGGAGCCGGTGAACACCGCGAAGAACTGGCTCAGCTCTTTTTCGTAGCCGTTTTTCGCCATTTCATCCCGCAGCACCCAGTCGGCATCCTGCAGAATACGCACCTTTTCCGCGGTGATCTCGCCGACGATGCGCACGCCCAATCCCGGGCCCGGGAACGGCTGCCGCCACACCAGCTCTTTCGGGATACCCAGCTTTTCGCCGACCGCGCGCACCTCGTCCTTAAACAGGTCACGCAGCGGTTCGATCACGCCCAAAAAGTCAATATCTTTGGGAATCTCGCGCTGGTTGTGGTGGGTCTTGATGACCGCGCTGCCCGCGCCCTTGCCGGACGCGCCCTTACCGCTTTCGATGCGGTCGGGGTAAATCGTGCCCTGCGCAAAGAACGCATCGCCTTTGGCGCGGCGCTTAATCTCCTCCCAAAACACCTTATAAAACTCGTCGCCGATAATATGGCGTTTCGCCTCCGGATCGGTCACGCCCTGCAGCTTTTGCATAAACACATCGCCGCAGTTGACCCGCACAAAGGTCATATCAAACAGCTTGGTGAAGGTTTGCTCTACAAAGTCGCCCTCGTCCTTGCGCATCAATCCCTGATCCACAAACACACAGGTGAGCTGCTTGCCGATCGCGCGGCTGAGCAAGCCGGCCGCGACCGAGCTGTCCACCCCACCGGACAAGCCCAAAATGACCTGTTTGTCGCCGATCTGCTCGCGCAGCGCCGCCACCGTGTCCTCGATAAAGCTGTCCATGACCCAATCGCCTTGGCAGCCGCACACGGTATACAGGAAGTTTTCCAGCATTTTGTCGCCATACTGGCTGTGGGTGACTTCGGGATGGAACTGCACCGCGTACAGCTTTTGCGCCGGATTTTGCATAGCGGCGCAGGGGCAGTTATCGGTTTTGGCGACCACCTCAAACCCGGCGGGCGCTTCGGCGATATAGTCGGTGTGGCTCATCCACACGACGCTGCTCGCGGGAACCTCCCCGAACAGCGGGCTGTCGCCGCAGACGGAAAGATCGATCTTGCCGTATTCCGACACGGGCGCGGTTTCCACCCGTCCCTGTTTCATCCAGGCAATCAGCTGGCAGCCGTAGCAAATGCCCAAAATCGGCACGCCGATGTCCAGAATCGCCGGATCGTAATGCGGCGACTGCTCGTCATACACCGAGTTGGGGCCGCCGGTAAAGATGATGCCTTTGTACTGCCCCGCGCGGATGGTTTCCAGCGGCGTGGTATAGGGCAGGATCTCCGCGTAAATGTGATGATCGCGCACGCGGCGGGCGATCAGCTGGTTATACTGACCGCCGAAGTCCAACACTAAAATCTTTTCCAAATTCGTCTTCCTTTCCGCCAATCAGCGATAGATGATGGCCTCGCGTTCCGGGCCGTTGGACACCATATTGATGGGGAAGCCCAGCTCTTTTTCGATAAATTCGACATACGCCCGTGCCTCGGCCGGCAGCTGGTCGTATTCGCGGATGCCTTTGATGTTGCAATGCCAACCCTTGAGGGTGTGCAGCACCGGTTTGCACTTTTTCAGCACCGGCGTGGTGGGGAAATCGCGGATCACTTTGCCGTCCACTTCGTAGCCGACGCAAACCTTGATCTCTTCCAGATAAGACAGGCAATCCAGCGCGGTCATGACCACCTGGGTCGCGCCCTGGCACTCAACACCATAGCGAGTTGCCACGCAATCGAACCAGCCCACCCGGCGCGGACGACCGGTGGTGGCGCCGAATTCGCCTTTATCGCCGCCGTGAATGCGCAGCTCCTGCGCCTCCGCCTCGTCCAAAATCTCGGACACAAACTCACCCGCGCCCACTGCCGACGAATACGCTTTGGTCACAGCGATGATGTCGGTGATCTGATGCGGCGGAATGCCGGCACCCACCGCACCGTACGCCGCCAGCGTGGACGAGGAGGTGACCATGGGATAAATGCCGAAATCGGGGTCTTTCAACGTACCGAGCTGACCTTCCAAGAGGATGTTTTTGCCCTCTTTCAACGCGTTGGCCAGATACACGCGAGTGTCGCACACATACGGCGCGATCATATCACGATACTGCACACAGGTGTTGTACAGCTCTTGTTCCGACAGCAGCGGCTTGTGGTACACATGCTCCAGCGTCAGATTTTTCAGCGTGCACACATTGTGCAGCTTTTCGCGCAGATCGGCATCATCGAACAGCTCGTTCACCTGAATCCCGATCTTGGCGTATTTGTCGCTGAAGAAAGGCGCGATACCGCTTTTGGTGGAGCCAAACGCGTTTTTGCCCAGCCGTTCCTCTTCGTATTCATCAAACAGGATGTGATAGGGCATCAAGATCTGTGCGCGATCGGACACCAGCAGCTTCGGGTTCAATCCCGCCTGTTTCACATCCGCCAGCTCTTTGCAGAATTTTTGAATATCCAGCGCCACGCCGTTGCCGATGATGCAGGTGGTGTGATCGTAGCACACCCCGCTGGGCATCAGATGGAACGCGAAGCGTCCTTTGTCGTTGATGATGGTATGCCCGGCGTTGGCACCGCCTTGGAACCGCACGATAATGTCCGCCTGTTCGGCAAACATATCGGTGATCTTACCTTTGCCCTCGTCGCCCCAGTTGGCGCCGACAATTGCTTTAACCATGGTGAAAATCCTCCTTAACGATGGGGATGTTTATACATTGATGGAAACCTGCACGCCCAGATCGTCGGCGTATTTTTCGGTCACCGGCGCGATCTGATGCTGCACAAACTCCGCCGCCTGCATCGGCGCGCAGCCGACATAGCGGGAAGATTCCAGCACCTGCTCCAGTTCTTCCACCGTCACACCGAACAGCGGATCCCCGGCGATGCGCTCCAGCAGATCGTTTTGACCGTCGCCCTGTTTCACGCGGTGCGCCGCCGCCTGAGAATGGACGCGAATGGCTTCGTGCAGCACCTGACGGTCGCCGCCGCGCTTCACGCAGTCCATCATGATGTTTTCGGTCGCCATAAAGGGCAGCTCCCGCCGCAGGTCTCGGTCGATGACGGCGGTGTTGACCACCAAGCCGTCCACCACATTGATGACCAGCGACAGCACCGCATCGGCGGCGAGGAAGCCCTCCGCCACGCTGATACGCTTGTTGGCGCTGTCATCCAGCGTGCGCTCGAACCACTGGGTGGCAGCGGTGATGGCGGGGTTCATCGCATCCGAAATGATGTAGCGGGACAGCGAATCAATGCGCTCGCTGCGCATCGGGTTGCGTTTGTACGCCATCGCGGACGAGCCGATCTGGCTCTTTTCAAACGGCTCCTCCACCTCTTTGAGGTGCTGCAGCAGCCGAATATCGTTCGAGAATTTGGAGGCGCTTTGCGCAATGCCGGACAGGGTGGACAAGATCGCTGCGTCCAGCTTGCGGGGATAGGTCTGACCCGATACCGCAAAGCAGGTATCGTAGCCCATCTTTTCCGCAATGCGGTGATCCAGCTGTTTGCATTTTTCATAATCGCCGTCAAACAGCTCCAAAAAGCTCGCCTGGGTACCGGTGGTACCCTTGCAGCCCAGCAGCCGCGCGCGGGACAGACGGTATTCCACCTCGTCCAGATCCATCAAAAACTCCTGCGCCCACAGGGTGGCACGCTTGCCCACGGTGGTGGGCTGCGCCGGCTGGAAGTGGGTGAACGCCAGGGTGGGCAGATCCTTGTATTCCTCGATGAAATGCCCCAGCAGTGCCAGCACATTCACCAGCTTTTTGCGCACCAGACGCAGCGCATCGTACATGATCATCAGATCGGTGTTGTCGCCGACATAGCAGCTGGTCGCGCCCAGATGGATGATGCCCTTGGCTTTCGGGCACTGCACCCCGTAAGCGTGCACATGCGCCATCACGTCGTGGCGCACCTTCTTTTCCTGTTCGCGCGCCACATCGTAGTTGATGTCGTCCTGATGCGCTTTCAGCTCGGCAATCTGCTCATCGGTGATGGGCAAGCCCAGCTCCTGCTCGGTTTCCGCCAGCGCGATCCACAGCTTGCGCCATGTGCGGAACTTGTTGTCCGGCGAAAACAGATACTGCATTTCCTCGCTGGCATAGCGGGAGGCGAAGGGAGATTCATAACGGTCCGGCATAAGCAACCTCCTAATAGGTAAAATGAAAAACATACATCTTTATTGTACCTTTTTTTGGCGTGCGGTGCAAGAGCGGATTGCAAAAAGAATGGCGGTTTGCACGGCTTTTTGTGGAGATTTCGCCCAGAAACTGCCTCCGGCGGCAAATGCCGTCTTGTGTTTCGCGAAAAAAAGTGCTACAATGGGCGCAAAGGAAGGGGCGCTGCCCCCAAAAAGAACGGAGCTGTATAAGTATGAGCGAAGTCTTGTCCATTTTGATGATGCTGTCGCCGATGACCGGCGAGCACAAAAGCGTCTGGCCGTGGATCGTCGGCGCGATCGGGCTGTTGGCGCTGGCCGCCTTTGTGGTGTTGACGGTGCTGGAAAAGAAAAAGAACGGCACCCCCACCGATCCGACCGAACAACCGGCGCCGGAGCAGACCCCTGCCGAAACGGATGCCGCGCCGACCGCTGATCCGACCGCCACGGACGACACTCCCTCGGCGGACGATCAGGACCCGCAATAAGTTTTCTTGAACGCACAAAGCCGTCCCCGATGAATCATCGGGGACGGCTTTTCCCATACCCGGGTGCTTATTTTTTCTCTTGCGTGAACTTCTCGAAATATGTTTGCAGCTCGTAGTACGCCGGTTTGAGCCGCTCGTGCCATGTCGGAGTGTTCCAACCGGTGTAGGTGTAATTCCCGCTCAGCGAAATCGACAGCTTTTTATCGTCGCTGCGGTAACCGAAACCGATGTCAAAGCCGGTGTAGCTTTGGGCGGAGATGACCTGCGTTTTCCAAAAATCGGCGATCTGCTGCTTGCCGGACGGATCCATGATATTCAGCAGCTGCCATGGGATGCGGATTTCCAGCTTGCCGTTCGCGTAGCAGAAATCCGACAGCGACCGGTAATCGTCCGCCTCCGGATTGCCGTTGCCGTACTGCAGCTTGCCGGTTTCGTACACCTTATCCTTCACATTCTCGCCGGTGCCCTTGACCGTCAGGTTGTAGCCGTAACACATCCGCATACTGTCGAACAGTCCGCTGTTTTTCCGGTTAGCATTTTCCTCTTTTTTGATATCGCCCAGCTTTTTGGACTCCAAAAAATAGAAGTTGAACGCATCGTAATACCGGTCGACGTACATATGGGAGTTGTTTTTACCGTTGATATAGATCAGAAAATCCGCCTCTTTATCAAACGCGGCGTTGTATTGAGACGAGGTGCGGTTGCCCTGGTTCGCGATGGTGTTGATAGGGATCAGCAGCGTGTCTTTGTCAAAGTTGTAGTTGTCCGCGTCCAGCATCAGATACAGATACCGCTCGTCGCTTTTCACATACAGCTTGCCCTGATCGGTGGTGACAACCGGCGTGGCGTCCTTCCATTCGGACACATCGCCGTCCACATAACACGCCATTTGATCTTTGCCGGGATCGAACGCCATCAACCCGAAGCACTGCTCGGTGGTTTGAATATTCGACCAGAAGGGGCGGCGATCGGCAATATCGAACATCACATTGTTCCAGGTGCGCTTAAACCACTCGTCCTGCCAGGTGAACACGATGCCACCCGCGTACTTCGCGTCCTCGATACAGCCCAGCATATCGATCAGCATTTTGCCTTGATCTTTTTCGTCCACCTTGCCCTGGTTGTACCCCATCACGCTTTCGTGACCCATCCCGCGGGAGGTGGGGATGCCAAACTCGGCAACGATGATCGGCACGGTGTGCGCCAGCTTGAGATCCGCCAGATACGCCGCATAGGTGTTCACCTTGCCGCTGTCGTCCACATTTTGGAGATAGTCCTGCTGATAGTTGAGGCTGTCCGGATAATACGGATAAATATGGTAGGAGGCGAACATCCCCGGTCCGAAGTTGCGGCACTTCACATTTTCGGTGTTCACCGTCGCCTTGTCCTCATCCTCGTGCGGTTCATTGGGGTGGGTCAGCGGGTCGGTGGTGATCCAGTTGCTGAACGCCAGCGGCGTTTGGAACTTGTATTGCTCGGTTTCGTGCTTTACCAGCGCATCCCCCACCCGGCACAAAAACGCTTCAAACGGCGAGGCGGTCTGGGTATACAAATACTCGCCGTCGTAATCCTTTTTGTCGGGGTGCTGGTTATCGGTGTTGATGACGAAATTGGGATCCCATTCGATCCCGATGATCCAGCCGACCAGCCACTGGGACACATCGGTGGTGTAGCTGCCGTATGCCTCGCCGGCGGTTTCGGCAATTTTGGCCTTGCCGTGGATCACGTTCACCAGATTGATCGCATCCGCGGTGAAATCGTTGAGAATCTTTTCGTTTTCGGCGTAGGTGTCCGACAGTCGTTCGATATCCTCCTCGTTCACCCAGATGCCCTGGAACAGATACAGCTTGTTCTTCGCTTTGCTGTTGAAATCGCCCAGCGCCTGATAAAACTGCGGCGGCATCAAGGTGTACACCCGGATGCAGTTGCAGTTCATCTCGCTGATATAGCCGAACCAGCGGTAATAGGTATCGTAGGAGATGGTGAGGTCGCCGGGAAACAGCCCCGGTTCGGTCGCGCCGATGTTCACGCCGCGCATAAACAGCTGCTGCCAGTCGCTGTCCTCGTACACATAAAAATAGTCGCCCTTCGCCCGAAACCGGTAGCTGACACCGGTTTGGCTGTCAGAAAAGGATTCAAACCCGCTGCCGGACGAATCCTTGTCCTCCTTTTTGGTGGTTACGGAAATGCCGTGGATGCCGAAGATCTCCAGCACCCCCATTTGCGCCAGACACACCAACACAAGCAATGTTGCCACGATGGAGATAACCACTTTTTTCATTGCTCGATTTCCTTTCTCTTGATCTTACCCCATGTTTTGCGCAGCTTGCGGTATTTCAAAATACCCTCCAGCCGGAACACGGTGATCATTTGCCGGTAGCCGAAGTTTTCCAGCACCGCATACAGCGACAACGACAGGCACTGCTTGGCGGTCATAATGGATTTGCGGGTGTATTGCTCCAAAATCAGGCTGCCGATGGACAAAATAACGCCCAGCAGCACCGCCAGCAGGAAGTAGATGACAAAGAAAAACATATTCAGCTCGCCCATAATCAGCGAAAACGGGATGATGACATAGCCGAGCGCTTCCACCACCGCGCCGAACAGCTCGAACACCCAGTTATAGGGAATCGCCATCAACCCGACGGTGCCGTAGCGCGGATTCAAAAGCAGGGATTTGTGGGACAGCAGCGTATCCAACAGCCCGATCTGCCACCGCCGCCGCTGGCTGCGGATATCCCCTGCCGACATGGGGCCTTGGGTCCAGCAGACCGCATCCTCGCAAAAGATGATCTTATACCGGCGATGGTGCGCACGCATATATTGGTGCAGCCGCACCACGATCTCCATATCTTCGCCGATGGTGTTGGTTTTGTAGCCGCCGACCTCGATCACCGCCTGCTTTTTGAACACACCGAATGCGCCGGACACGATCAGCATTGAGTTGGTCGCACCCCAGCTCACTCTGCCCGACAAAAACGAGCGGTAATATTCCACGATCTGGAACCGTTCCACCATTTTGGCGGGCATGGTAAAACCGCTGACCCGTCCATCCCGGATCTTAAAGCCGTTGGCGATGCGCACCAGTCCGCCCGCTACCACGGTATCGGTGTTTTTCAAAAACTCGATGGACAGCTTGAGCAGCGCATCCGGTTCGATACGCGAATCCGCATCCAAACAGGCAAACAGCGGATAGGACGACACATTGATGCCCGCGTTAAGCGCGTCGGATTTGCCGCCGTTTTCCTTGTCGATGTAAATCAGATTGGGATAATCAATGTTGTAATAGATGCCCCGCACCTCTTTGGTGGGGATGGAGGTTTTCACCGCCGATTCGATTTTGTACAGTCCAAAGGCTTCCACAAGGCGGTTGTGGGTTTCGTCGGTCGAGCCGTCGTTCACCACCACGATCTCAAACTGCGGATAATCCATTTTGAGCAGCGATTTGATATTGGAAACGATGTTTTCCTGCTCGTTATACGCGGGGATCAGCAGCGAAATAGGCAACAGATTTTCGCTGGACACATATCGGCCGTAATCGTTGGACTGTCGGGCTTTGTCGTTTTTGCGCACCCTCACAAAGGAGATCACCAGCTGCACAATGTAGATCAGACTGAGCAGGATGGTAAACGCCATGCAAAAATAGTTAAAGAAGGAGATGAAATAGCGCATTAAGGTTATGAAATTCACATTATTCCTCCTTCAGATCCACCGACCGGTAAAGCGCATACTTCACCGCGTCCGAGGCGTATTTGTCGTATCCGCCGAGCACATCCTCCAGCTCGGAAATGTTCACATTCATATCGATCAGCGAATACGCCGCCGCCTGGCGCACCCACCATTCCTTGTCCTTGGTGGCTTCCTTCACGCCCTGCACCGCTGTGGGAGTGCCCAGCTTTTGCAGTCCCTTGACCGCTGCCGAGCGCACCACCCAGTCTTTATCCTTGGCGGCGGTGAGCAGCAAATGCTCGTTGGCGGGGTCCGCCAGATCGCCCAGCGCCCGCACACACGCCACCCGCATATCGGCGTTTTTGCTGGTGGTGCCTTCGGCGTACAGCGCGCGAAACTGCGAAAAGCCATACGGCGCGATGGATTTGATCACCACCGTTTTCATATGTTCATCGCACCGCTCCAAAATCAGCGAAGCCAGCTCGGCGCGGTCGGAGCTGAAATTGGCAAACAGTTCGTTGATGATGCGGAACGAATACTGCTTGTCGCTTTCGATGCGCAGCACATACTGCGCCACCCCCTCGGTGTAGCCGAGGCGTGCCAGCGCCATCGCCGCGTTGTAGGCGATGCTGCGGTTTTTGCCTTTGGACAGCTCGTAAATCTCGCTGAGATAATCGTATGCGTCAAAATCCGCCAGCCGCCGGCAGGCATAGCCCACCTTGTATTTGTTGCCGGAATGCAGAATATCGGAAAACAGCTTCACCGGGTCCAGCGCCGCATACACGCTGTCGATCACGGCGGCTTTGTTGCCGAGTGTCTGGTCGTCGCCATATTCCTCCCAAAAGCACAGCTGGGCGCTGATCATCTCGAACATCCGCGTGTCCTCGCCCATCAGCTCTTTCAGCTTTTCGATCTCGTTTTGGCGGCTGGTTTCGGTGGGGCTGTACAGAATGCCTTCGACCATGCTTTGAATCTTTTGCGCCGCGACTTCGTATTTATTTTTATCGTCCTCCTGCCGTTTGGCAAGAATCGCCAGCCACAGATACTCGCCGCCGAGTATCAGCAGACAGAAAATAATGCATAAAACCGCAACCAATTCGTAGTGCAATGCTTACAGCTCCTTTGCCGGTGGGCTATTTGGAAGAAAAGTAGTGTTTCAGCAGCGCAAAGCCCTCTTTTTCGCGCATGGTGTAGCCAACCGTGTCCCATGTCGCCCACTTGAAGGTTTTATACGCCGGGTCCTGCTTGTCCTCGGGAAACAGATACAGCTGATCCTTCGTCTTTTTGTCGGCGATCAGCACCGACACGATCGCGCCGTTGGTGCTGACCGTTTTGGCTTGGCCGGTGATCTTGCCGTCGTTGTTCAGCACAATGCGCTGGGACGGATCGGTCACATTCAGCCACGACCACGGCAGCCGGATATAGATGGTGGAACCGGTTTGATAAAACTGGTTGTCGCCGGAGGAAAAGCCGCCGTAGGTGAGCGCCGACACCAGATGGTAATTGCCGGAATAGCTTTCCTTTGTCGCGTACGAGCCGCTGGTGCGGTCGTAAGACGACACCACATACAACCCCGCTTGCTGCTTACCGTCAAACCGCAGCACATACTCCATACCGGACAGGGAGGTGGGGGTGTATTGCTTGGCATAATAATATTCGCCGTCGTTGCGTTGGTAGGTGTCGATGCCGATGAACAGCTGCTCGGTGGTATAATCAATTTCGGTGAGCAGCTGGGCGGAGATGTAGAAATATCCGCCGCCGGAGGACAGCGACAGCATCTGCACGCGGTCATCATCCGCCAAATTGATGCCGGTTTCCTCCGGTGCGTTGGCATCCAGCGCCACAAACCCGGTGGTTTGCGCCGGGTCGGCAACGTTTTGCCAAAGGTAATTGTTCTCGGTCGGCACCGTGAAGGGATACATCTCGTCGGAAACCGCCGACCAGTCATCGTTCAGATCCGCTGCTACGGCGGTAAGCACTCCGGCGCTGTCGGTCGCTTTCAGCAGCGCCACCGTCTGCTGACCCTGCGATTTTTCGGTAACCGCCGCGCGCTTGCCCATCCCGTTGGCGGACGAGGTGCCGATGCCGGTCACCACCAGCCGGTTGCCGGTCGCCGTGCGGAGCTGCCCGACCGCATACGCGTACCAGTCGCCGGATTTCGGCATCTTGTCCGCGCGCTTCGCCACCAGCTCGTTGATACTGTCCATCGACACCACCGTGAAAGCATAGTGCTCGCGACAGGTGTTGTCGGTGATGATCTCGCCCAGCGCGGTGGCACCGGCCTCCTCCAGCCCGCTGCCCTTGATCTGCGCCGCCTTCCGATGAATCCCCACCGGGATATGGCTGCCGTAGGTGTCGATCGCGTAGCTCTCCATCGTATCGTACATAAAGGCGGAAAAGCCCGCGCGCCCGCTGCCGGATGCCAACTTACCGGTGTAGGCATACTCCGTCGGCGCATCCGCCGCCTCGGCGGTGACCCCCAGCAGATAGGGGGAAATATCAATAAAATAAGTTGCCGCCTCCCCGCTTTGGGCGAGGGTGAACGAGCCCTTACCATGCAGCGCATCCAGCGCCGCCTGCCACCGTTTTTGGCAGCTATCCGCCGTCACCTCGTCCGGTGCCGCCACATTTTGCAGCAGATACATCGTGACGCTGTCGGCATCCGCATTGTGGGCGTACACCGCGCGGTAGAATTCGGGAGGCAGAATATCCTTAACATACAGGCAGTTCGCCCCCAGCTTGACCGCCTCGTCCACCAGATCCTGGTAGAAGGTGTAGTCGCGCGAAAAGCCCTTTTGCCCGGGTTCCGACGCGTTGATGCTCACGGTGTTCAGCGCCAGATCCTCCCACGCATCGTCCGTTTTCCTCTGGAACCCACTGTCCCCTACCCGCACCTCGGCAGACTTTGCGGTACCTTCGTCCCCTTTCGCCAAGGGCTCGATGTTTTTCAATACCTTTTTCATCAGCGGGTTATAAAAATTCCAGTAAAAGTTGCTGATGTCGCCCTGGCGGTCGTAGGAGATCCAGCGATAAACCGAATCGGCAAACAAAAAGCGGTTGTAATTTTCGTGGCTGACATAGTCATTGAAATCGCCGGCAAAATAGTAAACCGGCGCTTTGCCGTCGGACTTTTTGCGCATCGCGGCGGAAAAGGTCGGGCTTTTGAGCACACCTTTCAGCTTTTCCATACCGGTGGCGTTGACATCGAATTCAAAGCTCGCCAGCACTTCCGTGTCGCTGTTCGGCTCCACGATCTCGAACCAGTTATAAAAATTCACCTTGTCGCAGCTGCCGAATTCCTTTTTATAATTGTCGTTGATGTGGATTTGCAGCAGATTTTTGGATTCAAAATCGGTTTTCTGCTCCAGCACAATGATCTTGTCCGCCGACACCAGCAAAATGCCGGGGCCGGAAAACTGCCATTCCACACCCTCCTGTTTTTCGTACATCGGGGGCGCCCAGTCGGGCACATCGGTGAAATCCTGCAGATCGTAGATATACCGCCCCACCCAGCCGGTGGGTTTGACCCCGCACAGGCTGGACAGCTGGGAATAGATCGAGCTGTCCAGTCCGGAGTTAAACAGCTCCATTTCGGCGACCAGCGTCGCACCGTTTTCGTAGGCGTAGGAGATGACCGACATATCATCCACCGTGATGCCCGCGCCTTTGGCAGAGGACTGGTCGTAATAGCCGTAGGTGTCGTCCACCGCACCGTAAACATCGGAAATATACATCAGATCCGGCACATAATCGAGGGTGGACAGCTCGCGCTGCGACTGAATTTGACCGTTTTCGTCCAGCATCGGACCGAAATAATCGGTTTTGGTGTTGTAAAAGCTGCCGTCCTCGAACACATACCGCTGTTGTTCCAGCAGCCAGAAAAGCCCCTGATGCTTGCGATACACCGAGCGAATGTCAATGTCGTTGCCGTCCTCCACCGTCAAAATTGTCTTGTCCAGCAAGCACACATTCAGCCGGGTTTTCGGCGCCAGCTGCCAGCCGACAAACACCGCCGCCAGCGCCACCAAAAAGACCAGCGGGATCACAAAATACCACTTGGCTTTTTTGCGCTTTTTCACTTTTTTGACCTCGTCCTCGGTCTTTTGCTCCTGCTCGCGCGCCGGATCAAAGCGGATATCCTCTTCTGCGGCGGTGTTCTCGTTCACGCTCGCCGCCGTTTCCGGCGCCGGGGACTCCGCGTTTTCTGTCGTTTCCGGCACCGGGGGTTCTGTGTTCTCCGTTGCCGGTGCCGGGGTGTCTATCCGGTTGTCGTTTTGCTGTTCGTTCATTGATTTTTCTCCGTGATTTTGGTTTTGATCTCGGCTATACCTTCGTGCAGCGCCGCCACCACTTTCGGATCATACATCGTGCCGACTCCCGCATCAATATACGCAACCGCCGCCTCCAGCGACCACGCCTCTTTGTATGAGCGTCGGGTGGTGAGCGCATCCAGCGTGTCCGCCACCGTCACAATGCGGGCATAGGCGTTGATGTCCTCGCCCGCTTGTCCGTTGTATCCCTTGCCGTCGTAGCGTTCGTGGTGCTGGGCGGCAATCACCGCCGCGCACTCCATAAAGTCGCTGTGGAACGCCGACAGCAGCGCACAGCCGTACTGCGTATGCTTTTTCACGATCTCGCGTTCGCTTTCCGACAGCAGCCCCGGCTTGTTGGTGATCTCCACCGGTATCGCCGTTTTGCCGATATCGTGCAGCATCGCTGCCCGGGAAACCATATCACACTCCGCCGCGGGATACCCCATCTTCTGCATCATTACATGGGTATAATACGCCACAAACTCCAGATGATCGCGGTTGTTGCCGCTGGCAATCTCGGTATCCGTTGCGAGTTTCGTAAACACCTCGATCTCCCGCTGCTCCGCATCCGCATCGCCCGCCAGCTGATCCAACGCCACCTCAACGCAGCTGTACAGCACCGACATCATGCTGGTAAAGAACGAGGACAGCCCGTTTTGGATGTTTTCAAAATGGAAAACCATATGAAAATCGCCATTTTTCAGGAACACAAATTCCAAATAGGTTTCGGTGAAGATACACATCTGCTGCATATCCAGACACCGGTTTTCGATGGCGGTATAATTCACCGGTTCATCCAGTGCCCGATCGCACACCCGCCGATACCCATCTTCCTGTTTCACCGCCGCCACATACGCCAGGTGCTCCGCCCCGGTTTCGGTAAAAATATCCGAGCAAAGCGCCTGCACCCCATCCGCCGTGGTGCGGCAGATGTCCGTTTCGGTGCGGCACGCCAGCACCTGCTTCATAATTCCGGCGATACGCTCCACACACTGGACATACACCGCCGTTTCCACCGCGATCGCTTCGGCATTGTTGCCGGACAGCGTTTTGTTGACCAGAATAAAGCCCACAAAGCACAAAGCCACCAGCAACCCGATCAAAAAGCACAGCGCAAAATCGATCCGGTACCGCAGCGTCAGCCGCATCGCGCCGCAAAGCAGCTCCAGCAGCATCAAAAACACCAACACCGCAAAAATGCCGTTGGCATATTGCACCCGCTGGCGCAGCAGCGCGTAGCACCGCCGGGCAATCATCGCCAGCGCCGCCACATTCAGCAGCAGCGCCGCGCTCCACACCAGCTTCAGCATGGCGGTATCGGGCACAAACACCATCGCGACCGCCGCCGCGGCGCTGAGCGCCAACAGCAGCCACGCCAGCTTATCTTTGATTTTTAATATAGCTTGTATCACCGCCGCCAGCAGCACGACCATGCCGATCTCCGCTGCCAGCGCCGCGCTGTAAAACGCCGGAGCGTTCAGCCAATAGCTGCCGCCTGCCAGCGCCGGCAGTGCCGCCACCGCCGCATACACCACCGCCAGCCCCGCCGCCGCGAAGCTGTACGGTTTTTTCTTTTTGACCGCGACCAGCACCACCGACACCACCGCCAGTATCAGCCCCAGCACCAGCATCACCGCCGCAAACACCATGCTGCCGGTCAGCGCAAACGCCGGCGAGGTCTGATCGTTCGCCATCGTGGTCTGGATATCCGCCGAAAAGGGCAGATACGCCGAAATCGCCACCGTCACGCGGCCGTCGGAGGGCGGGATCACCACCGCGTTGTAGCGGTTGCCGGTATAGTCGCTCTGGCCATAGTGGTTATCGTAAACCACCGCGCCGCCCAGCGATATTTTCAGCGGTGCATAATCGGTTTTGACCACCATCGTTCGCTCGCTATCATCGCCGTCCAGCGTTCCGCGCATATGCAAATAGGCGCCGGTTTTGTCCTTGGACATAGGATTAAACGCGTTGGCGGTGTTCCATCCGTCCGCCGAAACAGCGGGTGGCTCGGCGCTGTTCGTATAGATATACTGCCACGATATCGACAACGACTCCGCACCGATCGCGCTGCCGACATAGCTGATAACATAGTTGGCTGCCACCGTCAGCAGCAACAGCACCGCCGCCACCTCGACCAAAATCCAAAGATTGGCCTGCTTTACCAGCCGGCTCTTCCATTTTTTGAAAAATCCGGATAACTTACCCATCGGCTACCTCTTTTACAGTCGGGAATATTTTTCCAGCAGTTTTTTCACATCCGGCGTGCTGTCTACTGTGGCGGCACGCGGCTGCTCTTCCAGCGGGATCGGACAAGCGTCCAGCGCCTCGCCCAGCGCCCGGTAGGCGGCGTACACCTGCCGCAGCAGCGCGCGCAGCTGCTCGTTTTCCCGTTTCAGCTCTTCCGGCGTTTTTTCTCTGTCCAAAGCGGTCACTCCTTTAGTTCGACGATGTCAGCGACCGCATTTGCGGCTGTCCCGACACATCCTCCACCGTCAGGGTGGTGCGGCCGGTCACCTCGCTTTGGGAGGCATCGCTGTAAAACACTGTGTTGACAACATACTGGTTTTCTTCATCCCCCCGGGTGACCGTCGCTTTATAAAAAATATCCCGACCATACAGCGGCTCCCACATCTCAAAGCACTTTCGCCCGCGGTTGTACAGATCCGCTTTGGTGACATCAACCGACACCGCGCCGAAATATTTCAAAATCTGCTGCTCGATCTCATCCTTAGACGCTTGGCGCAGCTGGTTGCCGGAGCGCGGCATATCGGTCAGATTTTCATAGAACATATGGCAAAACGCAAACTGCACCAGCGCGTTCACCGACATATCGTCGGGCGATTCAAACTTGGTTTGTGCCAGCAGATACCGCAGCTCATAGCTGCGGTGCGCCAGCGCATCCGCATCAATATACGCCGGAATCGCCTCGGCATCCGCCGAAGCCGTGGTCGTGGTGGTCGCCGCGCCGGTAGTGGCGGAAGGCTTCACAGCGGGATCCACATTATTACAGCCCGCCAACGGCATGACCGCCAACGCCGCCAGCAAACACAAGAGCTTTTTCATATCCGATATTCCTCCGCTTTTTAACAGAAAACGCTGCTGCACAGGGGGCTGTGCAGCAGCGTTGCAAGGCCATAAGTCAGCCTAAAACGATACCAGCTGACAGTTCGATCAATAACTCCACTTATAATCGGTGTAGGAAAGGGTCATGTCCTTGTTGTTCTCCACAAACACATCCGCCGATCCGACCTGTTTGTACGCAATGTACGCATCCGAACGGATGGTGGAACCCAGCGGCAGGTTGACCGACAGGCTTTCCAGAGGCGTGTTGACCACCTGTTTGATACCGGTTTGCTTGTTGTAATCGGTCTTGAAGTGGTAACGGTACGCCATAAAGCATTTGTTCACATCGGTTCTCAAAACCGGGTCCCCTTTGGGCAGAATAAACGTCTTGGTGTCGGGATCGTAGCTTCTCTCGTCGTAGCGGTTGGAAACCTTCACCGTGTACACCACCGTACCGCAAACACCGTGACCGTCGTCGGTGTAGGTATCGGTATCCCAATCGTTGGAGCACATCTGGAATTTATACTCTTTGCCGATTTCCAACAGGATGCTTTCGCCGCCATAGTAGACGGTGCCGTCCTCAAACCGCACCGACATTTTCTTCGGGCAGACGATGCTGCCTTTCACCTGATTTTTGGTGGGCTCGGTAATCGGCTCGTCGGTAGCAGCACGCTTTTTCCAGCAAGCGTACAGGGTAAGGGTGTTCATATCTTTGCCGAAGTTCAGTTTGTCCGAAGTGAGCTGGTCGCCCGGCTTGTAAGACTCGCCGGTGCCGTCCGCTTTGGTGTTCCAACCGGTGAAATCGTAACCGTTCCGGCTGAAGGCGTTGTCTTTCACCGTGGCGGTATCACCCTTATAGTAGTGGGTCGCATCGGTGGTGGAGCCGGTCGCATCGGTGCAGTTGGCATCGTACAGCACGCTGCAAAACGGGGTGATCACGCCGTCCACATGCCATCCGTCGCTGCTGTCCCATTTGACCACATACCACACGATCGACTGACCGGGCTGCAGCTTAATGCCGTTCTTGGCGAGATCGGGACCAGAGGTAATGTAGCCGGAAACCGCATTGCCGGTTTCATCAAAAGTCGGCTGCGTATACGAAGAAATGTAGCCGCTGCCGGCAAGTTTATAGTTTTTGGTGGGCTGCGACGCGGTTCCGGTCGGCACCGCCAAGCCCTCGTTCAGCAAATAAAATTTGGCAACCTGCGACGGTTCCGCCGAAGCAAAAATCGAGCAGCAGCTGATCATCATGACCACAGCGACCAATACAGAAAGCAGCTTTTTCATCGTTTCCAATCCTTTCCTTTTAACCTCGCTAAAGCGCAAACCATTTGCAAAAGAAAATAAAAAAAGCACCTATATCAAGGTACACAGCGGTACCTTATATAAGTGCAACCTGACAATCATAGCCCTTATGGCGTTAGACTCATGGCTTTGCGCCACACGCTTTCGCGTGCTTTGCTTTTTTACTACGGTTGCATTATAGCACGCCCTTTCGGGAATTGCAAGAGCTTTTTTTGATTTTCTTAAAAAATTTCCACTTTGGTTTGGCGCTGCTTGACGGTGCTTATAAAAGGATGTATAATGCGCTGTGAAACAGACCATGATGACTTTATAAGTACGGTGATAACAATGAGCGAATTGAAAAAAGCGCTGTTCGGCGGGTACAAAAAATCCGCTGTGGATTCCAAAATGCAAGAGCTGACCCGGCAGCTGGACAGCGCCGATGCCGATAACAAGCGTTTTGCGCATGAACTGGATGCCACCACCGCCCGCATTGCAGAGTTGGAGCAGCAGCTCGCCGCGGCAGCGGCGGAAAACGCCGCGTTGAAAGCGGAAAAATCCAAAAACGATGCCATTTTCAACAACGTCGCCAAAATCTATCAGCGTGCCTACGACGCGGGTCACGACATTGTTTGCGATTCCAAAGACATCACCTATCAAATGCTGAAAAAGCTGGATATGCAATTTGACGCGGCGATGGGCGACACCGCCGCCATGACCGCGCATTATGACGCCACCCACCGGGATATGGAAGCGCTGCTGGCAGAGTTGACCCAAAAGCTGGACGATGTCAACCGCTCCGCCGCCCAAATCATGAACAAAGCCAAGACCTTTTCCGGCATCTATGGCGATATGAAACAGGTCGTGGCGGACACGCAGGGTGGTGCCCGGCAAATTTTGACCGATTATGAGCAGCAGGCATCGGAGTTTTTGACCAGCAACGACCAAGCGGAGCCAGAGACTCCTGCTGCCGTAGAACCGGAAGCTCCCGTGGCTACGGAACCGGAAATCCCCGCTGCTGCGGAACCGGAGACTCCCACTGCTGCGGAACCGAAAGCTCCCACCGCTGCGGAACCGGAAACTCCCGCCGCTGCGGAACCGGAGGCTCCCGCAGCGGACAGCGATCTTCATGTGTTGCCGCACCCGGCGGGTAACCCACCGGTCAAAGCGGCTGCGACCGAACACACACCGGCGGCACCCAAGTCCTCCAGCGAATTCACCCAGTTCGGTCGCAAGAGTAAAATCTCGGCGCAGGATCGCAACGAGCTGCTGCGCAAAGCGTTGCTGCGCAACGGCGGCCAATAAAGCGGTTTGCCGCCACGCAACCCGGATACAAGGAACAAACATGCATATAGCCGCGAGGACCGGGTTGCTTTTTTCACAAAAACAGCAGCCCGGTTTTTGCGCACTTATCCCCACTACCCCATTCAGGAGGAACCCGTTATGAAAAAAGGCTTGTTATTTGATCTGGACGGCACGCTCTGGGATGCCACCGCCACGCTGGTGGCACCGTGGAACACCGTGCTGCACCGGTTTGGCGATCCCCACCCGCCGCTCACCCGGCAGGATATGGTGGGATTTATGGGCAAAACCGCCGCGCAGATCGGTCAAATGCTGCTGCCGGACGATCCGAAAACCGGGCGGCGCATCTGCATGGAAAGCTGCGAGGTGGAGCTGCCGGATCTGCGGGAAAAAGGCGGCGTGCTATACCCGCAGCTGACGGAAACGCTGGACGCGCTGCGCCGGCAGTATCATCTGTATATTGTCAGCAACTGCCAGGAGGGCTATATTCAGGCGTTTTTGGCGCACCACCAGCTGGGCGACCGGTTTGAAGATTTTGAATACGAGGGGCGCACCCGCCTGACCAAAGGCGAAAATATCCGGCTGGTGGCACAGCGCAACGGGTTGGATCGCGCGCTGTATGTCGGCGATACCCAAAGCGATATGGACGCGGCGGATGCGGCGGGGTTGCCGTTTGTGCACGCTTCCTACGGTTTCGGCACCGTCAACCGTGAAACACCGGTGCTGCATACCTTCGCCGAGCTGCCCGCCATTGCCGATGCGTTGCTGTAACCGCATTCTCTAAAGAAAGGGGGCAGAGCTATGCTGCCGTTTTACGAAAGCTGGGATTCGGAATTTCACGCGTTTGAATGGACATCCTCGCACAGCTTTTTACCGCACCTGCACCACGAGCTGGAGCTGATGTATGTGGCACAGGGCAGTATTGATGTCGAGATCAATTTTGAGCGTCAGCGTCTGGAGGCGGGCGATCTGGCGGTGATTTTGCCGCACAGCGTTCACGCTTATGACATACCGGTTCCCGCACCGGAAACGGTGCAGCTGTGGGGCATGGTGATCGCCCCGTCGCTGACCGGCGATTTCGCGCCCCACATCAACGGTGCGGCGGCGCGCCATCCGTTTTTGACCGCCGCCGAGCTGGAACCCGCCGCGGTCATGTCGATCGAAGGTATGTTCCACACCCACTATGGCGCGCGACCGCTGGTGGTGCGCGCGTATTTGCAGCTGCTGCTGGCGTGCATCTGGCCGACGCTGGCGGTGGAACCGTCCAGCGACCGGCAGGCAGAGGATATGCTGTTCCAAGTGATCCAATATATGCTGGAGCATTACCGCCAGCCGCTGCAAGCCAAGGATGTGGCGGCGCAGCTCGGGGTCAGCACCTCGTATCTGGCGCGCATCTTTTCGCGGCGGCTGCATATGAGCTTTAACGATTATATCAACCGGCTGCGGGTGCAGGCGGCGCAGGATCTGCTGCGCTCCACCGACCGCCCGGTCACCGAAGTGATGCTGGAGGTCGGGTTTGAAAGCCAAAGCACCTTCAACCGCGTGTTCCGCGACATTCAGGGCATCACCCCGCGCGAATACCGCCAACAAACCCGGCAATAATCAAGCCGAAAGGAGATCATCTATGGGGAATCGCTGCACTCTTTATGCAGAGATGCATCTGGTCTTTGATAACGATTTTGATGTGTACTCGATCACAAAACGGTTGGGAATTACCCCCACCGAATGCAAATCGCGAAGCGAAACACGCATATCCCCTTTGACCAATAAACCTATTGAGGGCTTTTGGACACTACAAACAGAAGAAAGAGAAGAAAGCGATTTAGGTGTGGTATTAAACGAGTTAGTGGAGAAAATATCCCCCAAGCTGCCAGACATCAAACAAATCTGCGATGAAAACGACGGAACCGTTATTTTTGACATTATTCCCTTTTTTGATAGCGACAACAAACCCGACTTGTATTTCGAGAGAGATTTTCTGGATGTTGTGGAGTATTTGAACGCAACCATTCAAATAGATGTATATGTGGAATAAATCTGTCCTATACATTTCAGCGACAAAAAGGCAACCGATTCTGCCGAATCGGTTGCCTTTTTTTATTCTCCCAGCAGGGTGGCAAGCGTTTTTTGAATATAGTAATAGGATTGCTTCAGCCGGGTATGGTACTGGCTGTTTTTGGGGGAATAGTCGATGGCTTTCATCTTAACCGTTTCCGACTGGTGCGCAAACGACAAGCCAAGGGAAATGGCGGTCAAATCGACGGCTGCCGCTTCCCCCGCCTTGTTAAAATTGTTCAGCGCAGCGCCTTTGGAAATGTTCAGCACCCCCAGCATATACCACGGGATGCGGAATTCCACGATATGCTCCGTCGCGTAAAAATCGGCGAGCGAATCGTAATGGTCATCGTCGGGGTCGCTGATGCCGAAACGCAGTTTCCCCACTTCGTTGCTTTTTCGTTCGATCGTTTGCCGGGTTTCGGGCAGCTCCAGCTCTCCGTGGACAAACTGCGTCACGATATGGTATTCCCCCGAGTTCGCTGTCTTTTTCTCCTCCGGATAAAAGCGGAACCGGTTATAGTCATAATAAGCATCGTTCATCACCGCCGCGTTGTCTTTGCCGTCCAGCACGATCAGCGAATCGGCGCGTTTTTCAAAATTCAGCCCATAACGGTTGGAGGTTTGGCTGCCCACCCCCACGGTGGACACCGGAATCACCAACGGCTGATCCCCGAATGTTCCGGTTTTCAGCTCGACACAGCCATACAGATAGCCCTCGTCATACTGCACTTTCAGCGCATAATCCGCGGTATCCAGCAGCGCGTCCACCGCGCTCCATTCGTCGGTTTTGCCGTCCACCAGACACGCGGTGCGGCTGCCGGGTTCCACCGCCAAAATTCCGTAATTCTGTTCGGGGCTCATACGGTTGGGGGTGCGCTGCTGCGGCTCGCAATCGGTATAGCGATAGGTGTTCCAAATCTGCTTGAACCATTCGTCCTGCCACGAAAACAGCAGACTGCCGGCACATCCGGCGCTGGCGATGTCCACAAACATACGGCTGTCATACAACCCCTGCTGCTGTTCGGTGTTGCCGCCCTGGTTATATCCCAGTACGCTTTCCGCCGCGCACCCGCGCGAGGTGGATACCCCAAACTCCGCAATCAACAGCGGCACGGAATATTCCTTTTTCAAATCCTCGATATACGCTTTGTAGTTGTTTTGTTTGCCGGTGAGCTCATCGGTATAAGTGGCGTATTGGGTATCGTAATCGATGCTTTTCGGATAATAGGGATACGCGTCCACCGCCGCGAACAGTCCGGCGTAATAATCCGCCTGGGGCAGCACATGTTCGGTGTTCACCTCCACGCTGTCCTCGTAGGCATCCGGCTCGTTCGGATGGTCCAGCGTATCGTTGGTGGACCAGTTCAAAAACGCCACCGGCGTCTGGTAGGTATAATTCTGCGTTTCGTAAGCGATCAGCGTATCCCCCACCCGCGCCAAAAACGCCTCGAACGGCGTGGCACCCGGGGCGGTTTTGAGATATTCCCCCGCAAACACGGCTTTATCGGTATGGGTATTGCTCTTTTCCACAAACTCGTTGTTCCATTCCAGCCCCAAAATAAAGCCCAGCGTATACGGCGACACATCGTACACATACCGGTCAGTGTCATGCGCGGAATAATGCACACCGCTGCCGTTGCCGTGAACCACATCCACCGTATTTTTCGCCCGCCGTTCAAAATCCGCCAGCACCACATGGCTGCTGTCATAGCAATCGCCCGGCGCGGTCATATAGTCCTCGCTGAACCAGATGCCGTGGATCAGATACAGCTTTTTTTCGGCGCTCGCGTTATAATCATAGAACGCTTTGTAAAACTGCGGCGGCATGATGGAAAACACCCGCACCGTGTTGGCATTCATCTCGCTGATCTGCCGAAACCATGTTTTGTAGGTATCGTAAGAAATATCCACCGCCGCCAGATCGGTCGTGCCGGTGGAAAAGCCCATATTCACCCCGGCGATATACACGCTGGTCATATCGTCGCTGTTCAGCCGAAACAGCCTCCGGCTGTCTTTGTCGGCAAAATAACGCATATCCACTGCGCCGTGGGAAACCAGCGCTTTGGACACGGTTTCCACATGATATTCCGGAACATCGTAATCTTTCAGCTCTTTCTCCTGCGATACCGCGGGGGGCACCACCGGATCGCTGTTCTGGTGGCAGCCGGCCAGCGGCAGCGCCATCAGCACCGCCAGCAAAAGTGCTGCAAATTTGATGTGTTTTTTCATGCATCCTCCTATTCGGCCACGCCGGTCGCAAACAAAAAAGCCGCAAAAAACGCACATTGCGTCCTTTGCAGCCAGTCAATCATAGTATAAAACCTTAGACACCAGAGCTTTGCGTCATGGTCTTTCGACCATTTTGCCAATTATTTCGTTTTTGGGTATCTTCACAGTCGCACTATAGCATATTCCCGGAGAAATGTAAAGCGCTTTCCAAGAAAAGAGTGCTCCCCTTCTCCCGATAATGCCAAGGGGCGGGAAAGCCCATGGCTTTCCCGCCCCTTGTTATGAAAAAAGGAAAAGAGAATGAGAAACGCGTCATTTACTCGGCGATCGTGGCCGTCAGCGTCACGTTGCGCAGGCTGAAGGTCACGCCCTTGTCGTTGTTCCACGCAATGCCGTTGTTGACATAATCGGCATCCTGAGCGTATCCGCTGGTATCGTTGTAGGTCAGCGTTTCCAGACGGCTCACTTTGCCACTTTCCAGCACCGACAGCGGTACCACCATCCGCACATGGTTCCATGTGCCTCCCTTGGTAAAGGAGGACGGCTTCGCGTTGTAGCCCAAGGTGCCGCAGCTGGTACCATCCAGCTTCACATAGCCGTTCTTCACATACTTGACCCACGCGTCATTGGCGGGTGCCGGAGAGGTATGGGTGGAATCAACCTTTACATCAAACTCCAGATACACCGCCTCGTAAGCCGAGATATCCACCGCCGTATCCAGCGTTTTGTTGATGATCATCGCGTGCGTTTCCGGCGAGGTGACCTCGTCGGCGATCAGCGTCGCCACCGTGGTGGGGGCAATGTCTTTGATCGTGAGGCGCGCGGTCTTGGTGCCAACCGCGCCGCTTGCCAGCGTTGCCGTCACCGTCACATCCGCATACCCGGCACGGGTCGCTTTCAGCAGTCCGTCCTCTATCGTGACACCGGCGGTGTTTTCGCCGTCCGCCGCCAGCTCATACTGATAGTTTACCGTAGAAGCATCGTGACCCGGAATTTCACAATTGCCGCCAATCGTCACACCGGAGCGCAGATAGTAGCCTACTTGGGCATCCGACAGACCAATGGTGCGGTCGCTAAAGTCGACGCTTTCCACCGTGCAGGTGCAGGTGCTCATTTCCGAAATGCGGACATATTCAAACGCCACATCAATGGAAGACGGGTTACCGCTAAAGGAGTTGACCGCTTCCAGACCCAGCGACACCGTTTGCAGCGCGATGCTGGCTTTGCCCGCCAGCTTATACTGTGTTCCATCAGTAGAGTAGTAGAACGCGTACTCGTCACCGGAACGCAAAATACGCATATACATCGTGGTGCCGGCCGCCGGGATGCCGCCATTTTCGCTTTGCAGCTCTGCGGTAGACCCGCCGGTTTCTCTCACCACTTTGATACGGTTGCCGTTTTCATAGCTGAACTTGATGTAGTTGTCCTCATCCTGGAACACGAGGAAACCGATCTGCTGGTATCCACCCTTGAAGTTGTCGCTCATGGTGAATTTGGTATCCGCGATCCAGTCGCCGTCCGCCGCTTGGACAAAGATGTTTTTCGCATCGTTATGCGATTGATACAGATCGCCCGCTTCGGTGGAGATAACCAAACCTTTGTTGGTCAGCTTCCAGTTATCCGGGTTTTCTTTCACATTGCCGTTGTTATCGTAGACCTTCCAATCCTTCGGCAAAGTTGTCGTTTTGGAAAAATCCATAGAAGTCGGCTCGTGATAAGTGCGGATGTCGATGGTGTAGGTGACCACCCGATCGCCCAGGTCCGCGGTGATCGTCGCCGTGCCAGGAATGGATTCCGCCTGTTTAATGGTGATATAATCGCCGCCGTCCGGCACCGCCACCACCGCGCTGGTGGAGCCATCCGTCAAAATCACATCATACCGATAGGTGGTGGAGGTAAAGCCCTCGATGGGTTTGCCGTTCACCGTGATGCTGTGCACCGCACGCTCGTTTTTGACCGCCACCGGGAAGCTGCCGGAAGCCGACACACCGTTCACCGTCGCGGTCGCGGTGATGACCGCCGTACCCGGTTTGACCGAATGCACGGTACCGTCTTGATCCACCGTCGCCACTTCCGGATTGGACGAGGTATACACCACATTCGCTTTGTCGGGATCCAGGAAGCTGTCGTCGTTCATCGCCACCGTCAGATTGGTGGTAACCTTTTTGTTGGACAGATCCATCGTGTGACCGCTCGGGATCGCCGTGACCACCGCCGGGGCCGGGGTCAGTTCGCCCGCCAGCGTCACTTTCTGGCTGCCGCGGATATCGTCGCTGGACGAGCCGATTTCGATCGTCCAGTCGCCCTGGTCGTACACATTTTTGCCGGCTTCTTCGTTCCAGAAGTACCATTCGCTCACCGGCAGTTCCAGCGTGACCGTTTTGGTTTCGTGCGCTTTCAGCGCCACTTTTTCAAAGTTTTTCAGCTGTTTGGCCGGACGGTTGGTTTTATCCGCCAGCGGCGAGGACACATACGCCTGCACCACTTCCTGGCCATCCACATCGCTGTCGTTGGTGACATCCACACTCACCCGCACGGTATCATCGGGGGTGATCGCCGCCGCGGAAACCGCCGCGCCGCTCAGCGACACTTTGCCCGCCGCCGCCTGCAGGATCATCATGGCGTCCACCGCAGACACGCCGGTTTTGCCGTCCACATTGGCGCTCTGCATCTGCTCAGCCGTCAGGGTGACCGCGCCGGTCGCCGCTTTCAGCGCCAGCAGCGCATCCGCTGCTTTCACATTGCCGTCGCCGTCCACATCGCCGGGGATCACCGTCGACGCGTTCGCCAGCCGCATATTCTTATAAGTAAAGTTGGAATAGCTCAAGCCATGACCAAAGGGATAGGACACCTTGCCGCTGAAGTACTGATAGGTGCGGCCTTTGCTGGTATCGGTGGTGCGAATGTTGTAATCGGTGATCGCACCCAGCTCGGTTTCGTCGCTGTACCAGGTGAAGGTCAGCTTACCGGAGGGGTTGGCTTTGCCGAACAGCAGGTTGCCCGCCGCTTCGCCCTGCGCCTGACCGTTGTAGGTGCACCACAGGATGGACGGCACCGCCTCGCGGAAGGATTCGATGTTCATCTGGCTGACCGACGAAATATACGCCACTGTGCGGGGGTTCAACTGAGCCGCCGCTTCCACCATATTCGCTTGGAACCGCGGGAAGGTCAGGCTGTGGCGGTCGTTCTCCTCGCCGGAATCGCTCTGGCGGGTACCGATATACGCGATAACCGCATCGGCATTCTTGATCGCCGCCTGCTGGCTGGCGTCAAACGCTTTGTACTCCGCACCGGATTCGCACACCACATACAGCGTGTGCGTACCGCTGAAGCCCTTCGCCGCCGCGTCGATCACGCCGGTATAGGGGCGATAATCGGTCCAGCTGCTGGTGGCTTTCGTGGTGACGGTACCCACAATGGGGCCGTCTTTAGAATCCATATGGATCTCCATGGTGCCGTGGGTAGCGCTGCCGCTGCCGCCGGACGCCCAAATGGTGACCTGCGTCACATCGTCCACCGACACATTGTCGTACTGCACCCACGCCTTGTTGTACACAAAACCGAAGTTGGCATTGCTGTTTTCCGGTTTGCACAGATCATAGTTGACCGCATCCGAGGGTTTCAGCGTTTTCAGCGTTTTGCCCTCGCTGTCCAACAGCGCCACATTGCTGAAGTTGCCATAGTAGCTCGCGCCGCTGGAGTTGGGGCTGATATGCTGCACCTTCGCCTGCGGATTCAGCTCCTGCAGCACACCGACGATGCCGTCATAAGGCGTGCTTTTGTTTTCGGGCAGCGGCGTACCGGAATAGTCGCCGAGCACCAGACTTTTCACCAGTTCGTTTTCACCCAGAATAACAAGGTTGTTGATCTTTTTCGCATCCAGCGGCAGCAGCGCATTGGTATCGCCGGTCGCCGGTTCGTTTTTCAGCATCGCCACGCCCTCTTCCGAGGCCTGCAAGGCGGTGTCTTTCGCTTCATCGGTGGTGGTCAGAACAGGCGTGCCGGTCGCGAGGCCGGTACCTGCCAGACCGTAGTCCTCTTTGTTCCAACTGTATTTGGTCTTGTCGCGATAGGGTACCTGCTCCGCCGCGTCGAACTCGCCGGTTTCCATGCGGGCGGTGAACATACGCACCAGCGCCACATCGATCTCGTCCTCGCTCAACAGACCGCGGCGCACCGCTGCCATCGCGTTGCTGCGATACACACCGCCGCATTCCAGATCGTTACCGGCAGCAATACACAAAGCGGTCGTTTCCGCTTCGTCCACCGCGTGATCCCATCCGGCGGGCACCCATTTGTGATTCTTATAAACATCGTTGATTGCGCCACAGTCGGAGGTCACATAGCCGGTGAACCCGAAGGTGCGGCGCAGCAGCGTTTCCAGCGTATACACATTCGCCGCCGCCGGGGTACCGTTGATCTCGTTGTACGAGGTCATGAGCGAGTGCACGCCCGCCTCCCGCACAACGCCTTTGAACGCGCGGGTGTAATACTCACGCAGCGTCGCATCATCGATATCGGACGATCCGTTGTGACGGAATTTTTCGGTATTGTTCAGCGCATAGTGCTTGATGGTGGCGATCGCCTTCAGATAGGTATCGTCCTCGCCGTCGCCCTCCAAGCCTTTGACAAAGCTGGAACCGATCGCGGTGGACAGATACGGGTCTTCGCCGTAGGTTTCCTCCGCACGACCCCAGCGGGGATCACGGGACATGTTGATGGTGGGCGACCAGTAGGACAATCCTTTGCCCACTTCCAGATTGTAGGCACGCGCTTCGTCCGACATGATCTTGGTCATTTCCTGCACCAGATCACGGTTCCATGTCTGCGCAATGCTGTACGAAGTGGGGAACGATGTTGCGTAGCCCGAACGCGCCACGCCGTGCAAAGCCTCGCTCCAATAGCGATAGGCTTCAACACCCAGCCGCGGGATCGCAGCGGCGCTGTCGCCCAGCTGCGACGCTTTTTCCTGCAGGGTCATGCGGGATACCAGATCCGCTGCCCGCTCGGCAAAGGTGTATTTGCCGGAAGAATCCTGATAAATCATTTGCTCTGTCTCCTCTGCTGTTGTGGGGGATGGCAACACAGCCATAATTCCGCCTGCGCAGAGCGCCAACGACGCTGCCAGCGACAGCAGTTTTTTGCCTGTTGAATGCCTGTTCATAGCGTTTACTCCTCTCGTTTTCGTCTTGTTGCCCATATTCTCGTCCCGAACTCCAACTTTATCATATAGCATGTCTGCCTGTTCTGCCAGTGCATAGTTGCGCACAACCAGTCAATTATTGATGTTTTTTCAAAAAAAGGGGTAGTCATATTGCGAAAAGGGTGGTATACTGGCGTTGAACAATACCGAGGGGGGTGGTGGCTTGCTGCCGCATTTTGAAAACCGCGCTGCGGATTACTATGCCTTCGACTGGGTGGGGCCACAAACCTGGGCGCAGCATCTGCATTATCAGCTGGAAATGGTATATGTGGAAAAGGGGATGCTGGATGTCACCATCGATTTCCAGACATGGCATTTGCGCGCCGGTGATCTGGCGATCATTTTCCCCTATTGCGTGCATGGATACCACATCGACCCCGATTGTGCGCCGGACAACCATGTGCTGGGCATCATGGCGCTGCCTCCCATGGCGGGAGAATTCGAGGAACGGCTGCCGGTGCAGCTGCCGCAGTCGCCGGTGCTGACCGGCGATCAGCTGAACGAGGAGATCATTCAGGCGTGGTATCGCCTGTTTATCGAGCGCGAGCATTATCGCCCCATGATCGCCAAATTCTATTTGCAGCTGCTGCTGGCACTGCTGTGGCCGCTGATGGAGGTTTCCTCCGCCAGCAAGCAGCAGCGGGACGACACCGCCCACCGCGCCATCCGCTATGTGGTGGAGCATTATCGCCAGCCGCTGCAAGCCAAAGAGGTGGCGCGGGAGCTGGAGATTTCTCCCTCGCATCTGGCGCGCATCTTTTCCACCCGCCTGCATATGGGATTTAACGAATATGTCAACCGGCTGCGGGTGCAGGCGGCACAGGATCTGCTGCAATCCACCAGCCGCCCGGTCACCGAGATCATGCTGGACACCGGGTTTGAAAGCCAAAGCACCTTTAACCGCGCGTTTCGCGAAATTTACGGTGTCAGCCCGCGGGTGTACCGCCAACAGCTGGAAGCGTCAAAACCCTGACCGCATTTCCCCCATAACAAAACGAACCCCCGAAGCCATCGGCTTCGGGGGTTTTCTTATTGAGCGGGATGTATCAATCAAACAGACCTTTGAAGAAATCCACAATGCTGTTCCAAATGCGCACGAAGAAGTTTTCGTCCTCTTTGGTTTCGGTTTTGGTTTCCTCTTTGGTTTCCTGCTCGGTCGGCTCCGCCACCTTCATAATGAATGCGGAGGTTACCTCGGCGCCTTCCGGCGCGCCGGAATAGGAACCGTACGCCTGTGCCTGCTCTTCCATCGCATCCTTGACCGCCAGCGCCTGACGCGCTTTGTCGATCAAGTCTTTGTTGTCGGTCAGCTTGTCGATACCGTCGGTCTTGAACTGGCTCATGCCGTCGCTCAACTCGCCGGATTTGTCGTTCAGCTGGCTGGTCGCATCCTGGAACGCACCCACCGCGTCTTTAACCTTGGTCGAAGCCCCGGTCAGCGTATTCAAGCCGGTGGCGAGGTCGCCCGCGCCCTGATTCAGCTTATCCGCGCCCACCGACAGCGCCATGATCGCGCCGGTCAGCGTTTTGGGATCAGACAGATCATCGTTCGGGTCATACAGCGCCGCGGTCAGCTGGCTCATACCGCCCATCAGCTTGGTGGACAACGCATCGATCTCGGTCAGCGAGCTTTGCAGCGTGGTCAGCGCCGACAGATCCAGTTTGCTCATCATCTGCGCGATCTGCTGCGCCGCCTGCTCTTTGATGGGTTTCAGATTATCCATAATGGCTTTGGCTTGCGCCTGCTCCACCGGGTTTTCGCTGGTGGCGAGCTGCTGCAGCGTTTTGCCGCCGGTCAGCACCCGCACCGCCACATCGGCGGAACCGTCGCTCACCTGACCGATCGCAGTGACCAGTTGGGTCTGGATCGCGGTCATATCCGGCAGCTGCAAACCCGCCAGCTGTTTTTTCAGCTCTTCCATCTTGGTGACCAGCTGCTGCTGGAGCGTGGCGGAACCGGTGATACCCGCCACCAGCTCATCCTGCACCTGTCCTTTCAGCTGGTTGATCGCATCGTCCAGCTGTTTGGTGCCCGCCTGCAGGGTGGTCGCACCGTTCACCGCGGACAGCAAGCCCTGATCAAACTGATCGTAGCTGCTCTTGAACTCGCCCATCTTCTCATCGAACTGCGCCAGCGCGTCGTGCAGCTGGGCGCTGCCGTCTTTCAGCTTGGCAGCAGCGCTGTCCAGGCTGTCCATGCCTTTTTCCAGATCGTCCAGCTTATCATTCAGGTCGATCTCTTTCAGCTGCTCCATGCTGGTCGCCGCCGCCGCCATAAAGGTCGGCATCGCGAACTCGGTCACATCCGCTTCCACCGTGAAGGTGTCCTGCAGCTTATCGGTGAGGTCTTTCATATCGTCGGTCAGCAGATCGCCGAAGTTCTCTTTCAGTCCCGGCACCGACAGCAGGCTGACCAGCTGGTTGGTGGAGTCGCTGATGACATTGGCGTCACCGGCGTGGACATTTTTGAAGGTTTTGGTCGGCATATCCAGCACCATACCCACCACAAAGGGGGTGTACAGATCCTGTTCCTTGCCGTTAATGGTCTTGCGCTGTTTTTCGTTATTGGTCACATGGATGGTCATTTCCAAATGACCGCTTTTGCCGCGCAGCTCTTTTTCGGTCATCTCGGTGCCGTCCAGCGAGTAGGTGATCGACAGGGTCACCGGCGGGGTTTTGGTGGAGGTACCGTTGTAGTACACATCCACATCATCGGTATCCCAGGTCACGGTGTCGATGTTCTGCTGGGGTTTTACATCGGATTTGATGTTCTGGATATCCGACAGGTTGGAAAAATCGGTGATACCCTTGAGCCCGCCGTCGTTATGCAGCCAGCAGCTCACCGTCTGGCTTTGGGTGCTGCCGTCCGGATTCAGAATCAGATACACGCTTTCCTGCTTGGTCAGCGTGGCGTCCTGTTTGTCGTCGCCCTCGGCAATGACCGGTGCCACCGCGGTGGTCAGCATCAAGCCGGCGCTCAAAACGGCTGTCAAGCCTTTTACAAATGTTTTCATACCACAGTTTCCTCCTTCGACGATACATCATCGGCCGCGGCGGTTTCGCCGGACGGTTGTTGATACAGCCACCTACGGCTGGTCTTTTCGATCACTTTGTTAAACAGGATCAGCAGTGTCGGCAGAATGAACAGGATGACAAACATACTGATCAGCGCGCCGCGCGCCATCATCAGGCACAAGCTCTTGATCAAGTCCACATCGGCGATCAAGCCCACGCCCACCGTGGCGAGGAAGAACGCCAGCGCACTGGTGATGATGGATTGCGAGCAATTTTCGATCGCCAGCTGCGCCGCTTCCGGGGCGCTGTGGCCAAGCGACCGCTCTTCGCGGAACCGGTTGGTCATCAGGATGGCGTAGTCCACCGTGGCGCCCAACTGGATGGTGCCGATAACGATACTGGAAATAAACGGAATGGTTTCGCCGGTGAAGAACGGGATGCCCATGTTGATGGAGATAGCGGATTCAATCGCCAGCACCAACAGGAACGGCACCGATATGGATTTGAACACCAGCGCGATGATGAGGAACACCAGCGCGATCGAGGTGATGTTCACGCTCTTGAAGTCGCGATCTGCCACATCGATCAGATCTTTGGTCATCGGCGCCTCGCCGGTGATGTAGGCATCCTTGTCATACTCTTTGAGGATGGCGTTCATTTTGTCCAGCTGGGCATTCTGCTCATCCGAAGCGGTGGGATAGAGGGAGTTGACCATCATGATCTCTTTGCCCGCTTTGCGCAGCGTATCCGACAGCTCCTGCGGCAGCATATTGTCCGGAATCACACCGCCGACATATTTTTCAAAGGACACGACCTGCGCCACACCGTCCAGCTCTTCCAGCCGATCGGTGATCTCGTTCATCTGGGCGTTGGTGAGCGAATCATCCACCAGAATGAAGTCGGTCGCGGTCATATCAAAGGTATCTTTCAGCTTCTGGTTGCCTTGGGACGAGATCAGATCGTCCGGCAGCGTATCCAGCAGGTTGTAATACACATTGGTGTTGGCCTGACCATACACAAACGGAGTCACCAGAATCAGGAACACGATCAGGATCGGCACCCGCCGTTTGACAATGAAGTGGCTCAGCCGTTTCATCTTGGGGATAAAGGTGCGGTGGCGGAAGCGTTCGATCGGTTTGTCGAACAGCATGATCAGTGCCGGCAGCACCGTCACGGTGCAAAGCACGCCGAACAGCACGCCCTTCGCCATAACCACACCGATATCGGTGCCCAGCGTCAGGCTCATGGTGCACATCGCCAGGAAGCCGGCGATGGTGGTCAGCGAGCTGCCGGTGATGGAGGAGAAGGTTTGCTGAATGGCGGTTGCCATTGCCTGCTCGTGATCCGGCTGGTGAGTTTTTTCTTCCTCATACCGGTGCAGCAGGAAGATGGAGAAGTCGGTGGTCACTGCCAGCTGCAGCACCGCCGCCAGCGCTTTGGTGATAAAGGAGATCTCTCCGAGGAAGTAGTTGGTGCCCATGTTGTACAGCACCGCCACGCCGATACTGGCGATAAACAGCAGCGGTACCACCGTGGATTCCAAGCTCAGGAACAAGATCACCATCAACAGCGCCACAGCCACCGTGACATACAGCACGATCTCGTTGTCCACCAGCTCGCGGGTGTCTTCCACCACCGCGGCCATACCGCCGATAAAGCAATCTTTATCCAGCAGCTTTTTCATGGATTTGATCGCGCTCATGGTGGTTTCGGAGGACATGGTGTCCTCAAAGGTGACCATCACCAGCGTGGCGTCGTTCTTGCCGTAAAAGATGTCCTGCACATCCTGCGGGAGCATCTCTTTCGGCACCGTGATGTCGGTGAGATCATCCACCCACAGCACCTTACCGACGCCGTCTATCTTTTTAATTTCTTCCTTTAGATCCTGTACTTGCCTTGCCGGCATATTTTCGATGGTCACCATCGCGGTACTGGCAAGTTTATAATCGTTTTCCAGATACCGCTCGCCGATCACCGATTCCAGATCCTCGGGCAGGTAGCTCAAAATGTCGTAGTTGATGTGGGTCGCCGCCATGCCCATCACAGACGGGATCAACAGCAGCACTGCCACGATCAACACCAGCACCCGCCGCTTGACGATAAACCGGGACATGCGTTTCAAGCCGATCACTCTCCTTCTTAAATGACGGCGCATCCGTTCGGCTGGTCCAAGAGCTTTTTCAACTCTTTCGGTTCATCCGATTAAATGACTGCCGGTCATTTCTTTCATCGGTGGTTAGTATACGAGTTTTCTGACTGATAGTCAATATACAAATTGACCAACGGTCATATTTTTTTGAGCTCCGTTTTGTGCACCGCGCCAAGATTGCTCGAAACCCCCAAAAATCCGTTGCATTCTGCGGACTTCCTCCGTATAATGGAAGTCAAACGAAAGGGTGAGGACGCATGGCGGGTATCCGGGAACAGCAAAAAGCGGAAAAGAAACGCAAGCTGCTTGACGCGGCGTATCGCTGCTTTGTAGAAAAAGGACTGCACAAAACCTCCATCGACGACATTGTGGCGCGGGCCGGTGTCGCCAAGGGCACGTTTTATCTGTATTTTGCGGATAAGGCGCATCTGTCGGATCAGCTGTATATCTCGCTGAGCAAAAAGATTTTGCTGCACGCGTATCACGAGGTGGAAAAGCAGGAGATCAACGATTATATCCCGCTGGTGCTGGCGTTTGTGGATGCGATCATCGAATATTTGCGCAGCAACAAATCGGTGTTGGCGCTGATGGGCAAGAACTTCTCCTGGCCGCCTATCGAAAAAGAGCTGATGGAGGACGAGGAGTTCCGCCACGTCGCCCAGCTGCTGACGAATAACCCCTATCGACCGGACGACACACCGGAAACGGTGGTCAAATATGTGTTCTCGCTGTTGGCGCTGTGTGGCTCGGTGGGCTATTCCAGCATTATCAAGGGCGAGCCCGACACCATCGACAATATGAAACCGGTGCTGTACGACATCATCACCCGCGCACTGCAGCAATAAGAAACAACAAACGCGCCGCCCTTTGAAACCAAAGGGCGGCGCGTTTTCTCTTTATATATTATAATACCTATTTTACCAAAGAGCGTACTGGCTGCTTTTTTCGTCCAGATAGATCGGGTCCTCGTCCGCGTAAAAAATGTTGATGCCGGTAATACGCAGATGATCCAGCAGCGCGGGGGCGGATTCATCCGGCGAGTCCTGCCGCGGCGCGCCCGTGTCCAGCAGCGCGCACATCATCAGCGCGGTGTTCTGCTGTTTATCGGTGTCGGTCAGCGTGACCGTCCGCTCCCCCACCTTAGCGGTGACTACGCGATGGATAAACTCCTCACCGTCCCATTCGTTGAGGGCAGCGTATTCCGACGGCGATCCGGACAGCAGCTGATCCTCCCGCGGGTAGTGCAGCAGCGGCAGCCGCACCCACGCGGTCGCGCCGTCCTGTTGACTGCGGAAGATGTATCCCATACGGGTGGGCGGCACCGCGCTGGCAGAAAAGCCGTCAAACCCGCGCATCCGCTGCTGTTCCTGCGCATCGGCATACGCCATGGCGTAAATGCGGATCTCGTCGATCGGTTTGTCGGATACATTTCGCCAATACAACCGCACCATCTCGCCGCTGTTCCACCGGTGCGCGTCGGTGTCCCACACATCGACCGGAGCCGTGTCGTGCCCCATAATGCGGATGAGTCGGCGCACCGATGTCTTGTCCCCTACTGTTCGACGGGTGGTGGGGCGGGTCGTTTGGCGAGAGCGGGCGGCTTTGCGTCCGGTCGTCGCCCCCGCGCGCGAAGCGGCGGAGCTTTGCCGGGCGGAGGGCGCGGCGGTGGCGGCAGCGCTCGCTTGGGCGGCGGAAATCGTGGCCGCCGTCGCCGATGCAGCGACAGTGGTGGTATCGGTTTCCTGCGGCGGGATCTTGACTTCCATCATCGGCTCCAAAATGGTGCCATCCCCCTTGTCGGTCGCCCCCAGCGCACACCCGGGCAGCAGCAGCATTGCCGCCGCCAAAACCAGCCATCGTTTCACAGCCACTCCTCCTTTTCTTTACAATTATACAGGATAGCCGCAAAAACGACAAGCTTTTTCGCAAATTTATTTTCATCTTGTCAAAAAATATGCCGGTTTTTCTTTTTCGCGGCGATGGATTGACAATCCCCGCTCGCCGTCGTACAATGGCAGTATATTTTCCCAAAAGGATGTGCCGTTTTTATGAATTTATCCACTGTATATAGAGCGCTGCAAGGGCTGACGGTGTACCGCCGTCTGCTGGACCAGCCGGTGACCGGCGCGCTGACCGCGCTGATCCACGCCGCCGCCCGGCAGGACGCGGACACGCTGTGTGCCGCGTGGGGACATCTGTGTGCCACGCTGATCGACCACGACCGGCTGGACAGCCTGCCCGCCGCCGTAGCGGACGAAGTGTTGGGCGATGACAACCGTTTTGTGGCGGCAGCCACCGCCGGACAGCAGCCCTCACCGGTGCTGCAAGCCGCCGCGCGGCAGGATCTGGCAACGCTGTGCGCTGCCGCTTCGCTGACAGCGGCGGATCTTGCCATGGCGGACGAGCTGCCGGCGCTGCCGGTATGGGGCACCGCCCCCGCTCCCGCGCCGCTGGATGGCGACTGGGGCGAGCAATGGCAAGCGGTGGCGGCGTATCATTCCTCCCATGGCTGCGGGCGTTTTTCCTCCCACAAAGCGTTTTTGTGGCGGGACGGCCGCTTGCTGCCGGTGGAGCATCCCGACCCCATCCGGCTGCACCAACTCAAGGATTACGAATACCAGCGCCAGATCGCGATGGACAACACCCGCGCGTTTCTCAACGGCTTTTCCGCCAACAATATGCTGCTGTACGGCGACCGCGGCACCGGCAAATCCTCGTTGGTCAAGGCGCTGCTCAACCATTTTGCGGATCGCGGACTGCGCATGATCGAAGTGCCGAAGGAGTATCTCCGTGAGTTGCCGGATCTGACCGATCTGCTGGCGGGGATTCCGATGAAATTCATCATCTTTATCGACGACCTGTCCTTTTCACAGCAGGACGATAACTTCGGTGCGCTGAAAGCGGTGCTGGAGGGCGGCCTGGCGGCGCGCCCCAGCAATGTGCTGATCTACGCCACCTCCAACCGCCGCCATCTGCTGCGCGAAACCTTTTCGGATCGCCAGGGCGACGAGGTGCACCACGCCGACACGGTGCAGGAAGCGGTGTCGCTGTCCGACCGGTTTGGCATCAGCCTGACCTTCCTGATTCCGGACAAGGAAAAATTCCTGCACATCGTGGAGCAGATCGCCGAAGACCGCGGACTGTCGGTAGATCGCGACAAGCTGTTGGCGGCGGCCGAGCAATGGGCGCTGGAGCGCGGCTCGCGTTCCCCCCGCTACGCCAAGCAGTTTATCGCCGATCTGGAAGCCAAACTGGCGCTGGGGCAAACGCTGTGAGCTGGTTTGACAAGCGGCGGCAGCAAAAAGCGACGGCGGCAACCCGCGCGCTGCTGAAAGCGGTGGACGGGCGGGAGCTTGCCTATGTCACCCGCCGCGAACCGGACGAAAACGGCAACCCCGGCGAAACCGTGCTGGGCAAAGGCGGTCGCTTGTGGCTGCACGAGGACGAGGTGCGGGTATCCGGTCCGAAATCCGAGTTGTTTTCCTGCCCCATCCCGGCGGTGGAAGCGGGCGAGCTGATGAGCGGCGACGGTATGGTGCTGCAAGGACACAACACGCTCACCGACCGCGACGAAATGGTTGTCGCGTACTATCTCTATTTCCGCTAAATATGATCCTATCATACAAAAACGCCGGTACAGACTTTTCGTCTGTGAAGTAGTCAATAGTTAGTAGACACAAAATTTCTTAAGCCACCAGTACTGTT
>OGIE01000058.1_pt1 | contig 134797 bp, 127 predicted proteins | sample 1571581 | NCBI WGS metagenome assembly OGIE01 (sample SAMEA2582021, study PRJEB24529) | metagenome | biome: Human gut stool | place: China | collected 2011
ACCGGCCGTTGAGCTTGCTGGTGGTGGAGCTGTATGCGTAGGCGGGCGTGTTCGGCATGGTGACGAACTCCACGTTCTCCGGCTTCAGGCCACCGGTGAAGGCCGCTTTGGCAAACCACAAAATATTCTGGAGGGTCAGATCCGTCTCCACGTTCTCCCGAAACACCTCGGCAAATGCGTTGATCTTGGCGATGTTCTCGATCTTCAGCAGCTGCTCCACCATGGCGGTCAAAAATGCCTGCTGCGTCTTGATGCGGCCCAGATCGCCGTCCTTGTAGCCGTTGGCTCCGTCCCGGAACCGCAGTACCTGCATGGCGTCGTCCCCCGTGAGCAGGCGGTAGCCCGCTTTCTGGTTGATATAGAGGTTTTGCAGGGGGTCACTGTAATACATGTCCCGGGGCACATCGAACCAGACGCCGCCCATAGCGTCCACGATCTGGCCCACGGCCTCCCACTCCACAATCACCTGATAGTCCGGCTCAAAGCCCACCAGTTGGGCGATCTCCTTGTAGAGATACTGGATGCCCCGGTCTCCACCGCCGTACCAGTTGTAAACAGAGTTGATCTTCTTGATATCCCAGGAGACATTCACCATAGTGTCCCGGGGAATGGACATCACCGTGGCCTTCTGGTTGGTCACGTCGTAGCTGGCCAGCAGCATCGTGTCCGTATTGCCGCCGCCCCCCGTGTCCCGGCCCAGGATCAGAACTGTGTAGTAGTCCTGACTCTTCCGCTCCCCGTCGCTGCGGGGGCGGGTCCCCTCGCCCCAGTCGATCTCCTCCACCGGATCGGTGGGTTCTTCCGTCTCCTGGGGTTCTGTCTTGCCGGTGTTGAGGTCCGGCCGGACGAACAGGCTCTGCCAGGCCAGAACTCCCGCCAGGGCCACAGCCAGAACTGCGGCTGCGGCAATCAGCCCCTTCTGCCCCCTGGTCAGTCCGGACTGTCTCTTTGGGGGACGTCCTTTTCCATCCATCTGGTCCGCCATGGTGCCACCCCTTTTCCGTCGTTCAGCTCACGATGATAAAGCCGTCATCCGGAGCCTCTTCTGCGGCAGCATCGCCGCCTCCATCTCCGGTGCCGGAGGCCTGGCTGTCTCCAGTGCCCGAATCGGTCGTTCCTCCGCCTGCGTCAGGCGTGCCGCCGTCCGGAGTCCCGCTTGTGCCCGTACCCGGATCGGTGGTCCCGTCGGTGCCGGTGCCGGTGGTTCCTTCTCCGGTGTCAGGTCCTGTGGTCCCGCCGCCGGTGCCGGGATCTGTCCCGCCGTCGGGCGTTGTCCCTGTTCCGGGATCCGTCGTGCCAGAGCCCGGGTCTGTGGTCCCGCCCGTCCCCGGGTCCGTGGTTCCGCCATCCGGCGTCACCGGCAGGCCGGTGTCCGGATCGATGGGATTGCCGTTCTCATCCACCGTGGGCGTCTCCTCCTCCGGCTTGCTGGGCGTGGTGGGCTTCACCGGCGGCCGGGCCGCCCGGCTGTCTTCCACATGGCCGGTGGACGAGCTGATGCTGCCGTCAGAGTTGACGGACATAATGTCCAAGTCGCTGAGGGTGAATACCTCCGTATAAGGACTCAGCTTGGTGTTCACCAGCTCCAGCAGCTCATCCGCGCTGGGCACCACGTAGGATTGATAGTTGTGATAGGTGCGGCTCCAGCAGGATGCGGTCCGGTTGGGCATGGTGACAAACTCCACGTTCTCCATGCTCAGCCCACCCAGAATCGCCTGCTGGGCAAACCATAGGATATTCTGGAAGCTCAGGTCTGTCTCCACATTGTTCTGGAACACCTGGATGAACTGGTTGATCTTTGTGACGTTCTTGATCTGCAGCAGCTGGTCCACCATGGCGGTCAGAAACGCCTGCTGGGTCTTGATGCGGCCCAGATCGCCGTCCGGATAGCCGTAGCGCATGTCGTTGTCGTGGCGATAGCGGAGCACCTGCATGGCGTCGTCCCCCGTGAGCAGGCGGTAGCCCTTCTCCTGGTGGATGTGAAGGTCCTGATAAGGATCGTCGTAGTTCATGTTCCGTGGCACGTCGAACCAGACGCCGCCCATGGCGTCCACGATCTGGCCCACGGCGTCCCACTCCACAACCACCTGATAGTCCGGCTCAAAGCCCACCAGCTGGGCGATTTCCTTGTAGAGATACTGGATCCCCCGGTCTCCGCCGCCATAGTAGTTATACACGGAGTTGATGCGCTTGATATCCCAGGAGACATTCACCATGGTATCCCGGGGAATAGACATCACCGTGGCCTTCTGGTTGGTCACGTCGTAGCTGGCCAGCAGCATCGTGTCCGTGTTGCCGCCGCCCCCCGTGTCCCGGCCCAGGATCAGGACCGTGTAATAGTCCTGACTCTTCCGTTCCCCGTCGCTGCGGGGGCGGGTCCCTTCGCCCCAGTCGATCTCCTCTTCCTGGGTCCCGCTGTCCGCATCCGCGTTCTTGTCCGGCAGATCCGGGCGAACGAACAGGCTCTGGCAGGCCACCACCGCGATCAGCACGATGGCCAGTACCACGGCTACCGCGATCAGCAGCTTCTGCTGCCGCGTCAGGCGGCTCGGTTTCTTCGGCTTCTTGGGTCTGCTCTTTTTCGGCGTCCCGCCCGCCGGATGCTTTCCGTTTTCTCTATCCACTGTCTCTCTATCCTTTCAATGCGTCCCGCGCCTCAATGGTGGCGTGGTGCACAGGGTTTCCCATTTCGGTCATCTCTTCGATGGTCATCTCCAGGCCCATCAGCAGGCCCTCGTCCAGGTCTTTATAACACACAGCGCGGAGTTTGTCTACCCCCGGAAAATTCCGGGAGGGCTCGATATAATCCGCCAGATAGATCACTTTTTCCAGCAGGGTCATGTGGGCATGGCCCGTGGTGTGCCACCAGATGGCGTTGTAGATTTCATCGTCCACACCGAACACGTCCCGGGCGATGGCCGCGCCGGTCTTGGCGTGGAGAAGCTTCAGGGCCTTCTGCTCCAGCTCGTCCAGCTGGATGCCGTACCGGCCGCACAGTTCCAGCTGCTCCTCCATGTTCAGCTTTTTTGTGCAGTCGTGCAGCAGTGCCGCTACCCGGGCCTTCTCCACATCGGCGCCGTACCGCTCCGCCAGACGGATGGCCTCCTGCTCCGTGCCCAGCACGTGGGGGATGCGCTTGTTTTTCAAATAACTCAGAGCTATCGGCCGCAGCTCCCGCAGGGGCAGGCGCTTCAAATCCGCCCGGGTGCCGTACAGTCCCTCCCGCAGGATATAGCCGTACACCGCCGGAGGCAGGAGATTCACGCCCTCTCCCTTCGCCAGCATGGTTCGCAGGTCTGTGGAGGACACATCCACCACGCCGGGGATGGTGAGGGTGAAGATCCGGGCCTGGGGATATGTCCGGTACAGATAGTCCCGCTGAACGGAGAACAGCTCCTCCGTGTCCGCCTCCGTTCGGCCGAAGGTGGCGATCCCCGCCAGGGACAGAATCTTCTCCGCTTCGTGCCAGGTCTGGATGGTGAGGAACATGTCCGTGCCCATCAGCAGCCACAGCTCGTCCTCCGGGTACCGCTCCTTCAGCTGGGCCAGGGTGTCGGAGGTATAGCTCCGACCCGTCCGCTTCAGCTCCAGATCCAGTACCTGGACCCGGTCCCCCAGGCCCAGCTGCTCCCCCGCCAGGCGGGTCATCTCAAGCCGCTGTTCCGGAGTGGGGCTGCCCGCTGGCAGCGCCTTGTGGGGTGGCTCCCGGTCCGGGACCAGCAGCAGCAGGTCCAGCTTCAGCAGCTCGAATACCGCCCGGGCCGCGGTCACATGGCCCAGGTGGGGCGGGTTGAACGTCCCGCCGTAAACGCCGATCTTCATACGCGATTCCTCTTTATGGTTCAGATTTTTCCGCCGGAAGCTCCAACTCCATCTCGTCATCCGTGGCGGTGAAGCCATACCGCTGATACAGCGGGCGGCCCATGGCGGTGGTGTGGAGAGAAACCGTCAAACAGCCCCGCTCACAGGCCGCTGCCGTGAGGAGATCCAGCATCCGCCATGCGATCCCCCGGCCTCGGAAGGCAGGATCCGTCCAGATGTTCATGATATGGCCGGACAGACCCGCGGGATTGTGATAGGAGGGCATCTCCCGGCGGAGGTCCAGGCCGCCGGTGGCGGCCAGCCGCTCTCCCGCCAGCGCCAGAAGCGCAATGTGGCTGCCGGACGCCAGGGCCTGGCGGTAGTAATCCCGGACCGCATCCGGCAGGCCATGCGGCAGCGCCGCCGTCTCCGAAAGGTGCCGGTAGGTCCGGATGGCCCGGAGGCGGCTCTCCGTCAAGAGCTCCAGATCCCCGATCCCGGCAGTGCGGAACGTCAGTTCCATCGGGCGCCTTCCCGGGTCACTGGGGGCGCTTCTTTGCCGGCTTCACCAGCTGGATGCGCTTCTCCCTGGGCTTGGAGTGGCTCTCCCGGTACAGCACGAACTTCGTGCCGATGACCTGCACCACCTCGCTGCGGGTGGCCTTGGCCAGCTCCTCCGCGGCGGTGCGGGCGTCGTAGTCGATATTGTTGTCCAGCACCCGGCCCTTGATAAGCTCCCGAGCCTCCAGTGCGTCATCCGCCTGCTTGATGAGGTTTGCCCCGATACCGTCCTTGCCCACCTGCAGGATCGTGTCGATGCTGTTTGCCAGGCCCCGCAGCTGGGCCCGCTGTTTGCTTGTCAGTTCCATGTATACTCCTTTATTCCGGGAAATGGCCCCGGTCTTTTTTATTTTTCGTCATGCCAGGTAGACTGCCGCAGCTTCTCCATAGACTCCTGGGCAATCCACTCTTCTGTATAGCCGCAGCTGCGGCAGACATACCTCTGAATTTTTGCATTTACAAAAAACCGATGGGAAAAGAATTGTACAGCCCCGGCTCCACTGCCAGCAGGTCCGCGCTGCCGCATTTGGGGCAGCGTCCGGTCGTTTTCACCGCAGTTCCCTCCTCATCAAAGGTAGACGGTTATTTTTTCAAATAAGTTGCCAGTTTCTCCGAAAATGCCCGCAGAGCTTTTCCTCTATGGGAGATGGCGCCCTTCTCCTCTGCCGTCAGCTGGCCGAAGGTCCTGCCCTTCTCCGGCACCAGGAACACCGGGTCGTAGCCAAATCCCGCCGTCCCCATGGGGGCAAAGGCGATGGCACCGTCGCACCGGCCCTCCGCCGTCAGCTCGTCCCCGCCGGGAAAGGCGCAGGCGATGGCGCAGGCGAAGTGGGCCGCCCGGGTAGTCTGTCCCCGCATGTTCTGCAGCAGCAGGGTATACCGCCCCCGGTCGTCCAGCTCCTCCCCGCCGTAACGGGCGGAATACACGCCGGGTCCTCCGTTCAGGGCGTCCACACAGAGACCGGAGTCGTCCGCGATGGCGGGCAGCCCGCTGGCCGCGCAGATGGCCTTGGCCTTCAGCATGGCGTTTTCCGCAAAGGTGGTGCCGGTCTCCTCCACGTCTACGGAGATTCCCACGTCTGCGGGGCTCACCACTTCCACCCCCAGTCCGGAGAGGATATCCGCCATCTCCTTCAGCTTACCGGGGTTATGGGTTGCCAACACGAATTTCATACCGTCTCCTCCTTTTCCGCCGCACGGTCCAGACGCTTGTTCCGGATGGTCAGCACCAGGTCGATGGTGACCATGGTGATATCCAGGATGTAAAAAGCCGCCACATAGGTGACATTTCCACTGATGAACTTCCCCGCCAAGCCGCAGAGATAGCCCACGATGATGCACACCTCAAACCATAGGCTCTTGCCCTTTGCAGTACGGGAGCGCACGGACTTTGTGATGTTGAAGGGCCAGGACAGGCCGAAGCAGATCAGCATAATCATCTCGAATACCTGCGCCACGGAAACCATCTCCTTCTTTCAATTTGTGGTTTTATCGCTTCAAAATCTCCCGCTGGAGCTTCAGCAGCTCCCGGTTGCCCTTGGCGCACAAGCGCACCAGCTCCTGTTGCTCCTGGGGTGTGAAGGCCCGGCCCTCGCCGGTGCCCTGGAGCTCGATGATCTCCCCCAGCTCATTCATCACACAGTTCAGGTCCACCTGGGCACGACTGTCCTCGCTGTACTGCAAATCCAGCATAAGGGTCTCCCCGACGATTCCCGCAGACACCCCGGTGACGAAATGCCGGATGGGATTGGAGGCCAGCACGCCCTCCTCCACCAGCTTCCGGCAGGCCAGGGCCAGCGCCACAAAGCCGCCGGTGACGGATGCGGTGCGGGTTCCGCCGTCGCCCTGGAGCACGTCGCAGTCGATGGTGATGGTATGCTCCCCCAGCTTCGCCAGGTCCACGGCGGCCCGGAGGGAACGGCCCACCAGCCGCTGGATCTCTGCGCTGCGGGGCGAGAGCTTCAGCTTGGCGATGTCCCGCTTGCTGCGCTCCCGGTTGGCCCGGGGCAGCATGGAGTACTCCGCTGTCACCCAGCCGGTGCCCTCCGGCACATGGGGCGGCACCCGGTCCTCCACGCTGGCGCAGCAGAGAACCATGGTGTTGCCGCACTGGATGAGACAGCTGCCCTCCGCGAATTTTACGAAATCAGGGGTGATTTTGATCGGGCGCAGCTCGTCAAACGCCCGTCCGTCTTGTCTGGTCATGGTATGCGCTCCTTTTCATTTTCCCCGCAGAGAGGACTGGATCGCCGCGAACGCACGGTCATAGTCATCCCTGTGAACATAGATGGTGTAGGTCAGGACGCTGTCCTGTACAGCAGTCGGAGCGGCCCCCTGCTGCGGCGGGCAGCCGCGGCGTATAGGCCCCGGGTCCTGGTGCTGCTGGAGAGCCCGGCATCTGAAAGCGCCCCGCGGATCCGAAAGTACATCTGCTGCGACGACACAGAGATCAGTTTTCTCCGATTCCAAATGGTGATCCTTGTCTCTCTGCTGCCGCTCAAATAATGGCCTCCACATATTCCTTCGCGTCGAAGGGCTTCAGGTCGTCCACCCCCTCGCCCACACCGGCCAGCTTCACCGGTACGCCCAGCTCCTTGGCGATGGCGATGACGATGCCGCCCTTGGCCGTGCCATCCAGCTTCGTCAGCACGATGCCGGTGAGTCCTGCGGCCTCCTTGAACTGGCGGGCCTGGATCAGGCCGTTTTGTCCGGTGGTGGCGTCCAGCACCAGCAGCGTCTCCCGTGCGGCGCCGGGGCATTCCCGGTCGATGATCTTGGAGAGCTTGGCGAGCTCCGCCATCAGGTTAGCCTTGTTGTGGAGGCGGCCGGCAGTGTCGCACAGCACCACATCCACCCCTCTTGCCTTGGCAGCCTGCAGGGCGTCGAACAGCACCGCGCCGGGGTCAGCCCCCTCGTGCTGGCGCACAAGTTCGCAGCCGGCCCGCTCCGCCCAGATCTGCAGTTGGTCCGCCGCTGCGGCCCGGAAGGTGTCCGCCGCGCAGAAGAGGACCCGCTTGCCCTCGCTTTTCAGCTGATAGCCCAGTTTGCCGATGGACGTGGTCTTGCCTACGCCGTTGACGCCGATGAACAGCACCACAGCAGGCCGGGTCGAGAGATCCAGCTCCGTGCCGCCCACGTCCATCTCCTCCGCCAGAATGTCCCGGAGGGCGGCCTTGACCGCCTCCTGGTCCTGGAGCTTCTCCTTCCGGACCCTCGTGCGGAGTTTTTCCACGGCGTCCAGCGCCGTGTCCATGCCCAGGTCCGCCAGGATCAGCGTCTCCTCCAACTCCTCGAAAAAGGCCTCGTCCGCCTCGGAGAAGCCGGAGAAGAGATTTGTGGTGATCTTTTTCAGCTTGTCAAAAAAGCCCATGGTATCCTCCCAAATCGGAAATCAGCGCCGGAGAGGCTTATCCCAGTCCAACCTGTTTCCGCAGTATTTGCAGTATTCGCCGGGAAAAAGCGGCAGATGTGCCCCGCACTCCGGGCAGCGGATCACGAACAACTGGATCGCAAGGCCCGCCGCCAGCAGCAGTCCCCCGATCACGCCCGCCTCCGGTACAAATACGGTCCTGCTGAGGAACTGCAGAACAAATCCCGGGACTAGCAGGATAACGCTCAGGATCGTCCATCTGCGCAGTGTCATGAGATCGTCCTCCCAATCGCTTCAAATCCTCTTGCGCCGGGTCGCCGTTCACTCCACTTTCTTGCCGCAGTATGGGCAGGTCTTATCCGGTCGGAGCTCCCGAACGGACTTTCCGCAGTGGGGGCAGCGCAGCAGCCACCACACCAGCCCCAGATCCAAAAGGAAAATCAGCAACCCTGCATAGGTCATCCATCCGCCCCGGAAGATAAGGAGGCCTGCCAGCAGGCCCACCCAGATGATCAGTATCTGTTTATGCTTGCGCTTCATGGATTCCGCTCCTTATTTGATCTTCAGCTCTTTCGCCATGTCATTCAGATTGATGGTCAGGATCTTGCTCACGCCCTGCTCCTGCATGGTGACGCCATAGAGGACGTCGGCCTCCTCCATGGTTCCCCGGCGGTGGGTGATGACGATGAACTGGGTCCGGCCTGCCAGCGTCCGCATATAGCGGGCGTAGCGGGTGACGTTGGCGTCATCCAGGGCCGCCTCGATCTCGTCCATCACGCAGAAGGGCGTTGGATGGACTTTCAGAATGGAGAAATACAGCGCGATGGCCACAAAGGCCTTCTCGCCGCCGGACAGCAGGGAGATGGTCTTGAGGGTCTTTCCCGGCGGCTGGGCCTTGATCTCGATGCCGCAGCCCAGGATGTCCTCCTCGTCCTCCAGTTCCAATCTGGCCGTCCCTCCCCCGAAGAGCTCCTGGAAGGTGGTCTGGAAGCTCTCGGACAGCAGCTTGAACTGCTCGGCGAAAATCTTGGTCATCTCCTCCGTGATCTCGCCGATGATGTTCTGCAGCTCGCCCTTGGCCTTCTCCACATCGTTGCGCTGGTCCGTCAGGTAGGTGTAGCGGGTGTTCACCCGCTGGAACTCGTCGATGGCCCCGATGTTTGGGGTGCCCAGGGCGGTGATGTCCCGCTTCAGCTCCCCGATCCGCCGGTTGGCCTTGGGCACGCTCTCCAGCTCGATCCGCTGTGCCTGGGCGTCGGAGTGGGAGAGTTCGTAGTGTTCCCACAGCCGGTCCAGGATCTGCTTTTCCTCCATGGCGGAGGTGGCCCGCTTCTGGTCCAGTTTGGCCACCGCCCGCTCCAGGTTCAGCAGGTTCTCGTTCATCTCCTGGCCCGCCCGGTTCTTGGCAGTCCGCTCCGCCTCCAGGGCGTTCTTCTCCTCTGTGATGGCGGCCAGCCGCTGCCGGAAGGCCGCGCCCCGGCCCGCCAGCTCCTCCAGCGCCGCCTGCAATCCGGCGATCTCTTCCTCCGCGGCGGCGATGTTTCGGCGGTAGGTCTCCGCCATCTGTTCCTTCTGCTCCCGGTCACCAGAGAGATCCGCGCACAGCGCCCGCAGGTCCGCGGCGCTGCGGACTGTGGCCTCCCGTTCGGCCGCCAGGGCAGCCAGATCGCTCTTTCTGCCGCTGATCTCCTCGGCCAGGGCACCGGATTTCTCCAGCAGCTCCGATTGGCCGGAAAGAGCCGCCTCCGCCTGGGCCCGCGCGTCCGCGGCGGCGGATTCCTGTCGGTTGATCTCCACCTGGGCGGCGGCAGACCGGGCGTCGTTGTCCGTCAGCCGTCCGGCCAAGCTCTCCAGCTCGCCGGCGAGGTTCTCCACGCTCTCCTCCAGGGAGCGTAGCAGGAGATCATATTGTCCCCTGATGCCCTCCAGCCGCAGGACCTCGTCCTCTGCATGGCGGCGCTGGGCCTCCGCGGTCTCCAGCTCGTATTGGGCGGCGGCCAGTTCCCGGGCGGTATCCTCCTCCGCCTGCTTTGCCTCCGCCAGCTTTGCCTGCATTGCAGCGGTCCGGGCGGTGAGCTGCTCCAACTCCGCGGACCGGCTCAGTACACCGGCGGACCGGCTGGTGCTGCCGCCGGTCATGGAGCCGCCCCGGTTAATGATCTGGCCGTCCAGCGTCACGATCCGGAAGGCGTTGCGGTACTTCCGGGCCATGGCGATGCCGCAGTCCAGGTCCTCCACCACCACAGTGCGGCCCAGCAGGTTGTAAACAATATTCCGGTACGCCGGGTCGAATGTCACCAGCCGGGACCCCAGGCCCACAAACCCAAATTCCTTCTCCACGCCTTTTTCATGGAGTTCGTCACCCCGGATGGCGGTGAGGGGCAGGAATGTGGCCCGTCCGGCGTCCCGCTGCTTCAGGTAGCTGATGGCGGCCTTGGCATCCTCCTCCCGGTCCACCACAATATTCTGCAGTCCCGCCCCCAGGGCGATCTCGATGGCCAAGGAGTACCTGCCATCGGTCTTCACCAGATTGGCCACCGGGCCATGGATGCCCTGCAGGCCGCTCTGTGCGCGGCACACGAACTTGACTGCCTTGGAGAAGCCCTCGTACTCCTTCTCCATCTCTGTCAGCAGGCGGCGGCGGTTTTCCAGCGCCCCCGTGTCCATGGTCAGCTGGACCCGCCGCTCCGCGGCGGCAGCGGCCTTCTTCTTCCGTTCCTCCATCCGCAGGCTGTGGCCGGCGATGATGTTGGCGGCGGCCTCCGCCTCGTCCCTGGCATCCTCCAGGGCGCGGCGGTTCTCCCGCGCCTCCTGCCGGGCGGACTGAAGCTGCTCCTCCGCGGCGGCCCTGTCTCGCTCTGCGGCCTCCCGCCGCTCCTGGATCTGCTTCTTCTCCGCGGCGGCGGCGGCCAGTTCCGCCCGCGCGTCCGCGGCGGCGGCCATGGCGAGGGCCTCCTGTGCCCGCAGGCGCTCCGCCTCGTTCTGGGCGCCGCCGGCCTGTTCCGCCATGGTCTGGGCGGTCTCCAGCAGGGCGGCCAGCGCACCGTTCAGCTCCCCGATCCGGCGGTCGATCTCCGCCACCCGGGCTTCCTGCTCCTCCGCCTGCTTCGCAAGGCCGCCGGAACGGCTCTCCGCCTCTGCCAGCTCCGCCTCCGCCCGCTGGATGTTCTCCCGGTTGTGGGTGACGGTGCTCTCCAGCACGGCGGCGGCGGACTCCTTCTCCTTGATCTGCTCCTCCAGAACGGCGGACTCTGTCCGGACACGCTCAGCCTCCATGTCCTTCTCCCGCATCCGCTCGCTGTACCGCTCCCCCTCGGCATAGAGGGCGTCCAGAGCGGCGCGGGCCTCGTCCCGCTGGGACTCTGCGGCGTGAAAGTCCGCCTCCAGCTTCCGGGCGCCCGCCTTCAGGGTGTCCAGGTTCTCCAGCCAGACGGAGATCTCCAGAAGGCGCAGCTCATCCCGGAGCACCAGATACTTCCTGGCCTTCTCCGCCTGCTCCCGCAGGGGCTCCACCTGAAGCTCCAGCTCGGCGATCTTGTCATTGATGCGGACCAGATTCTCCTCCGTCCGCTCCAGCTTCCGCTCCGCCTCCTCCTTCCGGTGGCGGAATTTGGAAATGCCGGCGGCCTCCTCGAAGATCTCCCGCCGCTCCCCGCTCTTGGCGGAGAGGATCTCATCAATTTTGCCCTGGCCGATGATGGAGTAGCCCTCCCGGCCCATGCCGGTGTCCAGGAACAGCTCCGTCAAGTCCTTCAGCCGGACAGACTGGCGGTTGATGTAGTATTCGCTTTCGCCGCTGCGGTAATAGCGGCGGGTGACGGACACTTCGCTCTCCTCCATGGTGGGGAAGATGTGCTCCGTGTTGTCCAGCACCAGCGTCACCTGGGCAAAGCCCACCTGGCTGCGCTTCTCCGTGCCGCCGAAAATCACGTCCTCCATCTTGGCGCCACGGAGGCCCTTGACGCTCTGTTCCCCCATCACCCACCGGATAGCGTCGGAGATGTTGGACTTGCCGGAGCCGTTGGGACCCACGATGGCGGTGATGTCCTCGCCGAAATTCAGGACCGTCTTGTCTGGAAAGGACTTAAACCCCTGGATTTCCAATGCGCGCAGATACAAACTCTCACCTCATTTGGCCTCTCAGCCAGATCACATACTATAACTAGTATAGTATAGCAAAGCCACTCCCCTATTTCAAGGAAAAATCTCCAGGTTCGGCGGCTCCAGCCGGAACTGGGCCGTTATCCTCGAAACAGATCTCGCTTTTTTCATTTCTTCATGTTATTCTTTTAAAAAAATAACGAGTAGAGGAGGGAGGCCGTGCGAGAAAAAAGCCCCCGGCTGATCGTGACGTTTCACACCACTGCCGGGGCCATCGCCACAGAGCAGCTCTGCCGCCGCCTGGGGCTGGCGGGCAAACTGATCTCCGTTCCCCGGTGCATCACATCCGACTGCGGCATGGCCTGGTCCGCGCCGCCGGAGCTGCGGGAGCACCTGGAGACCCGGCTGCAGGAGGCCGGGATCGAGACAGCCGGTTTCTATGAGCTGCCCCTGTGACGATTTTCGTCCCAGCGCCGAAGAGAGTGAGGAGTGTATTTATGAGAGAAAAGAGTTGGTTTCGGGAATACGGATTGATCTTGGCGGCGGGCGTGGCCGTGGGCATTGCCGCCCTGATCCTTACCGCCTCCGGCAACCCCAAGAACATGGGCTTCTGCATCGCCTGCTTCCTGCGGGACATCGCCGGCGCCCTGGGGCTCCACAGCGCCGCCAATGTGCAGTACATCCGGCCGGAGATCATCGGCATCGTGGTGGGGGCCGCGGCGGCAGCTCTGGCTGCCAGGGAGTTCCGGGCAAAGGCCGGGGCCTCTCCCGCCTGCCGGTTTGTGCTGGGGATGTTCGTGATGATCGGTGCTCTGGTGTTTCTGGGCTGCCCCCTGCGGATGGTCATCCGGCTGGGCGGCGGCGACCTGACTGCCGTTGCCGGGCTGGTGGGCTTCATCGCCGGGATCCTGGTGGGCGTGGTATGTTTAAAGAAGGGTTTCTCCCTGGGCCGGGCCTATCCCGTCCGCATGGGCGAGGGGTTCGTCCTGTCTGGGATCCTGATGGCGCTGTTGGGGCTGCTGCTGTTAGTGCCCACCCTGCTGAAGTTCTCTGAGGCGGGCCCCGGCTCCATGCGGGCCTTCTGGGGGATCTCCCTGGCGGCCGGTCTGGTTGTGGGCGTGCTGGCCCAGCGGAGCCGGCTGTGCATGGCCGGCGGCATACGGGACGCTGTGATGCTGCGGGACTTCAAGCTCCTCTCCGGCTTCCTGGCCATCTGGGGCACGGTCACCATCGGCAATCTGGTCCTGGGATCCTACAGCCTGTCCGCACTGTCCCAGCCCATCGCCCACAGCCAGTACCTCTGGTCCGCCCTGGGCATGGCCCTGGCGGGCTGGGGTTCCATCCTGCTGGGAGGCTGCCCCCTGCGGCAGCTGATCCTGGCCGGTGAGGGCAACGGCGACTCCGCCGTGACCGTCCTGGGCATGATCGTGGGCGCCGCCGTCTCCCACAACTTCGGTCTGGCCGGCGCGGCGGATTCCGTGGCGGAGGACGGCACCTATGTGGTCGGCGGCATCGGCACTGCCGGCATGGCGGCGGTGGCCATCGGATTCGCGGTACTGCTGGCCATCACGGTGACCCATTTGCCGAAAACGGAGGCTGTATCGCGTGATTGAGCACACAATGTATGAAAATCGTCTATCGCCCTGTCCTGACAGGCAACCGGCGATGGCGGAAAATTTTCCTATTTTGCACAGGGAAAATCCTTGAATCTGTGCCGCATATCGCGGCGAAAGGGGAATTTGATATGGTAGATACCCGCGGATACATCTGCCCCACCCCGGTGCTGATGGTGCAGAAGGCCTTGAAGGATCGGCCCGCCATGGTGGAAGTCCTGGCGGAGGCCGGCGCAGCGGTGGAGAACATCACCCGCTTCGCCCACTCCCAGGGCTATCAGGTCAGCAAGACGGCGGACGGACCGGACTGGAAACTGACCCTGACGAAATAAAAGACAGGCGGGGAGCCCGTAGGCTCCCCGCCTGCCGTTTTTCCTGTCCCGCGGTCTGAGGTCAGGATGTCTCCCGCTTTCCTTTGGCCTCCTCGATCTGGCGGTAGAGGCACTGGAGTCCGTCAGAGAGGCCGCCCACCTGGTCGATGATGCCCAGGGACACTGCCTCCTCTCCATAGACCACACTGCCAACGTCGGCGGCCATATCGTCCTTTTTCAGCATCAGGGCCTGGAACTTCTGAGCCGTGATCTGGCTGTGGCTGGAGACGAAGGCCACGATCCGATCCTGAAGCCGCTGGAAGTAGTTGTAGGTCTGGGGGGCGGCGATGACCGTGCCGCTCATGCGGACCGGGTGGATGGTCATGGCGGCGCTGGGGACGGCAAAGCTCCGTCGGGCAGCCACTGCCAAAGGCACGCCGATGGAATGGCTTCCTCCCAGGACGATGGAGACCGTAGGCTTTGTCATGCCGGCGATCAGCTCCGCGATGGCAAGGCCCGCCTCCACGTCGCCGCCCACGGTATTCAGCAGGAAGAGGACGCCGTTCACCTCGTCGCTCTCCTCCAGCTTGGCCAGCAGGGGCAGCACATGCTCGTACTTGGTGGTCTTGGCACCGCTGGCGGCGGTGTTGTGGCCCTCGATCTGGCCGATGATGGTCATGCAGTACACGGAGCCGTGGGGTGTTTTGGTCAGGGCGGAGCCGAAGTCCACGATCTGCTGGGCGCCGTCCTTTCCGCTCTCGTCATTTTCCTCTGTGGTGTCCGCAGGTTTGGTGCGTTCTGTCATGATAAACCCTCCTTTTCCTCGGTATTCTCTGCAATTTTATGAAAAGTACGCGCCGGACTTTCTTTTTGCCCCTCGGTGTGATATGATAATATATCTAAATTTCGGCGATCCCTGGTTCTCAGAACAGGAGGTGCGTCTTACGGGAAAGATCCGGCAGAAATTGCACACGATCCGGGAGCATTGGTTCCAGCTCTTCATTGCCTGCCTGGCCTTGGCTGCGGCCTTCGGGCTGGGGATGAGCTTCCAGGCGGAGCGGGAGGATGCGGCGTATGAGGACCAGATCCGGTACGATCTGTCTAGTTTTTCCAACAAGATGAACATTTTCTCTAATGACGTGGACCGGATCACCCGGCAGGCAGATCGGGCAGAAGCGAATGGAGAACCCGTAGATGACCCGATGGAGAACTGGGTTATTCCCAGCGGTCTGGCTTTTCTCCGGGCAAAAGCCGCCGACTTTGCGGACATCTGCCTCCTCCCCCAGTTCAGACGCTATCCTAACGCCATGCTGTATGTGAATACATGGGAAAATGCGTTCCTGGGAGCCGATAGTGACAATGTGGAGGACCTCAAAGAGATCGTGACCATGTGCCGCCCCATCTGGGATCTGGACCACGACCAGTCCTGCAAGGAGATCATGGCCCAGCTGGAGGAAAACGTCACCTCCGGGGACTACCAGGACGCCTTGGAACTGCTGGGGATCAGCGATATGATACCAATTACCACCCAAGGAGGAACATAACTTTGGAACAGAACAAACAGCGCATCGTGGTGAAGGTGGGCACCTCCACCCTCACCCATCACTCCGGCGCGTTGGACCTTTGGAGCATGGAACATCTGGTGCGGACCCTGGCGGATCTCCAGGGCATGGGGCATGAGGTGATCCTGGTGTCCTCCGGTGCCATCGCTGTGGGCACCGCCAAGCTGGGGCTGTCCGAGCGGCCGAAGGAGCTGCGGATGAAGCAGGCAGCCGCTGCGGTGGGCCAGTGCCGGATGATGCACATTTACGACAAATTCTTCTCCGAGTACAACCGCTCCATGGCCCAGATCCTGCTGACAGGAGATGATGTGGAGGACCCGGAGCGGGCGGAGCACCTGTCCAACACCTTCTCCGCCCTGCTGGAGATGGGGGTCATCCCTGTGGTGAACGAAAATGACTCCGTCTCCTCCGCCGAGATCGAGACCGGACGCCATAAGGTCCTGGGCGATAACGACACCCTCTCTGCCATCGTGGCGGAGCTGTGCCGGGCGGATCTGCTGGTACTGCTCAGCGACATCGATGGGCTGTACGACGCGGACCCCAAGACTCATCCGGAGGCAAAGCTCCTCCACCAGGTGACGGAGCTGACGCCGGAGATCCTGGAGATGGCCGGCGGCGCCGGCAGCTGGCGGGGCACCGGCGGCATGGCCACCAAGCTCTCCGCTGCCCGCATTGCCATGGAGGCCGGGTGCGATATGGTCATCACCAACGGCAGCCGGATGGAAGACCTGTACGGCATCGCGGAGGGGAAGGACATTGGAACGCGATTTGTATCGGGGAAAACTAGGAATTGATGGATTGCACCCCCAGCGGAATGATTTGAAATTCGTCCGGATCCGCCGGACCCCTAAATTTCCAACTCCTAATTCCTCTTTCAAGAAAGGTGTGACGATATGACAGCATTACAGCAGCAGGGACAGGCGGCAAAGGCCGCCACCTACGTTCTGGCCACCGCCGGGACGGCCAGGAAAAACGCGGCGCTGAATGCCATTGCGGACGTTTTGACAGAGCGGCAGACAGAGTGGCTCTCCGCCAACGCAGAGGACGTGGCCGCCGCGAAGGAGGCGGGGATGCGCCCCGCCATGCTGGACCGGCTGACCCTGACGCCGGAACGGGTGGCAGGCATCGTGGACGGCGTGCGGCAGGTGGCTGCCCTTCCGGATCCCATCGGCAGAGTGGACAAGATGGAAACCCGGCCCAACGGCCTTATCATCGGCCGGCGGCGGGTGCCCCTGGGGGTCATCGCCATCATCTTTGAGGCCCGGCCCAACGTCACCGTAGACGCTGCGGCGCTGTGCCTGAAGTCCGGCAATGTGTGTATCCTCCGAGGCGGCAAGGAGGCCATCCGCTCCAACCGCTGTGTGGCGGAGCTGATGCGTCAGGCCCTGCGGTCCGTAGGTCTGCCGGAGGACTGCATCTCCCTGGTACAGGACACCAGCCACGAGACCGCCAATGAGCTGATGCACCTGGACGGCTATGTGGACGTGCTGATCCCCCGGGGTGGCGCCGGGCTGATCCGGGCCGTGGCCAAGGAGGCCAGCGTACCAGTGATCCGCACCGGCGAGGGCGTGTGCCACATCTATATCGACGATGAGGCAGACCTGGACATGGGTGCCAGCATCCTCTTCAATGCCAAGTGCTCCCGTCCCTCTGTGTGCAACGCCGTGGAGTGCGTGCTGGTCCACCGGGACGTGGCGGCGGACTTCTGGAAAAAGGCCCTTCCCCTTCTGGATGAGAAGGGCGTGGAGCTGCGGGCGGACCCGGAGGCCCTGGAGATCCTGGGCACCCGGGCGGTACCGGCAGAAGACAGCGACTGGGACGCCGAGTACGATGACTACATCCTGGCTGTCAAGACGGCAGGCGGCATGGATGAGGCCATCGATTTCATCAATGCCCACGGCACCCAGCACTCCGAGGCCATCATCACGAAGAACTACTTCAAGGCCCAGCACTTCCTGGACCACGTGGATGCGGCGGCGGTGTACGTCAACGCCTCCACCCGGTTCACAGACGGCGGCGAGTTCGGTCTGGGGGCGGAGATCGGCATTTCCACCCAGAAGATGCACGCCCGGGGCCCCATGGGACTGGAGGAGCTGACCAGCTGCAAGTACGTCATTTACGGTGAGGGACAGGTGCGGTAAGCGCCTGCCGGAAGTTAAAACACCAAGAGGGGATGGTCTCTATGGCGGCGATCATTCTCTCCCTGCTGGCTGCAGCGCTTCTGTCGACCGTGCTGCTCATCCCCGCCGGACACCTGAAGCAGGCGCTGGGCATCCCGTCGGCGGTCTGTTCCGCTGCGGCGATGGGGCTGTACCTGCAGATGCGCACTGTCTCCGGCGGGCCTGGTACCGGAATAGCACTGGTGCAGCTGTACCTTCCCTGCGCTGTTTACGGACTGGTGATCCTGGGCGGCGCGGCCCTGGGTCCGACAGGATGGTGCTGCGGAAAAAAGCGAAGCTGAACATCTGATTCTGATTTGAAAAAAGAGGTTGATGCACAATGGCGACATTTGGTTTTATCGGCACCGGAAATATGGGCGGCGCCCTGGCCCGGGCGGCCCGCAAGCGGCTGTCCGGCGGAGAGATCCTGTTGGCGAACCGCTCCGCCGCCAAAGCGGAGGCCCTGGCCCAGGAGCTGGACTGCCGGGCTGTGGACAATGCGGCGGTGGCCGCTGAGGCAGATTACATCTTCCTGGGCGTGAAGCCCTATATGGTGGCAGGGCTGATGGAGAAGATCGGCCCCGTGCTGGCGGCGCGGAAGGACCGGTTCGTGCTGGTGTCCATGGCGGCGGCCCTCACCATCCCCGACCTGCGGGAGCGGGGCTGCGGGGACTGGCCCCTGATCCGCATCATGCCCAATACCCCCTCTGCCATCGGGGAGGGCGTGATCTTCTACACCTGCGACGGCGTCACGGCGGAGGAGGAAGCGGCGTTCCTGGAGAACATGGCAGGCGCCGGGCGGCTGCTGCCCCTGGACGACCATCTGATGGACGCCGGCAGCGCCGTGGCCGGCTGCGGACCGGCCTTTGTGGACCTCTTCATCGAGGCCATGGCGGACGGCGGCGTGGCCTGCGGCCTCACCCGTCCCATGGCGATGGAGTGCGCCGCCCAGACGCTGATCGGCGCCGCACGGCTGATGCTGGAGACGGGCCGCCATCCCGGTGCACTGAAGGATGCGGTCTGTTCCCCCGGCGGCGCCACCATCCAGGGCGTCCGGGCGCTGGAGGCCGGCAGGTTCCGCAGCGCGGTGATGGAGGCGGTCATCGCCGCCTATGAGAAGAGTGCGGAGATGAAGTGAACGGTCCGTGGCCGGAGGCAGCTGCCTCCGGCCACGGCATTTTTTGTCCGCCTGCGGGACTTGCCAGCAGACGGCGAGATGTGGTATGATCGTTCTCCCATCTTTTTGACAGGAGGACATGTATGGCACGGGACATCATCTTGAATCTGGCAATCAGCCTGGATGGCTTCATTTGCGATGAGGACGGCGGCTTCGCATGGATCAGCGGCCAGGGAGATGTCCGGGCCGACACGGCGGACCACTTCGACTTCGACGGCTTCCTGGCATCCTGCGACACCATCGTTATGGGTCGAAAGGCTTATGAGGACTGCCTTAGTTCTCTGCCCGAAGCGGCGGAAAAGCGATTCCTGGTGGCCTCCCGGACACCTCGGGCGCCGGAGGGCAGGGTTGTCTTTCTCTCCGCCGATGTGGTGGCGGAAGTTCTGGCGCTGAAGGACCGGCCCGGCAAGCACATCTGGCTGTTCGGCGGTGGAGAGCTGGCCTCCGACTTCATTCGCGCCGACGCCGTAGACCGGTATATCGTCGGCATCCTGCCGGTGATCCGGGGCAAGGGCCGGCGGCTGTTTCAGGAGGGGATTCCGCCGGTGGAACTCCACCTGGACCGCTGCACGGTCTCAGACGGCATCCCTATTCTGGAGTACAGCCGGCGGGGCCGGTAAGGCAGATAGACAACAGCCGCAGGGAGCGTTCCCTGCGGCTGTTGTTTTGTGATTTGAGAAGATCTGACTTCTGTCGCTCAGGCAGCGGCGTTGGCGGCCCGGTACAGGAAGGTCACAATCTGGCCCCGCTGGCAGACGGTGTCGGGAGAGAACGTGCTGCCGTCACCGGTGCCGAGGGTGACGCCCTGGGCCACGGCCCAGTTCACCGCGGCGGCGTAGTCCGCGTCAGCGGCGACGTCGGTGAAGGAAGCGGCAGCAGCCTCGGGGCTGTCGGCGGCAACCCACATGAAGTACACCGCCATGGCGCGGGTGCAGCCCGCATAGGGATCAAAGGTCTCGCCTTCCACCAGGCCCTGCTCGCTGGCCCACTGGACGGCCTTGAAGAAGTACAGGCTGGTGTCCGTCACATCGGTATAGGCGGGTTCCGTGCTAGCAGGCTCCGGAGAACCGGCGGCGCGCCACAGATAGGTGATGATCTGGGCACGGGTGCAGTTCTGGTAGGGAGAGAAGGTGGTGGCGGTGGTGCCGTTGGTGATGCCCTCGTCCACGGCCCACTCAATGCCGTCATAGTAGGGGGAGGTCGCCGCCACGTCGGTGAAGGCCAGGCCCTGGTCAACAGTGATGCGGCCAGCGGGCTGACCGTAGGCCTCTTCGGTGACGGTGCCCTTCAGCTCGTCGGTGATATAGTCCATGACCACCTCATCCATGGAGAGGCCCAGGTCATAGTTGACGGAGGCAGCCGCGAACGCATAGTAGGTGTCGCCGCCGGCGGCCATGAAGTCGTTGGTGGCGATGGTATAGGTGGCGTTGGCATCAAAGGGCTCGCCGCCCACGGTCTCGATGGTGACGCGCTGGATGCTCTTGGGGCCGTAGTAGGTGGAGCCGGGATACTGCTCGCCCTGGTCATAGGCCTTGGTGGTGTCCACGGTGAACTCGATGCCGCTCACCTGGGGGAAGCCGCCGATAGAGGTGGGCGTGCAGTAGGTGGAAGCCTCCAGAGCCTCCAGCAGCTCGGCGCCGGTGACTTTCACGATGGAGAGGGTGTTGCCGAAGGGCAGCACAGTGTTGATATCCTTCTTGGTGATGTCGCCGGCGGCGATGGAGGCGCGGATGCCGCCGCCGTTGGTGACAGCCGCGTCCACCTCAGTGCCCTCACGCTCGGCGCCCCAGACCAGAGCGTCGCAGATCAGGTCGCCCAGGTTGGTCTCCTCGGTACGGTTACCGGGCTCCTTCTCGCCGTTCAGGGCCACTTCGGTCTTTGCAAACACCGTGCCGTATTCCTTGTCGATCTCCGCCTGGATCTTGGCGGCGCGGGCAGCCACATCAGCATCCGTGGCGGTCAGGTCGGCAACGGGGGTAGTGGCGGTGGTGATGGTGCCGTCGGCATCGATGGTGACCACGCCCACGCTCTCCAGCTTGGTGCCGGTAGAGGTCACCAGAGTGTCGCCCACCTTCCCGGTACCGCCAGCGGCGGCCTTCACGTCCTCAAGGGTGGAGTGAGAGTGGCCGTCGATGAACACGTCGATGCCGTCCACCTTCTCCAGCAGGTCGATGGAGCGGTTGCCGGTGGACTCGGCATCGATGCCCAGGTGGCCCAGGCAGATGATGTACTCGCAGCCCTCTGCCTCCAGTGCGTCCACCTGATCCTGCGCGCAGTCGAACATCTTATCGCCGGCCAGGAAGGTCACGCCCTGGATCTTGGCGGGGTGGGCCTTGGTTGCAGTCTCCGGGGTGTCCAGGCCGAACACGCCGATCTTGGTGCCGTCGGGCGCGGTGAAGACCACGTTGTCCTCAAAGGCCACCTGACCGTTGTACAGGACATTGGCGTCCACGATGGTGAAGTCGGCGTCCGCCTCCAGATCCTTGAGGTTCTGGTAGCCGTAGTCGAACTCATGGTTGCCCATGCTGGCCACGTCGTAGCCAGCCAGGTTCATCAGCTCCACGGCGGTGGCGCCCTCAGACGTGCTGACGGTGGGATCGCCCTGGATGAAGTCACCGGCGTCCATCAGCAGGACGTAGGCGCCGCGGGCCTCGTAGGCGTCCTTCAGCGCGGCCACTTTGGCATAGCCGCTGATGGCGCCATGCACATCATTGGTGTGCAGGATGACGATGTCGCCGTCCAGATCCTGTGCCGTCTCTTCCGCCGCATTGGCGGTGACAGCCAGGGAGAACGTCATGACCACCGCCAGCAGCAGGGACAAGACTTTCTTTTTCATTCTGTTACCTCCTCTGAAAGCGCGGGAGATGACCTCCCGTGGTATGGATATAGTATAGCACATCTGGAAAAAATGGACAGAGGGGACTTCGCGGATTTTTCGAAAAAAACCACCAGAAATATCCCACGTTTTTTGTAGAAGAAGCGCAATTTTTTTCTACCCGCACTTCTGGCATTCCCTTGCGGCGGGTGTTATACTGAAAAAAAGCGTCTGCCGGAGCTTCCCGGCAGCCTGCCGCCGGGCGGCCGCATCGTGCCGCAGACACACAAGGAGGTATATTTATGACCACATTGCTCAGGGGCGGGACCATCATCACCGGTGCCGGACAGCGGCGGGCCGACCTGCTGCTGGACGGGGAGAAGATCGCCTGGGTGGGCCGGGGACCTCAAGCCGCAGACCGGGAGGTGGATGTCTCCGGCTGTTTCCTCTTCCCCGGCTTTATCGACGCCCACACCCACTTTGACCTGGATGTGGCGAACACCACCACGGCGGATGATTTCTGCACCGGCTCCCGGGCGGCCCTGCGGGGCGGCACTACTACGGTCATCGACTTCGCCTGCCCCAACAAGGGCGAGTCCCTGCACCACGGCCTGGACCTGTGGCATCAGAAGGCGGACGGCAGGACTTTCTGCGACTACGGCTTCCACATGACCATCGACGACTGGAACGAGTCCATCCGGGCAGAGCTGCCGGACATGTTCGCCCAGGGCATCTCTTCTTTCAAGATGTATCTCCCCTATCCCGCCATGATGATCGGCGACCGGGACATCTACTGGGCACTGAAGGAGCTGAAGCGGCTGGGGGGCATCGCCGGCTTCCACTGCGAGAACGCCGGTGTCATTGACGGCATGATCGCCGAGCGGAAGGCCGCCGGAGAGCTCTCCCCCGCCTCCCATCCCCGCACCCGACCGCCCTATCTGGAGGCTGAGGCGGTGAGCCGCCTGCTGCGGATCGCCCAGGCAGCGGACGCGCCGGTGGTCATCGTCCACCTCACCAACCGGGAGGCCCTGCTGGAGGTGGACCACGCCCGGAAGCGGGGCCAGACCGTGTATGTGGAGACCTGTCCCCAGTACCTGCTGCTGGACGAGAGCGTGTATTTCAACGAGGACTACTCCGCCGCTGCCCGGTATGTGTGCGCGCCGCCCCTGCGGGACAAGGCCGAGCAGGAGCACCTGTGGAAGGGCCTGCGGCGGGGCGCTATCCAGACCGTGTCCACAGATCACTGCTCCTTCACCCTGGCCCAGAAGGACATGGGCCGGGAGGACTTCACCAAAATCCCAGGCGGCCTGCCCGGCGTGGAGACCCGGGGCGAGCTGCTGTACTCCTACGGCGTGGCCAAGCGGAAGATCAGCGCCGCCCAGATGTGCCGGGTGCTCAGCGAGAATCCCGCCCGGCTGTATGGTCTCTATCCCCGGAAGGGCGTGCTGCGGCCCGGCAGCGACGCGGACATCGTGGTCTACGACCCCGGCGCCAGCCATGTGATCCGAGCGGAAGACTGCGTGGCCAATGTGGACTACAACCCCTATGAAGGCTTCGTCACCGCCGGCGGCATCCGGCAGGTGTGGCTGCGGGGGCAGCTCTCCGTGGAAAACGGAAAGGTCCTGGTGGAGGCGCCGGCGGGCAAGTATATGGCCCGGGGCAAGAACTCCCTGTGAGCACTCGTCCATGAATCTCGTCATCATCGGGCGCTTCCCTGCGGCCACAGACACGCAGATCAGGGCATTCCTTCCCGCTGACCGGGAGGTTTTTATCACCGAATGGGATCTGTCCGGACCCTTTTGCAGAGTGCGGATGCGCTCATCCCAGAACACATCCCGATTCCCTCTTTTGGGGACAAGGCTCTGAAGCTGCGGATGATTCAAACCGGGGCCGGGTATGGCGAAGATAGAGCCGTCTGCTTTTCTGGTCAACATGGCCAAGAGGGATCGTTCACGAAGAGGTCCTGATCGAGGCTTTAAGCGACCATCAGATCGCCGGCGCTTGCCCGGATGTCTTTGAGGCAGAGCCATTTTCCCAATCAAGCTGGCTGAGGGCGCTCCTCAACGTGACCCTCGCGCCGTACACAGCAGGGGATCCTGGCGGCGTGAAACTGCACGAAAAACAGGATTCCTTTTTCCCCGCAGCATCCGGCAGGCACGGAGCGGTGAAATGCCCGCCAACATGCTGAACCGGGACGCCTGGAAGGCGTGGAGATAAGCCCCTTCTGCAGGTAGACAGCCCATAGACGTAAAAGAGCTGTGCGTTCAACTGAAAAACAGGCGTCTGCCTCATTTGGAATGAGGCGGACGCCTGTTCTGCTTTTCATGCGTTTCTGTTACTCTTCTGCCAGTCCCTCCCACTGGACATCCACGATGGTGCCGCCGGAGAACTCAATGTACTCACTCTTCAAAATATAATCCGTCTTGCCGATCCGGACCTCCTGGTCTCCCACCTTGGTAGTCATGACCTCGCCGGCAGGCGTCTCCGTGGTGGCGGTGAAGAGCAGCGTCACATGCTCCGGATCCTCGATCCACTGCCCATCGGGGCCCAGCACGTAGTAGGGCTCCATCTCCACGCGCTCAATCTGGCCGCCCACCAGAGCGCCGGAGGCCATCAGCGGAGAGGGCAGATGGGCCTGGCAGGTCTCGTACAGCTCCGTGGGCACACCCTCGCACTTAACCACATAGGTCACCTTCACCATGCCGCCGTCCTCGGCGGCGGTGCCGCCGCTGCTGCCCAGCAGCTTCCAGGCTCCAAAAGCCACCACCGCCACGATCAAAATCACGGCGATGATGTCGATGATGTTGAACTTTCCAACGCGTTTTGCTTTCTGTTCCATGGTCTCCTCCGTAAAAGGCGCGGACGCGCCTGTATTTGGCGTTTGTCGTCTGGACAATATCTGGTTCGTATTGTATAATATTTCTCGCGATTTCACAACCCCTATTTGCGGAAAGCGGAAAGAAAGGCATTCCATGAAGGTCATTCATCTCATCAGCGGCGGAGACTCCGGCGGCGCAAAAACCCATGTGCTGAGCCTGCTGCAACATCTGAATCAAACCATCACCGCCCAGCTGGTGTGCTTCCGGGACGGCCCCTTTGCCGAGGAGGCCCGCCAGATGGGCATTCCCACCATGATCTGCGGGGGCAACAACGTCTTCCGCACCCGGCGGAAGCTGGCGGCCTATATCCGGGAGGGCGGCTACGAGATCATCCACTGCCATGGCTCCCGGGCCAACATGATCGGCGCCATGCTCCGCAAGGTCACGGGACTGCCGGTGGTGACCACCGTCCACAGCGACTACCGCCTGGACTACATGGGCCGCCCCCTCAGCCATCTGACCTTCGGCACCATCAACGCCCTGGCCCTGCGGCGGCTGGATTACCGGATCGGCGTGTCCGACGCCATGGTGGACCTGCTGATCTCCCGGGGCTTCCCGGCGGACCGGTTCTACACCATCTATAACGGCATCGACTTCACGCCCCCGCCCACCCAGGGGGACCGGCTGGAGTACCTGAGGAGCCTGGGCGCAGATGTGGACGAGAACTCTGTGGTGGTAGGCATCGCCGCCCGGATGAATCCGGTGAAGGACATGGCCACCCTGGTGCGGGGCTTTGCCGCGGGCTACGCCAAGTGCCCCCGGCTGCGGCTGCTGATCGCCGGCGACGGGCCGGAGAAGGACAAGCTCACCGCCTTGGCGGCAGAGCTGGGCGTAGAGCGGCAGGTGTGCTTCGCCGGATGGATCTCCGGCGGCATGGACCGGTTTTACAGCGCCCTGGACATCAACGCCCTCACCAGCCTGTCCGAGACCTTCCCTTATGCCCTGACGGAGGGGGCCCGGTTCCATCTGGCTACCGTCTCCACCGCCGTGGGAGGCATCCCCTATCTCATCGACCAGGACGTGAACGGCTATCTCTTCCAGCCCGGCGACTGGCAAGCCCTGGGCAACGATCTGGCCGCCCTGGGCAATGACGATGAATTGCGCCGCCGCTTGGGGGAAAAGCTCTATGAAAAGGCGTCCACCCAGTTCTCTATTCAGAAGACCGTGTCCACCCAGCTGCAGATATACGCCTCCATCCTCCGCCGCCACCGGCGGCGCTCCTCCGCCCGGGACGGCGTGGTGATCTGCGGCGCCTACGGCCGGGGCAACGCAGGTGATGACGCCATTCTGGAGGCCATCCTCCAGGAGATGCGCTCCATCGACCCGGACATGCCCATCACCGTGCTCAGCAAGGATCCCAGGAGCACCCGGCTCACCTACCGGGTGCGGGCGGTGCACCGTTCCAACTTCCTGGCCTGGCACGCCGCCATGTGGAACAGCCGCCTGTACATCAACGGCGGCGGCAGCCTGATCCAGGACGTGACCTCCCGCCGCTCCCTGTGGTTCTATCTGGCCAATATCCGGGCGGCAAAGCGGGCCGGCAACCGGGTACAGATGTACGGCTGCGGCATCGGCCCCGTCACCCGGGAGAGCCACCGGAGTCTGGCCGCGAAGATCATCAACAAATATGTGGATGTCATCACCCTGCGGGAGCCGGACTCTTTGGAAGAACTGCGGGCCATGGGGGTGACGGAGCCGGAGGTCCTGTTGACTGCGGACCCGGCGCTGATCCTGCAGAAGGCCCCGGACGACGAGACCGACAGCGTGCTGCTGCGCGCCGGTATCCCGCCCCACGGCAATTACCTCTGCTTTGCCCTGCGGCGGTGGAAGGGGTTTGAAGAGAAGGCCCCCCTCTTCGGCGCGGCGGCGGAATACGCCTACCGCACCTATGGTCTGACGCCGGTGTTCGTGGCGGTGGAAAAGCATCTGGACCCCGGTGCGGGCCAGCTGGCCGCCCGCGGGCTGACGATCCCCCACTATTTCCTGGACGATGCCGGCGGCGCCGGGACCATCATCGGCGCCCTCAGCCGGATGCAGGCAGTGGTGTCCATGCGGCTCCACGCGCTGATCTTCGCCGCCGGGCAGGGGATCCCCCTGGCGGGCGTTGTCTACGACCCCAAGGTCTCCGCCTTCCTGCGGTATATCGGACAGGAGCAGTTCGTGGATCTGGCAGAGCTGACCGGGCAGAATCTCTGCGCCATGATCGACCAGTGCGTGGCCCAGGCGGCCCATCCGGAGGCCCAGGCGGCCGCCGTGCGGAACCTGCAGGCCATGGAGCAGAAGAATGTGGAGGTGGCCCGCCGCCTGCTGAAGGGTTGACGGGGCCACCTGTTGGAGGAATCTATGAAAATTATGGTCTATGAGGCCCGCCCGGACGAACGGGCGGACCTGGAGAAGCAGGCGGCGCTCCACGGAGTGGAGCTGTCTGTCACAGACGCGGTGCCCACACTGGAGAACGCCTCTCTGGCCGCCGGCTGCATCGGCGTGTCCATCCTGGGCCAGGGGTGCATCGACGCGGCCCTGCTGGATGCCTATCACGCCCTCGGCATCCGGTATCTCTCCACCCGCACCATCGGATATGACCACATTGACCTGGACCACGCCCGATCCATCGGCCTGCGGGTGTGCAGCGCCAGCTATGCCCCCAACGGCGTGGCCGACTTCACCGTCATGATGATCCTCATGTGCCTGCGGCATTACAAGCAGGCTCTGTGGCGGGGGCAGGTCAACGACTTCTCTCTCACCGGCCTCCAGGGCCGCGAGATGAAGGATCTGACCATCGGCATCATCGGCACCGGCCGGATCGGCGCCCAGGTTGCCCGAAATCTCTCCGGCTTCGGCTGCCGGATTCTGGCCTATGACCTGCGGCGCAATCCGGCAGTGGAACCCCAGGTCACCTATGTGGACTTCGACACCCTGCTGGCCCAGTCGGATGTCATCACCCTCCACATGCCTCTGCTGGACTCCAACCGCCACATCATCAACCGGGAGTCCATCGCCAAAATGCGGGACGGCGTGGTAATCGTCAACTGCTCCCGCGGCGAGCTGGCGGATATCGAGGCCCTGATTGAGGGGATCGAGACGGGAAAAATCGGCGCCCTGGGTATGGACACCGTGGAGGGGGACGAGGGCATCATCCACGCCGACCACCGGGTCGACATTCTGCCCAATCGGAACTGGTTCTATCTCCACCAGTTCCGCAATGTCATCATGACCCAGCACATGGCCTTTTACACCGATGCCGCCGTGTCCAGCATGGTGGACTGCGGCATCGGCGGCATCTGTCAGATGGCCGCAGGCGAGTCCTGTCCCACTGAGGTGACAGGCCCGGTACAGTAAGCCGCTACCTCCCGCCGCGGGTCCGGCGGCGCTGGACGGAGATCGTCTCCAGCGTCTCTCCCAGCTGAACCAGCAGCGCCGCTGTCAGCTCCAGGTCCTCGTCGTTCAGCCGGGCAGCCAGAGAGACCGCCAGGGTGTTGACAGCGGTGGTCAGGGCCAGCGGATCACAGGAAAGTTCCATCATCGCATCACCGCTCTCATTCTATGCCTGAGCGGAGCCATTCATCCTGCTCCGCCGGTGTGAACACATTTTAGAAAGGGACGGCCGCCCTGTGAGCGGCCGTCCCTTTTTCCAAAATGCACGTGCTCAATCCCTCTCCGTCTCTTCCCCGCCTCCCTGCTGGAAGGGGGCCACCGTCTCACCGGCGTGATAGGCGTTGGTGCGGACATTGATATACTGGGCCTTCAGCTTGGAGTAGACGATGGTCTGGCTGGAGTACAGCCCATTGTAGCCGGAGAGCATGTAGCTGATGCCGCAGACCAGGGCAAAATACAGCAGCCCACCATCCCCGAACAGCTCCACGGACAGGAAGATGGAGGCCAGCGGGCAGTTGGTGGCCCCGCAGAACACAGCGGCCAGCCCCAGCGCCGCGGCGAAGCCAGCCGGAATCCCCAGCAGCGGCCCCGCCACACAGCCGAAGGTGGCCCCCACGAAGAAGGAGGGCACCACCTCACCGCCCTTGAACCCTGCTGAGAGCGTCACCGCGGTGAACAGAATCTTCAGCAGAAACGCCTCCGGCCGGGCAGTGCCCTGCTCCACGGCGGCGGTAATGAGATCCATGCCCGCGCCGTTGTAATCCCGGGTCCCGCAGAGGTATGTCAGGGCAATGACCGCACCGCCACCGACAAGGACGCGGAGCCAGGCATTGGGCAGGCGCTTCTTCATCTGATGCTCCGCGAAGTGCAGGGTCCGGCACAGCAGAACGGACACCAGGGCGCAGCCTACGCCCAGCACCGCCACCCGCAGCAGCATCAGCTTCTCCAGCTCCGGCGCCGCCACAGAAAAGCGGGTGGGCGCCACCCCCAACTCCACAGAAATCCAGTAGGCCACCAGGGAGGCGGTCAGACATGGAATGAACGCCACGTGGTACACCACGCCGATGCTGATGACCACGATGGCGAACACCGTGGCGGTAAGGGGTGTGCCGAACAAGGCGGAGAAAAACGCCGCCATGCCCGCCATGGTGGCGGTGCGCAGGTCCCGGTCATCCAGATTGAAAAGGTTCCCCGCATGGCGGCCGATGGTGCCGCCCATCTGGAGAGCCGCGCCCTCCCGTCCGGCGCTGCCGCCGCACAGGTGGGTGAGAATTGTCCCCAGGAAGATGGCGGGCAGCAGCCAGATGGACAGGGGCTTTCCGTGGTGTACCGCGTCGATGATGTCGTTGGTGCCCTGGCCCTCCGTCTTTGTCAGCTTGTAGAAGGCCACGATCACCAGTCCCGCCGCCGGCAGACACCACAACAGCCAGGGATGTTGCTCCCGCAGCTCTGTGGCCCGCTCCACACCGATGTGGAACAGGGAGCCCACCACGCCGCAGCAGACGCCGGTGACCAGCGCCACCGCCAGCCACTTGGCCATGGCCTGGACGTAAAGGCCCACGTGGGTGTGGCCATGCTCCTTTTCCAATCCGTTCACTTCCCTTCCCCGCCGCCGAAGGGCGGGCCGTGCTTGCAATGGAAATATTATACGGCAGGCGGCCGTTCTTTGCAACAGGCATGGTGCGCCGCGCGAAAAGGGCCGGCCCGAAAATCGGGCCGGCCCGTATTGTCAGGCAGACTCAATCACTTTGCAGCAGCCTTTTTCCTGCCCCACATCTTGTTGCCGTCCTTGTCCCATATACCAAAGCCGGAGAAGGCACAGAGGATGGAGAAGATGGGTACAATGAAGATGAACCAGCAATACGGGATATACTCCGTGCCGCAGCCCAGTACCTCCATCACATACAGCGTGGCAACGCCCCAGGGGACGATGGGTGCACTCAGGGTCCCCGCATCCTCCAGCGTCCGGGAGAGGACCCTGCGGTGGATGCCCATGCGGTCGAAGGCGTCCTCGAAGGTCTGCTCGGTGACGATGATGGCCACGGTCTGGCCGCCGGCCGTGAGGAAGTTGACGATGTAGCAGTAGATCAGAGTGACGGTCACCAGGACGCCGCGGCTCTTGATGAACTTCAGCAGCACGTCCTTGGCCAGCACGTCCAGGATGCCGGTGGCGGTGATGATGCCGCCCATGACGCTGGCTACCATGAAGGTGATCAGCAGACCGGTCATGCTGGTAATGCCGCCGCGGTTGAGCATCGGGTCCACAATGTCCACGCCGGTAGACAGTGTGAAGCCGTTGGCCGCATAGTTCATCAGCTCCACAAAGTTCACTCCCTGAAATACCATGGCGAACACGATGCTGACCACCACAGTGAGGCCCATACCCAGCAGGGCCGGCAGCTTGAACACCGACACCAGCAGCACCAGGATGGCGGGCAGGATCAGGATGGGATTGAGGTTGAAGTGCTCCGCCAGGGTGTCGCAGATCAGGTTGGCGCGAGTCGTATCCATCTCGCCGCCGCTATGCATCAGGCCGGCGGCGGTAAACAGCACCAGCGCCACCAGTGCAGCGGGAATGGTGGTGTACATCATGGACCCGATGTGGTCATACAGGGGAACCCTGCTGACACCGGAGGCCAGGTTCGTGGTGTCGGACAGAGGGGACATCTTGTCGCCGAACCAGGCACCGCAGACCACCGCAGCAATGACCAGCGGTACCGGGATGGAAGTAGTGGAGGCCACGCCCACCAGGGCGATGCCCATGGTCGCCACGCTGCCGAAGGAGGTTCCGGTGAACTCCGCCGTCAGCCCGCTGAGGACGAAGGCCAGGGGCACCAGGATTTTCGGGGAGATCAGCTTCATGCCGTAGTACATCAGGGCCGGGACCGTGCCGCCGGCCATCCAGATGCCCACCAGCATGCCCACCATGATGACGATCAAAAATGTCGGGATGCAGTCGGACACCACTCGCAGCAGCGTCCTTTCCACATCCGCCCAAGGGATATCCAGCAGGAGCGCGATTACCACGGCGATCAGGGCCGCGATGAACACGGACATAGTGGTGTCCACGCCCAGGTTGATGAGCGCCACCAGCACGGCCACGATCACCAGGAAGGAGATCACGGCGAAAGCCGGAGTTGGGGTCTTCCGCGTCTTGACTGTCTTTGTCTTATCCATTCTCGTTTCTCCCTTCTAGATTGTACGGCGGCGCGGGACCGCGCCCGCGGCGCCGCAGGAGTCCTCCGTTCAGCCCAGCAGCTCCCGGGTCAGGAATGCCAGAGCCGAGTCCATCCGGGCGGCCCGAAACGCACAGGATTTGAATCGGTGCTCCGCGCCATGGACCACCAGGAATTCCGCCCGGTCTCCATAGATCTCCTTGTACCGCTCCGAACAGTGGATGGAGGCCGTCACGTCCTCATCCCCGTGTACCAGATTCACGCGCTTGGTGAATTTGGCCGCCACGGCGTAAGGATCCAGCTCCAAGGCATCCTGATAGAAGCCCAGGCCCACCCGCAGGCCCTCGTAGTCTGCGTAGCCCTTCTCCTCGATGTCAGACACATCCACGCCGCAGAGCATCTTGTGCTTCATGTTGTAGACCACGTCCGGCGCCGGGCACCACAGGCTCAGGGCGCACACGTCCGCATCCCGCAGGCCCGCCACCATGGAGGCCACACATCCCCCCATGCTCAGGCCGTGGATCGCGATCCGGCTCTGGTCCACAAAGTCCAGACTCTTGACATAGTCCAAGATGGCAAGGCCGTCTTCCACCTCACTGGAGACAGTCATGTCCTCGAACCGCCCGTCGCTGTCGCCGCTGCCGGCAAAGTCGAACCGGACACTGGCGATCCCCCGCTCACACAGCCTGCGGGAGAGCTCCGTGTGGACGAAGTTGATCTCGTTCCGGTCGTCGCAGAAGCCGTGGAACAGGATCACAAAGGGTACTTTCCCCGGCCGCTGGTCCGGCACATGCAGCATCCCCCGTAGGGTCAGGCCGCGGCTCTCGCACTCCACATACCGTTCCATCTCTCTTCCTCCTTTCTCCGCAGGCACCGTTCCGCTGGCCGGCCCGGCCCCCGCTTGGTTTCTGATCTATGCAAAGCCGCTCCGCGGCCTCACATCTCACTCAGGCCTCCTGCCGGAAGCAGCGCCCCTCCACCCGGGCGCCCAGGCGGCTGAACAGCTCGTTGGTAATGGTGCCGGCGTTCTCCGCCAGCTCCTCTGCGTAGATGACACAGTCCCCCTGGCGGCCGATGAACACCACCTCGTCCCCCACCCGGACATCTTCAATGCCGGTGACGTCCAGCATCAGCTGGTCCATACAGATCCGGCCGATGCCCTGGGCGTACTGTCCCCGGACGATGGCCCGCAGCTTTCCGCCGCTGAGGCAGCGGGGGATGCCGTCGGCGTAGCCGATGGAGACGGAGGCCACCTTGGTGGGCCGCTCCGCCCGGAAGATCCGGCCGTAGCTCACCGTCTCCCCGGGTCCGATCTCCCGCACAGAGGTGATCCGGGCCTTCAGGGTCATGACCGGCATGGGCTGCAGGTCCTCCCGCAGGTAGTCCGCCGGGCTGCTCTTGACGCCAAACATCAAAATGCCCAGGCGGGCGTAGTCATAGGCGTACTCCGGGTAGTTCACCGCCGCATAGCTGCTCAGAAGGTGAACCGTCCCCAGCTCCACGCCCCGGGCCTGGAGGGACTCCACCACGCTTTTGAAGGTCTCCGCCTGCCGGCGGGAAAAGTCCACATGTTCCTCCTCGTCCGTGTCCGCCACGCAGAGGTGGGAGTAGATGCCGGTGACCTGCAGGATGCCGTTCTCATACACCCGCCGGATGGCGTCCAGGTCCTCCGGCAGGAATCCGATGCGGTGCATACCCGTGTCCATTGCGATATGTACCTTGAGGCGCACGCCGTTCTCCCGGCAGTAGGTCTCCAGCTGGGCGGCGTGGTCCGGGCAGGTGGCGGTCTGGGTCAGCCCGTGCTCTGCCAGCAGGCGGAAATACGCAGGGGCGCTGTATCCCAGGATCAGGATCTCCCCCTGGATGCCGGCCTCCCGCAGCTGGACCGCCTCGTCCAGCGTGGCAGTGGCAAAGTGGCGGATGCCCAGCTCCCACAGCTGGGCGGCCACCGCCCGCGCCCCGTGTCCGTAAGCGTCCGCCTTCACCACGCCCATGATCCGGCAGCCCGCTGGCAGAAGGCTCTGGTAGCGCCGGATGTTGTGGGCCAGGGCCTCCCTGTCCAATTCAATCCAAGTCCGATTCATCTATCTCCCTGCCGCCGCAGTGCGGCGGCGCTCCCTTCCCAAAATTCTTGATCCCGTCAAGAGGTCATACCAATGGCAATTTTTTTCAGAATACCCGAAGTCTGCCAAAAAAGCAAGTTTTCTGCAAGTTTTTTTGTGCCCCTAAAACTTTTTACGGGCTGTCCGCCGTCCTCTCTCACAGGCGGACTCATCCCGCTTTTCCGGTTGATTCTTTCCAATTCTGTGCTATACTGGAAGAGGAAACAGACAGATGTCTGCGCGCCGATGCGAAACCCCAGAACAAAAAGTTTGGAGGAAATGAGTATGAAATACGGACGTACCTATAATTTCTCCGCCGGACCCGCCATGATGCCGGAGGAGGTCTTGGAGGAGATCGCCGCCGAGATGATGAATTACCGGGGCAGCGGCATGTGCGTCATGGAGATGAGCCACCGCTCCAAGGTCTTTCAGCAGATCCGGGACGAGGCCGAGGCGGACCTGCGTCAGCTGATGGGCATTCCCGACAACTACAAGGTTCTGTTCGTTCAGGGCGGCGGCACCGTGCAGTTCGCCATGGTGCCCATGAATCTGATGAAGAACGGCGTGGCCTGCTATGTGGAGACCGGCAACTGGTCAAAGAAGGCCATCAAGGAGGCCCAGAAGTACGGTGAGGTGAAGATCGTCGCCTCCTCCGCGGACAAGAACTTCTCCTACATCCCTGACTGCTCCGATCTGGACATCCCCGACAACGCAGATTACGTCTATATCTGCGAGAACGAGACCATCAACGGCACCACCTATTTCCATCTGCCCAACACCAAGGGCAAGATCCTGGTGTCGGATCAGTCCTCCATGTTCCTCTCCCGTCCCTGCGATGTCACCAAGTACGGCCTGATCTGGGCGGGTGTACAGAAGAATGTGGGTCCCGCCGGCATGGCGGTGGTCATCATCCGGGAGGACCTGTTGCGGGAGGACCTGCCCCAGTTCGTGCCCACTTACATGAGTTACAAGACCCATGCGGACAATGACTCCCTGTACAACACTCCCAACTGCTGGGCCATCTACTGCTGCGGCAAGGTCTTCAAGTACCTGTTGGCAAACGGCGGACTGGAGGCCATGAACAAGCGCAACGAGGAAAAGGCCGCGGTGCTGTATGATTTCCTGGACCAGAGCAAGTTCTTCACCGGTGCTGTCCGCAAGGAGGACCGTTCCCTGATGAACGTGCCCTTCGTCACCCCCAGCAAGGAGCAGGATGCCGATGTGGTGGCCGCCTCCAAGGCCGCCGGCTTCGACAACCTGAAGGGCCACAAGAGCGTGGGCGGCCTGCGGGCGTCCATCTATAATGCCATGCCCAAGGAGGGCGTGGAGGCCCTGGTGGAGTTCCTGAAGAAGTACGAGGCAGAGCACGCGTAACGGCTTTCCATGGAGGACCTGCTCCCCCATGGAGGCCCCCCGTCAGTCTGCAGACTGGTGAACGCCGCCCAAGGCGGCTGAGTCGGGGAATTTTGGGCAGGTACACGCCCTGCGGAAAAGGATTAAAAATTCTTCTTTTGCCTCCGGCAAAAGAACTGGGGAAACCGGCGAAGCGCCGCCAGCGGTCTCGAAAGCGAGCCGATTTCGAGACCGCGGCGCGATTGGCGGCCCAAAAGGGCCGGGAATCGCAATGCCGTAACGGTGTAGCCCCCACGATTTCTACCAGCCCCCTTCCTTTTGTGCGGGTGGGAGAGCGAGTGGAACACGCCAGGCGTATCTCCACTCTTCACGCTCCACATCTTCACTCCGGTGAAGCCAGAGAGGCTTCGCCTTCCCCCTTCTTGCGATGGAGTCCGGAGCGTCAGGCAGACTGCCGTACGCGCAGCTCCTATCTCTGAACTCCACTCTCACGGAGGCGCCTGTCCCCCAATGGGCGTTTGGGGTTTCCGACATTGGCACCCCTGGGGTGTGCCGGAAATGTATGAAAAGGGGTATTATATATGGCATTAAGAGTTTTGGTTACCGATGGGATGGATGCTGGCGCAATGGAACAGCTGCGCAAGGATGGATATGAAGTCATCGAGCAGTTCTATGAGCCCGATCAGCTGGGCGCAGCCCTGCGGGACTTCGACGTGGTTATCATCCGCAGCGCCACCAAGATCAAGGAGCCGCAGATCGACGCCGCCGCAGGCAGCCGCCTGAAGCTCATCATCCGGGCCGGCGTCGGTGTAGACAACATCGCAGTCAAATACGCAGAGGAACACGGCATCCAGGTGAAGAACACGCCCCGCGCCTCCTCCAACGCGGTGGCGGAGCTGGCTCTGGCCCTGCTGTTCTCCTGTGCCCGGAACATCTCCATCGCGGGCCACACCATGCGGGAGAACAAGTGGGAGAAGAAAGCCTACTCCAAGGGCTTTGAGCTCTCCGGCAAGACTATGGGCGTCATCGGCTATGGCCGGATCGGCCAGCTGGTGGGCGCCAAGGGTCAAGCCCTGGGCATGAATGTGCTGTCCGTGGTCCACCGCAACAAGCCGGAGGGCTGCGAGTGCGAGACCATGCACTTTGTCACTATGGACGAGCTGCTCTCCCAGTCCGACATCGTCGTCCTCTGTGCCCCCAGTGGCGACAAGCCCCTGGTGGATGCGGAGTCCCTTGCGAAGATGAAGGATGGCGTGGTGATCATCAACGTCTCCCGGGGTGCCAACGTGAACGAGGCCGCCCTGCTGGACGCTCTGAACTCCGGCAAGGTCAAGGCCGCCGGTCTGGACGTGTGGCTGAGCGAGAAGGATCCCAACTGGGCCCTGGCCTCCCACCCGGCTGTCTCCTGCACGCCCCACATCGGCGCAGGCACCAAGGAAGCCCAGAAACGCATCGGCGCGGAATTGGTGGACATTGTAGAGAACTTCGGCTGATCAGTATTCCCGGTCAAACGCCCCTCCCGTTTTCACGGGAGGGGCGTTTTTCTGTGCCGTCTTTCCGATTTTTTCTTTTTCCGTAAATTGTTCCTATATTTTTATAATTTTTTAACTGCCATCTCTATTTACTTTTCAAAGTTGGCAGTGTATAATAGGGGCCATACAATCGCAGAACAGAAGGTGATGGCTTGAGGCAGGCAGTTGTCCCGTCCCAGTATCTGCAGATCGCTTTGGATCTGGCTACCCGCATCGCCCAGGGTGAGTTGACGGAGGGCAGCCGGATTTACGGTCGGTCGGTGCTGGCGTCGGAGTACGGGGTATCCCCGGAGACGATCCGCAAGGCCCTGCGGCTGCTGGCGGACATGAAGGTGGTGGATGTGAAGCCCCAGAGCGGGGCCGTAGTCCTCTCCGCCGACAGCGCCCGCCGGTACATCGAAAACTTCTCCGAGGATGCGGACATCCATTCCCTGCGCCTCCAGTTGAAGGCGCTGCTGGCGGAGTCCGCCGAGGTGAACCGGCGCATGGCGGACACCGTGTCGGCCCTGGTAAAAGGGCAGGACACATTTGCTGCGGCCGGCCAGCCCCTCCCCAACTATGAGGTCCCTGTCCCCAAGGACTCTCCTCTCATCGGCAAGAGCATCGGGGAGCTGAAATTCTGGCAGTCCACCGGCGGCACCATCGTGGCCATCCGGCGGGGCCAGACGGTGATCCTCTCCCCCGGGCCCTATGCCGAACTGTACAGCGGCGACGTCATCATCCTGGTGGGAAGCCCCAGCGCCGCAGAGGCCGCCCACCGGCTAGTAACGACAAAGGAGTGAAGGCAGCGATATGATCCAGTTTGAACATGTCTCCAAGAGCTATGGCAAGACCCCGGTCCTCAAGGACCTGAATTTCACCATTCCCGACGGACAGTTCGTGGTCCTGATCGGCCCTTCCGGCTGCGGCAAGACCACCACCATGAAGATGATCAACCGCCTGCTGGAGCCCGATTCCGGCACCATCCGCATCGACGGGCAGGATATCCACTCCCAGGACAAGGTGGAGCTGCGGCGGCATATCGGCTATGTGATCCAGCAGATCGGCCTGTTCCCCAACATGACCGTGGCCCAGAACATCTGCGTGGTCCCCAAGCTGCTGAAGTACGACAAGGCCCGGTGCGATGAGATCGTCCAGGAGATGCTGCAGCTGGTCCACATGGAGCAGTCTGCCAACAAGTATCCTTCCGAGCTCTCCGGCGGCCAGCAGCAGCGCATCGGCGTGCTGCGGGCCCTGGCGGCTTCTCCCCCCATCGTGCTGATGGATGAGCCCTTCTCCGCTCTCGATCCCTTGACTCGCGAGTCCCTGCAGGATGAGGTGAAGAACCTGCAGCAGAAGCTGAACAAGACCATCGTCTTCGTCAGCCACGACATGAGCGAGGCGCTGAAGCTGGCGGACATCATCATCTTCATGGCCGCCGGAGAAATCGTCCAGATGGCCTCCCCCGAGGAGATGCTGGAGCACCCCGCCAACGATCTGGTCCGCACCTTTATGGGCAAGCACACGCCGGACACCGCCCCCTCCAAAGTAGAGAGCTTCATGCGCACCAATGTGTTCAGCGTCCGGAAGGACCGCGGCGTGCTGGAGTGCGCCGAGCGCATGGCCCGAGGCAGCGTGGACACCCTGCTGGTCACAGACGAGCAGAACCGGTACTTAGGCACCATCTCCATCGGCGACATCCGCCACTGGGGCCGGGAACTCACCAGCATCGAGCCTCTGATCCGCCAGACTGCCCGGACCGTCCGGGTGGGGGACGAGGCCAAGGAGAGCTTCGACTACCTGCTGGACTCCGGTGCCAACTACGTGGTGGTGCTGAATGCGGACGACACCATCGCCGGTATCGTCACCAAGACCAGCGTGGCCCGCAGCGTGGCGGAGAATCTGTGGGGTGATTCCAAATGATGACGCTGATCCAGGACTACGGCGCCGACCTGCTGCGGGCCATCGGACTGCACACGATATATGTGCTGATCTCCGTGGTCATCGGCTTTGCGGCGGGACTGGTGTTCGGCATCCTCCTCTCCCGAATCCCGCGGTGGCTGTCGGGCATCATCATCCCCATTCTCTCCATCTTCCAGACCATTCCCGGCCTGGTGTTCATCGGCGTGCTGTTCATCTGGTGGGGGAATATCTATCCCACGGTGATCGTGGCCCTCAGTGTGTACGCCATGTTCCCAGTGCTGAAAAACACCTACACCGGCATTCTGGAGGTAGAGCCGAAATACATCGAGGCCGCCAAGGGCTGCGGCATGTCCTCCTTCCAGACGCTGGTGCGGGTGGAGCTGCCCCTGGCCATGCCGGTCATCATCTCGGGGCTGCGGATGGCCGCCATCTACACCGTCTCCTGGGCGGTGCTGGCCTCCATGATCGGCCTGGGCGGCCTGGGCGACTTTGTGTACCGGGGCACCAGCTCCAACAACAACACGCTGATTCTCCTGGGGGCCATCCCGGCGGCCATACTGGCCGTTCTCTTCGGACTGGTCATTGACCTGCTGCAGAAAAGGGTCACGCCCCGCGGCCTGCGAAAGGAGGCGGGCAAATGAGCTGGGACCTGATTTTTCAACATCTCTTCATCGTTCTGGCGGCCAGCCTGCTGTCCATCGCCGTGGGACTGCCCTTGGGCATCTGGGCATACGTCTCCAAGACCGCCCGGCCCGTCATCCTGCGGATTGTGGACCTGCTGCAGACCATTCCCTCCCTGGCCCTTCTGGGCATCATCATGGTGGTGCTGGACCCCGGCAAGCTGACGGTCATCACCGGCATCACGCTGTACTCCCTGCTGCCCATCGTGCGGAACACCTGCTTGGGACTCCAGGAGGTGGACCCGGGTGTGAAGGAAGCCGCCCGGGGCATGGGCATGAGCAAGCCCTACCGGGTGCTGATGGTGGAGTTCCCCCTGGCCTTCCCCACGGTGTTCACCGGCATCCGCATCGCGGTGGTAAACGCCATCGGCACTGCGGTATTCGCAGCTTTCGTGGGCGGCGGCGGTCTGGGCGGCGTCATCACCCAGGCCATCCGGATCTCCGATATGTCCCTGATTCTGGCGGCCACCGGTGTCCTTATGGTCATCGCCGTGGTGCTGGACCTCATTATGAGCTGGTTCGAGGGGCAGATGCGCAAGAGCCGGGGCGGCTCCAAGAAAATGTGGATCCCGGTGGCGGCCATCGTACTGGCGTTCATCCTGTTGCTGCCCTATGGCCGCGGCGGCACCGGCGACATTCTTCTCTATGACGGCGACTACTCCGAAACCCAGCTGATGCACCACATGGTAAAGATGCTGGTGGAGGACCAGACGGACCTGACCGTCACCATTCAGGATCAGATGTCCCAGGTGAACAACTGGAACTCCCTGAAGGATGACAGCCACACCTGCGACCTGATGATCTCCTACGACGGCACGATCCTCACCACCTTCCTGGGCCAGGACACGGTGGACGTTCCGGAGGGCATGACGATCTACGACTACGTCCAGGGCGAGCTGGACAGCTACGGCCTCACCCAGTTGGAGCAGCTGGGCTTTGAAAACACCTACGCCATCGGCGTGCCCCAGGCCCTGGCGGACGAGTACGGCCTGGAGACCATCAGCGACCTCATCCCCATTGCGGACCAGCTGACCTTCGGCGCGGAGCAGGAGTTCTTCACCCTGGAGGGCAGCATGAAGTATGACCCCTTTGTGAAGTTCTACGGTCTGAATTTCCAGGACGCGGTCTCTGTGGATATGGGCCTGAAGTACTCCGCCATTGAAAACGGCAGCTTCGATGTGGCGGTGGTCTACTCCACCGACGGCCTGAACAAAAAGGTCGGGCTGAAGGTCCTGGAGGACGACCAGAGCTTCTTCCCCGACTACAACGGCGTCTTTCTGGTGCGGGACGATCTGCTGGAGAAGTACCCGGAGGTGGCGGACATTCTGAACCAACTGGCGGGCAAGATCCCCACCGAGCAGATGGCGGAGCTGACCTACCAGGTGGACGTGGAGGGCCGCACTGTGGATGAGGTGGCCCGGGAGTTCCTGGTGAGCCTGGGGCTGCTGGAGGCCTGATCCCCGCTCTCTTTCAAAACCGCTCTGGAGCGTCCGCGCTCCAGAGCGGTTTCCTTTGGAAAATTTCCACTTCTTTGCAACCGGCATCACGTTTTCTCGTCTATGTTGGTGAGAGAACCTCCGGCCGCGGGCTGGAGACAGGAGGAGGATCCCATGAATCTGCAAAAGCGGTACTTATTGATGGGCGGAGCCGTGCTGACCATTCTGCTGACGCTGGCGGCAGGACTGCTGTTCTGGGGCCGGAGGCCCTTCCGGGGTCTGGAGGCGGCGGACATCGCCGCAGCCACCGTCCTGGTGGGCCCCCCGGATGTGACGCTGGAGCTGGATGCCGGGGAGATCGAGACCCTGGCGGATCTGCTGGCAGATGTCCGCATCACGCGGCCGGACCAGTCCTATTCGGAGTATGCCGGACAGACCGTCCTGTTCACGGTGACCATGGCTGACGGCACAGCTGCGAACGTCACGGCCTACAACCCGTTTCTGATTATCGACGGCACCGGCTGGCGCACCGCCTATGCGCCCTGCGAGGCGCTGAACCGCTTTGCCAACGAGCTGCTGCGGGAGAGAGGAGGATAACATGGAGGACACGGAGATCATCGACCTGTACTGGCAGCGGGATCAGCGGGCTATTGACGAGACCCACGGCAAATACGGCGGCTTCCTGGCGGGGATTGCCTGGAACATCCTCCGCAGTCACAGCGACGCGGAGGAGTGCGTCAACGACACGTATCTGCGCACCTGGAACGCCATTCCTCCGGCCCGCCCCTCCGCCTTCCGGGCCTGGCTGGGGCGCATCGTCCGCAACCTCTCTCTGGACCGCTGGAAGCAGAGCCGCACCGCCAAACGGGGCGGGGACGGCATGGAGGTGCTGTTGGGGGAGCTGGATGACTGTGTGCCGGAGCCCCACGGAACCGAGAAGACGATGGAGGACCAGGAAATCGCGTCGCTCATCAGCGCGTTTCTGCGGCGGCAGAGTCCGGAGAGCCGCATCATCTTCCTGCGGCGGTACTGGTACGGGCAGAGTGTGGCGGATATTGCCGCCGGAATGAACTGCGGAGAGGGGAAGGTCAAGTCCTCTCTCTTCCGCACCCGGAAGGCCCTGCGGACCTATCTGGAACAGGAGGAGGTGTTTTTGTGAAAGCGGAGCGGTTGTTTCAAATCCTGGGTCTGGTGGACGAAAGCCTCATAGAGGAGGCGGACACCGCCTCCTCCCCCGCCGCTGTACAGCGGCGGCCCTCATGGGTTCGGCTTTTGGCCGCGGCCGCATGTCTCGCGGTGATCTGCGCCGGGGCGTGGGGACTGTGGCAATCGAATCTGGGAGCGGGCACCGGCAGCCCCGGAGATGCCGCGCTGGCCGGTGGAGAATCCGGCGGTGACGGCCACAGCCCGGGCACTACCTTCCTGTCCTACGCCGGGCCGGTCTTTCCGCTGACCACGGCGGAAACGAACACCCGCCTGACCGCAGGGCGGACCGTCACCTGGGATTTTGCCCCCGGCTCCTATGAGGATGGATCCCCCCGACAGTGGGGGGCCCAGGTGACAGACAGCTACACGCTGACCAATCCTGCTGACGGCAGTGTGACGGTCAACGCCCTCTACCCCGTCTCCACCAGCTGGCTGGACTTTCCCGAGCTGAACGCTGCTGTCACCGTGGATAGCGGGGGGACCGGTTTCTCTGTGCTCTCCGGCGGCTACGCCGGAGGCTTTCAGGACGCCGGGGAGCCGGACGGCTCCACCTGGAACCTGGCCCCGCCGGACGAATGGGCCGATTATCAGGCACTTCTGGCAGACGGAGAATACCTGTCCCGGGCGATGGAGGAAACTGCTGTCCCGGAGGTTCCGGTGACTGTATATCAGTTCACGGATTTCGCCGCGCCCCATGAGGAATACAACGCCGCTACCCAGGCGGTGACCTTCACTACCGACCCAGAGGCCACCACAGTCCTCTCCTACGGCTTCAACGGCATGAGTCGGGATGCGGACCGGGGCTGGTGCCAGTACAGCTATTTCGTTCCCGACGGTGTCCGGAGAGAGACGGAAACAAAAATTCTGATCGTCCTGGGTGATGACATCGGCGATTATGTCCTCCAGGGGTATGCCGACGGCGGCTGTGACCAGGAGATCGATGGGGTGTCCTGCACCGTCACCCGCCGGGAGACCACCTTGGCCGATGTGCTGGACCTGCTGTGCCGGGCTTATCAGGCGGAATTTGAGCAGTTCAGCCTGGGCCGCGGGCAGGAAAGCCCCTTCCGGTATCTCTCTCAGGCGCAGTACCAGGGATTGGTGTGGCAGCTGCTGGAGCAGTACGGCCTCTTCTCCGGCACCCCCAAGGACCGGTACAGCGACGGCCGACTGGATGAGATCCTGATGGAAGCCCTGTCCCAGGAGCGGGTGCTGTACCTGTCCTTCCCCGTCACTGTCCCGGCAGGCGGCAGTGTTACCGTGGCGGCGTCTTTTTGGAAGGCACCCAGCTATGACTACGGCTGCTCTGGTTCGGAGAACGTGGGCCTCCAGGGTTATGACCTGGTGACGGCCCTGGGATCCACGCTGGAGTCCACCGGCCAGACCGCCGCCCTGGTGAACACGGACACCATTGAGATCGTCCGGCAGAACCTGGGCTTTGATCTGGAAAACGGTGTTACCCAGGTATCGCTGGATCTGGCGGAGCCTCACTACTATCTGGAAATCCGTCCTCTGGAGGGATAATCACAAAGACGCGCCTATGGAAGTTCCACAGGCGCGTCTTTGGCATCGTTCACTTCTTCCGGCCCCGTATCCAGGCCGCCAGAACCAGCCCCGGGAGGGAGGCCGCGAGGACTCCCAGCTCCAGGATCTCCTGACCCCCTGTGCGTTCAGCAGGGGACTCTTCCTGAACGGGCAGCGAATCTGGTCCCATCTCCGCATCAGCCGCATCGGCCTGCCGTGCCTCCCAAGCTTCAAGGGAGGCCGATTCCAACACAGCAGGCGCCGCTGGACGGGATCTCTCCTCTGGCAGTCAGTTCAATTGGTGGCAATGGACTGGCTGATTGATTCCAGCGCCGCCGCTGTACCGGCCAGCAGCATGGCCGAAAGAAGCCCGCAGGCAAGTATTTTCATATCCGCCGCCTCCTTTTTCCCACTGTACCATACAGCCTATCCAAAAAGCAAACCCCGCACCGTCCCGGCGCGGGGCTTGTCCTTTATTTCTCGATCTTCACAAATTTCTCCGCCGGGGCGTGACACAAGGGGCAGCGGAAATCCGGCGGCAGGGATTCTCCCTCATAGACATAACCGCAGACAGTGCAGCGGTAGCCGTTGATCTCTACCGTGCGGTACACGGTGGCAGTGGGCGGCGTGGCCTTGCCCCGGTCCGTATAGGCCTGGAGGGTCAGCACCCTCCCGTCTCCCAACACCTCCGCCTCTGTGGCCTGGCCCACGAAAAGGAGGAAGCTGCCGATCTCCATCTGGTCCACCACCTTGCATGCGATGCGGGAGACCATGTGCTCCTTCAGGTATGGATTGCCGTTGCTGTCGGTCTCCGCCGCCCGGCCGGCGAACTTGTCCGTCACCCGGCCGGACTTGTAGCCGAACAGGTCGATGATCTCCCCCGGCGCGTCCGCACCCAACAGGGTAACGGAGAAGCTCCCCGCCGCCTGAATGGCCTTGCAGGTCTCGTGGTCCTTGTTCACCGCCACGGTGAACTTGGGCGGGAAGGAAGAGGTCACCTGGTGGAAGGAGTTGACGATGCAGCCGTGGCGCTTGCCGTCCGCTGCCGCAGAGAGCAGACAAAGGGCGTAGTCCATCTTCTGATATGCCTTGTTGTCCATATTGATTTCCTTTCTGGCGGATCCGCCGCCGGACATCCCGCATGTTTCTCTTGATGGAATAAGTTTACCAGAAGCCGCCATTTTATGCAGTTGCATCCGCGACTGCTGCCGCGCAAAAATTTTCTTCCGTTTTCTGTGGACAAATACCGGATTTGGGCGTATACTCTCCTTAACCAGATGCCATTATCCTGATTTATATTTTCTATAAGTCTGGATAATGGCTTAAAATCTAAATAAAAGGAGTGGTTCTATGTCTGAGAGCTACGCTGGCAAGATCAACCGGAAGCTGCTGAAAAAGCGCCGCATCATCAACGCCGCCGCCGGGCGGGAGCCGTCGGACCTGGTGCTGAAGAACGCCACCTATGTCAACGTCTTCTCCAACGAGCTCTGTCATGCGGACATCGCCGTGGCAGAGGGGCTGATCGTGGGCATGGGCCAATACTCCGGCACGGTAGAGGAGGACTGCACGGGTAAAATCGTCCTGCCCGGCTTTCTGGATGCCCACATCCATCTGGAGAGCTCCCTGGTCTCTCCCAAGGAGTTCGTGAAGGCCGTGCTGCCCCACGGCACCACCACCGTCATCACCGACCCCCATGAGATCGCAAACGTCATGGGTACCGACGGCATCGAGTACATGCTCCAGGCCACGGAGGGCCTGCCGGTGGACGTGCGGTTTATGCTGCCCTCCTGTGTACCGGCCACGCCCCTGGACGAGTCCGGCGCGTCCCTGGACTACCGGGCCATCGACTCCTTCTATGACCACCCCCGGGTCCAGGGACTGGCGGAGATGATGAATTTCGTAGGCATCATCGCCGGGGACGACCAGCCGGTGGAGAAGATCGTGGCCGCCCAGGCCCACCACAAGAAGATCGACGGCCACGCGCCGGATCTGGTGGGCAACGACCTGAACGCCTACATCGCCGCCGGCGTCTATTCCGACCACGAGTGCCACGACCTGAACGACGCCATCGCCAAGCTGGAGCGGGGGCAGTTTATCATGATCCGGGAGGGCACTGCCGCCCGGAACCTGGACGCCCTTGCCCCCCTGCTGTGCGACAAATACTCCGAGCGATGCATGTTCTGCACCGACGACAAGCACCCCAACGACCTGCTGGAGAAGGGCCATATCGACTACATCGTCAAGCGGGCCATCGGCCTGGGGGTGGATCCCATCACCGCCGTGAAGGTGGCCTGCCACAACGCCGCCCGGTACTTCCTGCTGAACAACCGGGGCGCCATCGCCCCGGGCTACCTGGGGGACTTCGTCATCATCGACAACTTCCAGGACTTCAACATCGAGAGAGTCTTCAAGAAGGGCGAGCTGATGGTGGACCACGGCGTGGTGAAGGACTTCCCCGCCCCGGCCATCGACCCCTATCTCACCGAACGGGCCCACAGCACCTTCCATGTGGAGCACCTGACGGCGGAGGACTTTACGGATGCCCGGCCCCGGGGCATCATCGGCATGGTGAACGGGGAGATCACCACGGTGGACGCCGGCTACTCCGACCGGATCGACGTGGAGTATGACGTGCTGAAGATTGCCGTGGTGGAGCGCCACAAGAACACCCATCATATCGGCATCGGCTTTCTCCAGGGCTACGGTCTGAAATCCGGCGCTGTGGCCACATCCGTCTCCCACGACTCCCACAACATTATCGTGGTGGGCACCAGCGAGGACGACTGCGCCGCCGCAGCCAACCGGGTGGTGGAGCTGAACGGTGGCATCGTAGTCTGGGACCAGGGCAAGCCGGTGGCAGAAGTCCCTCTGGCCATCGCAGGCATCATGAGCGATGAGTCCCTGACATCTGTCAACGAAAAGCTGGAATTCGCCAAGGCAAAGGCCCACGAGCTGGGCGTCAATCCGGGCATTGACCCCTTCATGACCCTGAGCTTCATGGCCCTGCCGGTAATCCCCTCCCTGCGGATCACCACCCGCGGCGTGTTCGATGTCACCACGCAGAGCTACGTGTGAGGAGAGCCCATTCCGATGATTTACTTGCCCATTATCTTCTTTGAAATTTGTTCAATTCTTTGCCTCTTCGCACCTTTCACCTTTGTGTTCTGCTTGATCTCCGCCATTAAAAAGGCATCCTCCGATACGGGGAATGAACTCCTGAATGGCTTCTTTGCTGGACTGAGCCTGCTGGTGATGCTGAGTGGAGTGGTCTATCTGGTTTAAAAGCGCAAAATTAGCACTCTCGATACCAGAGTGCTAAAATTCACAGATCGTTCAAACAAATGACACACAATATCCGATTTTCCATCCTATCATAATACTTGAAAAGAAGAACAGAAGGTCTTTGAAAGGCACCTGTTCCGCCCGGCGGCATCACCCTCCATGATCCATCTGCCGTCGGTCCCAACTACGGATCATCAGGATTTGATAGGAGGAATTGATTATGTTTGAAATGAGACCTTACCGCAGAAATTCTATGAGCACCTGGAATCCCTTCTCCGAGATGGAGGAGATGGAGCGTCGCCTTTTCAACAACGACTTCTTCTCCGGCCGCGGTCTGGCGGAGTTCAAAACCGACATCACCGATGAAGGCGACTACTACGAGCTGAAGGCCGACCTGCCCGGCTTCAAGAAGGAGGACATCCAGCTGCAGCTGGACGGCGACACCCTCACCATCCAGGCCCAACGTCACTCCGAACATGAAGAGCAGGAGAAAAAGGGGAAGTACGTGTGCTGTGAGCGTTCCTACGGCGCGTACAGCCGGAGCTTCGACGTCTCCGGCATCCGGGCGGAGGGTATTACCGCCTCCTACGACAGCGGTGTGCTGACACTGAAGCTGCCCAAGAAGACAGTGGAGGTTTCCTCCAGCCGGCAGATCAGCATTGACTAAAATCAAAGCAGGAAAAGACCCGCGGTGTACGCCGCGGGTCCTCTTTTTATGTCTCTCCTTCCGGCGGCAGAAACGTCCGGAAGAGATACCGGCCAGTCTCCGTTTTTCCAGAGTCAGTTCCGCACCGCTGCCGGTGACAGAAGGCGTCTTACTCTGGCAGATATATCAGGTCCGCGGTACTGTCCGGGATGGTTGTCAGGTCTGATGTGATGATACCGGCGTGCTCCTGCAAAATGGCATCCACATCCACTCCGCTATAGTGGTCGACGTGAAAGGGCCAGCCCTCCCCCGCTTTCAGTGGCTCAAACTCCGAGCCGTCCTCTGCCGAGCCGCATCTCCTCACAAAACAGTCTCAAATACCGTCAAGTTTGTTACAAAGAAAAGGGGCCCCGGCGTTTCCGTCGGCCCCCTTGCTCATGCCTCATGTTCCACGGTGATCTGGCAGCTCTTCATGGCCGCAAGCGCGGTCCGATGGCTCTCCTGGGTGACACCTGCGCAGCAGGCGGCATCCACCGCTACCTCTGCCTCCGGCAGGAACGCCTTCACCAGCAAGGCGTTGGAAATCACGCAGATGTCAGTGCAGAGGCCGATCAGCGTCACCTTTTCAATGAGTTCCTTTTCATTCTCCTCCGCCAGCAGACGCCCCAGCTCCGCGCTGCCGAAGGAGGGCTTGTCCAGAATGGCCTGTCCTGCGCTGGCAGGCCGGAGCTGCTCGACGATCTCCCAGCCCTCGGTCCCCCGGATGCAGTGGGGTACAGGCAGGTTCCGCCCCTCCCGGGTATGGAGATAGTCCGCCCCATGGGTGTCCCGGGTGAAGAAAATCCGCTCCCCCCGGCGGATGCCTGCGGCCACCCGCTCCGCCGCAGCAGGCACGATCCGCCGTGCCTCCGGTGTCCCCAGAGCGCCGGACACAAAGTCGTTCTGCATATCCACAACGATCAGGATGTTCATTATGATCTCCTCCTTTTTATCATCATAGCAGACGCCGCGCCGGGCCGCAAGACCTTCCCCCGGGGGAAAAGAATGTTGACTTCTCTTTTCATCCGGTTTAAGATATGGAATGTCTGTCCGCCGAATTTTTCGGCGAATGTGAAAAAGAGAAGGAGAGAGAAGTTTGAGTCGCGAAAATTTCCGATCCCGGCTGGGATTCATTCTGGTAAGCGCCGGCTGCGCCATCGGCATCGGCAATGTGTGGAAATTCCCCTACGTCACCGGTGTCAACGGCGGCGGCGTATTCGTGTTGTTCTACATCATCTCCCTGGTCATCATGGGGGTTCCCATTCTGACCATGGAGCTGGCGGTGGGCCGTGCCAGCCGCAAGAGCGCCGTGCTGGGCTACAAGGCCCTGGAGCCCAAGGGCAGCCGCTGGCACATCCACGGCTGGCTGTGCGTAATCGGGTGCTGCCTGCTGATGATGTACTACACCACGGTCTCCGGCTGGATGCTGGGCTACTGCTTCAAGTTCGCCTCCGGCACCTTCAGCGGCATGCAGCCCTCTGATGTAGACACAGTCTGGACCGATATGCTGGCCAATCCCGGCGAGATGACGCTCTATATGGTAATCATCGTGCTGGCGGGCTTCATCGTGTGCAGCTTCGGCCTGCAGAAGGGGCTGGAGCGGATCAGCAAGTGGATGATGATCTGCCTGCTGGCACTGATCGTCATTCTGGCCATCAACAGCCTGACCCTGGACGGCGCTATGGAGGGCGTGAAATTCTATCTGGTGCCGGACTTTGAGCGGGCCGCGGAGGTCGGCATCGGCAATGTGATCGTGGCCGCCATGAACCAGTCCTTCTTTACCCTGAGCCTGGGCATCGCCGCCATGGAAATCTTCGGCAGCTATATGTCCGACGCCAACCGCCTGCCCGGCGAGGCCGTGCGGATCTGCTGCCTGGACACCTTTGTGGCCTTGATGTCCGGCATGATCATCTTCCCCGCCTGCTTCAGCTTTGGTCTGGAACCCGGCCAGGGACCATCCCTGATTTTTATGACCCTGCCACGGGTGTTCGTCAGCATGACCGGCGGCCGGCTGTGGGGCGCCCTGTTCTTCCTGTTCTTGACCTTCGCCAGCTTCACCACGGTGCTGGCGGTGTTCGAGAACATTATGGCCAGCTGCATGGACAACTTCGGCTGGTCCCGGAAAAAAGCCACCATCGTCTGCGGAATCTTCATCCTCTTGGCCAGCATGCCCTGTGTGCTGGGTTACAATCTCTGGTATTTCGAGGCGTCCCTGCCCAGCGGCGCCACCGGCCAGATCCTAGATATCGAGGACTTCCTGGTGAGCAATCTGCTGCTGCCCATCGGCTCCCTGATCTATCTGCTGTTCTGCGTCAGCAAGTGGGGCTGGGGCTTTGACAAGTATCTGGCGGAAGCCAACAAGGGCACCGGCCTGGGGATGTCCCCCAGGTTCAAGATCTACTTCCAGTTCATCCTGCCCATGCTGATTCTGGTGATCCTGCTGGTGGGTCTGGGCAGCTGGGGCTGGCGTGCCCTTATCTGCGCCGCTGTGGCCGTGTTCGTGTGGTTCATGGCTCGCCGCAGCTCCTCCAAATCCACCATTTGAGCGAAGTGACCTGTCAAAAGAGAGGACCGTCAAAGACGGTCCTCTCTTTTGCATCTCACGGCAGCTTCGCCTGGAACAGCCCGTGGCAGGAGCAGCAAAGGTACAGCTTCGCCCCGCCCCGCAGCTGGGGGATGCGGAACTCGCTGCCCTGTTCCGGATACAGCCGCGCCAGCAGCAGCCGGTCCGGTGTCACACAGGCGGCAAAGCGGATATAGTGCCCCTTGTCCATGGGGTGGCGGAAGGTGACATACCAGTCCTCCTCCACCTCCTGGACCGTTACGGCGTGATCCGGATCTGCGGACCGGACCTCCAGGGGCTCCAGCCGCCGGCCGCAGCAGGCAAGCTGCCCTCCCGCCGCAGCTGTCAGAATGTTGCCGCAGTCCGGGCACACGTAAAACTGTATTTTTTTTCATATTTCCTCCATCCGGCGCCGCCGGAAGCAGGTCTCCGTCCAGAATTCCCTCCACGCTGACGCCAAAAATCTTCGCAAGGCGCGGCAGCATCCCCACGTCCGGGCAGCCCTGGCCCCGCTCCCACTTGCTGACGGCCTGAGCGCTGACGCCCAGCAGTTCCGCCGCCTGCCGCTGGGTCCACCCCCGCTCCAGGCGCAGGCGCCGGAGCAGCGTCCCGGTGTCTTGGTCATGCATCTCTTCTCACCTCTCCCACAGGATACCCGAAATTCCGCTGGAACGCAAGCAACGCTCCGTTGAGTCCATGAGCTCTGCAAAATGTCCCCGCACCGCTTCTCCCGGGGGCGTTTTCTTGGCGACTCCTCCGAATTTGCAGGAAGCGGGGCTTTTTCCTGCAAAATGACTTTTCATCCGGACGGTGATATGGTATATTGGGTGGGAGAAACACGGCTCCCCCGTGACACACAGGAGGTCTCTTGATATGATCACACTTCATAACAACGGCGTGTTCCTGGCGGGCGGCGTCCCCGCTGCTGCCGGCCCGGTCTCTCCGGAGGAGGGGCGGAAACGGACCATGGCCTGGTCCATTCTCCAGGCCCACAACATCTCCGGCGATCCGGAGCACCTGCAGATCCGCTTTGACGCCATGGTGTCCCACGACATCACCTATGTGGGCATTATCCAGCAGGCCCGGGCCTCCGGCATGAAGGAGTTTCCCATCCCCTATGCGCTTACCAACTGCCACAACAGCCTGTGTGCCGTGGGCGGCACTATCAATGAGGATGACCATGTCTTCGGCCTCTCTGCCGCGAAAAAGTACGGCGGTATCTACGTGCCTGCCAACCAGTCCGTCATCCACTCCTATGCAAGAGAGCAGATGGCGAAGGGCGGCACCATGATCCTGGGCTCCGATTCCCATACCCGGTACGGGGCTCTCGGCACCATGGCCGTGGGCGAGGGCGGCCCGGAGCTGGCCAAGCAACTGCTGAAGAACACCTGGGACATCAACTATCCCAAGGTGGTGCTGGTGTACCTCACCGGCGCGCCCCGCCGGGGCGTGGGGCCCCACGACGTGGCCATTGCCCTGGTGAAGGCCACCTTTGCAAGCGGCTTCGTCAATAACTGCGTTTTGGAGTTCTGCGGCCCCGGTATTGCAGCTCTCCCCATCGACTACCGCAATGGCATCGACGTGATGACCACCGAGACCACCTGCCTCTCCTCCATTTGGGAGACGGACGGCGTGACGGAGGGCTTCTACCGCGCCCACCAGCGGCCGGAGGATTACCGGGAGCTGCACCCGGCGGACGGAGCCTACTACGACAAGTACATCGAGATCGACCTCTCCAAGGTCGAGCCCATGATCGCCCTGCCCTTCCACCCATCCAATGCCTGGACCATCCATGAGTTTCTGGAGAATGCCGCCGACATCCTGGCGGCTGTGGAGGCGGACGCCCAGAAGCGGTATCCTAAGGCCCATGTGAAGCTCACGGACAAAATCCGTGACGGCGGCGTCTGGGCGGATCAGGGTGTCATCGCCGGATGCGCCGGCGGCCTCTTCGACAACATTACCGAGGCGGCGGACATCCTCCGGGGCGGCTCCACCGGCAACGGTGCCTTCACTCTGGACATATACCCCACCAGTGTCCCCGTCAGTCTGGAGCTGACGAAGATCGGTGCCACGGCGGACCTGCTGGAGACCGGCGCCGTCATCAAGCCCAGTTTCTGCGGCCCCTGCTTCGGCGCGGGAGACGTGCCTGCCAACAACGGCTTGAGCCTGCGGCACACCACCCGGAACTTCCCCAACCGGGAGGGATCCAAGCCCGCGGAGGGCCAGTTCGCCGGCGTGTGCCTGATGGACGCCCGCTCCATTGCCGCCACGGCGGCCAACGGCGGCCGGATCACCGCCGCCACAGACATCGATTACACCTCCGTCCACCACGACTACCACTTCGACAAGGGCGTCTATGACCGGCGGCTGTACTACGGCTTCGGCAAGGCGGATCCCAGCGTGGAGCTGGTGATGGGCCCCAACATCACGGACTGGCCGAAGATGCAGCCCCTGGCGGAAAATCTGCTGGTGGAGCTGGCGGCGGTGCTCCACGATCCCGTCACTACCACCGACGAGCTGATCCCCTCCGGCGAGACCTCCTCCTACCGGTCCAACCCCCTGCGGCTGGCAGAGTTCACCCTGTCCCGCCGGGAGCCTGCCTACGTGGGCCGGGCCAAGGCCGTGGCGGAGATTGAGGCGGAACGGCTGGGGGGGGACGCCCCGGAGAAGCTCACCGCTATTCTGGACAAGGTGGGCGACGGCTCCGCGCTGGTGAAAACCACTCAGTTCGGCTCCTGTGTCTTTGCCAACAAGCCCGGCGACGGCTCCGCCCGGGAACAGGCGGCCTCTTGCCAGAAGGTGCTGGGGGGCTTTGCCAACATCTGCTATGAGTTCGCCACCAAGCGGTATCGCTCCAACTGCATCAACTGGGGAATCCTGCCCTTCACGCTGGACGCGGACACGTCCTTTGACTACGCCCCCGGCGACTGTGTGTTCGTCCCCGGTATCCGCCAAGCCATTGAGAACGGCATTGAGGATATTCCGGCTAGGGTCATCAGGACGGACGGCGCCGTGGAGGACCTGATGCTCCATGTGAAAGGCCTGACGGACGATGAGAAGGAAATCATTCTCGACGGATGCCTGATGAACTATTACGCCAAGCGTAATTAAAGAGGGGACTTCCTCCCCTCTTCAGATCCCCCATTTGCCTCTGCCGTTGCAGCATTATGATTCCCGGCCCTGTCTGGGCCGTCAATCGTGCCGCTGTCTCGAAACAGCCTCACTTTTCCGCCACAGGCGGCGTTTTGGCTGTTTCCCAGTGACATCGGTCACTGGAGGCACCGCCCAGGGCGGCTAGGTCAAAGCATTTTCGGCAGGCACAGAAGGGGAATTGCCCCGGAGGGGCGAGAGAGGCCCCTCTGGAGGGTGCCCTGGCGAAAATGATTCAAAGTGGTCCGGCTGCGCCGGGCTCCGAAATTTCTAATGATTGGCGAGGTTGAGACCATGGATAAAATCAAGATGACCACCCCCCTGGTGGAGATGGACGGCGATGAGATGACCCGGGTTCTGTGGGCCTGGATCAAGGAAAAGCTGATCCTGCCCTTCGTGGACCTGAAAACGGAGTACTATGACCTGGGCCTGCTCCATCGGAACAAGACGCGGGACCAGGTGACCATCGACGCCGCCAACGCCACCAAGCGCCTGGGCGTGGCGGTGAAGTGCGCCACCATCACCCCCAACCGCCAGCGGATGGAGGAGTACCCCCAGCTGACGGAGATGTGGAAGAGCCCCAACGGCACCATCCGGGCGATTTTGGACGGCACCGCCTTCCGGGCGCCCATTGTCCTGCCCATGATCCACCCGGTTGTGAAGAACTGGGAGGCGCCCATCACCATCGCCCGCCACGCCTACGGCGATATGTACAAGGCTGTGGACATGGTGACCGAGGAGCCGGGCACCGCCACCCTCACCTTCAAGGGCGAGAGCGGCGCGGAGAAGACCCTCACCGTTCAGACGGTCAGCGGTCCCGCCGTGTGGCAGGGCCAACACAACACGGAGAAGAGCATCCGTGCCTTTGCCCGCAGCTGCTTCCAGTACGCCATCAATCAGCGGCAGGACTTGTGGTTCTCCACCAAGGACACCATCTCCAAGGTCTACGACGGAGAGTTCAAACGGATCTTCGAGGAGGAGTATGAGACCACCTACAAGGCGGAGTTTGAAAAACTGGGCCTCTCCTACTTCTACACGCTCATCGATGACGCGGTGGCGCGGGTGATCCGCTCCAGGGGCGGCTTCATCTGGGCGCTGAAAAACTACGACGGCGACGTGATGAGCGACATGGTGGCCACCGCCTTCGGCAGTCTTGCCATGATGACCTCCGTGCTGGTATCTCCGGACGGCACCATGGAGTTCGAGGCGTCCCACGGCACCGTCACCCGGCACTACTACAAGTACCTGAAGGGGGAGAAGACCTCCACCAACCCCATCGCCACCATCTTCGCCTGGTCCGGCGGTTTGAAGCGGCGGGGCGAGCTGGACGGTCTGCCGGAGCTGGTGCAGTTCGGCCAAGCGCTGGAGGATGCCTCTCTGGAGACGCTGAAGGACGGCGTGATGACAAAAGACCTGCTGGGGCTGGTGGAGCCCGGCTTCCAGGCCCGCGGTGTGGACAGTGAGGAATTTTTGGACGAGATCGCCAAGCGGTTGGCCGATAAATTGGCGTAAAAGGGGACTGCTAAAAGCCCGGACGTCTGTTCAGCGTCCGGGCTTTTTTTGCTCTTTTGCAAAATCATCGGCTGTGCGGCCGTTTCAGAATTGATTGGAGAAAATCGGGCGGATGGAATAGTAGTAGCCGGACATCAACAGCGGCACATAGGCCTCATCCGTGGTAATGATGGTCCCATCCTCCAGCCGAAGGCCAAAGGACTGCATATTCTCTGTGATGTAGAGCATCCGCTCCACCCCCAGCGTGCAGAATTCCCCCGCCCGGTAGAACAGGATGTCCTGGGCGCCTGTCCACATGGCATCCCACCGGATGTTCGCATGGACACCCTCCCGGTAGGTAGTTTCCACTTCGTGGATAGCAAACTGCCCCTCAAAAGAGCGGTCTCCCAGAATTTTCACCGAACCATCTATGGCAACTGTCGTCTCCCCGGCCGACACCCCTTCCGCACTATATACGGTGGCCGGCACTTCCAAAGAGATCTCCTGAAGGAACACCCCGGCCCGGTCCAGAATTGCAAAGAGGACAAAGCCCGCCATCAGCAAAGCACAGGTGCCGCCCAGCACCTGACTCCACTTTCTCCGGGTCCGCTCCTTTGCCTGCCGGGCCAGAAAGGCCAGGGCCTGCCGGATCGTCGGCTCCGGCTCCGGCACTGTCCCCTGCTCCCCCCGCAGCAGATCCAGCACGCCCAGCCCCAAAGCATCCGCCAGGGGCTCCAGCAGGGAGATGTCCGGGAACCCGGCGCCCCGCTCCCATTTGGAGACCGCCCGGTCCGACACATGCAGGGCCGCGGCCAGCTCCTTCTGGGTCATATTCTGTTCTTTCCGGGCTGCTGCGATTAGCGCCCCGGTCTTTGTCCGATCCACACTTCATCACCTGGGGCCAGTATATCAAATCCGGCCCGCTCCCACAACAAACGCTGCGTGGAACCGCCCAGATTCCGCCGAGGCGCCGTGTCTTTCGGCAGGGTCTTTCCACCTCACGGCTGCTCTCCGCCCAGGTGTTCCCGCAGCACTCGGATCACCCGCTTCATGCCGTCCGTCAGATACTTGCTGCGGTGGCGCACCAGGAAATAGCTCCTGTGAAACCCGCCGTCCTCCACAGCCAGCTCCCGAAGGTCCCCCCGCTCCAGGTCCGTCACCACCAGAGACCGGGGCAGCAGCGTGATCCCAAGCCCCGCCCGGGCGCAGGCCAGCAGGGCAGCGGTGCTGACGCTCTCCACTACCGGCTGCGCCGTGGCGCCCGCTCCCTGCAGGCCGGCATCCACACTGTTCCGGGTGCCGCTGCCCCGCTCCCGCAACAGCAGCCGCTCTTCCGCCAGCTCCGCCAGAGTCAGGGAGTTCTTTCCCTCCAGATAGCCGGGGGCGCACACTGCCGCCAGCTCCTCACCGCACAGGGGCTCCACCAGGTAGTGGGGCGAGACGGTGACATTGTCCACTACGGCAAAATCCAGTTCGTTCTGCAGGATCATCCGCTCTGTCTCCCTGGAGTTGTGAATACTGGCCCGGACCGTGATCTCAGGCAGCGCCTCTGCCAGATGCGCCAGGATACCCGCAAGGCGGGTCTCGCCCAGCGTCACGTGGACGCCGAAGCGGCAGGCCCCCTGGGTGCCGCTCTCCCGCAGGATCTCTACCGATTCCTGAAACTGGGACAGCACGGTGTCCGCATACTGCCGCAGCGTACGCCCTGCCTCTGTCAGATAGACCCGGCGGTTCATCCGCTCGAACAGCCGCACGTTGTAAAACACCTCCAGCTCCCGGATGGCCAGGCTCACCGCCGGCTGTGCCATATTCAGCTGCTCCGCCGCCCTGGTGAAGCTCTCCTGGGCGCAGACGGCGGAAAAGATCTCCAGATGCCGCAGTGTCACGGCACTCCCCCCTATTCATAATTATTTTATTATGCTTTTTATTTTATCATATAGATTGATGGATGTCACGAAAAAGCGTACGCTGGGGGAGAAATCCAAGAGCGCGAAAGGAGCGGTTTCCATGCCCACAGATCTGACCAAAGCCCGTCAGCTGTTCGGGACTTTTTCCAAAATCGGCGCCTTCACCTTTGGCGGAGGCTATGCCATGATCCCCCTGATCCAGCGTGAGGTGACGGAACGCCGCCGCTGGCTGGAGGACCGGGACATTCTGGACATTGTCGCCATTGCCGAGTCCACACCGGGCCCCATTGCCATCAACACCGCCACCTTCGTAGGATATCAGGTATGCGGCACCCTCGGCGCCTTCTGCGCCACACTGGGCGTGGTGCTGCCCTCCTTCCTGGTGATCTACGCTGTCTCCTTTGTGCTGCGGCAGTTCTCGGACCTGGCGGTGGTCCAATACGCCTTCAACGGCATCCGGGCTGGCGTATTGGCCCTGCTTTTGAAGGCACTGCTGTCCATGTACCGGCAGAGCCCCAAGGGCGCTGTTTCCTATGCCGTCATGGCGGGTGCCTTTGTGCTGACGGCCTTCTGCGGCGTGGATGCGGTGCTGGTGATCCTGGCCAGCGCGACGGTGGGGCTGCTCTCCGCCCGCATGGCGAAAAGGAGGGCTGTGTGATGCTGTATCTGGAGCTGTTTTTGACCTTCTTCAAGATCGGCCTGTTCACCATCGGCGGCGGTTATGCCATGCTGCCGCTCATCCAGGCGGATGTCCAGGCCAAGGGCTGGATGACGGCGGAAGAATTGGTGAACTTCATCGCCGTCAGCGAGAGTACGCCGGGCCCCTTTGCGGTGAACGTCTCCACCTATGTGGGGGCGGAGCTGGCGGGCCTGCCCGGCGCCTTCTGCGCCACGCTGGGGGTGGTGCTGCCCTCCTTCCTCATCATCCTGCTGGTGGCCCGGTTCTACGCTGCCTTCCGCTCCAGCGCCATCGTCAGCGGCGCCATGGGCGGACTGCGTCCGGCGGTGATCGGCATGATCGGCGCCGCGGTGGTCTCGGTGGGGCAGACGGTGTTTCTGCCGGAGGGATTGGCAGCGGTGACGGCGTATCCCCTGGTCTGCTCTCTGACTATCTTCGTCCTGATGGCGGTCCTGACCTACAAGAAGCTCCACCCCATCGTCATCATCCTGCTGTCCGCCCTGCTAGGTATCGTCACCGGCTACCTGCAGCCGGTGTGACTCCGGCCCGTCGCCCCGGAACAGGGCGGCGGGCCTTTTTCTTCGGCCGGACAAAAGACTTTCTAAAAGCAGGATTTCCCCTCTTGACTTGGAGTGCGCTCCAAGTGCTATCCTTTTCATAGAGGGATTCCGCCCAAGGGCGGGCTGGGGACTTCCCACTGTGGAGGCACCTCGTCTCCCGGAGAAGGCAGTATCCCCTTCCTAAATCTGAAAAGGAGAAATCGTGATGATTTACAAGGACTTTCAGGACCTGAAGCTGTCCGCTCTGGGCATGGGCTGTATGCGCCTGCCTGTGGTGGGCGGCAACGACGCCGTGGTGGACGAGGCCGCCGCGGAGGAGATGGTGGATTGCGCCATGGCCAACGGCGTCAACTACTACGACACCGCCTGGGGGTATCACAACGGCAACTCAGAGATTGCCCTGGGTAAGGCCCTGGCCAAACATCCCCGGGAAAAATTTTACATTGCCGACAAGTTCCCCGGTTACGACCTATCCAACATGCCCAAGGTGCAGGAGATTTTTGAGGAGCAGCTGAAAAAGTGCCGGGTGGACTATTTTGATTTCTATCTCTTCCACAACGTCTGTGAGATGAACATCGACGCCTACCTGGACCCGCAGTACGGCATCCACGACTATCTGATGGAGCAGAAGCGGCGCGGCCGTATCCGCCACCTGGGCTTCTCCTGCCACGGGAACCTGCCTGTGCTGAAGCGGTTTCTGGACGCCTACGGCAAGGATATGGAGTTCTGTCAGCTGCAGCTGAACTACATCGACTGGACCTTCCAGAACGGCCGCGAAAAGGTGGAGCTGCTGGATAGCTGGCATATTCCCGTCTGGGTCATGGAGCCCCTGCGGGGCGGCCGCCTGGCCCGCCTTTCCGACGAGGAGGCCGCCCCCCTGAGGGCCATGCGCCCCGAGGAACCCATCCCGGCCTGGGCCTTCCGGTTCCTGCAGTCCATTCCCAGCGTCACCATGATTCTCTCCGGCATGTCCGACCTGGAGCAGGTGAAGGCCAACATCGCCACTTTCCAGATGGGGGTTCCCCTCAGCAGCAGGGAGATGGACCGCCTGCTGGCCCAGGCCCAGCGCATGGTCAGCAAGACCGCCCTTCCCTGCACCGCCTGCCACTACTGCGTCAGCCACTGTCCTCAGGGGCTGGATATCCCCTCCCTGCTGGCGCTGTACAACGAGCATGCCTTCACCGGCGGCGGCTTCTTGGCCCCCATGGCCCTCTCTGCTCTGCCGCAGGACAAGTGGCCCAGCGCCTGCATCGGCTGCCGCAGCTGCGAGGCGGTCTGTCCTCAGCAACTGAAGATCTCCGAGGCCATGGCCGACTTTGCGTCCCGGCTGTAAAATCTGAGACAGAAGCGCCCCCGCCGGGAACTCTCCGGCGGGGGTGCTCGCTCTCACGGAGTCTTGACGGTGTCCGGGAATGCGGCCCGGATGGCCTCCGGCAGACGGGCGGGGTCCAACTGTTCCCGGCCGCACCACTCCGCAAAGCGGTGGACCGCCTCTTTGTCCGGCGACAGCCCGGGGATGACGGTCAGCGCCACCGTCCGTTCCCCCTCCAGCTTCCGGACCAGAATGCCATACACACAAGAACAGTCTGGTCGGAAGCTGCGGACGCGCACCGGCGCATACCGGTAGCCGGTCATGCCGCCTGCCCTCCGGGAGCAGAGAAACGCATAGAGGTCACAGCCGTAAATCTCTGCCATGCGGACAACCATGTCGAACCTGGGCTGCGCTTTTCCCCGCTCATACTTTTGCAGTGTCCGTGTGGAAATTCCCAGGCGTTCCGCAGCCTTTTCCTGGGAAAGTCCCGCCAGTCTCCGCTCTCTCCAAAAGGGGCTCTTTTCCTGAATGTGTCTTTTTTTTTTGATATTTTTGCATAGCAAACCCTCCTTCTACGGAGGATTTTACATTATCTTCCAAATTTTTAACACGAATAAAAATTCACTTTTGGAAAAAAATTGCCGAACAATGTCGAATTTCGTCGATTTACCCAAAGAAAATACAGGCCCCGCATATTCATACGGGGCCTGTGCTCAGACAAATCCTTCCAGCTTGGCGATCCGGTACTCCAGTACGGCGAACTGTCGGCGGGTCAGCGGCTGGTCCAACATCAGGTCTCCCTCCGCATTTCCCTGCATGATGCCGTTTTCCGTCAGCCAGTCCACGGCGGCCCTGGCTTCTGCCTGGTAGTCCGTCTCTTCTTCGGTCTCCACCCAGGGGATGCCCAAATACTCCAGAATTCCCTTGGCCTCTGCCACCGCCAGCTTCTGGCGGTAGTCGGCCTGCCCCAGCAGGGCAGCCTCCTCCCGGTTGGTGTGGAAGCCGTTTTCCAGCAGGACGGCCGGGGCCTTTGTGTGCTTCAGCACATAGAGCTCCGGATCGTACACAATCGGCGTGGATCGCACGGCGATGCCCGCCGCCCGCACCTGCTCCAGGATGTCCTGAGCCGCCCGCTCCCGGTCGCCGCCGGGGCCGTAGAGATAGACGCTCCACCCTTTGGCAGAGGACCAGCCGCCCCCGGCGGCGGCATTGCTGTGAAGGCTGACGAACAGGTCCAGGTCCGGGATGCTGTTGGCGATCTCACACCGTCTGGCCAGGCTTACTGCCCCGCCGCCAGTACGGGTCATGGTCACGGAGACGCCCCGGTCTGTGAGCAGCTTCTCCAGCCGCTTCCCCAGGTCCAGGGTGAATGCATGCTCATAATAGGTCCCATCCGGACTCTTGTTGGCCAGATTGCCCGCGTCATGCCCCGGATCCAGGCAGACGCGCTTTTCTCGTTCGCTCAAATGCGTTTTCCCCCCTCTGTACAGGCTCAGGGAGCACAGGGCTCCCCTTCCAGTTTAGTGGGAGGGCGCCCGTCCTGTTCCCCCGCCGGGGTCTTTTCGGAGCGGGGCGCATATCATGGAGCAAAATCATCCGAAACAGGGAGGGGTCCCCATGCCTGCCGCTCTGATTAAACGTCTGAGCAATCTTCTCTGCGTCAAAAGTATTGTGACGCTGATCCTCACCGTTGTATTTGCCGACCTGGCCGTCACCGGCCGTATCTCCAGCCACGATTTCCTGACCATCTTCTCCGTCGTCATCGCCTTCTATTTCGGCACGCAGAGCGAACGCCTCAGCGGACAGCTGGAGAAAGACACCGGACAGAAATCGTCCTGACCGTCATCCCAGGGCCACGTCCAGCACCATCATCACGCTGAAGCCCGCAGCAAAGGCCAGCACACCGATGTGGGAGTGGCGTCCCTGGGACATCTCCGGAATCATCTCCTCCACCACCACATAAAGCATGGCCCCTGCGGCAAAGCCCAGCAGATACGGCAGGGCGGGCACCAGCAGCTCCGCCGCCAGGATCGTCACCAGGGCGCCGATGGGCTCCACAACGCCGGATAGCACGCCTCCGGCGAAGGCCCGGAGCTTCCCCTCCCCCTCCGCCCGCAGGGGCATGGAGACGATGGCTCCCTCCGGGAAATTCTGGACAGCGATGCCCAGGGAAAGCGCCAGCACGCCCATAGCAGTGATCTCCGTGTCCCCTGCCAGATATCCGGCGCAGACCACGCCCACCGCCATCCCCTCCGGAATGTTGTGGAGCGTTACCGCCAGCACCATCATGGTGGTCCGGCGCAGCCGGCTGGAGGGGCCCTCCGGCTGCGCGCTGCCCCAATGCAGATGGGGAATGATGTGGTCCAGCGCCAGCAGGAACAGAAAGCCGAGCCAGAGGCCTGCGGCGGCCGGTGCAAAGGACCACTTTCCCAGCTCCTCCGACCGCTCAATAGCCGGGATCAGCAGGCTCCAAACCGACGCCGCCGTCATCACCCCTGCCGCGAAGCCCGTCAGCCCCTTCTGCAGGCCGTCCGACATCGCCTTTTTCATAAAGAACACGCTCGCCGCGCCCAGGGAGGTGCCCAGGAACGGGAGCAGGAGTCCGTATAATGCTTCCATAATCCATCCTTTCTCATCTTGTGTCCGGAATCAGTATCCATGCGTTCAGAATACCGGATTCCCGCACCGGTGTCAAATTCATTTTCCCACCGGATGGCCTTTCACAAATCCGGAAAATCGCTGCCGCTCTGGACAGCAGGGAGCAAGTCTGCTATGCTTGACACAGGGGACAGGCTGCCGGATGGCTCCGTTTCCCCTCATTTCAGGCTCATTTTAGCTTTTGGGTGTACCATGGTCCCATCATCAGAGAACCATCCCGGAATAGGAGGAACGCCATGAGGGTCTCTCACCATGTAAAACGGTCGGTGTGCCTGCTGCTCTCCCTGCTTCTGCTGGCGCAGGGCATGACCCTGGGCGCAGCCGCTGTGGGCACCGATTCCGTCCCGGCGGGGACATCCGTTCTGGAGCCCGCCGCATACCCCGACAGTGAGGTTCTGGTCCTGTATGAGGACGGCAGGACCGAGGTGGTCGTCTACGAGGACGCCGCCTCCCTGGAGGAGGGGCTGCCGCAGCTGGCCCGGCAGGAGGGTGTGGCGCTGGTCCAGCCCAACTACACATACACAAGCACCGCTCTCTCCACCACAGACCCGCTGCTGGCGGAGCAGTGGGCCCTGTATAACGACGGCAGCTTCCAACTGGAGGAGCAGGAGAACCCCTATCCGGTCTTCAATGATCCCTTTGCACTCCCCTCCGCCCCGTGGCAGTGGATTGCCCCCTGGTGGATGCAGTCCGATGCATCCGCCGGGAGCACCGGAACCGTGCAGGCCGCGGCCGGCGTGGACATCGGCGCGGAGGATGCCTGGGCCCTGTACGACGGCGGAAGCCGGGATGTGGTGGTGGCCCTGGTGGACACCGGCATCGACTACACCCACGCCGATCTGGAGGGCCGCATCTGGGTGAACGAAGACGAGATCCCCGGCAACGGGGTAGACGACGACGGAAACGGCTATATCGACGATGTCTACGGCTGGAATTTCTACTCCGGCAGCAATCAGGTCTATACGGGCAGTGAGGACAGCCACGGCACCCACGGCGCGGGCACCATCGCCGCCCATGCGGACAACGGCATCGGGATCGCCGGCATCGTCCGGAGCGACCACGTCAAAGTCATGGCAGTCAAGGCTCTGGGCGGGTGGGACGGCAGCGGCTCCACGGCATCCATCATCCGGGCCATTCAGTACGCGGAGGCCAACGGAGCCCGGATCTGCAACCTGAGCCTGGGCTCTTCCAGAAACGACCCCGCGCTGTACCGCACCATCGCGGCGTCGGATATGCTGTTCGTAGTTGCAGCCGGCAACGACGGCGCCGACCTGGAGCTTGCCCCCAGCTACCCGGCCAGCTACCACTTGGATAACCTCATTACCGTGGCGAACCTCCGATACGACGGTAACCTGGATCCTACCTCCAGCTACGGCGCCTCCTCTGTGGACCTAGCCGCCCCCGGCACCCATATTTTAAGCACCACTCCCGGGAATTCATACAGTTACATGACAGGAACCTCCATGGCGGCGCCTATGGTCAGTGCTGCGGCGGCCATGCTCTACTCCCAGTTTCCGGATGCCACGCTGGCCGACGTGAAGGACATCCTGCTATCCTCCGTCCAAAAGCTGGACAGCCTCACCGGCCTGACGGCTACCGGCGGGATGCTGGACCTGGGTGCCGCCATGGCATCCGGGGCCGCGGCCCAGAAGGGGCGGACCTGGACGGAGCCGGACCTGGCGGCCTATACCGACAGTCCGCCCATTCTCTCCCTGTCTCTCTTCCAGTGGAGGGGGCAGCAGTATCTGACCGTTCAAGTCCAGGATCCGGACGGCGACTTCCGCTCCGCCGCTTATGCCGCCGGGACATACACGGCAGCGAATTTCCAGGGCGGCGCCGCGGGGACGCCCCTCCCCTTGAATGCGTGGGGGGCCGCCACCTTGCTGGTGCGCAATGGCGGACCTTATACCTTTTACGCGGTGGACCTGGCCGGCAATGAGACGGTCCGCACAGTGGATCTGCCCCAGAGCCCCTGAGGGCGGCCCGCCGCCAACTCCATCCCCGGTCAAAAGGACTCCGCAGGCTGTGCCTGCGGAGTCCTTTTTCCTGCTCCGGAAAAGCGGCCCCTCCATCAGTCCTTCAGAATGTCCTCCAGTTCCCTGTCCATCGTCACGGTCATGCGTGGCAGCTCATGCAGTCCCTTCCCCAAGTCGGCTGTGCCGTGTCTGGTGACCGCAGTGACCGGGAACAGCTCATGCACAAATGCCTCCGCGTCCGGCTCGGTGATGCCGAAGGGATAGGCAAAGAAGGTGACGGGCTGGCCCACCTCCTGGGCAATGCGGTCATGGCTCTTCTGAATATCCCCCAGCACCCTGGCCTCAAAGGCACTGTCCGACTCCTCCGGATCCCTTTGGATGCCGTTGATGCCGCCCGGGTCAAAGTTTCCGCCCAGATCTCCCAGATTGTGGAGCGAATAGGCATGGGACCCGATCTCTACCAGGCCGGAGTCTGCCATCTCCCGGCACATATCCCAGCTGAGGAAGTTGTCAGCGGACACGTCCTGCATATACACCATAATAGAGACCACGGCTTTCATCTGGTATGCCTGAAGCAGCGGGAAGAGCAGCTCGTAGTTGCTCCGGTATCCGTCGTCAAAGGTGATGAGAAGGGGTTTTTCCGGCAGCGGCTCTCCCCCTGCCAACTCCCGCGGCAGCACAGTGTGGTAGCCATGTTCCGTCAGCCAGCGCAGGTCCTGTTCCATACGGCTCACGGTGATGGTCATATCGTTGCACGGCTCACCGTCCTCCACGATATGGTGGTACATCAGCACCGGGAGGGCCCGGTCCGCCGGAATGGGCATCTGCCACACTCCCCTGGCATAGAGATAGACGGCTCCCGCCGTGAAGCAGAGCGCCGCTGCGGCGGCCACTCCCAGGATTCCCACCCGAATTTTTTTCATCTGTCTGTCATCTCCCATGTGTTGGCGCTGCGGCGTATACCCTTAGAAAATTCGCAAATATTATTTTATCAGATTAAGTTAAAATGTCAATTCATTAAATGAAAAGATTATCTTTGCTAGGATGTTTTAGGGTGATTACATGCCTTTGGATTATGCTGCGATTGGTGGCCGGCTGCAGGCGCGGCGAAAGGAACTGGGGATCACACAGGAGGACGCGGCGGAACGGGTCGGCATCACTGTGGTCTACCTGTCCAAAATTGAAAACGGACGGGTGCATCCGACGCTGGACCTGCTGGACAGGCTCTGCTGTGTTCTGGAATACGACCTTGCCCGAGCCTTCACCGGCGTCCAGACGACCTCTCCCGACTACGGTCAGGAGCAGGTGCTGCGGCTTTTCAACGCCTGTGCGCCGCGTGTCAAGCCTGTTGTTCTGCATCTGCTGGAGCAGCTGGCAACCTTAACGTGAGCAGAAGCGGGAAAAGTATGCGCCATGTCTGTCCCGCAAAAAAGCGGCGCCCCGGCGGAATATTCCGCCGGGGCGCCGCTCTGGTTTTTTCCAAGTCTGTGCCGGATACCCTCCATTCCCTGCGGGGTGGCGGCAAGGGACCAGCCTCCGCACACTGGCGGAGGCCAGTGTTGAAGCCGTTATGTTTCCTCGTACAGCTCAATGATGGCGTCATCCAGGGTGATGAACGCCAGCCGGACCGTATCGCTGAGGGTCTCCGGCCCGAAAATCACCTGCTGGGCCTCCTTCAGATAGGGGTCCATGTTATCCACCTTGTAGGCCACGTGGGGCTGTTTGGAAAGGATCTCCGGGAACCGGGTTCCCTCCTCAAATTTCAGGTATTCAATCTTGTAGTCGTAGGCATCCACGCTCTCATTGACCCAGAAGCCGCCCCACTCGTTGTAGACCATGTTGGGCTTTTTGTTCAGCACGGGGATCCCGATATGCATATACTCCGCTGCCATGGAAAACCTCCTGTCAGTTATCCTGGGCGGCCAACTCCTGATAGAACTGGAAGGCCTCCCGGTCAGTAAATTTCTCGTGCACGATCTTGGCCACCGCCCGGCACATGGCGGCGGGATGCTCACTCTGGAAGATGTTGCGGCCCATGTCCACGCCCCGGGCGCCGTCGGAGATGGCCCGGTAGGCCATGGTCAGGGCCTCGTCCTCCGGCAGCTTCTTGCCGCCGGCGATGACGATGGGCACGGGACAGGCGGCCACTACCTTCTCAAAGTCATCGCAGTAGTAGGTCTTGACGAAGGACGCCCCCAGCTCTGCCAGCATCCGGGTGGCCAGCAGGAAATACTGGGTGGTGCGGGCCATCTCCTTGCCCACGGCGGTGACGCCCAGAACAGGGATGCCGTACCGTTCCCCGGCGTCCACGGCGCGGCACAGGGTCTCCAGGGACCGGGCCTCGCCCGCCCCGCCGATGAAGCACTGGATGGCCACGGCGGAGGCATTCATGCGGATGGCGGCCTCCATATCGGCACCCACGCCGTTGCCGGTGCTCATGTCGTCGATGAGCACACTGGCGTCATGGGTGGCCCGGAGGCAGATGGCATTGTGGACCGTGGGGGGGATGCAGGAGCGGATGGCCCCCCGGGTGGCCATGAGCACGTCCGCGTACCGGCACAGAGGGGCGATGGTCACGTCCATGCGCTCCAGGCCCGCAGTGGCCCCCATGATATAGCCGTGGTCAAAGGCCAGCATCACCGTGTTGCCGCTCTTGGGATTGAACAGGTGGGAGAGCCGATTCTTGGCTCCCCAGTCCCCGTGGCCCAGGCCCTTGGCGAAGAAGCCCTGCTCCGGGGCAGGCACGTCCAGATGGTAGTCGTGGGCGGTCTTGTTTCCGATTGCGTCTGGCATAGCGCTTACTCCTTACTGAACGCCGGGGTGCGGCAGGGGGTGTTCCACAGACGGAGCATCTCCTCGTCCCACTTGGCGATGTTCATCTGAAAGCCTGCGGCCTCCTGGACGGTGAGGATCTCACCCACCATGCTGGCCACGACCTCGATGCCCTTGGCCTTCAGGAACTCCACAGTGTCCTTGAACAGCACCAGCATCTCCATCATAGTGGTGGCGCCGCAGCCGTTAATCATCACAAAGGTCTTGTCTCCGGGCTTCAGGTCCAGGGCCTTGCACAGGGCCTCGGCCACGGTGGCCACGGTATCCTTGGAGGACATCATGGGCACCCGGACGCCGCCGCCCTCGCCGTGTTGGCCGGCGCCGATCTCCATCAGGTCGGTCTCTCCCAGGTCGCCGAAGGACATACCGTTCTGGGGATGGGTGGCATCGGTGGACTTGACGGTGATGGAGGCCATGTTGTCCGCGTAATGTTGAGCGATCTCCGCTACCTCCTCCAGAGTCTTGCCCTCCCGTGCGGCGGCCGCGGCAATGTGGTACAGCGCCACCGCGCCGGCCAGCCCCCGCTTGTTGTCCTCGCCGTTGGGGTCGTACCGGATCTCCTCGCCGGTGACCACCTGACGCACATTGAGGCCGGCCTTCCTGGCCAGCTTCATGGCCTGCTTGCCCGCCAGCTGGTCGCCGGCGTAGTTCAGGGTCAGCAGCAGCACGCCGTGGCCCTTGTCCGCCATCTTCATGGCATCAAACACCAGCTGGCCGTTGGGGGCGGCGAAAATATCACCCACCGCCTGGATGTCCAGCATACCCTTGCCCACAAAACCGGCCTGGGCGGGCTCATGGCCGGAGCCGCCGTAGGTGACGATGGTCACCCGGTCGGCATTGGCCAGATCCTTACTGATGACCAGGTGGCCGTCCACATTCAGAATGTCCGGATAAGCCAGACCCAGGCCCACCAGCTCTTCGTCGGTGACCGTCTCCGGCGCGTTCATGAACTTCTTCATTTTCATACAGCATTCCTCCAGTGATATTTAAGTGGTGCATTGCCAATCCCGCTCCTGCGGGTGGAACAACAGGTTATTCCCGGGCCAGCCCCTGGAAGAACCAGGACATGGACACGGCGCCCGCGTCCGGGGTGCCGATGGTCTTGGTCCCGTAACTCTTGGCCCGGCCGAATTTGGAGACATACTGCTTCGTAGCCTCCGCCCCCTGGGCGGCGGCCTGGGCCGCGGCATCGAACAGCTCGTCCGCGCTGTCTCCTGTATAGGCCGCGACGGCTTCGCTGGCGGGGATCAGGGCATCCATCATAGTCTTGTCCCCCACCTTGGCGCCGGACATATCTTCCAGCTCCTCCAGGGCCTTGGCGAAGATGGCCTTGAGGCCCGCCACGTCGATCTCCTCCCCCTCTGGGGCCTCCTCCTGCAAGCCGTCCAGCCAGGTGTTCCACAGGGGGACGGCGCTGCCGCCGTTCAGGGTCATAACGGCCATGGCCGCGTCATCCAGCATGGACTGGATCCCCCCCTCGGCGGCGTCCACTGCTTCGGAGATAGCCCCGGCAATCTTCGCCATGGTCAGGCCGTGATCCGCGTCCCCAAATTTGGAATCGATCTCCGTCAGCTCCGCCTCAGCGGCGGTCACAGCGGCGCAGGCGTTTTTCAGGCGCGCCGCAAATTCAGCTCTTGTCATGTGATATTGGCCCCCTCTTTTGACAAAATAAACAAATTTTGGAAGACGTCTTTATTCTAACATAGTCATTTCGCTTTTTCAAGGCGCATCGCCCCTCTTTTCTCCCGGCCAGCAGGGACTCTCCGACGGCCTTTCCACCCCGCCCTTCATTGACGGACAGGATTCCCTATTTTGTGTGTTTTGTATATGGATTTCCCATGGCGATTCTTGTAAAATACAATTGTTGAAAAATGCAACGATAGGAGAATGGTATGCCGAATCGGATCGAGATGTTTCGCCGCCTGGAGCGACAGTATTTTCGGGACAGGCTTGGCACCCTGGGCCTGCAGCAGCTGGACGGCATGATTTTGCACCTGCTGGGGCGGGAGGGCCACATGCGGCAGGAGGACCTGGCCGTCCAGCTGGCGGTGGACAAGGGGGCTGTGGCCCGGAGCCTGGCCCGTCTGGAAAAGCGCGGCCTGGTGGAGCGGCAGGTGAGCGCCCGGTGCCGCCGGGAGAAGCATGTCTCTCTGACTCCCACGGGGGAGGGCGCATATCAGGGCGTCCAGAGGATTCTGGAGGAGTGGGGGCATGTCAAATACCAGGGCTTCACCCCTGAGGAGCGCGCCCTGAACGAGGCGTTTCTGACCCGCATTGCGGAGAATGTGATCGAATTTTGTCGAGGAGAGGGAAGTGAACATGGTTAAGAATCTGACGGAGGGCAGACCGCTGAATCTGCTGTTTTTCTTTGCCCTGCCCATGGTGGCGGGCAATCTGTTCCAGCAGCTCTACAATATGGTGGACACCGCGGTGGTGGGAAAATTTGTGGGCGAAGACGCAGTGGCGGCCGTGGGCTCCTCCTTCCCCATCGTGTTTTTGTCGGTGGCCGTGGCCTCCGGACTGTCCATGGGCTGTACGGTGGTGGTGTCCCAGCTGTTCGGTGCCGGGCGCATCCATGAGATGAAGACCACCATCTCCACCGCCATCATCTCTCTGGGCGTCCTGGGGCTCCTCATCATGGGCCTGGGAACGCTGCTGGCCGGTCCCCTGCTGCAGCTGCTGGGCACGGACCCGGATATCATGGCCGACTCCCGGACGTATCTGCAGATCTATTTCGGCGGCGCGGTCTTCCTGTTCCTCTACAACACTCTCAACGGCATCTATAACGCCCAGGGGGACAGCAAGACGCCCCTGATCTTCCTGATGATCTCCAGCCTGACAAACATCGTGCTGGACCTGCTGTTCGTTATCCGCTTCGGCATGGGCGTGGCTGGCGTGGCGTGGGCCACGCTGATCGCCCAGGGCCTCTGCGCCGTGGCCTCCCTGCTGGTGTTGCTCCGCCGGATGCGGCGGATGCCCTGCGAGCCGGAAAAACAGGGCGTGAAGCTGCCCCTCTTCCACATGGTGGCGGTGAAGCGCATCGCCCAGATCGGCCTGCCCTCCATGCTCCAGCAGTCTCTGGTGTCCCTCTCCATGATGATGATGCAGGGTCTGGTCAACTCCTTCGGCAAAGTGCTGGTGGCCGGATACACTGCTGCCACGAAGATCGACTCCCTGGCCATGTTGCCCAACATGAACATCTCCAACGCCATGTCCAGCTTCACGGCCCAAAACATCGGTGCAGGCAAGTACGAGCGGGTCAAGGAGGGCCTGAAGGCCTGTCTGCTGATGGTGGCGGTATTCTCTCTGCTGATCACCGTCATCATCTTCCTCTTCGGAAACCAGCTGCTGTCCCTGTTCCTGGACCCGGGGGACGCCTTGGGCGCCATGGGCTACGGTCTGGCCTATATGCACACAGTCTCCCTCTTCTATATCCTGATGGGCCTGCTGTTCGTGCCCAATGGGATGCTGCGGGGCGCGGGTGACATGGCAGCCTTCACCTTCAGCTCCATGGCCAACCTGTTCTCCCGGGTGGGCATCGCCTACGCACTGGTGTATCTCACCCCGCTGGGGGCCAACGCCATCTGGTGGTCCATCCCCGCCGGCTGGCTGATCGGCGCGGCGGTCTCCCTGCTCCGGGTCAAGAGTGGAAAGTGGATGCGCAAGGCTGTGGCCGACCGCTGACCCCCGCAGGCGGTCTATTTCAGGAATCGCAGGTGCTGTGGATATGAACAGGAAACAGAATCTGGAGGTCTTTGCGAAGACACCCGTCCGAAAGGCCGTGCTGCTGCAGATAGTCCCGGCCGTAGCCAGTCAGATGGTCACGCTGGTCTACAATCTGGCGGACACCTACTTTGTGGGGATGTTGAACGCCCCCCATGAAACCGCGGCCGTCACTGTGGCCTATCCCTCCTTTCTGATGCTGACCGCCATTTCCAACCTCTTCGGCGTGGGCGGGGCCAGCGCCATCGCCCGGGCCCTGGGCCGTCAGGACGAGGAGGGCGCCCGGCGGATCGCCGCTGTCTCTCTGGCCGGCGGCCTGCTGTCCGCCCTGCTCTTCTCCGCAGCGTTCCGATTGCTGGCCGATCCCGTGCTGCACCTGTGCGGCGCCACCGAGGCTACCTATGCTACTGCCTACGGATACGCCAAATGGGTCGTCATACTGGGCGGCCCCTTCACCATTCTCAACACCCTCCTGGCGAATCTGGTCCGGGCGGAGGGCGGCGCCGGAGCCGCCGCCTTCGGGGTCTCCTTCGGCGGCGTCCTGAATATCCTGCTGGACCCGCTGTTCGTCCTGCCCCAGTTCTTGGGCCTGGGCGCGGTGGGCGCGGGCATGGCTACAGCCCTCTCCAACGGGGCGGCGGTGGCCTGTTTTGCCGTCTATCTGGTCCGCCGCCGGGGCGCCACCTATTTGAACCTGCTGCCGGCGAATCTGTGGTATGCCGCCCAGTACCTGCGCCCCATTCTGGCCATCGGCTTCCCCTCCGCCCTGCAGTATGCGCTGACAGTGGTGGCCACCGCTGCCCAGGCCGACTTTGTATCCCAATACCCCACAGAGGCGGTGGCGGCCCTGGGCATCGTAAAAAAACTGGACCAGCTGCCCCTGTATTTCTCCATCGGTGTCTCCAACGGACTTCTGCCGCTGCTGGCCTATAACCACGCTGCCGGGAATCACCATCGGCGTGCGCAGGCCTTCCGGATAGGGAGCCTGATGTCCTTTGGCTTCGCCGTGCTGTGTCTGGTCTGCTATGAGGCGTTTGCCACCCCCCTGGTCTCCCTGTTCATTGCCGATGCTGCGACAGTCCGCTATGGGGCCGTGTTCCTGCGGTGCATGGTGACGGCAATGCCCATGATGGCCCTGTGCTATCCCATGATCATCCAGTTCCAGGCCATGGGCAGGGCCAGGGAGTCCCTGGTCTGCTCGATCCTGCGCAAGGGTGTACTGGACATTCCGCTGCTCTATCTCATGGACGCGCTCTTTCCCCTGTACGGCTGTATGTGGGTGCAGCCCATCGTGGACGCCATCTCGCTGGCCGCAGCCCTGTGGTTTTACCGGGCCATCCAAAGGGGGAGCGCGGCGGGCGGAACGGCCCCAGCCGGGGCCTGAAACCGGCGTGAGCAAAACGGAACTGTAAGGAGGAGAACGAATCCGTGGCAAGCAAGGAGCACGATTTTTCCGTCGGCAGCATTCCCCGCAACATCATTTCGCTGGCGCTGCCCATGACGGCTGCCCAGCTCATCAACGTGCTGTACAGCGTGGTGGACCGCATCTACCTGGGGCGGCTCCCCGGGCATCTGGCTCTGACGGGCCTGGGGCTGACGCTGCCCATCATCTCCATCGTGATGGGCTTTGCCAACCTGTGCGGCACGGGGGGCGCCCCCCTGTGCTCCATCTACCGGGGCAAGGGCGAGGAGGAAGAGGCCGAGCGGATCATGGGCAACGCCTTCACCCTTCTGCTGATTTTCGGCGCCGCTGTCACAGGGGTGTTCCTGCTGTTCCGGCATCCCCTGCTCTACCTGTTCGGCGCCAGTGACGCCACCTATCCCTATGCCGAGGCGTACATGACCATCTATCTGCTGGGGACCGTCTTTGTCATGATCGGCCTGGGGATGAATCCCTTCATCACGTCTCAGGGCTTCGGCCGCACCGGGATGATGACCGTGGGCCTGGGGGCGGTGGTCAACATCGTGCTGGATCCGGTCTTCATCTTCGCCCTGGACATGGGGGTGCGGGGCGCGGCGCTGGCCACCGTGATCGCCCAGGGCTGCTCCGCCGTGTGGGTACTGAAATTCCTCACCGGGCGGAAGGCCATCCTGCGGCTCCGCCTGCGGAATCTGGCGCTGGGCGCCGGGCGGGTGAAATCCATCGTGGCCCTGGGCCTGTCCGGCTTCTTCATGAATCTCACCAACAGTCTGGTGCAGGTGGTGTGCAACGCCACGCTCCAGGCATACGGCGGCGACCTGTACGTAGGCGTGATGACCATCATCAACTCCCTGCGGGAGGTGTTCTTCATGCCGGTGCAGGGGCTCACCAACGGCGCCCAGCCGGTCACCGGGTACAACTACGGCGCCGGCCGATACAGCCGCGTCCGGAGCTCCATCCGCTTCAGCGTGGCGGTGACGGTTGGTTACGCCGCTGTCTTCTGGGCCGCCGCCATGTTGTTCCCCGGGCTTTTGATCCGGGTCTTCAACAGTGAGCCGGAGGTGGTGGCTGCCGGCATCCCCGCCCTGCGCATTTACTTCTGCCTGTTTATCCCCATGTCCCTCCAAATGGCGGGGCAGGGTGTGTTCGTGAGCCTGGGGCGCTCCAAGCAGGCGGTTTTCTTCTCTCTGCTGCGCAAAGCCATCATCAATGCGCCGCTGACGGTCGTTCTGCCTATCTGGATGGGCACCACCGGCGTATTCACAGCCGAGGCCATCTCCCAGCTGGTAGGCGGCCTGGCCTGCAGCCTCACCATGTATTTCACCGTGTACCGTCCCCTGGGCCGCCTGCCGGACCGCCCGCCGGAGAACATCTGAGACCCGGTTGCCGCGCCGTTGTTCCCTCTCTTACTCCCACAGACTCGCAAGAAAAAGCGGAGGCGCTTTTGGAGGTTTTTCCAAAAGCGCCTCCTCTGCCTGTTCCGGCCCCCTGCGCGTCTTGACAAACAGTTCCGGCCCGGCTATAATCTTCCCCGCAAGTCCCGGCCGCCCCTCTGCGGGAGGTTGGAAGATCCCGAACCTGTTAGGAGCACCGCCATATCATGAGAGCATCCTCTGCATACAGCCTCTTTGATACAGAGAGTGTCTGGGCCATCCTGATGCGGATCGCGCCTCCGGTCATGCTGGCCCAGCTGATCCAGGCCATGTACAACATCGTGGACAGCTATTTTGTGGGCCAGTTCTCCAGTGACGGCCTCACCGCCCTCTCCATCGTCTACCCTGTTCAACTGATCGTCACCGCCATCGCTGTCGGCACCGGCGTGGGCGTCAATACCCTGATGTCCCGGTACGACGGCCAGGGGAACCACCACCTAGCCGACCGGACCGCCGGAACAGGGACGGTCCTGGCGCTGATCAGTTGGCTGATCTTCGCCGTATTGAGCGGCCTGCTGATGCGCCCCTTTGCCGCGATCTCCACGGAGTCCTCCTCCGTGGCGGACCTTGCCGTGACATACGGTACCATCGTCTGCGTGGGCAGTCCGGGTGTGTTTCTGGAGAGTACCTGGAGCAAGGTCCACCAAGCCCGCGGCAACATGCGCCTGCCCATGTTGGCCCAGATCGCCGGCGCCGCGGCCAATATCGTGCTGGACCCGATTCTGATCTTCGGCCTTGGCCCGGCACCGGCGCTGGGAGTGGCCGGTGCCGCCTTTGCTACGGTGTCAGGCCAGGTGCTGGCGGCGCTCATTGTTGTCTCCGGATTCCGGAAGCCGCCCCCCATCCGGGTGTTCCGCTCCTATGCGGCCAAGATCTACCGGTTGGGATTTCCCTCCATCTTCATGCAGCTTCTGTTCACGGTCTATATCATGGCCCTGAACATGATCCTGGCCGGCTTTTCCGATGACGCCGTGACGGTCCTGGGCCTGTATTACAAGGTGCAGTCCTTCTTCTTCATCCCCCTCTCCGGACTCCAGACCTGCATCGTCCCCCTGCTGAGCTATACATACGCCAAGGGTGCCTACGGCCGCTGCCGCCGGGTGGTGAAGAACTCCGTCCTGCTGGCCATGTCCTTCATGCTGGTGGGGATCGCCTGCTTCGAGCTGATCCCGGAACAGCTGCTGCGCATTTTCACCGCGGAGCCCGCGGTCCTGGAGATCGGCGTCCAAGCCTTCCACATCATCGGCATCAGCTTTCTGCCCGCCGTGCCCTCCCTGATCCTGCCGGTCTTTTTCCAGGCCATCGGGGCGGCGCTGCCCAGCGTCCTGCTCTCCCTGACCAGGCAGATCTTCTGCCTGATTCCCGTATTCTGGCTCTTCTCCAGGATCGATCTGGCCTACACGTGGCTGGCCTTTCCCATTGCGGAAGTCGTGACCGGAACGCTGGGCCTGTGCTTCTATCTCCACCGCATCCACATCTGGGACCGCTGCAAGGGCGCGGCCCTGAAACCCGAACGCAAAGGAGCGACTGCCATGAAACTCATCACCGCCATCGTCAACAGACGGGACACCAGCGAGGTCTGCGCCGCCCTGACAGACGCCGGCTTTTACTTCACCCGCATGGCCTCCACCGGTGGTTTTCTCACCGGCGGCAACTCCACGCTGCTGATCGGCACAGAGGAGGACCGGGTGCCCCAGGCCATCGCCATCATCCGCCAGAACTGCTCCCGCCGGACGGAGAAGATCTCCTCCAACGTGCAGCTGGCCACACCCTCTGCGGCCTATCCCACGGAGGTGACCGTAGGCGGTGCCACGCTGTTCGTCTCCGATGTGACGCAGTTTGAAAAGATCTGAGCCGCCCGCCATATCCGGCGGCCGGGCACAAGCAGGACGAAGCGATCCCCCTCAGTGTGTGCACTGAGGGGGATCGCTTTTTGCATCAAGATCGATCAGGCAGGGGCGAACGCCGCGCCCGGAGACGCGGCCACAGTCCCATCCTCCCGTACGGCCACATATTCGATCATCTCGCCGCTGTCCCTGCGCAGCCGGTCCACCAGAACGCCGCCCTCCTCTTCCCCCAGGATGAAAAAGGCAGTGGAGAGCAGGTCTGTGTAAACGGGCCGCGAGGACAGGATGGAGACGCTCTTCAGTGTCAGCGGCATGGGGTACCCGGTCCGCGGGTCCAGCAGATGGTGGTACACGGTCCCATTCTTCTGGAAGCTGTGCTCATACCAGGAGGATGTGGCGATGCCCGCGTCCTGGAGCTGCACCGTCCCAAACACCGAGCCGGTGTTGTCCGGGTCCCGGATCGCCACCTTCCACGGCCGGGTCCCGCCCTGCGCGTCCTGGTGCGCACCGATCACAAACAGGTTCCCGCCGTAGTCCAGCACGGCCTGCCGGACGCCGCCCTGCCGCAGGCGGTCCACGGTCAGGCCCAGGGCGAAGCCTTTCCCGGCCGCGCCTGGATCCAAACCGATTCCAGAAAGATCAAACGTCACGGTCCGCGTATTCCGGTCCAGGCGGACGTGCTGATAGCCCACCCGGTCCAGCACCGCCCGGATGCGCTCCGCAGAGGGGATCCGGGGCGTCTGGGACAGAAAATCCCACAGCTTTACCACCGGCCCCACCGTGGGGTCGAATGCTCCGCCGGACAGGCGGCAGATCTCCAGATTCTGCTCCAGGAAGGTGTACAGGGTCTCAGAGACCGGCACAGCCTCGCCGGGCCGGATGTCCCGGCAGAGCCTGGAAAGCTCTGAGTCGGGATCGAACATGCTGAGGGTGCGCTCCAGCCCGTGGGCCTCCTCCTCGCACTGCTCCAGCAGCTGCTCCCCGTCCTCCGGGATTTCCGCCGCGATGCGGCAGAGGGTGTCGTACGCCAAAAATGCGCGGGTATGCTCCATAACGGTTTTCCTTTCCGGTTCTTGTCTTTACTGGAAAACGCCGTCCTTGCGCATCTCCTCCAGGACAACCTTGGCCATCCGCAGGTAGTTGATGAACGCAGGATACATCGGCCGGTTCTTGGGATCCATATCCAGATGCGCATGGTCTGGGTTGGGATTGTCCCAGATCATGCCCATATCCCGTCCGGCGGCGTGGGGCAGGCCGGTCAGATCCAGCATGTTCTGGGTGGCGCAGACCTTCTGGTTCAGGTTGTCCATCTGGGTGCGGAAGCCCACCAGGAAGGCGTGGCGGTCCCAGCCGGAGGGGAACGGATCCTCATAGGTGGGGCAGTCGTATTTGGACTGGCGGTAGTACTTCTTCAGCTCGGGGTGGACGATGTCCTCCTCGTTGTCTGCGAAGATCTCGTCAAAGCGGCAGGAGCGGATCCTGCCGTTCTCCACCACCACCTTCAGCCAGCCGGTGAGGCCGTAGCCATAGTCCTCGGAATAGCTGTACAGCTTCTTGGAGGAGGGCTCGTCCAGCTCCTTGTCCAGCTTGGCCGCGAAGGTCAGCAGCTTCTTCACGCTGCCGGAGGCGCTGGCCACCAGATCGAAGTCTCCGCTCAGGCTCTGTTTCTCCAGCATCTGCTGCTCCACGTACTGCATACCCATGGTCAGCACGGAGCCGGCCTTCTGCATCCGGGGCTTCGTGTACTGCCAGAAGCTGTAGCTGGAGCGGCGCTTGGAGATGCCCTGGTACAGGTGGTTGTAATAGGAGGGAGCCGTGATCTCATTGAGCTCCACAAAGATCAGCTTGCCGTCGGCCTTCACCGCCTCCACAATGCCCAGGTGACCCGGATCGGCGGGAAACTCCCCCTCTACGCCGGGATAGTAGGGCGGGAACCGTTCCTCGATCCGATAGTAGTCGCCCTTCAACATCCCCTTGGGGGGCTGGACGGACCAGACCGGCTTCTTTCCTGCGTTATCCATGTTCGTTCCTCCTTACTTCACGGCGCCGTCCTTGACCATCTCGTCGTGGACGATCTTGGCCAGGCGCAGATAGTTGTTCCACACGGGAGAGCGGGGCCGGGTGACGGAGCGGGCGGTGGCGTCGCTGTTGGAGACGAGAGCCACATCGTCCTTGTGTGGCTTGTCCCACACCACGCCCATGTCCGGGCCCTCCACGCAGGGCAGTCCGGTGATATCGAACATATCCTGTGTTTCGCAGACCTTCTTGTTGATGGCATCGGACTGGTCCTTGAAGCACACCAGCCAGGCGTGGCGGTCCCAGCCGGAGGGGAACGGGTCCTCATAGGTAGTGGAGAAATACTTGGACTGACGGTAGAACTGCTTCAGGTCGTCGTAGACGATGTCCTTGGTGTGATCGGCGAAGATCTCATCGTAGAAGCACCTGACGATCTTGCCGTCCTCCACCACCACCTGGAGCCAGCCGGTGATGCCGTAGCCGTAATCCTCGGTGTAGCCGTAGTACCGCTGCTTCTTGTGGTTGGAGTCCTTCCGCTGAGCGGACACGTCGTTCTTCAGGCCGATCATGTTCTTCATGGAGAAGGAGGCACCGGTCAGTAGGTCATAGTCAGCGTCCAGGTCCTGCTTTTCCAGGATCTGGTCCTCCACATATTTGAAGCCGTTGGCCAGCACCCGCCCATAGGCCACGCTGCGGCGCTTGTCATGGAAGTCCTGGAAGAACTGGAACTCCGTGCGGCGCTTGCTGACATTCTGGAAGTGGCGGACATAGTAGTTGCCCATGGTAGTCTCGTTGAACTCGGCGAAGGCGATCTTGCCGTCGTCGTCAAACACCACGTCCAGCTCGCCCTTGTGGCCGGGGTCGCCCCAGCGGCCGCTGTACCGCAGCTCGGCGTGATAGTAATCGCCCTTGACCAGGCCCTTGTACTGGGGCTGCGCCGTCCAGTCGATCAGCTCGCTCTCGTTGTCCTCATGCCAGGGGCCCAGCCCCAGCCATCTCGTCTTGTCAGTCATGTCAAATTCCTCCTTATGATTCTGTCCGTCACTTGGACGGGGTTTGCTCTTCCAGGGCGCCGGCCCGGCAGCAGGCGCAGAAGTGGCCGCTGCCGAAGTCCCGCAGCGCCAGGTCCCGGCCGGTGCAGCCCTCCCGGGCGTACAGGCAACGTTTGGCAAAGCGGCAGCCCGGCTCCGGGTCAATGGGGCTTTGAAGCTCGCCGATGAGCTTCACCCGCTGCATTTTCTGCCGGCTGCTGGGGATGGGAATGGCAGACAGCAGAGCCTGGGAATAGGGATGCAGTGGCTGGCGGAACAGCTCCGCGGAATCCGCTGTCTCCACCAACTGGCCCAGGTACATCACCGCGATCTTATCGGAGAAGAACTTCACCACCGACAAGTCATGGGTGATAAAGAGATAGGTCAGGTGGAACTCCGCCTGCAGATCCTTCAGCAGGTTCAGGACCTGAGCCTGGATGGACACGTCCAGCGAGGACACCGGCTCGTCGCAGACGATGAACTGGGGCTGCAGGGACAGCGCCCGGGCGATGCCCACCCGCTGGCGGCGGCCGCCGTCCAGCTCGTGGGGATAGGCGTTGAACAGCCGGGCGGAGAGGCCCACCACGTCCATCAGCCGGGAAACCTCCTTATCCAGCTCCGCACGGCTTTGGGCCTTTGCGTGAATCCGCAGCGGTTCCCCGATGATCTCCCCAATGGACATCCGGGGGTTCAGGGAGGAGAACGGGTCCTGGAAGATGATCTGCAGATCCTTGCGCAGGTCGTGAAGCTGCTTCTTATTCATCTTGCAGATGTCCTGTCCGTTGAACAGGATCTCGCCGCTGGTGGACTGGTGCAGGCCCAAGATCAGCCGTCCGATGGTGGACTTGCCGCAGCCGGACTCCCCCACCAGGCCCAGCGTCTCGCCTCTCCGAATGGAAAAGTTGACGCCGTCCACCGCATGAAGGGTGCCGGTGGGGCTTTTGAAATACTTCTTCAGGTCCCGGACTTCCAGGATGATATCCTTATCTGCCATGTCGCACCTCCTCCATCAGTTCGGGGGATTCGAAAACGCCCTGGTGGGCCAGGCAGCGCACCATCTGGGTGCCGCCGACGCCGGTCATCTCCGGCTTGCGGGTACGGCAGGCCCCCGTTGCGTAGGGGCACCGGGGTGCAAAGGCGCAGCCCTCCGGCAGCTCCGTGGGGTCCGGCATCTGGCCCTGGATGGGCTTGAGCTTCTCCGCCGTCTCATCCAGAGACGGGATGGAGCCGAAGAGGCCGATGGTGTAGGGATGATGGGGGTGGTCAAACACCTCCGCGATGGTGCCGCTCTCTACGATCTCACCGGCATACATGATAGCCACCCGGTCGCAGACCTGGGCCACGACGCCCAGGTCGTGGGTAATCAGCAGCAGGGAGGTACGGAGCTTTTCCTTCAGCTCGTTCATCAGTTCCAGCACCTGGGCCTGGATGGTCACGTCCAGGGCGGTGGTGGGCTCGTCCGCCAGAATCAGCTCCGGCGAGCAGGCGATGCTCATGGCGATGACCACCCGCTGCTTCATGCCGCCGGAAAACTGGTGGGGATACTCGTCATAGCGGGCCCGGGGGATGCCCACCATCTCCAGCATATCGCCGGCCTTTCTCCGGCCCTCCTCCTTGCTGCACTTTTCATGCTGGTGGATGACCTCCGCGATCTGATCGCCCACGGAGTAGACCGGGTTCAGGCTGGTCATAGGGTCCTGGAAAATCACCGAGATCTTGCTGCCGCGGATCTCCCGCAGACGGGCGGGCTTGGCCTGGAGCATATCCTCGCCCTCGAACCAGATCTCGCCGCCCATGATCTTTCCCGGCGGGTCCGCGATGAGCCGCAGGACCGACAGGGCCGTGGTGGTCTTGCCGGCGCCGGTCTCGCCCACCAGACCCAGGCTCTCGCCCTTTCCGATGGTCAGGTCCAGGCCGTTGACGGCGTAGACCACGTCCTCGTCGGTGTGGTACTCCACCCGCAGGCCGCGGATATCCAGCAGGGCCTCCGGGGCCTGCGCGGAGGGAATGGGCTCCGTCTCTGGCAAAGCGGTCTTGTGCTGCTTGTTCTCTTCCATGTGGCGTCCTCCCTCCTCAGTTCTTCAGCTTGGGGTCCAGGGCATCCCGCAGGCCGTCTCCCAGCAGGTTCAGGGAGAGGATGGTCAACATGATGGCAAAGCCCGGGAACGCGCACACCCACCAGGCCGCCCGGAAATACTGCCGGCCGGTGCTGACCATAGAACCCCACTCCGGCGTGGGCGGGCTGATGCCCAGGCCGATGAAGCTGAGGCTGGCGATAGCCAGGATGGACCCGGCGATAGACAGCGTGGCCTGCACAATGATGGGGGCCATGCAGTTGGGCAGGATGTGCTTGAGGATGATGCGCTTGTCGCTGGCGCCGATGGCGCGGGCCGCCTCGATGTACTCCTCGTTCTTGATGGTCAGAACGGCGGAGCGGACGATCCGGGCAAAGGGCGGGATGTTGGAGATGCTGATGGCCAGCATCATATTCGTGACGCTGGTGCCCATGGCGGACACCAGGGCGATGGACAGCAGGATGCTGGGGATCGCCAGGAAGATGTCCATGACACGCATGATGACATCGTCTACCCGGCGGCTGCCGTAACCGGCGATGGCCCCCAGCAGACCGCCCACCACTGTGGCAATGGCGATGGTGGCAAAGGCCACCGGCAGGGAGATCCGGGCGCCGTGGACGATCCGGGCCAGGATGTCGCGGCCCACCTCGTCGGTGCCCAGCCAGTGCTCGACGGAGGGGGGCTGGAGCTTCAGGGATGCGTTCTGCTGAATCACCAGCGTCTCGTAGTCAAAAAACACATCGGCAAAGACGGCGAAGAAGATGATGACGGCCAGAATGATGAGTCCCAGAACGGCCATCTTGTTTTTCTTCAGGCGGCGCCATACTGCGGCGGCCTGGGACTTTTTCTTGTTCTTGTTTTTCACTTTCCCAGTCATCCGCATCACCTCTTTGCCGTTTTGTACTGGGCCCGGATTCTGGGGTCCAGGAATGCGTACAGGATATCAATGCACAGATTGATGATGGTGAACATCGTGGCCAGCACCAATACGCAGGCCACCACCACGGGCGTGTCCTTCAGGCCGATGCAGTCCACCAGCAGCCGGCCGATGCCGGGCCAGGAGAACACCGTCTCCACCAGCACTGCGCCGCCCAGAGAGAAGCCGAATTGCAGTCCCACTGTGGTGACAATAGGGATCATGGCGTTGCGCAGAGCGTGGCGGATGGTGATGACGCTCTCTTTCAGGCCCTTTGCCCGTGCGGTGCGGATGTAGTCCTGCCGGATCGTCTCCAGCATGGAGGAGCGGGTCATGCGGGTGATCATCGCCAGGGAGTTGGCGCTGAGGGTGACGGCCGGCAGCACCAGAGCGCCCCAGGTCTCAAAGTTGGAGGATGGGAACCACCCCAGCCCCGCTGCGAAGATCACGATCAGCATCAGCCCCAGCCAGAAGTTCGGCATGGAGACGCCGAACAGAGCGCCCACCATGGAAATGTTGTCCACCGCCGAATACTGATGGGTGGCGGAGATCACGCCCAGGGGAATTCCGATCAGAATGGCAAAAAGCATGGCGCAGGCCGACAGCAGGATGGTATTGGGCAGCCGGGCGGCGATCTCCGCCGCCACCGGGTTGCCGGTGCTGTATGAGGTACCGAAGTCACCGTGGACCGCGTTGATGATAAACCGGCCGTACTGGACCAGGAAGGGATCATCCAGGCCCAGCTCCTCCTGCATGGCGGCGTAGGATTCCTCGGAGTAGTTGTCGCCCAGCATCATCTGCACCGGGTCGCCGGGGGTGAAGCTCAGGATCGTATAAACGATGAAGCTGACACCCAGCAGCACCGGAATCAGCATGAGCAGCCGTTTGAGAATAAAACGGTACATCTGTCACTCTCCTTTTCCATAACGCAAATTCGCGCAAGCGGACGGCGGCTTTTGCCGCCGCCCGCTCACTGGAATGCCTGAATGCGCTTATTCAAAATAGGTGCCGTTGATGTAGTGGGACTTGCCCGGATACAGGCCGAATCCCTTCACATTGGACTGCATACCGGCGTTCAGGTGCTCCACCGCCATGGGGACCAGGGGCGCGGCCTCCGCCACTTTGCTCTGGATCTCCGCATACAGCTCCATGGCGTGCTCGGTGTCGGTGGTGGTGCTGGCCTCATCGATCAAGGCGTCCACCTCAGGCGTGGTCCAGAAGCAGCGGTTGCCGGAGGGCCCCAGAGCCTCCGTGTGGTACATGGACCGCAGCATGGAGTCGGGGTCAATGGAGGTCTTGGACATGATGAACATATCATGGGCGCCGTTGCCGGTCTCAGACTGGAACTGTCCGCTCTCCAGGGTCTTGACCTCGGCGTTGATCCCCACCTGGCGCAGCTGCTCCTGAATGACCACGGCGGAGTCCCGCATCACCTGGGTATCGGAGCACCAGAGAGTGGTGGAGAAGCCGTCAGGATAGCCGGCCTCGGCCAGCAGCTCCTTGGCCTTCTCCACGTTGCAGGAGTAGTCGGAGCAGTCGGAGACGTAGCCGTCCACACTGGGGGGCAGCATGGTGTAGTTGGCGGGTGTGGCCTCGCCGCTGAACACCAGGTCGATGTAGCCCTGGGGGTCCAGCGCGTAGGCGACGGCCTGCCGGACCTTCTCGTTGTCAAAGGGCGCCTTCTGCACGTTCATGCCCACATACCACACGGTGGTGCTGGGGGAGGTGAGGGTGGTGACGGACGCGTTGTCCGCCAGGCTCTCCAGGTCGGTGATGCCCAGGTCATAGGCCAGGTCCACCTCGCCGGTCTCCAGGCCAATGGTGCGGTTCAGCGCCTCGGGAATCGTGCGGAAGATGACGCGCTTGACGGCCGGAGCGCCGCCCCAGTAGTCCTCAAAGGCCTCCAGGACCACGTCGCCGCCCAGCTCCCAGGAGACGAACTTGAAGGGGCCGGTGCCCACGGGGTTCTTGTTGAACTCCTCCGCGCTGGTGTCCGCGCTCTTGCAGATGATGGAGGCCGCGTCCAGGCTCAGGCGGTACAGCAGCGCGTTGAAGGGCGCGGAGGTCTTGATGGTGACGGTGTAGTCGTCGTCACAGGTGATGCTCTCGATGATGAGGTAGTTGTAATTCACGCCGGGGTTTGCGATGCAGCGCTCCAGGCTGTACTTGACATCCTCGGAGGTCATCTCCTCCCCGTTGTGGAACTTGACGCCCTGGCGCAGATGGAACACGGTGGTGGTATCGTCGATAACCTCCCAGCTCTCCGCCAGGCCCGGCACTAGGTTCATGTCGTTGTCCATCATCACCAGACGGTCAAACATCTGGGTGGTGACACGATAGGTCCCGATGGAGGCCTGCACCATGGGGTCCATGTAGGTGGGGGACTCTGGGATAGCAACGATCAGGGTATCCTTGGCGCCATCGTCGGAACCGTCCGTGGTCGTCGAGCTGGAACCGGTGGGGCCACAGCCGGCCAGCATCCCGCAGAGCAGGAACATTGCGGTGAACAGTGCGAAAACTCTCTTCTTCATCGTACTCCTCCTGACGTGGTGGTGATATATTTCTGAAACCGCCCCCGGCGGTCACATTCCTGATTGTGTGCTCAGCGCAGGCCGTCGGCCGCCAGAGCATCCTCCATCCGCCTCGCCAGCTCCAGATAGTTGTCCCATTCCTTCGCTCGCTTGGGCTCCTCCGTGAAGGGGAGCCCGGTCAGGTCGGTGAGGCTCTGGGTCTCCAGCACCCGGGCGCTGAGCAGGTCGAAGATGCTGTTGAACCCGGCCCCGATGGTGGAGATGTAGTCCGGGCAGTGATATTTGGACTGCCGGTAATAGGGCTTGAGCTCCGGGTCCTCAATCTCCTCCTGCCGGTCGGCAAAGATCTCGTCGTAGGCGCAGGAGATGATCTTTCCCGCCTCCAGCACGATCTGCAAGCGCCCGGTGACGCCGGGCTCCACCGCCTGGGACAGGCCGTAATACACCTGGCCGGAGGGCTTGTCCAGCCGCCCCGCGATCTCCTCTGCCAGTGGGAGCATAGACCGCTTGATGCTGTTGGAGGCGCCGGTGAGCAGGTCAAACTCGCCTGTGAGGCGGTTCTCCGCCACCATCTGCTCTTCCAGATGGGTCAGGCCGTTTACCAGCACCACGCCGGACTTGGCGGTCCGCTCCTTGGTGGCCTGCAGAAAGCCGTAGTCGGACAGCCGCTTGGAAACGCCCTGGTACCGTCTGATGTAATAGGTGGGGTTGTTAATCTCGTTGAACTCCACCATCTGCAGGGTTCCGTCCCGCCGGACCACTTCCAGAATGCCGTGATACCCCTTGTCCCCCGGGAAATGCGGGGCAAACCAATTCTCAGCCCGGTAATAGTCTCCCTTTACCAGCCCCATAGGTGGCTGCACCGTCCAGAACAGCCGGTCCAGCACGTCAACGGACTTTTCGCGCTTCTTCTCTGCCATGCCTCTCTTCCTTTCCCTCATTTTGATCCGCATTCCACCGCCGGGTGCGGATCTTGTATTCTTTGAAAATTGGCGCTATAATGATTGATAAAATCTGAACGCCCCTCTGACCGGGCGCCTTTGTTTTGCCTGTTACGATTATAACATGCTCCCCTGGCTGTCGGATTATAGGGGATTTTGTTAAGCCTTCGCTATTTGGGATTAGGTCCCTCCGCCGTTTTGAGAAAGAGAGCGCGACATGAACACAGAACACCTCGTCTATATCCTGGAGGCGTACAAGTGCGGCTCCGTCAACAAAGCCGCCCGAAACTGCTATATCTCCCAGTCCCATCTCAGCACCATCATCAAGAACGTGGAACAGGAGATCGGCTATCCCCTGTTTCACAGGACGGCCAACGGCATCACCGCTACGCCCGAGGGACTGATTTTCATGAGCCACGCTGAGAAGATCGTCACCGAGCGCAATAATATCCAGAAGATCCCGCAATCCATGTCCGAGAGCGACAGCCTCTCCATCATTTGCGCCCGCTCCGCCTTTGTGCTCCAGTGTTTCTTTGATTACAAAAACTGCTTCCCCAACCTGAACAGGACCCACGACAAATTTCTGGAGGCCGGCCTCCGGGAAAATCTGAAAAACGTCGTGGCCCAGAACTGCAGGCTGGGCATCTTGGTGCTGTTCGAGCAGGTCATCCCCAAGTACATGGATCTGGCGGACCAGTACAATCTGGAGATGACGGTCCTCCAGCGCTCTATTCCCGTCACCGCGCTGATGTCCAAGTCCCATCCACTGGCCAACTCTTCCCGTGTCTCGCTCAAGGATCTCACAGGGTATCCCTTCATCGCCGACGCGCACATCGATCCGGACGATACGCTGGACGTGCTGGGACTCCAGAGCCACACAGACCTGCTGTACATCTGCGACCGCGGCACGATCTTCGACGCGGTCCGCAAAGGCAATTACATCGCCATCGGCATCAGCATTCCGGAGGAGGATGCCCGGCGGATGAACTGCGTCTGCTGTCCCATCGCGGACGGCGCTCCCATGGCCGTGGCCCTGCTGCATTCCCGGACATTTACGCTCCGCCCCAGAGAGAAGCACTTCATTCGCTATCTGACTGACCGCCTGCACAAGCGCTATTCCGGATAAACGGCGTGCCGCCTCCCACAGGGCAGTTTGTCCGCATCGGCGTGTGTCCCTGTTGGTGCGATGGCTCCAAACATTGCCGACAGCGTGTGCAGGAACGCCTTTTGCACGCATCTTGCCGCAAAGATTTAAAACCCCCAGGAACTGCTGCGCAGCGGTCCCTGGGGGTTTTAAATAGCGGCTGACTTCATTCTCGTTATATCCAATGCCGTGGGCTCAATTGGGTAACTTCCCGTATGTTTTTTCAATCAGAGTCCTGCAAGGGGAATAAAAGGCATCTGCCAGGAGGCAGCCGCCGCAATCTGCCGTCGCGGACCGCTGTTCCGCCTGTTTCAAGGGCTTCTGCGGCTGCTGGCACCGCTGCTGTGAGCGGTTCTCCGCAGACTTACGGCTTCTTTGTGCGCGGGAGCAGAGCGCCTCCCTGCCGATCAAGGGCCCGGGAGCCGTGCCCGCGGCAGACAGCCGCTCCCGGCCTCAGCCTCTCCGGCTCGTTTTCAAAAAATTCATGAACCGTTCACGAGGCAAACATAGATGAGGCCATCCGGGAGTAGTATACTTCCAAAAGTATAGACGAGATCGTCTGTAAAATCCTCAGGCAGTAGCCGCCGCGGGTTGCAAACCTGACGGCGTGTGTCCGGTCCCATACCGGCGCGGAATTGGTCGGACGTCAAAATGGCCTGTCCGTCCGGACGTTTTCCCGCTGCCCGCCCGGGTGTCTCCCTGGTTCCGGGTTTTGGCAGGGCCGGGGGGCTTTGAATCAGGCAGAAGGAGGATATGCAGCATGACGCAGAAAGAGCGCCAGGAACGCAGCAGAAAAGAGATTTATCAGGCCGCCCTGGAGGAGTTCGGGACCTACGGCTACGACAAGGTCAACATGGAGCGGATCTGTGGGAACCACGGGATCTCCAAGGGCATGATGTACCACTACTACTCCAATAAGGACGAGTTGTTTTTACTGTGCGTCGAACGCACCTTCCAGGATCTCAGGGCCCATGTGGAACGGGATATGGCCCATCTGTCAGGGGAGGATACGGCAGCCGCAGTCAAAGATTTCTTCATGATCCGGGAGTGCTTTTTCCAGCTTCATCCCCAGCAAAAGCTCGTTTTTGAAAGCGCCATGCTCCGTCCGCCCAAACATCTGGCCGCGCAAATTCAGGCCCTGCGCGCACCGATGCGGCGCTTGAATCAGGAATTTATCGAGGGGCTCATAGACAAAATGCCGCTGCGGCCGGATTTGAAGCCTGAAATGGTGACCCGCTATTTGGAAACCATCGAGTCTCTTTTCCAGAATATGATTGTGAGTTATCAGGGCGGACATCCCGCGCAGGATTTCCATGCCATGCTGGAAACCGCAGGCGAACTGCTGAATATGGTCCTATTTGGGATTCTTCGCCACGCAGATCCGGCATGATCTCCGGTTCGGTGGATAACGTGATCTCTGCCGCGGCACTCCCCTATCTCTTTGGAATGCGGCTGTTGTACCCGGGCTTCAGCAAACTTGTCAGCTCCTTTAATCTGAAGCGGCCGGGGGGGACTAGGCCGGGGCCGGTGCACCGCCTTGGTTCTTCTATTGGCAGCGGGCGGATTTTTCCCGGTCTGCGCCCCTCTCCGGGCCGTCCGCACCTCAGCATCCTCAGCGGGAGCCTGCTGATCTTTCAGGATGCGGCCTCGATCCTGCGCGCCTGCTTCTCCGGCCGGTTCTGGCGGCAAAACAGCAATTGATGATACCACAAGGAGGATTTATATGCTGAAATTACTTCGTAACCTACGGCGGCAGGAGTGGGCCATGGCCGCCGTGTGCGCAGTGCTCATCCTGGGGCAGATTAATTTCGATCTGGCGCTGCCCGACTACATGAGCAGCCTGACCGTTCTGATTAAAACGCCGGGGAGCACCCTGTCGGACATCCTGCATACCGGCCTGGAAATGCTGGGCTGCACCCTGGCCAGCGCGGTGCTGTGCGTCATCTGCGGCTATCTGACCGCCAAGGTGGCTGCCGGGTTCAGCTTTTCCATCCGGGAGGCGGTGTTTCATAAGATCGCAGACTTCGGCCAACAGGAGATGATGACCTTCTCCGTCCCCAGCCTCATCAATCGCACCACCAACGACATCACCCAGGTGCAGATGCTGACGGCCATGGGCCTGCAGATCCTAATCAAGTCCCCCGTCATGGCAGTGTGGGCCATCATCAAAATCGTGGGCAAGAGTTGGACCCTCTCCGCTATCACCGCCGGATTTGTGGCCGCCCTGCTGGTGATGATGGCGGTCATCATCGGCGTGGTGGTGCCCCGGTTCCGCCGGGTGCAAAAGCTCACCGACCATATCAACCTGGTGGCCCGGGAGAACTTGAACGGTATCAATGTTGTCCACGCCTACAACGCTGAGGACTACCAGAACGCCAAGTTCTGGAAGGGCAACGAGGAACTGATGCGCACGCAGTTGTTCAACCAGCGGGCCTTTGCCTTCCTGATGCCCGGCGTCACCCTGGCCATGAACGCATTGTCTCTGGTGATCTACTGGGTGGGTGCCTCCATCGTGAACGCCGTCCCTGCCGCGGACACCGCCGCACGGCTGGCCGCCTTCAGCGACATCGTGGTGTTCGGCACCTACGCCACCTACGTCATCATGTCCATTATGATGATGGTCATGATTATCATGATGCTCCCGGCGGCCCAGGTGTCCGCCCAGCGGATCAATGAGGTGTTGGAGACCCGGAACAGCCTGACTCAGGGCGCCCGCATCGATGCCCTGGAAACCGGTACTGTGGAGTTCCGGGACGTCTCCTTCCACTATCCCTCCTCGGACAAGAATGTCCTGGAGCACATCACCTTCCAGGCCAAGCGGGGGGAGACCGTGGCCTTTATCGGCGCCACCGGCAGCGGCAAGACCACTCTGGTCAGCCTGGCCGCCCGGTTCTATGATGCCACGGAGGGCACTGTGCTGGTGGACGGGGTGGACGTTCGGGACTACACCTTCGACGCCCTGTATGACCGCATCGGCTATGTAACTCAGAAGGCCATCCTGTTCTCCGGAGACGTCCGCGGCAACGTGCTGTTCGGCGCCAGCCGGGGCAAGGATTCCGATGCGGACGTTCAAAAGGCTCTGGAGCTGGCCCAGGCCAGCGAGTTTGTGGACAGGATGCCCGGAGGCATCCATGCCCCCATCGCCGAGGGAGGCACCAACGTATCCGGCGGCCAGAAGCAGCGGCTCTCCATCGCCCGGGCCCTGGCGAGGCGCCCGGAGATCCTGGTGTTCGACGACTCCTTCTCCGCCCTGGACTACCGGACGGATACCAGGCTCCGTGCCGGCCTGGACCGGGAGCTGAAGGATACCACTCGACTGATCGTGGCTCAACGGATCGGCACCATCCGGAACGCGGACAAGATCATCGTTCTGGACGAGGGGAGGATGGTGGGGATGGGTACCCACGAGGAACTGATGCAGACCTGCCCGATCTACCAGGAGATCGCCCGGTCCCAGCTCTCCCAGGAAGAGCTGGGGGCTTAAGGAGGAAACCAAGATGCCAAAGATGATGCAGAACAGAATGTGCGCGCCGGGAAAGAGCAGGCGCGGCATCGGCGGTGTGCTCAGAGAACTGTTCACCTATTCCAACAAATTGAAAGTGCCCTCTGTTGCGGCCTTTTGCTTCGCCGTGGCCGGCGCAGTGCTGACCATCATCGGCCCCAGCCTGCTCAGTCGGATCACGGACCTCATCTCCGACGCCCTGGACGGGGAGATCGATCTGGCCGCCATCGGCCGCACCGGCGTAATCCTGCTGGTGATCTACGGCTTCAGTGCCGTCTTTACCTATGTGGAGCACTTCATCATGGCTACGGTCACCCTGGAGCTGTCCCGGGATATGCGGCAGGACCTGTCCCGAAAAATCAACCGGGTGCCCATGAGCTACTTCAGCAAGGTGTCTTATGGCGACATCCTCAGCCGCATCACCAACGACGTAAGTACTCTGCAGCAGGCCCTGGCCAACAGCCTGCCCTCCATGATCAGCGCAGCGGCCCAATTCCTCGGCTGTCTGGTGATGATGTTTGTCACTGAGTGGCGTATGGCGCTGGCAGCCATTGCCGTCACGGCACTGGGCTTCCTCATCATGGCTGCGGTGATGCTCCGGTCCCAGAAGTACTTCACCGCCCGGCAGGAGAACCTGAGCACCCTGAACGGCTATATTGAGGAGATGTACTCCGGCCACGACGTGGTGCGCCTCTCCCGGGCCAACGAGCAGGTAAAAGAGACCTTCGGCGGGATGAATGCCGTTCTGTACGACGCAGAGTGGCGCAGCCAGTTCCTCTCCGGCATCATGCAGCCCCTGATGACTATCATCGGCAACCTGGGCTATGTGGCGGTCTGCGTCCTGGGTTCCGCCCTGGCCATGAGCGGAGAAATCTCCTTCGGCGTCATTGTTGCGTTCATCCTCTATGTGCGGCTGTTCACCTCTCCCCTGAGCACCCTGGCCCAGGGCATGACCCAGATGCAGACGGCGGCAGCCGCCGGCGACCACGTCTTCGACTTTCTCCACGAGAAAGAGCTGCCCGATGAGACCGGCAAGCGCCCCGAACTCTCTCCTGTGCAGGGCGAAGTCGAATTTGAACACGTCCGATTCAGCTATCCGAATCATCCGGATAAGATCATCATCAAGGACTTCTCTGCCCATATTCAGCCGGGGCAGAAGGTGGCTATTGTGGGTCCCACCGGAGCGGGCAAGACCACGATGGTCAATCTGCTGATGCGCTTCTTTGAGATCAACAGCGGAAACATCAAAATCGACGGCGTGCCCACCTCTGAAATGACCCGGGAGGGCGTCCACGACCTGTTCAGCATGGTACTCCAGGACACCTGGCTGTTTGAGGGGACTGTCCGGGAAAATCTGGTCTACAACAAGACCGGGGTCACGGACCAGCAGCTGGAGGAGGCCTGCCGGGCCTGCGGCATCTATCACTTCATCGAAACCCTGCCCCACGGCTTTGATACCGTGCTGGATGACAGCATTGCCATTTCCTCCGGGCAGAAGCAGCTGCTCACCATCGCCCGGGCCATGATTCAGGGCAATCCCATGCTGATTCTGGACGAGGCCACCTCCTCGGTGGATACCCGCACAGAGCTCATCACCCAGCAGGCCATGGACCGGCTGACGGAGCACCGCACCAGCTTTGTCATCGCCCACCGGCTGTCCACCATCAAAAACGCCGACCTGATTCTGGTGCTGAAGGACGGCGATATCATCGAGCAAGGCACGCACAAGGAACTCCTGGCCAAAGGCGGCTTCTACGCTGACCTGTACAACAGCCAGTTTGAAAAGGCCTCGTGATCCCAGGAAGAGGGGGGCGGCTGCGATTTGGACAGTATGGAAAATCAGACTCCGCCGTGCTGAAGCGAAAAGAACAGCTCCCGCTTTTCAAGCCATTCCTTTGAAAAGCGGGAGCTGTTTCCCTTTCCGGAGAGCCTGGTTTGCTTTGGAGGCAGGGCTCCTTCCACCCGGGCCCCCCAATGATCGGCATTGCAGCAGGAGCCCCCGTCCATCCCTCCCAGGATTTGTCAAATCCGTTCCAGCTTCGCCCGGAAGGATATCTTTCGGGGCGTCTCCATCTCATCGAACTGTACCACATGAGCACCCTTGTCCATGTCCACATCCAGCACCGTACCGGAGCCGAACAGAATATGCTTCACCCGCTGCCCCACGGAGAATGCCATGTTCCCGTCGGTCTCCGGCAGATAGGTCTGGCTGTGGCCGATATAGTCCCGGGCCGCCCGGATCAAGCCCTCCTCCGGCGGCCGGGTGAAGGCCAGGAGATTGCGGTCGATGTCCAGAAGAAAGCGGGAGGGATACCGGGGGGTGCCGTCGAAGTTCCGTCCGTCTGCCTCGGAGATGTACAGTCCCTTCTCCGCCCGTGTCAGCGCCACAAACGCCAGCCGCCGCTCCTCCTCCATGGCCTGCTGCGTCCGCACCTTCCGGGAGGGGAAGATCCCCTCATTCATGCCGCAGAGGAACACATAGGGAAATTCCAGGCCCTTGGCGGCGTGAACGGTCATCAGCCTCACCTTGTCTCCCTGCTCCGCCGTGTCGGCATTGGTGAACAGAGCCACATGGGCCAGATAGTGCTCCAGGGTGACCTCCTCCCCGCAGGTGGTCTCGTACTCATATACCGACTGCTTCAGCTCCGCCAGATTGTCCAGCCGTTCCTGGCTGCCCTCGGTGCGGAGCATCTTCTCGTAGCCGCTCTCATTGAGGAGGGCCGAAAGCACCTCGGACACCGGTCTCCCCCCATATCCGGCGGCAAAGGACTCTATCAGGCCGACAAACCTTCCGGCGCCTGTTCCTTTGAAAAGTGGGTCCTCCAGATTGTCCTGCAGCGCCTGATACAGGGAGCGGCCCTGCCTCTCTGCGTACTCCTGCAAAAATGCCATCCGCCGCTTCCCAAGATTCCGCTTGGGGACGTTGACGATCCGCCGGAAGGAAAGGTCGTCCTTGTAGGCAATCATCCGCAAGTACGAGAGGGCGTCCTTGATTTCCATACGGTCAAAGAACTGGACGCCGCTGTAAATCGTATAGGGGATCTTCTCTCCCAGCAGGACTTCCTCCACCGCCCGGGTCACATAGTGGGCCCGGTAGAGCACCGTCATGTCCCGGTATGGCGTGCCCGCCTCGTGAAGCTCCTTCATCTCCCCCGCTATCCATTCGGCCTCCGCCTCCTGGGTCTGCGCGAAGTGGCAGATGACCGGACTGCCGGAGGGCAGCGTGGGCTGCAATTCCTTTTTGATACGAGTCCGGTTCTTGTCGATCAGGGAATTCGCGGCAGAGAGAATCTCCGGCGCAGAGCGGTAGTTCTCCATCATTAGAATCGTTTTTGTCCCCGGAAACTTCTTGTCAAAGTCCAGCAGGTACTTCACGTCGGCGCCCCGCCAGGTGTAGATGGTCTGGTCCGGGTCTCCCACGATGAAGAGGTTCTTGTGGTAACCGCACAGAACCTCCATCAGCTCGTACTGAAGCTGGTCGATATCCTGGAACTCGTCGATCATGATGTACTCCAGCCGCTGCTGCCACTTGAGCCGAATGTCAGGATGCTGCTGGAAAATATACAGGGAGAACTTGATCAGGTCGTTATAATCCAGTCCGAAACACTTCTTCTCCTGATACAGATAGCCGTAGAAAATGATGTCTGCCGGGGTGTCCGCCTGGTCATACTTCTCCTTCAGCGTGTCCAGAGGCATGGCGATCATATCCAGATAGTAGTCCGGACGCTTGAACAGCTTCTGCATCTCGACCATGTCCCGGGCTGCGGAGAAGGTCATATCCCGCAGCGTCAATCCCCGCTCCTCGTAGATGATTTGGAGCATAGCGTCGATGTCCGCGTTGTCCAGCACCAGAAAGCTTTTGGGATACTGGACGGCGTAGCTGTCCTCCTGGAGCACGGAGACGCAGAAACCGTGGAAGGTGTTGATATAGCCCGTGTCATTGTCGCCGGTGAGGATGTGGATGCGCTGGCGCATCTCATTTGCGGATTTGTTGGTGAAGGTGACGCAGAGGATATTTCCCGGCAGGATGCCCAGCTCGTTCACCAGAAAGGCAAAACGATGGGAGAGCGCCCTTGTCTTGCCGGAGCCGGCTCCGGCAATGACACGGACAAATCCTTCGGTTTCGGTCACAGCCTGGCGCTGGGCAGCGTTGAGGCCGGAGAGCAAATCGGTCATCGTGGCGTCCTCCCTGTCGAACATCTGTTTCTTTCATTATATCAGAACCCGCAGATGTTCTCAACCTCTTCTGAAAAATCCATCAGATCTCCTATGGCTGAGGTTTGGCATACGAAGAACAGGGAAGAAGGATGCAGACATTCAAATTAACCGCAGGTATAGGGAGTCCTTGTGCCGCAAATCACACTTATTTCAGGCCAAGTTCACAAATCATATCTTCTGCCTTAGAAAATTCTTTTGTGGACCATATTTCAGTGGCATAACAGGGATTTGACCTCTATCATTTCAATGTTTTGTACTTTGCCTGCAGCATAAGTGCTTAATACAAGGAAGTATGAACCCCTTGCAATGCAAGGGGTTCATACTTAAAATAACCCTGCCTGACCCAAAATAACGCCAAGCATTCGCCCAAATCAGGCAGGGTCATTCATTTTGGCGCAGCGGGAGGGATTCGAACCCTCGTGCGATTGCTCGCAAACTGATTTCGAGTCGTTGGATGCGGGTGTCTTTTGGAGCATTTTGAGCGCCTCTCTGCGCCTTTCAGAACGGCGGAAACCCTTGATTTTACTGGGGTTTCCGTCGTTTTCACTGTCAGCACAAGGCTTTGGGGATTTTTCCCGTCAAAGCAGATTTTACGGAAAAGTGTGAGCATTCTGTTAGCGTTTTGTGAGCGCAAACAGTGTTGACTCTCTTCAGTTGACAAAGTATCGTTGCGGCGATATACTGATGTTAAATAAAACAGTATCGCTTTGACGATACTGTTGCAAAGAGGGAACCGACATGGACAAAGCACTGACATTGTACCACGGCTCGTCTTTGATCATCGAACGACCCCAGTTTGGAAAGGGCAATCCGTTCAATGACTATGGCCTCGGCTTCTACTGTACGGAGACTTTAGAACTGGCAAAGGAGTGGGCCTGTTCCATGGAGCAGGACGGCTTTGCCAATCGGTATTCCTTCCGAACTGATGGCCTGTCCGTTTTGAATCTTTCAGACGGGAGTTACAACATCCTGAACTGGCTCTCCATCCTCCTCATAAACCGCAAATTCAACCTCAGTTCCGACATTGCCGTTCAGGGCAAGGAGTATCTGGCTAGCACTTTCCTGCCCCCCTTTGAGAACTACGATGTCATAATCGGCTATCGTGCCGACGATTCCTACTTCTCCTTCGCCTCCGCGTTTTTGAACAATACCATCTCTCTGGCGCAGCTTGAACGGGCCATGTTTCTGGGAAAACTGGGAGAGCAGGTGGTCCTGAAATCGGAGCAGGCTTTTTCCCAGTTGCACTTTGAAGAGAGCATTCCCGCAGAGCGCACCATTTACTACCCCAAGAAAGCCACCAGGGACAGTGAGGCACGGGCCGCCTTTCGTGCGGAACGCAAAGCGGCTCCGGTGCGGGACGCAGTATACATGATCGACATTCTCAGAGAGGAGTGGAAGAACGATGACGCCCGCTTACGAGGAAATGTACCTGAATGACGCCATGTGCGCCATGGGAGAGATGCTGGACTACGCAGTCCATGACTGCGGGTGTGACGGTGATTTGTTTTTCACACAGTTTCTCTCATCCGGTGTAGCGGAACAGTTTGAGCGGGGCAACCCAAAGTTTGTAGGCGGTATGTCCGGTGTGGAACTGGCCCTTGAGGTGTTTCGCCGGACCACCGGACAGATTCACGGTGCGGACGCAAGCGCATCCGAAGAGAAGACGCAGGAGTACTGGGCCGGTTGGAGTCTCGCCTACTACCAGTGGAAGACCGGGATGCCGTTTCGAGAAATCATCTCCCACGGATTGACCGTGAGCAGAGTCTGCTCCATGTATCTGCTGCACGAAGCGGACATCAGTAAGTTTGCAGAAGCAGCGGACAAGGTGATTCAGGAAAATCTCCGTGAGGGCGAGACGAACCTGAAGCGCATCCGCAGAGCAAATGGCTTTTCCCAAAAGCAGCTTGCAGAAGTCTCCGGTGTTGCACTTCGGATGATCCAGTTGTATGAGCAGAGACAGAATGACATCAACAAGGCGCAGGCATCCACCTTGAGCGCACTGGCCAGATCTCTGAACTGTCGGCTGGAAGATTTGATGGAGCCGCAGATTACATCCGGCGGCTGAGCGGAACACAGTGATCATACTTGATAGCAGTTTATTTTAACAGCGTCTGCGAAGAATCGCAGACGCTGTTTTCGTCTCTGCAATAACCCCCGTCCTTCGTCCCTCGTCCGCCCGCAGGCGCGTTTTTGCCGCCCAGGAGGGGTACACCCCTACCCCCAGTGAAGGGCGGCAAAAACGGCGGCAAAGGGGCGCAGGCTTGCGGGCCGGTCAAGGCCCGTTTCCAGCGCAGCCGAAGCCGCAAAACGGGGTCCCGGGGTGTCCCCGGGTGCACGCCTTGCAGCCCCCACGGGGCGGCAAGGTATAGTGCGTTATACCGCCCTGACAACCGCACGCGAAAATGCCCGGCCCACCTTGTAGGGGCCGGGCATTTCTCGTGGGCGGGGAAACCGCCGCCACGCCAGCCTGCTGGGTTCAGCAGCAGTTTCCTTGCGGCGGGTTCCACATGGCAGGGCGGTATGTGAAAAAGCCCTCGTCCGTCGCAGCCCCACCATTTCAACGAAAGGAGTTTTGTGTGATGCCTTACGCCATTATGCGCTTTGAGAAACGAAAAGGCGGACCGGCCTCCGCCATTGAGAAACACCACGAACGAAAAAAGGAGCGGTATGCCAGCAACCCGGATGTGGACACCGACCGCTCCCATCTCAACTACCATCTCATCCAGCCACAGCACAAGTACTACGCTGAGATCCAGTCCCGCATCGAGCGTGCCCAGCGGGAGAATCCCAAATGCAAGGTGCGCAGGGACAGCGTGAAGTTCATCGACACCATCGTAACAGCCACACCGGAGTATCTGGATCACCTTCCGCTGGAACAGGTGCGCCGCTACTTTGAACGGGCGCTGGACTTTTTCAAGACAGAGGTTGGAGAAGCGAACATCTTTTCCGCCGTGGTCCACATGGATGAGCGCAACCCACATATGCACCTGTGCTTTGTTCCGCTGACGCAAGACAACCGGCTGTCCGCCAAGGAGGTGATTGGAGGGCGGGACAAGCTGGTAGAGTGGCAGGACAAGTTCCACGACCACATGGCGGCGGAGTTTCCGGATCTGGAACGCGGTCAGTCCGCCGCCGTCACCAGACGGAAACACATTCCCACCTGGCTCTACAAACAGTCCCACCGGCTCACCGACGAAATGAAACAGATCCGCACCGAGCTGGAGCAGATTGGGACGCTGAATGCCAAACGGCAGAGAGAAAAAATTCTGAAGCTGCTGGAGCAGTGGTATCCCCAGGTCAACGCCTTTGAAGCAAAACTGAAGCCCTACGATGACCAGATTCGGATTTTGAAGCAGAATGCGTTGAGCGACCGGCGAGATGCAGAGCGGGCCAGGTGGGAGCAGCATCAGGAACACCAGGAGAAGATGTCTCTCATCTATGAGCTACAGGAGTGTCAGGATTTCATTGACTCCATCCCCCAAGATTTGCGGGAGCAGCTGAAGGAGCGCTATGAGGCGCAGTTAGAGCAGGAACAGCAATTCAGATATTGAGGAGGTAATCAACATGCGTAATCAGTACACATCCACATTTGAGCTGGACCATCCCTGTCGGGCACAGATCATCCGCTGCAAAGCGGACCGGGATGCCGCCCCAATGAATGACTATCGCTATCCGGAGGAGAGCGGTTCTTTCACCGGGACGCTGACCTTCCGCTGCTGGCACAGGAGCAAGCCCATGCTCCTGTGCTTTTTTGATGCGGATGACGGCCGCAAGATCAAGCTGTCCGTCTGGTGGCAGAGCTGGGGTGTGAACTACTCTCCATCAAAAACCCTGATCAACTTTGCTGACGAGGTGTTTGACGGTTCCCGTTGGCACTGCACTTACCGGAAGAAGTCCAACGGTTATATCCGCTGGGAGCAGGCGGAGCAGCTGGACTGACCAGATGATTAAGCAAGAGCGTCCGGGTCGAGATCATCCTCCGGCTCCGGGCGCTCTTCCATGTAGTGATTCAGTTCGTTTGCCATTTCCCACGCCAGACGGAATCCGCAGATAAAGCTGTCCAGGGAGCGTTCCTCGATTATCAGGTTCTGGGCGTCAATGATCCGCAGCACCAGTTTCCGCTCCGGCTTGTCCAGCCGTTCAATGAGCTGCCGGTGGCAGGTTTCCACTTCCTGTTCAGATTCCGCTATAGGCAGAGGGATATAGAATCTGTCGTACAGCAATCTCAGTGTTTCGTTCATGTGCCTCGCCTCCTTGTAGCAAGACACAATAGCACATATGATTCGAGAAGTCTATACATATTCCCCTCACAACCGAGGACAAGTATATCGAGGCCAAAGCCGTTATTCTTAGTACAGATCCTTGAAAATAACTATGACCTGTAGTCCGAATTTCTCCATAGATTTTCTATGGGAAACCCATCAAATAGTTTTCTTTCGTTCTCATTCATTCGCTCATAAATCAAATCAGCTTCTTGAAAACTCTCTAATAAAATGCTCGCAGCAAATTGGTACGGAAGGATTACTTCCGGCCTTTTGAGCGTTAGAAGATACTCCTTCTCTTCTGTAGATAAAACTCGACGACGTTTTTCAATTTGAAGGCGATTAATGGCAATAAGTTCTTTCGGAGTATCACGGTGTTCCCCAACAAAGGATAACAACTGAAGGCACACATCTAAAATTTTTAAATTTTTGCTTTGATCATACAACTTTAGAAGTTCTAAAGTGAGATTAATAATTCTGTCTCCGTATGGAGTAGAGTACGATTGCTTTTCAACTGACTGTACAATTTCATTCAAATCGACATTGTCAAGTTCCGATAACAAAGTTGCATCCATTAGGATGTAGGGACTGATTGCAAAACCATCATTAGGGGATTGGCCTGCCTCGTCAGTCATTTTGAGATTTTCCATATCAAAAAAATTCGACAGATATACACCTTTGCCATCCTCTGATTTTTTTAGGTTAAGCAAAACAGAGATACCGCCAAACTCAATTTTACCATATGCCAATACACCATCGAAGGAAAAGGGAACTGGAACGCCTTGATCAATTCCGATTACAACATTTCGCAGCTTTTGATATTCCTCATCAGTCATCTTTGCCAGATTCAAATCTTTTTTTACATGAAGCCGTTCTAAAACTCTTGCTATTGTCTGCAGCCAAGAAAGTTTTTGCTCCATTTCTTGTTGAGTATGCCCAATGAGTTTGAAATCCTCGTAGGGCAGTACCAAAGGGCCTATTTTAACAGGCTCTCCCCGCATTAGAGCTGCCAATAATCTCAATTGGCGTATTTGCTCATGTAAGGTGTCACATGAATTATACTGGAAATTGAGCTTGTCCTTAGAGATTGTCCCGATGATACCCGGTCCCAGTTGAAAGGACTTTATGTTTCCGGTTTTCCGAATAATATCAATCTGGTCATATAGCACTTCACCATTCACTGTGACTTGTATGTTTTGGTGGGTGATAATGGCTTCTGGCCGGATGAGATCGATGGCAAAGTTAACTTCGACTCCCGATGGTTTTGCGTAGATGCATATTTGATGCTGCAACAACTCCTCAAGTATATCATCAAATTTTTTTAAGCCAAACCCTGGTACCGAGAATCCCAAATGATCTACCACCATTCCGCTCGTTGCCAAATCTTTGAGGCTTTTAACATTTGGAAGTAACATCTGCTGCTTTTCACGATTAGTCAGAAAATCGGATAAGATGCGTACAAGTCTGCTTTTATCCTCGACCGGGAACTCTTCAAGGGATATCTGTTTCGTTTTTTGATTTCCGGCTTGCTCAAGCAGTCTTCGTAACTGGAAACGCAATAATGGTGCATAAAAAATTCTGTATTGCTCATCCGTTGTTATTTGAACCACGAAAAAGATGGCGCCACCATCTCGGAAAAAGTTGCGCAGATCAGCTACCTCGACTTGATAAACTGCCTTTTTTTGAAGCATTCTTACATGGGTTCCCTTCACCTGGACCGGAATTCTGCCGACAAGTTTCCTTTTGGGGAATGATGTCTGTGACGAATACAGGCTTATTTCACCATCCCAAGAAGGCGCTTTATCTCCAGTTGGGATAGTTGGAACAACAAGTCCTGTGCTTAAAAGGGCACTTTCTAATCTATTGACAGCTATCCTTTCAACCCATTCAGTATTGACCAATTCCTTTGTCTTTTGCTTCCTCATATCATATCCCCCACTCTGTCTCATCTCCGCAGATATTGCGGATCTTCAAACGAAGGGGTTTCTTTTCACCGTAAATGGTCCCATCCCAGAATTCTTTGGTTTTCTCACCGTTGCGGATGACATAGCCGTTTTTGTCAATTTTGATTTCACTGTCCGAGTGCCATTCGCCCTGGGTGTTGGAGCAGTCCAGGCTCAGGTATTCGATGAGCTCCAGACCGTCATCGCTGACCTCAATAGGTTTAAAGGGCTTCTTTGCTGTGGCGTTCATCCTGGTCTTCTCATTGAATTCGGTGATCTTCTGCAGTACACGGTCGCTGACAAAGGTATCTACCACCACGGCATAGCCACCGAAAAGGTCACCCTTCCGCTCCTCGATATGGAATTTGGCATAGTCGCCGATGACCACATCATCCAGAACGGTTTTCAGATCACGCAACTCAATTTCCACGGTGGTGCTGTCGTCCTGGGCAATGAATTTGCGGATTTCCTCCTCACTGGTGATATCGATGTAGTAGACGATGACTTTTTTGATACCGGCGTCCAGGTCGGGAATGGCCTGATGGATGATCCGGTTCATCAGCACCACATCCAGTAGCTTGGAGGCGCTGTCCATCAGGTTGGGAACATAGACGGGAATAGTACCCAACTTGCTGTCGGTGATGGCACCCTCCCAGAAGGAGTCCAGGGAGTCCTCGTTTTTCAAGCCGGGGATCAGGGTCTTGATTTTGTCCATGGTCTGGACGGGGTTGCGGTAGAGCTGCACGCCGTCTTTAATCTCCAACACATCGAACTGCGCCCCGTCGGCTTTCAGCCGATCCCGGGTGGTCTGGATGGAGTTGAGGCCGATGTCACAGTGGATGAAGCGTCGACCCAGCTTGCTGGCTACCGCTGCGGTGACACCACTGCCACCAAAGAAGTCGGCGACCAGCATATCTTCGTTGGAAGAGGCATTAAGAACACGTTCAAGAAGAGCTTCTGGCTTTTGGGTTGCATATCCAACCGGCTCAATTTTGTCTGCTGGTTGAAGCATGGACAATCGCCAAACATCATCAATTGTCTTTTCTGAGGATTCTTGATACACTATTTTTCCGTTTTCATCTTTTGCGTTGACCAATTTTTGAGCGTTTGAATCCCATATTCGTTTAATCTGGCGTATATTTTCATCACGTTTTTCCTTAATGGTCCTAAAATAATATTTATCACTCTTAGTATAAAGAAAGATTACATCATGGTTTGAAGCAAAGCGATTTACATTTCCTTGCATTTTATTGTAGTAATGCCAAACGATTTCGTTTAAGAAATGAGACTCCCCAAAAACTTCATCCAACAAAATTTTTACATAGTGCCCAATGTGCCAATCCAGATGAACATAAATGGATGCCGTCTCACTCATCACACTCTTGATGGCTATAAGGTTCTCATACATCCAGTTGAGATACTTTTCCTTATCCCACACATCGCCATACATTTTTTCCTCAAAGGCTTTCAATTCCTCGATGTCCAGTTCCTGTTCCGCCTGGGCAATGGCCTCAGCCACCTTGGGGTTGCGGCGGAGATACACCTTCTTGGCATAGTCCGCGCCGCTGGCAAAGGGTGGGTCGATGTACACAAGGTCCACTTGAATACCCTGCTCCTTCAAATAGGCGCAGGCGGAGACACACTCTCCACGGATAACCAGGTTGCCTTCCTTGTTTTCCCCCACAGTTTCCTGCTTTTCCATCTCGTACAGGGGCATTCCGCGCTGAAGTACCATAGACATATCATCCGCGCCCTTATACTTGAGAACACGGTTAAAGTTTCCCAGTACAGCCTGTCCCTCCACAGGCTCCGGGATAAACGGTACATATTTAATCGGCATCAGATTTGTCCTCCATTTTTCAAAATGGAATTCGCAACGCCTTCCGCAGCAGCGGTAATAAACGCTGTGGCAATGGTTTTTATGGTTCCTGCAGTAATGGCAAGGCCTTTTTCTGTGATTGTTTTCTTGGTCTTATTCCAGATAGTATCCTGCCTGACAGCCTCCAAAAAATCGTGGCCTTCCCAGGTTAAGTCTTGCACCCTAAAGAACAAAACCCCATCAAAATTACCACAGTCACCACTATAGTAATTTTTTATAAATCCTTCTTGGTAAAGCATTTCACAATGATATGCCACTTCTTGTTTGTCATATCCTTCTATCGAAAGGTTGTGTATCATTTCAAACGGCTTTTTAGCTTCGATTTCAAAAAGTATTTTCCGGATTAAGTCCATATCTCTTTTCATTTGCTTACACTCCAAAAAATTCGCAAATTTTCTTCTGCGTCAGCACAAGCCTGTCCCGCTCGGGCAGTGTATTCTCCAAATACAGATACTCAAACCGCGCATAGCCAAAGGCGGCATTGTTCTGCCGGAGGAACTCCGTCTCCACAAAGGCCTTTTTATCCTTGAATTTTGGATCATTGGCATAGGCCTCACCCTTGGTCTCGGCAATCATGGCCTTATAGATTTTGCCGTCTTTACGTTGGAGGATGAGGAAGTCCGGCGTATACATCCCCACATACTGCCAGACACCGGCGCTGTGTTTATAGCACTTGATCTTAAACTCCGTCATGGCCCGGTCGCCGTTGTAGTAGACCTCCAGCCCCATGCGCTCGATTTCTGGGAAGGTCAGCACCTCCTGCAGGAATATTTGCTCGAAGCCACTGTCTGTATGATAAGGTAGGTAGTGGAAGGAGCGGTCTTTTTGGGGGTGGGAAGAATTCTGCTTGCGGAGTGTCGCCGCGATTGCTCTATTAACTTCACTGTCATCCGCTTCCAGGGCAAGAATTGCCGCCGCAATATCTGGTTTCAATTTTAATTTCCCGCTGTCGCCCAAAACGATGTTCTCAACGGTTTTCTGGTCAGGATAGTAATCCTGTGGCCGTTCTGTCTCAACTGCCTGCGTAAAATTGGTAATGTTCAGCAGGCTGGCCGACTGGGGGATCCGCTCCTCTCGTGTCTCATAGGAGCGAATGGCGCAAAAGGCCTTGCGGATATTTGTCGCCACCTGGGGCAGATCATATTTTGAACTGAAATACCGCGAGCCATCCCGTTGATAAGTGATTTCCTCAAAGATAGACCTCAGTTGGGCATCATAGGGTTGAAATTCCTCCATGGTAAGAGTGTAGAGGGAACTGCGGACAATGTTATAAAGCCAGGAAGAATAAGACGCCGGGACAGTACCGTGTTCCTCATTATCTACTCTGGTATCCGTTACCTCCATGGAGAAATCGGTGGTTTTAATGGTGCCTGCTACAATACTTGCATTTTTGCAAACATCCGGGAGTGTTTTTTCCGGCTCAGCGGGGTCTACGATCAAGGTCTCATAGTGGATCTTCAGCTGATAGAAGTCCACCTTGGGCAGATGGAGATAATCGGTGCGGTCATACCGAGACAGCGACACTCTATGGTGATCTGCTTCACAAAACTCTTTCAGAGAGATATGGTGTTGTTTCAGCAGTTGAGCGTTTAGTTTTTCAGCATTGCTGTTGTTTAGATAGATCAGAGCCGTTTCCAGTGCGGTTTTCTGTACCTGACGCAGGCAGCGGCAAGCGGTCTGCAGCACCATGTTTTTGGGGCAATCTCCCTCTTGGGAGAGAATGATTCCCGTCAGGCTGCGGCAATCCCAGCCCTCTTTTCCGATCTGTACCAACAGCACAATGCGAATTTTTGAGAAAGGCTGATCCAGGCTGTCAAACTCCATCTGGCTATCGGCCGGCTGTGGATACTGCTTATTGCCTTTGTGGAATTTCAGAATGGCATCACCGGAAAGCCCATACTCCGCCGCGATACGAGCTACTATGGGGTAGACCAGTTCCTCCAGCTTTTCAATGGTTCCGCAGTAGATGCCCAGCTTGGCCAGTGTCCCGCCGGGATATACGGTGTCCTGATAAGCATCGAGAAAATCTCTGACGCCATTTTCAATAATGCGGCTACTGTCAGGAATATCTGCAATTTTCACAATGGGCCGCTTGAGAAAGTTTCCTACGCCGTCGATGAGCGGATAGTAATAGACGATATTGGAAATCTCCGCCGAGGATACTGAGAGACCATCAGTCACCTTGATTTTCTCCGCCTTTTCCAGATAGGGTGTACCGGAAAAGCCGACCACGGAATTTGTTTTGTTTTCCTTTGCCCAGCGAGTGACCACAGCGCGAAGTTTTGAGTCTCCCGCTGCTGATGCATGATGAACCTCATCAATAAAAATGCTCATGTTTGGAATTTGCCCAATAATATCCCGTAATTCTTTGGACTGACGAATTTTTGCCTGTTCATCTTTTTTAAAGAGAGAAAGTTGCATATTCTCTTCTTCCAGATGATCATAAATTACCTTCTCCGCATTGGTGACAGCCACCAAACCAAACAGTTCAGGCAGCGGTTGATGGTTGGCGATCTTCTGCACATTGGGATTCTTCGTCTTATTGGATTTGTTGGCGGTCTTGCCTTGATCCAGCACTTCAAAGGAGATCTGACGCTTGATTTCCGATGCCGCCGGTTGTGGGATCACCCAAGAGGGATCAAATCGCTGGATGGTTTTCAAACTGGGCACGACTGAGGATTTCAGCCCAGAGGGAGCGAAGATCATGAAGTTATGGGCAAAGGCCGGATTATAGGGCTCGTTTTTGGCAAAGTACAGATCCAGATAAATAAATGCGGCCATCAGGTAGGTTTTTCCGGCACCCATGGGCAAACTGAACAGATAGTCGGTATAAGATACCCCGTAAAAGGCAGATTGGAAAAAATCTTCATAATTAATGCTGTCCGGGTCTTTGCGTATCTGCTTTTCCAGCTTTTCGGAGACCTGTTCGCCGGAGTCGGTTTTCAAACAGGCGTACTCGAACAGTGCAGCCGCGGCTGGATGGCTAAGTAAAAAAGTCCTTGTCTTTGCAGAAAGTTCCTCTTGCTCCAAATCCAAAGTGTTGAACGCTCCCTGGCAGAATAATTTTGCCAGAGGCGCACAACCGCAGGCAATTTTCAGATACAGATAGGTTTTAATGGCATCTATCTGGGCATCGCGCATCTGGTTTGCTTTTTCAATATAAGCGATGATTCCCTGGGCAGTACACTCGGAGGACGCAAACCAACGGTTCCGTGCGTTGGTGATCATTTGGTAAAACATAGGTATCCTCCTTAATGGTTAATCCGGATGCGAAATTCGATCTTTTTCCCGGAACACCTTCACATTATAGTAATTTCGGCACTTAGTCCCGCAGAATTCGCTCTTTGCGTGGGTGTTGTAGTACACCTTTCCGCAGTTTTTGCAGACCTTCAGAGGTATCGACTCCGCAGAGATCATGGAAGCATAGGCAAATCGGATCACGGATTCCAAACTGCGGACCTCCCACACCAACTGAGGATTTGGGCCGCTGGTCAGCCGATAGCTGAGAAAACCGGACAGATCCATAACCCTTGGATTGGGTGTAGGAACCAATTCGCCCTGCACGGTAAGGAAGTGCTGATACAGCATCACAAAGTTGCTCTGGAAAAATGATACATCTTCACCATATTCCCAACTGTTCAGCGGGCGGTAACACGGGGGCACATTGGGGTCTTCCGTGGCCCCTTCCCCCTTCTCGGCATTCAGGCCCAAGAGCCCGTAGCGGGCCGCAAAAGCGGCACACAGGCGGTTTTTGTCCGGTGCTCCCATGTGCAGTTGCCGCCCCAGTTCCAGTGCGTCCGCCACCAGAGGGCCAGGCTGCTCCGCGCAGTTATAGGTGAGGTCAGTTGCACCCTCCGCAGGGATCAAATATTCCCCGCCCCACTGGTGCGGCTTGATCTGATAGGCCGACCACCGCGTCCACAGGACATTCAGACTGGGAAACATTGGCTTGAAGTCCATAACACTTCCTCCGTTGTAATACTTGTAATCAATATATCATCTTTCGTTTTGGGGTGCAAGCAAGCACCCCGTTTTCTTTTTGTTAAGGTGTAAGTACGATCAGAGATCTTCTGGTTTCCGCTGGCCGGTGACCAGAAAACGGATCTTCTCCAGCGCCTTCTGCCGCTGCTTGGTGATGTTCCGGGTGGTACACCCCATCTGTTTGGCGATGTCCTTGGTTGGGATGCCAAAGACGATATTCAACCTCAAAATTTCCTGCTGCTGGGGCGTCAGCTCCCGCATGGCTCCGCTGACGGGGTACTCCGCCACCAGATTGGGCAGATCCCCTGCCTGCTGTGAAAAGATGATGTCCAGCCAGTCATCCTCTTCATACAGTTTCAGACTTTCGAGAATCTGGTAGTGGCCATCTGCACTGATCCCTCCGTTCAAACAGGATAGATCAAAATCATCCCTGCGATCCTCGTGCCTGCGGTCATTGTTTTTGTCGTAGTCATCCAACGCCTGCACCACTCCATCCCAATCTCCCTGCTGGGCCAACGCCTGTAATCGCTGCTCCAACCGCTCTTCCTTCAGGTCCCACATGGTCTTCTTCAAGTTTCTCACCCCCCTGGTTCCGTTTTTGGCCGTCTCACCGTCTATATAATAGGCGGTGTAATTTATGTAATTATTATAATCAATTACATAACAAAGTCAAGGGGGTGTGACCATGAGCAGAGAAGAAAAAGGGGCGACCCGTTACCGGGCCATGTTCCGACATTATCCGGATGCCCTGACCCCGGCCCAGGTACAGGAGATGCTGGGGATCGGCAGACGGATGGTCTACGGACTGCTGCGCAGGGGAGAGATCCAGAGTGTCCGCATGGGACGGCTGTACCGTGTACCTAAGATCGCGGTCATTGACTATCTCTGCGCGGTAGATCATGCAGAAAAGACTTGAAAACAGCGTCCACGCAAGGTAACATCACAAGACCTTGAATGGACGCTGTTGATTTGAGAGGAGGAATGGATGGTTCCTATGAGCAATCGAGAAGTTACCGGAAGTCTCTTCGAACGAAGCGGCCGTTACACCGCTGTTTTGAACCTGTATGATAAAAATGGAAAGCGCAGGCAGAAGTCCGTTGCCCTTGGTATTCCGGTGAAGGGCAACAAGCGCAAGGCCCAGGCCCGCCTGGAGGAATTGAAGAAGGAGTACAGTGCCGGGATCATGGAACCGGAAACTCCACAGGAGGAGTCCTCACTGTTTGCGGACTTCCTGCGGGAGTAGCTGAAAATCACGGCTCCCACCATTGAGCGCACCACCTATCAGAGTTACAAGGGGCTCATCGACGCCCGGTTGGACACGTTCTTCCGAGAGCGTGGACTGCGACTGGAGGAACTGGAGCCCAAGCACATCCGGGAGCTCCACCAATCCATCTTCAAGGACGGCTGCAACGCCAACACCGTGATCCACTACCATGCTGTGGTGCGCAAGGCACTGCAGTATGCGGTGAAGAACGGGCTGGTGAACGAAAATATGGCCGACCGGGTAGACCGGCCCAAGAAGGGAAAATATCTGGCGGCGTTCTACTCAAAGGAGGAACTGGCTGCCCTGTTTGAGGCCACCAAGGATGACTCCATCTCGGTGGTGATCCAGTTGGCAGCCTATTATGGTCTGCGGCGCAGCGAGGTGCTGGGCATCCGCTGGAGCGCCATCGACTTTGAGAAAGGCACCCTGTCCATCAACCACAAGGTTACCGAGGGCATCGTGGACGGTAAGGTCCGGCTCTACACCGAGGACAAGCTGAAAACCAAGTCCAGTTTCCGCACGCTGCCTCTGATCCCGCCCGTGCGGATTCTGCTAGAGGAGCAGCGTGCCCGGCAGCAAAGGTACCGGAAACTCTTTAAGAAGTCCTACTGCACCGACTACTTGGACTATGTGTGCACCGACGAGATGGGCAAACTGTTTCGGCCCAACTACATCACCGACCACTTCAAACTCCTGCTGAAGCAGCACGGTCTGCGGCACATCCGGTTCCATGATCTGCGCCACAGCTGCGCCAGTCTGCTGCTCAGTCAGGGCATCCCCATGAAGCAGATCCAGGAGTGGCTGGGGCACTCCACCTTTGCCACCACCGCCGACATCTACTCCCATCTGGATTTCAACTCAAAGTTAGAATCGGCGGACGCCATCACCGCAGCCTTTGCTGAGGAGAAACCGGCAGAGGAGCAGGAAGAGGATGACTTTGGCATGAGCCTATCTATGTGAGGTGATGGGATGGACTACAGTTATCTTCGGAGAGAATACCCAGAAACAATCTCCATGGATCAACTCTATCGGATCTGCCACATCAGCAAACGGAAAGCCCGCTGGCTGTTGGAATATGGGGTAATTCCCTGTCAGGACTCCGGCAAACAGACACGGCGTTTTTCCATCCGATTGGAAGATGTGATTTGCTTTCTGGAACAGCGGGATGCGGGACTGCTGGATGATGTCATTCCACAGGGGATCTTCTCCAGTGACAGCTCCCGCCCAGTCCGTCCGACCATTCCCTTGCTGGATGAGGCCGAGCTTTGCGCCTACCTGCTGGAGTGCTGGGAGGACTGGCCCGATATGTTGACAACCCGACAGGCATCGGAACTATGTGGGTACAGTGTGAATGCTCTCAACCGCTGGTGGAACCTTGGGCAGATTCAGGGAGTGAAGTACCGAAATGAACTGCGGTACTCCAAGGAATCTCTGGCCTGCTGGCTGGCGTCCGCCAAAGGGCAGGCCATTGCCGTACCCTCCCAGCAGCATAAGGAATGGATGAAGGAGTTTCGGCCAGAGAAGTGGAACAGCGGCATGGAGCCAAACTCCATGCCGCTGTTATAGCGCAATATATAAATAAGCAGATGCTTCAAAAATCGTATGGGGGATTCGAACCCCCGTCTACCTCTTCGCAAGGGAGGCGCTTTATCCAACTAAGCTAATACGGCTTGGGATAAATATATTATATCATGTTGGTATTGAGATTGCAAAAGAAAAAACTAAATTATCAAAAAAAGAAGGGCATTTCAATGCCCTTCTTTTTGGCGGAGGTGAAGAGATTCGAACTCTTGCGCCGGCGAAGCCGACCTACCGGATTTCGAATCCGGACCCTTCAACCACTTGGGTACACCTCCATTTATTGAAAATCGGTCGCCCGATTTACAACCTGCTTATTCACTTTTCGGGAAAACTGTTAGCATTCTGTTAGCGTTTTGCGGTTTTTGCACTTTTTCTAAATCCTGCAATCCCTTGCGGCACAACGATTTGCGGTTTTTCACCGTGCCTTCATGAGTGACGATTTCGAGTCAGCCCCGTTATGACCACTTCGATACCGCTGCATATCTAGTTGTGAGAACGCAAATCAGGATAACTGTGAGCATTTTGTTAGCGTTTTTCCGAAGCGCCGCTCACACCCGCGCCCGGAAGCCCTTGGGAGACATAGCCTTTTGGCTGTTAGCACGTCCCGCCGACGTAGCGATTTCAAGTCAAGCTCGTTGTGACCACTTCGATGCCACTCTGTACAGTTCCGTCCTGCGAGACGGGAAGCGGTTTTATTATGGCATATTTTCGGGAAAGTTTCAAGGAAAACCTTTTAACTTTTCGTTCGTTTCTCTCCGCCCCGCTTTTAACCACCGGGCGGAACTCTGGACGTGCTGCCCGGATAGAATGGGCCTGAGATATTTGACAGGAGGGATCGCCTTGCGTCCAACAGTGTTTCTCTGGGGCCTGCCGGGCCAGTACATCAATTACGAGCGTGCGCTGGAGATAGCAGGTGGACGGCCCCTGGCCTCTCCGGATCTGCGGGATGCGGTGCGGTGTGCCGCCCTGTTGTTGCCCGGCGGCGGCGATATGGAGCCCCGGCGCTACGGCCAGGCAAACACCGCCAGCCGGGGGCTGGAGCCAGAGCGGGACACGGGAGAGCTGTTCCTGCTGGAGCAGTTCATTATGGAGAAAAAGCCTGTTCTGGGAATTTGCCGGGGACTGCAGGTGCTGAACGTGTTTTTCGGAGGCACACTGATCCAGGACCTGCCCGGCCACAGCCAGGCGGCGGGTCGGGACCGGCTCCACCGGGTACGGACAGCCCCCTCTCCCCTGCAGGACCTTTTCGGAGAGACCTTGGTGGTGAACAGCGCCCATCATCAGGCGGCAGACCGGCTGGGGCAGGGACTGCGGGCGGTCCAATGGGCCATAGACGGCACGGTGGAGGCGGTCATCCACCAGTCCCTGCCGGTGTGGGGTGTCCAGTGGCACCCGGAGCGGCTGGCCGGCCCCTTATCCCTGTCCGGAGCCGCAGATGGAGGGTGCCTTTTCACCGCCTGGCTGGCGCTGGCTGGTGGCACAGGACAATCTTAGAAAAAAATTGCGGGTTTCCGCTTGACAGATGGGCTTGTCCATGGTAATATATCTAAGCTGACGATTTCCACGGAGGGCAGACGCAGGTGTAGCACAATGGTCAGGGCACCAGCCTTCCAAGCTGGGGATGCGAGTTCGATTCTCGTCACCTGCTCCAATCAAATTCGCGCCAGTAGCTCAGCTGGATAGAGCAACTGCCTTCTAAGCAGTAGGCCAGGGGTTCGAGTCCCTTCTGGCGCGCCACTTCTTTACTGGAGCATGTCGTCCGGCGTTCCTTGCGGTTCTATATGGTGGGTGTAGCTCAGTTGGTTAGAGCACCGGATTGTGGTTCCGGGTGTCGAGGGTTCGAGTCCCTTTACCCACCCCACTGAATATCAGGGATTGGGAGCGATCCCAATCCCTGATTCTTTTTCCACACAGGGGTGTAGCCAAGTGGTAAGGCAAGGGACTTTGACTCCCTCATCCGCTGGTTCGAGTCCAGCCATCCCTGCCACGCCTTTCCGGATGGCCCCATCCTTTTTTCATATGTGCCACGCTCCGTTAGCTCAGTCGGTAGAGCACCTGCCTTTTAAGCAGGGTGTCCGGGGTTCGAATCCCCGACGGGGCACCAAACCAAAACCCGCGTATCCGCAGTGGATACGCGGGTTTTTGCTGCGTATTTTACGCCAGGAAGCCCTTGAGGATGGTCTCCTCGGCCTCCTCGGGGGTCAGGCCCAGGGTCTCCAGCTTCAGCAGCTGGTCCCCGGCGATTTTGCCGATGGCGGCCTCGTGGATCAGCTGGGCGTCGGGACAGTTGGCGGTGATGGCCGGAACGGACTGGATGTGGGCGGCGCCCATGATGATGGAGTCGCACTGCACATGGCCGAAGCACTGGCTGTTGCCCACCATCACCGGGCGGAACACCTGGCGGGAGCCGTCCTGGGCCACGGACCGGGAGATCACCCGGCCCCGGGCGTCCTGGCCGTTGAGCTCGATGGTCATGTCGCTTTCCGCGGTCTGGTCCCCGTGGGTCAGCAGGCGCTCGGTGACCACCACCTCGCTGCCGGCCTCACAGTAAAACCGGGTGTCCCGCAGGGTGGAGTCGATGCCCCGGATCTGGACGGTGTCCATCTGCATGGTGGAGTTCTCCCCCAGATACACGATGGTCTGGGGATTCATCACGTTTTTGCCGGTCTCGCCCTGGGCGTCCTCGCCGTAATGCTTCTCCGTGTAGTGGACCCGGCAGTTTCTGCCGATGTGGAAGGTGTGGATGCCGTCGTGGCGGCTTTCGTCACAGCCGGAGTTGTGGATGCCGCACCCGGCCACGATGTTCACGTCGCAGTCGTCGGCCACATAGAAGTCGTTATACACCATGTCGCTCATGCCCGTCTGGCTGATGATGACGGGGATGTGACAGGTCTCGCCCTTGGTGCCGGCCTTGAAATGGATGTCGATGCCGGGCTTGCCGTCGGCCCGGGGGTCGATGGCGATGTGCTCCGTGGACTGCCGGGCCTCGCAGCCCATGTCCTTGCGGATGTTGAAGGCCCCGGCGGGCTTTCCGGTCAGGTCGGCGATTTTTTCCAGCAGCTTTGCGTCGATCTCGGTGATCATGAACGGGCCTCCTCTCGATTCAGCACCGGGCATCCGCCCAGGGTGTCCGCCAGGATCAGCGGCAGAATTTCCTCCGTGGTGCCCCGGTGGGCGATGCGTCCCCCGGCGATCACGGCGATCTCGTCGGCCAGCTGGATGATCCGCTCCTGGTGGGAGATGATGATCATGGCGGCCTGATGCTCCCGGTGGATCTGTTCAAAGGTCTCCGTCAGCCGGGCGAAGGACCACAGGTCGATGCCCGCCTCCGGCTCGTCGAAGATCATCAGACTGCCCCGGCGGGCCAGAATGGTGGCGATCTCGATGCGCTTGACCTCGCCGCCGGAAAGGGACACGTCCACCTCCCGGTCCAGATAGTCGTTGGCGCACAGGCCCACCTTGGTCAGATAGGCGCAGCACTGGTCCTTGGTGAGCTTTTCCTTCCCCGCCGCCAGCCGCAGCAGATCGTGGACCGTGATCCCCTTGAACCGGGGCGGCTGCTGAAAGCCGTAGCTGATGCCCAGCCTTGCCCGGTCGGTGATGGACAGCGGGGTGACGTCCTGGCCGTTATACAGAATGCGGCCGGAGGTGGGCTGGACCAGGCCCATGATGATCTTGGCCAGGGTGGTTTTTCCGCCGCCGTTGGGGCCGGTGAAAACCATCAGCCGCTGGTCCGGAATGGTGATGCTGATGTCCCTGAGAATGTCCAGCTCCCCCTCGGGAGTGGACACGCGATAGCAGATGTTTTGCAGCTCCAGCATGGAATGCTTCCTCCTTTGGGGAAAAATCCCCTCACAAAATGATAATTTTAACAGATTCTTCCGAAAAATGCAATCCATTCATAACCACTTTCTGCCCCTGACCCGCAGCCGGTGTCAAATGCTTGCAATCCGCCGGGAAAAGCGGTATAATATTGGGACTATTATCAAAGGCGACGATGGTAAAGGAGACTGTTCATGGATAAGACCCTGTTGTTCATTGTCAATCCCCGGGCGGGCAAGACCAAGTCCTCCGCCCCTCTGTTTGACGCCGTGGCCACCTTCGGCCGGGCCGGGTACCTGGTGCGGGTGATGCTGACCCAGGCCGCCGGGGACGCCGCCCGCTTCGCCGCCCAATGGGGCGGGGACTATGACCTGGTGGTGTGCGCCGGCGGAGACGGCACCCTCAACGAGACGCTGTCGGGCCTGATGCAGCTGGAAAACCGCCCGCCGGTGGGCTATCTGCCCAACGGCAGCACCAACGACTTTGCCGCCAGCCTGCGGATCCCCTCCTCCGTGCAGCAGGCGGCCCGGGCGGTGGTGGAGGGCACCCCCCATCCCCTGGATCTGGGGGCCCATAACGCTCGGTATTTCTCCTATGTGGCCTCCTTCGGGGCCTTTACCAAGGCGTCCTACTCCGCGTCCCAGGAGACGAAGAACGCCCTGGGTCACTTTGCATACATTCTGGAGGGCATCAAGAATCTGGACTCCCTGCGGCCCTACCGCTGCGGGGTGGAGGCCGACGGCGAGTCCTTCGACGGGGACTTCATCTTCGGCGCGGTGTGCAACTCCACCTCCCTGGGGGGCCTGGTGAAGCTGGACCCCAAGCGGGTGCATATGGACGACGGCATGTTCGAGCTGATCCTGCTGCGGATGCCCAAAACCGCCCTGGACCTGCAAAACCTCATCACGGCCCTGAACCGCATGGACTATGACTATCCCGGGGTGATCTTCCGCCACGTCCGCAGTGTCACCGTCACCACCCGGGAGGACATCCCCTGGTCCCTGGACGGCGAATACGCCCCCTCCGCCCCCCGGGTGGAGATCCGCAACCTGCACAGCGCCGTGCAGCTGATGATCCAGGACGACGAATGACGGCCTCGCCCCTGCCGCAGCGGCAGGGGCGATTTTTATACGATTTGCACTCGGTGGCAGCGGCGCATGTGTAAGTGCGCAAATCGCGAGCTTTTATACATGGGCGATTTCACAATATCATGTTGACGTTTCGTTTTGAATATGGTAATATGCCGACACAGTGTCCGGATGAAAAGCTGCAAATTGTGCGTTTAGTAGAAAGTGAGGAGTCAAAATATGAAGCTTATAACCAAACTGATTCTGCTGGGTGCTGCGGTGGTTCTCTTGCTCTTTTTGGGTTCCACGCTTGGCTTTTTGGGCTTTGGCCTTATGTCAACCGATTTGATGTATGGCCCTGTTCTGTATTGCACGCTGGTGCTGGCGGTGCTTATACTGTGCTGCACCGGCATCATCGTCTCCCATCTGAAAAAAGGAGATTCCTCCCATTCGGAGGAGTCGGACGACGAATAACGCTTCGCCCCTGCCGCAGCGGCAGGGGCGATTTTTATACGATTTGCAGCCGATGGCAGCAGTCCGGGGCCAGCAAAGTCTCCAGCTCCGCACGGAAGGCGGGATAATCCGCCTCCGGCACCATGCACAGGGCCGTTCCGGCGAAGCCGCCGCCGTGTACCCGGACGGCTCCCCGGCCCCGCAGCAGGCGGCGGCACAGGGCCAGGGTCACGGCCAGCTCCTGGTGTCCGGCGGCCCCCTCCGGGGCGATGTTCTGCAAATATTCCCAGGAGGAGCGGCCGGAGTCGTTGACCAGGGCCAGGAACCCCTCCGTGTCGCCGTTTTCCAGGGCCTGCACCTGGCCCAGCACCCGGCGGTTCTCGTCAAACACATGGATGGCCCGCAGCACCGCCCGGTCCCCGGCGGCCCGGCGGGCCTCCGGCAGTCGGCGGTAAAATTCCGCCTCCTCCACCTGGCGCAGGACCTCCGCCCCGAACAGGCGGCACACGGCCCCCAGCTCCCGGGGGATGGCGGCGTATGCCTCGGTGAGTCCCGCATGGTCCGCGCCGCTGTCCACCACGCACAGGGCGTACCCGGGCAGGGCGGCGTCCAGCCGCCGCACCAGCGGGGCGGCGGGGTCCCGGAAGTCCATGAACACCAGCCCGCCGGTGCTGCTGGCCAGCTGGTCCATCAGGCCGCAGGGCTTGCCGAAGTACACGTTCTCCGCCCACTGGCCCATCCGGGCGATGTCCGGGGCGGTCAGGCTGTTCCCGGCGAACAGGGCATTGCCTATGCGGCCCAGCAGCACCTCAAAGGCGGCGCTGCTGGACAGCCCCGACCCCGGCAGCACGTCGGACTCCACCCAGGCGTCGAAGCCCTGCCAGGGCAGACCCCTCCGCCGGAAGGCGGCGGCCATGCCCCGGACCAGGGCAGCGGTGGTGTTCCGCTCCTCCTGCCGGGGGGACAGGTCATCCGGGGCCAGCTCCACCGGCGCATACCCCCGGGAGAACACCCGGACCACGCCCTCCCCGGTGGGCCGCACCCGGGCCCGGGCGGTGCGGTCAATGGCCGCCGCCAGCACGCAGCCGTGCTGATGGTCCGTGTGGTTGCCCCCCAGCTCCACCCGGCCGGTGGCGGAAAAAGTCAGATACTCCATACGCTTCTCCTGCATACAAAAATCGGGGGACGCGGCTGCGTCCCCCGGAGATTATCGCGATTTACTTGATGCCGGCGGCGACCATGCAGTCCAGAACCAGGGTCAGCACCACGAACACGGCAGCCACCCACTTGGTGCCCCGGGCCAGCTTGGCGTCCATGCTCTTGGCCTTGGAGCGGCTCATATAGGAATCGGCGATGCCGCCGATGGCCCCGGACAGGCCCTGGCTCTTGCCGGACTGGAACAGGACGATGAGGATCAGGGCCAGCGCCACCAGCAGCTGGACCACGGTGATAACAATCAAAACAGCGTTCATAACGGAACTCCCTCCAAAATTTCAGCCCTCTGGGGGCACTTTTCTCATAGTACGCACTATATTATCATAATCCCGGCGGGATTTCAAGAGGAAAACCGCGATTTTTTCCGTCCCGCTCTGCACGATTCCCGAAAAGCACCTGTGGCGATGGGACGGCGGTGCCTTATTCCGCCGCGGCGCAGAGGGCGGCAAAGTAGCGATAGAAGGGCAGAAGGGTCTTCAGGTCCTCCGTGACCCGGGAGGCGAAGTCCGGGGAATAGAGGCTCTCGTCCAGGGGGACCTCGTGGGACAGGGTCAGGGACTTCTTCTGATACCAGGGGCGCAGCAGGTCGCTGACCTGGCCCTTGCTGCGGACATAGTCCGGTCCCGTCAGCTGAAAGACCTGCTGGCGGTTAAACGCCCGCACCAGCTTCTCCAGGGGCCTGGGGTCCCGGTCGATCTGCTGGCGATAGCGGGTCATCAGGGCGGCGGAGGCGGCCCAGAAGCCCATGCCGTAGCTGTAGTAGTCCGGGGCGATCTCAAAATAGAAGGTAGGGCGGCCGGTCCAGTCCTGGTCCCCGGTGCGGACGCAGAACCACAGGTGGTCCTTGTAGGGTCCCTGGCCGTGGAGCCGCCGGGCGTCCCGGTAAATGCGGCTGACCTTCAGGATCAGCGGCTCCTGGGGCAGGGCCGCCGACAGCCCCTCGTACACCGCCTGGCCCAGCTCCCGGGTGGGGGCCAGCAGGTGCTGCTGATAGTCGTCCTTGTGGGCCAGGAACCAGCCGCGCTCATTGTTGAAGCGGATGCCCCACATAAAATCCACGGTTTCCTGGCTGTATCCCTGAAACATACGGTATTCTCCTTTGCGTTGGGTTTGGGTACAGTGTAAACCCTGGGGCGATATTTTGCAAGGGCTGGAAATTGGAACGGGAATCTGCTATACTATCGGTCAGATTCTGCAAAAACCGAGGAGAACACCATGCTGGATATCTTTTTGTACGCCGGGCGGGCCATTATGCCATTGCTGCTGATGATGGCGCTGGGCTGCGGCCTGCGGCGGGTGGGCCGGTGGAGCGACGATTTTTACCGCCAGCTCAACGGCTTCTGCTTTCATGTGCTGCTGCCGGTGCAGCTGTTTTTAAACGTATACGCCATCGAGGATCTGTCGGTGCTGAACTGGCGGCTGCTGGGCTTCATCGTGGCGTGCATCCTGGGGGCTGCGGGCCTGGGTGTGGCGGCGGCCCCGCTGTTTGCCCGGGACCGGGGCCAGCGGGCGGTCATCGCCCAGGCCACCTTCCGGGCCAACCAGGTAATCATGGGCATCCCCCTGGCCAGCGCCCTGGGCGGGGAGGAGGCGCTGATCTTCGCGTCCCTGGTGACCTCGGTGTGCGTGCCGGTGTTCAACGTGCTGGCGGTGGTGGTGCTGACGGCCTACAGCGAGGAAAAAAACCTGTCCTGGCGGGATGAGGTGCGGCGCATTTTCCAGAACCCTCTGATCCTGGGCGCTCTGGCGGGCTTTGCGGCGGTGCTGCTGCGGCAGATGGCGCCGTCGGTGTTCGACCTGCCGCAGACCCTGCCCTCCGTCTATAAGGTGTGCGGCGACCTGTCCCGGGCGGCCTCGCCGCTGGTGCTGGTGATCCTGGGGGCCCGGCTGCGGTTCGACGCGGTGCAGGGCCTGTGGAAAAAGATCACGGCGGCGGTGGCCATGCGCCTGCTGGTGGTGCCGGGGATCGTGCTGACCCTGGCGGTGCTGCTGCGGGATCCGCTGGGCATCACGGCGGAGGAAATGCCCACGGTGGTGGCCATTTTCTGCTCGCCGGTGGCGGTGACCAGCGCGGTGATGGTCCAGGAGATGGGCGGCGACGAGCAGCTGGCCCAGCAGGTGGTGGCCTGGAGCTCGGCGCTGTCCATGGTCACCATCTTCTGCTTCGCCTCAGCCCTGCGGGCCATGGGCGTGATGTGAGAGCGGAACTCTTTTTCTCCCGCCGGCATAGAATGGGGGAGAAGGAGGGGATCACATGGACCAGACGGACCGGAATGCCCTGGATTACGAAAGCTGCCGCCGGGTATGGCGGCGGGTGTCGCCGGAGCTGGACCCGTATCCGGAGGAGAAAAGGGAGACGGACTGCCCGGCGGCCCCGGCCCCGGATCTGAAGGGCCTGCAGGAGATGATCGAAGGGGAGCTGGGGGACCGGCGGGCCTATCTGGAGGCCGCCCGGCGGGCGCCCAATCCCGCCGCCCGGCGGATGATGCAGCGGATGGCCGACCGGGAGGGAGCCCACGCCCGGCGGCTGCTGGCGGTGTATTACCTGGCCTGCGGCCAGTGCTATCGCCCGGCCCTGGCGTCGGGGCCGGGGGAGACGCTGCCCTGGCGGCAGCTGCTGCGGCAGCGGTATCATCAGGAGGTCTGGGCCGCCCGGCAATACGATCAGGCCGCCCAAAGCGTGGGGGACCCGTGCCTGGCGGGGCTGTTCCGGGAGCTGAGCCGGGAGGAGGACTGCCACGCCCGGCAGCTGTTAGGCCTGCTGGAGCAGAATATTCTTGCATTTTAAGGGAAACACTGCTACAATTCAGGCAAATCATCCCGATACAAAGGAGTATGTGCACGCATGAGAGAATGCATCACCCGGGAGGCGGCGCTGGCGGCGCTGCGGAAGTATAATCAGGAGCCTTTCCACCTTCAGCATGCCCTGACGGTGGAGGGAGTCATGCGCTGGTATGCCCGGGAGCTGGGCTATGGCCAGGAGGCGGACTTCTGGGCCACGGTGGGCCTGCTGCACGACATCGACTTTGAGCAGTGGCCGGAGCAGCACTGTCAGAAAGCGCCGGAGCTGCTGCGGGAGGCGGGCTGCGGCGACGACCTGATCCACGCCGTGTGCAGCCATGGCTATGGCATCTGCTGCGATGTGGAGCCCACCCATCTGATGGAGAAGGTCCTGTTCGCCGCCGACGAGCTGACCGGCCTCATCGGGGCCGCGGCTCTGATGCGTCCCAGCAGGAGCTGCCAGGACATGGAGGTCAAGAGCCTGAAAAAGAAGTACAAGGACAAGAAGTTCGCCGCCGGGTGCTCCCGGGACGTGATCCAGCAGGGGGCCGACCGCCTGGGCTGGACCCTGGAGGAGCTGATGGAGAAAACCATCCTGGCCATGCGCAGCTGCGAGGACTTTGTCAACGCCGCCATGGAAAATCTGTAACATTGATCCAAAAGCCGCCCGGCAGCCGCCGGGCGGCTTGCCATAACGGACCCTTTTCGCCAGTTCTCCGGGGGTGCGTCTGCGCCCCCGGTTTTTTGCTGCAAAACTTGTCAAAAAGGTTTCAAATGTATGGAATATTTGGCGGATATTTTTGATTTTTTTGTTCCGGATGTTCAAAAGTCACGAAAAGTTCCCTGGAATCTTGTGCACCATTTTGCACAAAAACGGGAGACATGAACCGGGCCCATTTGGTATAATATAAACGGAACAAAAAGACCGCCCCCTGGGGGCGGATATAGAAAGGGAACAAATTATGGCTATCAAGATCGGTATCAATGGTTTCGGCCGCATCGGCCGCGTGGTCCTGCGCATTCTGGCGGAGCAGCCCGATAAGTATGAGGTCTGCGGCATCAACCTGCGGAAAGCAGACGTGGATTATATGGTCTATCTGCTGAAATACGACTCCGTGTTCCGCCGGTTCAACGGCACCGTGGAGCACGAGGGCGGCGACCTGGTGGTCAACGGCCACAAGATCCGGGTGTTCAGCCAGTCTGACGCGGCCATGATCCCCTGGAGTGAGTGCGGCGCGGAGTACATCATCGAGTCCACCGGCGCCAACAACACCACGGAGAAGGCCTCCCGCCACTTCAAGGGCGGCGCCAAGAAGGTTCTGCTGACCGCTCCCGCCAAGGACGAGGTCACTCCCACCTTTGTATACGGCGTCAACAGCGAGCTGTATCAGCCGGACATGATGGTCGTCTCCAACGCCAGCTGCACCACCAACTGCCTGGCCCCTCTGGCCAAGGTCATCCACCAGGAGTTCGGCATCGAGCAGAGCCTGATGTCCACCATCCACGCCTCCACTGCCAAGCAGAAGGCCGTGGACTCCCGGGGCGGCAGCGACTGGCGCACCGGCCGCTCCATCCTCAACAACATCATCCCCACCTCCACCGGCGCGGCCAAGGCCGTGGGCCGGGTGATCCCCAGCCTGAAGGGCAAGATGACCGGCATGGCCTTCCGGGTCCCCACCGCCGACGTGTCCGTGGTGGACCTGACCGCCCGCCTGTCCCGGACCACCACCTATGCCGAGATCTGCTACGCCGTTCGCCACGCCTCCGAGACGTATATGAAGGACATCATCGGCTACACCACCGACCAGGTGGTGTCCACGGACCTGATCGCCGATCCCTGCCCCTGCGTGTTCGATGAGAAGGCCGGTATCATGCTGGACCACGACTTTGTGAAGCTCATCGCCTGGTACGACAACGAGTTCGGCTACAGCAACATGGTGGTGCGTATGCTGCAGCATATGTACGACGTGGATCAGGCCGCCCTGAATCAGTAAAGCGTTTTTCCGGAAGCAGCAGAGCGAAGGCTCTGCTGCTTTTTGGATAGTCTGAAAAAATATTCCGGAACCTGACCGGTTCCGGAATATTTTTTCAGAAGTCCATGGCCAGGCGCTGGGCCCGGTCGTTGTCCAGCAGCTCCATCCGGCCGCCGGACACCTGGTACACCCGGCGGCACAGGGAGATCACCGTGGGCCGGTGGGTGGTGACGATGCAGGTCTTGTGGGGGTAGCGGGCGGCCAGGTTCCGCAGGATGGTCCGCTCGGTGGTCACGTCCAGGGCGCTGGTGGCCTCGTCCAGCAGCAGCACCGGCGCGTCCCGCAGCAGGGCCCGGGCAATGGCGATGCGCTGGGCCTGCCCCTCGGACAGGCCGTGGCCGTGCTCCCCCACGGAGGCGTTCAGCCCCCCGTCCATGGCGGAGACGAAATCCCAGGCGCAGGCGGCCTCCAGGGCCTCCCGCAGCTGCCGGTCGTCGGCGTCGGGCTTCACCATCCGCAGATTGTCGGCAATGGTGCCGGAGAGCAGGGTGTTCCCCTGGGGTACATAGGAGAAATACCGCCGCAGTCCGGCGTTCATCTCCACCTGCCGCCCGTCGGCGGCCTGCAGATATGCCCGGCCCTCCTGGGGCCGGACCAGGCCCAGCAGCAGGCGGATCGTGGTGGTTTTGCCGCCGCCGGAGGGACCCACCAGGGCCACGATCTCGCCGGGCGCGGCCCGGAAGTCCGCCCGGGTCAGCACCGGCTGCCAGGGCACATAGCCATAGCTGACGCCCTCCGCCGCCACGGTGAAGCCCCGGGAAGCCTGCCGGTCCAGGCCGTCGTCCGGCAGCACCGGCTCCGGCTCCAGGGCGAACAGGTCCCGGATGCGCCGGGCGGACACCGACGTGCTGAGGAAGGACGGCACCGTCCGCACCAGGGCGTTGAAGGCGGAGCTGAGCTTGGTCCCCTGGGACAGGAACAGGGTCATGGTGCCGTACAGGATCTTCCCCGACCACAGCAGATACAGGCAGTAGCCGAAGGCCGCCATCTGCACGGCGGAGCCCAGCACGGACATGAGAATTTCCGTGCGGATGCTGAACAGGTTGTAATCCAGGCTGGCCCGGCGGAATTCCTCCTGCCGCTGCCGCAGCCCGGCGCCGTAGCGGCCGGTGATGCCGAAGCCCTTGATGGCGTCCAGGTTGTGCAGCGTCTCCGTCTCATAGGACATCAGGCGGCTGCCCACCTGGCGCACCTCCTGCTGATGGGTGCGCATGCCCCGGATCAGGCGGCGGGAGGTCAGCAGCAGGAAGGGAGCGCTGGCCAGGGCCAGCAGGGCCATGATCCAGTCATAGTGCAGGATCACCGCCAGGGTGGCGATGAAGGTATAAACGCTTACCACCAGGTCCGGCAGCCACCGGATGGCGCTGGAGGACACGGCTCCGGCGTCGGTGGACAGGCGGCTGAGCAGGTCGCCGCTGGCGAAATCGTTCAGGGACTTCCAGTCGGCTCCCAGCAGCCGGTCGAACACCTCCGCCTGGATGTCGTTGTTCACCCGCAGGGAGATTTTCGTGGAAATGCGGGAGGTGACGCTGCTGAGCAGCAGCCCCACCAGGGCCGAGGCCACCATCACCGTGACCACGAACCACAGCCGGTCGCTGTCGTAGCCGGTGATGATGTCGATGGAGTATTTGCTGGCCACGGCGGACACCAGACCCAGCGTGGAGCTGGCCACCCCCAGGATGGTGTAAAACCACACCGCCCGGCGATAACGCTTTGTATAGCCCCAGATCCACTTCCAGTCGTCCCATATTTCGGAAAACGTACCGTCCCGCCAGCTGCGCAGCAGCGTCCCCAGGGACTCCGAGCCCATGGGCTGCCGTTCCTCCTGCATATGTCCACCTCCTGCCAAAAAACTCAACACTTTATTATATCATCGTCCGCGGGGGAAGTCAAACCAAGCGTCAGATTGGGCGAATCTGACAGGGCTTAAACGGCAGAATGGCCGGATAACCGACACAGTGTCGGCGAATTGCGAATACTCCTTGCAATATAAGCGGGGATGTGGTAAAATACTGAAAAGGAGGTACTGTCATGAAGCGAAGAACCGGAAAGAAGATCGGAAAAATCGTCCTGCTGGTGATCCTTGCGGCTGTGGTGGGCGTGATCGTCTACACCGCCCTGACCTGGCCGGTATACCCCGACCGTCAGAAACCGGCGGAGAGTTATCAGCAGATGAAGCAGACGGCGGAGGACCTGGGCGTGCTGGCGCCGCCGGAGGATGTGCTTCCCTGGACCCAGCCGGAGTATGATTTCTGGCTGGACAACACCTGGCGGTTTGCCAGGCCCTGCGGCTATACCATGGCCGGGGACATCTCCTATGAGGGAACCGTATACTCGGCGTATATCATTGCCTTCCGGGAAACCGGCGCGTCGGACGACTATCCGACGCTGCGGGAGAACTACAAAACCGTCCCCATTTATGTCCAGTCAGGCGATGGGGGCGTGAAGATGCAATTTATAGTGGAGGGACACCTCTATCAGGTGGGCATGATGGCCCCGCCGGAAAGCGCCCTGACCCAGGATGTGACCGACTATTTCGACGGCCTGCTGCTGGCCGCCTGCCGCGACATCATTGACCTGTATTCCTGACGGGAAAGGAGTCCTGCCATGAAGAAATCCACAAAAATCGTCCTGCTGGCGGTGCTGCTGGCCATTGTGGGCGGCATCGTGTATACTGTGCTGACCTGGCCGATATATCCCCAACCCCGGAAAAACGTGGACAGCTATCAGCAGCTGCGGCAGGATATGGAAAAGACGGGTGTGCTGGTCCCTCCGGAGAACGTCCTTCCATGGGTGGAAACGTTCTACAGTCAGGAGCTGGATGGCCGGGACCGGCTGAGTAAGCCCAGGGCTTTTCTGATGTCGGGGACCGTGGAATACGGCGGTGCGTCATACAGGGCGGAGATCTTCGAGTCTCAGAAATGGACCTTCGAGTGGCGCGCGGAGATCTCGCTGCGGGAAAACTATCGGATGACGCCCATTTACCGGGACGCGTGGGACGATTCGGTGCTGTATTTCTTGAGCATTGACGGCCATATATACACCGTCACGGTGTACGCCGACGGGAAGATGCCCCAGGATGCCGTGGACTATTTCGACGGCCTGCTGCTGGAGGCGTGTCACACGGTGGTGGATCTGTATCAGTGATGGGGGGATTGCTGTAATGAAACGTAAAAACGGGAAAAAGGTCCGGAAAATCGTCCTGTTGGTGATTCTGGCCGTTGTGGCGGGAGTCGTCCTATACGACCTGGTGTTTTGCTGGCCGGTACACCCGTCCTTGCAGAAGCCGGCGGAGAGCTATGAGCAGCTGAGCCAGACGGCGAAAAAGCTGGGGGTCCCGGCTCCGCCGGAGGATATCCTGCCCTGGAAGCAGGAGGAGTACAGCATCTATCTGTCCAGCATCAGGCGCTTCGCCCGGCCCACCGGCTGGGATATGGCCGGGAAAGTTATCTATGACGGGACCACATACCCGGTGTACATCCTGGCGTTACGAAATACGGAGAAGCACGAGGAATATCCGCCGCTGAGAGAGAATTACAAGCATGTACCCATTTACCGGGAGTGCAGTGAGGATGGGCTGCGGCTGTTTTTTGTGATCGACGGCCACAGCTATACCTACAGCATGGGGATGATGGCCCCGCCGGAGGAGACGATTCCCCAGGATGCCGTGGACTACTTCGACGGTCTCCTGCTGGCCGCCTGCCGCGACATCATCGACCTGTATTCGTAACGGGAAAGGAGTCCTGCCATGAAAAAAGCTGCAAAAATCGTCCTGCTGGTGGTGCTGCTGGCCATGGTGGGCGGGATCGTGTATACTGTGCTGACCTGGCCGATATATCCCCAACCCAAGAAAAACGTGGATAGCTACGCGCAGCTGCGGGAGGACCTGGCGCAGACCGAGCTGCTGGCGCCGCCGGAGGATATTCTGCCCTGGCACGATGTGACCTATGGGGAGGAGCTGGACGGACGCGGCAGAACCAGCAAGGCCCGAGGCTTCCTGATCAGCGGCCATGTGTCCCGGGGCGATGCGTCCTGCTTTGTGGAGCTGGTGGGCCTGGAGGACCACTCCTCTGTTTCCGGGGAAATACCGCTGCTGGAAAATTACCGGACGGTACCCATTTGCCGGTCCACGGGAGAGCAGGCGATGCTGTACATATTCAATATCCGGGGCAATGAATACTCCGCGCGGGTGTATCTCCCAGAGGATGCGTCCCAGGACGTGACCGACTATTTCGACGGCCTGCTGCTGGCCGCCTGCCGCGACATCATCGACCTGTATTCGTAACGGGAAAGGAGTCCTGCCATGAAAAAAGCTGCAAAAATCGTCCCGCTGGTGGTGCTGCTGGCCATGGTGGGCGTGATCGTGTACGCCGTTATGGTCTGGCCGGTGAATCCCACCCGGATGAAACCGGCGAAAAGCTATGAGCAGCTGCGGGACACGGTGGAAAAGAAAACGGATATCCGGGTTCCCGGGGAAAAACTGCTGCCGTGGACGGTGACGGAGCGTCAGCTCCGGATGGACGGCCCCTCCCGGCTGGCCAAGGTCAGCGGCTTTGCCATATCCGGCACCATGGAGCGCGGCGGCGTTGCCTTCAACGCAGAGGTCTCCGTGGGAGTCACCGGCGTTGTGGGGGATCTGCCGTCCCCGTGGGACGTGTACCGCTATGTGCCGGTGTACCTGTTCCGGAACCAGGGGTTCTATATGGCGCAGCTGTGTATCGACGGCAGCGAGTACATCATCCAACTGTACTATCCGGAGAATGTGACCCTGCCGGAGGAGGACGCGGCGTATGTGGAGGATGCGCTGCGGACGGCGTGCCACGTTATCATCGACCTGAACGAAGCCTGAAAAATGCGCCCCGGCGGGGCGCATTTTTCAGGCTGTCCCAAAAGGGCAAAGCCCTTTTGGGACAAAAGGCTTGCAGCCTGCCGCGCGCATAATTTGTTCGCTGAAAGCGAACAAATTCCACACTTGCAGACTGAGAAGTATTTTCGCCCAGGTACACGCCCCGGGCGAAAATGGATTGCATTTCATTTGCCGCCTGCGGGCGGCAAACTCTGCGAGGCTATTTTGACAGAGCAACGTGTCCCACCGGGGCGCATTTTTTGCGAAAGTGTTGCATATAACACAGAATTTTTGCCGGAAAGAGGCTATAATAGAACGGATAAAATAGGGAAAGAGGGGTTTTCTGATGTTCTGCACAAGAAAGGTCAATGACGATTACACCTGGGTGGGGGCCGACGGCCGCCGCCTGGCTATGTTCGAGGGCGTCTATGACGTGCCCCGGGGCATCTCCTTCAACAGCTATCTGCTGATGGACGGGAAAACGGTGCTGTTCGACACCGCCGACGCCTCCGTGTGCCGCAGCTTTCTGGAAAACGTGGCCCACGGGCTGGGAGGCCGGGCCCTGGATTACCTGGTGGTGCAGCACATGGAGCCGGACCACGCCGCCGATATCCGGGACCTGCTGACCCGGCACCCGGAGACCACCGTGGTGTGCTCCGCCGCCGCCAGGAATATGCTGGCCCAGTTCTTCGGCCCCGGGTACGAGGGCCGCATCAGCGTGGTGAAGGAGGGGGACACCCTCTGCACCGGGCGGCACACCCTGCATTTTGTGGCCGCGCCTATGGTCCACTGGCCGGAGGTGCTGATGACCTATGACGAGACGGACAAGCTCCTGCTGACGGCGGACGCCTTCGGCACCTTTGGTGCTTTGAACGGCGCGCTGTTCGCCGACGAGGTGAACTTCGACCGGGACTATCTGAACGAGGCCCGGCGATATTACACCAACATCGTGGGCAAATACGGGACCCAGGTCCAGGCGGTGCTGAAAAAGGCCGCCGGGCTGGACATTCAGATGCTGCTGCCCCTCCACGGCTTCGTGTGGCGGCAGGATCTGGGGTACATCCTGGGCAAATACGACCTGTGGAGCCGGTATGAGCCGGAGCAGCGGGGCGTGGTCATCGCCTATGCCTCCGTCTACGGCGGCACGGAGAACGCCGCCAACATCCTGGCCTGCCGCCTGCGGGAGCAGGGGGTGCAGGTGGAGATGTTCGACACCTCCGTCACCCCGGCGTCCTATATCCTGGCGGCGGCCTTCCGGTTCAGCCATGTGGTGCTGGCGGCTCCCACCTATAACGGCGGCGTGTTCGTCACCATGGAGAACCTGCTGCACGACCTGACGGCCCACGGCCTCAAGGGCCGCCGGGCGGCGTATATCGAAAACGGCTCCTGGGCCCCCACCAGCGCCCGGGGGATGCAGAAGCTGCTGGAGCCCCTGAACTGGGAGACGGCGGCGGACACCGTGACCCTCCGCTCCGCCCTGCGCCAGGGGCAGCAGGAGGACCTGGAGCGCATGGCCGCGCAGCTGGCCGAAAGCGTGAAGGCGTAATATATTGTCGAAAATCAGCAACATATGATGCAAAAACGGACACACCGCCTCGTGGAGACGGTGTGTCCGTTCCATTTATGCGTTGTCCTCTATGCCCTCAGGCGCAGCTCAGTTCTGCTGCTCCTTGATGGCAGCCTGTGCGGCGGCCAGACGGGCGATGGGCACGCGGAAGGGGGAGCAGGACACATAGTCCAGGCCCACCTTGTGGCAGAACTCCACGCTGCTGGGATCGCCGCCGTGCTCGCCGCAGATGCCCAGGTGCAGGTCGGGACGGGTCTCGCGGCCCATCTTGGCAGCCATCTTCACCAGCTTGCCAACGCCCACCTGGTCCAGCTTGGCAAAGGGATCGTTCTCATAGATCTTCTTGTCATAGTAAGCGCCCAGGAACTTGCCGGCGTCGTCGCGGCTGAAGCCGAAGGTCATCTGGGTCAGGTCGTTGGTACCGAAGGAGAAGAACTCGGCCTCGGTGGCGATCTCGTCGGCGGTCAGGGCCGCGCGGGGGATCTCGATCATGGTGCCCACCAGGTACTTCATCTCCACACCGGCGGCGGCCAGTTCCTCGTCAGCGGTCTTGACCACGACGTTCTTGACATACTTCAGCTCCTTCACCTCGCCCACCAGGGGGATCATGATCTCGGGAACCATGTTCCACTCGGGGTGACGCTTCTGCACGTTGATGGCGGCCCGAATCACGGCACGGGTCTGCATCACGGCGATCTCGGGGAAGGTCACGGCCAGACGGCAGCCGCGGTGGCCCATCATGGGGTTGAACTCGTGCAGGGAGGCGATGATGGCCTTGATCTCGGCCACGGTCTTACCCATATCCTTGGCCAGCAGCTCGATGTCGGCCTCCTCGGTGGGAACGAACTCGTGCAGGGGGGGATCCAGGAAGCGGATGGTCACGGGGCAGCCCTCCATGGCCTCATAGATGCCCTCGAAGTCGCCCTGCTGCATGGGCAGCAGCTTGGCCAGAGCCTTTTCGCGCTGCTCCACGGTGTCGGAGCAGATCATCTCGCGGATGGCGGCGATGCGGTCGCCCTCGAAGAACATATGCTCGGTGCGGCACAGGCCGATGCCCTGGGCGCCCAGCTCACGGGCCTTGGCGGCATCGTGGGGGGTGTCGGCATTGGTGCGGACCTGCAGCCGGCGATACTTATCGGCCCAGGCCATGATGCGGCCGAAGTCGCCGCCCACGCTGGCGTCCACGGTGGGCATAGCGCCGTCGTAGATGCTGCCGGTGGAGCCGTCCAGGCTCAGCCAGTCGCCCTCGTGATAGGTCTTACCAGCCAGGGTGAACTGCTTGTTCTCCTCGTCCATGACGATGGCGCCGCAGCCGGAGACGCAGCACTTGCCCATGCCGCGGGCCACAACGGCGGCGTGAGAGGTCATGCCGCCGCGAACGGTCAGGATGCCCTGAGCGGCCTTCATGCCCTCGATATCCTCGGGAGAGGTTTCCAGACGGACCAGGACCACCTTCTCGCCCCGGGCAGCCCATTCCTTGGCGTCCTCGGCGGAGTAGACGATCTTGCCGCAGGCGGCGCCGGGAGAGGCGGGCAGAGCCTTGCCCACAGGGGCGGCGGCCTTCAGCGCGGCGGGGTCAAACTGGGGATGCAGCAGCGTATCCAGGTTCCGGGGGTCGATCATGGCAACGGCCTGCTGCTCGGAGATCATGCCCTCGTCCACCAGGTCGCAGGCAATCTTCAGGGCGGCGGGAGCGGTGCGCTTGCCGTTGCGGGTCTGCAGCATATACAGCTTGCCGTGCTCCACGGTGAACTCCATATCCTGCATATCGCGATAGTGATCCTCCAGGGTCTTGCACACGTCCACGAACTGGGCATAGGCCTCGGGGAACTTCTCGGCCATCTGGTCAATGGGCATGGGGGTGCGCACGCCGGCCACCACGTCCTCGCCCTGGGCGTTGGTCAGGAACTCGCCCATGAGCTTCTTCTCGCCGGTGGCGGGGTTGCGGGTAAAGGCCACGCCGGTGCCGCAGTCGTCGCCCATGTTGCCGAAGGCCATGGACTGCACGTTGACGGCGGTGCCCCAGGAATAGGGGATGTCGTTGTCACGGCGATACACGTTGGCGCGGGGGTTGTCCCAGCTGCGGAACACGGCCTTGATGGCGCCGATGAGCTGCTCCTTGGGGTCAGAGGGGAAGTCCTCGCCGATCTTGGACTTGTACTCGGCCTTGAACTGACCGGCCAGCTCCTTCAGATCCTCGGCGGTGAGCTCCACGTCCTGGGTGACGCCCTTCTTCTCCTTCATCTCGTCGATGAGCTGCTCGAAATACTTCTTGCCCACCTCCATGACTACGTCGGAGTACATCTGGATAAAGCGGCGGTAGCAGTCCCAGGCCCAGCGGGGGTTGTTGGACTTCTTAGCAATAACGTCCACCACGTCCTCATTCAGGCCCAGGTTCAGGATGGTGTCCATCATGCCGGGCATGGAGGCCCGGGCGCCGGAGCGGACGGAGACCAGCAGGGGATTCTCGTGATCGCCGAACTTCTTACCGGTGATCTTCTCCATCTTCTCGATGTATTCCATGATCTCGGCCATGATGGCGTCGTTGATCTGGCGGCCATCCTCATAATACTGGGTGCAGGCCTCGGTGGTGATGGTGAAGCCCTGGGGCACGGGCAGGCCGATGTTGGTCATCTCGGCCAGATTGGCGCCCTTACCGCCCAGCAGCTCGCGCATTTTGGCGTTGCCCTCGGTAAAGAGATAGCAATACTTCTTACTCATTTAGTTCCCTCCGTATATCAATAAAATTACGAACACCTCATTATAGGCATATCTCCCGCCAAAAGCAAGAACATTTTCGCAAAAAGGAATCTTTTTGCCATTATGGCCGAAAATTACCGGGAATATTCTCCCGACAGGAAACTATTTTTTGCGGAAAAGCCGCGCCTGCGCCTTGCGGAGGAACCCGGGGGTGTGTTATACTTATAGAATCGGTTCGTATGACCATCACAGCGGCCATGGAAGGGAGGGTGGACCATGGGGCAGCTTCTGCCGGAAAACAGCACATTGGCCCGCCGCCTGCGCCGGGCCGCCCAGGGCGGCGCATTGCCCCATGCCATCATTTTCTCCGGCAGCGGGGACCGCATGGCCGCCGCCCGCTTCGCCGCCGCCGCCATGGAGTGCCAGGCGGAGGGGGGGCGGCCCTGCCTGCAATGCCGCCAGTGCCGCAAGGTGATGGAGGACATCCACCCGGACGTGCAGACGGTGCAGGACCCCGACCACCGGGAGCTGCCGGTGGACCTGCTGCGAAGCCTGCGGCAGGACGCCTATATCCGGCCCAACGACGGGGCCGCCAAGGTGTATATCTTCCCGGACTGCGACGCCCTGAACCAGCGGGACCAGAACGTGCTGCTGAAGCTGGTGGAGGAGGGTCCGCCCTATGCGGCCTTCCTGTTCTGCACGGAAACGGCGGCGACCCTGCTGCCCACCATCCGCTCCCGCTGCGTGGAGTGGAAGCTCCGGGGCGGGGACGAGGACGCCCGGGACGACACCGCCCGGGACCTGTGCCGGGTCTTTGCCAGCGGACAGCTGCTGCCGGTGAGCCAATACCTAGTGGGGCTGGAGAACAAGCGCCTGAAGCGGGAGCAGCTGCAGCAGCTGCTGGAGGCCGGATGGCGCGCCGCCGCCGAGGCCCTGCTGGCCGCCTATGGAAAACCGGACCCGGCGGATATCCCCGGGGCGGAGGAGCTGCGCCGGGGCCTTACCGTCCGGCAGCTCCGGGGCCTGACGGAGCTGATGAAGCGCTATTGCCTGGAGTGCCGCTATAACGTGGGCGTGGGCCATGTGCTGGGAGCCCTGTGCGCCGGGTGGCAGGAGCTGCTGTGAGAGACATGAGCTATACGGATATACGAAAGGATTTAACCATATGACAACTGTGATCAGCGTCCGCTTCCGCAGCGGATGCAAAACCTACTTCTTTGACCCCGGCGACGTGCAGGTGCAGACCGGGGACCACGTCATCGTGGAGACGGCCCAGGGCCTGGAATACGCCCAGTGTACCATGGGCAACCACCCGGTGGACGACTGCTGCGTCATCCAGCCCCTGCGGCCCATGGTCCGGGTGGCCACGGAGAACGACCACCGGACGGCGGCCCACAACCGCGCCCGGGAAAAGGAGGCCTTCGACATCTGCCAGAAGAAGATTCTCCAGCACAAGCTGGAGATGAAGCTGGTGCGGGTGGAGTGCAGCTTCGAGGGGAACAAGATTCTGTTCTTCTTCACCGCCGACGGGCGGGTGGACTTCCGGGAGCTGGTAAAGGACCTGGCGTCGGTGTTCCGGGCCCGCATCGAGCTGCGGCAGATCGGCGTCCGGGACGAGGCCAAGATGCTGGGAGGCCTGGGGATCTGCGGCCGCCCCTTCTGCTGTGCCCAGTTTCTGGATGACTTTGTGCCCGTGTCCATCAAAATGGCCAAGACCCAGAGTCTGTCCCTGAACCCTACGAAAATTTCCGGCACCTGCGGGCGGCTGATGTGCTGCCTGAAATATGAGCAGGACGCCTATGAGGACGCCCTGAAGCGCATGCCCAAAAACGACTCCTTTGTCCAGACCCCCGACGGCCCCGGCAACGTGTGCGAGGTGAACGTGCTCCGGGAGACCATGAAGGTCCGGCTGGACGAAAAGCCGGATTCCCCCCGGTGCTATCACAACTGTGAGGTGTGCGTCCTGCGCAACGGCAAAGGAAGCCGTGACGGCATCCAGGTGCCCCAGGAGCGGCCCGAGCGGTATGTGGAGGAGCGGCCCGAGGAGGAGGTCCCCATGCCGTTGGTCATCGCGGACTTTGACCCCGACGCCCCCGCCCGGGAGGAGCGTCCTCCCCGCCGCCGGAACGACCGCCGCAGAAAGGGCGGCAGCCGTCCCCAGCAGGCCGGGGAAAAGGCCCCGGAAAAGGCCGAAAAGCCCCGCCAGACGGAGAAAAAGCGTCCGGAGGCCACCAAGACTGAGGACAAGCCCCGCAGCCGCCGCCGCAAGTCCGGCGACCGGCCCCAGGAGGGCGGCAGCCGTCCCCAGGCGGCCAAGAATCCCCCCAAGCCCGCCGCCCCCAAGCCGCCCCAGAAGCCCGCAGGCGAGGCCCAGGAGGGGGCCCAGTCCCGCCGCCGTCCCCGGCACCGGGGTGGACGCCGCAGAAGCGGCGGCGGCAGCTCCCCGGCATCGGAGGGCTGAGCCGTGGGAAAGTTTGACGGCGTGCTCATCGCCAGCGATTTTGACAACACCATGGTGTATACCGAGGGGGCCCTGCGCAGCGGCGGGCCCGTCCCGGCCATACCCCGGGAAAACCGGGACGCCATCGAGTATTTTATGGCACAGGGCGGGACATTTTCCGTGGCCACCGGCCGGGCCCTGCCCTCCTTCGCCAGCGTTATGGACGGCGTGCCCATGAACGGCCCCACGGTGCTGTTCAACGGCGCGGCCATCTACGACTTCCCGGCGGGGCGGTATCTGCGCACCGCCTTTCTGCCGGAGTGCATCCGGGATCATGTGCGACAGCTGTCCCAGCTGATGCCGGGCCTGACCTTCGAGATTTATCACGACGACAACTCCATCCACGTGGTGAATCCCAACGAGATCACCGCCCGCCACCTGCACCTGACCCATACCCCCTCCCAGCAGATCGCCAGCCTGGACCAGGCCCCGTCGCCTATCTCCAAGCTGCTGTTCGAGGAGGAGCCCCAGCGGCTGCGGCAGCTGGAGGAGGCCATCCGGGCCCAGGACTGGAGCCGGGAGTACGAGGTGGTGGCCTCCGCTGTGAACCTGCTGGAGATCACCGCCCGGGGAGCCAACAAGGGTGGCATGGTCCGCCGCCTGGCGGAGCTTCTGGGCGTTCGGCAGGAGAACGTCTGCTGCGTGGGGGACCACGCCAACGACATCCCCATGCTGGAATACGCCGGCATGGCCTTCGCCCCGGAAAACGCCATTCCGGCGGTGCACCGGGTGCCGGGGATCCACATCCTGCCGGACTGCCGGGAAAACGCCATGGCCGCCATGATCGAAATTCTGGACCGGCGCTATTCATAAAGGAGAAATCACCATGGAAAACACCCTGACTCTGTATGTGCGCTATCTGGCCAAGCCCGGCTGCCGGGAGACCTTCCTGCGCCAGCTGACCACCCATGGCATCATCGACGCCATCCGCCGGGAGGACGGCTGCCTGCGGTATGACTATTTCCTGTCCGTCCAGAATGCCGACGAGATCCTCCTGGTGGAGCAGTGGCAGACGGAGCAGCAGCAGCAGGCCCACCTGCGGGCCCCCCACATGGACCAGCTGCGCCGGCTGAAAAGCGAGTATGTGGCCGACGCCCGACTGGGCCGGGTCCGCCTGGATTGAGAGGCCCCTATGCTGTTTGACACCCACGCCCACTATGACGACGACCAGTTCGACGGCGACCGGGAGACCCTGCTGGCCTCCCTGCCGGAGCAGGGCGTCGGCCTGGTGGTGAATCCCGGCTGCACCGTGGCGTCCTCCCGGACGGCGGTGGAGCTGGCCCATCGTTTTCCCCATGTCTACGCCGCCGTGGGCATCCATCCGGAAAACTGCGGCGATTTTCGCCCGGAGGACCTGGACGCCATCCGCGCTCTGGCCCGGGAGGACAAGGTGGTGGCCATCGGCGAGATCGGCCTGGACTACTACTGGCCGGAAAATCCCCCCCGCCCCCTGCAGCAGCAGGTGCTGCGCAGCCAGCTGGCCCTGGCCCGGGAGCTGTCGCTGCCGGTGATCATCCACGACCGGGACGCCCACGCCGACACCATGGCCATCGTCCGGGAATTTCCCGGCCTGCGGGGGGTGTTCCACTGCTTCGCCGGGTCCGTGGAAATGGCCCGGGAGCTGGTGGATATGGGGTGGTACCTGTCCTTCAACGGGGCGGCCACCTTCAAAAACGCCCGGAAGGCCCCGGAGGTCATCCAGGCCGTACCCATGGACCGGCTGATGATCGAAACGGACGCCCCCTACCTGACCCCGGTGCCCTACCGGGGCCGCCGCAACGACTCCACCTACGTTCACCTGGTGGCGGAGAAGATTGCCCAGCTGCGGGACATGACCCCGGCAGCGGCGGAGCAGGCCACCTGGGACAATGGAAAACGCTTCTTCGGAATCCGATATTGAGACTGCCCAAAAAGGGCAAAGCCCTTTTTGGGCAAAAGGCTCGCACTTGATTTGCCGCCTGCGGGCGGCAAACTCTGCGAGGCTTTTCTTGAAAAACGGAAAGCCCGGCAATTGCCGGGCTTTTTCTTTTGATGAAAAAGTTTCACATCAATAAATTTATATCACAGAATCGTATAGGCATTTTGCACAAAACGTCCGAAACCGCCGTATGAATACCCACAAAGGCCGCTGGATCAGCCTGATTTTTGTGACATAATTCACAAAGTTCTGCATAAAATGGGGCTGTGATTTTGACTGAGGCGAAAGGGCACAGCCCAGAAAGGAGGGGAAATCTGTAAGAAATCAATCAAGGAAGCTGTGCCGGTTGACAAGATAGCGTTAAGAAGCCTGTATATTGCTTTACACAAGAAAACAGTCATGGTAAAGTGACCATAGCCCCCTTCCGGACAAAGCGGGACATCCATATGAGTAAGGAGAGAAAGCAATGGAAGAAAGAAAAGGCTTTGGGTCCAATTTTGGATTCCTCATGGCGGCCATCGGCTCAGCCGTCGGCTTGGGCAACATCTGGGGCTTCCCCAATAAGATGGGTGCCAACGGCGGCTTCACATTCCTCATCATCTATCTGATCCTGGCGGCGTGCTGCGGCTTCATCGTTATGATGGGCGAGCTGGCCCTGGGCCGCAAGACCGGCCGGGGCGCCATCGGCGCTTACAAGGTCCTGTCCAAGAGGTTCAAGTGGCTGGGCTGGCTGGGCGTTCTGTCGGCGTTCCTGATCCTGGGCTTCTACTGCGCCCTGGGCGGCTACTGCCTGAAGTATGTGACCCTGAACGTGGGCAACCTGTTCCATGCCGGCTTCGGCACCGGCACCCTGGACGGCGCCGGCGTGTTCGGCGCCCTGATGGCCAACCAGGGCGAGGCCGTGATCTACGGTCTGATCTTCGTGGCCATCACCATGGTCATCGTGATGGGCGGCGTCGGCGGCGGTATCGAAAAGGTCTGCTCCGTGGGTATGCCCGCTCTATTCGTGATGCTGGTGATCTGCATCATCCGTTCCTGCACCCTGGAGGGCGCGTCAGAGGGCCTGAAGTATATGTTCGTCCCCGGCTGGGCTCTGGCCAACGGCGTCATCAAGGAAGCGCCTGACTTCTTCTCTGTAGTATCCACAGCAGGCGGCCAGATGTTCTTCTCCCTGTCCCTGGGCATGGCGGCCATGATCACCTACGGCTCCTATCTGGATAAGAAGGAGAACCTGCAGAAAAACGCCATCATCATCGTGGTGATGGATACCCTGGTGGCCCTGATGGCCGGTCTGTGCGTGATCCCCGGCCGTTTCGCCCTGGACCCCACCGGCACGCTGGGCGGCCCCTCCCTGCTGTTCGTCACCATGCAGAACGTGTTCGACCGCATGGGCGCTGCAGGCCCCATCTTCGGCATCCTGTTCTACCTGCTGGTGGTGTTTGCCGCCGTCTCCTCCTCCATCTCCCTGCTGGAGGCCGTTGTGGCCCACTTTGTGGATAAGGCCCGGGACGAGGGCAAGGGCGACAAGCGCAAGCTCTACTCCCTCATCGGTGCCATCGGCGCCGGCATCCTGTGCGTCATCGTCTGCCTGGACGCTCTGGGCAACGCCGGTATCTCCCCGGCCGACATTCTGGGCATGCGTGTGGATCCCTCCGACAAGGTGCCCACCTGGAGCGCCGACTGGCTGGACTTCTTTGACTGCATCGCCGAGGGCATTCTGATGCCTCTGGGCGCGCTGCTGATGAGCATTATGTACGGCTGGGAGCTCGGGCCCGAGGTAGTCCACGCCGAGGCCACCTGCGAGGGGCAGAAATTCGGAGCCTACGGCTGGTTCAGGATCTGCATCAAGTACATTACCCCCCTGGCCATGCTGCTGGTGCTGTACGGCCAGATCAAGGAGTTCTTCTTCTAAGCAATACATATTCCTGATATGAGCGCTATTTCCGATACCGGGGCAGCTGCCCCGGTATCGGAATTTTTTGCGTTCCAAGGATTTTCCATAATTCGCGCCAATCCTTTGTGAAAAAGGTAAAAAGGCGAGTTCACAATTTGTTAAAATAATGGAAAGTATCGCTAAGAACTTGACAAAACGTGCTGTTTGCGAGTAAGATGAAGGCACCAAATCTGAGGAGGTAAATCACTCTAATGGAAAAGAAAGGTACCAAGATAGCGTATTTTATTGCGCTGGCGATCGTTGTAATCGCACTGGTCATCGCGAAGGTTACCAACGATGGCAGCGGCTTCGTCGCCACCGGTTGGGCTCTGTTCCCCCCGGTCGTGGCCATTGCCCTGGCCCTGATCAGCAAGGAAGTGTATTCTTCCCTGTTCCTGGGCTGCCTGGCCGGCGCCCTGCTGCTGGCGAACTTTGACCCCTGGCAGATGGTCGTGAATTTTGTCGGCGCCGGTGAGGGCGTGGGCATGATCAATGCCATCGACATCTCCATCCTGATCTTCCTGGTGA